>ENA-UONT01000001-UONT01000001.1-human-gut-metagenome-genome-assembly--contig:-CS20-NODE-1-length-484253-cov-137.519118_pt1 | contig 484253 bp, 494 predicted proteins | sample MGYA00242459_ERZ724006 | MGnify/ENA metagenome assembly ERZ724006
TTGACTGCGTCTGCGCCTGCTTCGTTTGCTTCGCTGCGCTCATCGGCATACTCCCGTCTGCCTGCAAACTCAGCCCGAACTCACTGCTGTGATTTCTCTCCCGTCGAGCAGGCCATTAAAAAAAACCCTCCATATGGAGGGTTTTTTTTAATGGCGCACCCGGCGGGGTTCGAACTCACAACCTTCTGATCCGTAGTCAGATGCTCTATCCAATTGAGCTACGGGTGCATCTGTTTTTCAAACAACAAAGCTTTAATAGCGCGATTCATTTTTTTTTGCAAGTGTTATTTTTATTAATTTAAAAGAATTTTAATCTATTTGACCTAAAATTCGTTTCAGGTTCGATGTAAAATAAACGATAAATATAAATTCTTACTTGTTTTTTTGCAAAATAGTCTTTACAAAAGAAGATAAAAGTGTAAAAAGCAATCAGATATGTAACAGGTTTTCAAAAAGGTACTTAATTCAATGAAAAAAACAGTTCTCAGATTGTCGTTGGTATCAGCTCTGTCGCTGGTTATCAGTGCCTGCTCTTTCAGCAAGGACGCGTTGTTTCCGTCTCTTGTCGGCTCAGATTCTCAGGAAGAAATCAAAACCCGCGGCACGAACATCGTCGATCTCGACGGCAATGCTCTGCCGGAGCTGGGTTCGACTAATTTTGAGCCGGTAGAGGTTTCCGAAGGCGGCAATACCGGTACCTTTGTCGGACAGAAAGTCGTTTCTTTCCGCAATGAACTTTCGCAGTTGCAGGTAGCCATTCGCCAGCACAACGCCGAACTTCAGAAAATCAGAGCTTCGGTTATCGCCAACGCTCAGCAGTATCACAAAACCGTCGGCACAATAGAGGCCAAACTGCAGGTTGGCACAACGCCGGGCAACCCGAACATGTTCGCCCTGCTGCAAAATGCCCAGAATAATATTCAGATTATGAATGCCAATACCGACGCCCTGACCCAGCTGGCCGCACGCGTCGCTTCGGATACGGCAATGACGTCATACCTGCTTGATTCCATCAAATCAGCTTACGGCGTTTCCGGTGCGGTTGACGAAGATCACCGCCAGTTAAGAATTCTGGAGAACGAAACCAATCAGACCGCTATTTTGATGAACAGCCTGCTGAACGAGGTCAATACTGACGTTATGCGTCAGCAGCAATATGTTCAGACGGCAAGAAATTACATTATTGACCTGAACAGCGCCATCAAGGTCGGCAGTTACGGCGTAAACAATGTTCCGCTGGTCGGAACCCCCGCTCCCCGCGGCAGCAATTTTAAAATGAACGCCGGCGAGATGAGCAGCAAACCGTTGTTTGTTGCCAAATTTAACAAAGAAAACGTTCAGTATAAAGAAGCTCTGAAAAGAGCCGTTAACAGTGCCAGAAATAAAAAACCGAACGTTATGTTTGAAGTTGTCGCCGTCAGCCCGGCCAACGGCAAGCAACTTTCAAGCGGCAACGCCAAAAACAATGCGACCAAAATCTTTCAGGATATGGTTAACATGGGCGTAAGCGCCGACAACATTGCTCTTGCGGCGCGAACCAGTGCCGAGGCCAATTCTTCGGAAGTTCACATTTACGTCAAGTAAACAAGACAAAAAAACGAACCCCGCGTTAAGCGGGGTTTTTTTATGAAAAAAAATTATCCGTCATCAGGTGTTGTCAAAATCAAAAAAATAGTGCATATTAGAAGTGTATGGTTTTGCAAAAAACATACGCCGTATTAACAACTATGGAGTTTTTATGTGTATTGTAACGCCTGCTGCAGCGTCATGCAGTCTGAATGAAAATTCGGAAGTACACAGGCCGAATTTTTATCAAAAAAAGTTTTTCTTTCTTTTCAACTATGCCAGTCTGAACGACCTGGACTTCTCTGACTGCGGGGGAAACAATGTTTTGAAAGGAGTGTAGCCATGCTTACTTTCAGAACATACCTGACTAAAAACGACCCCGATGCCATTTGTAAAATTGCAGCATCTACCGGATTTTTTGACGAAAGCGACGTTGAACTTAACCGCAAGCTGGCCGAAAAGGCACTGCACAACAAAGACTGCGGTTATGAATATATCATTGCCGAATTCGGCGGTGAACCGGTGGCTTATGTCTGTTTTGGCGAACTTCCCGATGCCCGGGAAGGGACGTTTGAAATTTTCTGGCTTTCAACATTAAACAGCTTTCGCGGCTGCGGTATCGGACACCAGCTGTTCAGCCGTCTTTCGGAAATTCTGAAGGAACGCGATGCTCAGAAGCTGTATGTGAAAACTGACAATACCGACCAATATTATCCAACCCGCAAATTCTACGAGAAATGCGGCTTCAGAAGAGAAGCGGTCTTAAAGGAATATTATGACCGCAAAGATGACTGTTGCATTTACGGTATGGATTTTGCCAAAGAGGAAGAACAATATCTGGAAGCGGCAGAATAATAAGTTTAAGGCTCCGACAGGGGCCTTAATTTTTTATGACATAGAGTTTTCCTTTCTGCCATTGTGCATAAAAGACTTCTTCCGCCTTATTGACTTTCATTTCCTTAAGTTTCCGACGCAGCCAGCTTTCGGTTTTTTGTATCTGCCGCAAGTTTTCATGATTAATGACACCATTTTCAATCAGCAAAACGGAAAAAGCCTCTTCGCCCTTGCGCAAAACGGTCAGGTTGCCGCCAATTTCAATCTGAGCCAAAGAAACATCCTGCAGCGAATGAATATCCTTGGTTCGGAGCAGTGATAAAAAATCGGTCATATTCATGTTCATTTTCTGCAGATTACGACGATTAATTTTGCCTTTGTCGATGAGAATCGTCGGCGTGCCGATAATCAGCCGCCTCCCCCAATTGGTATGACCTATCAGATTAATAAGGTAATTGATAGAGAAATAAACGGCTATAACGACGGTAAAACCTTTCCAACCGGCTTTACCGCTAATGATATAACCGCTTAAAATAGCACTGAGAATAAAATTGCTAATCAGGTCAAACGTTGTCATCTGGCTGAATTGCCTTTTGTTTCCTGATATCTGGAAAAAAACCAGAACCAGAAAAAAGGCATAAATCAACCGTAAAGAAACCCATAAATATTCCATCTATTCCCTCCTGCCCATTGAAATATGGAGATGCCGACAAAAAAATCAAGTCCGGACGGCAGTTTGTTTTCGACAGGCAAATAAATTTATGCGTTGATAAGAAAAATTATTGACAAGCCGTTTTTATTTGCATATATTCGGTTTGACTTTTGGGGTTGTAGCTCAGTTGGGAGAGCGCTTGAATGGCATTCAAGAGGTCAGGGGTTCGATTCCCCTCAGCTCCACCATTTTTCTAACCGGCGGCCCAGCCGGTTTATTTATAGAATTTCGTTTGGGGCTGTAGCTCAGTTGGGGCGGCTAAGTAAAAACGATAAATCGTTTTTATCTGCAACGTCTTGATATCCTTGTCTGAGCAAGGGCAGCGACAGCAACCGCGGCGAAGCATAGGTACGCAAGGCGATTGGAAATCGCTCTCCGTGCCGGAATAAAAAATGGGGCTGTAGCTCAGTTGGGAGAGCGATTGGTTCGCAATCAATAGGTCGAGGGTTCGATCCCCTTCAGCTCCACCATTAACGATAAAAAAGCAGGTTTATCCTGCTTTTTTTGTTATTATCCAATCGTTTTTTAGGGGATCGAACCCGGGGTTCGGTCTTGCTCCGTAAGGATGCGCATCGAAGCGCACCCTAACTGCGCTTCGGTCAAGCCAGTTGTAACGCGCGCTCTTTTCGCTGTCGCTCATCGCTTGCTAACAACTGCTACTGATTTCGGCAAAAACATTTCTCTGAATTGTTTTTGCTCTGCAATCCCCTTCAGTTCCACCATTAACGACAAAAAGCAGGTTTATCCTGCTTTTTTTGTTTTGACGAAAACAGCATCAACAATTAAAATCACAATGGTATATTTAAAGGAACAAGTTGATGCCTGTAGTCAGAAAAGCTTCTTTTGATGATGCCCGGGAAATCGCGGAAATCAATGCAGCAGTTTGGCAGACCGCATACAAAAATCTGCTGCCCGCAGAAGTTTTAAATACACGCAAGGCCGATGAAAAGAGAATTGACGACTGGCAACAGCGAACAGATAACGGCAAATACACCATTCTTGTCTATGACGACGGCGAGGTTTCCGGCTACTTATGGGCAGGGCCGGCTCGCGACGATATCGGAATCGTTTATGAAATTTATGCGCTTTATGTCAAAAGCGACAGACAGCGGCAGGGAATCGGGCGGGCGCTGCTTACGGCTTACCAGACACAGATTAATTATGCTCCACATTATTTATATATGCTTAAGGGCAATCTTCCCGCCGCGCGATTTTACGAAAGCATGGGCGGCAAAAATTTTCCCGAGCAGAATCGCAACAAAGAATATTCGGGACATGACATTTCCGAAGTCATTTATATTTTTGCCCGGGAATTATAAATATTTTTTCAGAAAATCGGCGTCAAAATGTTTTTCATACATGCGGTGCCGTTCGGCATAATAGCTTTCGGTATAACGGCTGGAAACGCCGGTACGATAGAATCCGGCCACGATAACGGGCAAATGTTTGAAACGGCAGCCGTTTTCTTTATAAACCAGCCATTTTTCCACATCGGCAAAAATCGGAAATTTTTCATCATAACTGCCGAACCGTGCAAAAAGGCTGCGCCGGATAAAGGCAGACTGATGGTTTATGGTATTACCGATAAAAAACTCTTTCGACAGCGAATCCGGACAGGAAACAATTTCGGAAGAACCGTCTTCGTTAATATACTGCGTATCGCCGTAAACAATCTCATTTTCGCCATTCAGATAAGGTTCAATCAGCCGAAGGATTTCCGGGTGAAAAAACACGTCGCCGGCATTCATAAAAATAAGATATTCTCCCCGCGCCCTTGCTATGCCCTTGTTCATGGCGTCATAAATTCCATTATCCTTTTCGGAAACAAAAAGCGTCATTTTATCAGCAAACTCTCGTAGCGTTTCGATACATTTTCCGGCGGAACCGCCGTCAATAACCAGCCATTCGTAATCTCCGGAACTTTGCCCGAGAATACTGTCGCAAGTACGTTTGACCTCCGGTTCATTGTAGCAAACGGTAATCACTGAAATTTTTGGCATAACGACTCCTCTACGAATCACCCGGAAAACGGTTGCGGCAACCGCTGAGGCAGCCCCGGCTCCAAACCAGCAGGACTTCCGGTTCTTGGGTTTGTTCATTGACGCTTTCTGCAACAATCTTGAATCCGCAGCGACGGTAAAAACACAGCGCGCCCGCATTCCGGATATAGGCATGGAGACTCAGACGGGGCCGCCGCCGGCGGACATATTCCAGCAATCTGAGGCCAATGCCTTTTCCCTGACAATCTTCACGGACAAAAAGCGCGCCGACATAATCCCCGTTCAACAGACTGATAAATCCCTTAATCTGACGCTTATCGCAGAAAACAAAGGTTTCAGCGGCAGGCAACAGTTCAGTTCTGACCATCTCCGCACAATTTTCCCAGAAGCGCCGAGGAATGAAAGAATGCGCCGCCGCGTTCTCCCTGAACCACAGCGACATGATTTTATCCGTATCGGCGGGAATGGCTCGGCGAATCACGGTTAAATATCCAAATCATCAACAAACTTGGCGCGCTCAATGATAAATTTGAAGCGCATTTCCGGATTTTTACCCATTAGGCGTTCAACCTGACGGCGAGTTTCAAAGGCTTCTTCTTTGCCCTCTTCTGTGTTGCAGGAAGGAATCAAGACCTTCAGCAGCAGGCGCTTTTTCTTGTCCATCGTCGTTTCTTTCAGCTGTTGGGCGCTCATTTCGCCCAAGCCTTTAAAGCGGCTGATTTCGACCTTTTGATTACCCTTGACTTCCCTTTTGAGGATTACATCTTTATCATCATCGTCCAGAGCATAGAAATTTTTGTTGCCGACAACAATTTTATACAGCGGCGGCGTTGCGATATACAAATGTCCATTTTCAATCAGCTTCGGCATTTGCTGATAGAAGAACGTCATCAGCAACGAAGCAATGTGCGCACCGTCAACATCCGCATCGGTCATAATGATGATTTTTTCGTAACGCAGGTTTTCTTCCCGGTAGTTTTCCTTGATGCCGCAACCCAGTGCCTCAATCATGTCCTTGATTTCCTGATTCTGGGTAATCTTGTCAAGCGAAGCGCTGGCTACGTTTAAAATTTTGCCGCGCAAAGGCAAAATCGCCTGGGTCATGCGATCGCGTCCCTGTTTGGCGGAACCGCCCGCCGAATCGCCCTCGACGATAAAGATTTCGGTATTTTCGGCCGCGGCCTGCGAACAGTCGGCCAGTTTGCCGGGCAGGCGCAGTTTTTTGGTCGGCGATTTGCGGTTTTGAATTTTTTCTTCTTTTTTCTTTTTACGGCTTTCGGCGCGCTCAACCACATATTCAATCAGCGCAGCGGCATTTTCCTTGTCGGAGCTGAGCCAATGGTCAAACGAATCCTTGACGGCCTGCTCCACCAAACGAACCGCCTTGGTCGAGGTCAGCTTGTCCTTGGTCTGCCCCTGAAACTGAGGATCGCGGATAAAAACCGACAGCATGACGCAGGCATCGCTCAAAAAGTCCTCGGCCGTAACCTGAGACACCTTTTTGATATTGGCCATTTCGCCGTATTCTTTCAGGCTGCGAATCAATGCCGAACGAAAACCAAGTTCATGCGTGCCGCCGTCGGGCGTAATGACCGTATTGCAGTAGGAATAGCAGAAACCGTTTTCATCTTCGGGCCAGGTTACCGACCATTCGACCCGTCCCTCGTCATTCGCCAGTTCGGCATCTCCGGAAAAGGCCATGCGGTTGACGGTCGGACGAGCGCCGACCTGATAATTTAAGAAATCGAGCAAACCGTTGGGATAATGCAGTTCGGCCTCCTGCGGGGTCTGGTCGCCTTCGCTGAGAATTTCGGGCGCACATTTCCAGTTGATGTGAATGCCTTTGAACAAAAAGGCCTTGGAACGCGCCATACGGTAAACCCGGTTCGGATTCAGGGTTGAATTGCCGTTAAAAATCTCGGGGTCGGGCAGAAAGGTAACCGAAGTGCCGCGGCGGTTCGGCGCATTGCCGACCAACTCAAGCGGCGTTACCGGCTTGCCTTTTTCGTAAGCCTGGCGATAAAGTTTTTTGTCACGGGCAATTTCGACGACCAGCGATGAAGAAAGCGCATTGACCACCGACAGGCCGACACCGTGCAGACCGCCGGAAACCTTATAGGCACCGCCGCCAAACTTTCCGCCGGAATGCAACATGGTCAGAATAACCTCAAGCGCCGACAGGTTCGGATATTTCGGGTGCGGGTCAACCGGAATGCCGCGGCCGTTGTCGGTAACGGTAACGGAACTGTCGGCATTCATACGGACTTCGATACGGTTGGCAAAACCGGCGACTGCCTCGTCCATCGAGTTGTCCAGAATTTCGGCAACCAAATGGTGCAGCGCCGTAGCATCCGTGCCACCGATGTACATGCCCGGACGGGCGCGGACCGCCTCCAAACCTTCCAAAACCTGAATATCCTGCGCCGAATAGGACTGCTGCTGCGGCGCCGTGCTATCAAATAAATCCGACATTTCTTCCTCAAATTTTCCTTTACGATGGGCGTAAATTAGCGCAAAAGCGGCAGAAACGCAAGCTTTAAGGTCGATTCATAAACAAAAAAAAGACCGGTTTCCCGGCATCGGAAAAAATTTTGCCGCCGCACGCAAAAAAAGCTTGATATTTAGACAAATAGCGTATAAAAGAAAGCTCGGAAAACATATGTTTTCTGTAATTTCGCACGCAGATAAGGCGGAATGCGGCGTTCGCGTTTCGCTCCGGTGCCGCGAGAGCGGTTTTTAGAATCTGCGGAGGTTTAACTGGAAAAATAAGGACATTTATAATGGCAATTCCACAATTTACATTACGCCAGATGGTTGAAGCAGGTGTTCATTTCGGTCACCATGCACGCCGCTGGAACCCGCAAATGGCTCCGTACATCTACGGAAAGAAAGACAACATCCACATCATCGACCTGCAGAAAACCTATCCGATGCTGTATACGGCTCTGGCCGCCGCGCGCGACATTGCCGCTCAGGGCGGTAAGGTTCTGTTTGTCGGCACTAAAAGACAGGCTCAGGACATCGTCAAAGAGAATGCCGAAAGATGCGGACAGTATTATGTCAACCATCGCTGGCTCGGCGGTATGCTTACCAACTGGAAAACCGTATACAAATCAATTTCCCGTTTGGTCAAACTGAACGAAATGGAAGAAAAAAACGCTTATGAGGGTTACACCAAAAAAGAAATGCTGAACCTGAAAAAAGAGCGTGAAAAACTGGCCAGCGAACTCAGCGGCATCATGAACATGGGCGGTCAGCCGGATCTGCTGTTCGTCATTGATACGCCGAAAGAAGCCTTAGCCGTTAAAGAAGCCAAAAAGCTGGGCATTCCGGTTATCGGCATTACCGATACCAACGCCAACCCGAACGACGTTGACTTCCCGGTTCCGGGCAACGACGACGCTATTCGCGCCATTCAGTTCTACTGCGAACTGGTTTCCGGCGCCGTTCTGGACGGCATGCAGGCCGAAATTGCGGCTCAGGGCGTTAAGGTTGAAGAAGCCGTTGACGCCGTAGAAGCCAAACCGGCCAAAAAGAGAACTTCCAAAAAAGCCAAAGAGGAAGTTGAAGCCGTTGAAGAATAATTGAAAAATATTCTTTCAAAATAAAGTCTGAAACTTTATGCGGCGATATTTGTTTTTTAATGAATATCGCCGCAATGGTTTAAAAATTGTGATGAGGAAAAAAACAAATGACAGAAATTACTGCCCAAATGGTTAAAGATTTAAGAGAAAGCACCAGTGCCGGCATGCTGGACTGCAAAAAAGCCTTGACCGAAACTAACGGCGACATGGAAGCCGCCGTTGACTGGCTGCGCAAAAAAGGCCTGGCTTCGGCTGCCAAAAAGGCCAGCCGCATTGCGGCCGAAGGTCTGGTTGCGGTTGCCGTTGACGGCAACAAAGGCGCCGTTGTCGAAGTAAACTCCGAAACCGACTTTGTCGCCAAGAACGACATGTTTCAGGAATATGTTGCCGATGCCGCTCTGGTTGCTTTGATGCACAACGGCGAAGTCTGCGACATGAAGACTTTTCAGTGCCCGAAAGTTCACAAATCCTTTGAAGAACGCCTGACCGACCTGATTGCGAAAATCGGCGAAAACATGAACCTGCGCCGCGCCGCCATGCTGGAAGTCAGCAACGGCGTTATCGCCTCTTACGTTCACAACGCCTGCAAACCGAATCTGGGCAAAATCGGCGTTCTGGTCGCTCTCGAATCGAACGGCGACAAAGCCAAACTGCAGGAACTCGGCAAACATATCGCCATGCACGTTGCCGCTTCGAATCCACAGTTTCTGACAATTGCCGACGTCGACCAGGCTTCTATCGATCACGAGAAAGCCATTTTCTCCGAACAGGCCAAAGCTTCCGGCAAGCCTGAAAACATCATTGAAAAAATGGTTGAAGGTCGTATCAAAAAATATTTTGACGAAGTCGTTCTGGAAGAACAGGCTTACATTATGGATCCGGACAAAAAGGTTAAACAGATTGTTGCCGACGCGGCCAAAGAAATGGGTGCCGACATTAAACTGAAAGCTTTTGTCTGCTTCCGTCTGGGCGAAGGTTTGGAAAAGCGCAATGAAGATTTCGCTGCCGAAGTCGCTTCCCAGCTGAAGAAGTAAGTTCGTATCTTTTTGAACACCCCGGATTTCCGGGGTGTTTTTTTATGTTTTTTAGATGGGACAAAAATAAACATACGTCCATTATTGGTTGACAGAAAAATTTGCAGCCTCATTAATGGTTGACTCTTTCTCCGAATCAGTTTATGCTAATTTACAGGTGTGGATGTTTAACCGTGGCGGAGTATCGCCGGCGGATATGTGTCGGAAGAATCGATTCAGGATTATCTTTTCTCTCATTCTGCCATATTTTCGGGCAAATTTTCCTCACCTGTTTAACGGGCTTTGGTTTTAACTGTCGTGAGGTGATACTATGATGAAGAAATCTGTTTTACTTATCTCTTTACTGTCTGGAACGGCACTTGCTCTTTCCGACGCAGCAGTTGCCTCAGGCATTTATGCAACACACACACGCACACCCCGGCCAGAGCCCGTCTCTTTTGCCGATATGACTCATGCCTACAAGACGGCTTCCGTGTGTTTTCTTGGCACCGACAACTGCGGCGATGCGGGTTTTGATTCCGGAAACGGCGATTACAAAATTGATACGGAGCAACAGTGCAAAAACGAAGGTTTTGTCAGACTGAACTGCTCCTCCTTACAGGAAATTGACGGAGCCTGTCCATATAACACGGCTTACGGCAAAAGCTGCAAATGCGTCGAAACGCTGATTTCCTGCCCAACACCGCAAATCGGCTCCGGAGAAAGCTGCGAAGGCAAATACGTATCCTGCAAATGTCCGGCCGGGGTCGTCGAAGGGCAATACGGCTGTGAAGAATACTATGCTTCTCCCTGCGAAACAGTATGTAAGAAAGCTTATGCCGACAACTGCCATAACCGCAGTTCGGTTTCAACGCCTTACGGCTGTGCCGAGTACTGGCCGGACTGTTCCGGTAAATGCAAAACGGCTTATAACGACAACTGCCGAAACCGGATTGAAGTTTCGCATCCATACGGCTGCGAAAGCTATTATGCCGACTGTCAGGCAAAATGTGAAGTTGCAAAAAGCGAACCCAAGTGTCAGATCGGTTCTGTTTACTACAGCGACGGAAGCTGCTCGCCCTCAAGCGAATACGACAGCAGCAAAAAAGCTTTGGGCGTCGTGGCTTATGTGACACCGGACGGAGAACACGGACAGGTCATGAGCGGTGTTTTAGGCCAGCAATGGTTTTCGGGAAGAACCGCCTTTGACATTTCCGCCCTGCCGAACCGAACAAGCAAATCAGCGGCGATAAAAGATTTTGACAGCTGTGCCAATACGGACATCATCGTCAGCGCCGTCGGCAGCGGTTATGCGGCGGCAAGGGTACGCAGCTATGCACCGACGCCCGCTACCAAAGGCAAGTGGTGCCTGCCTGCGGCCGGCGTGTTGAACAGCTATAAACAAAACTTAACGACCATAAACGAATCCTTAAAGAAAATAGGGCAGACGGTAATCTTCGACTGTTTCTGGTCATCTACCGAATATGACAGTACGCAAATGTGGTTATACTGTTCTGACGTTGACGAAATCCGGTTAAATAACGACCATCGTTCGGGAGATCCTGCTGACCCGAATGACAAAGACGACGGCAACTCTTATATCGGTGTATTGGAATTCTAAAAAAACCCGCCTTTAGCAATAAAGGCGGGTAATTTTTACAAACCGGCGTTTTACCAACCTATGGCCTGCGAAACGATGGCCCTTTCGCCGTTTTCCAAATTAAGCGCCTTGGTTACCCTGTCGTTGTCAAAATAACCTCTGACAACGCTGTGCATGCCTTTTGACGCGGCATAAAGCCCAACATTCTGATAAGCTGAACCGGCATGCATCGGCGAATATTTCTCATCGCTGCCGACATAGACCAGATTGACCGGAACATCTTTCATGAAATCCTGCGTGGCAAACAACGGCTGAAGGTTTTCGGCGGTTACCTGCGTCAGGGAATTTTCAGCGGCGTCATACAACCAGGCTCCGTCGTTTCTGACGACATATACTTTGAGGTTCTGCTGATTCATGGCCGTAGGAATCGTCCTTTTGCCGTCATGGCTGATGCCAAAAGCAACCCAGAGAATTTCACTCAGGGTCTGGTCGTCAACATTCTGCGCCTTAAATTCGCGAATCGTTTTTCTTTCGCCGATTGTCTCCATCAGCGGTTTGCCTCCGGCAACGACCGGGACGGGAAGTTTTTTTACAACTGCTTCTGCCATGGCTGCCTCCGATAATAAGAGCGTTGACATCAAAAAAATCCAAAACTTGTTTTTCATCATTGTGTTTTCCTTATATAATCTCTGTTCCTGACCTTTTAACCTAAGCACAGATTTTTAAAATTGAACAGTTTTTTCGAGTATTTATTCAAAGTCAATCTGTGACAGAATCGCTTCGAAATCGTCGCGCTGCGGACTGCAGGCATAAGCGCCGATTTTGACTTCCGGGCAATCGTTGAGCAAATGGAACATACGCACCTGTTTAAATTTTTTGCCGTCCAGTGACACATGAAGCACACAATCGCCGTTAATGCGCTTGAGCTGATACCAGATTTGATTAATGCCAATGGGAATTTCCTGAGAAGCCCAGTCGGAAGAGCCGGCATTGGTTACACAGGTACCGAGCAGCGGCGCCCGGAAATTTTCAAACATTACCGAAGCCTTTACCCAGTTGCGTTCGTCTATACGGAGCATAATGCCGCATTGGTCAAAACTGCCGTCGGTTTCAAAATTCCATTTGACGGTGCAGGAAAAATTGCCGGTTTTGCGCGTGAAAAAGAAGTGGCCGTCGTCTTTGGAAAACCTGTGGTGCAGACTCTGCCAGAAATCGGTTCTGGCCCGGCTTAAAACCCGCATGCCCCTTTCATCGAAAGAAACGTCGGCGGGTTCGTTATACCATTCAAAGTCGCGCAGCTGTTCCAAAAACATTAAAAGTTCCTGACCGTTTCATCCGGCATTGCGGCCAGAGCCTTTTCCAATTCGGCGTTTTTGGCTTTCGGGGCCACGATACGGAGCGTTATGAACTGATCCCCCTGTCCGTTCCGGCTCTTGATGCCTTTGCCTTTCAACCGCAGTTTTTCGCCCGAAGACGCGTAGGGCGGAATGTTGACCACAACCTTGCCGCTGATGGTCGGCACGGTTATCTTGGCGCCGAGAATCGCCTCTTTGACGGTAATCGGCAAATCAAGCAGAATATTCAACCCTTCGCTGCTAAAATACGGGTGCCTGTCAACATTGACCGTTATCAGCACGTCGCCGTTGGCTCCGCCGTTAAACCCCTCGTATCCCAGTCCTTTCAGGCGCAGGGTCTGTCCGTCTTCGGTTCCGGCCGGGATCTTGACGTTGATGTTTTTGCCGTTAATAATAACGCCTTTTTCAGCGCCTTTGGCCGCATCCAGAAAGTCGACCCGCATGGTATAGGCAATATCCTGACCCTTGCGGGCACGGCGCGAAGCTCTGCCAAAACCCTGAAAGCCGGAACCGCCGCCGGTAAACTGTGAAAAAATATCGTCACCGAAAATGGAAGAGAAGTCGAAATTTTCTCCGTTGCCGCTGTAATAGGTGCGGCCGCCTCCCTGTCCGAAAGGACCGCCTCCATAGGACGAATAGCCGCCCTGACCGAAACCGGCGCCAAATCCGGTCGGTTTGCCGTCAGCGTCTATTTCGTTGTTATCATATTTTTTGCGTTTTTCCTTATCGCCCAAAATATCGTAAGCACAGGAAATTTCCTTGAACTTCTCCGCAGCGTCTTTGTCGTCTTTGTTAAGATCGGGGTGATATTTGCGGGCAAGCTTGCGGTATGCCGATTTGATTTCGGCATCGCCCGCGTCTTTGGAAACCCCCAGAACATGATACAGATTTTTATTCATTTTATTAAGCGCTTCCTTAATTCTTATCCTAAATTTCTATATAGGAAGAGAATTGGGTTATTGCAAGTTGACGCAGTCAAAAGTCGCCCGGCGCAGACGATTGCGATAGGTTATGTTTTCGCGCAGAAAAGCTTTCTTTTCGCCGTGTTCGGCACAATAGCGCGCGGCCAGCGACGAAACTTCGTCAATACGGACATCTTTATATTCGTAAGTGACAAAACGGGCGGTTTCTTCCTTAACGGCTACATTTTGCATAAAGCGCTCAATATTGCTGCTATAGTAGTCGTTTTCCACTTTGCCGGCGCTTTGCAAAGCCGTACAGGCAGATGCCAGCAGGCTGACCGCGGCCAATTTTAAAAATATTTTCATCGCCCGTCCTCCGCTTTAGTCAAGAATTTTGTAAATTTCTTCGCCGGCCTGTTCCAGAACTTTTAAAACCCGGCGGTTTTTGGCGTCTTTGGTGCGCTCGTTGCTGAGCTTGTCCAGCATGCGCTGCAGTTTTTCGTTAAACTGGCGGTTCTGGCGCAGTGCTTCAATATCGCGGATATTTTCCTGATCGTCAATTTTATAATTGACCACAGCCTTCAGCGTCGCTATATATTTGGCTTCGTTTTGGGCGCTGTATTGGGCGGCGGCACCGCCGGCGGCCAAAATACCCAAAGCGGCGACGGCCAGTCCGAGTTTCTTCATTTTCTGTTCCTTTCTTAAAAAAACATTGCGTTAATTAAGATACCTTATATGATGTGAGGATATAATAATTCGAGTCCTTTGACTATTTAAATTTTAGAGTTTACACATGAAAAAAATCATCTGGTTTTTAATGGACAACCGCATGGGAAGCGTCGGACAGGCTAAGGGAATTATCCAAGCTCTGGACAAGGAACGCTATGAAATCGTTGAGAAGAAAATCGACTACAACCGGCTGGCCAACCTGCCGAATTTTCTGCTCGGCAAAAGCCTGCTCGGCGTCACTGCCGCTACCCGGAAAGAACTGCGGGCACCCTGGCCCGACCTGGCCGTATCCATCAGCCGGCGGACGGTTCCGGCAGCCCGTTTCATCAAAAAGGCCTCCGGAGGAATGACCAAACTGATTCAGCTGATGCACCCGGGAAAAAGCGGTTTGAAAGACTTTTCACTGGCGGCGGTTCCCGAACATGACCGAGGCAAAACGCCTGCGCCGAACATTTTTTACATTACCGGATGCCCGCATCGCGTAACGCCGGAAGCACTGGCCGAAGCCGCCGGCAAATGGTCCGAGACTTTTGCTTCGCTGCCGCGGCCGCTGACGGCGGTAATTGTCGGCGGCGCCATCAAAAATAAACCCTTTACGACCGAAAACGCCCGCAGGCTCGGCGAAAGTATCCGTAAAATCAAAGAACAGACCGGCGGTTCAATACTGATTACGACTTCACGCCGCACCGGCGCCGAAGCCGAAAACATCATCAAAAAAGAAATTGAGGGAATTCCGGCTTACACTTACTGGTGGGGCGAGAAAAAAGACAATCCGATTATGGGCTTCTGGGCTTTGGCCGACAACATTATCGCCACCGGAGACTCAGTTTCCATGCCCTGTGAATGCTGCGGATCCGGCAAGCCGGTGCTGCTGTTTACCGGCGAAGGGTGGCTGACGCCCAAGCATGAACGGTTTGTAAAATCGCTGATTGAAAGCGGCTATGCCGTGCATATTGATGCGCCGGACGCTTTGTCTTTCCGACCACAGAAAACTCTTAATCCGGCAGGAATAATCGCCGAGAAAATTGACGCCCTGTAGCTTTGTGGCAAATTTCCGGGCTTTTGTCCCGGGCGTCGCTATTCCGTTTCGTCGCCGCCGAAAAAGTTGCGGTCGTCTTTGCGAGAAGCAACGGCTTTTTGATACATGTCGCCGAAATAGGTCTTTTTACGCCAGAAAAAACTGTTTTTCTTATCGGCCAGCGTATAAATTTCCCTATCCCAGAGTTTTTCGGCAAACGGCTGGTAAAGGCGGTTGAACATACGAACAAAATAGCGCAGCGGGTGCCATTTGACCGGGTTATGATAATCAATGAAAACGACCCTGCCATTTTCGTTGGCGCAGGAAAGGGCATTGTTGACAACCTGTATTTTGCTCAAAATCGGCAGTTCATGCAGCAACATGTAGACCAGCACGACGTCATATTTTTCGGTCAGCGGTTCGCGGCCGTCATGACGCAGGAAACGCATGTTGGAATAAAGATATTTGTATTTTTCTTCGGCGCGGGTCAGCTGGGTTTCGCTGATGTCAATCAGATCATATTTTCCGTAGTGGCCGATGCGGTCGGCTGTCTGTTCAATCTGGTCGCCAAAGGTCGCGCCGATTTGAAGCACCTTCTGGCTTTGTTTGATTTCCTTCAACGCGGCGTCAATCAACCGGCTGCTGTTTCCGAGCGTAAAAATTTTAAGCAGACGGGGATTGTCCAGAAAGCTGCTTACTTTCAGATTTTCATAAATCCGGCCATAAATCGCCGTCAGATATTTGGGAAGCACAGGCCTCGGCTCCTCGTTCTCCTCTATGGCTCCGAGAAGTTCCTCTTCACTGACGCGGTTCTTTTCATCATCGACAATCTTAAACATTTTACCTACTCCAAAAATGCATCGACTTCTGCGCTTTGGTTCGCAAAAGTTTTTTGCGCCGTCTTGATTTCCGCGGCAAGATCCGCCGCGGAAATTTCTTTCATGACCGCTTCCTCCAACACGGCACAGGAAGCGGAAAAAGCCCGCAGCCCGAAGACCAGAGCGCCGGCGCGCAGGTTATGAAACTTCAGGCGCAGTTCTTCCCGTTTTAAACCGGCGGCGGAAGCGAAAAACTTTTCCGTGTCTGCGGAAAACTCGCGCCACAGCCGGCTTAAGGCTGCAGAGCCGAGCATATCGCGATATTCGCCAAGCCTGTCCGCGTCAAAATCAGTCATTTTTCTTAATCAGTCCCAGCCTGGACGCCTCCACCACCGCACCGGTGCGGTTATAAACGTTAAGAATTTTCAAAATTGCGGTCACATGCAGTTTGACGGTTCCTTCGGTCAGACCAAGCGCATAGGCTATCTGCTTATTGGACATTCCCTGCGAAATGCAGCGCAGAACATCAATCTGCCGCGGGGTCAGACTTTTGATGTTTTCTTCAACAGCCTTGCCCTCGGGGAGTTCGACCGCCTGTCGAAGCTCGTTGAATTCGTCGGGAAGCTTGCGGTTAAGGAGCTCGGGCGGGATATAGACACCGCCGGACATGACCAAATTGACCGCCGAAAGAATAACGGCATTTGAAGAGGTTTTCGGAATATATCCGGACACGCCGATTTCGATGGTTTTTTCGACAATTTCCTTGTCAAACACCGCCGAAAGAATAATTATCGGCGTTTCGGGCAGCGTGCTGTGAATCCGGGTTATCGCCTCTTCCCAGTTGGCGCCGGGCATGGCCAGGTCGGTCAACACCAAATTGAAACCGCGGTCGGTCTCGAGAATTTTGAAAATATCGGTATAACTCTTGGCAAAAACCAACTGCAGGTCTTTGCTAACATCGGAAAGGATAAATTCCAGCCCTTTCAAAAACAACTCATGATCATCGGCTACCAAAATGCGCATTTTATTCCTCCCGCCAATCTCCGGCAACAGACTGCCAGACGGCCAAAGCCGCGGCCGCTGCCGTTTCCGCCCTTAAAATCCGTTTGCCCAGCACGGCGCCGCGGGCAAAAGGCAAAGTCCGCAAAGCGTTCAGCTCGGCTTCGCTGAAGCCGCCTTCCGGTCCAATCAGCAGCGCCGCTTTTTTGTCCTGAGGCCGAAAGACCTCCGCCGCGCAAGGCGACTGTCCGGTTTCGTCCATAAAATAGAGAATCCGTTCCTTGTCCCATGTTTTCAGCACCTTATCCAAAGGCTCGGCATCGGCAATCACCGGCAAATCTACCCGGCGGCACTGCTCGGCAGCTTCTGTGCTTTGGGCAATGAAGCGTTCTTTCTTAACTTTGTCCGCAATGGTGCGTGCGGTAATGACCGGCATAATTTTTGCCGCGCCGAGTTCGGTCGCCTTCTGAATGATGAAATCGGTCTGATCTTTTTTTACCGGCGCAAACAGCAGCCAAACATCCGGACATTTTTCAAAGCCGCGGGTCTGTTCGGAAACTTCCAGCCGACAGCTCTTTTTGCCGGCGGTTTTCAATGTGCAGAGAAACTCTCCGTGCTCGTTGTCAAAAGCCAAAACCGCGTCGCCGACGGCAAGTTTCATGACATTGGTCAGATAATGGCTTTGCTTGTCGTTCAGCATGACTTCCCGTCCCGCCGCCAGAGGCGTTTCGCACCAAAGCCTTATTTTCGCCTTTTTTCCCGCCATGTTCATTCCGCCGTAATATTCAAAACCCTTGAACCCAAAACATTTATCTTTTCGCCGCTGTCGTCAATCAAATCAAAAAAGACCTTTTCCTTTCCCGGCTCCAGAATATTGACGTTGATTATCCGCTGCCCCATATAACGGTAGTCTTCGGCAATCCGCACATGTTTCAGCTCATTGCCGCCGTAGTACCATTTGGTCGGCGAATTTTCGTCTTCCGGCAGCAAAATCTGCAGCGGCTGCCCGACATTTACCCGGACTCCGGTTCTGGGTTCCAGCAGTTCGACGGTAACCGGCGACATGTCTTTTTTGAAAAGTTCGCCGGCAATTTTTTCATTATAATCTTCAGCCGGCTTTTCGTCCGGTTCGGCTACGGCAATAACCGACTCTTTCTGCTTTTGTTTGACACGCGCCTCATAACCGCCCTGATTGAAACCCGGCTCGTACATGTTGCTGTTCTGAATATCGCGATAACTTTGCACGACGATATTATGCTTAGCCGTTTTGGCTGCGGCCGGCTGACTTAAAAGCAGCGTCGCCGCGGTTATGGCAAAAATTTTGAATCTCATGGTCAACACCCTGTCCGGTTGTGCATAAAAGTTTGGTATAATTTCAAAATATCATACACATCAGATTTTATATCAGATATGTTAAGGAATAAATAATTTTTGCTGCAATTTGGACGAGGATAATGATTATCACGATTGACGGTCCGGCTTCTGCCGGCAAAGGCACTTTGGCATCGACTCTGGCCGGGATTTATCATCTGGCCTATTTTGACACCGGCATGGTTTATCGTGCCGTCGGGCTGGAAATGATTTTGAGCGGCTATGAAACCGATAATGCCGAAGCCGCCGAAAATTTTGCCAAGAATCTGACTTTTCCGCGAATGATTGAGTTGTCCAAGCATGCCGATTTCCGCTCCTTGAAAGGCGGTCAGGCGGCAACCGTCGTCTCTTGCATCCCCTCTGTTCGTGCTGCCCTGCTTAAAATGCAGCAGGATTTCTCTTTAAATCCTGTTTTTGCCGATGGCACTCCAGCCAATGGCGCCGTTTATGACGGACGCGATACCGGCACCGTGGTTTGCCCACAGGCAGACATAAAGTTTTTCATTACGGCTTCTCCTGAAGTTCGGGCTATGCGCCGATTTAAGGAAATGGCTGCTAAGGGGATGGACGTAACTTATGAAGACGTTTTGAAAGACGTCAACCATCGTGACGAAATGGCTACCAACCGCAAAATTGCCCCCTTAAAACCGGCAGCTGACGCACATCTTCTGGATACGTCTGACTTAAGCATTGAGCAGGTTGTTGAACAAGCCTGCAAAATTATCGAAAGCCATAAAGAATCTGCTTGAAAAATAATAATTTAGGTGTATAAACAAACCCGATACGTTTCCGGGGTGCGCCGGCGTGTCATGTTTAATCCGCACAAGTCCGCCCCGCTTTCAGACATTTTGGGGCCGGCAGTTTTTTGAAATACCAATATTTTATGACAAATACCGAATTAAAAATTCCCGAAACAAACGAAAACTTTGAAGCCCTCCTGAACGAACAGTTCGGCGACAAGGGCATTACCGGTTCGGTTGTCAAGGGTACTATCATCCGTTTGACTCCCGACTTCGCCATCGTCGATGTCGGACTTAAATCGGAAGGCCGTATTCCGTTGCGCGAATTCGGTCAGAACGCCGAACTCAAAGTCGGCGACAAAGTCGAAGTTTATGTCGACCGCTACGAAGACAAAGACGGCCAGATTGTTTTATCGCGCGAAAAAGCACGCCGCGAAGAAGTTTGGCAGGATCTGGAAAAATGCCTTAACTCCGGCGAAAGAGTCAACGGCGTTATCTTCGGCCGCGTCAAAGGCGGCTTTACCGTTGATCTCAACGGCGCCATTGCTTTCCTGCCCGGCTCTCAGATTGATATTCGTCCGATCCGCGACATTACGCCGCTGATGGGCATTTCTCAGCCGTTCCAGATTTTGAAGATGGACAAGGTCAGAGGCAACATCGTTGTTTCCCGCCGCGTCGTTCTGGAAGAAACCCGTGCCGAAGCGCGTGCCGAACTCATTGACACTCTGAAGGAAGGTTCCGTTCTGGAAGGCGTTGTCAAGAACATTACCGATTACGGTGCATTCATTGACCTCGGCGGCGTTGACGGTCTGCTGCATGTTACCGACATCTCCTGGAAGAGAATCAATCATCCGGCGGAAGTTCTGTCGGTCGGTCAGACGGTTAAGGTTCAGGTTATCAAATTCAACGAAGACAACCAGCGCATCAGCCTCGGCATGAAGCAGCTGGAAAGTGACCCGTGGCAGGCCGTTGCCGACAAGTACAAAGTCGGTGAAGTCTACAAGGGCAAAGTTACCAACATTACCGATTACGGCGCATTTGTCGAACTCGAAGACGGCATTGAAGGTCTGGTTCATGTTTCCGAAATGAGCTGGACCCGCAAGAATGTCCATCCGGGCAAAATCGTTTCCACTTCTCAGGAAGTTGAAGTTAAGGTTCTGGAAGTCGACGCCGATAAACGCCGCATCAGCCTGGGTATCAAACAGTGCACCCCGAATCCTTGGGCTGCTTATGTTGAAGAGCATCCGGTCGGTTCCGTCATCGAAGGCAAAATCAAGAACATTACCGAATTCGGTCTGTTCGTCGGCCTGTCTGACGAAATCGACGGTATGATCCACCTGTCCGACATCTCCTGGGACAAGTCCGGCGAAGAAGCCGTCAAAGACTTTACCAAAGGTCAGGACATTCAGGCTAAAATCATCGACGTTGACGTTGAGAAAGAACGTATCAGCCTCGGTATCAAACAGCTGTCCGAAAACGCCATGGCCGAAGCCATGGAAGGCCTCAAGAAAGGCGACGTTGTCAAAGCAACCGTTACCTCAATTGACGACAAAGGCGTTAACGTCGAAGTTAACGGCATTGCCGCAATGATTAAGAAGGCCGACCTGTCCAAGGACAAAGCTGCCCAGAATCCCGAAAACTACAAAGAAGGCGACGTTCTGGAAGCCAAAGTAACCTCCGTAGACAAGAAGAACAACAAGATTGGTCTCTCGGTCAAAGCTCTCGAAATCGAAGAAGAGAAAAAAGCTTTGGAAGAGTACTCTTCAACCGGTTCTTCCAATTCTGCTCTGGGCGATGCTTTGGGCGAAGCTTTGAAGAAAAACGCTTAAGTTTATCTTTAAGCACTACAAAAAAGTCTCCGGTTATCCGCCGGAGACTTTTTTTTTGCAAAAAAATATTCCCCGTAAACCGGGAATTTTCTATAAGGCGTATAATAAAGAAGCCTATACGTCGGCTTGCTGTATATTCTAATTCCCTTTTGGTCATCAACAGAAACGAATCTTTACGGGTACAAAGACAGATTTGTATGAACCTACAGCAGCTATGCAAACAAGTCAGACAAAGCGACTGTACGCATTCAGCCAATATTGGAATTTTAGTCCTATGACAAACACCCCCGTTAAATTTAACGGGGGTGTTTGCTGAGGATTAAGCCAAAGTTATTTATTTGACTTCTTCAAAGTCGGCGTCGACGACTTTTTCGTCGCCGTTCTGCTGACCGGAAGCACCCGCATCAGCTCCGGCGTCAGTACCGGCAGCACTCTGTGCACCAGCCGCTTCGGCCTGCTGTTTATACATTGCTTCGCCAAGTTTCAGAGAAGCCTGCATCAAAGCTTCGGTTTTCTCCTTAATGACAGCCAAATCTTCAGCTTCAACGCCGGTCTTCAGAGCCTTGACGGCATCTTCAATCGCCGTCTTGTCGGCCGCACTGATTTTATCGCCGTTTTCCTTTAAGGTCTTTTCGGTGGTATGAATCAGACCTTCGGCCTGGTTTTTGGCTTCAACAAGTTCCTTTTTCTTCTTATCGGCTTCGGCATTGGCTTCCGCATCTTTGACCATCTTGTCGATGTCGGCATCGGACAAACCGCCGCTGGCCTGAATGCGAATGGCCTGTTCTTTGTTGGTTGCCTTATCTTTAGCCGAAACGTTAACAATGCCGTTGGCGTCGATGTCAAACGTTACTTCAATCTGCGGCATACCGCGCGGTGCCGGCGGAATACCGACCAAATCGAACTGACCCAGCAGTTTGTTGTCGGCGGCCATTTCACGTTCACCCTGGAAGACGCGAATGGTAACCGCGGTCTGACCGTCTTCGGCCGTCGAGAAGACCTGCGACTTGCGGGTCGGAATGGTGGTATTGCGGTCAATCAGTCTGGTAAAGACACCGCCCAATGTTTCAATACCCAAGGACAGCGGGGTAACATCCAGCAGCAAAACGTCCTTGACATCGCCCATCAGCACGCCGCCCTGAATAGCGGCACCGACGGCAACGACCTCATCCGGGTTAACGCCTTTGTGCGGTTCCTTGCCGAAGATTTCCTTAACTTTCTCCTGAACTTTCGGCATCCGGGTCATACCGCCGACCAGAATGACTTCGTTGATGTCGCTGGCTTTCAAGCCGGCATCGGCCAGAGCCTTCTTGCAAGGTTCAACCGTGCGGTCAATCAAATCTTCAACGAGAGATTCCAGTTTGGCGCGGGTCAGTTTGATGTTGAGATGTTTCGGACCGGTTGCATCCGCGGTAATGAACGGCAGGTTGACATCAGTCTGAGTAGCGGAAGACAACTCGATTTTGGCTTTTTCGGCAGCCTCTTTCAAACGCTGCAGAGCCAAACGGTCGCCGCGGAGATCAATTCCGGACTCTTTTTTGAACTCATCGGCCAGATAGTTGACAATACGCTGGTCAAAGTCTTCTCCGCCGAGGAAAGTATCGCCGTTGGTGGATTTTACTTCGAAAACGCCGTCGCCGATTTCCAGAATAGAAATATCAAACGTACCGCCGCCGAGGTCATAAACGGCGATGGTGCCGTTGGCTTTTTTGTCCATACCGTAAGCCAAAGCCGCTGCCGTAGGTTCGTTGATGATACGCAGAACTTCCAATCCGGCAATTTTACCGGCGTCTTTGGTTGCCTGACGCTGCGAATCGTTAAAATATGCCGGAACCGTAATAACGGCCTTCTCAACTTTTTCACCCAGATAGCTCTCGGCATATTCCTTAATCTTCTGCAAAACGATTGCGGAAATCTGCGACGGGGCGTATTTCTGGCCTTTTACTTCAACCCAGGCGTCTCCGTTGTCGCCTTCGACGATTTTAAACGGAACATGCCCGCGGTCTTTGGAAACCTCAGGAGAGTTGAAACGGCGCCCGATTAAACGTTTGATTGCAAAAAGGGTGTTTTCGGGGTTGGTAACGGCCTGACGTTTGGCTGCCGAACCGACCAGTCTTTCCGTGTCGGTAAAGGCGACCATGGACGGGGTGGTTCTGGCGCCTTCAGAATTTTCCAGAACCTTGGCTTCCTTGCCTTCCATAACGGCAAAGCAGGAGTTGGTCGTACCCAAGTCAATACCAATAACTTTGTTGCTCATAGTTTATCATCCTCATTTATTACAAAAATCTTCGTCCCGCCACAGGGCAGAACCGCTTTAATTCTTTCTGTAAACTTATATAGGAAGCCGGAAAAGCATAAGCAAGTCTTGATGAAGTTTTTTTACATTTTTTTTGACGGCAGCAAAAAAGGTTCGAAACGTTTTGTTTCGAACCTTAAGAAAGTTACGAAATTATCCCTTGTCAGCCTTGACCAGCGGACGATACGGATATTTCTCGCATTTGAGCGCACCTTGAGGAATATTCCAGACGTCGCCGTTGACATAGCATATCTCGCCGTCTTCGGTCATCACTTTGTCAGGAAGCACATCGCCGCCGTTTTCCGTCAGGAAGGCGTCTATGCGTTTTTTTTCGTCAAAGATAATGCGCCAGCTCCAATCTGATCCGAGACGCCCCTTGTTGCCCCACATTTTCAAGCGGCCGCATTTGCGGAAGGCTTTGTTAAAAGTTGCGGGAGCGGGCTGCTTCAACGGAATGAAAAACATGTTGAAGCGGATACCGATTGCTTTTTTACACCACGGCGCATACCACAGCCGTCTTTTTATTACTGCCAAACTATAGGCACGTCCCAATTCATCTTCCATAATTGTAAAACTTAATAAATTTATATGTTTAATATCTCGAAAACAGGATATAAAAAATTTGACAAAAAGTCAATTGTTTCAGAGAAAGCCGGATTGTGCTTTTGTCAAATTTACGATAAAGTGACAGTTATTAGGAAGTCAGGAATTTTAAGTATGGACAAAAGACTGCTCAGACAAAAAGTCGAAAGGTTCTTTACAACAAAATCCTGAGTTTCTGAATGCGGGGAAAACGCGAAGTGCATTTGCAATCTCTCTTCAGATGTTTCAACACCAAGGCCGTTGATTTTATCTGCCTTCGTTTTTATAAACTTTAAAATAGTCAATCATTGAAGGACTTTGCTCTAATTTCAGGCAAAGTTTTAAAATGTTTGCGGCTTCTTCAGCACTGACTTTTGGTATTTCCTTGCCTTCAACACTGTTTAGAAAATTTGTCAGTTCATTCTGCAGCGAATTGCCGCCTTCGGTCAATATCCGGCCGTTTTTAAGCAGCCGGCGCTCCGTAAAATCGATATGGAAAGTATTCCCGCCAGTGTCGTCAATATCCATAAAACGTTCTATTTCCCTGTCTTCCCGCAGCGCTTCCAATTTTACGGACGCACCGTTTTTATATTCCATTTCCGCCACGGCATGATTTTCCCAGCTCAGATCCGAGCGTTTGCCGACTTCAGCCTTTCTTATGTCGCTGCCAAGCAAAGAATAAACAATGGCCAAATCATGAATCATCAGTTCCTGAACGGCGCTGATGCCGGTTTTGTTGGCTGCATTGCGGCTGGTACGAATTCCCCTGATACGGACAATCGGCGAATGCAGTTCCTCTTTCAGGCGAACCACCGCCGGATTATAATTTTCGCTGTGCCCCGGCAGAATAAACGTTTGCCCTTCCCTCGCCGCGGCAATCAGTTTTTCGCAGCCGGACGGCGTAGTTGCCAATGGTTTTTCAATAAGGCAGGGCAAACCGCGGGCAAGCAGTGCAGCGCCGATTTCAGCATGGGTTATGCCCGGCGTTGCCACAATGACCGCATCAGCGGTTTCCCTGTCGATGTCATCAAGATTTTTGAAATACGGCACATTTAATTCAGCGGCAACGCGTGCCGAAGATTCGGCAGATGAATTGAGAATGCCGGCAATTTCAACCCGGTCGGCAAAATGCCCGCGCAAGACGGCCACATGCTTTTTACCCATGTTTTTGCAACCGACAACCGCTATTCTGAGTTTGTCCATTAATAACCTCCGCGGCCGGAAATCTCATAACCGGTATAACCGTCAACAACCGAATTGGCAAAGGCAAAATCCGTAGAATTACAGGAATGAATCCGATACAGAGTTTCGCCCTGTTCGACAGTGTCTCCGACTTTTTTCATCAAATCCAGTCCGGCACCCGGATACTGGCCGGCACCCGCCCAAATACCGATTTTGTTGATACGGGCATTATCAATCGCCTCGACCACGCCGCTGACGTTGGAAACGATATCTCGGGTCAGATGCCCGAGTTGCGGCTGCGGGGCTTTGCCCTGAGCATGAATAATCCTGTTCATAACTTCCAGCGCGCGGCCAGAATTTAAAATCTCCTTGGCGACATGGTACCCCTGCCCGCCGCGCAGTTTGGGATCAAATTCAAGCATGCGGCCGGCCAGAAACAAAGATTTCTCACGCAGATCCTGCGGCGCATCGTCCTTGTTGCGGAGAACCTTCATAACGTCCCGGGCTTCCAGAACCGCTCCGACGCCGTTGCCTATCGGTTCGGAACCGTCGGTAATGACCGCGTCAATTTCGATAGAAAGCATATCGCCGACATACTCTATCAGTTTACGCAGGCGCATGGCTTCGTTGGTGTTTTTAATGCGCGATTTCGGACCGACGGGAATGTCGACAACCAGATGCGTAATGCCCGCCGAAAGTTTGATGGCAAGAATCGACGCGGCAATATGTTCTTGCTGAGTAATGCCTATCTGGCGTTCGACGGAAGAAACCATTTTGTTGGCGCGGGCGATGTCCAGCGAATTGTAACTGGCGATGGCGCCGCGGTTTTCCCTGATCAGCTCCTTTAGCTCCTTTTCGTCAACGTCAACATTGGCCAGCACTGCAAAAGTATCGGCCACGCCGGCACAGGAAGTCAGCGAATGGGAACAGGTTTTGGGAATCGGCAGGCCATAGGCGGCCACGATGGCGGTAATGATGATATCGGTTTTGTTGCCGGGAACGCCGCCGAGGCAATGGCAGTCAACGACAATGCTTTCGTTGTCCCAATGCAGCACCCGGTCGCCGATAAGGGCTTCGGTCAGAGCCAAAACCTCAGGAGCGCTCATAAACGAACCGCTGGCAACCAGAAATGAGGCGATATCCATATTGGAGTAGCGTTTGGAAGCAATGTCGTTGATAATGGCGCTGTATTCGCCGGAACTTAAAATATTGCCGGCAATTTTGCGTTTGATGGAAGCCAGGCTGGGCGGCGGCGCCGACAACGTAAGCGATACGTTGGCGCCCTCAGGCAGGTTAATCTGATTAAAGGCTTCGGTATTCAACGCCAGTTCGCCGGGCTTGCAAAGACGGGCATCGTCGACGACCTGCAAAAAGGCAAAAACCGTTTTGACGCCGCCGTGAATTTCAACCTTGGTCAACGAGCGAATGTCGTCTACCTTATACGCCGCGCAGTCCTTATGAACATAGGCCAGGTTTTCGTTAAAAGAATTTATCGGCAGGTGTTTCAGTGTCAGCATCAATTACTCTCAAAAAAGCCAGTGTGAAAATATGGATTATTATGACACGTTTTTCATTTAATAAAAGTTAATTTTGCCGAAAGCCGACAAACAAATGCCGGGCTTTTTGCCCGGCATTTGCGCATTATTTTTCGCGTTGGAAAATTTTCATAAAGCGTGCGATTTTGCCGGTTTCCCTAAACTCTTTCTTATCGGCTTCGCGCTGCATTTGCGCTTGTTTATAGCCTTCGGGCGTGTTTTCGGAAATTTCGACACCATGAATATCCTCTTCGGCAAACTTGTCGGCAACGACAGAGCCATGCATTTTGCCTTTCCATTCATGCTGCCGCGCCCGGAGTTCTTCCTTGCGTTTTTGGATATGTTCCTGAACTTCGCTTTTGGCGGCTTCTTCCTTTTCGCGTTTCTGACGATATGCCTCAACGGCATTGGCATCTCCATCCAGCGCTTTGGAAAGGGCTTCGCTGTATTCCGGCGTTTCCTTGTCTTTGTCGGTCAGTTCATAACGCAGCGGCGTTTTGACGTCTTCTTTGGCTGTATGTTTGGTCTCGGGTTTGTCTTCCAGACCTTCGACTTCATTATAGGCAACTTCGCCTGAGGTCGGACCGTAATAAACATTGTCACCCTGCAATCCAGCCAGCTTTTCGGTCAGAATTTCATTCTCGTCGGCCGAAACGGAAGTCACGGGAACCGCGTCGGAATTATCCCTGTCTCCGCCGGGGAGAACGACGCCGGTTTTATCATCCTTGCCACCGTTGCTCGGTGCTACGATGCCGATTTTGTCTTCTTTACCGTTATTCGGGGGCGTAATGCCGACTTTGTCACTGCCGCCGTTTTTCTTTTTGACGATACGGTCGGCCAGAGAACCGATTTTTTCCTTAATCTGCTTCAATTTCTTAACCTGAGCAAAGAAATACGGCGGAATATAGGGAACAATTTTTTCGGCCGGGTTCGGAACCCAGACTTTTTCGCCCGGAATTACGCGGTCCGGTTCCTGCGTAACGTCATGAATAATGCCGTCCGGGCGCGACGGATCGTAAGAGTAAAGGTCTTCAGGCTTAATGCCGACGTCGGGAATCAGGTGTCCCATATGACCGTTGGCATCGGCGCTGATATGCTGAGCCACTTTGTCCATTACCTGAATTTCGGCTTCGCTCAGCGGGGTCTGCGGATCCGTCGTCAGATGTTTGAAAACATCGTCATAGGTAATGTGATTGCCGTTGGCATCGGTTACGCCCATGACATCGCCCAGCGTTTTGGAAGGATCATAGGACAGCGGCGTATCCGGCGCGCCGAGCAGATGGGCATTTTCAAGCTTGGCAAGGTTGACATCGGCGGCTTCCGGCGCCCAGCCCGTATGATGCTGCTGCAAGTTGTTCAAAGCCTCATTATAGGTTCCGTGAGCATGGAAAGCGGATTCCATCGGCTGCGAGCCGTCCGGCGTATAGCGCGCGCCGTGGCTGACGCCGTCGCTGTTGTTCCAGATTTCAGCCTTGTCAATGTGTTTCTGTTCATAGGTCTTGATATCGTGTTTTTCGCCGGGGATAATCTCGCCGTCTTTCTCGGCCCAATGACCGAACGGGCCGTTTTCGCCGGCCAGCGAATCGCCGATATGCGTACCGACCGCGTGTCCGGCCCAGGCGGCCAACGGCGTGGTCAAAACGGCGGCGGCGGTCATTGCCGCGGCTTCGCCTTTTTGGATACCGGCTTTTTTTGCCTTTTTATATGAAAAATATCCGGTTCTGACCATATTGGCACCCATGACGGCATACAGGCCTTCGGGACGTCCCCAGGCGACGGCGGCCATTGCGGCACCGCTCATCAGAACACTGGTCATGCCTTCCGGATCTTTAAAGAAATTGTACTTTTTGCCCTGCGCGTGAGCGGCACGGCGACGCTGCTGATAGGCGACGGTCATACCGACAACCGCCAGACCGGCAGAAGCATAGGCGCAATAGGTTTGTCCGCCCGGAATACGGCTGGCAACCGCAAAGCCCGCGGAAATGGTACCGACCAGCGCGGCGTTGCCGGCCAGACCGGTCCAGAACTGTCTGCGATATTTTTTGGTATCGGCCTTTTCTTCAAAACGGGCTTCGGCCAGTTTGTCCAGTTTTCTGACCGGAGCATAGAGGCGTCCCAAAGCCGGAGCCGACTTGCCGATTTTCTTGCCCAGACGCGCCAGTTTGCTCGTTTTCTTGTTTACCCAGGCATCGCGCGCACCGTCAAAACCTTCGGCGGAAACCTCATATGTCTTGCCGCTCAGCAGCTCTGCACGCAGAACGTCAAACGGTACCGAAGGCTGTTTTTTCGACTCGCGGTCGGCGTTAACCAGCATCGTGACGTTTTTGACAAACTGGTCATTGACGGCAGCATGAACATCTTTTTTCCCGGCGGCTTTGCCTTCGATTAAGACCTGATCGTCCAAGGCGTCGCTTTTGGCTGCCAAAACTAAAATTTCTTCAATATCTTCCCTTCTGGCGCCGGCAACGTTCAGAGCATTGAGAATCGTGCGGCTGTCGCTGTCCAACTGAAAGTCTTCCAGCTTGCGCTCGGTATCGGCGGCAATCCGCTCCAGAACGGCGGCATCGTTTTCCGTTTTGCCGTCCAGACCGAACTCATGTTCGTATTTGCTCATCCATTCGTCCAGAATTCCCTTGGCCGGGGTTCCTTTTTTATTCTGGCTGCGCAGTTCAATCATTTCCAGATAACCGTCATAAACGTCGGCAATGTTGCTCTTGTCTACCCAATACATGCCGCTGCGGTCGGCCATGTCGTTAATCAGATTGTCCATACGCCCGTGTACGGCGGCAAGAACCGTTTCTTCATTGGTCGTATCGGCTCCGGCGTCTTTGCTTTTGGCTTCGGCAATGTCTTTGTTAAGGTGCTTTTCCCACTCGACCAGCGCTTTTGGCGGAACCAGATCGAAATTCATTTCGGCTTCCAGACTTTTTTCAACGGCGCGGCGATACTGCCTTTGTTCATCTTCCTTCAGCGCTTCGGCTTTTTTAACCTCTTCCACAAGCTGCTCAACAGACAGCGTATCAACGTTGATACTACCGTCAACTTTGTTCATAGATTGGAGAACTTTTACGCGGATGCGGTCAAGCCAGATTTCATTCTGGTCGGAATACATGCTTCTCAGGCGTTCGGTCTCGGCGACATTCTCAAGTTCTTCAATAGGTTTGTCTTTTTTCTGCACCTCGGCCGCACGGTCATCTTTGCCGCCGTATTTCTGTTCAAATTCCACGCGTTGCTGTGGTGACATCGTTTCCAAAAATTTTTCAACCGTCGGCTCTTTATCGCCGCTTTTCTGCACATAGTTTCTGTACTCCGGCGTTTGTGCGTAAATTTCGTTGATGTCGGCCATGGATGCACTCCTGAAAAAAATCCGAATATGACAATGCCTTACCATACCATATTTTTGTATGTTTTGGCAATAATTTTTTGTCTAATTTCTTTTACCGTCTGAATTTTAGCGGAAAATTATTAAAAAATGCCTTACTTTACGGAAAAGCGCTTGCCTTTTGCTTTTAAAAAAACTAAATAAGGGTAAAATCGATTTTGCAACAATAAATTATAAGCAGAAGAAATGACTGAAAAAGACTATTACGAACTGCTGGAAGTTTCCCGTGACGCCGACGGCGAAACCATTAAGAAGTCTTACCGGCGTCTGGCGATGAAATATCATCCGGACCGCAACCCGGGCGACAAGGAAGCCGAAACCAAATTTAAGGAAATCAACGAAGCTTACGACGTGCTGAAAGACAGCCAGAAACGGGCGGCATACGACCGTTACGGACATCAGGCCTTTGCCGGCGGCGCAGGCGGCAACCCGTTCAACGGTTTTGAATTCAACTTCGGGTCGGGCGGCTTTTCGGACATTTTCGCCGACGTGTTCTCCGAATTTATGGGCGGCGGCCGTCGCGGCGGGCAGCGCTCTTATGCGCAACGCGGCGAAGACGTGCGTTATAATCTGAGCATCAGTCTGGAAGAAGCCTTCAGCGGCGTTGAGAAAGAAATAACCATTCCGTCAACCGAAACCTGCGAAGACTGTCACGGTCACGGCACCAAAGACGGCAGCGAAGCACCAATCTGTGACAAGTGCGGCGGTTCCGGCCGTATTCATCAGCAGCAGGGCGGTTTTTTCATCGTCGAGACAACCTGCCCAAAATGCAAAGGCAGCGGGCGTCTGGTTAAGGAAGCCTGCAAAAAATGCGGCGGCAGCGGCGTGGTCAACAAAGACAAAACGCTTAAAGTCAAAATTCCGGCCGGCATTGAAGACGACACCAGAATGCGGATTCCGGGCGCCGGAGAAGCTGGCAGCCGCGGCGGCGAAAATGGCGACCTGTACGTTTTCATTACCGTAAAACCGCACAAGATTTTCAGCCGCGAAGGCGCCAACCTGTATATGCGCGTGCCGGTCAGCATGGCCTGCGCGGCACTGGGCGGCAAACTTGAGATTCCGGCCATCGACGGTTCGACGATTGAACTGTCTGTTCCGGCAGGCACCCAGTCCGACCAAATTCAGAAAATCGGCGGCGAAGGCATGACGGTCATTCGTGCCAAAGGGCGCGGCGACCTGTTTGTCAAATACCGCGTCGAAACGCCGGTCAACCTTTCGGCCAAGCAGAAGGAACTGCTTGAACAGTTTCGCGAAATAAGCAAAGACGATTCATGCCAGCCGGAAACGAAAGGTTTTTTTGACAAAATCAAGGATTTATTCAACAAAGCTTCCTGATTTGAACGTCTTTTTATACCAAACCGCAGCTCCGGCCGCGGTTTTTTTATTGTTTTTTGTCTAAAAGTATGATATTGATGAGGGTCTTAAGAAAAATTATTGTGGATAGATGATGAATGAATACGGATTTATTCGTTTTCCTTTGGGCATAAGACACAATATTTTTCGCTAATTAACTTATTGTTTTATCTAAAATATTTATCTTATGAAAAGTAATTTTTTCTTTGCAAACAGTGCAGTGTCGTCAATTTTTCTGACGCCGGTTTCAAAACTTATCAGCCTTCGGGAAGAACTGGTCAACAAGCTGGACATGATAGACGTTGTATGCGTTTTGTCGTCCCGTGACCCGGAAGCAGACAGCCGTTTATACGACACGCTTCTGCTGACCCGCGACCTGGTCGGCTACATTGAGCAGGAAATCAACCGCCGCTATCTGGAAAGAACCGGTTCCGTCCCCGAAGACGACGACTACAAGTTTTTTCGGGAAAACATGGACGACATTCTTTATGAAGAAAGCATTCTTCGCAATCTGGACAGCGCGCCGCTGGAAATCGCCATGCAGATGCCGCCGCTCGGCGTATGCATCTGCGTTAAGGTAACGGTTGAAAACGAGCCCGCCTATGCAGAACCCAAAAGAGAAAACCTAAAAAATCAAAAGACATGTACGACTTTAAGAAGCTCTCGTCCGAGAAAGTCAAGAGGCTCTGCTCGGAAGCAAAAATCAAAAGCCTGAGCGAAAACGACCTGGCCGGACTTTTCGGTTACGTCAATTCGCAATTATTCAGACTCAACAACGCCCGCGGTCTGGACGCGGTTATGGAACGCCAATGGTGGAATGCCGCTCTGGCGCTGATAACCGAAGAAGTCAACCGCCGCGGCATTCAGCTGATGTACGTCGGGATTGAAAAAGGCAACGAAGGCAAAAGCGCCGTCGAACTTCTGAACATGGAAGACGAAGACTTTCAGGTTCAGGCCTATTCGATTCTGGATATTCTCGATTTTGAGGCGTTAAAGCGCGTGGAAGCGGAAATCAAAAAGGTTTTGTCTTCCAACCCGCCGCTTTATCGGCCCTATATGGAAGAAGTGCGGCAGCAGTTGCAAAAGCGCACCGTTTTGTTGAACTAGACATATCCGAAGGCTTATGATTAATTTTGAGAACATGACGGTGGCTCAGATGAAGCACTATCTGAAGCCCGGAGCTTTGCAAAAGCTGGACAATGCCGAACTCGGACAGCTGCTTTCGGCGTCCAGAGGTATTCGTGACCATTTTGCCAAAGAGCGCGGTTTGGATGCCTCGCTGGAAACGGCTTACTGGAACGCGGCCGAAAAGGAAATCGTCCGAGAGTTTCGCAACCGGAACATAAGCGTAACGGTTATGACTTTCGCCGACGTTTACAGCAGTCTCAACGAACTGCTGGAATCCGGCAACTGCGAGGCAAAAACGGCAATCCGTAAAATTATTTCGCAGTATGACACCGCTGCGCTGCTGGACATCAAAGCCGAGCTGATGACGGTTCCCGATTGTCAAAAACTGTTCGGGGAAGTGCTCAAGCTCTTCGACGAACAAATCGGCGCCGCCCTGTCGTAACGAATTATTGACCTTAACACCCGGTATCTTTCCGATACCGGGTTGTTTTTTTGGCATAGACAGAAAAAACGGCATGGATTATATTAAATTTATGAGCAAGAGTCGCGAAACCATTCTGGCCAAAATCAGGCGTAAGAGAAAAAGCTTTCTTTACGGTACGTTGATTGCGGGCGCATCGGCAGGCGGTTTCAAAGGCTGCGAAATGCTGCGCTTTGAATTGGCAGCAACCGAAATTCTGCGCTGCGAGGGCGGCTATGCCGACGACAAAAAAGCCGACCAGGAAACCAAATACGGCGTTACCAATCCGACGCTCAAACTGTTTAAGGAAAAATTTCCGGAAGAGGCGAAAGGCTTTCCGGAAACGGTTAAGGACATTTCCCGCACCCAGGCCAAAAAGATTATGCGGGTAGCCTTCTACGAACATTATAAAATAAACGAAATCCGCAACAATTCGCTGTCGGAAATGCTGCTGGACGCCGTTTACAACCATGACTACAAGACTTTTCGAAATTTTGCCAAAGAGGGATTGATTGCCGTCATGCGACTGCGCGGCGAAGACATTGAAAAACGGCCGCGCAACTGGAAAGACGTTCCGCCGTTTCTGAACGATTGCACCAATAAAGAACAGGAGGCCTTTTACAATGCCTTTGTACAGGCGCGAATCGACTTTTTCGAACGGAGCGGATATATAAAAAAATATAAGGGGCTGAAAAAGCGCGCTGCCAAGTTTGCCGGAAAATACCGCGCTTATGCGCATAAGGCCGAAAACGTCCGGGAAAAATTCGCCGGCGGCTATCTGGCTGAAAAAAGGCAAAACCTAAGTTGGGAAACCGCTCTGCGGGCAATGCGGCAAGAACGTACTTAGCGGAAAGAAAACAAAATGAGCGTTCAGGAAGAAGAAAACTTTATTCAAAGGGTACTGGCCGGACAAGCCAGACAAAAAATCTGCCGGTTGCGCAAGGCTGCCGGCTGGAGTTATCAGGAACTGGCAGCACGCAGCGGCCTTTCGCCGGAAACGCTCAAGGCGCTGGAAGAAGGACAAAAGCCGATGACGCCTTACCATTTGCGCAAAATTCTTGACGCCTATAAATATTTTCAGGAACAACCGCTCTGAAAACATTTTCAGCGATAAACCGTTGTTCCATTCTTATCGTTCTTTTTTAGTCATACTCTGCCTTTTCATTCCTCCGTCATGTTCGCCCTCCTCTCTGTCATGTTCGGGCGCAGCGTGGGGAGCAGCTCCGGTGAAGCTGCGAGGCGGCTGCGGTGCAGTCCTGTTGACGAGCGGTCGAGCGACAGCGAAAACCGCAAGGCTTACAGGACAAACTTGGGAAGCATAACTTGACCATCCCCCCTTGTCATTGCCGGGCTTGACCCGGACATCCAAGAGATTCCCGGGTCGCGCTACGCTTGCCCGAGGATGACTTAGAGGGAAGAAAGTCAGGGAATGACACCTGCAAAAAAGCCGTTGCAAAATAGCTTTTAGCCTTTATAATCATTTCTGCCGACGGAAGCGGTTAGACCGGCGGCGGAGCTTCAAAACTCCTCAAAGAAAACTACGATAACCTCCTTTATGGAGGATGACGCGAAATAAGCCGCTTTGCGGACGAATAAGCGTGCTGTTTCTTTGCAGTTTTGAACTCCTCCGCTCTCATTTTGAGAGCGGTTTTGTTTATAACAAAACAGGAAGGAGTTGAACATAATGGCAACCAAAAATCACGAAATCATCAAAATCAGGAATGGCATTGCGCGCCAGCTGCGTGAGGCGCGCATCAGCGCGCACCTGTCGCTGGCACAGGTTGAAAAGCTGTCCGGCATTCCGGCCAATATTATCGACCTGCTGGAAGTCGGCATCAAACCGGTTGACCTCGGACATCTGCACCAGCTGGCCAAAGCCTACGGCAAGGCGGTCAAAATTACCCTGATATGAAAAAAGCCCCGTGATTGCAAGTCAAACAAAAAAATAATATCGTCATTGCCGGACTTGGAGCCGATAGTTGGCGAGAACGAGCTATAAGCGAAGTTCGAGGCCTACGGGACGAAAGAGGCCCAACGTAGTTGGAATTTACACACGGCAATCCAGAGCCCCCCGGGTCAAGCCCGAGGGTGACAAGCTGTTGCCAGCTTGACCGCGGCACTGGCTGCGGCACGAACCTTTATTGAAGCGCGTTGCTTTCTATGTGCATATCGTGAGGTCGTGCCCTGTGTCTGTGGATGTCCGGCCTAAGGCCGAACATGACAAAAAATAAAGCCCCTCTTCCGAGGGGCTTTGTTTATTTGTTGTCCAGCAACGGCGTATTGAGCCGCGGTTTGTTATGGGTCAGAATACTGATGACCTTGACAAGTTCATTTTTCAATTCGTCGCGAGTGCAGACGATGTCGACCATACCGTGTTCTTTCAGATATTCGGCGCGCTGAAAACCGTCCGGAAGTTTTTCGCGAATGGTCTGTTCAATAACGCGAGCACCGGCAAAACCGATAACGCAGCCTTTTTCGGCAATATGAATATCGCCGAGCATGGCAAACGAAGCCGACACGCCGCCGGTGGTCGGATCGGTCAAAACCGAGATGAAGGGGAGCCCCTTTTCCTTGACCATATTAATTGCTGCCGTGGTACGGGCCATCTGCATCAGGGACAAAATGCCTTCCTGCATGCGAGCACCGCCGGAAGCCGCGACGGTTATCAGCGGATAATTGCCTTTAAGCGCCATTTCGGCCGCCTTGACAATGCCTTCGCCGACCGCCGTTCCCATGGAACCGCCCATAAACGAGAAGTCCAGTGCCGCAACCACGCAGGTTATACCGCCGATTTCGCCCTGCGCAACCTTGACGGCATCGTCATTGCCGGTAGCTTTGCGGTAAGTTTTCAAACGGTCGGTATATTTTTTGGAATCGCGAAATTTGAGCGGGTCTTCTTTGGTTCTGGGAAGGCTGATTTCATTATATTCGCCGTTATCGAAAAGCATTTTCAGCCGCTTGTCGATGTAAAGGCGCAGATGATGTCCGCATTTGGTGCAGACATAAAGGGTTTTCTTCATCTCCTTAGAGAAAAGCATTTGTCCGCAGACGGGACATTTGACCCATAAGTTGTCGGCAATTTCCTTGGGAGTGGTTTTTTTAATTTTCGGTCGAACGAAATCTGTAAGCCAATTCATTATACTGTACCATTGTTGTTAAAACGTCATTTTATAGAGTTTCTTTCTCTTTGCGTTTAAAGATGTTTTTCATCATGTCTTTAAGCGTAGGCTTCGGCGGCAGAATCTCCGCCGTCTGGGTTTTGAGCGTTTCGAGGTTTTCCTGCAGGCCGCTGACTTTTTCGGTCAGTTTCTGCTGTTCCTTGTTGAGCTTTTTGTTTTCCTTTTTCTGTTTACGGAGTTGAGCCCGAACCGGCGCATAGGACATCCAGGAGCTGACCTTGCCCAGAATATAGCCGAAGACGACAAAGGAAACGATAGCCACGCTCTGCGAAACCGTAATTTCGACATAAAAAGGCCACAGGTTAAACGTTGCCAAATCGTTGTTAACAAAGGCAAAGACCAGAATAACGATGACAAGCGGCAAACCGATAAGCAATTTTATGAAACCCATGGCTACAGCCCTTTCCTTGATGTGGTTGCTTGGTGATTATCTGTTCAATAATTCGTGCAGCTGTTTTCCGGTTTTGAAGTGGGGGATGTTCCTTTCCTCAACCTTGACCTGTTCGCCGGTACGCGGATTTTTGGCAATGCGCGGCGACCGTTTGCGAACCGAGAAAGCGCCGAAACCGCGGAATTCTACTCTTTCGCCCCGGGCCAGCGACATGGTAATTTTTTCAAAAACCACATTGACAATCCGCTCAACGTCTTTGAGCAAAAGGTGGGGATTTTTTTCTGCAATCTTTTCAATTAACTCTGATTTAGTCACTTCATTACCTCTTTAATTATATTATTTTATTTGTGTTATAATCTATCCGTTTTTGTTTTATAAATCAATAGACCGTTTTCAAAAAAAGCCAAAATCTTATTGCGCAGTTATCCAAAGTTTTATAGCTAGTTTTCGTTGACGGCAGCATGTTCCAGCGACAGCGGCTTTTCGGCTTCGCCAAGCTGTAAATCCTCAATTTTTTCAATACGCCGGGAAATTTTTCCGGAAGACACCTTTATCTCGCCGATGTCGCGGCTGGCCATTTCAAAATGTTTGGAAAGGTTTTCGATACGGTCGTCCAGCCGGCCGATGTCTTCGACCAGAACGCCGACTTCTTTCTGGATAACGCCGGCCATTTCGCGCATGCGGGCATCCTTGAGAATGGCGCGGACAGTATTGAGCGTTGCCATCAGCGTGGTCGGCGACACAATCCAGACCTTGGAACGATAGGAAACCTCGACCACGTCGCGGAAATTGGCGTGAAGTTCGGCATAAATGGCTTCGGACGGCAGAAACATCAGCGCCGACTCAGCGGTTTCGCCGGGAATGATGTATTTTTCGGCAATATCTTTAATATGTTTCAGCACCGAGGCTCGGAAAAAGCGTTCGGCTTCGAGCTTTTCGCGTTCGGAAGAGGCTATGCGCAGCGCATTGTAGCTTTCCAGCGGAAATTTGGAGTCAATGACGATGGTGCCGGGCGGATTGGGCAGTCTGAGCACGCAGTCGGCCCGTTTGGCGTTGGACAACACCACCTGAAACTCGTAAGCGGAGGGCGGCAGCGTGTTGGTTACCAGATCGTTGAGCTGAATTTCGCCGAAAGCGCCGCGCGCCTGTTTGTTGGACAGGACTTCCTGCAGCGAAACGACCTGCTCGGACAAAGAGGAAATCTTCTGCTGGGCGACGTCGATTTTCGCCAGACGTTCGCGCAGCGCCTGCAGGGTTTCGGCGGTCTGAGTGGTTGACTTCTGCAAGCCTTCGCCGACATTTTTGGTAACCTGCAGCAGCTTCTCGTCCATCATCTTCAGCATGGAAAGACGCTGTTCGTCAATGGCGCCGGCAATTTTGGACTGCTGGGAAGCCGTACTCTCGGAAAGCTGCGACAACCGTCCGGCAAGCTCGGCCTGACCGCGGAACAGCGTGTCGGCCAAAGACTGAAGCGCCGGATCACTCCGGCGGCGCAGAGCCAGAAACAGCACCAGAACCAGCAACAGCAAAATCAGCCCTGCCGCTGCAAGCAGCAGGGTTTCGGCGGAAATCGGCAGACGGTTTAACATTATGTTCCTATTCAGGCAGATTGCGGCCCATTGCCAGGAATTTTTCGGTACGCTGCTTTTTAAGTTCTTCTCCGCTCAGCGGCAGCAGTTCTTTAAGATTGCGCAGCAGCGCGTCGCCGACGCGGCTGATGGTGGTCTGAGGGTCGCGGTGAGCGCCGCCGACCGGCTCTCTGACAATTTCGTCAATGACGCCGAAATGTTTCAAATCCTGCGCCGTCAGACGCAAAGCCTCGGTAGCTTCCTTGACCTTGTCGGCCGAGCGCCAGAGAATGGAAGCGCAGCCCTCCGGCGAAATGACCGAGTAAATGGAATTTTCAAGCATCAGAATCCGGTTGGCGGTGGCAATGGCAATAGCGCCGCCGGATCCGCCTTCGCCGATGATGACGGAAACCAGAGGCACGCGAATGCGCAGGCACTTCTGAATTGTTGCGGCAATGGCTTCGGCCTGACCGCGGGCCTCGGCCTCAACGCCCGGATAAGCGCCGGCGGTATCGACAAAGGCCAGTACCGGCATATTGAACTTGTCGGCCATGTCCATCAGGCGCTGCGCCTTGCGGTAGCCTTCCGGCTTGGCCATGCCGAAGTTGTGTTTCATACGGGTTTCGAGGTCGTGCCCTTTCTCCTGGCCAAGCACAACGACGGAAATGTTTTTGAAGCGTCCGATGCCGCCGATCATAGCCTCGTCGTCGGCAAACGCGCGGTCGCCGCACAGGGGCGTAAAATCTTCAATGAGGGCATGAACATAGTCCAGGCAGTGCGGACGGTCCGGATGGCGGGCCACCTGCGACTTCTGCCAGGGCGTCAAATTTGCGTAAGACTGTTTCACCTGTTTCTCGAGTTTCTGTTGCAGACGGTTGACTTCATGAGCGATATCGACATCTTCGTCTTTGGCGAGGAGCTTTAATCCCTCGATTTTAGCTTCAATTTCGACAATATTCTTTTCAAAATCCAAAACCATTGTACTGTTCGTGTTCATCAAAATTCTCTTCAGCAATTAAACCTGATGTCGTCTTAGCACAATTTATTCAAAATTTCGACTCTTTTTTTGGTTATGTTGATTATCAGCGGCTTAACATATCCCAAAGCGGGGCAGAGCTTGCAGATTTTAATTGAAATAATGAGCAAAAGGGCTAAAATCAGTAAAAATTAAACCTCAGAGGAGAATAAGACGTGCTGGCGCTTGCTTTCTTTATTTCGGTCTTCTCGACCCTCACCTGGCTGATATTTTCCGCCGCCTACATCAACGACCATCTCGGCGGCGTCGCTTTCGGCGCGCTCGGCATTACGGACATTTCGGTTTATCTGGCGCTTATTCTGCTGCCGATTTTGGTTTTGTGGATGGTTTTCGGCTTCATCAACCAGTATCTGGGCAGCCGCACGCTTTCCAACAATATGTTTTCTCTGTTTAAGCAAATGAAAAAAAATCAGGACTATACCGACCTGATTGCCCGGATTATGCTTGAAGCCGAACAGGAAATCAAAGACGGGTTCATTCTCGGCAAATTTGACCTGTTCATTGCCGACATGAACGAACTGATTGCAGACCTGCTGCTGCGCTGCAACATTGCTTCGGCCGAACAGATCGAACGCCTGTGGACCAAGGTTCAGAACGGCGGCAAATGGGCTTTCGGCAAAGTGCTGATTGAGGTTAACCAGAATCAGCCCAATTTTCAGATGCGGGTGTTTGAAAAATCGCAGCGCGACAACGTGATTGCCGGCACGGTGCTGGAGTGGTGCGCAAGGTATCTGAGTCTGACCGCCCTGCTCGAAAAGCACGACAAAGAGCGCGTTTTCATTGCGATTATCGAAACCGGCGTTTTCGGAAAAGTCTTTTCCATTCTGGCTCCGGTTTCGGACGAAATCCGCCGCAGCCGCGAATTTGCGCCGGCAGGACCGGCAGCGCCGGTTTTTGCGCCGCAGCAGACAGCACCGTCATCCTTTGAGCCGGAAGTTCCGCCGGCACCGAAACCCAAACCCGGATTTGCCAGGCAGGAACCGGAAACCGAGACCGGCTTTTTTGAAAGGATAGATACCAAATCTTTTGCCGCGCGGCTTAATCCGTTTCGAAAAAAGGAAGAACCGGTACACCGCGAAGAACCGGTAATGCCGACCGAAGAGCGCGACCCGTTGTCCATTGCGCTGGAACGCAGCTTCGGCGACGAACCGGCGGCACCGTCGGTTTCGGCACCGGTTTTTGACGGGGAACCGATGCCCGCGCCAATTCCGGCGAAGCATGAAGACAGCGAACCGCATTTTGAAACCGGCAAAGACGACGAAGAACCGGTTCCGGCACCGAAGATTGAACGCGAGGAAATCGTCGTTACGCGCGAAGATGACCGTTTTGCCAATACGCACAAAACGCTGAATGACCTGAAAAAGGAATGGGCCGAGATGCGCAGCGCAACAGAACCGTCTCAGGAAAACAAAGAGCCAGCCGGCCGGGCCGACGACAAGACGGAGGAAGAAAATTACGCTTATCCTTTCGGCAGCTGGACAGATGAAGCGAATTATCACAAATAAGCTGATATACGCCGTTTTACTGCCGGCATTTCTGTTGTTTGCGGGCCGGGCCAAAGCTGCGCCCGTACCGTTATATGATCATATTGCCCTGTACGGTGAAGCCGAATACGAACCGGGTTTCAAAAACTTTTCCTATGTTAATCCCGACGCGCCGAAAGGCGGGAGAATCGTCATGCCCGACTACGGCGGGTTTGACAGTTTCAACCCGTTCATCTTCAAGGGCATTTCGCCGGCAACCGCCGTCGGCCTGACGCTGGATACACTGGCGGTGTCGCCGGCGGACGACCCTTCGGCCGCCTATCCGCTGCTGGCCGAAAAATTTGAACTGCCGCAGGACAAATCCTTTGTCGGCTTTATCCTTAACCCGAAAGCGCGTTTTCATGACGGGACGCCGGTTACCGCCGACGACGTTATCTTCAGCTTCAACAGTCTGATTGAAAAAGGCCAGCCGTTGTACAAAATGTATTATGCCGACGTCGAAAGAGCGGAAAAAATAAACGACCGGCATGTACGTTTTTATTTCCGCAAGGGTTCCAACAACCGCGAGCTGCCTTTGATTCTGTCGCAAATCGGCATATTGTCCAAAGCCGACTGGGAAGGAAAGGACTTTGCCAAACCAAGTCTGAAGCCGATGCTCGGCAGCGGTCCCTACAAAATCAAAAATTTTCAGCCCGGCAAATTCGTGGTGCTGGAAAGGGTCAAAGACTACTGGGCCGAAAATCTGCCGACGCGCAAAGGCTTCTTCAATTTCGACGAAGTGCGGTTTGACTTTTATCAGGACACCACGGTTACGCTGCAGGCGCTGTTTTCGGGAAACATCGACGTCCGCGAGGAATATATCGCCAAAATCTGGGTAACCGGCTATAACAACGACAAGGTTAAAAACGGACAGGTAGTCAAGGAGGCGATTGAGCACAATAATCCGGCCATTCTGCAAAGCTTCGCCTTTAACGTCCGGCGGCCGAAATTCGCCGACCGGCGGGTGCGCGAGGCTATCGGGCTGGCATTTAACTTCGACTGGGCGAACGACCGGCTTTTTTACAATCAGTACCAGCGGCTGTACAGCTATTTTACCAACACCGGCATGGAAGCGACGGGACTGCCGCAGGGACAGGAAAAAGAGCTTTTGCTGCCTTACAAGGAGCAGCTGCCGCCATCGGTATTCAACAAAGAATTCGCCAATCCGCGGCATCCCGACTTTAAGGCGTCGCGCGAAAACCTGCGCCGGGCAGTCCGGCTGCTGAAAGAAGCGGGCTATGACTTTGTCGACGGTAAAATGACCAACCTTGAAACCGGCGAACCGCTCGCGTTTGAGATTTTGAGCAATTCGGCCAACGGAAGTTCCTTTACGCGGGTTATGCTGCCCTTTATCGACAATCTGAAAAAAATCGGCATCAAGGCGGTGTTCCGCAATCTGGAAGTCAACATTTTCAAAAACCGGCTGGACAACTTCGACTTTGACATGGCCATTGTTTCTTACGGCGTGAGCCGCATGCCGGGCAACGAACAACGCGAGATGTGGGGCAGCCGTTCGGCAGACGCCAAAGGCAGCTATAATGTTATCGGCATTAAAAATCCGGTGGTTGACGCTCTGATCGAAGGCCTGATTCAGGCACAGGAAAAAGAAGATTACGAGGCGTACGTCCGGGCGCTTGACCGGGTACTGCTGCATGAGCACTATGTCATTTTCCAATGGTATTCGCCGTATAACCGCGTGGCTTACCAAAACAAATTCGGGCACCCGCAGAGCAAAATCAAGGCCGGATACCAGCCGTTTACCTGGTGGATGAAAGAAACAAGGACGAAAGGCCGGAAATGAGAAACTACATTTTGAAAAGACTGCTGCTTATTCCGGTAACACTGCTCGGCATCCTGACAATCAATTTTGCGATTGTGCAGCTGGCACCCGGCGGTCCGGTCGAATATGTGCTGGCCAAATACCGAGGCATGAACGTTGACGCAAAATCGCAGTTTACGGCTTCGGCCGACATGAACATGGAAAGTTCGGCGGCCAAATACCAGGGCGCGCAGGGCGTGCCGGAAGAGCTGGTTAAGGAACTTGAAAAACAATTCGGTTTTGACAAACCGGTGCACGAACGTTTTTTGAAAATGGCCGCGGACTATGCCCGATTTGATTTCGGCCGCAGCTATTATAAAGACAAAACCGTCGGACAACTGATTGTCGAGAGGCTGCCGGTATCTGTTTCGCTCGGATTGTGGTCAACGCTGATTATTTATCTGATTGCCATTCCTCTGGGCATAAAAAAAGCGGTGCGCGACGGCTCGAAATTTGATGTCTGGAGTTCTTTCGCGGTTATTCTCGGCTCGGCAATCCCGGTTTTTCTGTTTGCGGTGTTTTTAATCGTGTTTTTTGCCGGCGGAACCTATCTGCAATGGTTTCCGCTGCGGGGACTGACTTCCGACAACTGGGCGGAACTGCCCTGGTACAAACAGATTGCCGACTATTTCCGGCATATCACGCTGCCAGTGCTGGCCATGGTTATCGGCGGGTTTGCCAGCCTGACCATGCTGACTAAAAACTCCTTTCTGGACGAGATTAACAAACAATATGTACTGACTGCCCGCGCCAAGGGGCTGAGCGAAAATCAGGTGCTCTACGGCCATGTCTTCCGCAACGCAATGCTGATTGTCATTGCCGGAATGCCGGCCATGCTGATTAAAATGCTTTTTACCGGATCGCTGCTGATTGAGGTGATTTTTTCACTCAACGGCCTGGGGCTGCTCGGTTATGAGGCAATTATGACCCGCGATTATCCGGTAATTTTCGGAACATTGTATATTTTTGCCCTGCTCGGCCTGCTTTTAAAACTCATCAGCGATCTGACCTATTCGCTGGTCGATCCGCGCATAACCTTTGACAAGCTGTAGCCAGCTTGACCGCAACACCGGCTGCGGTACGAACCTTTATCGAAACGCGTTGCGTCCGGTGTGCATATCGTAAGTTCGTGCCTTGTATTTTTTGGATTCCCGTGTCAAGCACGGGAATGACAATATTTTTTTCTTCTGTCATCCCCGGGCAAGCGCAGCTCGTTCCGGGGATCTCTTGGATTGCCGGGTCAAGTCCGGCAATGACGGTATTATTTTTCTTCTGTCATCCTCGGACAAGCGCAGCTCGTTCCGGGGATCTCTGGATTGTCGGCTCAAAGCCGACAATGACGAAAAGAAAAATAAGCACGAACATGACAGGAAAGAATAAAAGTCCGGAAATGACAATATTATTTCTTCTTATGCCTGACTCTTTTAATATCGTTGCTTTTTTCATATCAGGGTAATTTTGACCGCCTTGCCGTAGGCTTTGGCCAGTTGGTGCAGATGGCCGAGGTCGACCGGTTTGATGCCGACTTCCAGCAAGTCGATAATATTGGCCGGAATGCCGGACAGCTTTTCAACCTGTGTCAGCGATAAATGCGCGCTGATGCGGGCTTCGCGCAGCTGGCGGGCAATGCCGTTCCTGATTTTGATGATTTCGTGGTTTTTGGTTGCCATTATGTTCAACTCCTTCAATGTTTTGTTAAAACAAAACCGCTCTCAAAAGAGAGCGGAGGAGTTGGAAACTGTAGCACGACAGTGTGCTTATTCGTCCGCAAGGCGGCTTATATCGCACCATCCTCCACAAAGGAGGTTATATAAAGGTTCGTACTAAGGAGTTTCCACACTCCGCCGCCGGTCTAACCGTCTCCGTCGGCAGGGATGATTATAAAGGCTATAAGCTATTTTGCAACGGCTTTTTTCACGAATGGTATTCCCTAAGTCATCCCCGGGCAAGCGCAGCTCGTTCCGGGGATCTCTTGGATTGCCGGGTCAAGCCCGGCAATGACAGAGGAGAAGAAAAAACTCCGACAATGACAAAAGAAAAACAACTCCGATAATGACATAAAGAAAAAAACAAGCCTGAACATGACAGAAAGAGAGCGAACACGACAGGGAAAGGAAAGAGAGCAGCGGGAAAAATTTAAGCGTAGCTGTACTGACGAAATTCCCGGTTCTGGAGAATTTTGGCAATGGTAGATTCCAAATCCTCGTTTTGGCGGGATTCGATGATTTCGATAATCTCGACTTCCTTTTTATCCAGACGGCGGTTAATGCCGATGGAATCGTAATACTGCTTGGAACTATTATAAAGTTTGGCTGCCTGCAGGCTATTGCCCTGCGCATAGTAAAACTGCGAAAGCATTTTGCCGGCATTGGCCACCTGCCGCGGATAAATTTCCTCGTCGGCAAGGTTTAAAACATTTTCATAAGCCCAAACGGCTTTATTGTTAGATTCCGCCCGGGCATACATGTCGGCGGCACGGCTCCAGGCGTTGACATTCTGCGGTGCAAGCTCAATCGCCAGTTCAAAGGCGCCGGTTGCCAGATGAACGTCCGACAGGCTGGCCAGCGTGCCGAAAGTGCAGGCATAGTTGGAAACTTCCCGAAACAACATATCGCGTTTGTCGCCCTGGCTCATGGAGGCGCCGCGGTCGATTTCGACGTCCATCAGAGCTTCTATCAGCGCCAAAGCCAGCGACGGATCGCCTTTGGCCAGATGAAACAGCGCTTCGTCCTCGCGGGGCAGCGGATTGTCCGTTGCCGCGCGAATCTGTTCGAACCGGCCGTTGACGCACAGGGCAATAAAATCCTCAATGGCTTCGATAACCTGCAAAATATCGTCTTCGGTGTTCTGTCCCTGATTACGGAACATGACGGTCTGGGCGATTTTAAGGTCATCGACGCCGCGGCCGGCCATGTCGATTATCAGGCCCAGAAGTTCCGACAGGCCTTTGCGGCTCTGCTGATATTGCAGGCTCTCAATGTCGAGCCGGACGCGATTGGCTTCAAGTTCGCTGAGTTTGCCCTTTTTCCAGTCCAAGTCTATGCCGGAAGTTTTGATTCTTTCGTTGGTTCGGATTGCGGCTTTTTCGAGGTCACGGTCATATTTTTCTTTCTTCTGCCGGTCTTTTTCCTCGTCCAGCGCGGTCTCGCGTTCCTGTTCTTCATTCAGTCGGCGCTGGTTCTCGTGTTCGTCAAGCTGCTGTTTTTCGGCCCGGGCCTGTTCCAGTTCGCGCTCCAATTCCTTTTCAAGTTCCTTTTCAAGCTCCAGCTCACTGGCGATGCTGTCGTCGCCTTCCGGCGTGCTGCTGTCGTCAAACAAAATGCTGCCGCGGTTTTGAGCAGCCTGGTCGCTTTTCAGGAAAGAGACGATGGATTTGACATAAAGAATGATTATCAGGAACAAAAACAGAATGAAGGCCAGCAGCATCAGAATAATGGAAACAATGCGAAGATTGTCTGCGCCGGAAAAATAGCGGCTGAAAATCCCGGCCATGACGTCCAGATTGCTGGACACCGTGCTTAAAAAATCTCCTGCGGAGAGAACAGTTATTACCTGATCCGGCATAATTTCAAGGCCACCATTTACAAATTGTCAATTAGTGTTTAGTATACCTTACTGCAACGCATTATATTACAGGTGCGGGCAAAAACACAACAAGAAAAAGAATTAGCAGAAATAGATTAAAAATGGGTTACTTCAGCCAGAGAAAAAAACACGAGAGAGCGAACCTGATTCTTAACATTACGCTGACGACCATTACCGTGCTTACCGTGCTGTCCTTTTTTGACAGCTCAATCAGCCGCTTTTTCGATTTGCTCGGTTTCTGGCGCTTTCATTACTATATAATCACGCTGGCGGCGTTTTTCTATGCGCTGGCCGGCAAGTTTTTCGTTCATGCCGCGGCTGCGTTTGTGCTGCTGACAATCAATTATGCGGCGATAGCCTCTTCCGCCAACATTTTCAGCAATGCGGCGCAGGAAGGCGAAAACAGGCTTACCATCCTGTATCAGAACAATGTGCGGCATGCCGAGCCGCTGGTTCGCGATGCCAAGGAAGCGAACGCCGACATCATCGGCGTCAACCACCGCCGGATTCCGGCATATCTGCCGGAGAGTTTCGGCGACTACCAGTTGTTTCATCAGGAAGGCGATGCCGAAAAGAGTTTCATTTTGACCCGAAAAACGCCGCTTCGCGCCGGAAAGCTGCGGCTGACCGCAGAAAGAACCGCATCGTTTCTGACTTTTGAAGCAGGCGGCAGGAATCTGATTTTCGTCAATGTCAATTTTGCCGGGCTGACCGGCAGCGAAGAAAAAACGGTCTTCGGCAATCTGGCCGAATTTGTTCTCAGTCAGGACGAGCCGCTGATTATCGTCGGCGATTTCGGAATTCCCGCCTGGTCGGAAACTTTTCGGACGTTTTTGGCTCAGACCGGACTGGAAGTCAAAAACCACATCATCATGAGCGACGGCAGCAGCAGGTTCAACCTGTTTACGGTGCCCAGCGTCAATGTTCTGGGTTATCGCAGCCTCGGGTTGGAAAATATTGACATTTTACCGGCGCACAAAGGCAGCCGCCCGTTCCGTTTTGACCTAATCTTTTAGTTCAGTTTCCGCAACTTTTCATTTAACATCCGGGAAAAACTGTTTTTGCCGAAAGTTTCGGCGCAGGCAACCGCGGTTTGCAAATTTTTGCGCGCCTGTTCGGCGTTACCCTGATGAAGCTCAATCAGGCCAATGTTGGCATAATCGGCTGCCGCCGCGGTATAGCGGTCGTTTTTTCGTTCCAGCGCCGCGGCTTCCTGAAACCAGACCTTAGCCGCTTCCTCTTCACGGCGGCGCAGAAAAATCAACCCCATCAGATTATAGGCTCCGGCAATATGAAAAGAAGTCCGCTGCTTCTTCGCCTCGGGCAGAAAAGCGCGCAGCACCTGTTCCGCCGTGTCGGTTTCGCCGTTTTCAAACAGAGCCAGCGCCTGCAGATAGAGGCTTTCGAAACAGGCCGCAAGATTACCGTCCCACCGGTAGTATCCGGCCGCTTTTGCCGCGGCGGCGGCCGCTTTGTCCCTTTTTTTGCGCGCATAAAAGACATGGGCGGAAAGTTCGGCGGAAAAAGCAAGCCCTGAAACGGAATTCAGACGCCGGCTGATTTTTTCGCTTTGCTCAAGACAACGGCGCGCTTCGGTATAGCGGCGCTGCAAAATGTTCAGCAATGCCTGCTGGTTGAGAAGGCCGGCCGCAAGTCTTTCGGCGCCGGCAGTCAGGCTGAGTTTCAGCGCCTGCGCAAAATCGTCCGCCGCTTCCGCAAATTTTTCCTGAAGCGTCCAGAGCATACCGCAGTTGCCGACAGCTTCGGCCTCTCCGACCGCGTCGCCATATGAACGGAAAAGGCCGGCGGCCGCGTCAAACATAAATTTCGCCACGTCTTCGACACAGGAAAGCCGATAGACCGTTCCGCTCAAAAGCAGTGCCTGCGCCTCTTCGACAAAAGCCTTTTCCCGTTCGAAAAGACTAACCGCCTCCGCCGCACAGGCCGAAGCGGAGAGCATGTCGCCGTCGCGGAGAAACAGCCAGCCCTGCACAAACCGCTTGCGCGCCTTGGCATAACGGGACAAATCACTGTCCGGAACGTTTTCGATGATTTTTTCCGCGGCGTCTTTATCGCCGGCAAACAAGCGAAAAACCGCGGTTTCGACCGGAGAAAGCCTTTTATCCGGCTCGGCAGCAGACAATGTTTCAAGCAACAGGGCATCGGTTTCGCGACCGCGGCGGCGCAGAAAAGCTTCCGCCGGAGCGGTTTTGCCGCAGGCCATATTTAACAGCGCCCGGCGCGCGCTTTGGGAACGACAACCAAGCAAAAAGGCAATCGTGCGCCGCAGTACGTCCGAATTGAAATACATCCGGCCGCGTTCGATCCGGCTGCGCTTCAAGAGTTTTCGAACCGCCATTTTCTGAAAATGGTCGCGGCGTATTCGGCGCAGCAGCCGGAACAAATTCCAGCCCGCATAGAAAAAAACGGCGAAAATTAATATATATTGCCAATAAATCATCTGACGTTTAACACTAAATTAGTTATTCCCGGGTTATATTCGGCTTAACAATGAAAATATATAGGGATTTTTGCAAAATGGCTATCTCAAAATTGAAATCTGACGAGTTATACAAAAAATGCGACCCGCACAAGTTCGAGTTTACGACAACCGCAGAGCTGGAAGAGCGGCTTTCGGCACTGGGACAGGACCGTGCCCTGAGTGCCGTTGAACTCGGTATCAACATCAAGTCCAAAGGGTACAACCTGTTCTGTCTCGGTCCCGAGGGAACCGGCAAGACCAGCCTGGTCAAACGTATTCTGGTCAAAGAAGCCAAAGAGCGTCCAACCCCGCAGGACTGGGTTTACGTTTACAATTTTGAAGAACCGCACAAACCTATTGCCATATCCTTCGCCGCCGGCGACGCTCCCGAATTTGCCAAGGACATTGACAAACTCATCGAAGAATTTTCGTCTTCCATTCCGGCCGTGCTGGACAGCGACGAATATAAGGCGGCCCTGAGCATCATCCGTGAAAAATATAAGCAGAAAAAGGAAGAATACATCCGCCTGCTGCAAAAAAAGGCAAAAGGCAAAAGCGTTTCGCTGCTGCATATGCCGGTCGGACTGGTCGTCGCGCCGGTCAAAAACGGCGAGGTACTCAGTCCGGAAGCCTTTGACGAATTGCCGGAAGACGAGAAAAAGTCGCTTATCGACGACCTGAACATGATGCAGGAAGAAATTGAAAACGCCGCGCAGGACCTGCCCGAATGGGAGGATAAACAGCGCCGCGAATCGAGCCTGCTGCGCGAAAAGTTCATTAAAGTCGCGGTTAAAAACCCGATTGACAATCTGCGCCACAAATACAAAGGGCACAAACAGGTCGGCGACTTTCTGAAAGCGGTTCAGAAAAACATCATCGAAAACATCGAAGATTTTCTGCCCAACGGCGGCAATGAAAACGGAAACCAGGGCGAAGGCGAAGACGCGCTGACCGCATTGCTGAGCCGCATGAACAAACAGGAAGAAGACAAATTTGCCAAATTTAAGGTTAACGTCGTCGTCAAAAACGAGCCGGGTTCCGGCGCTCCGATTGTCCATCTGGACCATCCGACGCAGGGCAATCTGGTCGGCAAGGTTGAGCGTCTGCAGCAATACGGCGCCCTGCTGACCGACTTTACGCTGATTAAGGCCGGCGCACTGCACCGCGCCAACGGCGGTTTTCTGCTGATTGACGCCCGCAAGCTGCTGTTGCAGCCTTATGCTTGGGATTCTCTCAAACGCGCTCTGGCGTCTAAAACCATTAAAATCGAAACGCCGAGCGACGAAACCAGTTTTACGACCATTTCGCTGGACCCGATGCCCATTCCGCTGGACGTCAAGGTTATCCTGACCGGCGACGAAGACCTGTATGAGGTTCTTTCCGAACGCGACCCCGATTTTTCGGACTATTTTAAAGTCGAGGCCGATTTCGGCGTACTGATGGACAGAACCGAAGAAAACGAACTGGAATATGCCAAACTCATCGGTTCGCTTTCCAAAAAGAAAAAACTGCGGTCGCTGAACCGGCAGGCGGTGGCGAAAGTCATCGAATATTCGTCGCGGCTGGCCGAGGATTCCGAAAAACTGACCGCGCACATCGCCTCTATCGGCGACCTGTTGCGCGAGGCCGACTATTGGGCGCGCAAATCAAAAGCCAACCAAATCGGCAAAAATCATATCGAGCAGGCTATCGACGCGCAGATTTACCGCAGCGACCGCATTAAGCAGGCCATGTTGGAACAGATTGACAAAGGAACCATTCTCATCGACGTCGAAGGCGAACGCGTCGGGCAGATCAACGGTCTGGTCGTGTACAACTTCTCGCGCAATTCCTTCGGCAAGCCGTCGCGAATTACCACGCAGGTCAGGCTTGGCAAGGGCGAATTTATCAACATTGAACGAGAAGTCGAAATGAGCGGTCCGATACACAGCAAGGGCGTACTGATTCTGCAATCGCTGATTGCCAACCGTTTTGCCAAGGAATCTCCCTTGTCGCTGTCGGCTTCGATTGTTTTCGAACAGTCCTACGGCGGCGTCGACGGCGACAGCGCTTCGTCGACCGAATATTACTGCCTGTTGTCGGCCATTGCCAACCTGCCCATTAAGCAGAATATTGCGGTAACCGGTTCCATCAACCAGTTTGGCGAAATTCAGCCCATCGGCGGCGCCAACGAGAAAATCGAAGGTTTCTTCGATGTCTGTAACCATCGCGGCCTGACCGGAAACCAAGGAGTGATTATTCCGCGCACCAACGTCAAGGACATGATGCTGCGCGAAGACGTGCTGACTGCCGTTGACGAAGGACGTTTCCATATCTGGGCTGTCGACACCGTCGACGACGGCATTGAAATCCTGACCGGAATTCCGGCAGGTAAGGCCGACAAAAACGGCGATTATCCGAAAGGCACCGTCAATTACATGGTCAAAAAGAGTCTGGAACACTATTACAAGCGCTATGTCCATTTTGCCAAAGAAACCAACGGCTGTCTCGGCAAATAAGATGAAAATTCTGTTTGTATGTTCCGCCAACATCTGCCGGTCGCCGACCGCGGAAGGCATCATGCGGCAGCTTTGCCCGGAAGCGCAAATCGACTCCGCCGGCCTCTGCGCTTATGAAGGCGACGCTCCGGACATATACGCCGTTACCTGCGCCGCACGGCACGGAATTGATATTTCCGGGTTGCGCTCAAGGCCGGTGCGTGCCGACGACTTTGCCGTCTTCGACCGGATTTTGGCCATGGATGCAGACGGCGCCGGATATCTGGAACTGCGGCGGCCACAGGGCGACAAACGTTATCTGAAAGCAAAAATAGAAAACCTGGCGGCTTACGCCGGCGTTTCGCAGATTCCGAATCCATACGGAACAGACGGTTTTGAGGCAGTTTACGACCTGATTGAAAAAGCCTGCCGGAATCTGGCGGCAAAAATTCAGGAAAACTTGGCAAGCAACGCCTTATAGGCGATCGTAAGCTGCTTGAATTTTTCTTCGGCGTTTTGATCATCCCGATTGACATCGGGATGATATTTTTTGACCAGCTTCTTATATTGCTTTTTCAGGGTTTCAACGCTTACTTCGCCGGGTTTAAGCTCCATAATCTGCAAAAAGCGCCTTTCTTCCTCGTTATACCAGACATCGTCCATGGCGGCGAAATCGGTGGCATATTCGCCGAAGAAGCCAAAATCGTCTTTGATGTTGTATCCGAAATTGTATTTGACCTTTGATTTGAAACCGCGGAAGTGCATGCGGCGTTTGGGTTCTTCTTCCGGCGCTTCGGTCGAAATACCCTCATAATAGTTCCATTTGGCGTTATATTCCTGCACATGCTCCAGACAGAACCAATAATATTCTTTCAATCTGCGGTTTTTGGGCGCGCGGTATTCTCCGGGTTTGTTGCAGCCCGGGTGGTCGCACCGGCGTTCCCTGTCATCGGTCTGCGGTGCAAAATATTTGCGGCTTCGTACAGCTTTTTTCATAGATGCTAAAGTTTTTTCCGTTTACGGTTGTGTTTTATAATTCAAGGATATATTATTAGCCTATTCTTGCCCCGATGGCAACAGTATAGAATAAATTTCGCCTTGTTTTAACATTATTATCGGACTGCCTGAGAACTGCCCAATGACAAAACTGGTTAACAAAGTGCTTATTATCAACGGCCGCAGAACAAGCATGCGTTTATGCCTCAGCGAATGGTACGCGCTGGAAAGAATCTGCCGCGAAGAAAAGCTTTCGCGCAACCGCCTTATCGAAATCATCGAGAACAACAACCGGGTCAATCTGGGCCTGACATATCTGACCAGGCTGTTTACGCTGTTTTATTTTTACAATCAGGCGGTCAGTCCGAAAGAACATTTCGGCCGCAAGAAAGGCGAAGAAAAGATTCGGCTGGTTCTTGAAGAACTCTACGCGGTCAAAAGCGAAACAGCATAAAAAGAATCAGCGCGGCAATCAACGCCGGCCCCCAATACAGAATCGATGTTTTAAAAGTTCCGACCGGCACCGTTGAACGTTTTTTATCAAGATAACGCGGCCAAAAGTTCGGGGATTTCTTTTCGACCGCCGACAGTCTGCCGGTTTTAAAACCGAGAAGATTCATTTGGTTGACGAATTTTTCGCCGGGCGCTAAAAAAGTTTTTTCAGGTTCAACCGTGCCGGCATAATCCGCAAATATATTTTCAATCTCGGATGCCGGACAATAACTTTTAAGTTCCCTTATCGCCCGGTACAGCTTCAATCCGGCAAAATCACGGGGCGCTTTACCGCGCCCCAAAGCAAAAAGCCGATGTTCGCAAGACGCCGGAAAGACCGCGTCAACGCCGACAAAAGCAACGCGCCCTTCGGTATCGACGGCAAGCCGGTTCCAGCCGGAAACGATAATCTTCCTGACAAACAGCATTTTGGCAAACAGCCGCGCAAAGTTTTTCCCTGCTTCCGGCGTCAAATCGGCCGTTAAAACAAAATCACACGGCGAATCTGCAATCCATTGTCCGGAAGAAGTTTTTATCCAATCGGTCGGAAGCGCCCAAAATGTTTCCGAATCCGCGGGGACATTCGTCAAAGCCTCCTGTTCGGAGGCATACAGACGCATATCGGAAGCCAGAAGCAAGCGCCTGTCAAACGCGGCGGCGGCATCGGGCCAGGCAGCAAAATCGCCGGACGCCAGTTCGTGAAACAGACGGCGGCAAAAAAAGGAATCGCAGTCGCTCTTTTTACGCAACACTACCGGCCCGGCCGAAAAATGTTCGGTCTTTTCCGACAAAAGAAGCGGCGCGGCGCCGGACGGCGCCAAAGCGGCCAATTCTGAAAGCAGAACGGTAAGGCCGGCATTCCGGGGAACAGCCAGAAAAGACTCCAGCCGCCGTGGAAAAGGTTCCGCCGACGGCTTTACAAAAAAGCGCGCCGGGGTTATAACATCTTTGAAAGACGACAGTCCGTCCAACAAAAACAACAAGTCAAAACGGGCCAGTCCGACGGCCAATTTCAATTTTTGGCAACTGTAAACAAAACGGTTTATCATAAGCATCTTTTTACCCGAGGTTAACATGCCGGAATTACCTGAAGTCGAAACCGTAAAAAACGCGCTGCTCAAAGCGGTCGACAAAGCCAATATAACCAAAGTAAGCATTTACAACAACCGTTTTCGGAAAATAATCCCGGACGATTTTGCACGGCGAATCGAAGGCGCGCAGATTGCGGCAGTCCGCCGCAAGGCAAAATATCTGCTGCTGGAACTCGACAACGGGCTGACCGTCATCTGGCATCTGGGCATGAGCGGCAAAGTCAAAATCAGCGACTTTCCCCCGGAAAAGAAGGAAAAGCATGACCATGTCATGATTGAAACCGACAAGGCAACGCTGGTTTTCAACGACGCGCGGCGTTTCGGCATGCTGACCTATGCCGAAACTTCCGAGCTCGGGCGCAGTCCCCTTTTTGCCCACATCGGCACCGACCCCTTTGACGAGCGTCTTGACGGATTATATTTATATAATAAACTGCAAAATAAGAAGATACCGATAAAGGCGGCGCTGCTGGATCAGTCGATTGTCAACGGAATCGGCAACATCTATGCTTCGGAGGCGCTTTTTGATGCGGGAATCGACCCGACGCGGCCGGCAGGAAACCTGAGTCAGAAAGACTGCGGCCGGCTGGTGCAAAGCGTCAGGAAGATTCTCCGTCAGGCCATAGAGGCCGGCGGTTCGAGTATTCATGACTATCGCAAGCCCGACGGCAGCCTGGGGTATTTTCAAAACATGCATTGCGTTTATAACAAAACCGGGCAAAAATGTCCCGGATGCACTTGCAATATTGCCCAAACCGGCGGTATAAAAAAGATAGTCCAGGCCGGACGTTCGACTTTCTACTGCCCTGTTAAACAAAAGTGATGACGACGATGAAAAACAAATTTTATTTTCTGGCGGCCGCGCTGCTCGGTTTTCTGACTTTTTCGGCACCGGTTAAGGCGGCTTCTTTTCTGGAAGGCTATGAAGACATTCCGGTTATGAGAGGCCTGCGGCAGATTCCGAGCGACACGATTTCTTTCGGCAATGAGGAAACGCGTCTGGTCGAAGCCATGCTGACCGGTTCGAAAGTCGGTTTTAAGAGCGTGAAGAAATTTTACGTCGACACCCTTCCGCAGCTCGGCTGGACCTATCAGGGACAAAGGGGTAACAGCCTGCTTTTCTACCGCGACGGCGAAGCTCTGGAAATCGTCAAGGAATCGGCCAAACCGCTGAACGTCCGTTTTACCATTAAGAATCAGATTTAGGATATAACGCAATGGAGTATGCCAACATTACCGTCGAAACCAGAGAGAATCTGGGCATTATTACACTTAACCGCCCGCAGGCGCTCAATGCGGTCAATGCAGAAATGCTGAAAGAGCTTGCTCTGGCCGCCGAAGCGTTTGACAACAACGATGCGGTCAGGGTTCTGATTGTGAAAGGCGACGGCAAAACCTTCGCCGCGGGAATCGATATCAAGGAAGTTCTGAGCCGCGCCGACAGCAAGTTTCTGGGCATTGACGAAATGCAGAACTGTTTTCGACGTTTTACCGCCGTTAAGAAGCCGATTATCGCCGCCGTATCCGGCTATGCCCTGGGAATCGGCTGCGAACTGGCGCTGGCCTGCGACATTATTCTGGCTGCGGACAACGCAAGATTCGGCCAGCCGGAACTCAGTCTGGGCACAATTCCGGCATTCGGCGCCACACAGCGTCTGACCCGCGCGCTCGGCAAAGCCAAGGCGATGGAAATGATTTTAAGCGGCCGGGCCTTGACGGCGGAAGAGGCTTTTGTTTCCGGACTCGTCAGCCGGATTGTGCCGCTGCCCGATTTGTTTGAAGACGCGGCAAAAACCGCCGCCCGGATTGCAGCTCAGCCGCTCGGCGCCCTGAAGGCGGCAAAAGAAGCGGTTCTGGCGGCTCAGAACACGCCGCTGGAAGAAGGAATCGCCTTTGAAGGGAAAGCCGCGCAGTGTTGTCTGGCCGCGGACGAATTCAGAGAATCGCTCAGAAATTTTGCCGCAGGGCACAAATAAGCGGCGGCAAGGTTCCAAAATAGGGCTTTTTTGCTAAATTAGGTATTGACTTAAGCCGTGCTAAGAGTTTATAAAGCATATCAGAATTGAAAAATGTCGTAACTATTTAATACAGGATAAAGAGATATGGCCAATCATAAATCGGCAAAAACGAGAATTAACAGAAACAACAAGAGAAGCATTATCAACGGTGCCCGCAGAAGCCGCGTCCGTACTTTCGTCAAGAAGGTCAACGCCGCCATTCTGGAAAACAACAAAGAAGCCGCCAAGGCCGCTTTGATTGTCGCCGAATCCGAACTGATGAGAGCCGCCCAGAAAGGCGTGCTGCCGAAGAACACCGCTTCCCGCACCGTTTCTCGTCTTTCTGCCAAAATCAAAGCTCTGTAGTTTTTTAATTACACGCAGTTTTACGGACGCAAACCGACTTATGTCCCTTACAAGCAAGGGTTGTTTGGTTTGCGTTTTTTTATGGGAAAAACGGCAGAATCTAAGCGACTCTGCAAGAATCTTCTGTCAAGGAAATTAATTGCAATGTTCGGAGAATGTTCTGTTGTAATTATTTTTTTTTGACTCTACTATCCAGTCACTTTCTGATTTGAAAGATGTTCCTTTTAATTCGGATGCCGGTTGAAAAAAACATGGGGAACAACCGCCTGCGGATTAAGAAAAGGACGGATTTTTTGCAAAGGACAGCCAAAGCTTTTGCGTTTTAGGGGAAACGACGGCTTTCGGCTTTTTGAAAAAAATCCCGCGTTCCGGAAAAGGCTGCCTCGGAAGAAAACCGTTAAAACGGACAGGTTCGAAAAAGGCAAAACCGACCGGAAAGAACGGGCGGAAACGCGGCGCCGCGAAAAGTTGCTTTTGAAACGGGAAACATTTGCCCGGAAAGAAAAAGAACGCGCGGACGGCTTGTTTCGGCGGCCGGAAAGAAAGCGGAATTTTCGGGCGGGCAAAGATCCGCACGAAACACTGCTCCGGCGTTCAGGGAACGGCTTTTGCATCGGAAAGTATCCTAAGCAACAAGCGTTTTTAGTGATTTTATTAATATGGGGAGATATGATGGCTGAAGAAGCAATAAACAACAACAGTTCTGTTCAGGAACAATGGGGACAGATCTGCAGCCAGTTGAAAGTTGAAGTAGGGGAAACAGCTTTTGACAGTTGGTTAAAGCCACTGACACCGGGTGCTTTTAACGACGGAATCATGAACATCTGTGTTCCGACCCGATTTATGAGAAACTGGGTGATTACGCATTACAGCGACCGCATCCACAAAATATGGGAGAAGAAAAACCCGGCCATTAAAAGCGTCAACTTTGTTGTTCAGGCCGTTCAGGACGAAAGCAAAGGCCTTTACAACCCTTCCTGCCGCTCGCTGCTGAAAAAGATTTCATCCAGCCCGGCTCCTCAAAACATCTACCAGTCCGGCCTTAATTCGGTTCTGGCCAACAGCAACGAATTTCAGGCCAATACCGACCAGTCCTTGTCGGTGCCGCTGAATCCGCAATATACGTTCGACAATTTTGTCGTCGGCAAAACCAACGAATTTGCCTATGCGGCTGCCCGGAAAGTCGCCGAATCGAGAAACGTGTCGTTTAATCCGCTGTTTTTGTATTCCGGCGTCGGCCTGGGCAAAACTCATCTGATGCATGCCATCGCCTGGCACATCAAACAGCAGGATCCGACCCGCAACATCGTTTATCTGTCGGCCGAAAAATTCATGTACAAGTTTGTCCGCGCCCTGCGTTACAAAGACACCACCGCTTTCAAGGAACAGTTCCGTTCGGTCGACGTGCTGATGGTTGACGACGTCCAGTTCATGGGCGGCAAAGACACTACGCAGGAAGAGTTTTTCTACACGTTCAATTCACTGATTGAAGAAGGGCGCCAGATTATCATTTCCGCAGACAAGTCGCCGGCAGACCTGGAAGGAATCGAAGCCCGCCTGAAGTCACGGCTCGGCTGCGGTCTGGTCGCAGACATTCATCCGACCGATTTCGACCTGCGCATCGGCATTTTGGAAAACAAGGCGCGTCAGCTGGGAATCGAGCTGCCGCAGAAAGTTTCCGAATTTCTGGCCAGCAAAATTACTTCCAACATCCGCGAACTGGAAGGCGCCCTGCGCCGCGTGATTGCCCATTCGCAGCTGCTGAGCGACAAGGAAATCACGCTGGACATGACGCAGGACGTTCTGAAAGATATGCTGCGTTCGTATGACAAGCGTACAACCATTGACGAAATCCAGAAAAAGGTGGCCGAACATTTCAACATTTCGGTCAAGGAAATGCAGTCTTCCCGTCGTGCCCGCACGGTTGCCCGGCCGCGGCAGATTGCCATGTATCTGGCTAAACAGCTGACTTCACGTTCGCTGCCGGAAATCGGCCGCAAGTTCGACCGCGACCATACAACGGTCATGCACGCCGTCCGCAAAGTCGAGGAACTGATTCTGGAAGACGCTTCTCTGGCCGAGAACGTCGATGCCCTGAGAAGAATCCTCGAAGCGTAATCTTAACCATACACTCCTCGAAACGGGTACCGTTTGTTAACACGGCGCCCGTTTTTTGTTGCCGAAAAGAACCATGAAACTAAAATAGGCAGAAAGGAGAAAAAAATGACGGACGAAAAAACGATAAAAGTCGGTTTGGGACTGTATATTCTCAATGACAGAGGACAGGTTCTGCTCGGGCTGCGCAAGGCAAAACACGGCGAAGGCACCTGGTGTCCGCCGGGAGGACATCTGGAATACGGCGAAAGTTTTGAAGAAGGCGCGGTTCGCGAAGCCTTTGAAGAAACCGGCATCCGCGTTAATCCCGCGGACGTCCGCGTGGCGGGCGTTACCAACGACTTTTTCACGGAATCGGGAAAGCACTATGTGACAATCAATCTGACAACCCGTTCTTTTGCCGGCGAACCGCGAATCGCCGAACCGGACAAATGCGCCGGCTGGCAATGGTTCGCCCCTGACAAGCTGCCGGAAAACATGTTTCTGCCGGCAGCCAATTTTTTGAAGACGCACAGGCTTCCGGAATGCTAAAAAAGCTGTTGACGAATCGCGGTTTTGATTTCGATTTTTGCGAAGTTTATGCTAATCTTCGGGAAAATGAGTTTTATGTTTAAACATTAATGGTACAAAAAAATGAAGTTTACGATTGAGCGCGCAAAATTACTGAAAACTCTGAGCCATGTTCAGAGCATTGTCGAAAAAAGAAACACCATTCCGGTACTTTCCAATGTCAGAATTGAGGCCATGGAAGACGGCATCAGCTTTAAAGCGACCGACATGGATACCGAAATTACCGAAATCGTCGATGCAAAAACTGCTGAAACCGGCGCAACCACGGCTCCGGCACATATGCTGTACGATATTGTCCGCAAACTTTCCGACGGTTCGGACGTCGAGCTGACTTTTCCGGACGAAAAAGGCCAGCTGACAATCGCTTCAGGGCGTTCAAAGTTTTCGCTGTCAACCATCGGCGTCGAAGACTTTCCGGTTATTTCGGGCGACAAGCTGCCGGTTAACTTCGCAATGGGCAAAGACGAGCTGAAAGACGTTATCGACCGCACACAATTTGCCGTTTCGACCGAAGAAACCAGATACTATCTGAACGGTTTGTATATTCATGCCAAAAATGAGGGCGAAGCCAAAGTTCTGCGCGTCGTCGCCACGGACGGACATCGTCTGGCCTGTGTCGAATCGCCGCTGCCGAAAGGCGCCGAGAACATGGCCGGCGTTATCGTTCCGCGCAAAACGGTCGGAGAAATCCGCAAGCTGCTGGACGATACGTCAACCGACAACATTACCATCGCCCTTTCTGAAAACAAAATTCGCTTTACGATGGAAGACGTTACGCTGACCTCGAAACTGATTGACGGCACTTATCCGGATTATGAGCGCGTCATTCCGACCGATAACGACAAGGTTCTGGAACTGGGCGTTAAGGAGCTGTCTTCGGCAGTTGACCGCGTTTCGGTCGTTGCCGAGAGAACCCGCGCGATTAAAATGATTACCAACAAAAATCACGTCACGATTACGACTTCCAGTCCCGATTTGGGTTCCGCAATGGAAGAAGTTGAGGCCAAGTATGACAGCGAATCGCTGGAAATCGGCTATAACTTCCGCTACCTGCTGGATATTCTGAACGAAGTCAAGGGCGACAGCGTCAAAATCAGTTTTGCCGACGGTTCTTCGCCTTCGGTTATTCATGATACCAGCGACGCCAGCGCCATTTACGTTTTGATGCCGATGCGCGTATAAGGACACGATGGATAATTTAGCATTAAATCTGGCTCAGTTTATCAAAGAAAAGTCAGGCGTTTCGCGCCTGACTTTAACTGACTTCAGAAATTATGCACATTTACGCATTAACGCTAAATTAGCACCGATAATCATAACCGGCGAAAACGGCACCGGCAAAACCAACATTCTGGAAGCAATTTCTTTTCTGACCCCCGGCCGGGGCATGCGCTCGGCGCGGCTGGCCGACATTAAGCGGATTACGCCGGCGCTGATAAACGACGAATACAGTCCGACCGAAATTTCGAATCTGAACTGGGCGGTTTCGGCACAGGTTTGCAAAGGCGACGAAGAAATTGAAATCGGCACGGCCGTCGAACGTACGGCGCGCGAATATGACGAAGACGACATTCGCTCCTACGAACGGCGAATCGTTAAAATCAACGGCCAAAAAATCACATCGCAGTCCGAACTCGGCAAATATATCTCCGCCATTTGGCTGACGCCGCAGATGGACCGGCTGTTTCGCGGCGGCTCACAGCCCCGGCGCAGTTTTCTCGACCGCCTGGTCTATGCCTTTGACGTCGAACATGCCAAAAGAACCGCTAATTTCGAACACCTGTACAAAGAATGGTACCAACTGCTGAAAAGCGGTAATGCCAACGACGGCTGGCTGTCTTCGCTGGAGGAAAACATGGCCGGCACAGGCGTGGCGATTGCGGCGGCGCGGCGCGAACTGATTGCCAAGCTGAACAAATTTATTGAGCACGAACCGGACGACGTCTTTCCAAACGTCATGCTGGAACTGGACGGTACGATTGAACAACTGCTGGATACGATGCCGGCGATTGACGTTGAAGACTATTATATTCAAAAACTGAAATCGCAACGCCGCAACGTGTTGTATAACGACAACGTCGACGGCGTGAATCGTACGGATTTCAAAGTTTATTACAAGAAAAAAAGAATGCCGGCGGAACTTTGTTCTACCGGCGAGCAAAAATCTCTGCTTATCAGCATTATTCTGGCACAAACCAAATGCCAGACATTGGACAAAGGTTTTGCGCCGGTGTTGCTGCTGGACGAAGTGGTTGCTCATCTGGATGACCTGAAACGCGAAGCGCTGCTGGAAAAAATCCGTGAACTGGGCATTCAGGCCTGGATTACTTCGACCGACCCGAAACTTTTTGCTTCACTGGCCGAGGACGCGCAATTTCTGACGGTAAAAAACAACAGCGCGGGGTAAGTTTATTGCTTCATAACTTTTTCGATTTCATAGATTAGACGGCCGGTATTTACATTAAGAACCATGGCTATTTGCAAAACTTCAATAATATCCAGGCGGCGTTCGCCAAGTTCATATTTTCCAACAAAAGAAGAAGGCATATTGAGTTTTTCAGACAGTTCTCTTTGTGACAAACCGGCTTTTTTTCGCGCTTTAACAAGCTGCTCCAGCATAAATTTGTATTCTTTTGTAAATACCGATTTGGTCATCTGACTTTCCTGTTTGTTTTTTTGCAGTTAATACCAAAACAGGTTCGCCCCCAAAACAGGTTCATAAAATTAATAATGTATGGACAATAAAAATTAATTTCGTTATTCTGCTCCCATAATAGGTTTATAGCAATTAAACTTATTAAAATTATAGCCGCAGTAAGAGGCGGTTATCGAAGGGCTAGAGATAGTCCGGCGAATTGACGTTCGCTCAAGGCACAAAGCAGGGTTTGGATATAACTCTGAAACTTAATTGTGGACTTTTTCCACAATTGGGACTATATCCCCGGTTATAAAAGCCTTTTATGGCCGGGGAAGCCCGGGGCGACCCGGGGCCATTTCTTTGTGCATGGTTACGTCAACTTCTCCGGCCACCTTTTCCAAGGTGGTTTTTCTTTAGCTCCCTTATATTACATTACGGAAAGGAGGGACTATGGAAAAAGAACTATCTCTCACCATCATCCACAATGACCAAGGCGAAGAAGGTTATCTGCTCACGCAAGACGACATGCGGCAGCTGCTTAAAGATTTCCGCCGGGAGGCGCAGCTGAGTTTCGAAGCCCTGGGCAAACTCTGCGATATCGACCCCGAAATTCTTCAGGATTATGAGGAAGGAATTTACAATTTGCGGCCGGAAGCCTACCGGCTGATTCTTCACATTTACGGTTTGCTGTTTGACGATTTCAAAGTCAAAAACTGACTTACGCCCAAAGTCGTCAACGATTGCCGTTTTGCATCATGAAACCGTCAACCTGCATATTGTAAAGCTTGTAATACAGGCCTTTTTTGCGCAACAGGCTCAGATGGGTTCCCTGCTCGACAATGCGTCCTTTGTCAAAAACCAGAATCCGGTCCATCTCACGCAGGGTTGACAGACGATGGGCTATGGCGATGACGGTCTTGTTTTTCATCAGCCGGACCAAAGATTTTTGAATATGCTTTTCGCTCTGACTGTCCAGCGCCGAGGTCGCCTCGTCAAAGACCAGTATCGGCGCGTTTTTCAAAATGGCGCGGGCAATGGCAATCCGCTGGCGTTCGCCGCCGGAGAGCACGACTCCGCGGTCGCCGACTTTGGTCTGGTAACCGCCCGGAAAGGCGCGGATAAACTCGTCGGCGCCGGCCTGACGCGCCGCGCGGTAAACTTCCTCTTCCGTCGCATTGGTGCGGCCATAGCGGATATTGTCAAACAACGAGCGGTTAAACAGACAGACGTCCTGAGGAATCGCCGAAATCAGCCGATGCAGCGAATCCTGCCTGACGTCTCTGATATCCGTACCGTTGATTTTTATGCTGCCGGCAGTCGTATCATAGTAACGGGCAATCAGTTTGATAAAAGTCGATTTGCCGCTGCCGGAATGCCCTACCAACCCGACCTTTTCGCCGGCTTTAATCGTCAGATTCAGATTTTCGAAAAGATTTTCCCTGCCGGCGTAGGCAAAGGAAACGCCGGCAAATTCTATTTCAGCCTCGACCGCGTGGAGATCGGCGGCGTTGGAACGGTCCTTCAGCCCCGGTTCTACCGCCAGCGTGTCCAGCGCCGACTTGAGCTGGCCGTGAATACGCATGACATTGCTGTAAACCCAAGTCAGCTGAAAAACCATGCCGGCAATCATCGCAAACAGAGAATTGGCATAAATGAAGCCGGTCGTGTCGATTGCGCCACAGCGGAAAATCCATATTGAAAGAAACATGAAACCGAGCATAGACACAACCGCAAAAAGGTTCTGTGCCAGGTGAATCCAGGCTTTGGCCTTTTGCTCGACGTTTTCGGCCCGGCGCAGAATCCGCAGGTGTTTTATCAGGTTCAGCCGCTCGAAACGGAAATTGGCAAAGCTTTTAATTTCGCTGTAGTTGGCCAGACTGTCGACAATAACGCCGTTGGCCAGACTCTGCCGGCGGCTGGTTTCCCGTGAAAGTGCCGAACGCTTTTGGCCGAGTTTCCAGCTGACCAGAACAATCAGCGCCAGCCAAAGCATCATCGCCGCAAAAAACCAAATATTCATAAAGCTCAGAATACCGATGGCAATCAATACGTACATTACCATTGAAGTTGACATCATAAACTCGTTGAAGCCGTCCAACACACCGGTATTAAGCTGGGTAACCTTATTGGAAATATTGCCGGACATTTCCTGTGTGAAATATGCTATGGAATGGCGGTTAACATAGTCAAAGCTGTCACGGATAACCAGCGTCCGCACCTGCGGCAGAATCCGTGCGGCGATAAACATGGTAACGTCAAAAAATATGACTTTTCCCAAACCCAGCACAAAAGCGGCAAGCGTAAAGCCGACGATTTTGTCCCAATAGCCCGGGGTTCCGACCTCGCCGGCAGCGGTGCTGTAAATCTTGGCCAAATACAGCGGATAGACCTGCCCGCACAGCTGGGAAAGAAAATTGAGCGCCAGTACGGAAACGACCAGCAGTTTGAAAATACGAATATAATGCCACAGATACCTGAAGGGTGTTTTTTCCATTACCGGCCTTTTCCATTAACTCAAAATTGACACATTGCTGATATTGTAATAATATGTTTTTTAGTTTGCGTGTTAACACATATTACAGGAAAAACGATGGAAACACAATATTACACCTTGATAGAAAAACAGGATTTCTTTGAAATTATCGAAAACAAGTTCGGCGAACTGGCTATTTTTATCGACGCCCGCGACGGCAGCCCGGTTAATCCGGTGTTGGAGTTCGACGGCAAAAAAACCGCCCTGCTGAAAAGAGACGAGCGGCTGGCCGTGCGTCTGGACAACATCGACGAGGAAACCAAAGGCCCGCTGGCCGAAGCCGAATTTGTGCTGATTGTCGAACTCAACGGCAAAATGGTTGAGAGGACCTACGGCGTACCGGTTGAAAATGTTGAAGAAATCGAATTTAAGGGACGCCAGACCCGCGCCGACGAAATCGTCAAAGCCAAGAGCAAAGAAGACGTCATGAAAAGTTTCGGCGCTATCCGCAGCTGGAGTTGTGGTGGCAGACAATGATAGGATTAGTTCTGGTTACACACGGCAACCTGGCCAAAGAGTTTATCTCCGCCATGCAGCATGTGGTCGGCAGACAGGAGCAGGTTGAAGCCGTCTGCATCGGCCCGGAAGACGACATGGAAATGCGCCGCGCCGAAATTCTGAAAAAAGTCGGAGAAGTCGACAAAGGTCACGGCGCCATCGTGCTGACCGACATGTTCGGCGGCACCCCGTCCAACCTGGCCATTTCAATCATGGACCGCGCAAAAGTGGAAATCATCGCCGGCATTAACCTGCCGATGCTGATAAAACTGGCCTCGCTGCGCAAAGACAAATCGCTGAAAGAAACCGTCGAAGGCGCGCAGGAAGCCGGCAAAAAATATATCAATATCGCCTCGCAACTTTTGGGAATGTAAAATGACTGACAAGACTGTTTCCGCCGTTTTGGAAATCAAAAACAAAAAAGGCCTGCATGCCAGAGCCGCCGCCGCTTTCGTCAAGGCCATCGAAGATCTGGACGCCGAGGTAACCGTCGAGCGAATCGGCCAGAAAGTCAACGGCTGTTCAATTATGGGACTGATGATGCTGGCCGCAGCCAAAGGCACAACGATTTCGGTAACCTGTGCCGGCAATCAGGCCAAGGAAGCCCTTGACGCTCTGACCCTGCTGATTGACAGCAAGTTCGGCGAAGAATAAGTTCGCAAAACATGAAGAAGAAAGCGCCCCGCAACAAAACTATCAGCCTGACCGGAAAAGAAACCGCCGCCTATGCGGCGAGAACCGTGCGACTGACCAAGACGGCGGCGCTTTCCGAGGTTTTGGACAAGACCATTTGTCAGGATGCGCTCAAGGCGCTTGATTTGCTTCCCGATGCCTGTGCCGACCTGCTGATTGCCGACCCGCCGTATAACCTTACCAAAATTTTCGGCAAAAGCACCTTTAAGGAAATGGACTTTGACGCCTACAAGCTGTGGCTGGACAAATGGCTGGCCAAAACGGTGCGGCTGCTGAAAGACGACGCTTCAGTCTATATCTGCGCAGACTGGAAAACGTCTATTGCCATTCCCGAAATTGCCGGCAAATACTTTATTCTGCAAAACAGGATTTCGTGGGAGCGCGAAAAGGGCCGCGGCGCGTTGAACAACTGGAAAAACTGTCTGGAAGACATCTGGTTCTTTACCAAAAGCCGCAATTACAAATTCAATCTGGACGCAGTTAAGGTTCAGCGTCCGGTAATCGCACCTTACCGCGACGAAGCAGGCCGCCCCAAGGACTGGGTAGACGACGGCAAAGGCCGCTACCGACTGACCGCGCCGTCAAACGTCTGGACCGACATTTCCATCCCGTTCTGGTCAATGCCTGAAAATACGCCGCATCCGACGCAAAAACCGGAAAAACTGATTGCCAAACTCATTTTGGCGTCCAGCAATGCCGGCGACGTCGTTCTCGACCCGTTTCTCGGTTCGGGAACAACTTCCGTTACGGCAAAGAAACTCGGGCGGCACTACATCGGCATCGAACGCGAAAAAGAATATGCCGCCATTGCCGAAAAACGGCTGGAAGACGCCAATGCAAACCGTAGCATTCAGGGTTTTGAAAACGGCGTCTTCAAAGCGAGAAATTTTGCCTGAAAAACTCCTTATAACTAAATATCTGTAAGCTATAGCCTTGTTTCCGGAAGTTTCGGAATTATTTTCTATCATGTCGTTACGTTGACAGTTTAAAATAATTTTTAACAAGGAGTAAGATTATGAAAAACGAGAAAAGTTCAATGAAATCTGCCAGTGCCGAAAGTTCAAAATCTTCTAAATCCGCCAGCTCTTCAGGTTCCAGCTCGGGTTCGAAAAAATCCAGCAGCGACAGACGCTGCGGCTGCGGCGAATAAGCCTATCCGATAAACTCCGCCTCCGCTTCGGATTTTAAACCGGGCGGAGGTTTTTCGTTGTCAAATGACAATCCTGCGATTATATTGTGAAAAGTGAAAAAATTTTACAGGATTTCGAGAATGAAAAAATTTGCAGCTGCTTTCTTCGGACTGGCTTTGTTTTGCTCAGGCAACGCCGCGGCACAGACCGCCGACGACATCAAAAAGATTGAGAATTATCTGAACGGAATTAAAACCATGGAAGCACGCTTTGTGCAAACGGCCAGCAACGGCAATACCGCAGAAGGAAAATTCTATATCGAAAAACCCAACAAAATCCGTATGACCTATGATGCGCCCACTTCGGTACTGATTGTCGGCGACGGCAATTTCATCGTCTACAACGACACCGAACTTGACCAGGTTACGCATATAGACTATGACGACATTCCGGCCAGCCTGATTTTGGCAAACGACATCAAAATTGACGGCAAAAAGGTTAAAATTACCGACTTTTACAAAGACGCGGGCATTACCACGGTTACCCTCGACTACAGGGAAAAAGGCGACATCGGGCCGATTACGCTGACTTTCGGCAACGACCCCTTTGAGCTGAAGCAATGGAAAATCGTCGACCCGCAAAGCGTAGAAGTCACGGTTTCGCTGTATGACGCCGCCCGCGACCTGCCGCTGGACGAAAACCTGTTTAAATTCAAAAAAGGCGGTTCTTCGCCGTTGAACTACAAAGGCAGAAAAAAATAAATGGACGGGACGACTTTTAAACTGGCGACATGGAATGTCAACTCCATTCGAATCCGCATGGAGCTTCTGAAAAAATTTACGGCACAGGAAAATCCGGACGTTGTCTGCATTCAGGAAGTCAAGGCCAAGGAAGAAGACTTTCCGTTTGAAGACGTGCGGGCTCTCGGTTATCCGCATATTGCGCTGTACGGCATGGCCGGCTACAACGGCGTGTGCATTCTTTCCCAAACGCCGCTGAAAGACGTCGAACAGAAAAACTGGGTCGGCAAAACCGATGCCCGGCATATTTGCGCCAGAGTTTTCGACGATATTGAAATCAACAATATCTATATTCCGGCCGGCGGCGATATTCCCGACCCGATAGCCAACCTTTCCTTTGCCCATAAGCTGACGTTTATGGACGATGTGGCGGAATGGTGGGAACAGCATCAGAAGACGTATGCCGGCAGAAAAATGATTGTCTGCGGCGATTTCAACGTCGCGCCGCTGGAAAACGACGTTTGGAATCACAGACAAATGCTGAAAATCGTTTCGCATACGCCGGTAGAAATCGAAAGGCTGACAAGGTTGAAAAATTCGCTGAACTTCGTCGACGTACTGCGCAAATTTCATCCGGAACCGGAAAAAGCCTATTCCTGGTGGAGCTACCGCAATCCGAACTGGCAGACTAACAACAAAGGCCGCCGCCTGGATCACATCTGGACGACGCCGAATCTGGAAGACCGGCTGGTTGCGGTTAAAATACTCAAGGAAGCGCGCAATTGGGAACGTCCCTCCGACCATGTGCCGGTCATTGCGGAAATCAAACGCTGACGGTTACATTTTTAATTTATAGCCGCCGTCTTCGGTCATAATCAGCTGAGCGTCTGGATTTTCGTGTTCGACTTTCTGGCGCAGGCGGTAGATATGCGTTTCTATCGTATGGGTGCTGACGTCGGGACTATAGCCCCAGACTTCCTGCAAAAGTTCGTTTTTGGAAACGATTTTATCTTTTGCCTTATACAGATATTTGATTATTGCCACTTCTTTTTCGGTCAGTTTGACGGTTTCATGGTTACGGAGATTCAGAATCTCACGGGCGACCGGACGCAGTTCATAGCGGTTGAAATGCAGATAGCCGTCAGCCGAGTTATCGAGAAGATTGCTGCCGGCGCGAAGCTGGTTCAGAAAAGCGTCAAGCTGCAGCGGCTTAGCCACGGTTATGTTGAGATTGGAGTTTCCAAAAACTTCATCGGTTTCCGAAAGCAGCAGAAAAACCGGCGTTTTGGGATGGCTGGCGCGAATGTCTTTTAAAAGCGCGGGCTTGTCGTCCAAAACGACAATATCAAGAATACCGGCATCCTTTTCTTCGACAAGACTGAACTCCGGCGCATAATACTTAATCTGGCCGCACAGGTCCTCGGCAAAAGAAGCGTTATCGGAAATAAAGAGCAGATTGGGCATCAGACGGGTCCTCTAAAAGTTAAAACCGACACCGGCAATGAAAGCGTAACCTTTTGCATTGCCGCGGACATCATCATCTGCGCCGCGGTAATCAACATGGGCGGCAATCAGATACAGGTCCGTGTATTTGTTCAGCCGGTATTGATTGGAAAACTGCACAATGCGGTCCTCATTGCCGGCATGGTCGGCCTTGGAATTAAAATAACTCAGACCGGCCTGATACGGGCCGAAAGCATAGCTGACGCCGACGTTCCAGGCATATCCCTCGCGATAGCCGTCAAAGCCGTCCGGCATACGCTGCGGTTTACGCCGGACATTCTGCGGATAATCACTGCCGTCAACACAGGTGCGGCGGTAGGAACCGCCAAATGTCCAGTTGCCGCGGGATAAGCTCATACCGGCCGAAAACTCGCGGTCATCATCGGCAAAAACGGCAAAACCCAGCGAAGTTTCAAAACTTAAGCTGCCGAATTCGGCATGATTATACAGGGCGGCAACATAGCCGTCTTCGTTTTTGTAATCGGCATAACGGCTGACCAGACCGGCGCGGGAATAAATGTCCGGCACATAGGTCAGGCCGACAACGGTCTGGTAAAATTCGGGCGTGATATAACTGATTTTCGGTGCGGTACCGTCAGTATTAATGTCAGTTGAATTGAGGGTGCGGAAAGCGGTTCCCGTTTTGTTGCGCCGCCAGTTCGGATTGGCAATGAAGTCGACGATATCGCTGTTATTGACGCCAAGCGGCCCGACCGAAGGCGCGCCGACACCAAACTGATAGGCGACGTTCCAGGTTTGTCCGCCCATCACGCGGCCGTAAGGCGTATCTAAAATTGCATAAGCCTCTTCGCCCCATTTTCCCTGCGTATAGTCTTCCAGTTCCTTGTCGGCACCGGCCATGGCATCAAGATAAAAACCGGCGCGATAGGCGTTGTCGTCAAACGTATATTCGGCCGAAAGGCTGATTTCGGTTTCCGAAGGCGTATGGTTGTTGTCGTTCAGCTTCTCATAACGCCTGTCAACATCACTGTAGCCATACAGCGCGGAAGCGCTGCCCGAAGCGTCGAAATTCCATTCGCCGGCCGCGGCCGGAAAAGCGGCAAACAGGCTGAGAAAGCCGAACAGATATTTTGTTTTCATCAGTTTTACCTTACTAAAAAATTCTTTTTGAGTTTAGGAGGGCACAAGGCATGAGTCAATATATTTTGTATTTGCAATTTTGCAACTTTGCGGCCATACTTTAAGGCAGTTTTAAGGAGAGAAAAATGCCGGAAAATCATCAATACAGGCACGGACTGGCGGTCATGCGGGCGCAGCCGCTGCATATCGGCCACGAAAAAGTTATCCGCGACATGCTGGCAAAATGCGGCAAGGTCACGATTATTCTCGGTTCGATTCAGGAACAGGGAACGGCACGCAATCCGTTCAGCTATACGGAACGCAAGCAGATGATAAAAAACGTGTTCAATGCCGAAACCGAAAGCAAAAGGCTGCGGGTTATCGGTCTGTTTGACATAAACAATCCGACGGAATGGGGAAAATTCGTACTTGATTTTCTGAAAGAAGCCTTTCCCGACTTGGAAAAACCGGACGCTTATTTTGCCGGCAGCGCTTATGATGCGCAATGGTTTAAAAATATTTTTGCACATTTTGAAATTATTGACCGCACCGATTACAGTTTTCCGTACGTTTCCGGTTCCATGGTGCGGGACATGATTACCATCGGCGACCGGCGTTGGAAAGACTTTGTCAATCCGTGCAACCATGCCGCGGTCGAAGCTTATATCAACAACCAAGACAAAGGAATGATTTAAATGCGGGAACTCTGGCAAAAACTGACAACCGGACTGAAAGACTATTGTTGCGAAAACGGTTTTTCGGACGTTCTTCTTGGCTTGTCCGGCGGTATTGACTCGGCTCTGACGGCTGTTATCGCCGCCGACGCACTGGGTGCGGAACATGTGCATGCGCTGATGATGCGAACCAAGAACACCTCTTCGCTGAGCACCCAGATTGCCGCCGAAATTGCCCGTCTGAACGGGTTTGACTACAGAAACGTCGACATTCAGCCAATTATCGACGCGCAGAAAGATTTTCTATGCAGCCTCTTTGACGAGAAACCGAAAAACATCGTGCTGGAAAATCTGCAAGCCCGCGAACGAGGCAAAATCCTGATGGCGGTTTCCAATCAGCGTAACTATCTTCTGCTGGCCTGCGGAAACAGATCGGAAACGGCCATGGGTTACTGCACGCTGTACGGTGACACCTGCGGGGGGTTGGCGCCGATTGCAGGACTTTACAAAACACAGGTTTATGAACTGGCCAAATGGCGGAACAGCCTGTCTCTGGCGATGCCGACCGAGGTCATCGTACGCGTGCCGACAGCCGAACTTTCACCCAACCAGAAAGATCAGGACAGCCTGCCACCTTATGGTATTCTGGACGGTATTCTGGCTTTGTATCTGGACAAACAAAAATCAGAAGCAGAAATCGTTGCGGCCGGATACGAGGCAGAAACAGTCCGATGGGTGGTAAAACGCTATCATGCCCAGGCCTTTAAGCGCAAACAGCTGGCGCCGGAAATTGCGATTTAAATGTAACAAAACCCCGTCGGCAAGGCGGGGTTTTGTTTTAGAGTGTGGAAGATTAAATATCGAGGTTGACGACATTCAGCGCATTGTCCTGGATGAACTCCTTGCGGGGCTCGACCACGTCACCCATCAGGGTCGCAAAAGTCTCGTCGGCTTCATCGAAGTGCTCGATTTTAACCTGGAGCAGCGAACGGGCCTCAGGGTCTAAGGTCGTTTCCCAGAGCTGTTCGGGGTTCATTTCGCCCAAACCTTTATAGCGCTGGATGGCAATGCCTTTTTTGCCGGCTCCCATAACGGCGTCAACCAGTACGGACGGGCCGGATATTTTCTTTTCCACACCGATTTTTGAGGTAAGAACGGACATTTCGCCAAAGTTTTCGCACAGGAAAGAACGCATATCGTTCAAAGCCTTGGCTTCGGCGCTGTCAAGAATGCCGCCGCCGATGACGTGCTGCTCCTTAACGCCGCGCAGCGTACGATGGAAGACGATTTCGTCATGCTCGTTCAACTCGGCTTTCCAGCCTTTGTCATATTCGGCTTCAAAGCTGTCAAGACGAGCTGCCAGTTTTTCAAGCTCGCCCTTCAGGCAGGCTCTGTTGTTCAGGGTTTCGGCATCAAACAGGCCGTGAATGGCCATTTGTTCAACGATTTTTTCCGGCGCTTTGCGACCGAGCGCAGCAATCAGACCGCGGGCCCGGCGGGTTTTTTCGACCAATGAAATAAGGTCGGCGCCGATAATCTGTTCACCATCGCGCTTGGTCAGAACCGCGTCCTCGCAACCGCCGCGAATCAGGTAATCTTCCATCTCATTGTCATCTTTCAGATACAGAACCGAGTTTCCGCGTTTGGCCTTATACAGCGGCGGCTGGGCAATATAAACATAGCCGCGTTCAATCAGCTCGGGCATTTGGCGGTAGAAGAATGTCAGGAGCAGGGTTCTGATGTGCGAACCGTCGACATCCGCATCGGCCATGAGAATGATTTTGTGATAACGACATTTGTCGGCGTTGAAGTCATCGCGGCCGATACCGGTACCCAGAGCGGTAATAATCGTACCGATTTCGGCAGAATTGAGCATTTTGTCAAAACGGGCGCGTTCAACATTCAGAATTTTACCGCGCAACGGCATAATCGCCTGATTTTTGCGATGACGCCCCTGTTTTGCGGAACCGCCGGCGGAATCACCCTCAACGATAAAGACTTCAGACAAGGCCGGGTCTTTTTCCTGACAATCGGCCAGTTTGCCGGGCAGAGAAGCCACATCCAGAACACCCTTGCGGCGGGTCAGTTCGCGGGCTTTGCGCGCCGCTTCACGGGCGGTTGCCGCCTCGACGATTTTGCCGACGATGATTTTGGCTTCAACCGGATGCTCGTCCAGCCATTCCTTAAGTTTGTCGCCGACAACGTTTTCGACCACCGGACGAACCTCGGAAGAAACCAACTTATCTTTGGTTTGCGACGAAAACTTCGGATCCGGCGCCTTAACCGACAGAACGCAGGTCAGACCCTCGCGCATGTCTTCGCCGGTAATGGCGTTTTTGTCTTTTTTGAGGAGGTTGTTTTCGGTAATGTAGTTATTGACGGTGCGGGTCAGAGCGCCGCGGAAACCGGCCAGATGCGTACCGCCGTCTTTCTGCGGAATGTTGTTGGTAAAGCAGAGCATGCTTTCGTTGTAGGCATTGGTCCACTGCAAGGCAACATCAACCTGAATGTCGTCCTTTTCGCCGCTGAAAGCAATGACATTTTCGTGCAACGGCGACTTGGATTTGTTAATATGGTTAACGAAAGCCGTCAGACCGCCTTCATAATGAAAGTCAACCTCGCGTGGTTCGGCACCGCGGTTGTCAATCAGCCGCAGATAAACGCCGGAGTTCAGAAAAGCCTTTTCGCGAATGGCGCGTTCAAGCGTATCGAAGTTGAATTCGGTCATGGTAAAGGTTTCGGGACTGGGCAGAAAAGTTACTTCGGTACCGTGGCGGCCTTCGGCATCGCCGACGACTTTCAGATGTTCAACGACGTTGCCGTGCGAAAAGCGCGCCAGATGTTCCTTGCCCTCGCGCCAAATGCGCAGATTGAGCCAGACGGACAGAGCGTTGACGACCGAAACGCCGACACCGTGCAAACCGCCGGAAACCTTATAGGAATTGTTGTCGAACTTGCCGCCGGAGTGAAGTTCGGTCATGATGACCTCGGCGGCGGAAATGCCCTCTTCCTTGTGCATGCCGACCGGAATGCCGCGGCCGTTGTCGCGAATGGTGGCAGAACCGTCGGGATTGAGGATAACCTCGGTTTTGTCGCAATAACCGGCCAAAGCTTCGTCAATGGCGTTGTCCAGCACTTCGTAAATCATGTGGTGGAGGCCGGAACCGTCATCGGTGTCGCCAATATACATGCCCGGACGTTTCCGTACGGCGTCAAGACCTTTCAGAACCTTGATAGAGTCCGCATTGTACTCGCTTTCTTCTTTTTTCTGTTCTTCGGCTGTCATTTCTTCCATAGTGTTAAAACCCTCTAAATTGTAATATTTCAGCTGTGTGAACTATACAGCAAATTCGGTTTCGAACCAAGAGAATATTCGGTTTTATCCTATGTTTTGAACAGAAAAAAGATGATTTTCAGATAAATTAGACAAAACAACATAGACAAAAAAGCGAATCCGTGATATAGTTTGGAAATGTTGTGAAAATCAGCCTGAAGAAAGCAAAAAAATGGCCAAAAAAATCGTTATTGAAAATCAGCGCGGCGTTGCTCCCGAATTTAACCTGTGGACGATGGAAGCGGTTGAGGAAATGCTCGAACTGTTTCCGGAATTTAAAGACAAATTTGCCGTTGAAGCCCGCGGCAACTACAGGCCGCAGGGCAGCGAAATTGACCGGGACGCGTTTGAAAACATCCCTGATGACGAAAAGGACCTTTATGTCCGTCTCTCTTCCGGAAAATATCTGGTTCCCTACGCTTCAACCGACTGGTACATTGAGCGCGCCAAACAGCTTTCCGGCAACAACGGCTTTGATTCGGAAAAACTGGTCAAGCTTCGGGCCGACGCCAACGACGGCGAAAATCCGCTGAGCATTACACTGACCGTTGACGCCTTTGCGCCGGCCTGCACCGGTTACGGCGTGCAGAATCTGGGTCTCGGAATTTCGGTAAAAGACTTTGACGAAAGCCAAAAAGACCTGTTTAAAAACATTGTCAAACATGAATTGGGGCACGTTTTCCGCGCCACTTACAACGGCAGAGACCACATTGTCGAACAGAACGGACAACACTGCACAAACGCCGACTGCCTGATGGACGCGGCGCCGATTAATATTAACCATCCGCTCGACAAGCCTTTTTGCGACGAATGCATGGAAGCCATGCGTGAAAACCTCCAGCAGTTGCTGGAAAACGAAAATTCGCTGAACATCAGCAACAATAGCGCCGAAGAAAGCAACCATATCGATTCAGCATGGAAAAAGCCGCTGCGCGCATTCTATACGCGAGCCGCCGCCGACAAAGGACTTTACTATACCGAAAACATCGCGGCAAAAAACTTTCAGGCTCAGCTTAAAGCCGGCGACGGTTCGGTTACCAATATCGAAGCCCCGGCAATCAACAACCTTTCGCTTTCGTCCGTCGACAAGGACGGCAACAGCCGGGTTCCCAATCAGGAACATTTTGACGACCTGGTCAAATTTGCCCGCAAAAACAATATGTCCGCCATCCGGCTGGCTGACATCAAAACGCCGGAATTTCGCGCCAGAATGGTTCTGGCCTGCCTGAACGCCAACCCGCCAATGAAAATCGTCAATATGCCGGAACTGAACGAAGGCTTTTTCCGCGGCGTTGCCGCAGACACAAGGCAGAAAATCGAAGCCCTGAGCAAAGCGCAAAACAACAACAATCCGTCAAGCAACGCTTCCGCCGGCAGCAAGCCTTATGTCATCAGCCGCAACAACGGTCGTTCGTAAAAACGAAAAGCTCCCGCCGGGGAGCTTTTTTTGAACCTTTCAGTCGACCAGTTCTATTTTCATGCGCTTGTTCAGGCAAAAGCAAATATTGTTTATTTCGCCAAGAAAGCGCCGTTGGCCGTTTAAGTGCTCTTCAACGACATTCAGCGGTATCTCGCTTTGCGCGCTGAACTCTTCCGGCGTCAGCCCCTGCTCCGCCAAAGCCCGGCGAAAACTTTCGCCGTATTCCGAGCGCAGCCGCTGTAAATTCTGTTTTCTGATTTTATTTTCCATAACTTCCTCCATAAAAGGTTTTGCTAAAAACAAAACCGCTCCCAAAATGAGAGCGGAGGAGTTCGAAACTGTATAGAGACAGTACGCTTATTCGTCCGCAAAAGCGGCTTATTTCGCGTCATCCTCCACGAATGGAGGTTATAATTGGTTCTCTATAAGGAGTTTCGACACTCCGCCATCGGACTAACCATTTCCTTTGGCAGAAACGATTATAAAAGCTAAATCCTAATTTTCAATGAAGATTTTATCTTTCGCGGCCGTTGTCGCGGTCGTCGTATTCCAGCAGGCGGGCGATGTCGTTTTCAACCTGGCGGTCAATCTGCCGGTTTTGCGGCTGCGGCCGATACTGCCCGGTTGACGAAATCAGCCGGTCTATCAAGGCCAGCGGATCTTGTCCGGCCAACAGCTGCCGTTTGGACACTTCGGCGGCCAGCGACTGCACCAGCGCATTACGCAGGGCTTCCTGCGCATTTTCGCGGCGTTTTTCTTCTTTTTCGTGTTCTTTTTCGGTATATTTGCGATGAAAGCGGGCAAACTCGTAAATCGGATCGCCGCCGGCGCGATAAGAATCCAACCCAACCAGATTGGTTTTGTTGTCAATCAGCGCCTTTATGCCCAAACCGGCATTGTCACGATATATCATCCAGTCGTTGATTATTTCGGGATAAAGACTTTCCTGAACCTGATAAGGCGGAAGTTCGCCGAAACCCAGAACCTTGGTTTGTTCTCCCTGCATGTAAACGGTAACGTTTTCGGCAAAATACTCTTTGTTTTCAATGCGACGGCGGGACGGGTCGGTCAGCGCCCGGCTGAGCAGCAGGGCAACCAGCGCGGCTTTCAGCTCCTGATTGCTTTTGTAGTTTATTTTGCGCGGGTCATATACGACTTCGGTATCGTTCAGGACCTGATTGACGCAATAGCGGTTCAGGTTTTGCAGCGCGGCAAGCTGCTCCTGTTCCAGCGGGATTTCCGAAACTATTTCGGCTTCCGCGGCACGGCGGATAAGGCTGCGGATTATTTTCTGAAATTTCTGGTTGGCGTCCATCAAACCGGCTCCGAATATTCAATCGTTATGCGGGAGTATAGCACATTTTGCGGTTTTGCGCCACAGAAAATTCAGCCGATAAAAGGTTTAAAAGCGGCTGCCATTTTCTTATAGGCGTCTTTTTTGAAATCGACGGCCCTTTTGACCGCTTCGTCCAGCGTTACCCATTCGTATTTGCGGAATTCCGGCTCAGCCGTATCAAGGTTGATTTCAGATTCTTCGCCGACAAAACGGAACAGGCTCCAATACAAATCCTGACCCGGATTGTAAATTCCGCGTTTTTTTCTTTTTTCCAGAATGAAGTCGGGAAAAGTATAACGCATGCCTTCTTCCATGGCCGTAACAAACTGAACCGACCTGACCGACGTTTCTTCATAAAGCTCGCGACGCGCGGCATCAACAGCTGTTTCGCCGGCCTCGACGCCGCCCTGCGGAAACTGCCAGTCGTCATGTTGCAAATCGTTGCGGGCACAGACCAGCACCCGGCCGGAATCGTTAAACAAAACGGCTGCGGCACATTTGCGATAGGGATATTCCATTGTTTACCTCTCCGTACAATATATAAGCGCCGGACGGCGGTTATTCAATAACCGTATTTGACAGCGGCACCGGCGCAAACGGACGCTCCGGCATGGCAATGTTCTGCGCGCGCATCTCGTCGTAACTGAGCTGCGGCGAAAAGCTGTCCAGCCAGCGGCGGATTTCTAGAACGACGACCGGTTTGGGCTCGGCAACCACGACGACCTGACCGTTGTTGCGGGCAAAACGCTCGGCGGCAGCCAGTTTGTCGCGAATGTCGTCCGGGCGGAAGGAACCGTCGATAACAATGTCGGCCGTTCCGCGCGCCAAGCCGTCAACCTTTATCAAATCGACGGTTTCCTCGCCGGAAGCGTTAACCAGCAGGAGTCCACGGCATCCGACTTCCTGCAAGACCTTTTCCAGATGTCCCATGCTGTCGACGCCGGCATCGCCTCCGGCAACCAGCATGCCGCCCAGCGGCGCACCGACCGACAAAGACTCCTTGACGCGGCGGATAAGCTCTTCGGGACTGGAGGTAATGTCCATTGACAAAGGACCGGTATCGGCACTGAGATAATCTTTGGACGGCAACAGCAAATCCATATAAGTTTCATGTCCGGCGGAACGGGCTTCCTTTATCTGATTGCCGGTGTCCGGCGCATAAGGCGAAAAAGAAAAGGAAACTTCCGGCGGCAGACCGTGCATAATGGCTTGGGCGCCGGTTTTGTCAATGCCGAAATTTTTGAAAACGACGGCAACCCGGAAGAAATTCGGTTGAACGCGCACCTTGCGGCCGTATTCGCTCCAGGGTTTACGCAGACCGTCGGTTTTGGGCAGCTGAAAATCGCCTTCCTTCTCAACCAGCGCCGCCTCGGATTCAATATTTTTCAGAGGTTCGGCATCTTCAACCGATTTCAGCTTAATCAGCAGCGGCATATTGCTCAGAACCCGCTGCTGGGGCGTCATATCGTCATCGGCCGACTGCTTTCCCGGTGCCGAAGCTTCCCGGCGCTGTCTTTCTTCCTTCAATTCCTGCGGGCTTTTTTTGTCCGGCAGCGTAATCACGTATTTCGGCGATTTGTTGCCTTCTTCGAACATCATTTCCTCGACTTTGTTGCGATATTTCGGCTCGCTGCGCTTAACCGCCGAGAAATAACCGGCGGCGACAACAACCGCCAGCGCGGCAACCGCCGCCAGAATAATCCCCTGCTGTTGTTTTAAGGTCTTGAGCAAAACAAAGTCCTTTCTTATTTTCCGCTGTCGTTCTCAGAATACAGTTTAAGCGCTTTGACCATATCTATCGCACGAAGCAGCTGGTAGTCGCTTAAATCTTCCGGGCTGAGCTGTCTGTCCTTTTCGGCTTTCTTTTCTTCCGCCGTTTCATTCTTGAGAGCGCCTTTCAATTCGGCTTCAGTCATACCGAAACCGCCGCTTTCGACAACTTCAAGCTTGGCCTGTTTGACTTCAATGTCCGGTTCTATGCCCTTGGCCTGAATCGAACGGCCCGACGGCGTATAGTAACGGGCCGTGGTCAAGCGCATGGCACCGTATTTGCCAAGCGGGATAACCGTCTGAACCGAACCTTTGCCGAAAGACTTTTCACCCATGACAATGGCGCGGTGATGATCCTGAAGTGCGCCGGCGACAATTTCGGAGGCCGAAGCGGAACCTTCGTTAATCAGAACGACAATCGGCAGGCCTTTGACAATGTCGCCTTTTTCGGCGGTGTATTTAATCGTATCGCTTTCGTTGCGGGAGCGGGTGGAAACGATTTCGCCCTTGTCCAAAAACAGATCGGAAACGCTGACCGCCTGATCAAGCAGCCCTCCTGGGTTGTTGCGGACGTCGAGAACAACGCCGGCCAGTTTGCCGTCGGTTTTCTTGCGGGCATCTTTGACCGCTTTTTCAATCATTTTATCAATATTTTCCGAAAAAGAGGAAACGCGGATATAAGCAACGTCACCGCTCTTGACTTCGCTCTTGACGGACTGGATTTTGATTTCCTCGCGTTTGAGGGTAACGTCAAAAGGCTTTTCGCTGGCACGGCGAATGGTCAGTTTGACTTTGGTGCCGACCTTGCCGCGCATTTTGTCGACGGCTTCGTTCAGGGTAAGTCCCATAACCTGTTCGCCGTCAATACTGGTAATGTAATCGCCCGGTTTCAATCCCGCCTTGGCGGCCGGCGTGTCGTCAATCGGCGAAACAACCTTGACGACGCTGTTTTCCATGGTAACTTCTATGCCCAAACCGCCGAATTTTCCGGAAGTCTGCTCGCTCATGTATTTAAAGCTCTGTTCGTCGAGATAGCTGGAATGAGGATCCAACGAAACCAGCATGCCGTTAATTGCCGACTCAATCAGTTTCCGGTCCGAAACTTCTTCAACATATGAGATTTTGGCTCTTTCCATAACTTCGCCGAACAGGTTGAGCAGCTCATAGGTGTCGGCGTCTTCCTTATCCTGATTTTTCGGTGCGGCCGCCTGAAGCGGCGAAGCCAGCATTACACTAAACATAACGGCACTTAAAAATGATAATTTGGTATTCATTGTTTTTCCATTCCTAAAAAACTTATTTTTCAATCCAGGTCAGCGGGTTGACCGGATGATTGTCCTTGCGGAGTTCGACATAAAGTCTGGCGTCGCCGCTTTCGGGCATTTGTCCAACGGGTTCGCCGGCCAGCAGCATTTGTCCGAGTTCGCAGTCAACTTCTTCCAGTCCAGCCAGCAGCGACAGGTAGCCCTGTCCGTGTTCGATAATAATCAGATTGCCGTAACCGCGGAAAGGTCCGGCAAAAATAACCGTGCCGTCATAAGGCGAAATGACCTGCGCCTGGCTGCGGGTTTTGATAATAATACCCTTGGAGGTAACGCCTTTCGACATCTGCTCGCCATATGCGGTAACAACCGGCCCGCGCGCCGGACGCAGCAGATGCCCCTTGGCCTTAACAAAGTTCTCACCCACTTCATTTATAACCTCGGGTTTGAATTTAATCAAGTCAGCTCTTTGTTTCTCTTCAAGTTTTTTCGTTTCCTCGGCAGCACGGCGGGCTTCGGCGGCTTTAAGCTCGGCCAGACGGCGGCGCTCCTCTTCCTGCCGGCGCAGCTTCTCCTGACGCTGTTTTTCCAGTTTGTTGAGAAGGTCGCGGAGATCGTTGGCCTGCGAGGCCAGCTGTTCAACTTTTTTCTTGGCCTTGACGCTTTTGATTTCGACGGCGTTACGAATTTTGGACTTGCGTTGAACCAGAGCCTTCATCTGCTCATGTTCTTTTTCCAAAATCTTTTTCTGGCGGATAATGCGCGCAACCTGTTTTTCGACCAGATTTTTCTGAGCCTCGATTTTTTCCAGATCTTCGCGGATGCGGGCGGCATTTTCCTGCAGATAAGGCACGGCTTCGCGCAGAAGCATGGCGCTGCGGATTATTTCCACCGGCGTCAGCGGCTGCACAAACAGTGCCTCGGTCGGCTTCAGCGCCAAATTTTGCAACGCGGAGAGCGTTTTAATCAGGTTGTCGTCTTCAACAACAAAGTTTTCTTCGGCTTTTTTGAGGTCGGCACGCAGAGTTTCCAGCTCGCTTTCCATTCGGGAGATTTTTTCTTCGCTGTTTTGTATCTGTTTGGCGGAAGCTATCATGTCTTTGCTGATACGGGTCAGTTCCAGGCTTATCTGCGTCGCCTGCGCCTGCAGCTTTTTATGTTCAAGGTTCTGCGCCTGAACTTCCCTTTCCATTTTGGCCAAATCGGCCTTGGACACATCGGCCGCCATAACCGGCCTAAGCATGAGAGCCAGAACCCCCATGCCCAGGACCAGAGATATGTGTTGCGGCCGACGTTCCATGCTATTTAATCAGCAGCGACTGCCCGTTCATTTCGGCCGGCTTGTCAATGCCCAGCAGGTCAAGCAGGGTCGGCGCAATGTCAGCCAGTTTGCCGTCACGCAGGCCTTTAACCTCCTGCGGCGCATTGACCAGAACATCCATGACCTTACCGACGGTGTGAGCCGTATAGGGCGCGCCGGTTTTTTCATCAACCATCTTTTCGGCATTACCATGATCCGCCGTTACCAGCAGAACACCGCCGACGTTCTCAATGGCCTTGGCAACGCGACCCAGACACTCGTCAACCGCGGCAACCGCCTTGAGCGCGGCTTCCATTATGCCGGTATGCCCGACCATGTCGCCGTTGGCAAAGTTGCAGATGATGACGTCAAAACGTTTGTTCTCAATGGCATCGACCAACTTATCCGTCACTTCGTAAACGCTCATTTCCGGTTTGAGGTCATAAGTGGCAACCTTCGGGCTGGGAATCAGAATCCGGCTTTCGCCATCAAACTCCCTTTCCTCGCCGCCGTTGAAAAAGAACGTGACATGCGCGTATTTTTCGGTTTCGGCAATGCGCAGCTGGGTCAGGCCATGCTCGGAAACCACCTGTCCGAAGATGTTATGCAGCGCTTCGGGGCCGAACATGGTTCTCATGAAACGGTTATGGTCAACCGAGTATTCGGTCATGCCGACCGCCATCGAGAAAGCTACCTGCTTCTTACGCTCGAAACCGCCGAATTCCTTATCGGCCAGAGCATAAAGAATTTCACGGGCGCGGTCGGCGCGGAAGTTTGCCATCAGCACCGCGTCGCCGTCGGCGCAACCCTGATAATCGCCAATCACGCAGGGGACGACAAATTCGTCGGTAACACCGGCCCGATAAGAAGCCTCAATCGCTTCCTTAACCGTGGCGTAACGTTTGCCGGAAGCCGAAACAATGTTGTTGTAAGCGGCTTCGACACGGTCCCAGCGTTTGTCGCGGTCCATGGCATAAAAACGGCCGGACAAAGTGGCAATACGAACATTTTTCATCTCTTTGACCGCATTTTCAAAATCGGCCAGAAAACCTTCGGCCGAAGACGGCGGCGTGTCGCGGCCGTCCAGAAAAGCGTGAACTTCGGTTCTGATGCCGTTTTTATCAAGAATGCCGGCCAAAGCAACGATATGGTGCTGGCTGGAGTGTACGCCGCCCGGCGACATCAGTCCCATCAAATGGCAGGCTTTGCCGCCCGCTTTCAGCTCTTTAATCAAATCGGTCAAAACCGGGTTTTTTTCAATGCTGCCGTCTTTGATTGCCATGTCAATACGGGGCAGGTCCTGCATAACGACGCGTCCGGCACCCAAATTCATGTGGCCGACTTCGGAGTTGCCCATCTGACCGTCCGGCAGGCCGACGGCAAGTCCGGAAGTTTCAATCAGGCTATGCGGACATTCTTCAACAAACCTGTGCCAATTCGGCGTTTTGCCGTTTTCGATGGCATTGTCCGGGGTAACCGGTCTTCTGTAACCCCAACCGTCCAAAATCAGAAGCATTACGGGTTTCTGTGTCATTATTTTCTCTCTTTCAATTAAAAACCGCACGGCCGGATGAATCTGCCGTGCCTTTAAGCAAAACAAACTTCTGGTATTATATATAATAAATCGTAATAAAAAAGCACTATTTTGCGATTATTTTACGGTTTTTTACTCCCTGACGCTCAAGGCGATTTTCCGCCAGATTTCAGCCGGAAGCGTGCCGCCGGTAACGCCCTTCATCGGCGAATTGTCATCGTTGCCGACCCAGACGGCAATGACGTATTCATCGGTAAAGCCGACGAACCAGGCATCGCGGTAATCCTGCGTAGTGCCGGTTTTTCCGGCGGCAAAGCCGGGAATTTTGGCGCGGCGACCAGTTCCCTGACTGATGACTTTTTCGAGCATTTTGGTCAAATCCTTAACCGCGCCGGCATCCAGAATGCGGTTTTCGGTATCCGCTTCCCGCTGATAAAGCTGATAGCCGTCGCGGGTATAAATCTCCTTAATCGCATGCGGCCAGGTGGCATAGCCGCCATTGGCTATTGCCGAATAGGCTGTAGCCATGTCGATAACCTTGACTTCAAAAGTTCCCAGCGCCAGAGAGGGCGTATTTTCAACCGGCGTGGAAATGCCCATTTTTTTTGCCGTGCGGATTATGTCTTTGCGGGACAGAGATTCCGAAAGGTTAACCGTCGCCAGATTCAGCGACTTCATCAGCGCCTCGTCCAGCGTGACGCTGCCATAATATTTTTTATCGTAATTTTCCGGTTTCCATTTGCCGATGGAGAGCGGAACATCATCAATGCGGTCTTCGCGTTTCCAGCCGTTTTGCAGCGCCGTCAGATAAACGAAAGGCTTGAAGGCCGAACCCGGCTGCCGCAGCGCGGTTACCGCCCGGTTGAACTGGCTTTTGCGGTAATCGATGCCGCCGACCATGGCTTTGACCTCGCCGCTTTTGTTCAGAACAACCACCGCACCTTCGCTGACATTGCGGTTTTTGGCGGCAAATACCGCCTCACGGAGAATTTTTTCGGCATTTTCCTGAATTTTCTGATCCAAAGTCGTATAAACATAAATATCATTGTCGCGCTCGCCGATATAATCGTTGACTTCTCTGTAAACCCAATCGGCAAAATAATCGGCTCCCTGAACCTTATACGACTTATCCTCGCCGACGGGCAAAGTCAGGGCATATTTCATCTGTCTTTCGGTAAGGGCGTCGTTGTTGACCATGTTCTGCAGAACCACCTTGGCCCTCGCCTTAGCCCTCTCGGCACTTGCAATCGGATTGTACCGCGACGGTGCCTTAAGCATGCCGGCAATAATCGCCGCCTCAAGCAGATTCATATCGCGTGAAGATTTTTGAAAATATTTCTGGCTGGCGGCTTCAATACCGTAGGTCCCGGCGCCGAGGTAAACCCGATTTAAATACAGCGTCAGAATCTGCTCCTTGCTGAATTTATGTTCCAGCCAAAAGGCCAGCAACAGCTCCTGCGTTTTGCGCTTGATGTTTTTCTGAGACGTCAGGAACAGGTTTTTGGCCACCTGCTGGGTAATGGTGCTGCCGCCCTGGGCATAGCGGCCCATAAAAATATTGGTCAGCATGGCGCGGGTAAAGGCGACGATGTCAAAACCGAAATGCGCGTAAAAACGACGGTCTTCGGTCGAAATTATCGCGTCGGGAACATAAGAGGGAAGTTCATTTAAGCGAATGACTTCCGAATAAACGCTGCCAAAGGTTTTGACCTCGTTGCCGTTTTCGGCGGTAATGGTGGTGGACGGCTGCCGCGTACGCGCGACCGCCTGATCAATATCCGGCAGGGTCAAGACGCAATAGAGCAGCCAGCCGGCAAAAGTTATCACCAGAAAACTTAAAAAAATCAAGATGATACGCCGAGTCGCAAGCCTTTGTTTTGACTCTCTTTTTTTGCGGTTTGCCGTTTTTCTGCCGGTCTTTGTCTTTTTTACCATTTAATCTGTCCTTGCGTCGAGTCTCGGAATCCGTTATTAATTTACTATCAACATCCTGCCATAAATAAGTTAAGGAAAATTTTATGAAAACCGTTTCCGTTGCCCTGAATCAGAAATTATACGCCAAACTGACCCTGATGGCAGAAAAAAGCGGCCGTTCGGTTGACGAATGCCTTGAACTTGCCGTCGGCGAATATGTTGACAACTATGAAGACGTTTACAAAACCGACCTCAATTCGGTCAATTCTTTTGAACGTTCTTTCTTTTTATCTATTGGCGAATAGATTTTTATCAATTATATTTGACGCAGATTTAAAACCTGCAAGAGAGACGATGCCATGCCCAAAAAAGTCTGCTTAGTTGACGGTTCGGGTTATATTTTCCGTGCCTTTTACGCCCTACCCCCGATGACAAATCCGGCCGGACTGCCGGTTAATGCGGTTTACGGCTTTACCAACATGTTTCTGAAACTGACCAGTCAGATTAAATGCGATTACTCGCTGGTTTTGTTTGACGCCAAGCGCAAAAACTTCCGCAACGAAATTTTTCCGGATTATAAGGGCACGCGCAAAGAAATTCCCGAAGACCTTATTCCGCAGTTTGAGCTGATTCATAACGCCGTTTCGGCGCTGAACCTCAATTATCTGGAAATGGACGGCTTTGAAGCCGACGACCTGATTGCCACTTATGCGGCCGAAGCCTTAAAAAAAGGCTATGAAGTCGTTATCGTTTCCGGAGACAAAGATCTGATGCAGCTGATTCGTCCCGGTGTCGAATTTTACGATCCGATGAAAGACAAATTTTTCACGCCTGAAGACGTCAAGGAAAAGTTCGGCGTCTATCCGGAACAAGTCGCAGACGTTCAGGCTCTTTCCGGCGACAGCATCGACAATGTGCCGGGCGTTCCCGGAATCGGTCCGAAGACCGCAGCCGAACTGGTCAATCAGTTCGGTTCGCTGGAGGGAGTTCTGGAACATGCCGGCGAAATCAAACAAAACAAACGCCGCGAAACACTGCTGGCCAATCTGGACAACGCAAGGATTTCCAAGCAGCTGGTTCAGCTCAAAAACGACGTGCCGGTCGAACATGACCTGGAAGAGTACGGCTGCCGCAATCCGGAACTGACAACCCTGCTGCATTTTGTAGACGAGCACGGTTTCAAAAGCCTGAAGCCGCGGCTGGAAAAATGGGTCAGCGAACAATGCGCCGATCCGCTGAATCCACAGGCAAAAAACGTCCTGAAAAAAGAAGTTCAGAAAAAATATGAACTGATTGCCGATGAAGCCGGTCTTAAACGCTGGGTTGAAAAAATCAGCAAGGCCGGTCTGTTTTCATTCCGGACGGTTTCAAGCGGCAGCGAACCGATTTTTGACCGGATTTCAGGCCTTGCAATGGCAATTAATCCGGGAGAAGCCTGCTATGTGCCGCTCGGTTCGACCGAAGTGCAGACCGGCAGCAATTTCGATCTGTTTGCCGCGCCGCAGAAAAGCGAACAGCGTCTTTCGCGCGAACAAGCCGCCAAATGGCTGAAATCCGTTTTTACCGACCGTTCGATTTTAAAAATCGGCCATGCAATGAAACTTGACCTGCATTTTATGAGTCAGATTTTCGGGACTGAAACCGCTATTGAGCCGATTGACGACATCGCGGTCATTTCTTACGATTTGGACAGCACCGAGCACGGTCACGGAATCGACGAACTGGCAGAACTGTTTTTGGACTACAAGGCGCAGAAGCTTGAAGACCTGCTCGGCAGCGGCAAAAACAAAATCAGCGTTGAAAATCTGGACAGCAAGCAACTGCTCGACTTTGCCGCTGAACAGGCCGACCTGATACTGCGCCTGTACAATGTGCTGAAACCGCGGCTGGTTCCCGAACGCAAGGCGGCCGTTTATGAAAATTTCGACCGGCCGCTAATTGGTACGCTCAAAGAGATGGAACAAAACGGCATTATGGTTGACGCGGGGGCCTTGCGCAAGCTGAGTTCGTGCTTTGAGGAACAGCTGCGACAGATTGAAAGCCAGGTTTACGAACTGGCCGGCGAAGAATTTAACCTCGGTTCGCCCAAACAAATCGGCGAAATATTGTATACAAAACTCGGCCTGAAGGGCAAAAAGACAGCCAGCGGCAGTTTTCAGACCGGCGCTGACGTGCTGGAAAAAATGGCCGAAGAACACGAACTTCCGGCTAAGATTCTGGAATGGCGCGGTTTTGCGAAACTTAAGTCGACCTATACGGAAGCTTTGTTAAACCTGCTTGACGCAAACAGCCGAATTCATACGACCTATAACCAGATAAACACGACGACCGGTCGACTGTCGTCAACGAATCCGAACTTGCAGAACATTCCCATTCGCACCGACATGGGATTAAAAATCCGCGAATGTTTCATCGCCAAGCCGGGTCATAAAATAATTTCTTCCGACTATTCGCAGGTTGAGTTGCGGCTGATGGCCGTCGTTGCCGGCGTCAAGGCATTGAAAGAGGCGTTTAACCACGGCATTGACATTCATGCGGCAACGGCTGCCAAGGTTTTCGGCGTGCCGGCCGATCAAGTCGACCATAATCTGCGCCGTCATGCCAAAACAATCAATTTCGGCGTTATTTACGGCATTTCGCAGTATGGACTGGCCAAACAGCTGGGCATATCCGCTGACGAAGCCAAAATTTACATCGACAACTATTTTCGCCAAATGCCGGAAATCAAGGCCTATATGGAAAAAACCATCGCTTTTGCGCATAAAAACGGTTTCGTGCTGACGCCTTACGGCCGCAAATGTTTTGTTTTCGGCATCAATGACAAGAACAAGCGCATTTCGTCAAACGCCGAACGGGCGGCCATTAACGCTCCTTTGCAGGGCGGAGCCGCCGACATCATTAAAATGGCCATGAATCAATGTTTGTGGCGGCTGCAAAAAGGCGGCTTCAAAACCAAAATGCTGTTGCAGGTTCATGACGAACTGGTCTTTGAAGCGCCGGACAACGAAGTTGAAGCAATTAAACAGCTGGTTAAGGAAACAATGGAAAACGTCGTGCATTTCGACATTCCGTTTATAGCCGAAACGGGTTCCGGACAAAACTGGGCCGAAGCACATTAGCCCAAAGGTTAACGAAGGCTTACAACTGGTCTTTTTTAGATTTGAGCTGACCGCAGGCGGCCAGGATATCCTGTCCCCGCGGGGTGCGAATCGGCGCTGCATAACCGGCATGATTCAACACTTTGGCAAAGGCATGAATACGGTTGTTGGAGCTTGGCTCAAAGCCACAGCCCGGCCAGGGATTAAACGCTATCAGGTTGAATTTGGCGTTAATCTGATATTTCTTCATCAGGTTAATGAGCTGATTGGCGTTTTCTATCGAATCGTTGATGCCGTTAAGCATCAGATATTCAAAAGTCACGTAGCGGCTGCCGTCGCGGCTCTGATAGTCGCGGCATGCTTTCATAACCTCGGCCAGCGGATACTTTTTGTTAATCGGCATAATTCGCGAACGGATTTCATCGGTCGGCGCATGCAGACTGACCGCCAGACGGACGCCTGTTGCTTCGGCAACTTCAACAATGCGCGGCGCAATGCCGGAAGTTGACAGCGTAATGCGGCGGCGGGAAACGGCAATTCCTTCGCCGTCGGTAATAATGTTCATTGCTTTGATGACGTTTTCAACATTCTGCAGCGGCTCGCCCATGCCCATAACGACAATGTTCGACAACATACGGTTTTCGTCCGTGCGGGTCGGCCACTCGCCATAGACGTCGCGGGCAACCATAAACTGTCCGACGATTTCGCCGGCGGTCAGGTTCCGGGTCAGCTTCTGACTGCCGGTATGGCAGAAGCGACAGCCCATCGCGCAGCCGACCTGCGTTGAAATACAGACGGCGCCGCGGTCTTCCTCGGGAATATAGACCATCTCTACCCGCTGACCGTCGGCAAATTCAAGCAGCCATTTGTGGGTTTTGTCGACAGAAACCTGCTCGGCAACAATTTTCGGACGGGTTATCGTGAAGTTTTCAGCCAGTTTGGCGCGCAATTCTTTTGAAAAGCTGCTCATTTGAGCAAAATCAGTCACGCCGTGATAGTACAGCCATTGCCAAAGTTGTTTGGCACGAAACGGCTTTTCGCCGAGGGCGGCAACCTGTCCCGCAAGTTCGGTTTTGCTCAGGCCGAGGAGTTCAATCTTTTCCGTCATGGCTATTTCTTGCCGCATTTGGCGCTGATGGCCTTGTAAGCACTGCTGAAACCGGCCAACGAATAGGTGTCTTTGGTATCGGTGCCTTTAGCCGACGTGCCGGTAACAATCATTCTTTCACCGCGTTTCATACCTTCGACCAGCTCGCGGTCAACGCGGTCGCTGACGGCCCAGGCCTTGTCGCCGCTGGTAAACAGTTTCTTGAAGCTTTTGGTACCGATTTTGACAACGACCGGAGAATCCGGCTTATAGGTATAACCGGCAACAAAGTTGACAACGTCAAAACTTTTTTCAGCCGGACGGTGCGTAACAACGGCATAAATATCGCCGCGTTTGGTGTATTTTCCCTCGTCCTTTTTTGGCGTGGAAGCCATATAGCAGACTATTCCGCTCGAATCCTTATGATAATAAGCTGCCCAGTCATCATATTCGCCGATAAGCTGCGGCGCGGCGGCCGAGACAGGAGCCGCGGAAAAAGCGAAGACGTTGAAAACGGAAACGAAAAAAATCTTTTTTAACATACCTTTGTACCCACAAATTTCGGTTATTTGCCAATTATTGTATTTGAAAAATATATAAAAACTGTTAACAATAGGGCAGATTTCAAAAACAGCGGGAAAAACAAGATGATCAGAGACAATTATCTGGACATGAACAAAATCATTCAGGACAAAAAGGTGCTGAAACTGTTTCGCGTGGTCGAAAGCCACGGCGGGGCGCTGCGGTTTGTGGGCGGCGCCGTGCGCGACGCGCTGGCAGGACTGCAAGGCTTTGATCTGGACCTGGCCACCGACCTTTCGCCGGACGAACTGGTTGAAGCCTGTTCAGAAAACGGTCTGCGCACCGTTCCCATCGGCATAAAATTCGGTACAGTCGGAGTCATTATCAATGACAAAGTACTTGAAGTGACGTCTTTGCGCCGCGACGTCAAAACTGACGGACGACATGCCGTCGTCGAATTTACGACCGACTGGGAAGCCGACGCTTCGCGCCGCGACCTGACCATCAACGCCGTTTACGCCGACGAGAAAGGCAATGTTTTTGACTATTATAACGGTATTGAAGATCTGGAGCAGGGCAATGTCCGTTTCATCGGCAATCCCAATCACCGCATTAAGGAAGATTATCTGCGAATCCTGCGCTTTTTCCGCTTTTATTCGCTGTTCGGCAAAGGACCGATTGACGATAAGGCGCTCAAAGCCTGCGTCGAAAACCGCGACGGGCTCAAAACCCTGTCGATTGAGCGTATCCGCGACGAGTTTTCAAAAATTCTGCTGACGCCGAATGTCGGCAAAACTCTGAAAATCATGTTCGACAATGAAATTCTGGGCTTTCTGCTGGCACCGTCAGAAAATTTTCAGCAGCTTGATTTTCTGATTAAGCTGGTTGATGACGAAAATATTCCGCATGCAGCCATGCGGCGGCTGTTTGTCCTCTACCAGCCGGACGAGGAACTGGCCGAAAATCTGGCAGCGCGGCTGCATCTGACCAGAAAACAACGCGAATCTTTCGTTCGCTGGGCGGCAGTCAAAGTACCAAGCGAAGCGTTTCTTGACGCCGGCAGCCGATTGAAACTGATTTACAAATACGGCAAAGAGTTCTGTCGCGACAAAATGCTGCTGCAATCTGCTTTGGAAATGAAAAACGTTTCTAACCTGCATGCCAGACTGCAGGAGATTGAAGACGCAGTCGTACCGATTTTTCCCATTCGCGGCAAAGACGTTATTGCCGCAGGCATCAGTGACAACCGGAAAATCGGCGCAACGCTGGACAATCTTGAACAACTCTGGCTGGACAGCAATTTCCGTCTGACCAGAGAAGAACTTTTAAGCAAAATAAGCGAGATAAATCAGAAAGCTACCGCATAGTTTTTACAGCAGTTTGCGTGAATTGAGAGCCAACTGGAGCGTGCCTTCGTCCATATAATCAAGTTCAGCGCCCATCGGAATTCCCTGCGCAAGCGTGGTTACCTTGGCTTCGGTATCTTTCAGCCGCGAAACCAGATAATGAGAGGTTATCTGTCCGTCAACGGTGGCCGGAAGCGCAAGAATAACCTCTTTAATGCCGTCTTTTTTGATGCGGCAGAGCAGAGATTCAATATTAAGGTCTTCAGGAGCAATACCGTCCAAGGCCGACAAAACGCCGCCTAAAACATGATATTTTCCCTTAAAGAAAGAAACCCTTTCCATTGCCCATAAGTCTGCAACATCCTGCACCACGCAGAGGGTGGCGTCTTCGCGTTTTTCGGAAGCGCAAATCGAACAGGGCGAAACAGTATCATAATTGCCGCAGATTTCACAGGTTTTGACGTTGGCGGCCACTTCCTGCAGAGCTTCAATCAACGGCAGAAACAGACTTTCGCGCTTTTTGAGCAGCTGTAACACGATGCGCCGGGACGAACGAGTTCCCAGCGACGGCAGTTTGGCAATCAGCTTGGTAAGTTTTTCAATTTCCTTTCCGGCCACGGCAGTTTCCTCAGAAAGGAAGTTTCAGGCCGCCGAGATTGAGGCCGCCGGTAACGTCTTTCATACCCTCGGCCATTGAAGCGTCAACCTTAGCATGGGCATCGTTATAAGCAGCGGCAATCATGTCTTCAAGAATGCTGACGTCTTCTTCCTCAAGCATGGACTTGTCAATTTCGACTTTTTTCATCTCAAATTTGCCGTTCAGCGTAATTTTGACCATGCCGCCGCCGGAAGTTCCGGTCAGTTCCTGTTCGGCAAGCTTCGCCTGGGCTTCTTCCATTTTTTTCTGCATCATCTGGGCTTGTTTCATCAGCCCCTGAATATTCATCATGATTAAATTTCCTCTTCAAAAAACAGTTCGCTGTCGGCTTCCCCGTCCGCCGTCTCTTCCAAATCCACCCTACGGGTCAGGGTTTCAATCTTGGCTCCCTTAAACTCGGCCATAATCGCCTTGACCAGGGGATATTCCATAATGCTGCGCTTGTCTTCCTCGGTTTTGGCCCGCTCCCTGTCGGCAATGGTTTCGCCGAGATGGCCGCGCAGAATATCAATTTTCCACTCCTTGCCGGTGGCTTCGGTCAAAATTTTATGCAGATTCATAATAAAATCGGGATGAATTTTGTCCGAAACCGTCATCTTCATAAAACCGTCGCTGAATTCGTGAATGGTAACGTCGTTTTTCAGCGCATAAGAAACCAGCATTTTACGATTGGTTTCCAAATAGGCAACCAGTTCTTCGGCATTTTTGAACATTCCGAAAGAAGCCGGCGTCGTGGCCGTATCCGGGTGCGGCGCTTCAACCCGTGCCGACATAGCCGATACGGATACAGGTGCATTTTGCGGCGCACCTGCCGCTGCTTCAAAAGGGCGCGAGCTGCCTAAGCTAGAGTTTTTTTTTACGTCGTTGAGAAGTTCGTACGGCGTGGGCAGACTGGCGGAATAAGCCACGCGTATCAGAATCATTTCCAACGCGTCTATCTGAACCGGCGCAACCTGAAGCTCGCCAATACCCTTAATCAGCATCTGCCAGATTTTGGAGAGAACGGCTATCGAAACGACCGGCGTCATTTTTGTGCAGAAACCGCGTTCATTTTCCGTCAGGCTGACGTCATTGACCGAAGCGGGAATAATGCGGGCTTTGGCCAGCATATGCGTAATGTTAATCAAATCCTGCAGCAGGGTCGTCGGATTGGCACCGTTTTTGTACTGCTCCTGAAGATTGGAAATGACCTTGTCTACTTTGCCGACCGCCAGATTTTCGAACAATTCGAAAACCTGATTTCGGTCAGCCAGACCAATCATGTTTTTGACAACGTCAGTGCGAACTTTGCCACCGCCAAGCGAAATCGCCTGATCCAACAGAGATTCGCCGTCACGCGCCGAACCGTCAGCCGCTTTGGCAATGATATGCAGCGCCTCTTCGTCAAAAGCAATGTTTTCGTTACCGAGAATTTTCTTAAACAGGCCGGTCAGGTCCTCAATGCTGATACGTTGCAAATCGAAACGCTGACAGCGGGAAAGGATGGTTACAGGAACCTTGCGGATTTCGGTGGTGGCAAAAATGAATTTGACATGGGACGGCGGCTCTTCCAAAGTCTTCAGCAGTGCGTTGAAAGCGCTTTTGGAAAGCATGTGGACTTCGTCGATGATATAGATTTTATAACGGGCATTGGTCGGTTTGTAGCGGACGCCGTCAAGAATTTCGCGGATATCGTCAACACCGGTATGCGAAGCCGCATCGAGCTCCATAACATCAATATGCCGCCCTTCGGTTATCGCCCTGCAGTTTTCGCAGACGCCGCAGGGGTGAACCGTCGGACCGCTTTTGCCGTCAAGTCCGGTACAGTTCAGGGCTTTGGCGATAATACGGGCCGTGGTCGTTTTGCCGACGCCGCGGATGCCGGTAAGTATATAGGCATGATGCAAACGGTTGTTCTTAATCGCATTGGTAAGCGTCTGTACCAGCGCATCCTGACCGACCAGATCGTCAAAGTTTTGCGGACGATACTTGCGGGCAAGGACAACGTACTGGTCATCGCTGCTGTTTTCGGTGCTTGTATTTTCTTCGGCCATTGCAATCTTCTAAAAATGAGGCGGAGAGCGGGCGACCTTAATCGCTTCCGTTACGGCTGCTTCCTTCCGGACCTGACCGGGTTGGCGGAAAATTAACCCGCCGCCCTCCAATAAAAAACTTATTTTAATATCGTTGTTTTTATCCCTTTTTTCAAGGGAAAAATAAACAAATCAACATTTTCGGGCTAATTCGGAACCCGAATATTGAGTTTGGCCAGCGCGTCGCGGGTTACTTCCTGTTCGCGTTCAAACGAATTATAAGCTTCCGGCTGGTTTTCCGGGCTGAGAGGACGACCGTAAATGAGGGTCTGCGCGGTGGTGCGGTCCTTGCCGAAAATCAGCGGCGCACGGTAATTCGAATCGATAACCAGAGGTTCGGCGCCGCTGTCGCGGGACAGGGTTTCAAAACGACGGGGCGCTGCGTCGACAACGATGTCGCCGCTGCTGCGAACTTCGACGATATCCAGGCTGTGCTCGTTGCGTCCGTCGGCAAACAAGCGGAATACGCCGTTGATGCCGATATAGCCGTCCGGTTCGGTAATTGCTTCAGTCAGGCTGCCGCTGTCCTGTCTGGATAATGCCGAAGCCAGCGCAACGCCGTCATAGGCAAAAGAATACAGCGTACTCGGGCGGTCGCCGAAATATTCGTTATATTTGTTTGAGAAATAAGCGCTGTGAGAACGCGACATGGCCGGATACCAACTGCCGAACAGGGTTGTTTCCCTGTTGAGACTGGTGTTTTCCCAAATTGAGGTACCGAGAAATTTGACTTTCGGCGAAAAAACATCGTAATAGCCGAACATTGAAGCAGCAGATTTCAGGCGCGGACCATATTCGGGAATGATGACCGCGTCAAAATCGACATCGCCCAGCGTATCCAGCGGTTCAAGGCGTTTGAGAACCTTAGCCGCGTTAACGTCGCCGCGGGCAGATTTGGCGGCCAGATTGGTGCGGATTTTCTGCAAACGGGCAACACGGGCCGGGTAATCGGTCATTTTTTTCAAGATGTCGGAAAAATCGGTGGTGTTGGGCGGATAAAAAGCTATGCGGGCAACACTGACATTGTTTTTCTGCGCCGAACTGACTGCTGCTCTGGCAACGGCTATGCCTGTCGAATTATCAGGCACCAACAGCGCGAATCTGGAACGTCCCTTCTCTGCGGCAAAACTCATGACACGGTCAACCTGCTCGTCAATCAACAGGCCAAGCGTATAAATATTGCTTTGCAAAACATCGGTATTGGTCGAAAAGGCAATTACCGGAACGCCGCGGTCAATCGCCGAATTTGACACGGCGCGGACTTCAGAGCTTGTCAGCGGGCCGAGAATGAGATCAGATTGTTGATTCAGCGCATTTTCAATCGCGACGCGGGCTCCTTCGGGCGTGCTTTTGGTATCGTAATACTGCAGAATCAGGTTCGGATTGCGCACATCGTCCAAAGCCATCATAGTGGCATTTTTCAGACCTTGTCCCTGTTTGGCCGCCTCACCGCTCAATGGCAGCAGAACGCCGACACGAAAATCGCTCCGGCCGCCGAGACTGACTTCGCCGTAATCAGTGGCAACACTGTCAAAACCGCTTTGGGTGGCAACTTCGGCCGAACGACAGCCGGCAACAACCGTAAGCAGGAAAAGCACTAAATATTTTTTTAACACTTGCATTTTACCCTAAAATAGAAAACAATCCGAAATTATAAAGCATTATGAAAACATATTAAACAGATTTAGAATAAAAAACCCTTAATGTAAAGAAAAGATATGCAGAACGGATTATACATCGTTGCCACACCAATCGGAAATCTCGGCGACCTTTCGCCCCGCGCCGCGGAAACACTTGCAAACGCCGACGTTATCGCCTGCGAAGATACCCGCATTGCCAAAAAGCTCTTTGCGCTTTTGAATATAAGCACGGCCGGCAAAAAATTCATCGTCTATCAAAATTACAACGAAGAGGACGAAGCCCAGAACATTATCAATCTGGCCGTCAACGACGGCAAAAGCATTGCGCTGGTCAGCGACGCCGGTTCGCCGCTGATTTCAGACCCCGGATACAGGCTGGTGCGCAAGGCTCGCGAGCAAAACGTTTTCGTAACGGTTCTGCCCGGCTGCTGTGCTCTTGTCTGTGCTCTGCAGCTGTCCGGTCTGCCGACTAACCGCTTTCTGTTTGCCGGTTTCATTCCCAACAAGGACAAAGCCCGCGCCGACACTCTGAAAGAAGTGCGCGACACAAAAGCGACGATCGTTTTTTATGAAACGGCACAGCGGATTGTCAAAACCCTGACGGCCGCCGCGGAAATTTTCGGCAACAGGGAAATGGCCGTTGCCCGTGAAATCAGCAAAGTTTATGAAGAATGCGTTAACGGAACCGCCGCCGAACTGATTGAACATTTCAGCGCCAAAGACCCGAAAGGAGAAATGGTACTGATGATAGCGCCGGCAGCGGAAAAAGACTTCTCGGATTTGGACATTGCAAGCCTGCTGCGGCAGAAAATGGCTGAAATGCCTTTGAAAAGCGCCGTTAAGGAAATGGTTTCGGCTTACGGACTGAACAAAAATGAAATATATGAACTGGCACTGAAAATCAAAAATGAATAACTATCATTCCGGACATCGGGCAGAATTTCTGGCCCGACTGCTGTTTCGCCTGAAAGGCTACCGGATTTTGGCGGCCAATTACGTCAGCGGACGCGGAACGCATGCGGGTGAAGTCGATTTTGTTGCCAAACGCGGAAACGTGCTGGTGTTCGTTGAAGTCAAAAAACGAACAACGCTGGATAAAGCCGCTTATGCCGTCAGCGATATACAGAAACGGCGAATCCGCTCCGGTGCCGAATCTTTTTTGAAAAAACATCCGCAGTTCAATGGCTGCGACATTCGTTTCGATGCCGTTTTGGTAAAGTTTCCCTGCTCTTTCCGACATCTGGAAAACGCCTGGTAAAAAATTATGCGGACATATGGAAATGAAACATCTTCCGATTATATTAACAGCAGTTTTAAGCTTGTCTTGTTTTGATGCAAAAACATTGTCTGCGGGAGAAAAAGAGATGGAAATAACCAGTTCGGGAATTGAAAACGGCAGAATTGAAGACAAATACGGCAAACGCGGCGACGACTTTATTAACAACGTGCCATCCCTTTCGCTGCCGCTGATAATTCACAATGCGCCGCCCGGAACCAAAAGCTTTGCCCTGATATTAAGAGACGAAGATGCCGCGCCGGTTGTCGGATATCCTTGGATTCACTGGCTTGCAGCCAACATAAGGGAACCGCAGCTGGCCGAAAACGCCAGCCGCCGCAAACCGGATTTTATTCAGGGCGTCAACAGCTGGAACATGCCTTTTTACGGTGGAATGACACCGCCGAATGCGCCGCACCGTTACGATCTGCATATTTATGCTCTGGACCGTTTTCTGCCGTTGAAAAACGGTTTTACACAGACGGAACTTAAAGAAAGCATGGAAGGTCATGTTCTGGATGAAGCCGTATTGAGCGGCGTTTATGACAACTGACCGCAAATGCCGGTTTATTCGACCGTATTTTCAATCAGACGGTTCAGATTGTCGCGTTCGTAGGTATTGTATCCTTCAAAATCTTCTTTGATTTTCTGAAGTTTTTTTCTGTCCTCACGCATTTTTTCGATTTGCGGCTGCGCCAGTTTCTCAAACAATGCGTCAACATCGCTTTTGTCCTTGTCTTTTTTAGTTTCGGCAGGCTTTTGTTCCGCCGCCGGTTCATCATCGTCATCTCCGGTCAAACCGACTTCGGAGGTTTTTTCCTTTATGGCGTCGAGGGTATCTTTAGGAATAAGCTTTTCAATCGGTTCGGCAAAATTGCCGGCAATCTGAAAATATTTCGATTTCTTAAGCAAATCGGGCTGTGATTTGACCGGCATCATCCAGCTGATGAGAATATACATAAGAACGATAAGCAGAAAAGCCCGAACTATGCCAAAAAACAAACCGAGCAGCCGGTCAAGACCGCTGAGCTTGCTGGTGCGGATTTTGCCGACAACGCCGGCCGTCGCGTATATCCAGACAATCATGAATACGATTAAAATAAACGCCGCAGTGGCAATCCCGGCCATCCAGCCGCTTTCAATGTATTTAAGCGTGAAAGGATTCAAAACCGGCAGCAGATAAATGACGGCAGCTCCGGCGAGTACCCAGCCGACAATCGAGAGAACTTCCTTAACCAGCCCTCTCCCCAGAGCAATAAGCGCCGAAATTCCGACTATAACCAAGATGGCGATATCCATGTTGTTGAGCTGCTGCATTTGTTTTTCCTTCAGTTAAACCAGTTTATCAGGCGCTGGACGTTGCCGATTTCGTGAACCGACATTTCATGATTGTTGAGTTTTTTGTCTTTTTGATAAGTCGCCGGCATAATGGCGCTGGCAAAGCCCAGTTTGTGAGCCTCTTTCAGACGCGAATTTGGCTGGCTGACGGCACGAATTTCGCCGGAAAGACCGATTTCGCCGAAAATTACCGTATCAGAGGGCAGCGGTTTGTTGGTCATCGAGGAAATGACCGCCATCGCAACCGCCAAATCGGCCGCCGGTTCGGAAATTTTTAAGCCGCCGGCAATATTCAGGTAAATGTCCTGCGAACTCAGATTCATGCCGCAGCGTGCTTCCAAAACGGCCAGAACCATGGCCAGACGGTTGGAATCCCAACCGACAACCGCTCGTTTCGGACTGGCATAACTGGTCGGACTGACCAGAGCCTGAATTTCAACAAGTACCGGCCGCGAACCTTCAATTCCGGCAAAAACGCAAGAACCGGAAATATTTCCCTGCCTTTCGGCCAAAAACAATGCCGACGGATTTTCGACTTCGACAAGACCTTTGTCCTGCATTTCAAAAACGCCGATTTCATCCGTGGCACCGTAACGGTTTTTGACCGCGCGCAAAATGCGGAAATGGTGGCCGCGTTCGCCTTCAAAATACAAGACGGTGTCGACCATATGTTCCAAAACGCGCGGGCCGGCAATGGCTCCCTGTTTGGTTACATGACCGACCAGAAAAAGAACGAAACCCTTTTTCTTGGCCAGCTTAATCAGTTCATAAGCGCAGGCGCGCACCTGGGCAACACTGCCCGGCGTGGATTCCACTTCTTCCAGATACATGGTTTGTATCGAATCGATAATAACCACCGCAGCGTCCGATTTGTCCAGCGTTTCGATAATATCCTTAACGTCAGTGGTTGAGGCAAGATTGACCGGCGACTGTTCCAGCCCCAGACGTTTGGCGCGAATCCGCACCTGATCTATGGCTTCCTCGCCGGATATGTAATAACATTCAGGTTTTGAAGGCGCATTGGCAATGCTGGCGCAAACCTGCAGCAACAACGTCGATTTGCCGATGCCCGGGTCACCGCCGACCAAAATGGCAGACCCCGGCACCAGACCGCCGCCCGAAACACGGTCAAGTTCCTTAATGCCGGTCGGAATGCGGCTTAAGGCGGTTTCAGCGCCGCTCAAAGGCACAAATTCAAGTATCCTGCCTTTTTTCTTCGGCGTCAGATTGGAAAATCCTTCTCCGCCGACCTTTTCTTCGACAATGGTATTCCATTCGCCGCAGGCATCGCATTTTCCCTGCCATTTGGGATAGACGCTGCCGCAGTTCTGGCAGACAAATTCGCTTCCGCCTTTTTTGGCCATAATCAGACCTCCACTTTTATCGGCCCTTGTGAACAGCCGTTGATAAACTGGCAAACATACGGGTTATCGGTTTTTTCCATTTCCTTAACCGTGCCGCACCAGATGATTTTACCTTTGTACAGCATGGCAATTTTGTCGGCGATTTTGCGCGCCGAGGCCATGTCGTGGGTAATGGTTAGCGCCGTAGCACCCAAGCCGCGCGCAGATTCAATAATCAGATCGTTGATGACATCCGCCATAATCGGGTCAAGTCCCGTGGTCGGTTCGTCAAAAAAGATGATTTCCGGTTTGGTGGCAATCGCCCGGGCCAGACTGACGCGTTTCTGCATACCGCCGGAAAGTTCGCTCGGCGACAAATCGGCCACGTCGGGAGCCAGACCGACCTGCCGCAAGACACGGACAGCTTCGTTTTTGGCGTCTTTACGGTTCCATTTCTGATTTTCAATCAGGCCAAAGGCCACATTTTCCCAGACGCTCAGACTGTCAAACAGCGCACCGCCCTGAAACAGCATGCCCATTTTGGCATGCATGGCATCACGGATGGTTTCGTCGGCGCCGTTAATTTCAACGCCGTCGACTTTAATGGATCCTTCATCCGGATTAAGCAGCCCCTGAATACATTTAATCAAAACCGATTTGCCGGTTCCGGAACCGCCGATGACAACCAGAGATTCGCCTTTTTTGATTTCGATATCCACGCCGTCGAGAACAACTTTTTTGCCAAAAGCCTTATGCAGATTTTTTACCTGAATTTTATATTCGCTCATTTCTTTTTTCTCCATTCAAGCTATTTTGCAAAAAAGAGTTCGGTAATGATGTAGTTGAAAATCAGAATCAAAATCGAGGCGGAAACCACGGCGTTGGTCGTGGCTTCGCCGACTCCCTGCGCGCCGCCGCGCGACTTATAGCCGTTGTAGCAGCCCATAATTGCAATGATAAAACCGAAAACGCAGGCTTTGACGACACCGGTTACAATGTCCAGGCTTTCCAGTCCGTTAATCGTTGAATTGATATAGTTGGCCGGGTTAAAACCAAGTTTATAGACGGCAATGATAAAACCGCCGAAAATGCCGATGACATCGCCGATAAGCACCAGCAGCGGCAAGACCATTATTCCGGCAAGCACGCGCGGCGCAACCAGATATTTGAACGGATTGGTTGAAAGCGTTACCAGCGCGTCAATCTGTTCGGTGACGCGCATGGTTCCGATTTCGGCCGCCATGGCTGCACCGATACGTCCGGCAACCATCAGGCCGGAAAAGACCGGCGCCAGTTCACGGGTAACGGAAATCAGCACGACAGAAGCAACAGCACTTTCCGCACCGTAACTGGAAAAACCGGAATAGGTCTGCAACGCAATGACCATACCGGCAAAAATCGTCGTTAAAGCAACGACCGGCAGCGAATAAAAACCGATGTCTATCATTTGTTTGCCAAGCAGCTTAAGATAAAACGGCGGCGTTACGCTGTTGTAGACCGATTTGGCAATAAAGAGCGACAATTCGCCCAGACCGGAAACAAACCGCACCAGCGGCTTGCCCAGTTTTCTGAAAAAGTTTTCGATATAATTTCCCGACATGGCTGTTTCTTTCGCTGAATTAAACCTTTAATCTGCGCGTATTTTAGGGCAAGAGCGCCAATTAATCAAGAAGACTATCCATTTTTATAACAATCTTGTCCGCGGCCGAACTTTCAAAAGCCCAGAGCCGAACTTTCGGCAGCGAAACACCTTCAAGTTCCGCAAAGACCGCGGCAGGCAGACGTTCGACAGCCTGCGGCGAATCGACCAGTTCGACCAGCAGAACCGCCGTTCCTTCCCGGTCAAAAGGAACTTTCTGAATGCCTATTCCCCTTACCTCAAGCAATCCGGCGATGTTATCGGGAGCGGAAACCCTCAGAAAACCGTCTTCTGCCCGAATATCCGTACGGTCGTCGGCAATGAGCCGGGCGCCGTGGCGGACAATCAGCCGAAGCGCCAAATCGGATTTTCCCGAAGCGGAAGGACCGGTTAACAAAACCGCGCGGCCTTTATAATTGACGGCTGTGGCGTAAATGTTCGGCATTATCGGAGTTCCAGTTTCCGCAGACGGGAAAGCTTTTCGGCCGACGCGGAAGATATGGTTATTCTGCGGCCGGAAGCATCCGGGGTTATGGTCAGTTTAAAACAGTTTTCAGGCAGCCAGCCGGCCATTTTCTCCGGCCATTCAATCAGACAGACGCCTCCGTAAAGCGCTTCTTCCATACCAAGTTCAAAGATTTCTTCCGGGGCCTTGAGCCTATACAGGTCGAAATGGTAAATTTCAAAATCAGGCGCCTCGTAACTCTGTACCAATGTAAACGTCGGACTGGGCACTTCTTCAGCGGCCGTCAGGCTCTGAACGAAACCGCGGGCAAAAACGCTTTTACCCATTCCCAAAGTTCCGAACAAGGCAAAGGTATCGCCGACTTTGGCAATCTGCGACAGCTTTTGCGCAAAAGCGACGGTTTCATCCTCATTGCGGCAAATGACCGAGATTTCTTCCATGGAGACTCCTATAAGTCAAGTATGCCCTTTTTGCGGCTTTTCGGTTTGATGACTTTGATTTTGGGCTTTTTGCCTTGCATGGCGCGCCAATCCCAGGGCATATAGAAGGTTCCCTGCCAGAGACCGCGTTTGTTCATCTGCGCCTGACGTTCGTAAGGAACATAAATGTCCGTATATTTCTGATAAGCAACCGCCCAGCCGGCATTGACCAGAGCCGCGCCAAGGTCATACTGGCCGAGAGAACAGGTACCGACCATGTTTCCCTTGGCATCCCGCTGCATGACATGACATTCAAGTTCATTGGTGGTAATCCAGTTTTTCAGCCACAATGCGGCTTCCCGGCCGCAATTGTAAGACCGCCCCTGCCGGTCGGCACAGGTTTGATTGGCTTCCGGCGCGTCAATGCCATACAGTTTGAAATAACTGCCCCGAATCTCAAGCGTGTCACCGTTGATAACGCGGGCTGCGCCGTATATGGCCGGAAAATTGTTCGGATTAAATGCCGGTGCAGGCTGTTCGCGCTGACCGCCGAACGAGCTTATCAGCTGCTGAAAAGCATTGGGCCTCTGTTCCGCCTGAGGCTGAACCTCGGCCTGAGAACCGATGTCGGAAGAAAAGTTTTCGTCGATGGCCGGGGCATATTCTTCCTCGACAATCATTATCTGGCCGTTTTGCGGCATTTGCTGCTGCGAATTGGCCTGCATGCCCAAAAAGCTGCGCAGCGACTGTCCGACGCCGCCAATGCCGTTGTTAAAGCCGCCGATGGCATAAAGAATAAAAGCGATAATCGAAATAACGACCAGAAAAGACGGCAGACAGCCCATGGCACGCCAAGCCATTTTTCCGAAAATGTACAGCACTACCAAACCGATAATCAGCCCGATGAAACCGCCGCCCTGCAACAACAGGCTGCTGCTCTGCGTTCCGCTGCCGCCGATAAAAATCAGGATTAAGGCGCCCAGCCCCAAAAGTGCTTTTTTCAGAAAAACCATGACGTATCTTTCCTTTATGTTCGTTTTGTATCATTAGAGCACAGGATTAAACTTTTTCCAAGATTTTTTTACTGTGCCCGTTTTAAATACGCTTTATACGCAATTTTTGAACAGTCTATAAAAAAGCCCTTAAAAAGGAGTAAAGATTACAAAAACAAAGCCCCTTTTTTGAGGGGCTTGGAAATTATTCTGCAGCAATGTTTGCTTTGGTATAACAATGGCAGTGGCATATGCCGTCACGCTCAATATCCGAGCGGCATAGTTCAGAGATACAATAGCGGGCGCTGTTGTTGCCGTCACAGGGGCATCTCTGCCATTCAGCCTCGCCAAACATCCGGGTTTTGGCCCGGGCGACTTTTTCAACATTTTCAGTTGTACAGTATCCTGCCTTTTTGCAGTTTTCGAGCATTTTTTCCAAGATAGTCATTTTCTTTTATCCGTTCAGTCAATTATTTTCATCGTAAACTTTTCATTTCCGACCGGGGCTGCTTCTACAGGAGCCGCAGCCGAAACAACGGAAGTTTTACGCTTTTGTTCAAGAATGTCAATAATCATATCCAATTCGGCAGCCGAGGCATATTGCAAAACAACCTTGCCGCCCCCCTGCTTGCTTGGCGATATTTTAATCCGCAGGCCGAGGTTTTTGTTCAAATCTTTTTCAATTTCGACAATATCCTCGTCTTTGGCTTTTTTGGGTTCTTTGACTTCCGGATTTTTCTGTTTGGCGACCAGTTCTTCAACTTGCCGAACATTCAAATCTTTGGCAATAATCTGTTTGGCCAGAGTTTCGGCGTTGTCCAAGCCGACCAAAGCGCGGGCATGACCGGCCGACAATGTTCCTTCACGTACCAGATCTTTAACGGGATCGGGAAGATTCAGAAGGCGCAGCGTATTGGCCACATGACTGCGCGATTTGCCGACAATTTGTGCCAAAGCTTCCTGCGTATGCGAAAACTCATCTATCAGACGCTGAAAACCTTCCGCCTCCTCAATTGCAGAGAGGTTCTCACGCAGCAGGTTTTCAACCAGAGCAACTTCAAGAACTTCCTTATCATCCATGTCTTTGACGATAACCGGCACCGTTTGCAATCCGGCAAGTTTGGACGCGCGCCAGCGGCGCTCGCCGGCAATGATTTCAAACCGGCCGTTTTTCTTGCGAACCAAAAGCGGTTGCAATACGCCTTTTTCCTTAACGGATTCAACCAACGCATTCATAGCCTCTTCGTCAAAATCCTTACGCGGCTGAAACGGGCTCGGAAAAAGCAGATTTACATCTACCCTGTCGTCCGGGGTCTGCGCAGGCTGTGTCGACGTATCGTTCAGAGCTTCGTCTATATTGAAATCGGCGTCGCCAAGCAACGCTCCCAACCCCCGGCCAAGACTTTTTCGTTTGCCGCCATGTGCGTGTTCTTCCGGTTTGCCGGCGTCGCCCAATATATCCAAATCGTCAAGCTTCTCGTTTTCTAACATGCCAATAATTCCTTTTCTCTCTTCAATACTTCGCCGGTAAGACTGATATAAGCCTGCGAGCCCGGACATCTGAAATCGTAAATCAAAACCGGTTTACCGTGCGAAGGCGCTTCCGATACGCGTACGTTCCGCGGTATGACTGTCTGATATACTTTTTTACCGAAGAAATTGCGGACATCGTCTTCAACCATTTGCGACAGATTATTACGTTTGTCATACATGGTAAGAACCACGCCCTGCAATTCCAGTTTCGGATTAAATTTCCTCTTTATCTGATTGATGTTGCGGATAAGGTCGGTAATACCTTCCAAAGCCAGAAATTCACATTGCAGCGGCACAATAACGGCATCGGCGGCAACGAGCGCGTTAATCGTAACCAGACTTAACGATGGCGGACAGTCTATTAAAATATAATCATAATTGACAACATCACGACCCAAAGCATTGCGCAACGCAAATTCGCGATGTTCCATATCAACCAGCTCAACTTCCGCACCGGCAAGATCCGGCGACGAAGGCACAAGCGAAAAATTTGGTATCTCCGTCCAGACAACAGCTTCATTAATTCTTTTTTCGCCGAGCAGCACCTCATAAGAAGAGGGCATGCGTCCGCTTTTGTTGACACCCATAGAAGTTGTGGCATTGCCCTGAGGATCGAGGTCGACAACCAATACTTTTTTGCCGGCAGCAGCCATGGCAGTTGCGACATTAACCGTGGTCGTGGTTTTGCCCACGCCGCCTTTACGATTGGCAATAGCGATAATTCTCGGCATTTATCTGACTCCTTTAAGCTTTTTTATTTTGGTAATGACTAAGACAACCCCTTCTTCGCTGACTTCGCTCGGAACAATCCGACAGTCAAACGACCATTCTTTGCGGGCTTCGGAAATTTCTTCGGAATATTTTTTACCTTTGGGAAAAATACCAACGGTTTGCGGACCGGCAAACCTGCAGGCATATTTTAAAAGTTCTTTCAAAGAACACATGGCACGCGACGCGATAACATCGGCCGCCATTGTCTCAATGTTTTCGATACGATCATTAACTATCTCAACATTCTTCAGGCCGGCAATTTTTCTTACCTCATTTAAATACAGTGTTTTTTTACCAATGCTTTCAACAAGATGAAAATTTAAATACGGTGTTTTTTCAGCAGCCATTATAGCCAGCACCATTCCCGGGAACCCAGCGCCAGAGCCAAAATCAACCAGCGTCCGGGCACCATCGGGAATAAGTTTAAACAACTGAGCAGAATCAAGAAAATGACGTTCCCAGGCATGTTCAAGCGAAGCATTGCTAACCAGATTAAATCTCTTTTGCCACTCATGAAGAGATTTTTCGTAAGCTTTTAAACGCTCGAATGTTTCACGTGAAACACTATATTTGTCCATAAAATTTTTCATAAATTATTTATATAATTTTTTAAATAAATTTAAAACCCCATTTCGGCAGTTATAAACATAAAAAATATATATTTGAAAACGACTCTTAAAACAAAGAGTTAGACAGCGTTTCTTGAATCTTAATTTTATGGTTTTGTGTAAAACTTATTTATTCAAGCGCCAACGATTCGTATAGTTAAGTTCAGTCAAAAGTTTTTCAGCCCGGTCAAAATGCTGCGCAAGCATTGCCGTCGAATGAGCGTCGTCACTGATAACGACCGGAACATTACGTTTTGACAATTCTGCAAGCATCCAGGTATGCGGGTGTTGTTCGCCGGCCTTATTCCAACCGCTGGTATTGAGTTCATAGGGCTGTTTGGTTTCTGATAAGGTTTCAATTACCCGCCACTTATATTCGTCCCATTCGGGTTCCAACCCCATGCCAAAAATTTTAATTACATCAAGATGGGCAATAAAATCAAAATAGCCGCTTTTTATCGATTCGACGACATTAAGCCAATAGTTTCTGATACCTTCTCGTTTGGTTTCATCATCAACATAAACAGGTTTGCGAGCCATTTCATAAATATTTTGAACCCATTCGGCATCATCATTTAATAAGCAATGCGTTGAACCTATAAGATAATCAACATCCAAACGCTTGCGAAGCTTTTCAAAACCGCGGCGCCAATCGGCAGATTTAAAATAATCAACTTCAAAACCGACATAAACTTTAATTTTATATTTTTGGGCTGCTGTCCTTATCTCATCTATAGTTTTTAAATACACCGTTTCGGCTTGTTTAAAGTCATCAAAGAATTGTGGTGAAAATCGACTGATGCCCTTTTTACAAATTAAATGATTGGAAATTCCAAGTTCCGTATAGCCGGCAGCTTCTGCAGCAGCAATCATTTCTGTCGCAGAATTGTGACCGTCATAAACGCCGAAACTGTTTGTATGAGTATGATAAGAAAACTTCTGCATTATGCTAGACCTATGATTTTATAAACATCTTCGCCGCAGCGGCGATCCAGATAATTTTTCAGAACCTGACCATCCTTTATCAATTTGTCGACAATCGCATCCGTCAAATGATATCGCTGACCGATAGCCTGAGCGCGCTCGGCAAAAGGTATCATCGTAAACCCCTCAAAAAGCCTGTCCGTAAATTGAATAAGTCGATCGTAATCGTCATATTCCAGAGCAGACAACAAAGATTGACATGTGTCTAAATCTTTTTTCGGATAAGAGGGAAAATCACAAAAATTTATGTTTTTATCGGCAAAAGTATGCGTAAGACAAATACGGGCAGGCAAACCAAATCCCATGGCATTCAGTTCCTGAAAACCGACCAAACCATGGAAACGGCCGATTTCGCGTTCATTATATTTTTTGCCGTAATCATGAAGCAAACCGCAAATATAAGCTGTCTCCGGATTCATGCCGGACATGCGGGAAGCTATCTGTCTTGACGCAAAAGCGATTCCCTGGGTATGAAAAATATATTCATCCTTTATCGGAAAACCAAAATGTTCCTGACGATATTTGATACCGTCCAGCCAAAGATTGACGGCTTGTTTCATGGAAGGAACATTATTATTCATTGCGGTTAATTCCTTGAAAATTTGCAGTTTCAAATTCCGGACAAGAAGGCAGAAACATTAATTGACTCCAAGCAGACGATAAATGTCACAGCCGCAGCGGCGATCAAAATAGTTTTTAAGACACAAAGCCTGACGATAGCGACGCTTGATAACCATCGTCGGCACACGGTATTTGTCTTTGACGAAAATCATCCGATCTTTTATTTTGGAAAATCCCATACCGACGACCAAAAGGTCGCAAAGCTGAATGAGACGGTCATAATCATCATAGTCAATCTGAGCCAAAAGCTTTTTGGTTTTGCGCATTTCCGGATAGCTGTATTCCGTGTATTTGAAGTCTTTATCGGGAAAAGTATGCGTAAGACAGACTCTGGCGACATCGTCAAAACCAAGCCGCTTCATCTCGTAATATCCGGTCAAACCGTGAAAATATTCCTTATTGTCCGCATCACGCACCATCTTGCCGTAATCATGAAGAAGGCCAAGGATGTAAGCCTTCTGCCCGTCAATGCTGTCTATACGCGAAGCTATCATTTCGGCACAGCAGGCAACCAGACAACAATGGCTGCGAAAAGACTTTTCATAATAGAAGGCAAAACGCTGCTGTTCTTTGCGCATTGCCGCCAAACCCTCATCAAATAAGTCTAAAGCCTGTTTTATGCTCGGACAAGTCATCGGTCACCTCTTAACATAACCTAAAACGGCCGTTATGGCTGCGGGCGTAACACCGGGAATTCGCGAAGCCTCTCCGACTGTCGCCGGTTTGACTTTGCTCAGTTTGGCCACCATTTCGCGTGACAAGCCCCCGATTTTAGAATAATCAATATCATCGCGAAGTCGAAGTTTTTCGTCTTTTTTAAAAACTTCAATATCCGCCAGCTGACGTTTAATATAACCGGCGTAACGCGCTTCAATTTCAATCTGTTCATATACGTCGGCCGGAATGTCATTCAATTCGGGAAAAATTTTCATAATTGTTTCACGTGAAACACCGTCATAAGACATAACATTGAACGCCGTTCTCCGAGTGCCGTCTTTTTTGGTATGAACACCAAATTTTTCAAGTTCGTTCGGCGTAATGTCCAATTGTTCGGCAAGCTCGCGATAATGATTTATTTGTGTAAATTTGGCTTTAAATACACTGTATCTTTTTTCGCCGACACATCCTATCTGACGGCCAAGTTCCGTTAAGCGGGCATCCGCATTGTCCGCACGCAGAAACAAACGGTATTCGGATCGGGAGGTAAACATTCGATAAGGCTCGTCCACGCCTTTGGTTATCAAATCGTCAACCATTACGCCGAGATATGCCATGCTGCGGTCGATAACAAATTCGCGTCCTTTGCCTTCCGCCAGCAAAGCGGCATTGACACCGGCAAGCAAACCCTGTGCCGCCGCTTCTTCATAGCCGGTCGTGCCGTTAATTTGTCCGGCCAGAAACAATCCCGGCACCTTTTTAACGGCCAAAGAATGATTCAATTCCTGAGGGTCAACATAGTCGTATTCAATGGCATAGGCAAAACGCAGTATTTCGACATGTTCCAAACCTTTCATGGTATGGATAAACTTATCCTGCACATCCGCAGGCAGGGACGTCGAAATGCCGTTCGGATAAACAACATCGGTATTTAATCCTTCAGGCTCAAGAAAAATCTGGTGGCTGGTACGGTCGGCAAATTTGACAAGCTTGTCTTCAATGCTCGGGCAATAACGTGGCCCAACACCGGTAATCAGGCCCGAAAACAAAGCGCATTTTGAAAAATTGTCGCGAATAATCTTATGCGTTTCTTCGTTGGTGTGAGTTATATGACATTGTATCTGCGGATTGGTAATTTTATCAGTCAGATAAGAAAAAGGTTCCGGATTTTCATCGCCGTCCTGTGTTTCAAGAACGTCCCAATCAATGGTTTTGCCGTTCAGTCGGGCAGGGGTACCTGTTTTTAAACGACCAACCTTAAGCCCGAGAGACTTTAAATACGGTGTTATTCCATTACAGGCCGCGTCTCCGACACGGCCGCCCGACGTAGCTTCATGGCCGACAAACATTACGCCGTTCAGAAAAGTTCCGGTCGTAAGAACGACGGCTGCGGCTCGCAATTCGGTTCCGTCCGCAAGCGTCACGCCGTTTACTCTGCCGCTATCCGTCAGCAATCCTTCAACAGCCGCTTCAATGAGTGTCAGATTATCCTGATTTTGCAATGCGTCGAGCATATATTTTTTATATAAATCGCGGTCGGCCTGAGCTCGAGGCCCCCGAACCGCCGGACCTTTTGAGGCATTCAACATCCGAAACTGTATGCCGGATTTGTCGATGACTCGCCCCATCAGTCCGTCAAGCGCGTCAATTTCACGAACCAAATGTCCTTTGCCCAAACCGCCGATGGCCGGATTGCAGGACATGGCACCAATCGTATTTAAACGGTGTGTAATCAGAGCAGTCGACGCTCCCATACGCGCCGCAGCCGCACAGGCTTCGCAACCGGCATGACCGCCGCCGACGACTATTACATCAAAAAAAGAACCGTCACTCATCAAAATTACCTTATTAAACTTATTTGTTTTACTTTATCATCAAAATGTTAGTAAGGCGTTAATAAACGCCCTCATTTAAAGCAATATCCGGCTTAACCCAAAGGTTAAACCGGATTTAAATTTAATAAAGCTGTTCTTTCAGTCCACGTCGGAAAACGTTGTAAATTTTTTCACGGGACAGAACATAAGGACAGAGAATGCAAATCGACAAAATATCCCGATAAGCGAGATAAAGAGAATAAGGCGCCATACGTCTTCTCTCCAGATTGCCAATCCTCAGATTAAGCAAATCAGTCAGTTCATCGATTTCACTTTTAAGTTCGTCGGACCGGCGGTAATAGCCAATCCGTTTTTCTTCAGCAGCATCAACCAGTTTTTTAAAAGCCCGGCGCAAATCGCTGTTGACGTTTTTAAGCTCAAACTCATCTGCAATGCAGATATGGCTTTTGATTAAAAATTCCAAGCCATCCGAATAATTTTCCATAAGATATATTTTTAGTTAAAAAATTTTGTTACGATGCTTTTCGCATAAGGAAAGAAAAGCATCCAAATCGCAATTTTCCGCCAGCGGCGGAAACGCCCAGATTGACTGAACCAGCTGAATAACAGCCAAACGTTCGACAATGCGAAGCCTTTTACTTTTAATCAGACCGGAATATTCATTAACATACTGAGAAACCAAATTTCTGGCTTCAGTAAAAAGGACACGAGATTTTAATTCCGTTTCGGTGTTGCTGGAAGCATAACGGACAATTGACGAAACAGCTTCGGCAATTTTTCCGCTTTCGGGCGAAAAATTTTCCGGAAGACAGTCTCCCAGCAGCTTTTCAATCCGGCAACTCAGTTCATTCGGGCAATTTAATTTAACAGCCTCGTAAAAAGGCATTTTTTCACGTTTGTTCATAATCGCTAATATTAATTATATGTTTTTTTTCAATGCACATAATAGCAAAACAAACGCTAAAATTCAAGGATAATCGGGACAAAATTATTTTCCGATACAAAAACTGCCAAATATTTTATTCAGAATATCATCAATCTCAATGCGGCCGGTTATCCGCCCCAACGCTCTGGCGGCCAGACGGATATCTTCGGCAGCCAATTCGATTTCCTTGCCGAAACCGAAACGACGCAAATTTTCGGAAGTTTCTTCCAAAGCTTCACGATAACGGCGCCGGGAAATAAGCAAACCCGAATTAGAAGTGAAACGGCCGCGAATTTGCTGACAAATTACATCCATCAATGCGGCAATACCTTCTTTTTGTTTGGCTGAAATGACGACACAACCCTGTTTTTTAAGCTCTGAACATTGTTCAAAAGTTAAATTGTCAGATTTATTGGCAACAAATATCGCTTTGTTTTTAAAAGAATTTTTAATATTATCAAAGATTTGAACAGAGTCTTTTGAGGCATCAAACAAACACAATACCAAATCGGCGTCGGCAATTTTACGAAAAGCGATTTCAATGCCCTGTTTTTCAATTTCCTCTTCCACTTCGCGAATGCCGGCGGTATCGGTAAACATGACCGGATAGCCTTTAATGTCCAGATGAACGTCAACAGCATCACGCGTCGTGCCAGCAACAGCAGAAACAATCGCAGCATCACGATTGACCACGGCGTTTAACAGACTGGACTTACCGGCATTTGGCGGCCCGACGATGACGACCCGAAAACCTTCGCGCAACCTCTCGCCGACAGCATCTCCTTTCAAATGCAAATCAATGGCAGTTTGAAGTTTAAATACATCGTTCAAAAGCTTATCGACAAGTTCTTGAGGAATGTCTTCATCAGGAAAATCAATATAGGCTTCCAGATATGCCAAAATTTTTATCAGTTCTTCACGCCAGCCGTCATACAGATTTTTCAGCCCACCTTCCATTTGCCTCATGGCATATTTCTGCTGTTCGGAAGTTTCTGAATCAATCAAGTCGGCCAGTCCTTCGGCCTCTGTCAAATCCATTTTGCCGTTGTAAAAGGCACGGCGGGAAAATTCACCCGGTTCGGCAAGACGAAAATTTTTCAGACGACCGAGATTTTCCATAAGCGAGGCAATGACTGCCCGGGAGCCGTGAATCTGAAATTCGACTATATCTTCGCCGGTAAATGAAGCCGGCGCCTTAAAATAAAGCAACAGACACTTATCCAATGTTTCACGGGAAACACTGTCATAAATGTTCGTAAAATAGGCATAGCGCGGTTTCAAACCTGATACATCAAGCGGCGTCAACCTGGAAACGGCGGCAAGCGCATCCTTTCCGGAAATACGAATGACGGCAACGCCTGATTTTCCATAGACGGTCGAAAGCGCATAGATTGTCTGATTATCCATGAATACTCCTTAAAGTCTTTGCGCTTAGTATTATCCGAAACGCAAATTTTAGCAAGATTAAAAAAAAGCCGCTTTTTCTGACTCTGGAGAGGTTTTTTACCCGCTCTTAACAAATCTATTGTAAAGTGATTGAGAATCTTCTGTACGAGCCTTAAAAAGACTCAAAATTTTTAAACTTAAGAGCGAAATATGACAAAAACAAAACCAAAACTTATTATCTGGGATTACGACGGCGTTTTATCTGACAGCGAAAAACTCTGGATTAAAATCTGGCAGGATTTAATAAACGAAAAATTCGGTCTTGGCTGGGACTTCGAAACAGCCGACAAAATTCTCGGCGGATTGGCGGTAAAAACCAAAATTGCCAATCTGAAAGAAATCGGCATTGAACTTGACAATGATTTTTGGGAAGAAGTCAAAAGACGCGAAAAAATCGAAATTGAACATAACCTGACCGCAACGCCGGACGTAGAAGAAATCCTGAAGGAAACCCAAATTCCCTATTGTCTGGCAACCGGCGGACTGCTGTCCAAAACCGAAGCCAAACTGAAAGCCATGAATTTTAAAAAATATTTTCCGGACAGCCGCATTTTTACGGCTGAGCAGGTCGAGCGCGGCAAACCCGAGCCGGATCTGTTTCTGTTTGCAGCCGGACAAATGAATGCTGCTCCCGCCGAATGTCTGGTAATTGAAGATTCTCTGCCCGGACTCAAAGCCGCCATTGCCGCCGGCATGACACCGATTGCCTTTATCGGCAGCGAAATGAACAATACTGGCGAATACCGTTCCAAAGTTGAAAAACTCGGCGTCAAATTAATTTTTTCGACCATGAAACAATTGCGCGAATATCTATCAAACATTGACAAATAGCCAAAATTATGGAAAGTTACGCATAAGAAATATTTATTATATCAACAAATTAAAATGTTTAGTTTATGCGCAAAAACTTATTCCGCGACTGGTCAAAATCAGATTTTGGCTACGCATTGAAAATTATTGCCAATGTTGCACTGATAACAGCGGCTGTTGTATTTACGCTGAATGTCGACAGCTCTTATCTGTGGCAAAGCATTATTCTTGGCATTGTCTTTTTAATCGGCAGTTTCTATACGGAATACTGCTGTTTAAGTTTCAGAAGCGATACCTATATCGGAAACGCGCTTTGTTTTGCGGTTTTCTGTCTGGTTATCTTCACTTTCAATTCATCTGACTCTTGGATTACATATGCGGTTATTGTTGCCGCCGGCGTTCTGTTTTCGCTTTTTCGTTTTCCGCTCGGCGAGATTATGTGGAGTAAAAACGGTTGGAGATGGGTAAAAAACAAAAAAGCCGAAGGCAAAAAAATATTGGACCGCTCCGCAAGGGTTCCTCTGCTCGTACTTATAACTTCAGCTTTGATGCTGTTTATAAACTGTGTCAGCGAATTCAATGAAGAACAAAAAGTCTTAAAAGAAGCAGAAACGCAAAAAGCGGCGGAAAATGCCGGACCGAAAGGAACATACCGTTTTTTTGAAAAAGGCGTACATACTTTCGTCGTTGACACGATTATTCCTTATGTCAGAAACGGTAACACGTTTTTTCTTTTCGTCAGCAAAGACAATCATATCGTCCATATTCGGACATACGATGAGGAAATGCTGCTGACAAAAAAAGGAGATACGATACTGATAAAATGCTATGAAACAGGCAAATGCGACGAGGCCGACAATCTGAATGTTGCAATAATTAAAAAGTATAACCCATAAATTTATTATTATGAAAGTCTTGAAAACTGTAAAAAAGGCGGCGGTAAAAACGGCGGCCTTATGGAAAAAAGGCGGACAATACATCTTTTGCGGCCTGACTACACTGCTTTGCATCGGCATTGTTTGGCTGGTCCGTCCATTGGACAATTTCCTCGTTTCGGCCGGCATGATAATATCGACTCTGATGTTTATCAGGCTGCGCTTTGCAACTGTTGAAATCGAAAGCGGCTGGATCCGATACGGCTGGTCAGCGCTGAATTTCGGATTGTATGCCCTGATTCTGCATTTTATTCCTTGTCAGATAATAGGCTTTACCGCAGCTTTGATTGTCAATATAATTCTTTACAGCTGGATTTCTTATCTTTCCTACTTAATGGGACTGACAGACACTGAAAAAAGTTATGATATATCTACGGACAGAATGACAAAACTCAACGGTACGTTTTTGTCATTGTTTATTAACTGTGCCTGTCTGTTCGCTTATGCAATAAGAGAAGAAAACCGCAGAGACGACGAACTTTTCGAAAGAGCCGAATATGTCCGCGTTATCAACTGGGACAGGGAAATTATCCGGGGCAATACATATTATATTGTAAAACTGCCGGATAAGACAATTGCCATAAACCCGAGGGAATATCCGCAAATACGCGATATTAACGACAAAACGCAAATTAAGGTTTTGACGGGTGTTACGACATATAATTCTTTTCCCGAAATAAAAAGGCTTAAAATTAAGAATTATTAACTAAAAGTGCCGAATTATAAAAAATTCGGCACTTGCTTTTTTTTAAAAACTTAAAACAGAATCTGACAATGTGTCTAAGATTGCTTCTTTACCCAAAGGCAGAGTCATTTGCGGCAGAGTATGTCCTGTATCGAAACCCGCAATGACAGGAATATGACGCAAAGTTTCAAAAGATTGTAGTTTTTGCTTTAAAGCTTCCATATCCACAAAGCTGTTTTGCATAAATCTGCCGATAATTAAACCTCTGATATTTTTGGCAAAATCATAATTAAACAATGCCCAGAGATTACGCATAAACATATTAAAAGTTTCTGCGCCGCATAAATCATCTTCTTCGGCAATGACTATCATATCATCAAAAACCGGATAATATTTTGTTCCGGCAAGCATTATCTGACTGCACAAATTTCCTCCGACCAAATGTCCTCTGGCTTTTCCTTCATTGATGACTGTTATTCCTTGATTGGCAAAAGTTTGCGTTTTGGAAACATGGGTATCCATATATGCTTTTGCCGGATAATATTTGGCTTTTTCTTGCTCTATTGCAACGGAGAGAAAATTTTTGAGGCTATAATTATCTACATCACCATTCAGAGCTTTAAGATTCGGCCCCAGATATTGAATTTTTCCTGTTTGAGCCAGCAAAGCGTTCAACAAAACAGTAATGTCCGAATAGCCGCAGATAGGCTTGGTTATTTTAGAAAAGTCAAGCTTTGGCAAAAGTTCTACAGCATTAAAGCCGCCGCGAGAGGCTATCACGATTTCTGCCTCATTCACTTGAGCCTGCATAAAGTCTTGTAATTTGTCATTTGTCGTAAAAAACTCTACGCTGACTCCATAATTTTCCAAGCGTTTGACGGCTGTTTCTACCTCTTCCTCCGACTTTAAGGGCAGAGAAGGGGAAATTACTCCGATTTTGCGTTGCATTGTCAGAATCCTGCGGCTGTTTGCATTTTGTTTGACATATAAGTATGTTGAACTTGTCTGCCAGTAACATTTTCATCATTACGGATGATGTTGGCAAGTCTTTTGTAAAAAGCGCTCCCAGGTGCCAAAATGCGGTTGAAGTCGCCATTGTCGGCAAAACGAAGCAGGTTTCCCTTAACTCTTTCCTTCTGCGCGGCGGTTTCTGTTTCGCTCATCGGTTCGCCGGTAACAAAGGAATAAAAACGATGGACAGAAGCGGCGTCAAAAGCGGCACGCGAAGAAATCGAAGCTACAGAATCAAGCATTTTGTCATTGATCTTAACGCTGCCGTCGACTAAGTCGCGATAGCCCAACACGCTACCATTTTCCTTGACTCCCCAAATTTGCGCCTGCGCCGTGCGATAATCGAATTTTTCGACGACGGCGCGGCGTGCGGCAATATCTTCCCGGTCAAAACCCGGCTGACGCCCGGCTTCATTAAAGACTTTTCCCAAAGCTTCCTTAATCCGGCGGGCATAAACAATCTGCGAACTGCCGCCTTCAATTTTGGCGCCGGTTTCCAGCAAAACGACGGCCAGCATAAAAGAAACCTTAGGCATGGCTTCACCGCTGCGAAGAGCTTCGGCAATCTGGCCGCGGCTCATATCCTTGTCATATTCGTCGCCGAGCATACGGGCATAAGCCGGCATTTTTCCGGAACCGGCAGGCACCATACGGTCAAGCAAATGCGTATATTCGCCGCCGGATTTGGTGGTATGGATTTTTTTCATTTCAGTTTCAAAAACCTCCCGCGTCTGCGGATTGTCAAAAATCTGCGCCGTAAGCGACCGCGGATTGTCCAGAACATCGGCCATAAAGGAAAATATCGGTTTTTCGGCTTCAATGCTGACCTGGACAACCGAACTGTCTTTGAGCAAATCATTAGCCTGCATGGCATGAACCGAAGCCAGCTGCAACGCGGCCAAATCATTCTCCGGCGTTCCTTTGGCTTTGTGATAAGTCATTTGTCTGTCTAACAGTTTCATTACTTTTTTCAGCATTCGCACATCGTTTTGAAACTGTTGTTCAACCTGTGCAGAGAATTCTGTCAAAACGTCTTTGTGAAGTTCGGAAAGAGCCTTGACGGTATTCATGCTCAAATCTTTAAATTCCATACCCTGCGGCATAAACTCCTTATTTATCAGATGATGCCAACGAGCTTTCAAAGATTTTGCAGCCAAGGCTTTTTTCTCAAACATATCTTTCTTCATCTCTTTTTCATGCGCTTTTAATGCTGCAATTTTTTCCGGCGTATCAAAACCGGGCAGGGTCATGGCAACAACTTTCGGATAAATTTTGCTGTAGAGATAAAGCGGGGGGCCAAAAACAAAAGGATCGCATATTTCGGGACCCGTCTGGTTGTCGGTATTCACACGGCCGGACATCAGCGACAAATTAAACTTTTCGCCAAAACTGCGTGCCCGCGCAACCTGATTGACAAACTTGTAGCAGGAATGAAACATATTATAGTCGTTTTCTTCAACGGCAGCTCCGGCACCACGTTTGTCGCGCTGACGCATCGGTCCGAGGTGGTCGGAAAAATCAAAGCGGAAATCATGTTTCAGCTGCCGATAGAGTTCGCGGCAGAGCGTTTGACGATGTTCGTCTTCGACAACGGCGGCATAGGTGTCGTTAACGCGTTTTAAAACAGTGCGCATGAAACTTTCGGCATAAGGAAACACCTTCGGATTATAAGCATTAACGGTGCCGTCGCTGTAGGTTTCCCGTAAAGGGGCGTCGGTATCAAGATAGGAAAATTCGGGTTTTTTGGCGATGACCGCCTGACTGTATTTGCTCATTTTGTTCTCTTTCTTCTGGATTAAAGGTTAACCTGCTGTAATTTTGCGCTTATCCTCTGACTGCCGAATTACCAAAAGCAATCAGAGGTTCCTAAGCAGCAGAACCTTCGAAAAGGGAGAACTTTTATTTTTGAATCGGCTGTTTGTGTTCATGTTTGCAAAATCCTGTAAAAATTAATCCATAACCGGTTAAAGCCTGTTGATTTTCATCCTCCAAGCACCCAAGCTTTATTCAACTGACGAAAGTGCTCAGAGGTTCATAATCAACAAAAGCAAAATGCTGATTAGCAGGGATTTTGCGGAAATAACGGCGAAAGCTTCCGGGCGGAAGGCGCCGGAAAGCGAATAAAAACTGTATGTCTTGCCAAAAAACGACATTTTTCGCCTTATGTTTTTCATTAAAACCGCGGTCATTATACAAACGTAGCGGAAATTTTGTCAATATACTTTGTGTGTTTTTTTAAGACAAAAAAAAATCCCTCCTTGCCGGAGGGATTTGAAAATGTTGAGCCGTCAGGAGTTCATGGTATTGAAGAAGTCCTGATTGTCTTTGGACAAACGCAGCTTGTCAAGCAGGAATTCCATGCCGTCGGTCATTCCCATCTGCATCAGAACACGGCGCAGAACCCACATTTTAGAAAGCGTAGCCTTATCAACCAGCAGCTCTTCCTTACGCGTTCCGGAACGGGTAATGTCGATGGTCGGGAACAAACGCTTGTCTGTCAGTTTGCGGTCCAAAATGATTTCGGAGTTGCCGGTACCCTTGAACTCTTCAAAAATAACCTCGTCCATGCGCGAACCCGTATCAATAAGCGCCGTGGCAATGATGGTCAGCGAACCGCCTTCCTCAACGTTGCGCGCGGCACCGAGCAGACGTTTCGGACGTTGCAGCGCATTGGCGTCGACACCGCCGGTAAGAACTTTTCCGGAAGAAGGAATAACCGTGTTATAAGCGCGGCCGAGACGGGTTATGGAATCAAGCAGAATGACAACGTCTTTTTTTGTTTCAACCAGACGTTTAGCTTTTTCGATAACCATTTCGGCAACTTGGACGTGACGGGCGGCCGGTTCGTCAAAAGTTGAGGAAATGACTTCGCCCTTGACCGAGCGACTCATATCGGTAACTTCTTCCGGACGTTCGTCAATCAGCAACACCATCAGATAAACTTCGGGATGATTGGTGGCTATGGCGTGGGCAATGTTTTGCAGCATGACCGTTTTACCGGTGCGCGGCGGCGCGACAATAAGGCCGCGCTGTCCCTTGCCCTGAGGCGCAATCAAATCAATAATGCGGGTGGTATAGTCCTTTTCGCCGCAAATGATGTCAAAATCGAGTTTTTTGGTCGGATAAAGCGGCGTAAGGTTGTCAAAATTGACACGCAGCTTGGATTTTTCAGGATCTTCAAAATTAATCGTATTAATTTTGGTCAAGGCAAAATAACGTTCGTTGTCTTTTGGACCGCGGATTTCGCCTTCTACGGTATCGCCGGTGCGCAGGCCGAATTTTTTGACCTGCGAAGGCGAAACGTAAATGTCATCGGGACTGGCCAGATAGTTGGATTCGGCAGAGCGCAGAAAACCGAAACCGTCCTGCAGAACTTCTATGGTTCCTTCGCCGTAAATTGTCTGATCGTCGGAAGCGACTTTTTTCATAATGGCGAAAATCAAATCCTGAACACGCATGGAAGAAGCGTCTTCAATTCCCAGTTCCTCCGCCTGAGTTAGCAACTCTTTGGGAGATTTTTGCTTTAAATCTTTTAAATGCATTGTGACCTTGAATATATTTTTGACGTGAATATGTAATGAGAGTGAGGGAAGAACCCCTCTGCATCGTTACCTTAAGAATTAATGCTTGGTTTGTTTATAAGCTTTAAATGCACGAAAGTCAATTGAATGTTACAGGATTTTTATGCACAGTCAAATCTTCCCATAATATATTTTAAAAAGTTTAGTTGTTATCTGTATATCCCTGCTGCTTGTGTGGATTATTTTTTGTGCACACGATTATCCAAAAGTTAAATGAATGTTAATAAACTTGTTAACGAAAATTAAGCTTTGTTAACGAATCGTTAATTTTATTTTGGCTGATTCTGTAAAGAGCAAAAATCAGTTTTTGTTGATAAGTGTTTTTATCAACGCCTGTGTCTAAAGTTATCCACCTGTTAGTAAAGTTGTATATTAGATTTTACTTTGCGGTGATTAATCTGTATAAATATCTCAGAAGGCTTATTTATGCACAGCCGGACGCGGTTTTGTGCATAAGTTGGTCAAGGTTTTGAATCTGAGGATTTTTTTATGAAACTTGTGGCTATTACCGGTTCCATAGGCTGCGGGAAAACGACGCTGGCTTCCATGGTCAGACGCCTGGGTTACTGCGTTTACGACGTAGACGGCTGGGTTCGCCGGCTTTATTTCAAAAAGGATTTTATCCGGGTTATCGGAAAACATTTTCCCCAAGTCATCGAAGACGAAAAAGTTAACAAAAGGGCGCTGCGCAATATTGTTTTTAACGACAATGCGCGTCTGAAAGAACTTGAAGGCCTGATTCATCCCTTTTTACGCCAATATCTCAAAAAGGTTATTCATCGGCAAGCCCGCGGCGACGGTCTTTTTTTTCTGGACGTTGCTCTGCTGTTTGAAATGGGCTGGGATATTTACTGTGACTGTATTATCGTTGCCAATGTCGATTATGAAACTCAGAAGATGCGGGTAATGAAACGTGACGGCATTACCGGCGAGGACTTTGACAAAATCAACGATATTCAGATGAGCAACCGTGACAAGATTGCTTTGGCTGATGTGGTTATTGATACCGGAAGGCCGCAGAATCAGGTTTTTACGGATTTAATCAGCATTATAGACGGACTGGAATGTTAATATGGTAAGGGAAATTGTTTTTGATACGGAAACGACGGGTTTTAATGCCGAAGAAGGCGAACGTCTGGTTGAAATCGGTGCGGTAGAACTGATAAACCATATTCCGACCGGCAAGACGTATCATCAGTACATTAACCCGGAGAAAGAAGTTCCCGAAGAGGCATATAAGGTTCACGGCCTGTCGTATGACTTTCTGAAAGATTTTCCGACTTTTGACAAAGTGGCTGACGACTGGCTGGAGTTTATCGGCGAAGACAGTGTTTTGGTTGCACATAACGCTCAGTTCGATATTAACTTTGTAAACTATGAACTGAAGCAGCTCGGTAAACCGACGCTGGCCTGGGACAGGGTGGTTGATACGCTGGAAATTGCCCGCAGCATGTTTCCGGGAGCCAGAAACAATCTGGATGCTTTATGTAAAAGATTTGGCGTCGACAACAGCAGCCGTACCAACCACGGCGCTCTGCTCGATGCGGAACTGCTGGCCAAGGTTTATCTGGAGCTGATGGGCGGCGAGGAACCGACCATGGGTTTGGAAGACAAAAAGGAAACCAAGGCGGCGGTCAGTTTTGAAAATCATGAAAACAAGATTTACCGCGAACCGAGACCTTTTGCCGCAACAGCAGAAGAGCTGGAAGCTCACAAGGCTTTTTTGGAAAGTAAGATTAAAAATGCCGTCTGGCTTTCCTGACTTTTATTTGTTTCGCAGGTAAAACAGTACGGAAACCGCAATAATTTCCAATATTACAAAGCAAATTGCAGCCGTGTCGTATGCCATAGTCAGACCTTGTGCGGCAAACGGGCATAAACGAAATCGCTGACACAGTTGGGCAGTATCGACATGAACCAGGCTGCAAAACGCATCGGCCAGGGAAAAGCTATCAGTCCGACGTTTTCTTCCACTTTTTCGGCAATGATTTTGGCCGCTTTTTCGGCCGACATGAAAAAAGGCATCGGGCAGGTATTTTGATCGGTAATGCGGGATTTGACAAAGCCCGGGCAGATGACGTTGACCTGAATGCTGAACTGTCGTAGTTCAGAACGCAGCGCTTCGCCGTAGGCTTTGACACAGGCTTTGGAGGCGCTGTAGGACGGACAGGAGGGCAGGCCGTGATAACCGGCGATGGAAGAAGTAATAACAAGGGTTTTGTGTTTATCACGGCGGTTTTTGAATATTTCGACAGCCGGAATCAGCGTGTTTAAGACACCGATAACATTGGTATTGAACGTGTTGTATATATTTTCGGGCGTTTCTTCCAGCGTAGCAACCCCGGCGTTGGCGTAAACGATGTTCAGCGGTGCGATTTCTTCACATTTCTTTATCCATGCGGCCGTATTTTGCCGGTCGGTTACGTCCATGACTTCGGCATATACCTTGACGTTGTATCTTTCACAGGCGGTTTTAACCGTTTCGAGCCGTTCACGGTTGCGGCCGGAAATAAACAGGGTTCCGGCGCCGGTTATGGCGTAGTGTCTGGCCAGAGCTTCGCCGATGCCCGAAGATGCGCCGGTAATGAGAACGTTTGGTTTCTTTTTTGTCATTTTGCCCCCGATTGGTAAAATATTATTAAGTATTTATTATATATACTGCGGTTATTAACTTTAGGTAAAAAGGAGAACCTTTTGTCTGTTTCGAGTATGACCGGTTTTGCCAGAACCGACGGTGCAACCGTTTTTGAAAAAAAGCGCTGCGATTGGTTTTTTGAGCTGAAAAGCGTCAACGGCAAGTCTTTGGACGTTAAAACCAAAATGCCTTTCCGATTGGAAAGCTTGTCTATGTTCGTTAAAAACAAAGCGGCCGAATATTTTTCCCGTGGCAGTCTCAGCGTTTATCTGGAAACCGGCTTTGACGGCGAAACCGGCGTGAAAATCAATGAAGAACTGCTCAGCAAACTGGCCGAAAGGGTCGTTGCCGTTTATGAAAAATATCCCGAACAAATGAAAAAACCGTCGCCGGGCGAAATTCTGGCGGTAAAAGGCGTTGTGGAAACGGTCGACGACGAATTGAGCGAAGACGAAGAAAGCAGGCTGCTTGAAGACTTGAAGAAAGGTTTTGTCAATGCCTGCAACCGACTTTTGCAGGACAGACGGGCCGAAGGCGAAAAAATAGCCAGAGCGCTGACCGATATTTTGGATAAGATTGCCATCAGGGTCGAAAAAATTGAAATTGTGGCTGAAATTCTGCCGCAAAAGCTTAAAGAGCGCCTGAAAGGACAGATAAAGGAACTGTTGGATGCCGATTGCCAAATTTCCGAAGACAGGCTGGTTCAGGAAGTTTGCCTGTATGTGGCCCGGGCAGACATACGTGAGGAAATAGACCGTTTGAAAGCGCATGTGAAAACCGCGCGGCAGCTGTTGTCTTCAGGCGAGGCGGTGGGTCGGCGGCTTGACTTTTTGTGTCAGGAACTGAACCGCGAGGCCAATACGACCTGTTCAAAATCCTGTGACATTGAAATAACCAATCTGGGCATGGAACTGAAGACGCTTATTGAGCAGTTTCGTGAACAGGTACAAAATATGGAGTAAAACCGATGGATGAAATTATCAACCGTTTGAAGAAAGTCCGCCGCGGCGCGATGTTTATTATCGAAGCGCCTTCCGGAACCGGAAAAAGCGCCGTTGTCAAGGAAATACTGAAACGTGACAGCAATATTAAGTTTTCAGTTTCTGTAACGACCCGTAAGCCGCGTGAAAATGAAGTAGACGGCGTTGACTATTACTACGTTACCAATGAGCAATACGACGAGTTTCTGGCACAGGACGCTTTTTATGAGCATGTCGAATCGCAGTACGGCGACCGTTACGGCACTTTGCGGTCGGAAGTGGACAGCTTTATCAACATCGGCCAGGACGTGATGTTTGACATGGACTGGGCCGGCGCCCGTCAGATGCGCGAAAAAGCCGGTTCGGACGTCGTTTCGATTTATTTGCTGCCACCGTCCATCAAAGAACTGCGCCGCCGGCTGGAAAAGCGCGGTACGGATTCTCAGGAAGTCATCAACAAACGTATGGGCATCATTATGGACAAGATAAGTCATTGGGACGAATTCGATTATGTGATTGTCAATGTCGATCTTGAGGAAACGATTGCCAAAGTGCAAAAAATTATTTCCGGCGAAAGAATGAAAAGGGTGCGTCAGGTCGGACTGAAAGGATTTGTCAACGAACTTATCAGGGAAGCCGAGAATGGTTGAAGTCTTTTATGACCGCAGAGGAAAGGAAAAATATGCCGACGACGTCATTCCGTTTGAGCAGAAAGGATACTTTGCGATTTTGGTAAAAGACGACAGGGTTTTGGTAACCTATCCGCCACAGGTTTCGGTTCCCGAATTTCCCGGCGGTTCGGCCGGCCGGAGGGAAGATTTTCGCGGCTGCCTGTTTCGCAAGCTTTTTGAGGAAACCGGTATAGAATTTATGCTTGACGGCGGCCTCCGGAAATACGAGCAAAATGTCAATTATTTTGCCGACGATGCACGTCCGTTCGGCGAATTTTGCAAATATGACATGACTTTTATTGTTTATGACGCGTCGTCTTATGGATTTGACACGGGAAAAGAACACTGGAAAACGCCGGAAAACGGTTTGGCCGCGTGGCTTGACATCAATGATATTTTCGAGGGCAAAACCAAAATAAACTATGCGCACTGGCTTGCTTTTCAAAAGCTTTTTGCCGATAAGTGCAAGGTTTAGTTTTTCAGGGCGTTGAGACTTTCGCGCTGTTCGCGGGTCATGGCTTTGTATACCTGCGCCGCATTGTTATTGGCATTGGGAACATTCAGGGAGGCAGCTTTCCGGTACAGATGAAAAGCCCTGACTAAGTCTGTCTGAACCCCGATGCCGCGGGCAAACATCCATGCGAACAACTCAACAGCCTGCGGTTCGTTATCGTTGACATGTTTTTGGATTTCTTCCAACTCTACCGGCGTGACATGATTGTTTTTGACGGCAAGCAAAGTATTCTGCCATTTCAGACGCGCAGCCTTGAGCGCCGCTTCGCGTTTCAGGCGTTCGCTTTCAAGGTTGACGGCTTTCATGTCAATCGTTTTGGTTTCCTTGGGCGGCATAATCTGTTTGGCGGCTTCGTCGTCGAGAAGAAAGTCGGGCGCATTGCGGTTTTTGACAAACATCGGCAGATAGCCGCTATTGTCTGAACGCACCAGGTCACGATAAATTTCATCCAAACTGGTCGCGTGGGCGGGCAGGGATAAAAAAAGCAGGCTGAAAATGATAAAAAACCGCGTTTTTTTTAGTTTCATTTCTTTATTTTTAACAAATTGTCATTATTCTTATACTACTTGAGACCCGATGCTAAGAAAAGGATATTTTGGGGTTTATGAACAAATTAGAGGGCAAAATGCAAAAGATATATAATTCGGTTACGGAAATGGTCGGCCGGACGCCGCTGGTTAATTTGTCGCGGCTGGCGAAAAAATTTAAGGTCAAGGCCAATATTCTGGCCAAGTGTGAATTTTACAATCCGGTTTTTTCGGTAAAGGACAGAGTTGCCCTGAAAATGATTGAAAAGGCCGAAGAGGCCGGTTTGGTCAGGGAAGACACGGTTTTTGTCGAAGCAACTTCGGGAAATACGGGTATCGGACTGGCGGCCGTCTGCGCGGCCAGAGGATATAAACTGGTGATTATCATGCCGGAAAACATGTCGCAGGAACGAATTAAACTGATGCGCCATTTTGGTGCCGAGGTTATTTTGACGCCGGCGGAAGACGGCATGACGGGTTCAATAAACAAAGCGGAAATTCTGGCAGAGAAAAATCCGGCCGTGCTTTTGCTCAGACAATTTGAAAACGAGGCCAATCCGGATGCGCACAAATTCGGCACCAGCATTGAAATTCTGGAAGATACCGGCGGCGATGTCGATTGTCTGGTCAGCGCTGTCGGTACGGCCGGAACGGTCAGCGGCATTGCTTCGGCTCTCAGGACCTATAATCCCGAATTGTATGTGGCGGCGGTGGAACCGGCGGCAAGTCCGGTTTTAAACGGCGGCAAAGCCGGCCCTCATAAAATTCCGGGCATCGGCGCCGGTTTTGTGCCGAAATTTTATGACCCGAAACTGATTGACGAAGTTATCGACATTAAAGATGAAGAAGCTGCTGATATAGCCAAGGCGACAGCCCGCTGCGAAGGGTTGGCCGTCGGCGTTTCGGCCGGAGCGGCTTTGGCGGCGGCAGTCAAAATCGGCCAGCGGCAGGAAATGAAAGGCAAGAATATTGTCGTTATTCTGCCTGATGCGGCGGAAAGGTATCTTTCTACCGGCCTGCTTGATTGAATTTGGGACGTTAACTGATGCTTTTTGACAAAATAACCATTATCGGTATCGGGCTAATAGGTTCTTCACTGGCCCGGGTAATCATGAAAAAAGGACTGGCGGGAAAGCTTTGCGCCTGTGACAAAAATAAGGAATATCTGGCCGAAGCTCGGGAGCTGGGCATTGTTGACGAAATCAGCGAAGATCTGGGGAAGGCCGTCGAAAATGCCGATTTGGTTGTTTATGCAACGCCGGTCGGTGCATACGGCGAGATTACCCGACAGATCGTTCCGCATTTGAAAAAAGGCGTTATTCTTACCGATGTCGGTTCGATTAAGAAGTATTCCATTCGCAAAATAGAAGAAAACCTGCCGGAAAACGCCGATGTTGTCGTTGTGCCCGGGCATCCGGTGGCCGGTACGGAAAAATCTGGTCCGGCCAACGGCTTTGATACACTTTTCGAAGGACGCTGGTATATTGTAACGCCGTCTTTCCGTTCGACAGAAGAAGCGGTGGCGAAAGTTTCCGAACTTTGGGCGGCGGCCAGAATGAAAGTGGACAAGATGACGCCGGAACACCATGACAAGGTTATGGCGGCGGTTTCGCATCTGCCGCATTTGATTGCTTTTTCCATCGTCGGCACGGTTTCGGATTTGGAAGGTTATGAAAAACAGGAGATTATAAAATATTCGGCTTCGGGTTTCCGCGACTTTACGCGTATTGCCGGTTCGGATCCGACGATGTGGCGCGACGTGTTTCTGAATAACAAGGAAACCATTTTGGAACTGATTCAGCGGTTTGTCGAAGATTTAATCGCTTTGGAGAGAAATATCCGCTGGAATGAGGGTGACAAGCTGTTTGAACTGTTTTCCCGCACGCAGAAAATACGCAGGGAGGTTATTGAGGCACGGCAGGAACAGCCTGAACACGAAAAACGCCTGTTGGCTGAAATCAATAAGCTTGATAAATAATCCGAATTTATATATTCTGACAGAAATTCAGACAACAGAAGTATAACCGATGAACCCGAATGCTATTCTAGGAAAATATTTAATCAAACAGATCGTTATCAATTTTCTGGCCGTTTTGCTGATGGTTATGGGAATTGTACTGATGTTTGAAGTGATTGAGCTGCTGCGCCGCACTTCCGACCGAACCGACGTCGATGCCTGGTTTATTATGCAGATGGCGGTAACCAAGCTGCCGCGGACGCTGGAAATGGTGTTTCCCTTTGTGATGATGATTGCGGCAATGATTACCTTCTGGCGGTTGAGCAAAAGCAACGAATTTGTGATTATCCGAGCCGCCGGCGTTTCCATCTGGGGCTTTCTGACACCGGTGCTGTTTGCCGTTTTTACGGTCGGCGTTTTGAACATTACGGTCATCAATCCGATTTCGGCGCAGATGTACGAGGCTTATGAAACGCTGGATTACCGTTTTAAGACCAAGAATCCGAAAGCCGTGCTGTTTTCGGACAAGGGATTGTGGATAAGGGAAGCCATTGACGAGAACCGGTTTCTGGTTTTGCAGGCAAAATCGCTGCGGCAGGAAGGGAAAAACCTGCTGCTGCGTGATGTCGACATATTGGAAATGGATCGTAATTCACAGATTTTAAAAAGGGTCGAGGCTTTTGCCGCCGTTTTGGAAAATAAGGAATTTGAACTTAAGGACGTTAAAGTTTTCGAGGCCGGCAAGCCGACGTTGAATCTGAACAACGTCAAATATCAGACGACGCTGACGGCTGAAAGAATCAAAGAAAACTTTGTGGATCCGGAGGCTATTTCTTTCTGGGATTTGCCGGGAACCATAAAATTTTACGAAATGTCGGGTTTTTCGGCGCTGCGGCACCATATGCGCTATCTTACGCTGCTGGCTTCGCCTTTTATGCTCTGCGCGATGGTTCTGGTCGCGGCGGTGTTTGCGCTGCGTCCGAACAACAGGCGCGGCGGCGTAATGTTTTTGATTGTCGGCGGCATTGCTACGGGTTTTATGGTCTATTTTATGTCGCAGGTAATTTACGCTTTCGGCATCAACGGTTATATTCCGAGTTTCTTTGCCGCCTGGACACCGGCGCTGATTGCCGCTTTGATCAGCGTTTCCATTCTGCTGCATTTGGAAGACGGTTAGATGTCGCTTTCCGCTGCCGTCGGTTCCTGGGACATTTATGTAAGTTCGCTGTTTTATGACGGCGGACATTTTTTGCTGGAAGATAATTTTTTAGGCAATCTCATCCGCCGGGGAATTCCGGAGCTGATTGTTCTGTCCGCAGCGGTAATTTTTGCAGTCTGGCTGTATGGAAAAATAAGCTGCCGGGTTTGCGGCGGGATAGACAACAGGGTTGTTCTGCTGACTTCGGGAACCATGCTGGTTGGACCTTTTTTGATTGTGAACGGCATTTTCAAAACGTTTTGGGGACGGGCGCGGCCGCGGGATATAGACCTTTTCGGCGGCAGCAAGGCGTTTAGTCTGCCGTTGGAAATATCAAATCAGTGCGCGTGGGACTGTTCCTTTATGTCCGGCCATACGGCGGTGGCTTTCTGGCTGCTGGCACCGGCGCTGCTGGCTCCAAAAAAGTTTCGCTCTTTCGCGGTTGCGGCTGCGTTGCTTTTTGGCGTGACAACGGCGGTTTTCCGTATAGGTCAAGGTGCACATTTCTTTTCCGACGTTGCATTTTCGGCGCTGGTCATGTGTCTGTTGATTGTTGCCGTTTACCGCCGGTTGTTTTGATTTTATTTTATGCAGACGTCGGGCGCGCGCAAATAGAGCGGTTTCGGGAAATCGAAGATTTTGTTTTGATATTTTTGCAGGCCGCAGGCAGCGAGGTCTTCTATCGGCGGGCAGTTCAGCATCTTAATCGCATGCAGGCTCAAGCCGCTGGGTTTGTTTAAAAAACGTTCGACGCCGTCGCCGACCAGCGTAACTTTGGAACCGCGAAGCCTGTCAATGATTTCTTCATAAGTTCCGGCGGCGGGTTCGGTCGTTTTTTTCAGTTTTTCGTCAAAGAGCTGATAATAAAAGTCTTCGCGTTTAGTTTCGATAATGACGGCGTTAATTCTGGCTGTTTCTTGCGCGTCAAGACTGTGCGCGTAGGCTTCGAAAGCCGAAACGCCGATGATTTTGGTTTTCGGACAAGCCAATCCGAAAGCCCGGGCGGCGGAAATGGAAGAACGGACGCCGGTAAAAGAGCCGGGTCCGGTGCAGACGACCGCCAGCCCCAAATCTTTGAACTGCAGGTTTTCGGCTTCCAACGTGTTGCGGATTTCGGGAATGAGAACTTCCGCCTGTCCGAAGTCCATCTCTTCCTGAAACAGGTCTATGGTTCGGCCGTCTTTGCTTAAAAGCACGGAAACGCCGTTGGCGGTAGTATCAAAAGCCAGAGTATACATTTTATTCACTTGTCCTGCATTTTTAAGTTTTACTAATTGTTTTTATATTATAGATTATAAAAACAGACAATAATTTTAATAAAAAATCAGAAAAATTATGAGTTACGAGCTGTTACAAGACATGTTTTACGCCGCGCCGGAGCTGTGGTACATCTTGGGTGCGGCGTTTGCCGCATTATTGGCTTTTCTGATGTATAACGGCGTTAAGATTTTGAAACTTCGCCAAAAAAACTATTTTCTGAACCGTGACCGGGAGCGTTATGCAGAAACGCTTTACGCTTCCAAAGACGGTTATTTCGCCTTTATTTATCCCGACGAAAAAGTCAATGATCCACGCAAAACCATCAAGGAAAGATGTTCGCGCCGTCTTGCGGTAATCCTTAATCTGGAAAAAGGGACGAACTCTTCTTTTGAAGATGTTTTGAAAACCCTTTATAAAGACGATGCCAAAAAACTGGTCAAGTATGTCAGTCTGCTGATGGACGACGGCGTTTCCTTTGAAGAAGAGTTTGTGCTGAAAAGCAACGGCAAGCATATTAATCTGGCCGGTTCGCGGATTAACGGAATTGACGGCAACATTTACTGTGACATGATATGGTTTCGCGACGTGAGTTTTGAATCCAACCGAATCAGCGATCTGGAGCAGGAAAAGGAAGCTTCGCAGGAAAAAGTCCGGCAGCTGCGCGACCTGATTGACAATATTCCCTATCCGGTCTGGCTGCGTGACGAAAATTTGAAACCGGTGCTGGTAAACAGGAAGTATGCCGAGTTTGTACCCGAAGCCGGACCGGAGGAAATTGTCGCGCGGGGGCTTGAAATTCAGGGAATCAACGGCGAAAGCATTTCGACAAATCTGGCTTTGGTGGCTCATACGGCGAATCGGGTAAAAAAAGAAACGGTTTCACTGGTCAAAAACGGCGAAAGACATTCCTTTGAGGTTATCGAAACGCCTTTTCATGCCGGACAAAGTCTGGATAAAATATGTACGGCCGGGGCGTTGATTGAAGTAACGGAGCTTGACGAACTAAAGAGGAACCTAAAGCTGCATCAGAATGCACATCTGGAAATTCTCGGCGCTTTGGGAACGGCTTTTGCGGTTTTTGACAACGGTTTCAGGCTTTCCTTTTACAATAAGGCCTTTGCCGCTTTTTGGGGATTGGAAGACGTCTGGCTGGAAAGCAATCCGACATATGCTTCGTTTCTGGACGTTATCCGTGAAAAAAGGATGCTGCCGGAAGTTCCTGATTTTCGTCTGTATAAAAACGATGAGCAAAAGGACTTTTCGGCGATTATCGAACCGAAGGAAGATATGCTGCATCTGCCGGACGGCAGAACTTTCCGGCGGGTACGGGCGCCGCATCCGATGGGCGGTCTGGTGTTTGCCTTTGAAGACGTATCCGACCGTCTGGCGACGCGGCGGGCATATAATTCCCTGTTGTCGGTGCAGCAGGAGATTCTGGACAATCTGTTTGATCCGGTTCTCATCTTTGGTTCTAACGGCCGTTTAAATTTTTTCAACAGGGCATATCTTGATATGTGGAAAGTTGATGAAATTAAGCTGCAGAACGATCCCGGCATTGACGAAATTATCGAATCGCAGGCGAAGTTTTTCGGTAACGTTGACGACTGGCCGTTGTTAAAAAAAGACATTATTCAGCATCTTACCAGCCTGACGACCAGGAGTTTCAGCCTTAAACGCAGTGACGGCGTTTCGATTGAGGTTTTGACAACTGCGCTTTCCGACGGGTCGATTATGATTACCTACAAACAAATTTGACCTTTCTTCAACTTCCGATTTCAAAAAATGGACAAAAGCCAGATTGTGTTGCCGCAAAAAGCTTATTTTCTGCCGTTTTGCGGTTAATATTTGACAAAACTCTTTGTTTGTGTCATTTTAATATGTGTTTCAGGCGTGTGAGGTCCAGAAGGGCTTATGATTGTGGAGCTTTGGATGAAAGAAGACTTTTCAAATCCGAATATCGAATGGAAAAAGAACAATTCCGACCCCAGCGAAAGGTTAACTCTGCGGATTAACCACAAAGAAGCCGCCGCTTATTCGGCGACGAAGAAAAATTCTTTTAATGCGCCGGCAATGCCGGTTGCCGAAAATCTTCCCAAAGGTTTGAAGAAAATTCGCAAAAAAATTCGTAAGATTGACGTCCGTTCCGATTATGAGGACGAAGACGACGAGGATTTCCAGTATATTCCCGACAGTCTGGAACAGCTGAATCAGGCCAATTCGCTGATGAATGCCCTGAATGACGAGGAAAAACGCCTGTTGCAGCAACAGGAAAGTCTGCAAAACATAAAAATGCAACAGACGGCAGGCAAGATGGAAGCATTGGCTGTGGCGGCCAATATGGCGCGGCAGGCGGGACTGACAGGCACCGAAAAAAAAGCGGTTGTCAAAAACCAGCAAACCAATGCGCCGCTGGAAGAGATTACCGAACTTGCCGTACGCGACATTTTGAACGACCGGGAAAAAATCAGCGGCAGAAAAGTTCCGGAAGGAAAGGTTATTCAGACGCTGCGCGGCGTAAAAAGGGTTAAAGACGCCGGAGGCAACAAAGCTTTGCAGGGGTTATCGCTTGACGCGCTGCTGAAAGCCGGCGAGAAAGATATCAGTGATGAAGAACTGGCTAAAATTGCAGCCCGAGAAAATAATGCACTGGCCAAAAAAATTCTTGAAAAATCAGGTCAGGACGTTAAACGCCGGCGAAAAAAAGACGTCAAAAAGTTTCCGGACAAGACAAAGGACAAAGCAAACGTTCTTCTTAAACGCAATTTGTCGCTGAAGAATTTGAATGACAGAGTTTAATCCCGCGTTCAGATTTGGCGGGGGTATTTTCTCATCAGATAAATCAGAAGAACCAAACCGGGAATAACCATCAGGGCGGTAATGAAAAAGAAAACGTCCCAGGAAACGCGGTCAGCCAGAAAACCGCTGGTGGCGGCAAAAACGTCGCGGGCAAAACTCATCAGAGATGACAGCAGGGCATATTGCGTTGCCGTATAGGCAACGTTGCACAGAGAAGAAAGGTAAGCGACCAAAGCCGTGGCGCCCATGCCGGCCGAAACGTTGTCCAGAGAAATGGAAACGGTAAGCAGCCAGATGTTGTGGCCAGCATAAGACTGGGCAACAAACATAAGATTGGTAACACCCTGCAGTATGCCAAACCACAAAAGGGAACGCATAATGCCGAAACGGTTGATTATCAGACCGCCGGCAATGCCGCCGGCAATGGTGGCAATCATGCCGTAAATTTTGCTGACATAGGCAATTTCAACCTTGCTGAATCCCATGTCGTCGTAAAAGGGATAAGCCATCGGTCCCATATAGGCGTCGCTCATCCGATAAAGGAAGATAAACAACAGAATCAGCGCCCAGTCTGCCCGGCGGGTAAAATCCCTGAACGGATCGTAAACGGCGGTAAGCAGAAATTTTTTGACGCGTTTGCGAAAGGTGCCGGTATAGCATATTTCGGCTTTTTTTTCGTTTTTGGCCGGTTCACGGGAGCAGAGAACGGCAAGCATGCCGACAATCGTGCCAAGCGCCATTATTTTATATACGTCGTTCCAGTCCATGGCGGAAGCCATCCAAATGGCACCTGCACCGGAAAAAACCAATCCGAAACGATAGCCCAAAACAAAGATGGCGACGCCGGCGCCCTGTTCCTTGCTGTTGAAGCTTTCAATGCGGTAGGCATCGAGGACGATGTCCTGCGAAGCGGAAGCCACCGTAACCAGAACCGCGAAAAAAGCCATAGTAAACGGTGTTGCCGCAGGTTCAACGGTAGACATGCCGAGAATGGAAAACAGCAGGATTATCTGGATAAAAAATGCCCAGCCGCGGCGGCGTCCCAAACGACAGAACAACGGCAGCCGAATGCGGTCGATTATCGGCGACCAGGCCCATTTGAAGCTGTAAGGCGTTTTGACCAGAGAAAACAGGCCGATGGCCGCGTAGGATATTCCCGCGTCCTTAAGCCAGAGGTTCAGCGTGCCGAAAACCAGCAGCAGCGGAAAGCCGCTGGAAAAACCGAGGGCAATCATGGTAAGCATTCGCTTATCCATGTAAATTTGTGCCGCTTTCCACCATTTTTTCAACATTGATTATTCCCGCCTGATGATGTTGCAAGCATAAGGCAAATAAGTTAACTTTTTTATAATATGCACAATGATTTTTAAGGAAAATCAGACCACTGAAAAAAAGCGTTTCGTATTAACCAAATTTTTATTTACTTGCTCTAAATCTACCATATATTGTTATTTATTATTTTGTCAGCACAATATATAGTAGGGAGGTCAAGGCAGATAATGGAGAAAAAACAGGTAGTTAAGCGCGGTGGAAACAGAGAGGACTTCAGTCCGGCCAAAATAAGGAAAACAATTGAGCGGGCAGCCGCCGGCTTTGAGCTGGATTTGCAGCCGCTGGAAGAAAAGATGGCCGATTTTGCCAAGGACGGCGTTTCGACTGCGGAGATTGCCAAATATCTGACCCTGAGTGCGTTGAGCCTGACGACGGTTACCGATCCGGACTGGAAAAATGCAGCCGGACGGCTGAAGCTGTTTGAACTTTATAAACAGATGTCGGAAACCCGCCAAACCGGGAAAAATTACAATAACTTGTACGATTATCCGCAATTTCTGAAATTTGCCGAGGAGAACGGCATTTATTCAAAACGAATCAGCGAAGTTTACAGCGAAGAGGAAATCAAGCTGGCAGCAGGCTTTATCGAGCCGAAATTTGATCTGGTGTATGACTATGCCGGAATTAATCTGCTGATTAAGCGTTATTTGTGTGAATACGGCGACCGGATTGTCGAACTGCCTCAGGACATGTTTCTGTCGATTGCCCTGCTGATTGAGCAGAACGCCGACAAGGACATTCGTCTGGGGCTGGTCAAAGACACCTACGAAAAGCTGGCGAATCGCAAGATTTCTCTGGCAACGCCGTTGTTGATGAATCTGCGGCGTCCGAACGGCAATCTCAGTTCCTGTTTTATTACGGTCATGGACGACAGCCGGGATTCCATCTTTTACGTGATTGACCAGATTTCGGCGATTTCAAAGTTTGGCGGCGGGGTCGGCTGCAATTTGTCACGGGTTCGCTGCAAGGGAGCGCGGATTAAGGGCATCAAAAATTCCTCCGGCGGCGTTATTCCGTGGATACGCATTATCAACGATACGGCAGTCGCCGTCAATCAGCAGGGCAAGCGCAAAGGCGCGGTAACGGTGTCTTTGGACATGTGGCATCTGGATATTGAAGATTTTCTGGAGCTGCGTACCGAGAACGGCGATCAGCGGATGAAGGCCTATGACATTTTTCCGCAGGTGGTTATTCCCGATTTGTTTATGAAAAAGGTTGAGAGCAACGAAAACTGGCTGCTGGTCGATCCGTCGGAAGTGCGCCGCGTTTACGGCAAGGAAATAGCCGACCTGTGGGGAGATGAATTTGAAAAGCTGTATAATCAGCTGTATCTGGACGCCCAGTTCGGCAAGCTGGAAATGTTCAAATTTGTATCCGCTAAAGAGTTGCTGAAAAGAGTTATGAAATCGCAGGTTGAAACCGGTATGCCGTATATTGCCTTTAAGGATACGCTGAACCGGATGAATCCGAACAAGCATGACGGCGTGATTGTCGGAACCAATCTATGTACGGAATCGCACAGCAACGTTCGTCCGACGCAGTTTGAGAAAAAGCGCCTGGAAGGGGGCCGGATTGTTTCGGAAGCGCATGACGGTCTGGTGCATGTGTGCAATCTGGTATCGATTAACCTGGCGAATGTTGACAGCGACGAAGAACTGGAAAGCATCTGCAATACGTCGGTGCGGATTTTGGATAACGCGATTGATTTTACCGAAGTGCCGATTTTGGAGGGGTCACTGCATAATCGCCGTTATCGGACCATCGGTGTCGGAGCGATGGGACTGGCCGACCATCTGGCCAAGCGGAATATTCCTTATAACGCTTCGGCCGACTATGTGGACGATTTGTTTGAAAAGTTTGCTCTTTACAATATTCAGGCCAGCATCAATCTGGCAAAGGAAAAAGGAACGTTTGGCGCTTATGAGGGTTCCGACTGGTCAAAAGGGCTGATTTTGGGGCGCCGACAGCTTATGTATGCCAACTCAAAATATGCGCGCCGCTGGAATCAGGTTTTTGCCGACCTTGCCAAATACGGCATTCGCAATTCGCAGATTACGGCAATTGCGCCAAACACGAGTTCGTCGCTGATTCAGGGTTGCACGGCTTCGGTGCTGCCGATTTACAGCAAATTTTTCGTTGAGAACCACAGCAAGGGCAGCGTGCCGAACTGTCCGCCGTTTATCAAGGACAAATTCTGGTTCTATCAGGAAAACCGCAATCTCAGCCAGCAGCTGATTATTGAGGTAATGTCGCGAATTAACAAGTGGATTGACACCGGCATTTCGATTGAGCTGATGTATAACCTGAACCGTAACATCAAAGCCCGCGACATTTACGATACGATTATGGACGCCTGGAAAAAAGGCATTAAAACTTTGTATTATACCCGCACGATTCAGAAAGACGGTTCGTCCGCCGAAAAAGAAGAATGCGTCAGCTGTGCGGGATAGATTGGGAGATTTGAATAATGCAGCGCAAAAAACTGTTTAACGTCGACGGCGACGATACCCTGATAAACCGCAGAATGATTAAGGGAAACGTTACCAATTTATTTAACCTCAACAATGTGAAATATCAGTGGGCAAACAAACTGTACCGCCTGATGATGGAAAATTTCTGGATTCCGGAAAAGGTTTCGCTTTTTGACGACAAGCGCGCCTATAACGAACTGACGCCGGCGGAACAGAACGCTTATGACGGCATACTCTCGTTTCTGGTTTTTCTGGATTCAATCCAGACCAACAATCTGCCAAACATCAGCGATTATATCACGGCGCCGGAAGTTAATCTGATTCTGGCTATTCAGACTTATCAGGAGGCCGTTCATTCGCAGAGCTATGCTTATATCATCGAAAGCATCATTCCGGCCGAAAAGCGCGCCTGTATTTATGACCGCTGGCGCGATGACAAGGTTTTGCTGGAGCGCAACAAGTATATTGCCGAGATTTATCAGGATTTTGTCGACGAGCGCAATGACAAAAACTTTGCCCGGATGTTGATGGCCAACTATCTGCTGGAAGGCGTCTATTTTTACAACGGATTTAATTTCTTTTATAATCTGTCGGCGCGTTCGCTGATGGTCGGCACCGCCGATGAAATCAAATATATTAACCGCGATGAGTTGACGCACTGTGTAATTTTTGCCAATATCATCAAGGAAATCAGAGCCGAAAACACGACGTTTTTCTCCGAAGACGAGATTTATGAAATGTTTGCCAAGGCCGTGGAGCAGGAAATTAACTGGAGCAATCACATTATCGGCGATCAGGTTTTAGGAATTACGCCGGAGAGTATTGAAAAATACACCAAGTTTATTGCCAACAAGCGTTTGAAAGATATAGGCATGAAACCGATGTATGACGGATTTGACGAGAATCCGTACGCGCATCTGGACAAGATTTCGGATACAAACGGCGAAGGCAACGTCAAAGGCAATTTCTTTGAGGCCAACGTATCTTCCTACAACCAAAGTACTGCCGTGGACGGTTGGGACGAAATATAAAAAGCTTGTATAATGGGCGTCTAGTACAGATTTTGCGAGTTGAAAAAATGCTCACATACGTTTATGTATGCTCCGCTTTTTTCACTCTTAAATCTTACTATACACCTCATTCTCCAAACTTTTTTAACTCTCGTATAGCGGCCAACTAGTGCAGAAACATCGGGGTAAAATTTTTAGTCACGTACTTTTTTGACTCAGGAACCTAAGCTCGCTGTGGTCGCGGTTGCTTCCTAGCTCGCATAAGGTTTTCTGAGATGTTGCAGATAAAAAAGCGACGTTAGTCGCTTTTTTACTTAGCCATTGCTCAAAAAATTTTCCCCTCGTTTCTTACTATTTGACTCACTCTCCGAGAGTTTTGTAAAACTTCGTATAGCGGTCAGCCAGAAACATTGGCCAAAAACAATCCCCGCTTTTGGCGGGGATTATTGATTTATTTTCCGGCTTTGCGGTTATTGTACATGGTTACAAAATCAATCGGGTTAATCATAAACGGCGGGAGGCCGCCTTCAACCAGACAATTGGTTACCACATTGCGTGCGAAGGGGAAAATCAGGCGCGGAATTTCAATCATCAACACCGGTTCCAGATGTTCTGCCGGAACGTTCAGTGCGACCACGGCCGAGTAAGTCAGTTCCAGAATAAAAAGCTTCTGATGGTTAACGTCGCCGTCCATATTCAATTTCAGCTCAACGTTGTAAAAATTGTTTTCCAATGTCTGATAACCGACTTCGACATTAATCTGAACTTCCGGCGCCGATTTGATTTCCTTGAAAATTTCCGGCGCATGCGGAATTTCCAAAGACAAATCCTTGATGTACTGGGTGTTAATCAAAATTGCCGGCTGGTTTTGCCCCTCGCGTCCGGCGGGCTGTTCGTTGTCGTTGCTGGTTTTGTTTTCTTCGCTCATTAAAATGTCTCCTAACAGGCTGATATTAATTATCTTAGCAATACAATAAATAATGTCAGTCGTCAAATAATTATAGTTGATAATAACCGGAATTAGGCTATATATTAAATGGTGGACAATGATTAGAATTTCAATGAGGGGAAAATGGCTGCTTATTTGGATATTATAATTCTTCTGGTAGTTGTGGTGCTGGTTTTCAGCAAGCTGAAAAGCCTGCTCGGGACCCGTCCCGATAATTTTGAACAACGCAAGATTTCGGACGAAAACGCCGCAAAGATTTTTGACATGATTGTCAAGGAAGCGGAGAAGAATGCGGCGGCCGAGGCCCGGAACATGGAAAAAGAAGAGGTTCAGGTTCCCGAAGAGGAGCTTAGCGAAATCGACAAGGTTCTGGCCAAAATTCCCGGTTTTAACCGCGAGAAGTTTCTGACCGGCGCCGAAAGGGCTTTTGAAATCATTATTTCGGCTTTCAGCAAGGGCGACGTTGAAACGCTGGAAATGCTGGTCAGCAAATCGCTGTTGAAAAAGTTTCAGGAGATTATCGAAAAACGCAAGGCCGAAGGCATTACTTCGGAAACCGACTTTATCGGTTTTGACGACGTGGAAATTACCAATGCCAAAATCAGCAAAAGCGAAGTAGCCAAAATCACGGTCAGGTTTGTCAGCGAACAGGTCAATATTCTTAAGAACAAGGACGGAGAAGTTATCGAAGGCGACGAGAACTTTATTCAGAACATTACCGACAGCTGGACTTTCGAGCGTGCTCTTACCTCTACCAATCCCAACTGGCTTCTAGTATCGACGAAAAAGTAATGAACCGCATTTTCTATATAGCTTTTTTCTCGCTGTTGCTGTTTTCCTGCGGCAGGGATGAAGAACCGAAAAAAGAGCCGGTTGCGGAAAAGCCGGCGGCAGCGGAAACCGCTCCGAAAATCGAATTGCTGCCGACAACTTTCGGTGCGCTCGGCAACTGGAAGCATGACAATCTGAGCCAGGCAGTGCGCGCCTTTGCCGATTCATGCGCCAAAATCAGCGGCGAAAAAAACCAGTATCTTTCCAATGCCGCAATAAAAATTCCGACGGCGGATTATCAGGCCGTCTGCCGTGATTTTGCGGCGCGCGACATTCATACTTCAGCCGATTTTCGGCGCTTTGTCGAAAATAATTTTATTCCTAATCTGGTTGTAGAAAATGGAAATGAAATCGGAAAATTCACATCATATTATGAATCTTCACTGAATGCGTCCTATCATAAAAACGACCGTTACAAATATCCGATTTATGGCCGGCCGAATGATCTGATAGAATTTAACCTGCGTGATTTTGACGAAAACCAGGCTCCGAAAAGGTATGTCGGACGGATTGCGGGACAAAAGCTGGTACCTTATTACACCCGGGCGGAAATTGAAGCCGGTGCGGGCGATGCTCCGGTGCTGCTGTGGGGTGACGATCCGGTTGACATTTACGTTATGCAGATTCAGGGCTCGGCGGTGGCCGACCTTGATAACGGCCGCAAAGTGCGTATCGGCTATGCGGACAACAACGGCCATGCGTTTAAGGGCATAGGCAGCATTTTGCTGAGCAAAGGGCTTATCAAACCCGGCGAGGCGTCGATGGGCAAAATCAAACAATGGCTGAAAAAAAACGGGCAGCTGGCTTTGGATAACATGGCCGAGAACAAGCGTTTTGTTTTTCATCGTCTGGTTGATGCCGAAGGGCCTGTCGGAGCGCAGGGCGTGCCGCTGCGCGCCGGTCGTTCGCTGGCGGTAGACCGCAGGTATATTCCGCTTGGTTCGCTGCTGTGGCTGGAAACGACGGGACCCGACAGGGAAAAAATCGAAAAGCTGGTTGTGGCGCAGGACATCGGCGGCGCGATTAAAGGCGCCGTGCGCGGGGATTATTTCTGGGGTTCCGGCAAGGATGACGTTTTGGACTATGCCGGACGAATGAATTCGGCAGGAAGATATTTCATTATGCTGCCGAAAAAGACGGAGACGAGGAACTAATGACAGAAACGAAGAAACCGAGCAAGGCGGATATGTTGATTTACAAAGCCCTGAACCGGGCAATTGAGAACGACCGGCTGCGCATCTATCTGGATTATGGCAAAATAAACCGGCCGGGATCGCCGGTTTATGACCCTTGGGAATGTCTGTTGCCGATACTGGTGCCGGTGCTGGTCGGCCTGTTGCTGATTTTTTCGGTCGGCGTTTTGTTCGGTCTGCTGTTTATCGTCGCGATGATTTCGGTTTACAGCACTTATTTTAAGAAAAAAATCTACCGCCGGCTGATTGAACGAACCAAACGCTATATCACTTCCGGCTACGAGAACTGCGACGGTTTGTGGAATTTCGGCGGTCTGGTGTTTGTAAACGCCGAAAACAAGAAACTCGGCTGTGTTTCCCCGGAGGGCGACTGGAAAGATTTTGTTGTCTTGAATTTTTCGGAATTTATGACCGAGCACAAAGAAGAAGAGAAAAAAGAAGAAATGCCCGATGAAGATGGAAAAGCTAAACCAAAACCGCGAGCCAAGCCCGGAAGATAAGGATTTCTGGGCGGAATTTGCCGGCGGGGTGGAAAAGACCGAACAGCCGCCCGAGCAACCGGCCAAAAGCGTGATTATCAAAGAAGTGGTGCCGACGGTGCGCCTGAACGAAGTATATCGGGGCAATGCGCTGGGCGAACTGCGGGAAGGCCGGCTGGCCGATATTGACGGTGCCACGGCGCGGCGGTTCAAGCGCGGCGATTTCGCGGTTGAGGCGACGCTTGATTTGCACGGTTATACGGAAGACAGAGCTTATACGGCGGTTGGCGATTTTATCAAAAAAGCCTATCTGGCGCAAAAGCGCTGCGTGCTGATTATTACCGGCAAGGGTTTGGTGCATGATGATAATGACGATGTTCTGGCCTTTAAGGGATTGTTGAAGGAAAAAGTGCCGCAATGGCTGAATACCCGGGAGCTGCGGCCGTTGATTCTGGCTTTTCGGCATCCGGACGTCAAACTGGGCGGCAGCGGCGCGCTGTATATTCTGCTGCGCCGCAAGAGATAAAAATCTTCATTGAAAATTAGGATTTAGCTTTTATAATCGTTTCTGCCAAAGGAAATGGTTAGTCCGATGGCGGAGTGTCGAAACTCCTTATAGAGAACCAATTATAACCTCCATTCGTGGAGGATGACGCGAAATAAGCCGCTTTTGCGGACGAATAAGCGTACTGTCTCTATACAGTTTCGAACTCCTCCGCTCTCATTTTGGGAGCGGTTTTGTTTTTAGCAAAACCTTTTATGGAGGAAGTTATGGAAAATAAAATCAGAAAACAGAATTTACAGCGGCTGCGCTCGGAATACGGCGAAAGTTTTCGCCGGGCTTTGGCGGAGCAGGGGCTGACGCCGGAAGAGTTCAGCGCGCAAAGCGAGATACCGCTGAATGTCGTTGAAGAGCACTTAAACGGCCAACGGCGCTTTCTTGGCGAAATAAACAATATTTGCTTTTGCCTGAACAAGCGCATGAAAATAGAACTGGTCGATTAAAAAAACGCCGCAATTTATATTGCGGCGTTTTGCTAAATCCGTTTATCCGGACAATGGCAGTAAGCGGTAATCGGGCATTCGGCGCAATCCGGCCGCTGGGCCTTGCAGATATAGCGTCCGAACAGCACCAGCCAGTGATTGGCGTTTTTGGCATAGTTGGCGGGCAGGACTTTCAACAGGTCTTTTTCTATCTCCAGCGGGGTTTTGCCGCGGCTGAAGTCAAGCCGGTGCGAAATGCGCATGACATGTGTGTCGACGGCCAGCGTTGGTTCGCCGAACCAGACGTTTAAGACGACGTTGGCTGTTTTGCGTCCGACACCGGCGAGGCTTTCTAAAGCTTCGCGGTTATGCGGAACTTCGCCGCCGTATTTGTCGACTAGATCTTTACTCAGAGCCATGATGCTTTTGGCCTTGTTGTTGAACAGGCCGATTGTTTTAATGTATTCTTTGAGTTTGTCGATGCCGAGAGCAAGCATTTTCTGCGGGGTGTCGGCAACGGCAAACAGGGCTTTGGTCGCTTTGTTGACGCCTTTGTCGGTGGCCTGTGCGGACAGAACGACCGCTACCAGCAGCGTGTAGGCGTTTTGGTAGTCGAGTTCGCAGCGCGGATTGGGATCGCGCTGATTGAAGATGTCCATAATCTCCATAATTTCTTTTTTGCTGCGCATTATGCTTTTACTCCTCCGGCTCCGGCGGCTTTGGGCGCTTTATCGTCCAGCGGCCAACGGGGACGCGGCTTGAAATCAAGGTCGTTGACGTAGCCTTTGGCGAATCTTTCCAATCCGGCCCAGGCAATCATTACGCCGTTGTCAGTACAGAAACGTATCGGCGGGGCGGAAAATTCCAGACCGTTTTTGTCGGCCAGTTCTTTGAGTTTGCCGCGCAGAAACGTGTTGGCCGCCACGCCGCCGGAAACGACCAGATCTTTGCCCTGGGGATAGTTTTGTTTGAAATAGGCGATTGCCTTGGCAAGTTTGCGGGTCAGGCAGTCGGTGGCGGCAACCTGAAAGGCGGCGCAGATGTCGGCGGCTTCGCGTTTGCGCATGATGGCGTGTTCGATGCTGCCGTCTTCGGAATAGGATTCAATGATTTTGCGCACGGCGGTTTTCAAACCGGAAAAAGAAAGGTTGCAGTCGCCGGAACCAATCAGTGGACGGGGCAGAACAAAACGGTCGGGATTGCCGACGGCGGCCATTTTTTCAATCATCGGGCCGCCCGGATAGCCGAGCCCGAGCATTTTGGCTACTTTGTCGAAAGCTTCGCCTGCCGCGTCGTCAATGGTGGTGCCGAGACGTTCGTATTCGCCGACATCCTTAACGACCAGAATCTGACAGTGGCCGCCGGAAACCAGAAGCAGCAGGTAGGGATAGCATACGTCGCTGGTCAGGCGGGCGGCAAGCGCGTGGCCTTCCAGATGATTGACGGCGACAAACGGTTTGTTCAGAGCCAGGGCCAGAGCTTTGGCCGCCATGACGCCGACGACGACCCCCCCGATGAGGCCGGGACCGGAAGAAGCGGCAATTGCGTCGACGTCCTCCAGCTTTATGCCGGCGCGTTTGACGCAGAGTTCGATTATCTCGTCAATATGTTCAAGATGCGAACGGGCGGCAATTTCGGGAACCACGCCTCCGAAAGCCTTATGTTCTTCCTGAGAAAGCAGACTTTCGCCCAGAATTTCGCGCTTGTCGCTGACAATGGCGGCGGCGGTTTCGTCACAGCTGCTTTCTATTCCTAAAACTATCATCCGAATATCCTAAAATCTGTTGCAGTTTTTGCAAATTCTTAATACATTATAGGCATAGTAATAAACTATAAATGAAAAATTGCCAAGAATTATCAGCAAAAGGATTGAGAAATGGTCAAAACCGAGGATTCCGGGACGAAAGAGAAACCTGCCGCGGAAAAAATGCCGAAGGTCGGGGTTTCCAAACTGAAACTGTTTGTCTGGCTGGTCGTTATTTTGGCCGTTATCGGAGCGGCGGCTTATCCGCAGGCGGTTAAAAAGGCCTATGTCTATCTGGAAGAACTGCACCGTCGGAATGCCGTGCAGGAGCCTGACCCGCTGGAAACGCTGCGGCAGGAAGTCGGTTCTTTGCAGCGACAGCTGGCGGATATGCGGTACAGGCTGGAGAATCAGGCGCCGACGACCGCAAACGTCATGATTGACGACGAATCGCTGGCCGAAATGAAGGACAGGCTGAACGCTATTGAAAAGCAAAATCTGAACGTGATTGATTCCAAGGCCGACGTGGCACTTGTGCTCGGGCTTCTGACCAGAATGGACAAAGCCGAAGCGCAGATGGGCAGGTTGGCGAAAATTTCCGACGACGGAGCGCTGATTTTGAGCGCAACCATGATGATTAAGGAAGCGGCTGCCAAGGGCGAGCCTTTTGCATATGAGGCTGAGGTTCTTGACCTTTTGGCCAGAGGCGATGAGAAAATCAGCCAGCCGGTGGCGGAAATCGTCAAATACGCGCCGCAGGGAATCAAATCAAAAAAGACGCTGACTGACGGTTTTAACAAAATTTACGCCGAACTGCTCGAACAACAGAAAGAAGAGTTTGCCAAAACCTGGAAGGATCGTCTGAACAGCAAGCTGAACGAGATTATCAAGGTCAAACGGGTTAAGGAAGAGGCTCCGGAATTTGAGGAAGACAAGGTTCTCGAAAAGGCCAAAAAACTGGTTGATGCAGGCAAAATCGCCAAGGCCGTCAGCCTGCTTGACGAAGCGCAGCACAAAGATGCCGCGGCCGACGCCGCCTTGAGCGGCTGGATGTCCGAAGCACGGGCAAGAATTGAATTTGACAGAGCGGTGAGCCGGATTTCCACTCATTCGCTGGCTTTGATGAAAGTGAACTATCTTAAAGGAGAGACCAACCATGACTAGAAAAATTTCGTCTTTTATTTTTATTGGTCTGATTTTTACATTAGCCGTGTGGATGTCGGATAAAAACAGCGTGATTACCGTGGACTGGCGCGGTTATGTCAACCGCTTTTCCATTCCGGAAGCGATGCTGCTGGTATTGGTTTTTGTGGCAGTAGTTGATTTCCTGAACCGGATTTTGCGCAAGCTGGTCATGGCTCAGGTAAAGGAAACCTACCGCTATAATTTGGGCAATACGGTCAACGAAGGCGAGGCGATTAACGTGCTGGCAGACAAAATCAGCGAAAAAATCGTCATCAACCGCCATGATTTTGACAATTCGCTGCTGTTGGTGCTGCGGACGATGACAAGCATTACCGCCGGCGACATGAAAGAAGCCCGCATGAATTTGCGCGCGCTGAAAAAACTTATCGGCAACGACCCGATAATCGATTTGCTGAAGATGAAGATTTACAAGGGCGAAAAAGATTTTGACAAGATGGAAAAACTCTCCGCCAAAATCATGAAAAACGAAGATATCCGGCTGGTCGGCATGAAAGCTGCGGTTGAAGCGCAGATGCAGAAAAAAGAGTTTGCCGAGGCGCTGGCAACGGCAAACAAGGCTTTCGAACTTCGCCAGGATTTGTACTGGGTCATTGAAAGCGCTTTTGAACTTCGCGCCAAAGCCGGAGATTGGGACGGCGCTTTGCAGGTGCTCTCTTCGGGGATTAAGAAAAAAATTATTCCGCAGGACAAGTTTAAACGCCTGAAAGCCATCGTGCTGTTTGAAATGGCGCTGGAAGCTCAGAAAAAAGGCGACGACGTCAATTTCTTCAGGCTTTGTTCGCAGGCGATTGAATGTGACGAAACGCTGGTTCCGGCCGCGGTGGCCATGGCCCGCTATTATGTGGCGAACGACAATCAGTTCCGCAAGGCGGCAAAGGTTCTGTTGAATGCCTGGGCAAAAAATCCGACTGCCGACGTGGCTTACGAATATCTGAAACTGTATCCGAAAGATGACATTACCGCCAAAATCCAGCGGATGGAAACTTTGTCGCAGACTAACGTTCTGCGTCCGTCGCTGAACAACATTATTCTGGCCGAGCTGGCGACCGAAGCGGGATTGTGGGGCAAGGCCAAAGCCGAAATAGAAATGTTCCTGATTAACAATCCGGCAACCAAGAAGCTGGCGGGAATGATTTCGAAATATGAGAAATTCAGCAACAATGACAAGAAGGAAGCGGCCAAATGGAAAGAAAAAGAAGCCAGCTGTGCCGATGACGCGATGTGGGTTTGCGACGAATGCGGTCATGCTTCCGCGGAATGGGAAGCCGTTTGTCCGCACTGTAACGCTTTTGGCCAGAGCCATTGGCGGCTCTATGTCGAAAAAGCCGAAAATGAGCCGGTTGTCGAGGTTCAGGCTGCGGACGACGACGACGAATAGCTTTATCTGGTCACAGCCGGCAGATGTTTTCCGCCGGCTGTTTTTTTTACGGGGTTAACAATGAAAAACGAAGAACTGAAAGAAATCTGGGCCGAAAAGTTTAAGCAGGTTCCCGGCATTCTGGAAAACGTCAGGCAGGTAAAGTCAGCGGCAACGGCTTTTAATACCAATGTTGATGCGGTGCTGAAACTGAAGGGCGCCGATTTGGAAAAACTGATTGCTGCGGAAAAGCTTTCGCTCCGGGATCTGACGAATATTGAAAGAACCAAGCTGCTGGCGCCGTCAGACGTCGTTAAGGGCATTTTCAAGTGTTTTAAAAGCGGCATTGCCGAGGAATGGCTGACCGAAGATAAGACCGTTTATGACTGGATGGTTAAAAATCTGGGGTATGACCGTTTGCAAATGGGCGGTCAGGGCGGCATTGTCGCCAATGCGCTGGCTGTGGCCGGCGTCGGCAAAGTCATTGCCCATACCAATTCGCTGCCGAAGCTGCAGGCCGACCAGTTTTTGAAACTGGATAATCTGGTTTCCTATGACGAAAAAGGCGTTGAAAAACCGGCCTGCAAGATTGATCGTCAGACCGATATTCCGCTGATTCACTGGATTATCGAATTTGACAAGGACGACAGCGTAAGCGTTGACGGCGAAAAGTTTGTGTGTCCGAAGTCAAATCGTTTTATTGCAACTTATGATCCGTTGAATCTGCATTTGGTGGTTGACGAGAACTTTATCCGCGCGTTGAGCAGGGATAAGGCGGAATATATCGTTCTTTCCGGTTTTCATGCCCTTACGGAGCAAAATAACGGCGTTAAGCTGCAAGACGATATTCTGCCGATTATCAAAGCCTGGAAAGCCCAGGGGAGCCTGATTCATCTGGAAATAGCCTCGACGCAGGACATTGCGGTTCGCCGGGCGCTGATTAGGAAGATTGCGCCGCTGGCGGATTCCATCGGCATTAACGAGAGGGAAGCGATAGACATTCTGGAAGTTATCGGCGAGGAGAAACTGGCGGAAGAATGCAATGTTCATACGACGAGCGTCAATATGTTCAAGGCGTTGCTGAAAATCAAACATCATATCGGGGCAGCGCGAATCCAACTGCATATGTTCGGGCTGTATATAACGCTGGCTGACAAAGGGTTCAGAATTTCGCCGGAAGCCAATCTGCGCGGCATGATGCTGGCGGCAACCGTCGCTGCGGGCAAAGCCGGTACCGGCAATATCAACAAAGCTGAAAATCTGCTTTGGGCCTGCGGACGCGAAGTTTCCGACGTTGGTTTGCACGAGCTGACTGATTTGGCAGATTTTATCGGCAATGAGAAGCTGGTTGAAACCGGTATCGGTTCTTATGACGGTTTTGACGTCATTGCCCTGCCGACGATAATCATCGAAAAGCCGCTGACGCTGGTCGGCATGGGCGATACGATTTCTTCGCTGTCGCTTTTGGCGGCCAGATAGAGCCGTCAGGAGCAAGGCATGCTGGCAAAACTGTCGGAATTAAACCGGAAATATATTCAGAATAACGGCTTTGGCGCCGGCAAGGAAGCTTTTGTCTTTACTAATCGTGGTTCGAAGCTGGTGCTGTCGGCGCCGCATGCCGTCAAAACGCAGCTTAACGGACGGGTCAAGGCCGCTGATTTGTTTACCGGCGCGCTGGCTGAGCTGGTTGGCGAAGACCGCGGTATCTCTACGCTTATCCGCACGGTTTATCTGGAGCGGGAATATCTGGCCGACGAATTTGTGAAAGAGAGAGGTTTATCTGGTTATTTTTTTCTGGATTTGCACGGTATGGTCGATCATGAAAAATTTGAATTGGCAGCAGGTACCGGGCTGTTGGAAGCCGATGCCTATGCCAAGGCACTCAAAGCCGTTGAAAAACTGGGAAAAAGCTATGGGCTGCGAATGGTGCTTAATCATCCGCATTATAGCGGAATCGCCGGAATGAAAGCTTTTACGGCGCGAATGCAGATGCAGACCGGTAAACCGCAGGTATTGCAGCTGGAAATCGGCCGCGCGTACAGGGATTTTTATGAAAGACCGGAAAACGTAACGGCCAAAACGCTGCCGTTTTTGGCGGAACTGTCTGAAACGCTGGAAAACTGCCTTTAATCGGATTTCTTTTCGGCTGCGGCGCTTTCATCCGTCTGCGGTGTAATTTTTATCAGGCTGAGCTGGTTCTTGTTGCGTTTGACAATTTCAAACAACAGGCCGCCGAAGACGAATTTTTGTCCCGGTTCGGGAATCGACTGTGTCATCTCCAGCAGGTAGCCGGCAACGGTAACGGCGCATTCGTCGTCGATGTTCCAACCGAATTTGCGGTTGATGTCGCGGATGGGAACCTGTCCGTCGACCAGCCAGCTGTTTTCGCCGTTTTTGCGAATGCCCATGGTATCGAGATTCTGAATGTCGGTTTCGTCGTTGATGTCACCGACGATTTCCTCAAGAATGTCTTCCAGCGTGACAACGCCTTGCAGGGTACCGTATTCGTCGACAACAATGGCAAAATGTTCCCGGCGTTTGCGGAACATTTGCAACTGTTGCAGCAGGGTTGTGTTTTCGGGAATGAACCATGGCGCCGACATCAGTTTGCGAACGTCGATTTTGGAAAAATCGTTTTTCTTATCGACGCATTCTTTCAACAGATGTTTGACTCTGATGATACCCACGATGTTTTCCGGTTTGTCCTGATAAAGCGGAATACGCGAGAACGGCGAATTTTTGACTTTGTCGACCATTTTTTTTACCGGCATGTCGACGTTGAGCGCAAACAGGTTGCGGCGATGGTTCATAACGTCGTAAACTTCGACGTCGTCCAAATCAAGAATGCTTTTAAGCATTTCGCTTTCTTCCTTGATTTCTTCACCCTTATACATGTCTATTGCGCCACGGATTTCGGAAATGGCGGCGTCTTCGCTGTTTTCGCCCGAGGAGTGAAGTTTGAACAGGCGGAAAGTAAGATTGACGATTTTCTGGAGTACGTAAGTCAGCGGCGAAAAGACGGCAACCCAGAAATTGACCATCGGCGCGACGACCAGAGCAACGGCGTTGGCGTGTTTTACCGAATAGCTTTTGGGCAGCATGTCGGTATAAATAAGAATCAAAACCGTCATAATAACCGTAGCGTAGGCGACGCCTTCGCTGCCAAACAGGCTGATGAGGACGCTGGTAGCCAGCGAGGTGGCCATGGTGTTGAACAGATTGGAACCCAGCAGAGTCGTGATAATCAGCTTGTCCCGGTGTTTGAACAGGCGATTGATGGTTTTGGCTTTTGGATTATGCTCGTTTTTTTCCTGATCAAGCATAAAAGCCTGCGACGCTCCGGTCAAGGCAGTTTCCGATCCGGAAAAGAAAGCTGAGAGGAGGAGAAAGGCGATGACCGCGGCGATTGAAACTATCATTTTTTATCCTGAAGAAAGTCGGTTATGGCTTCAACAACACGCTGGACGGTGTTGTCAACCTGTTCTTCGCGGGTTTCGACGACAATGTCGGCCTGCGAATAATAGGGGTATTCTTCACTGATGTATTTTTCCAGCTTGTTTTTCAGATGTTCGTCGTTGCCTTTTAGAAACGGACGATGTTTGCGTCCGGCCGTACGGTGGTAAAGGACGTCGACATCGGCTTTGAGCCAGACGGTAATGGCATGATCCTTAGCCAATGCCCGGGTCTGTTCGGCAACGAAAGAACCGCCGCCCGATGCCAGAACGCAGGGCGTTCCCTGCAGAAGGCGTTTCATAACCCGCTGTTCGCCGGCGCGGTATTCTTCTTCGCCAAAACATTTTAATACGTCTACCAAAGACAACCCGGCGGCTTTTTCAATTTCCTGGTCTCCGTCGACAAACGGAAGGTCAAGTTTCTTTGCCAGTCTTTTGCCAACGCTGGTTTTACCGCTGCCCATCAGGCCGACCAGCAAAATTATTTTATCAAACTGTTGCATTTTTTCTTAATTTTTCTTTCAATCTCTTTTGATAAATAATATAGTGAATTGAGCAATTATCAATATTTTTTATAAGGTTATATAACATGAGACAGAAAAAATCAAATGCTATATTTTACGTTTTGGGCGCTGTTGCGCTGGCCGGAATCCTGTTTGTGGTTTCGCGCGAAGTCAGCGTAAAGACGGAACATGTCGAACAGCCTTTGGAAAATACGTTTTTGAATAACTAAGGCTTTTTATGGAAAATTTCGGCATTGACGATTTTCTGGAAATGATGGCGGCGGAAAAAGGCGCGGCGCAAAATACGCTGGCGGCCTATCGGCGCGATGTTGAACAGTTTGCCGCATTTGCAAAGGTTTCCGATGTGTCGGCTTTTCGTCAGAGCCACATTTCCGCATTTGTACAGAAACTGAGTAAGGACAAGCTGGCGCCGAAAACGATTGCACGGAAAATTTCAGCATTGCGCGAATATTTCAAGTTCCTTTATTCCGAAAGGGAAATCAAAGACAATCCGGCTGCCAATATTTTGTCGCCGAAGCAGAAAAAGCCGTTGCCGAAATTTCTGACCGAAGAAGAAATCAGGCGGTTGATTGCCGCGGCCAAAGCGCATGACGACTGCCGACACCGTCGTACCGCGGTAATGCTGGAACTGATGTATGCCTGCGGTTTGCGCGTATCTGAACTGGTCAGCTTGCCGGAAAACTGTCTGAATTATGACAAAAGGCAGATTATGGTAAAAGGCAAGGGCAGCAAGGAGCGAATCGTGCCGGTTGCGCCGGCGGCTCTGAATGCCGTTTCAGAATATATGGGGTATCGGGATTTCTTTTTGAAGGCAGGGCGGAAATCCGTCTGGCTTTTTCCGTCAAAAGTTTCTTCCTCCGGACATGTTACCCGTGACGCTTTTTTTAAGAATATTCAGGCGGCGGCGATTGAGGCGGGACTGCCGCGCGAAAGGGTTACCCCGCATGTTTTGCGCCATTCTTTTGCGACCCATTTGCTTAATCATGACGTCGATTTGCGTTCGGTGCAGAGAATGCTCGGCCATGAAGATATCGGCACGACCGAAATTTATACGCATATCATTTCAGAAGCGTTAATTAAGAAGGTGCAGAGCAAGCATCCCCTGGCTAAAAAGTTTGTATAATGGGGAACTGAGTAAGATAAATCTATTATTTTTCTGATTCTCTGTCTTTGTAAAAACTTCTGTGGTAAAAGCTGTTTAAAAATTAAGGGAGGGTGCGGTTAAGCAACTCCTCCCGAAAGTTAAACATAATTTTTATTTTAATTTCTGCTCGAAAGTCTTGCAAAAGAGATCGAGCAGATCTCTGACCGTGCTGTCGTCGGAAATTTCGGTTGACAGACGGTGGAATACCTGAACATCAAGTTCGTCTTCGGTCCAGGCTACGGCCAAATCCCATTCCTGAGGGCCAAAGCCGACCGGATGCAGTTGTTTTACTTTCTTCTTCAGAAAGTCCTCATCCAGTTTTTCGCCGACCTGCTGAGAAAAGATAACCGCGGTTTTTGTGCGGAACCGCTCAATCAGCTGTTCTTTGGTCGGCGGCAAGGCTTTCAGAATCCGGGCACGGATATCGTTGACCTTGTTGCTGCCGGCGCTGAAATATTCGGCAATGTCGGCAAAAGTGGCTTCCGAATCCAAGTAGGCCAAAGGCTGATTGTCTTCCGAACTCAGCGGGCGACCGGTCAAAAATTCGAGCGCTTCAACCAGGTCGATCAGAAGAGTACGCGGAATGACGGGGCTGGAAACCGGACGCTCAAGATCCCGGACAAAACATCCCGACTTTTTGATAAAGAAGGTTTTGATGTCGTAAGAATCCTGAAAGTTCAACAGGCTGAGAGTTTCTCCGCAATAAAAATTTACGATTGCTTCAAAACTCAGTTTCTTTTGGAAATATTCCAATGCGAGTCTGCAGAACTTCTGATTGGTCTGTTTTGCAACGGCTTTTACGGCGCTGCAAAAGACTGCGGGTCTGAAAAAAGCCGGGGCTTTCATCAAAACTTCGGCTACCTGTACCTCGTCTTTGGCGTTAAATACAACCTCTCCGTTTGCATTTGCATAAAGAGGTTTCAATTTCGGTGATCTGTTTACCAGCTCCTGGGCCAATAAAGCAGAAACTTCTTTTTTGTTCATAATCTATATAAATTTATAAGGTTTTAATGAAGACAAAGTAGCATCATCGGACAAAAAAATCAAGCTTTATTTAGGCGAAATGGACAAAAATATGTTTGCGTAAAAAAAGAGAGCCGTTTGAGGGCTCTCTGGAAAAGAAGTTAAATTTTTCTATTCATCGGAAAAAAATGCAATTAAATCCCTGACGGTGCCTTTGGAAACAAGGTCTTTGTCCGGGAATTTTCCAAACCTCTGCCGACACCAGTTCAGGACGGTCAGATAAAAATTGTAATCTTTGAAATCAGCCGGAAGCATCAGATCTATCCGGGTGTTTTCATCCAACTGTTCGGCTTTGACGTTCAGGCAATCGGCCAAAAACTGTTTTACCTGCGCGGCCGTGGTTTTCGGTTTCATCAGTTCGGCGCGAATTTCGGCCGAAGTCTGTGGGTCTGAGCAAAAATATTCGGCAAATTTGACTGCCGGGAGATCAGAATCACGCAAACGGCGCTCGACATATTTCCATTCGGCCTGATTGTTAAGAGCGAATGAGGAACGGCCGGCACGACAGCGCATCAGTTCGACTATTTCCTTAAAATAAGGATAAGACACCTTTCCGTTGTTTAAGGAAATCATAAGACCTTCAACCTGTTCTTTGGAGAAGGCTGTTTTGCGACGGATAATGTTTACTGCTTCTTTCCGTCTTAATGTTGCTGTTGCCATAATTTTTCTGTTTTTGAGGTTTAACTTCTATATATAATAGTTAATGCTGCATCATAATTCAGAGTTTTTGAACCCTCCTTATACTACAGCTTTAAACGTAAATCAACAAAAATCGACAAAATTTTATTAAAGGTGACGGGCAAGGGCAAGAAACTGATTTGGCGTAATTTGTTCTGCTCGGGAAGTCAGCGGAATTTGCAGTTCGCAGCATATTTTTTCCAGACCGGGAATCGATTTAAGGCTTTGACGAATCATTTTGCGGCGCTGTCCGAATGCCAAAGCGCTCAGCTTTTCGATGCCGGCGATGTCTTTGGCGGAAAGTCCGCTGCGGAGCGGCGTAAAGAGGAGAACCGAAGACCAGATTTTCGGTGCAGGCACGAAACATTCGGGATTAAGATCAAAGAGTTTTTCGATTTTGCAGAGCAGCTGAGACAAAATAGATATGCGGCCATAGTCTTTGCTGCCGACGGGCGCCAAAATGCGGTCGGCGACTTCTTTTTGGAACATAAGGGTCAGGCTGGCAAAATTTTCTATTTCTTTCAGCCAGCCGACCAGCAGCGGGACGGAAATGTTGTAGGGAAGGTTGCTGACAATATGGCGTGGAGTTTGATTAAGTTCGGCAAAGTTCTGCTTCAAGGCGTCGCCGTTGACGATTTGCAGGCGTTCTCCGACTTTGGTTTTGATTTCTTCCATAATGGCAATGCAGCGTTCGTCCATTTCAACCACGGTCAGCTTGTCCGGTTCGGCGCGGAGAATTTCACGGGTCAGGCCGCCCGGGCCGGGGCCGACTTCGTACACGGCGGCGCCGCGATAATCGGAGAGGTTTTGCGCATTCAGCGAAAGCCTGATGATTTTGCCGGTAATGTTGCGGTCGAGAAGAAAATTCTGCCCGAGAGCCTTTTTAGCCAGCAATCCGTGCGCTTCGACCGTAGCGCGAAGCGAGGGAAGCATATTTATTTTTTCTTCAAGACTGAGACTCATTTTATATTCTGACCTCTATAACCGCCGCCTGACGCAGTTCCTGCAGATGGCGGGCGGCGATTTCTTCCATGCGGCGCTCTTCAAGGAATTTTTTGATGTTTTCCTGAGTGGGGGTTTCGGCTTTATCGCGTTTGGGGTCGAATATCTTGTCAAGCTTGAGGATATAGTAATCCTGTCCGACTTTGACCGGATCAGAAACTTCGCCGGGTTTCAGTTTGCCGAGAGCGTTTTTAAGCGGGGTTATAAGACGTTCCCGGTTAATCCAGCCAAGGCTGCCGCCCTTGGAAGAACTCGGAGCTTCCGAAAACTGCATGGCATAGAGTTCAAAACGGGGATCCTGCCGCAGGTTGGCGACCAGACCCTCCAGATTTTTGGCGTTTTTGCGTTTGATGAGAATTTCGGAAACCATATATTTTGCGGTGCTGAGGTCGCGGTCGGCTTCTGCCTGGGCTTCTTCAATTTCTTTCTGGGTCAGTTCTCCTTCGGCCATTGACAGTTTGCGGATAACGCGTATCCAGGCCAAATCGGATTTCATCTGTTGCAGAAACACCTGATAGCTGACGCCGCTGTCTTTGAGAATCTGCCGGAGTTTGCCCTGAGGGATTTTGTTGCTGGTTTCAAAAAAACGAACGGATTGGTCAATGTCCTTGTCGGTTATGACAATGCCGTTTTTTTCGGCGTCCTGGAGTTTAAGCTTTTCGTCAATGGCTGCCTGCAGCGTGCGCTGGACGATCATGTTGCGGGTCTGGTCGTTGACGGGGATGCGGGTGTTCATGACGAAGGCATTGACCCTGTTTTCCAAATCTTCGGTCGTCAAAATTTCGCCGTTGACGACGGCGACGATTTTAACGGCACCGGGAAAAAGCTTCTGAGGTTTCGGCGCGGCAGGCGCTGTTGCCGGGGCGGCCGGCTCAGCAGGCTGCTGACGGACAACGGAGGTTTCGTTTTTTTTGTTTTCGCCGTCATTTTGAAACATGACCGAGTTGCCGGCCGGTTTGGCGCTTTGGCCGATGGAGGAAAGGTCGAGCGCCTGAGCCGGAAAAACTGAGGTTATACCAAGCAGGAAAGCCGTCGCAAAAAATTTTCTCATTAACTTTCTCCTTATCTTAAAAAACTTATTTGGAACCGAAGCCGCCAAGCGTTTTCAGCAGGAAGGAAACGCTGAATTCGTAATTTCCTTCATATTCCGGATCGTTGGAATGGTAGCGGTGGATGTCGGTTATCAGTTTCAGACATTCGTCTTCATAAATTATTTCGGCACCGTGTTCGATAGAACCGCCTTTGGGCGCCAAATCCTGGCGGTTGTAAATGGTCAGGCTCCAGTCGCGCGTCAGTTTGGCGGTCAGTGACGTATAGAGTTCTTTACGTTCGCGGGCATCATAGGCGTAAGCTGCCGAATCGTTTCTCTGCAGATAGATATAAGAGATATAGCCGCGCAGCATGCTGGGGCCGAAAGACGTGCCCAGTTCACTGTAGTTAATGTCGAAAGTGTCTTTGTCCAGACGGAAACGATAAGTTAAGTCCAGATAATCGGCCGGTGCGGCATAGATACGGCCGACATAGTCGGTAAAGTTGCTGTCTTCGTCGATGCCCTGCGTAAAGCTTTCGTCTTTGTTGAATTTGTAACTTTGGGCGATGAAGGCTGAAGTGCGGCCGAGGATGTTGCCATAAGAACTCCAGTTGATGCCGTAGCTGATACGGCTGCCCGTGTCATTGCGGTCGTAACCGGGATAACGGTCGAGGTCGAGGACGTTAGAATCGGAAAGTTCAATATCCTGACTGTCTTCGTTTGGAATTTTATCGGCTTTGTTGCCGCCGTTCGGCGCGGCGACGGCGACAATGACCGGTTCCAGAATCTGACGGGAGTTTTCGGTCGCGCGGACAAAGGGCAGGCGCCATTCCAAACCGACCTGCGGGAAGACGCGGGCAACGCCGCCGGTAAAGTTTTGGTCATCTTCGTTGGTATAATTGTCGACGTAGTAAAGGTCGGACTTTACCGAAGCGACCATGCGGTATTTTTCGCCGTAGGGGCTGGTGTAGGGCAGCACCCATGAATTTATCATTGAAGCGCGCTGGGTGGAAACGTCGTCTTCGCGGTAAACGGAAGCAAAGTCGAGATTGGTTTTGGTGTAGGCGCCGTAAGTGCCGACATCGCTGATGTTTTCGTAAGAAATCAGCGGGGCGACGAAAGGTTTGTTGAGATTGCGGCGGTTAAACTCGTTTTTGTCTGCTTCGCGAAGATTGTAACTGACCAGTTTGTAATAGTAGGCTTCGGCCGAGGCGTAATTGCGGTTGTCAAATCCCTGCAAGCGGATCCGCGAGGTCAGCCAGGCATTGTCCTTATACGGGAGGGAGAGGTCTTTCAGATACAGGCTGTCAGAAGCGTAATTAATATCTGTGTCGGCCAGCCAGAAGTCGTTGATTTCATAACGGGCCTTTAAAAACAGGTTGCCGCGGTTCTTGTCTTTGTCTTCGTCCGTGAGAAAAGAACCCTGCGCATCAATGTCGCCTTTATAGAAATATTTGCGGTATTCGCCGTTCCAGACGATGCCTTTGTCCGAGCTTAACATCGGTGCAAACAGCAAATCTTCATGATCCGAAATGTTCCAAAAATAACGAGGCTGAAAGTAGCCGCCCAGATAAGAGGAGCTTCCGATTGTCGGGGCGATAAAACCGGAACGGCGTTTGACGGAAGGATCAGGGTGCGAGAGAAACGGCGTGTAGAAAACCGGCACGCCCTTGACTTCAATGAATGCGTCGTTGTAGTAAACATCCTGATTTTTTGCGTCGTGTTTTACCTTTCGCGCCTTAATCTGCCAAAGCGGGTCTTTGCTGCGGCAGACGTCGCAGGGCGAGTAGACGACGTTTTCCATAACCTTGTTGTCGTTGGCCATTTTGCGGAATTTGCTGGCCGCGATGCGGGTTTCGTCTTTCATGATGATGCGGACGTCGGTCATGTGGCCTTTGGTCATTTTGTCGTCAAGTTCGACATAGTCGGAAAAAACGACGGTTCCGTCGGCCTGAACGATGCTGACGTTGCCGACGGCCGTGACAATATCGTCTTTCTGGTTGTAAATGACCTTGTCGGCCTTCAGCGTCTGGTCCTTACGGATAATATTGACGTCGCCGACAGCGGTAATGGTCTGCATGTCTTTGTTGTCGATCATTTCGTCGGCACTGAAATAAATATCGTCGGTTTCTTTTTCAACTCCGGCGGCCGGCTGCGGTTTGGCGTCCATGAAAGAGGTAATGTTGTAGCTTGGTTCAAGTTCGGCATAGGGTTTGGCCTTATCCGGCTCCCTGCCGAAAGGATCCGGTTCAAACGCGGCGGCGGAAACAGCCGAAGCGGCCCAAAGAGCCGTTGCCGTCCAAAGGATTTTTTTGCCGAAAACTTTATTCATCCGTACTTTCCCTGAGTTTTTTCTTCCGCGTAAAGAAAGCCGGATTATAGAACAATAAGAGATAAATGCAAGTCATCAGCGGGACCAGAAAATTTGCGTATAAAAGCGGCAGAAAATAAAGGTTTTTGGCCGAAAGGTTGGTAAAGGCCAGATCTCCCGCCTGGATAAGAACCATAATAAAGATAGATACGGAAATGATTTTGGTTTGGCCGCGGCGGTTAAAGTTGCCGACCAGCAACCCGGTGCAGGCCAGCAGTGCAAAGGCCAGATTGTACAAAGGCGTCAACAGGCGTTTGTTGCCTTCGGTAATGTAACGGTTTGCCTCGGCAGGAGTCAGGCTTGGGTCGCTGCGGGCGTTGAAAAGTTCCATCAGCGTTTTTTCGCGAACGCCTTCTTCCTTTTCCTTTTTGGGGCCGGTCGTGCCGAAATCGACCGAATAACGGTCGAAGGCCAATGACGAGAACTGCGAATTGTTCCGGTTAATTTCCTGTCGCACGCCGTTGACGAGGATAATCCGCGGGCCTTTGTCTGTATAAACAATGCGTCCGCGCTCGGCAGACAGCGTCGTTTTGGTTTTCGGGTTGCGCTCGTCGTTGACAAGAATGCCGGTCAGAGAGCCGTCTTTTTCGTGCGTGGTAACGAAAACGGTCAGATTAAACTGCAAAGTGGTAAATTCGCCTTCCCGGAACATCAGGTGCGAAACATCGTTTTTGACTTTCCACTCCAATTCGTTAAAAGCCTTTTCAGCCTGCGGGATGCCGATATTGTTGACATACAGTCCGAAGACGGAAAGGGCGATACCCATGAACAGCGCGGGTTTGGCGTTTTGCCAGGGGCTGATGCCGGCGGATTTCATTACAACCAGTTCGCGGTCGGAAAGCATGCGGTTGTAAACGAAAAGGACGGCGACAAACAAGGCTATCGGCGACAGAATGATATACAGCCTCGGCATCAGAAGCGACGTCATTTCGATAAACAGGCTGAGCGGCAGCCCTTTGTTGGTAATCAGTTCGACAAAGCGCAGCGACTGGGTAAGCCAAAGGATGGACAGCAGCGAAAAAGTTACCAGCAGGAAGCCGACAAAAATCTGTTTGGCGATGTAGACGTTTAATTTTTTCATATCATCAGAGTTTTATTTGTACAAATCGTTATGGATTATAACCAAAATATCTTATAAAAAAACTAATATTTTTAAAAATTTGCAGATTTTATTTTGCCGTGCGCAGAATCGGTGTTATAATAGACAAAAAACAACCGGGCGGAGACAGCCGATGGCTCAGGACAAAGAAGAAAAAAAGACCGAGGACGAGACGTACAAGGCGGAAGCCGCGCATCGTCTGGAGCTGGCCAAGGCTGACGAAAAGCGGATCAGGGAAGAAATCGAGGCTCTGAAAAAGGAAATCGAGAAAGCCAAAGAAGCCAGGGAAGGTAAGGTTATCGACATTCAATGGGCGGAAGAGGAGCTGGCCGACTGCCGCCTGCTGGAAGAGATTGCCGGACGAAAAAAGGAACGTTTGGAAAGAATCATCAGTTCCGACAGCCGCGAAGAACTGCCCGACTTAATCGGTTTCAGCCCGAAACAAAGGGTTTATGCCGATAAGGACGGAAAGGGCGGCAACGACGGAAAAAAAGAAGACAAAGGCAAAAAGGAAGAAAAAACGCCGGAAGAGAAAGGCCGGCTGCGCCCGTCTCCGGAAGCCGCGGCAACGGCAATGACGGCGGCCGGCGTGGCTTCGGCCCTCAAACGCAGCGAAAACACCAAATTGAAAGAAGTGGCGCGCGGGGTCAGCGCGGTTTCGGCCATTCAGGCGGAAAGGAGCAGCCGAGCGCAGATTAACGGGCGCGGCAAAGGTTTGCGGTTGGCCGGAGCCGGTTTGAGCCGGGCGGCGGAAAAGAGGCTGATAAAAGAAGAGCGCCGACAGGAACGTGCGTTTAAAAAACTTCAGAAAGAAAACGAGAAAGGCGTTACGGCTGTCCGTACGGAAAGCCGGTTTGTGACCAAAGACGGCGAAAAAGCCGATAAAAATAAAAGTATGCCACCGAAAACTGCAGGCGAAGACAAGAAGAAGTCCGACGAGCTGCGCCGTGCCGAACTGGAGCGGAAAATCGAAAAACTGCGCGAGAAACTTGAAACCTTGCAACGCCGAAGAATACGGCAGGCCGGAAAGGTTGCGGACGGCAGCGCCAACGAAGTCAGATTCAGCGCCGAAGAAGCAAAGGCATTGCCAAGCGTGAAAGCCGGCCGGGCAATGGAGGAGGCTTATAAGGCCAAAGAACTTCCGGCGGCGGAAAAAGGCGGCGCGGTTAACGAGGCAAGCCTGACAAAAATGGAGCATACGGCGGCAAAGGCCGAAGAAAGCCTTAAAACGGCGACGCTGGTTCCGGATTATGCCACGCCGGAATTTAAACGGAAAGCTGCCGAGCAGGGGATTGATCCGAACAAAGGAAAAAGCAGGGAGGAAAAGAAAACCGACCGGCAGAAACTTCTGGCTCTGAGCGGCCGGCCGGGAACGGGCGAGGCCTTTCGGAACGAAGAAAAACCGGCGACGGAAGATCGTCAGGGCGAAAGACCGGAACTGCGAATCGATCCGGAAAAAAGCCGGGCGGCGTCCGCGGAGAAAAGCGGCAAGGAAATCAATATGCAGCAGTATCGTCTGACCAAAGAGCTGCAGGGAGGCCGGCAGGCCGGCTGATTTATGTCAAAAGGCGCATCAGGAGGGCGGAAGGCTCTCCTTTTTTATTAAATCTTTCAATTTACATACGTTTTTTTCCGATAAGTCTTTTTTGTGCTTGAATAAGGTTTTGTTTACGAATAGTCTGATAGCATAACGTTATTGTCCGGAAAAGCTGACAAGCGGCGTTTGCGGACTGAACTCAATCTTTCGAAAGGTAAAATTATGACCGACGCTTCAGCTGCCTCGCAGGTTGCCGCCAAATGGCGCAAAAAAAGAGGGTCTCTGATTATGGCCCTGCACGAAATTCAGAGTGTGAAGGGTTATGTGCCTTGGGAAGACGCCGTTGACATTGCCAACGGAATGGGAATTCCCCTGGCGCGGATTTATGAAGTTCTGACCTTCTACAATTTTTTCAAGTTAGATGCCCCCGGCAAAGCGGTTATCTCAGTTTGTACTGGAACCGCTTGTTATTTAAAAGGCAACGACAAAGTGTTGGAAGAGTTTAAAAAGGAACTCGGAATCAACGAGGGCGAAAGCACTGCCGACCGGATGTTCCATCTGCAGGTGGTTCGCTGCGTGGGCTGCTGCGGCCTGGCTCCGGTCTGCGTGGTCAACGGCAAAACCTACGGCCGCGTTTCTCCCAACGACGTCAGAAACATTCTTGACGAATGGCGCACCAAATTAGCCGATGATAAGGAGTAAGGACGATGGCCGATATCGATATTGACAAAAGATTTGACATCCATGAGATTGCCAAGAACAAAAACGCCGATTTGGATCGTTTTCGCTGTACGATTTACTGTTGTCATTCCACCGGCTGCAAGTCTTCGGGCAGCGACGACATCATTTCCCTGTTGCAGGACGCTATTGAAGAGTATGACCTGAAGGACAAGGTTCGCATCGTGGCGGCCGGCTGTATGGGATTATGCGCCCAGGGGCCGCTGATGCGCGTGGAAATCAAAGGTCAGAAAGACGTTCTTTACAAACGTCTGGAACCGCTGATTGCCCGTCTGGTCGTTGCGGAGCACGTGGTGCCGGCGCTGAAACTGGAAGACGGCGAAACTTTCGAGATACCGGAATTTTTGCAGCAGCATGTTCTGTCGCTGGATTTGCCTTTCTTTACGAAGCAGGAAAAAGTTGTGTTGAAACTGGCCGGACACATGGATCCGGAAGACATTCACGAATATATTGCCCACGGCGGTTATCTGGCGCTGGAAAAAGTGCTGAAAACCATGACGCCGGCGCAGGTTGTGGACGAGATTAAAAAATCCGGCCTGCGGGGTCGCGGCGGCGGCGGTTTTTCAACCGGCATGAAATGGGAACTGGCGGCAAAAGTGCCGACGGTCGACGAAAAGTTTATTATCTGCAACGGTGACGAGGGGGATCCGGGAGCCTATATGGACCGCAGTATTCTGGAAGCGAATCCGCACGCGGTTATCGAGGGTATGATGATTGCCGCCTATGCCATCGGGGCGACGGAAGGCTGGTTTTATATCCGCGCCGAATATCCGCTGGCGGTCGAACGGTTGGAAAAAGCCATCAAGGCCTGCAAGAAAAACCGCTTGCTCGGCAATAACATCATGGGTACGGATTTCTGTTTTAACATTGACATTCGTCTTGGTGCCGGCGCTTTTGTCTGCGGCGAGGAAACGGCACTGATTCATTCAATTGAAGGCAAGCGCGGCACGCCGCGTCCGCGGCCGCCGTATCCGACCGACAAGGGTCTGTGGGGCAAGCCGAGCTGCGTCAACAACGTGGAAACGCTGGGCAATGTGGCGTCGATTATTCTGAAGGGCGCCGACTGGTTTGCTTCTTTCGGAACCGAAACCTCGAAAGGGACGAAAGTTTTTGCCCTGACCGGACAGGTCGAGCATTCCGGACTGATTGAAGTGCCGATGGGAACGACAATTAATGAAATCGTCAACGAAATCGGCGGCGGCGTGCCAAACGGCAAAAAACTGAAAGCGGTACAGACCGGCGGTCCGTCCGGCGGCGTTATTCCGCTTGAATATCTGGATTTGCCGGTATGTTACGAAGAACTCAAAAAAGTCGGTTCGATTATGGGATCCGGCGGTATGATTGTTATTGACGACACGCAGGATATGGTAAGTCTGGCCAATTTCTATCTGGATTTTACGGTTGACGAATCCTGCGGCAAATGCGCGCCTTGTCGTATCGGCGGCAAGCAGATGCTTTTGCTGTTGGAGAAAATAAACAAAGGCAAGGGAACCAGAGCCGATATTGAGGAACTGCGCAAAATTGCCCACGCAATGCAGAAAGCTTCGCTCTGCGGTTTGGGTCAGACGGCGCCGAACCCGGTTCTGTCTACCCTGAAGTTCTATGAGAACGAATATCTGGCCAAAGTTGAGCCGAATGAGAAGAAATAGAGGAGACTGACAATGGTAAAATTGAAAATTGACAATTATGACGTCGAAGTTCCTGCCGGTACCTCTATTTTGGACGCGGCGCGGACGGTGCAGATTGAAATTCCGACTTTGTGCAAACATCCCGACGTTGATCCGAGCGCCGGCTGCGGCATGTGTATCGTGCGGGTCAACGGCAGGGTTATGCGTTCCTGTTGCACGCCGGTCGGCGAAGGTATGGAGGTCATAACTTCCGATCCGGAACTGGTTGACGTTCGCAAGACGGTTTTGAAACTGATTTTGAGCAATCATCCGAACGAATGTCTGACCTGTATCCGTTCCGGTCACTGCGAGTTGCAGGATATGGCCAATACGTTTGGTATTCGCGACAGCAAGCTGCCGAGCCTGAACAAAAAGTATGACATTGACGACTCAACCAAGGCGATTGTGCTGGACGCGTCCAAGTGCATTGTCTGCGGCCGTTGCGTCGAGGTCTGCCAGAATCAGCAGAATGTTTGGGCGCTGAGCTATCTGAACCGCGGTTTGGCCACCCGGATTACCGCCGCAGGCGGCATTAATCTGGCGGACAGCCCCTGCATCAAATGCGGCCAGTGTTCGGCGCATTGTCCGACCGGCGCGATTGTCGAATATGACGAAACCGAAAAAGTATGGAACATGCTCAATGACAAAGACCTGTATACCGTTGTGCAGATTGCGCCTGCGGTTCGCGTGGCCATCGGCGAAGAGTTCGGTTACGATTTCGGCGAGAATCTGACCGGCAAAACCTATGCCGCTCTGCGCCGTATGGGTTTCAAAAAGGTTTTTGATACCAATTTCGGCGCCGATCTGACGATTATTGAAGAGGCTTCCGAGTTTGTCGAACGCTTTACAAAGCGTCCGGAAAGTCTGCCGATGTTTACGTCCTGCTGTCCGGCCTGGGTTGATTTGCTGGAAAAATATCATCATGACATGATTCCGCATTTTTCAACCTGTAAATCGCCTCAGTCAATGGTTGGCGCGATGGCCAAAACCTATTATGCAGAGAAGATGGGTATTGATCCGGCCAAAATCCGCGTGGTTTCGGTTATGCCCTGCACGGCCAAAAAGTGGGAAATCGTCCGCAGCGAAGATATGCGCAGTTCCGGTTTTCAGGATGTCGACGTATCGATTACGACCCGCGAACTGGCCAGAATGATTAAACAGGCCGGCATCGACTTTCGCAAGCTGCATGACGAAGAAGCGGACAGTCCGTTGGGCGAATATTCCGGTGCGGCAACGATTTTCGGCGCCACCGGCGGCGTTATGACTGCGGCGTTGCGCACGGCTTATTTCTATATTACCGGCGAAGAGCTCGGAAATCTGGACTTTAAGGAAATCGACGGTCTGGAAGGCATTAAAGCGTGCGAAGTCGACATCAAAGGAACCAAGGTTCGAATTGCGGTGGCACACGGCATCGGCAACGTTGAACAGGTTTTGGACAAGGTTCGCGCCGCCAGGGAAAACGGCGAGGAAGTGCCTTATCACTTTATTGAGGTTATGGCCTGCCGCGGCGGCTGCATTGCCGGCGGCGGACAACCCCGGGTCATGATGCCGGATCAGCCGAAACCGCGCGGCATTACCGACGATATTCGCAAAAAGCGCGCTAAAGGTTTGTTTGATGAGGATTTGAATGCCAAAAACCGGCTTTCGCATCATAACGAATCCATTAAGACGCTGTATGCCGAGTATCTCGGCAAGGCCGGTTCGGAAAAGGCACATGAGCTGCTGCATACGCATTATGTTCCGCGCGGGCTGTATAAAAAATAGCGATTTGGCGAAGAAAACGACATGTAAAAAAACCTCCGATAACCTCGGAGGTTTTTTGTGTTCACTCGACCAGTTCTATTTTCAGACGTTTGTTCAGACAGAAACAAATATTGTTTATTTCGCCAAGAAAGCGCCGTTGGCCGTTTAAGTGCTCTTCAACGACATTCAGCGGTATCTCGCTTTGCGCGCTGAACTCTTCCGGCGTCAGCCCCTGCTCCGCCAAAGCCCGGCGAAAACTTTCGCCGTATTCCGAGCGCAGCCGCTGTAAATTCTGTTTTCTGATTTTATTTTCCATAACTTCCTCCATAAAAGGTTTTGCTAAAAACAAAACCGCTCCCAAAATGAGAGCGGAGAATTGCTAAGCAAAACCAGCCGTTGCTCCGGCTGGTTTTGTCTGCAAAATCTTGGTAAACCTTATTGAGTGAGGGACGCGTCAGCAACCGATACGAAATTAGGTTCCCAAGTGAAAACTGTTTAATCAATCAGCTTTATTTTTATGCGTTTGTTCAAAAGAAACGATATATAGTTCAGATGTCCAAAAAAGCGTATTTCACCGCTTAAATGTTCTTTAACAAACTTCAGCGGTATTTTGCTTTGCATGCTGAACTCTTCCGGTGTCAGATGCCGTTCTTCCAAAGCCCGATGGAAACTCTTACCGTACTCTGAACGCAACTGCCGCAAATTTTGTTTTCTGATTTGTTTATCTGACATAACAACAACCTTTCTAAATCCGTACCCGGTTCGGTTTTGTATGAAAGGAGGGTTGAAAATAACCGGACACATTTGGTTAAAAAGATTGTTAAGCATAAAAACTCCTTACAAAACCAGCACGCTTATTCGTCCGCAAAAGCGGCTTATATCGCACCATCCTCCACAGATGGAGGTTATAATCGGTTCTCTATAAGGAGCTTGAAGGCTCCGCCATAAGTCTAACCATTCTCATGGCGAGAGTAATTATAAAAGCAAAAAACTATTTTGCAATTTCTTTTTGCCGGAGGCGAAGATGTTCGTGTCCGGCTGAGGCAGATTTGTTATTTTTAAAGGTGTCCTGTTTTCAGCAGGTTGAAATATTTGTAAACCGAACCGCCGGGAACATTCCAGCTGAAATCCTTCCGCATGGCGTTTTGGGTCATCTGCCTGATTTTGTCAGGGTGGCGGTAGAAGGCTTCAAAGGCTTTTTGCAGCGTTTCGGCATAGGCGTTGATATTGTTTTTCAGGCGTTGGGCCGTCAGATTGGAGCCGTAAACGCGGCGCTTTTCGGTAAAGAAGACTTCGGTTCGAAAACCGTCAACGCCGTCTTCAATGGTATCAACCAGCCCGCCGGTGGACATGGCTATCGGCAGCGCGCCTTTGGCCATGGCTTCCATCTGCGTCAGGCCGCAGGGTTCAAAGCGGCAGGGCATCAGGTAAAAGTCGGATGCCAGCTGGACGGCATAGGCAAATTCGTCTTTGTAGCCGCGGAAAACAAACAGCCTTTTGGCCGCATTGGGGTTAATTTCGGCAATCTTGTCTTTCAGTTTGGTAAGCAGTTCAAAATAGTTGGCGTCGCCGGCACCGCCGAGAATGAAAATGGGAAATTCTTTTTTGAAATTGTTGAACTTGGTACAAAGGTTAATCATGGCTTGCGCGGCGATGTCGTAGCCTTTTTGTTCGACCAGACGGCTGGTGGCGCAAAAGACAGGCGTTTTGGTTATATCTTTGACAACTTCGGTCAGGTCATCGAATTTATAAGTGTCAATCAGCGGGATAGTCTGATTTTTATAATTTTCGTCGGCGGCAATCTTGGAAAGCAGCCGGATAAATTCTTTTTTGTTGTGTAATTTGGCTTCCAGATTGTTTTCATCATAGACTTTAAAATTAAAGCCTTTGAAATAGTCGTTGATATGGTCGATTTTGTTTTTGTTCGGCGAAATCAGGTTCTTGTCATAGCCGTTGACAATGCCGAAGAAATTGCGATGGTCTTTGCGGATCTTCAGAATGTCGCGGAAATCGAATCCAAACCCGAGTTCTTTGGAAACCTCTTCCATGTAGTTTTTGGAAACGGTTACCACGCGGTCGGCGAGATGAAAGTCGCAGGATGATTGATTATAGCAGTCGTGGACAATCAGGGTGTTGGTCGTGCGGGGATTGGAATTCTTAATCGCTTTGGCGTTGCGGAAAACCAGCGAGACGGTATCTTCATATAACGAATTGAGAATTTTGGACGTGTTTTCGTAATCCCAGCCCTGATAACCGAGGTGGTGGGCAATATGGATGACCGGAATAGACTTTATTTCCTGAGCCAGAACGGCGTCCATGCCGCGGGTTTCAACCTTGGCGGTGGTCAGGTATTTGGTCAGGCCTGCCAGCGCGCCGCTGTGCCAGTCGTTGGCAATCAGCGCATTGGGTTTTTCGATTTCCTTTAATTTTCTGCCGCAGATGTTTTCGATAAGTTCATAAACGGCTTTGGAAAAAAAGGCAAAGCGCTCGACTTCGTTGACGCCGTGTTCGTTCAAAACATAGCAGCCGTCCTGCGCCGAAGGATTGAATTTGTGCGGGTTAATCGAGAAAAAGCGGTCGTTGGACAGAAAAATGTAGTCGGTGTTGTCGCAGCGGCCGGTATAGGCGGTAACTTTGTGTTTAGCCAGAATGGCGCGTTCGGTGTAGAAAGGAACGCTGAACGTTTTAATCTTTTTAAGTTTGATGCTGCGATGTTCCGCGCCTTCGTAAACGTCGCCTTTCAGAGCGGTTTTTTTCTTGCCGGTGTCGCCGAGGTACAGCGGCGTGACGACCGTAAGCGAATGCCCGTCTTTGCCGAAACAGGCGTTGAAGGCTTCCGGCAGCTCGGACGCAACCATGCCCAAGCCGCCCCATTTCATGAATGTTGCGGTTTCGGAACTTATCATCCAGGCGCGGACTTTATCGATTTCGGGCCAGAGATTTTTGCCGAGACACTGCTTTTTGGAGAGGTTTTGAATTTCTAAAAGATTGGGGTTGGATACCACATTATAGGTGAGAGTGAATTTTTTTTTGTTGAAACCTTTCGGGAGAGGTTTTGTATTGGTCTTCTGGTCGGCGTTTAGTGGAATTGCGGCATTCATCTTCAGTTCTCTCAATATCCAAAAATAATTACGTTACAGTATAAACGGTTTTTTGGAAAAGTACAGAACTTTCGGCACTTTTCAGCCAAAAAAAACATCTGTACTTGACTTGTTAAGCTTTAATAACTAAGTTTCTTAATATATACATGCCGTGGTTAAAAATTTAAAGAGGAAAAAGATGAAAAAATTTAAAAATCACCACAACGAAAATAACGAAAATCCGAATTCGGAAGCTGAGGAGAGCCGGGAAGAAAAGCTTGAGCAGGACGCGGAAACCGAAAATCCGGAAGAAACCTCCGCCGAGGACGACATCGTCGAGGCGCTGAAGGACGAAAACCGGAAACTCAAGGAAGATTATCTGCGCGCTTATGCCGATGCCGAAAACACCAAAAAACGCTGTGCGCAGGAGATTGAAAAAAACAGCAAGTATGCGGTATCGGCCTTTGCGAAAAATCTGCTGAGCGTGGCTGACAATCTGCACCGTGCTTTGGATTCCGTGCCGGAGGACAAGCGCGGCGAATGCGAAGGGCTGACCAATCTGCTTAAGGGGGTCGAGCTGACGGAAGCCGATTTGATGAAGGCTTTTGAAAAACACGGCATCAGAAAAATGGAGATTATGGGACAGGTTTTTGACCCGAATTTTCATCAGGTGGTTCAGGAAGTCGAGGACGCCTCAAAGCCAAGCGGAACGATTATTGCCGAACTGCAGACCGGATATATGCTGAACGACCGTATTCTGCGCGAGGCGATGGTGGTGGTTACAAAAGGCGGAAGCCACGCCTAGGATTTTGCTGTTAACAGCCAGAAAAACTGGGGTTTCGTCTCCGGTTTTTTTGTGTATGGAGCGGCAGGTATTTTATGCAGAAAAGAAGATTATGCTTGCCGAGTTTGCGGTTTTGGCGTATGTTGCCCGTAGGTTGTTTTTTTACAGTAAAAGAGAAATTGATATGCGTCATTCAAACCGTTTAAAAGATGAAATCAGAGAAATTGAGATTATTCCGAACTTCAACCCTTATGCCGAAGGTTCCTGTCTGATTAAGTGCGGCGGCACCCATGTCGTCTGCACGGCCAGCGTGGAAGAAAAAGTTCCCGCCTGGCTGAAGGGACAGAACAAGGGCTGGATTACCGCCGAATATGCCATGCTGCCGCGGGCAACGCAGGTTCGCGTGCCCCGCGAGGCCAAAAAGCCGTCCGGACGCACGCAGGAAATTCAGCGGCTTATCGGCCGTTCGCTGCGGGCCGTGGTAGACCTTGAGAAAATGAAAGACCTTTCCATCTGCATCGACTGCGACGTGATTCAGGCGGACGGAGGAACGCGCACGGCTTCGATTACCGGCGGGTTTGTGGCATTGTACCTGTGCATTCGCCGGCTGCTGCTGGAAAAGAAACTGAAAACAAATCCGATACGCGAATATGTGGCGGCGATTTCCTGCGCCATTCATGAAGGCGAGAAAATTGTCGACGTCGATTATGAGGAAGATTCTCATGCGCAGGCGGATATGAACTTTGTGCTGACCGAAAGCGGCAAAATCGTTGAAATTCAAGGTACGGCGGAAGGGAATCCGTTTGACGAAGACGCGTTCAAGGAGCTTTTGGGACTGGCGCGCGGCGGTATAGCCAAGCTGATTGAGAAACAGAGAGAAGCGTTGGGAATGTGAGCATGAAAATTGAAAAAATTGTGGTTGCCAGCCATAATCAGGGCAAAATCAAAGAAATCGGAGAAATGTTGAAGCCGCTGAATATTGCGGTTGTTCCGGCGGCTGAGCTGGAACTTCCCGACGTAGAAGAAACAGGCACGACCTTTGAGGAGAATGCGCGGTTAAAAGCCGATGCGCTTTCGAAACTGTGCGGACTGCCCTGCCTGGCCGATGATTCCGGCTTATGCGTCGACGCGCTGGGCGGACGTCCGGGCGTCTATTCGGCACGTTATGCGCCGAACCGGGATTTTGACAAGGGAATGGAAATGCTGCTCGGCGAGTTGGCCGCAGCTGCCGACAAAGCGCGCAAGGCGCATTTTTCCTGCGTGTTGGCTTTTGCTTTTCCGGGCATGGAAACCAAAGTTTTCGAAGGCCGGGTCGACGGCCGGATTGCAACCGAAAAACACGGAAACGGCGGTTTCGGCTATGATCCCGTGTTTGTACCCGACGAGGGCGACGGCCGGAGTTTCGGGGAGTTCGGCAAAGAGGAAAAAAACGCGATTTCGCACCGGGGCAGAGCCTTTAAGAAGTTTTTGGACTATTTGAACCATTTGAACAACTGATATGCGGCGGCGGGCTATATGGGCAGCATTTATAACATTCCGGCGAGTTTATCGGCGGTCGACGTTCTGGCCGAAAAGTTTTTGGCGGAATATGCTCAAGAGCCGCTGGCTCTGGCCGACGTGCTGTTTCTGCTGCCTAACCGCCGCGCCGCCAAAGCCCTGGCCGACGCTTTCGTTCGGCAGAGAGGGCTGACGCCGACGCTGCTGCCGAAAATGGTTCCCATCGGCGACGTGGAAGAAGACGAATTGTTTCTGACCGGTTTTGACTTTGCGGAAAGTTTGGCGTCGCTGGCTCCGGCAATCGAGCGCAACGAACGCCTGTTGCTGTTTACCAAAATCATACTGCATAAACCGGCCGAGTTCGGCATTGAAAAACTGACTGCCAATCAGGCTTGTTATCTGGCGCAGGAACTGGCCGGCCTGATTGACACGGTACATAACGAAAACCTTTCTTTTGAACGGCTGGCAGATATTGTCCCGGCGGAATATGCCGCACACTGGCAGGAAACGCTGAAGTTTTTGGAAATCATTACCCGTTATTGGCCGGACATTTTGAAAGAACGCGGCCTGATTGACCCCGGCGAGCGCCGCAACCGGCTGATTGCCGCACAGGCGGAGATGTGGAAGGCCGCGCCGCCGGCGAAAAGGATCGTTGCCGTCGGAACGACCGCGACTTTTCCGATCATGAAAGCTTTGGTTAAGGTTGTTTCAAAATTGCCGCAGGGCGAAGTCTGCCTGGCCGGTCTGGATAAAAATCTGGATGACGAAAGCTGGAATGCGATTGACGAAACGCATCCGCAGTTTGAGCTGAAAGAACTGCTCGATTATCTGCAGGCCGACCGGCGGGATATTGCCGATTTGATGCCGCCGGCCAATCCGGAGCGGGAAAAGTTTATTTCCGAAATCATGCGGCCGGCCAAAACTACCGACAAGTGGCGGGATATTGCCGCGGCGGAAATTCATCACGAAGCATATGACGGCATCAGGCTGATTGATTGTGACGACGTCAGAAAGGAAGCGCTGGCGATTGCCCTGATTATGCGCGAAACGCTGGAACAGCCGGAAAAGACGGCGGCTTTGGTAACAACTGACCGAAATCTGGCGCGGCGGGTGGCGTCTGAACTGCGGCGCTGGAAAATCAACATTGACGATTCAGCGGGTCAGCCGCTGGCCCTGACGCCAATCGGCATTTTTCTGAGGCAGATGACGGCGGCGGCGAAAAGCGATTTTGCGCCGGTAGAATTTCTGAGCCTGTTGAAACTGCCGCTGCTGACGGCCGGTCTGACTCATGCCGAAATCCGCCGATTGGTGCGCGATTATGAAAAAAGGGTTTTGCGCGGCGGCGGTTATGACGAAATTTCGGAGGAAAAAGTCAATGCCGTAAAAGCGCAGATGCAGGCATTTTGTGCGTTGTTGCAACAGCCGAAGGCCGATTTCAAAACATTGCTTGAGCTTCATGTCCGGGCGGCGGAAAAACTGGCGGCACAGCCCGGCGAAAGCGGTGCTTCGACATTGTGGAAAGGCGATGCCGGCGAGGCGATGGCCGGTTTTGTTGCTGATTTGTATCAGAGCGCCGGAGTTTTGGGCGAGGTTGACACGGCCGAATATGAGGGGTTGTTTGAGTCGCTGATGGCCGGCGTGACGGTGCGGCCGAAATACGGCACGCATCCGCGTCTGCGGATTTTAGGACCGATAGAAGCGCGGCTGACGCATTTTGATACGATTATTGTCGGCGAAGTCAATGAGGGTGCTTTTCCGAAGGCGTCCGGCGCCGATCCGTGGATGTCGCGGCCGATGAAAAGGGATTTCGGTTTTCCTTTGCCGGAAAAGTCGGTCGGCGTTCTGGCGCATGATTTCTGCCAGCTGCTGGCAGCAGACCGCGTTTATCTGACCCGGGCGGAGCGCGTGCAGGGTACGCCGATGGTCAAGTCGCGCTGGTGGATGCGTCTGGAAACGGTGCTTAAAGCTTTGGGCGCAGATATAGCCGGGTTGGAAGACGAAGCTTTCAAATCCTGGGCCGATTTTATTGACCGGGCAGAAGTCTTCAGGCGTCTGCCGCCGCCGGAACCGCGTCCGCCGGTTGAAGCCCGGCCGCGAGTGATGTCGGCGAGCGCGGTCGAAAACTGGATGCGCGATCCGTATATCATTTATGCCAAATATATTCTGAAGCTGAAAAAGCTGGACGAGCTGGAACAGGATTTGAGCCTGAAAGATTACGGAACGATTATTCACGCCGTTTTGGAAAAGTTCAACAACCGTCATCCGGCGGATTTTCCTAAGAATGCAAAAGCCGAGTTGCTGGAACTTGGACGGGAATATTTTGCGGAAAACAAAGTTGCGATGGAAACGAGGGCTTTCTGGTGGCCGACGTTTGAAAAAACAGTCGACTGGCTGGTCGGTGCCGAGCGTAATTATCGGCCGCAGGTAAGGAAAGTTCACAGCGAAATCGAAGGAAGCTTCAGTTTCGAAGCGCCGGCCGGCAAGTTTACGATTACGGCCAAAGCCGACCGGGTGGATGAAACGACAGACGGAAAGATTAACGTCATTGATTATAAAACAGGATATGCCCGCAGCGTAAAAGAAGTGGAAGGCGGTTATGCTCCACAGCTGCCGATAGAGGGGCTGATAGCCAAATTCGGCGGATTTCAAAATATTCCGGCGACGGAGGTCGGCCGGCTGATATACTGGCAGCTCGGGCGGCAGGAAACGGTTATTGAGAACAATATGAATGAGCTGCTGGATAAAAGTTATGAGCGGATTGTGACGCTGGCCTCGGTTTTTGATTTTGAAAAAACGGCCTATATCAGCCAGCCGAATCCTAAACAGGCGCCGAAATATTCGGATTATGAACATCTGGCCAGGGTGCGCGAGTGGTCGGTAACGGAAAATGAGGAGTGAGACCTTTTGATGACTGACGATATTGCCGCAACACGAAAACAAAGGGGCGAGCAGGCGACGGCACAACAACGACGGGCGGCAGATCCGGCGCGCTCGGTGTGGGTAGAAGCTTCGGCGGGAACCGGCAAGACCAAAGTGCTTTCCGACCGGGTGCTGCGGCTGCTTCTGAACGGTGTGCCGCCGGGAAGAATTCTCTGTCTGACTTATACCAAGGCAGCGGCGGTGGAAATGAGTTCGCGCATTGCCGGCCGGTTGAGCCGCTGGGCGGTTGCCGGCGATGACGATTTACATAAAGAACTGTCAAAACTTTTGGGGAGCCTGCCGGAGAACCATAAGGACTATGCCAGGTTGGAGGCTCAGGCACGAAAACTTTTTGCCATTTTGCTGGACACTCCCGGCGGAATGAAAATTCAGACGATACACAGCTTTTGTCAGGAAGTGTTGAAGCGGTTTCCCCTGGAAGCGAAGGTATCGCCGTATTTTGAGGTTATGGACGACCGGACGGCGGCTGAGGCGATGGACGATATTAAAAGGGCGCTGTTGCAAAAAATCGAAACGGCGCCGGAAAGCCGTGCCGGGCAGGCACTGGCTTATCTGACCCGGAACGTAAGCGAGTTTCAGTTTCCGAACATTATGAACTCGATTGCGGCGGGACGGAACAAAATCGTCCGTCTGTTTGCGGCTTACGGCGATGCCGGCGCGGTAATTGACGAGTTGAGCCGGCGGCTGAATGTCGGAGAGAAAGACACGGCCGAAGGTTTGACGGAAGCGTTTATGGCGAAGATTGACCGGGCGGAAACGCTGCGGCTGATTGAGGCCTGGCAGCATGGCGGCGTAAAGGACAAGGCAAAGGCCGAGAAGCTGGCGGCGGTTTCGGAAGCCGGATTTCCCGCAGAAATGTATGAAAATTATAAAACGGCATTTTTGACGCAGAAGGGCGAGCCTTATGCCAAAGCCGGCGACAGGGAAACGCTTAAACATTATGCGGCGCTTCCCGAGAGTGCGGCGGCGGAGGCCGAACGGATACTGGCTTTGGAAGACAAATTGAAGTCGGTGCGCCTGCTGGCTTCGACAAGGGCGGTTTTGTTTCTGGCGGAAGACCTGATCAGCGGTTATAACCGTTTTAAGAAAGTCCATTCGAAAATGGACTATGAGGATTTGATTGTGCTGACCCGTGCCCTTTTGGAAAACCGTGCGGTGGCGGACTGGGTTTTGTTTAAGCTGGACGGGGGCATTGACCATGTGCTGATTGACGAGGCGCAGGACACTTCGCCGGATCAATGGGCGATTGTCAAAGCGCTGACTGCAGATTTTTTTGCCGGCGAAAGCGCGGGTGAGGCAGTGCGGACGGTATTTGCCGTCGGCGATCGGAAACAGTCGATTTACAGTTTTCAGGGTGCGGATCCGCGCGGTTTTGACGAAATGCGAAAATATTTTGCCGCACAGTCGGCGAATTTTGACCAGATTCATCTGGATGTTTCTTTCCGTTCGACGGCAGCGGTTCTGGATACGGTTAACGAACTGTTTCGTGACGGGGCGGCTGCTAAAGGCGTGGCCGGCGAAGGCGAGGACATTGCGCATATTCCGTTTCGTTTCGGTGACGGCGGCAAAGTTGAGCTTTGGCCGTTGATTGAGCCGGAAGAAGGAGAAAACAAAGATATCTGGCTGCCGCCAGTGGAACGCCGCGGCAGCGAATCGACCAGCGCCAGGCTGGCGCGGCAGATTGCCCGGCGAATAAAACAATCCGTCGAAAGCAGGGATATTCTGGTTTCACAGAATCGGCCGGTGCGTTACAAGGATTTTATGATACTGGTGCAGCGCCGCAACGCTTTTGTGGAAGAGATGGTTCGCGAATGCAAAAATGCCGGGGTAAATGTCGCGGGAATTGATAAAATCCGGCTGCTGGAACAGATTGCCATACAGGATTTGATTGCTTTGGGACAGTTTCTGCTGCTGCCGAATGACGATCTGACGCTGGCAACGGTTTTGAAGTCGCCGCTGTTCGGCTTGAATGACGACGATTTGTTCCGTTTGTGTTACGGCCGCGGTACGGCAACGGTTTGGGCAAGGCTCGGAAAAGATGAAAAATACGCGGCTGTTTACGGGATTTTGCAGGATTTGCTGGATAAGGCCGACTATATTCGGCCGTTTGAACTTTACGGTTATGTGCTGAGTACGCTCGGCGGGCGCAAAAAATTCGTGGAGCGGATGGGGTATGAGGTTGAAGACGGTCTGGACGAGTTTGTCAATCTGACGCTGGCATATGAGCAGGAACACGTTCCGACGCTGCAAGGGTTCATTGCGCGGATTAAACAGGATGAAATTGAAATTAAAAGGGAACTGGAGCAGAGCGATGCCGACGTGGTGCGGATTATGACCGTGCACGGTTCCAAGGGGCTGCAGGCGCCGATTGTCATTCTGCCGGATACGGTTCGGGTGGTTGGAACCAAAAAGGAGGGCGGTCTGCTGTGGGACGATATTTTTTATTATCCGCTGACGGCCGGAGATTATGAAAAAAACTGCGCGGAAATCAAAAACAGGGAAGCCGAACTGGCGCTGGAGGAATACCGCCGCCTGCTCTATGTGGCGCTGACGAGGGCGGAGGACCGGCTTTGCATTTGCGGTTACCGCAAAAAAAACAAAGCCTCGGACGAATCCTGGTATGAACTTTGCCGTCGTTGTTTTGCCGGCATCAGCGAAAAAAAGAGCGACGGAACGCTGGTTTATGAGAAGGCACAGCAGCTAACGGTAAAAGAAAACGAACCGCCGGCGGAAAAAGAATTGCTGCGTCCCGTGTTTTCGTGGATTTCGCAGGCGGCGCCGGAAGAGGATGCGTTGTCCAGACCCTATACGCCGTCCAGACCTGATGACGATGAACAGACGCTGGCTTCCCCACTTGGCGAAAACGGAAACAGCCGTTATCGCCGCGGCCGTCTTATTCATAAACTGTTGCAGTTTTTGCCGGACGTCCGTTCGATGGATAAGAGACAGGTCGTCCGCGATTTTCTGGCTAAAGAGGCTTACGGTTTGACGGCGGATGAAACGGAACGGATTTGCGGCGAGGTAATGAGTTTGATTGAAAATCCCCGTTTTTCGGCGTTGTTTGGCGCAAATTCAAGGGCGGAAGTGCCGATTATGGGCGTGGTAGACGGACGGATTGTTTCGGCACAGGTTGACCGTCTGGCGGTTTTTGACGACCGGGTTCTTGTTGTTGACTTTAAGACCAATCGTCCGGCTGCGGAAAAAGTTGCCGAGGTTCCGTCTGTTTATATCCGGCAGCTGGGAGCATATCGGAAACTGCTGGCGGAAGTTTATCCGGGACGGAAAATCGAAACCTGGATTTTGTGGACCGATACGGCAAGACTAATGGAAATTGCGTAAATTTTGGTTGTTTTTATTTTATTAACCTTTAATATAAATAAATCATAACTTATATAACATTTATCGTTACCACAAAAATTGAAAGGGAATAAGATGAAGCAAATTACTGACAGTCAGTTCGAATCCGAGGTTCTTAACTCTAAAGGTCTGGTTCTGGTTGACTTCTGGGCGGAATGGTGCGGTCCCTGCCGTCAGCTTGGTCCGGTTCTGGAAGAAGTTTCCAAGGAAATGGGCGACAAGGTTACCATCTGCAAAATGAATGTCGACGAATCTCCGAACACGGCTGCCCAATATGGAATCCGCAGTATTCCTACGATGTTCCTGTTTAAGGACGGCAAACAGGTTGACGTTAAGGTTGGGCTGAATTCACAGGCTTCTCTGGTTTCCTGGATTGAATCTCATAAATAAACAATTAAAGTTGTTTGGCAGGCGGCTTGAAGCTGCCTGCTTTTTTATTGTCCGCTATTCAATCAAAAGATTAATTTGATAATTTTTGATAAATTACAGTTGCCATAAAAGTTTTTTTATATTATAGTAGCGCCAACAAAAGGTTGCATAATAGCCGGAGATGTGTTTATATGGAAGATGTATGGAAGTTCACAGGTGACTTCCAGTATTCTCAAACGCGAGAATCGAAGCGGTAAGAGGCTTTTACAAGCAGCGGGCGGTATTGATGACGATTTTATCGTATCAATACCGTTACTGATATAAACCGGTTATTTCTGCGATTTCTGTGGGAAATCGTGGTGTTTCTGTAATAAAAAGCATTTTGCTTTCTAATATCAGAACTAGCGCTGCTTAGTACTCTTACACGCCACGATTTTCCTCCTTTTTGCGCAGAACCCGATGGAAATTCGCAACGGACAGACTTCAGAGATTTTCGGAATTGTTCAGCAGAACATACGTCAGTATCTTATTCGCCGCCGGTTGGAAGAACGGCTTTCTTTTCGGCAGCTGTCCGAGAAATCCGGCGTCGCCGAAGAAGTTTTGGCCGGTATTGAAAACGGCGGCAGAGAAATAAGTGTCGGCTGTCTGCTTAAAATTCTTGATTTTTACCGGCGGATTTCTGCCTGACTCTCTTTTATCGGTTTAAGAAGCGACTATATATTCCGTAGGATAATTTTACGGGAAGTTTTTGTATGCTTTGGGTTATTGACGGTCTGGTTTACGGCTTCTTTACGGCGATTTATACGCTGTTTAACCAGCATTATAAGCTGAACGGTTATGTGCTCGGAATCTGGCGCGGTTTTGGCATATCGCTGGCTTTTATGCCCTTTTTGTATTTTTTTCCGGTGCCGGAAAGCGCATATTATTGGTTTCTGCTGATTTTTCAGGGGCTGTTAATCGGCGTTTATGATTCGCATCTGTTTTTTGCATCGGCGGATTTCGGCGCCGGGCCGACGTCGCGTTTTATGGCGATAACGGCTCTGGTAACGACTTTTTTATGGTGGTTTCTGACGCCGGAGCAGTTTGAACATCTGCTTGGCAACGGAACGGTGTTTATCAGTCTGATTCTGGTTTTGTTCGGATTTACGGTCAGTTACTGGCAGATGGTACAGAGTCCTGTGTCGCAGAAGCTGGTGCGCTATATTCTGCCGGCGGTGTTTGCTCTGGCGGGAATGAGCATTGCTACCAAAGAAATCGCCGTTCATTCACAGTCTGGCGTGTGGGGCGCAATAACCTATTATCTGGTGGTGGCTTTGTTTGTGAGCGGCTGTTATAATTTGTTTTTTTATTTTCGAACTCAAAAAAAGCACGGGTTTAAACAGTTTGTTGCCGACGTTTTTAACCGGCGGACCGTTTGGCCGGGCATTTATATGGTGGCATTCAGCGCAGCGCTGATTACGGCCAAAACGCTGGCGTTGCGGGTTGCTCCGAATCCGGGATATGTGACGGCTCTGCTGCTGGTGGCGCCGATTTTTGTGTATGTTTTGAATCGGACTCGCAAAATTCCCGACGACGTGTCGGTCAAAGCCGGATTTTCGATGATTTTCTTTTTGCTACTGTTGATTTTGCTGGTTAACGGCGATTACGGAATAACCGACTAACAACAGAGTTCCTCAATCAGCCGGTTTAAAAGCGGAAAACCTTTAGGGGTAGCGCGAATGTGTTTTTCGGTAATTTCGAGATAGCCGTCTTTCTCAAGACTGCAAAGGCGGTTTTGATTTATCGCGGCGGCAAAATCGATACCGCAGCATTCTTTGAAATGCCGCTTGTCGATGCCGCTGTTCAGGCGCAACCCCATGATGACAAGTTCTTCGGCACGTTCGGCAGGCGTGAGTTCCTCAAGACTGCGAGGGTAAGTCGAGGCATAAATCCTGTTGCCGATACGGAAACGCCCGTGCGCCGATTTGCCGATGCCGATATAGTCGTCTCCCTGCCAGTAAAGAAGGTTGTGACGGCAGGGCAAACCGTAATTGGAGACTTCATATTGCGGGTAGCCGTGACAATTCAGATAATCATTGGTAAAAGCGTACATTTCCGCGGCGGCGTTTTCGCCCAGCGGACGAATGCCTTTGGCGGCAAAAACGGTGCCTTCTTCAATGGTCAGCTGGTACAGCGAAATGTGGCGGAATCCGAAATTAACCGCCTGTTCCAATTCTTGCTGCCAGTCGGAAAGATTTTGCCCGGGGCGGGCATAAATCAGATCGGCCGAATGGTTGTCGAAATTGCGCAGCACCTTGTCGACGGCTGTCAGAGCCTGCGTCAAATTATGCGTGCGGCCGAGAAACTTCAGGTCGCGGTCGTTCAGCGCCTGTATTCCCAAAGACAGGCGGTTGATTCCGGCGCGGCGCAAGTCGGCAAATAAGTCCGGGCGGTCGGTGTTCGGATTGGCTTCCAGACTGATTTCCAAATTATCGGCAGTCGGCCAGAGCCGGCAGATGCGGTTGATTATTTTTTCGATAAGCCGCGGTTCTAGCAATGAAGGTGTCCCGCCGCCGAAAAAAATGCTGGTTACGGTTTTAGTTTCGGTCAGCCGATGGTAGAACTCCAAGTCTTCCAGATAAGTGTCGACGATTTCTTCCTGCGGCACGTCTTTGCAAATCTCCTTATAGAAATCACAATAGGGGCATTTGCTTTTGCAGAAAGGCCAATGGATATAAATGCCAAAGGGAAAAACGCGCTTAGCGGGCAACTGCTTGGATAATCCGGTGCTCGTATCCTCATGTACGTTTATGTACACTCCGGTACTGTGCTCCGTGTTATCCGGCGCATTTTCCTCGCTAAGCGCGTTTTTTGCACCTGCAGCGGGCAACTGCTTGGATAATCCGGTGCTCGTATCCTCATGTACGTTTATGTACACTCCGGTACTGTGCTCCGTGTTATCCGGCGCATTTTCCTCACTAAGCGCGTTTTTTGCATTTGCAGCGGGCAATTGCTTCGACGATGTCGTTTTCACGGGTTTCTCTTTACAAAATGAATTTTGACAGGTCGGAAGCTTCGGTATATTTGGCCAGTTTTTCTTCAACCATTTGAGCGGTAATGATTTCTTTTTCGCCGCTGCGGTCGGATGCCGTATAGCTGATGTCTTCAAGCAGAATTTCCAAGACCGTATGCAGTCGTCTGGCGCCGATGTTTTCGACGTTTTCATTGATGGCGACGGCAATGTCGGCAATCTTGTCAATAGCTTCCTTTTCGAATTTTAAATCAAAATTCTCGGTTTTCATCAGGGCAACATACTGTTCAATCAGATTTGCTTCCGGTTCGGTCAGAATGCGGACGAAATCTTCATGATTCAGCGCTTTGAGTTCAACGCGTATAGGCAGGCGTCCCTGCAGTTCGGGCAGCAGGTCGGAAGGTTTGGAAAGATGAAAGGCGCCGGAGCAGATGAACAGGATATGGTCGGTTTTGACCATGCCGTACTTGGTGGTTACGGTAGTTCCTTCTATCAACGGCAATAAATCGCGCTGGACGCCCTCGCGGGAAATGTCGCTGCCGCGGCGGTCATCTTTGCCGGCAATCTTGTCTATCTCGTCAATGAAGACGATGCCGTCGTTTTCGACCGTTCTGATCGCCTCCTGAATAATGGTGTCATTGTCGAGAAGTTTGTCGCATTCTTCTTCCATCAGGACTTTATAGGCGTCGCCGACGGTCATTTTGCGGGTTTTGTATTTGTCGCCGAAGGGTTTGCCGAGCAGGTCGCTGAGATTCAGCATGCCCATCTGGGCGCCGGGCATGCCGGGAATGTCGATGGTCGGCATTGAGGGGTTGGTGTTGTCAATGACGGCAATTTCGATTTCACGGTCGTTCAATTGGTTTTCCCGCAGCAGTTTGCGGAACTTTTCCCTGGTTTCCTCCCTTGCCGACGGACCGACCAAGGCTTCGAGGACACGTTCCTCGGCGCCGGTTTCGGCTTTGGCTGCAACGCTTTTGCGGAGTTCTTTCTTGGTCGAGGCGATGGCGATTTCCAACAGGTCGCGGATAATGGATTCAACATCGCGGCCGACATAGCCGATTTCGGTAAACTTGGTCGCTTCAACCTTAATAAACGGCGCTTTGGCGAGTTTGGCCAGCCGTCGGGAAATTTCGGTTTTGCCGACGCCGGTCGGACCGACCATCAGAATGTTTTTCGGCACGATTTCTTCACGCAGGTGCTCTGAGACCTGCATGCGGCGCCAACGGTTGCGCAGGGCAACGGCCACGGCTTTTTTTGCTTCGTTCTGTCCGACAATGAAGCGGTCAAGTTCGGAAACGATTTCGCGGGGGCTGAAATTGGCCATTTTTAATCTACCTTTTCTATAGTGATGTTGTGATTTGTATAAACGTCAATGTCGCCGGCTATTTTCATGGCTTTGCGGGCGATATCCTCAAGGCTGAGCCCTTCCGTGCCGTACAGGGCTTTGGCGGCGGCCATGGCATAATTGCCGCCGGAGCCGATGCCTATGATGCCGTCGTCAGGTTCCATGACTTCTCCGGTGCCGGAGATAACCAGTGAAACGTCACGGTCAGCGACAATCATAAAGGCTTGCAGCTGCCGCAGGTATTTGTCCATGCGCCAGTCTTTGGCCAACTCGACCGCGGCGCGCTTGAGCTGGTTGGCGTGTTTTTCAAGCTTTCCTTCCAGACGTTCAATCAGCGTAATGCCATCGGCAGCCGCGCCGGCAAATCCGGCGATGATTTTGCCGTTGCCGATGCGGCGGACTTTGACCGATTTTGATTTGAAGATGACGGTTTCGCCGAGGGTTGCCTGTCCGTCTCCGGCCATAACGACCTCATTGTCTTTGCGGATACATAAAATTGTGGTCATGACTGAATAATCCTGTTTGTTATTGATTTACCTGTATGTAGTTTTTTGAAAATGCTTTTGCAAGCGGCGGCAAGAAAAACCCCGCCGTCAGGCGGGGTTTGCTTTGGGTTATTTTCGTTCGTTGACGTCCATTACCGCCGGGTCTTTCGGACCGCTGTTTTTCAGAATGGCCTCGGTCAGCGGCTTGTATTTCTGCCACGGACTCTTGTCGGTGAAAGGTTTGCCGCAGATGGAAAGGCCGAGCGAGCGCAGGGCTGTTTCGGTCGGAATGAACAGGTCCGGACTGTCATCGGTTTTTTTGCCGTCGGCGGCAAAGCCGTTGATTGTTCCGTGTTCGTCAATCAGCGCACCGCCGATGGTAACGGTCTGAACAAAAGTATCGATAATAATCTGAGCGCCTTTTTCATCGGAGTAGCGATAGCCGTTGACGGTACCGGCATTATCCAGATATCCTTCGCCGTTTTCAAAGCTGCCGTCGATGTCAAGCAGTCCCAAAGCCAGAAAACCGTTTTGACCGACGTCGGGAAGGTCGAGGTTAAGCGACAGCGGCGTGTATTTGGTTTTCTCGTCGAGAACCAGCAGCGCGGTGTTTTTGCTCGGATTAATACGGAAAGCCGTTGCTTTCAGTTTGCCGCCGTTAATCGTTTCAAGATTGTAGCGGTTGTTGTCTTTGACAATCAGGTCGGCGGAAGTCAGCACAAACTGCTCGGAAACAATCAGTCCGGCGCCCCTTTTGCCGTTGCCGTTGGTAACGCTGACGATGGAGGCTCTTACTTTATAGAGGTTTTCCGGCGTCAGCTTGTCGTAAGGATTACGGTCGATGATGCAGAGAGAGTTGCCGCTGGCAAAGAAAGCCTGTTCGGCAGCTTCGCGCCGCTCTGAGTTGATGTCAATCCATGAATCGTCGACAACGGCAACCGTGTCTTTACTGCCCGAACCGCTGTCAATAATGCCGGAAGATTCTTCAATCTGCGGTTTTTCGGGTTCAAATTCGGAAGCGGACAGGGCACCGCCGGTTTCATTGATGCCGCTGCCGTCGATAATGACGCCGGCCTCCTCTTCAATCGTGCCGGTTTCCGGCGGCATGACCAGCGTTTCGGTGCCGATTTCCGGCAGCATTTTGGTTATGCCGCCGTTGGAAATTACGCCGGAATCTTCGACGATTTCGGTTACCGGCGCTTCAACGACGTCGACCGTTTCAAGCAAAACGATGTCGCCGGGAACTTCGGTAATCTGAAGCGTGTCGTCGGCAGGAATTTCCAGAACTTCCTGCGTGACGGGAACCATTTGGCACATTGGCAGCGGCTGGCCTTTTTCGTCCAGCTGGCCGGGGGTCATGGCGCAGATGCTGTAGTTTTCGTCCGCCGGCAGAACATTTTGTTCGGTCATTTCCTGCAGGGAACTAAATTCGGAAGCTTCGGCCTTTTTGATTTCCGGCTCAAATTTGCATCTGACCGGGTCGGAAATGCGCTCGGCTTCAATCAGCGCCTGTCTTTCGGCGGCGAGTTCGTCGGGATGAACACGGGTGGCGAGCTGTTTTTCAAAGCCGGGGAGGTTGCGCAGGTTGGATACAGCGTCGGCAAAGGCGTCTTCAACCAGACGGATTTCGGCATTGTATTCGCCGTCGCTGACTTCGCCGTAGCCGGTTGAAGTTCCTTTCCAGTAAACGTTGGTTTTGGTTATGTCCATCAGCCGCCAGGTTACGGTCATTTCCGAAGAACCGGTGCGTTTGTCTTCGGCGGCGGACTTGTCCCAGTCGTATTCATCGCACAGGTTCATGTAATAGTCGGTAATTTCCGCGGTCAGGATATATTCGGGCAACGGTGAGGGACTGGTTTCCAGACACAGGCCGGAAGGCATTTTTCTGATCGGATAGCAGTTGCCGACCATTTCGTTGAAAATGGGGATGAACTTCATATCTTTCTGCATAATCCGCCCCTGATTGAGAATGGCGTCCTTTTCAAAACGGCGGCAGCCGAAAATGCGGAAACGGTATTGTCCGAGTTTGGTGGAGTAAGGCGTGTACTGTCTGCCTTTTTTGATGCGGAAATCGACGTATTCAAGGGTTATCGGGGCAAAATTTTTGCAATCGCGATAAACCGATTTGTAAATTTCGTCGTCGTAAGCAACTTCATAGTTCTGTACAGCCGGTTTCTGTTGTTCGCAGTTGACGCATTTGGTGGTCGGGCAGTTGACACAGCTGCCGCCGGGAAAAATGCTGCCGTCTTTGTCTTTGGGATTGCAGCTGGTACATTCGCCGCCCGGAAAAATACTGCCGTCCTTAGAGGAAGAAGCTGCGGTTTCAGGCTTGAAAAAGTTTTTGGCATTGCCGACGGCAGAGGCTTTTCCGCAGACGAAAAAGGTTCCGCAGAGCAAAGCGGCCAAAAAGAGAAAAGATTTAACAGCCTGTTGATTTTTCATTATTTTTATCTCCTAAACTTGTCGGCCGGGCAGACGGCTGCGCAGCGCCAAAGCCTCAGCTATGTGCATTTTAAGAACTTTCGGCGTATTTTGCAAGTCTGCAATCGTTCTTGCTAACCGCAAAGTGCGGTGATAGGCCCGGGCGGAGAGTCCGGCCTTTTCGGCAAAGCCTATCAGCAGGGCGGAAGCGTCGCCGTCGAGTGCGGCGGCAGCTTCCAGCATGTCGCCCCGCAGCTGTGAATTGGTGTTGAGTTCGGGATGCCCCATCCGGCGGAAGCGTTCAGCCTGAATTTCGCGGGCTTTGATGACCCTTTCCCTGATTGCGGCGGAACTTTCGCCCTTTTTGACATCGTTCATTTCCCACGGACTGACGGCCGGTACCTCAATGTGAATGTCTATACGGTCAAGAAGCGGGCCGGAAATGCGGGACTGGTACTCTTCAGCGCATTTGGGGGCGCGGCTGCAGGCCAGCGCCGGGTTGCCGAGATTGCCGCAGCGGCAGGGGTTCATGGCTGCAATCAACTGAAACCGCGCCGGGTAAACGGTATGGGCATTGACGCGCGAGATGGAAACGGAACCGTTTTCGAGCGGTTGCCGCAGGGCTTCCAAAGCGGCGCGGCTGAATTCGGGAAGCTCGTCGAGAAACAGTACGCCGTTGTGCGCCAGCGAAATTTCGCCGGGCCGGGCTTTGCGGCCGCCGCCGACCAGCGCCGGCGTGGAAGCGGAGTGGTGTGGATCGCGGAAAGGGCGTTCGAAACAAATTCCGCCGTTTTTAAGTTCGCCGGCAACGGAATGAATCATGCTGGTTTCCAATGCCTCGGCGGCCGTCAGCGGTGGCAGTATTGACGGCAGGCGTGCGGCCAGCATGGATTTTCCGGCGCCGGGAGGACCAATCATAAGCAGGTTGTGTGCGCCGGCCGCGGCGATTTCAAGCGCCCGTTTGGCAGATTCCTGGCCTTTAACGTCGCTCATGTCCGGGAATAGGGTTTGGCTTTCGGTTTTTTGTACCGTAGGGAGAGGAATGAGCTGCGAGCCTTTGAAATGGTTGACGAGGGAGAGCAGATTGTCGGGAGCGACAATGCTTTGCAAACCTGACCAGGCGGCTTCGGAACCGTTGGCAGCGGGGCAGATTAGGCCTTTGCCGCTGCGGTTGGCTTTGACGGCAGCCGGCAGGATGCCGTTGACGGAAAGCAGCGAACCGTCAAGTCCGAGTTCGCCCAGGGCGATATAATCGGCCAATTCTTCCTGCGGGATGACGCCCATGCCGGCCAGCAGGCCGAGAGCAACGGGCAGGTCAAAATGCGAACCTTCCTTGAGCAGATCAGCCGGTGCAAGATTGAGCGTTATGCGTTTGGCCGGCAGGCTTAGACCCAACGACTGCAGTGCGGCACGCACCCGTTCGCGGCTTTCGGCCACGGCCTTGTCGGGCAGGCCGACAATGGTAAAAGCCGGCAGGCCGGAAGAAATCTGCACCTGCAAATCGACGTCAAGAATTTCCAATCCGTTGAAAGCGACTGTGTTGACCCGGGACAGCATGAGGCTCTACCAGCGGGGAGTTCTTTCCCCGTTGCGCCAGCGGCGAGTGGGGAAAGTGTCTTTGGTCAGCCGGTCGTATTTGGCAACCTTGTAAGGAATGTCGGTCAGGCGGACATAGTTGTTCTTTTCATAGAATTGTGCGCAGGTTTCGGCAGTTTCGTAAAAACTTTCGCGGCAGACGACGATGATGCGCGTTTTTAGGTTTTGGAGCCTTATGTCGCCGTTGTCGTTGGCATAGGTTTCTTTGGGAAGCGGCACCGGTTTGGTCGGCCGCATCAACGAGGGAGCGGAAGCGCAGCGCATGTCGTCGGAGCAGGTCGAAAAATGCGGCAGCTTCGAGCATCCGCTTAAAAAAACGGTTAAAATCAAAGCGATGGCTGCAAATTTGTTCAACATTTAAACCTGTTCCCCCGGGCGTTTGCCGTTACTATAGCCCCAAAATGGTTAAAATTGTCTTATCGGCAAACAAAAGGCTTGCAAAAATAAAGTTTTAGGGTATATTCGCAGACGTCCCTTGCCGCAGGACACTGAGCATAAAAACGACAAAGCGTCTGCGGCTATATCAAGAACCCGGCTCTCCGGAGCCATTTGTTGAGAATCCATAAGGAGATATTTTATATGTCTAATTACGAAAGCGTGCTGATTGCACGTCAGGACCTCGGCACTTCTCAGGTTAACAACATTGTTTCGGAACTGAGCGATGTTATTAAGAAAGAAGGCGGCGAGGTTGTCAAAGTCGATAACTGGGGTCTGAAAAACCTGGCTTACCGCATTAAGAAAAACCGCAAGGGCCACTATGTTCTGATGAATATCTCTGCGCCGGCCAACGCCATTGCAGAATTTGAAAGAATCATGAGATTCAACGAAGATATCATCCGCTACATGACTGTCAAGGTTGAGGAATTCAACGACCTTTCTTCCGCCGAAGACAGAGAAACTGTAGAAGAATAGGAGAAATATAATGGCTAAACAAGTATTTTTCAGAAGAAAAAAAGCATGTCCGTTTTCCGGTGAAGACGGTTTGAAGATTGACTATAAGGATGTTAAGCTGCTTTCCCGTTATATTTCGGAAAAAGGCAAGATTATTCCCAGCCGTATCACGGCCGTTTCCGCCAAGAAACAGAGAGAACTGGCCCGCGCCATCAAACGCGCCCGCTATCTGGCTCTGCTTCCCTATGTTGCGGCTTAAGGAGAAATGCGATGGAAGTTATCCTTTTAGAACATGTTGAAAAACTGGGTAAAATGGGCGACAAAGTAACCGTTAAAAATGGTTATGCCCGCAACTACCTGCTGCCTCAGAACAAAGCTCTGCGCGCTACCGAAGCCAACGTTGCTTTCTATGAAAAGAAAAAGGCCGAACTCGAAGCCCACAACAAGGCTTTGTTTGACGAAGCATCCAAAAAGGCCGAAGCCCTTCAGGGCTACAGTGCCGTTCTGGTTCGTCAGGCAGCCGAGACCGGTCAGCTGTACGGTTCTGTCACCATTCGTGACATTGCCGCTGCCATCAAGGCCGCCGGTTTTGACGTTGAACGCCGCTGCGTTTATCTGGAGAAGCCGATTAAAGACCTCGGCATTTATCAGGTAAAACTGAACCTGCATCCGGAAGTATCGCAGACGATTCTGGTTAATGTTGCCAGAACCGAAGACGATGCCAAGAAGCAGGAAAAGGCTTACAACAAAGAATAGTTTTTAAGCTATGAAGAGAAAAAGGCCGGCTTTTCAGCCGGTCTTTTTTTTGGCCTTGTTTGGCAGGATACACAGGGCAATATACAGGATTTTGACCAAAGTGTCAGATGTTGAAAAGTAATACGGGACAAGTTTAAGCGTTTTCATTATTGACATTTCTTTCTCTTAAAAAAGCTTTGATTTGCAGCCCAATCAAGAGCCAAAATGAAAACAACGATAGATAATAGATATAAGAAACATATATTGCGGAAAAATCGAAACATATTCCGGTCCATTATACTCTGTTTCTGCCGCCTTATATCCATAAACAATCCTTGGAATTATGCCAAAGATTATGCCAAAGATAATGCTGATATATTCTAATACGCACTGATTGATATATAAAGAAAAGGTCGCTAGGGGCGACTTTATCTTACATGGCGGGAATCGTTAATTACAAAACTTCACGGCGGCCGACATGATCGGCGGCGGAGATAATGCCCTCCTCTTCCATTTTGTCAATCAGCGAGGCTGCACGATTGTAGCCGATGCGAAGTTTGCGCTGAATATAGCTGGTGGAGGCTTTTTTGTCGTTTTGAACGATGGCGACGGCCTGAGCGTACAAATCTTCGTCGGAGCCGGCGGCAAAATCGCCCTTGTCGAAGACGGAGCCGCCGTCTTTTTCGGAAAGTTCGCCTTCGGTAACGCCGGAAACATATTCAGGTTCGCGCTGGGCTTTCAGAAATTCGACGACTTTTTCAACTTCGCTGTCTTTAACAAAAGAGCCGTGGACGCGAATCGGACGTTGTCCGGCCGGCATGTACAGCATATCGCCCATGCCGAGCAGCTGTTCGGCACCCTGTTCGCCCAAAATGGTACGGCTGTCGATTTTGGAAGTGACCTGAAAGCTGATACGGGTCGGGAAATTGGCTTTAATCGTGCCGGTAATGACGTCGACGGACGGTCTTTGGGTGGACATGATCAAATGCAGGCCGGCGGCGCGCGCCATTTGAGCCAGGCGCTGGATTGCGGCTTCCACGTCTTTGCCGGCAACCAGCATAAGGTCTGCCATTTCGTCAACGACAATTACAATATACGGCAACGGCGTGAGGTCAAGTTCCTGTTTTTCGAAAATCGGTTTGCCGGTTTCGGCGTCGAAGCCTGTTTGTACCGTGCGTTCGATTTTTTCGCCGCTGGCTTTCAGTTCCTGAAGTTTCTGGTTGTAACCGGCAATGTTGCGGACATTGAGCTGAGCCATGGCGCGGTAACGGTCTTCCATTTCCTTAACCGCCCATTTGAGGCCGATAACGGCTTTGGCCGGGTCGGTAATGACCGGCGTCAGCAGATGCGGAATGCCGTTGTACATTGAAAACTCAAGCATTTTCGGGTCAATCATGATCAGTTTGCATTCTTCGGGCCGCATGCGGTAGAGCAAAGACAAAATCATGGTGTTGACGCCGACGGATTTACCGGAACCGGTGGTACCGGCAACCAGCAGGTGCGGCATTTTGGCAAGGTCGGCATAAACGTTGCGGCCGCCGATGTCTTTGCCGAGGACGACGTTGAGCGTGTTTTTGGTTTCGCGGAAAGCCGGGTCTTCCAGAAGGTCTTTGAACCAGACGGTTTCACGGTTTTTGTTCGGCATTTCAATGCCGATGGTATTGGAACCGGGAACGACGGCAATACGCACCGAAACCGCCGACATAGAGCGGGCAATGTCGTCGGCGAGGCCGATGACGCGGGCAGTTTTGGTGCCCGGAGCCGGTTCGAGTTCGTAGAGGGTAACGACAGGTCCGGGGCGGACTTTGACAATTTTGCCGTTGACGCCGAATTCCTGCAGAACGTTTTCCAAATCGCGGGCGATGCTTTCCAGTTCTTTTTCGCTGATTTGATTGCCGCCTTTGTCTTTGGGGCGGGAAAGCAGATTGACGTCCGGGTACAGGTAACCGTCGTCAATTTCCTTTTTCTTCGGTGCGGCGGCTGTCGGAGCCTTGCGTGTTTCCATCGCCGGTTCGGCCTCTTTGTCCGCTTTGACTTTCGGTTCTTTGCGTTCTTTGGGCGCTTTTTCCTTTTTGGTTTTGACAACCAGCCCTTCCTCTTCCGTTTTCGGATGCCGGCGCTTGAACAGCAGAGCAATGATCCTTCCGCAGAGACGGAGAACTTTCCAGACGCAGACAATAAAGCCGCGAAAACCGCGATACCAGGTTTTGTAAGTTATGCCGACGGCAAAGTTGAACGAAAGCAGGCTCAGGCAGAAGCTGACCAGCAGCAGGATTTCGCGTCGGTACGGGAAGTTGAAAATGTTGGCCGAGTTCATGCTGAGCGAGGCAAACAGGCGGCCGATACTGCCGCCGAGGCGGTATTGCCCGAAATATTCGGAAGGCAACAGGCCGAGAAAAACGGCAAAGAAAATTGAACCGAGGAAAAAGGCGAGTATGCGGGCGTAAGGATGCAGAAACTCGCGCAGACGCAGACAATTGTACCCCCATGATATCGGCGCGATAAGGAAGACGGCCAGCGAAATTCCCCAATAGGTAACGATAAAGTCGGCAAGGTTGGAACCAAAGCTGCCGAGATAGTTGTGAATTTGCCGGGAGGTGGCGACGTTGGCGGAAGCGTCTGCGGCGTCATAGCCGACGAGGCTGGCGAAAGCCGCCAGCGTAAGCGTTATGATAAAGGCGCCGAACAACCGCCACAGAACTTTGTTCAAAAAGCTTTTTTCCTTTTTGCGATTTGATTTTTTAGCCATAATCCTCACCTGAAAATCGTCCGAATTTGCGGCAATTTTAGCAGGAAATCATCAAGAAACTATTAACAATTTGTATTATAGCCTTTCAGCGGTTGTAACGCTGGTCAAAATTTTGCAGGATTTCCGCCGGTATGCCGCCGCTTTTGCGCAGGCGCTTGGCAAAACCGTTGACGGCATAGCAGCTCCAATAATAGAAACGTTTGTGCAGCGGAATTGATTTTTCGCGGAGGTAGTTGTTGAGCATATTGAAGGCCATGCGGGCTTTGTTGCCGCTGAGCTGGCTGCTGCGGACGCGATACAGCATCATAACCCGGGGAATGCCGTAGGATTTAAAACCGCGGCGCATCAGTGACATCCATGCAGCCGTATCTTCGGAAAGGGTTCTTTTTTCGGGAAAGGGCACGGTTTTGCCGATTTGCCGTCGGTCGACCATTACGGTTGACAGGCCGAGCTGGGTGGTTTTCATCAGCTTTTTGAGGTCAACCTCCCTGTCGACTTTCAGGTGTCCGCGCGGCAGAAGTTTTCCCTCGGCATTGATAAAAGCATATTCGGTATGCGAAATGGGATATTTGTTTTTGAGCATGAATATTACCTGTGTCGAAAGCTTGTCTTTTGACCAGACGTCGTCACCGTCCAGAAAGGCCAGAAAACGCCCCTCGGCGTGTTTGACGGCGGAAAGGCGGCTGAGACTGACGCCACGGTTTTTTTCGCTGCGGAAAAAACGGATACGGGAATCTTCCTCCGCCAGTTTACGGCAGATTTCCGGGGTTTTGTCGGTGGAACCGTCGTCCCAGAGGATAAGTTCCCAATCGGCGTAATTTTGAGTCCGGACGGAAGCGACGGTTTCTTCCAGATATTGCGCGCAGTTGTAAACCGGCGTGATGACGGAGACTTTGTGCATAACCTTTTCTTTCAAAAAACAAGACATTGTAACAGATTGCGGGCAATTATGCAAGAGCGTGACGTTGTGGCCGGGATTTAAAAACTTGACTTTTGAGCAATATTCTTTAAACCTGAATCCCGATATTTTAATAATTTGAAGGTTTATTCAATGAAATATGCATTTGTATTTCCCGGGCAAGGTTCACAGTTTGTCGGCATGGGAAAAGAACTGGCAGAGAATTTTAAAACTGCCAAGGAGGTATTTCAGGAAGTCAACGACGCCCTCTCTCAGGATTTGTTCAAACTGATGGTCGAAGGACCGGAAAACGAGCTGACGCTTACGGCCAATGCCCAGCCTGCTCTGATGGCCAATTCTATGGCGATTGTGCGCGTTCTGGAAAAAGATTTCGGCGTTAAACTGAAAGATAAGGCCGCTTTTGTTGCCGGTCATTCGCTCGGCGAATATTCGGCAGCCTGCGCAGCCGGCGTCTTTTCGCTTGAGGATACGGCCAAACTGCTGCGCATTCGCGGCGACGCCATGCAGAAGGCGGTACCGGTCGGCGTTGGCGGCATGGCCGCCGTTATGGGCGTTTCATTTAAGGATGTTCAGGCTCTGGCGGAAGCCTGTGCCGACGAAGATAACCTCTGCGTCGCCGCCAATGACAATGCCGATGGGCAGGTCGTTTTGTCCGGGCATCTTAAAGCCATTGAAAAAGCGGTGGAAATTGCTTCTGAATTCGGTGCCAAAAGATGTATCAAACTTCCGGTCAGCGCGCCTTTTCACAGCCCGCTGATGCAGCCGGCCGCCGAAGTCATGGCCCGCGCCCTGATGCAGGTTGAGGCTCATGACGCCCAGATTCCGCTGATAGCCAATGTCTTGGCCAGCGCGATCACGGATCATAAGGAAATCGTCAAACGTCTGGTCGAACAGGTAACCGGTTCGGTTCGCTGGCGGGAGAGCGTTATTTATATGAAGGAGCAGGGCGTTACCGACGTGGCCGAACTCGGCGCCGGAAAAGTGCTTGCCAATATTATCAAAAGAAGCGACAAGGAAATGAATGCCTTTTCAGTCGGGTCGGCCGCTGAAATCGAAGAACTAGCCAAGAATTTATAAAGGAGATTAACATGTTTGAATTACACGATAAAGTAGCTCTTATTACCGGCGCCGCCGGCGGTCTGGGCGACAAAATTGCCCGTACGCTGCATAAACAGGGCGCAACGCTGGCGCTGACCGACATGCGTGCCGAACCGATGGAAAAGCTGAAGGCCGAACTCGGCGACCGCGTCGAAGTTTTTACCGCCAATCTGACTAATCCCGAAGACGTTAAAAATCTGGTTTCTCAGGTTGAGGAAAAGCTTGGCCGCATTGACATTCTGGTTAATAATGCCGGCCTGACCCGCGACAACCTGTTTATCCGCATGAGCGACGAAGACTGGCAGCTGGTTCTGGATGTTAACCTTTCTGCCGGTTTCAAACTGGCCAAAGCCGCCGTTCGCGGCATGATGAAGCGCCGCTTCGGCCGCATTATCGGCATTGCCTCGGTTGTCGGCGTTACCGGCAATGCGGGACAGGCCAACTATTCGGCTTCGAAAGCCGGCATGATTGCCATGAACAAGTGTCTGGCGCAGGAAGTCGGTTCCCGTGGCATTACCGTCAATTCGATTGCGCCGGGCTTTATCAGAACACCGATGACCGACGTTCTGCCTGATGATGTCAAAGCGGCGCTGTTGGCCAAGATTCCGGAAGGAAAGCTCGGCGAAGCGCAGGATATTGCCAATGTTGTCGCTTTTCTGGCTTCTGACGAAGCCCAGTACATTACCGGCCAGACAATTAATATCAACGGCGGTATGGCGATGATTTAGACGGAAACGAAACCGTTTTTCGTAAAAAGCCGTCCGGTACCGGGCGGCTTTTTTTTGTCTGCAAAAAAGTACAACAGGATTTATACAAAATTTTTGCCAGGCATTATTTTAGTTGTTTTAAATTATGAAATCGTGTATGTGTGAATCTATTACGTAATAATTGTAAACGACAGGCAAATGACAAAAGTAACCGATGACGAGCGTTTGATTGAAAAGTCAGGATATTTCAGGGAAAAATGGTATCTCAGAAATTATCCCGAAGCGGCCGGCAGCGGTCTGGCGCCGGCCAGACACTATTTGCAGGAAGGTTGGAAGAAAGGGTTTCGCCCGTCCATGCAGTTTGATCATGAATTTTATCTCAATACTTATCCGGAGGTCAACGAGGCCGGAATCTGCCCATTGGTCCATTATGAGAGAGAAGGCCGGCGGAAAGGATATTTTCCCAACGCGCGCCAATTGTACAAGAGCATTTGGAAGCAAAACCGCGCCGGGTTTGCGGACAGGCTGAAGTTTTGGGCGGCGAAGCTGGGGCTGCCGGGAGTTAAAAAACCGGCATATCTGTCGCTGGCCGCGATTATTAAGAATGAGGCGCCGTATATCAGAGAATGGGTCTGTTTCTATTATCTGAACGGCGTTGAGAAATTTTACCTTTACGACAATGAAAGCGAAGACAATTTCAGAGAGGTCCTGTCCGATTTTGTCTCGGCGGGAATTGTGGAGATAATCAACTGTCCCGGAAAGGCAAAACAGGTGCCGGCTTATAACGATGCGCTGAGCCGCCTGCGCTATAAAACGCAATGGCTGATGATTGTCGATGCGGACGAGTTTATGATTGTCAACGGAAACAAAAAAATTTCGGAATTTCTGAAAGATTATGAAAAGTATGCGGCGCTTGCGGTAAACTGGGTTATGTACGACTACGGCGGTTTGCTTAAAAAACCCGAAGGTCTGGTTCTGGAAAATTACCGTACGGTTCACGGAAAGTTTCATCCGAAAAATCTGCATGTAAAATCGGTGATTAATCCCCGAAAAGTTGCTCTCTGCGTTAATCCTCATTATTGCGAATATAAGGGCGGCAATTATGCGGTAAATGAAAATTTCGAAAAAGTTGTCGGACCGGTTACGGCTGTGCAGAGCATTGAAAAAATCAGACTGAATCATTATTACTGCAAGTCGTATGAGGAATATGAGGCAAAAGTTGCCAGAGGTTTGGCCGACTCATATTTCAAATATATCATCAAAAAAGAAGATTATGCCTTCGACGATGCGACGGAAGACTATGTTGCCGGACGTTTTGCCGGGCCGGTAAGATCGCTGATGGAGAAGGGCGTATGAAAATCATTTCCGTGGTCAGAGACTTTGAGATGTATGACCGGCTGGTCAGAAACAATCCGTTTAACAAAGGCGCGGACTTTTCCTGTTTTGACAATCGGCAGGAAAATCTTGGCATTCCTGCCAGATATAATCAGTTTTTAAACGGATATGATTTTGCCGACGAAGACTGGCTGGTTTTCTGCCATGAGGATTGGGAAGTCCGCGAATCCTGGCAGCCGCTGCTGGAGCGGCTGGATAAAAACCGTCTTTACGGAGTGGCCGGCATTCGTTCCTTTCGTTTCGGACGGTCGGTGTATGAACAGTTTGCCGGGTGTATTCGCGAATCGCAGAAAGACGGTTCGGAACAGATTGTCCGGGGCGAACCGATTTTTTCGCCGCAGGAAGTTGACACTTTTGACTGCCAGTGCCTGATTGTTCACTCTTGTCTGATAAAAGAGTATAATTTGCGCTTTGACGAGAATCTGACTTTTGACCTGTATGGCGAGGAACTCTCTATCGGCGCAAGGGAAAATTACGGCATAAGGTCCTGTGTTGTGCCTCTGGCCTGTCAGCATTATTCCCGCGGCCGGCTTTCACAGCGGTTTACGGACGGAATCGAATATCTGAATCGGAAATATGCCGGGGCAAAAAGTGTTTACGCCAATGTCGTGAGCCCGTCCATGCTGGTTTACAACCGGAAAAAACATAAGCGCCTTAAACCGGTTATGTATCGCGAATCGTTTTTGAATTTTTTGTTCAGCCGCAAAATTACCAGGTCGGGCAGAATGCAGATTAAAATCTGCAAGCTTCCGGTAGCGAGCATTAAAATGTGCAAATAGGTGTTTTTTTGATAAAAAAATACTGGATTTTTTCTGACGATGTGGTATATCTATTGACAATATCAGGAAAAATTATTGGAAAGTGGGGTCGAAAACCCCGCTTTTTTGTTAAGGAAAACGAAAAAATGCAGAGCAAACACCCTTTACAGGACATGCTGGAACCGGAGATTAACCGTCTGGGTTTTGACGTGGTCCGCATTTTAACCATCGGACAGAAGAATCCGACCCTGCAGATTATGATTGAGCGCAAGGATCGCACCGACATCGTGGTCGAGGACTGCGCGACGGTCAGTCGTGCGGTTTCGGAAATTCTGGACGAGAAAGATCCGATCAAAGACCAGTATAATCTGGAAGTCAGTTCTCCGGGGCTTGACCGGCCGCTGACGGTTTTGGAACATTTTCAGCGTTTTGCCGGATATGACGCAAAAATCGAAACTTCGTCTGAGGTTGATGCCCGCAAACGTTTCAAAGGAAAAATCATTTCTGTCGACGACAGGGAAAACATTCATTTTGACATGGACGGCAAAGAATGGGTTATTCCGTTTGCTGCCGTGTCGAAAGCCAAACTGCTGATAACCGACGAGCTTCTTGCCAGGTACGAGGAGACTCATCCGGAAATCGAACTGTAACTTTATTCGTAACCGACTTAATTAAGAGGACAAAATGCAAAATATCGAAAGTATGCCCAGACCCGAAATTATTCTTGTGGCCGATACCGTAGCCAGAGAAAAGAACATTGACAAGGAAGACGTGTTTACCGCCATGGAAGTGGCCATTCAAAAGGCCGGCCGTTCCAAATACGGTTTTGAACATGACATCCGCGCCAATATCGACCGCAAGACCGGCGCTATTTCGCTGGCCCGTTACCGTGAGGTTGTCGAGGGTCCGGAAAATGTTGAAAACGAAGTTACGCAGCTGACGCTGGAAGATGCCAAAATGTATGATGCCAATGCCAAAGTCGGCGATTTTATCATTGACCAGCTGCCGCCGATTGATTTCGGCCGCATTGCCGCTCAGACCGCCAAGCAGGTAATTGTGCAGAAAGTCCGCGATGCCGAACGCAACAAGCAGTTTGAGGAATACAAGGAAAAAATCGGCACGATTGTCAACGGCACGATTAAGAGAATCGAGTTCGGCAACGTTATTTTGGACATCGGCAAAACCGAAGCCATTTTGCGCCGCGACGAAATCATTCCGCGGGAAAAGTTTAAGAACGGCGACCGCGTCCGCGCATATGTTCTGGACGTTCGGCGCGAAAACAAGGGTCCGCAGGTTTTTCTGTCCCGTACCTGTCCGGAATTTATGGCCAAGCTGTTCACGCAGGAAGTTCCGGAAATTTATGACGGCATTGTCAAAATTATGGGCGTTGCCCGCGATCCGGGATCAAAAGCCAAAATCGCCGTTAAAACCGACGATATGACGATTGATCCGGTCGGCGCCTGCGTCGGTTTGCGCGGTATTCGCGTACAGGCGGTGGTTACGGAACTGCAGGGTGAGAAAATCGATATTGTTCCTTATTCCGAGGACAAGGCGCAGTACATTGTCAGCGCCTTGTCGCCGGCCGAAGTTACCAAGGTGGTTCTGGACGAGGAAAACAACCGTATTGAGGCGGTTGTTCCGCAGGAACAGTTTTCGCTGGCCATCGGCCGCCGCGGCCAGAATGTCAAGCTGGCTTCCCAGCTGCTGGGCTGCGACATTGACGTTCTGACCGAAGAGCAGGAACAGGAACGCCGCTCCAATGAAAACAAGGTTCGTTCGCAGCGCTTTATCGAAGCTTTGGATGTTGACGAGATGATTGCGCATCTGCTGATTGCCGAAGGTTTTTCAACTGTTGACGAGATTGCGCTGGTTCCGTTGAACGAACTGGCCGAAATCGAAGGTTTTGACGAAGATGTTGCCGCCGAGCTTCAGAAACGTGCCAAAGACTTTATTGCCAAGCGCAATGAAGAATTTGCCGAAAAGAGCAAAACACTGGGTATTGACGAGCAGTTGAAAACCGTTGACGGACTGGATCAGGACATGATCCTGACGCTGGCCGGCAAAGGTGTCAAGACGCTTGACGACCTGGCTGATCTGGCTGCCGACGAACTGATGGAAATGCTCGGTGAAAACGTTCTTTCCGAAGTCGAAGCGAACAAAGTTATTATGAAAGCCAGAGAGCACTGGTTCTCGGAAGAAACGAGCTTATAAGGCATCCGGAGCGATTTTACGGGGTCGGTAAAAATTCATGTGGTTTTTCTGCGCTGATTTTTCCGCCCCCGGGAATCACTTCATCGGTTCCTTTAATCTCAGTTCTTCATGCTTTTTTGTTGTTGGGTTGAAATGAAAATGAAACAGGAAACGGAAAATCGCAAATGTATTGTCTGCGGCGAGGTCAAAGAAAAGGAGCTGCTTTTGCGCTTTACGCTGGCACCGGACAATCAGGTCGTTCCCGACTTTAAGAAAAAACTGCCGGGGAAAGGAATTTATGTTTCGGTTTCCAAAACAGCGTTGCAGAAGGCAGTGGAAAAGAATTTGTTTGCAAAAGCTGTGAAAAAAAACGCTAAAGTTAGTGCGGAATTGGTTCAGACCGTGGAAAATATTCTGAGAAAAAAAGGTTTGGAATCAATTTGTTTGGCAAAGAAAGCCGGGGATTTAGTTACCGGTTTTGAAAAAGTGGGCGAAAAAATCAGACACGGCAAGGCGGCCTTTCTGCTTGAAGCTGCGGACGCCGGCGCCGACGGACATCAGAAAATTACGGCTTTGGCCAACGGTCTGGAAATTTTCGCTTTATACAGTGTTGAGGAGTTGGATAAGGCATTAGACAGGGTTAATACGGTTCATGCGGCGCTGCTGAAAGGCGATATGGCGAAACTGGTTCATACCGATTTGGTTCGGCTGCAAAGGTTTTTGAATTCATAAATTTTGAAAAGAGTACGGAGATACAAACAGAATGACACAAGATAATGCAAACAATAAACTCACATTATCGGGCAAATCTACACTTACACTTAAGAATATCGGCGACGCTTCCAGGTCGCACAGCCATGACGGCAAAAAATTCGTGCAGGTCGAAGTTCGCAAGAAAAGAATAATCAATCCGGCGGCTGTTGCCGAGCCGAAGGTTGAGATCGACGAAGTGACGGCGCAGAAGCTTAAGCTGATTGCCGAAGCCAAGGAGCACGAAGCCCGCCGCCGTCAGGAAGAGGAGGAACGCGAAAAGGAACGTGCCCGCCAGAGAGAACTTGAAGAACAGGAACGCCTGAAACGCGAGCAGGAGGAAGCCGAGCGCAAAGCCGCGGAAGCTTCCGCGCCGGTTAAGCCGGAAAGAAAAGAAGAGCCGGCTGCCGAAGATAAGTTCAAAGTTAAAAAGTCCAAAGATTATGACGATGACGAAGAGGACGATGAAGACGACTATCACAGTAAGAAGTTTAAGAAACCGGTAGTGGCAGAGAAGTCGCTGAGCCGTGAAGAGGCTTTCGAACAGGAACGCAAGAAAATCATGAAGCGCAGTTTCGAACCGCAACGCCGCGGCGGCAAGGTCAATCTGCACAGCATCGGTTCGGTTGACGACGATGACGACGATTATGGTTTCGGCGGTCCCCGGCGCCGCTTCAAGAAGAAACAACCGAAACCGGTTCAGCCTCAGCAGCCGCAGGAGAAAATCATTAAGGACGTAGTTGTTCCCGAAATTATTACCGTTCAGGAACTGGCAAACCGCATGGCCGAAAAAGGTGCCGACGTTATTAAAAAACTTATGGCTTTGGGTGTGATGGCAACAATTAACCAGCCGATTGACGGCGATACGGCGCAGATTGTCGTCGAAGAAATGGGACACCGCGTCAAACGCGTTTCCGACAGCGATGTCGAACTTGGCCTTAAAGGCGAAGAAGACAGGCCCGAAGAGATGCAGCCGAGAGCGCCGGTGGTAACGGTTATGGGACACGTTGACCACGGTAAGACTTCGCTGCTGGACGCCCTGCGCGAAACCAACGTGGCGTCGCATGAGGCCGGCGGCATTACCCAGCATATCGGCGCTTATCAGATTACGGTCAAAACCGGCGACAAAATTACGTTTATTGATACGCCTGGACATGAAGCTTTTTCGGAAATGCGCGCCCGCGGCGCCAAAGTGACCGATATTGTCGTGCTGGTCGTGGCCGCCAATGACGGTATTATGCCGCAGACGGTTGAAGCTATCCGTCATGCGCAGGCTGCGGAAGTGCCGATTGTGGTTGCGATTAACAAAATAGACCTGCCCGGCGCCGATCCGATGAAGGTCAAGACCGCTTTGCTGCAGCACGGCATTGCCGTTGAGGAACTGGGCGGTGAAAGCCTGTGTGCCGAGGTTTCCGCCAAAAAGCGGATTAACATCGACAAGCTGGTTGAGGCAATTTTGCTGCAGGCCGAAATTCTGGATTTGAAAGCTAATCCGAATCGTAAAGCTGAGGGTGCGGTTATTGAAGCCAAGATGGAAAAAGGCCGCGGTTCTGTTGCAACGGTTCTGGTTCAGAAGGGCACGCTGCATATCGGGGACATCGTTATTGCCGGCAAAGAGTGGGGGCGTGTCCGCGCCATGTTTAACGAAATGGGCAAAAAGATGAACGAGGCCGGTCCGGCGGCGCCGGTAGAGGTTCTCGGCCTGCAGGGTACGCCTGCCGCCGGCGATGATTTTATTGTCGTTGCCGATGAAAACCAGGCCAAGGAAGTTACCGGTTACCGTATTCGCAAAGAACGCGACGCCAAGCTGGTCAAAAGCGCGAAATCGGCTATGGAACAGATGCTTGACAAGATTAAATCCGGCGAGGTCAAACATCTGCCGGTCATCATCAAGGCTGACGTTCAGGGATCTATTGAGGCGATTGAAGGCACGATTACCAAGCTTTCAAACGATGAAGTCAGCGTTCAGATTCTGCATTCGGCCGTCGGTCCGATTTCGGATTCCGACGTAACGCTGGCCAAGGCTTCCAACGCCTTTATTATCGGCTTTAACGTCCGCGCCATTCCGCATGCCCGCGACATGGCCCGTCAGGACGGCGTTGACATTCGTTATTATTCGATTATCTATGACGTTGCCGATGACATTAAGAAAGCGCTGGAAGGCATGTTGTCGCCCGAACTGAAAGAAAAGATTTTGGGTTATGCCGAAATCCGCAATGTCTTTAACATTACCGGCGTCGGCAAGGTTGCCGGCTGCATGATTACCGAAGGCATGGTCAAGCGCGGCGCCAAGGTTCGTCTGCTGCGTGACAACGTGGTTATTCACGACGGTTCGCTCGGACAGCTTAAGCGCTTTAAAGACGACGTCAAGGAAGTCAAGGAAGGCTATGAATGCGGTATGAGTTTTGAAAACTACAATGACATTCAGGTCGGCGATTTTATCGAGTGTTACGAAATCGAATCTATTGCGGCAAAGCTGTAGAAAGACCGTGGAGCCGGCGCCGATTGCCAAAGGCGGACCCATGTGCCGAAGGGGCATGGGCCGGCTTTGGATACGGTCGGCGTTCCGTTTTGCGTCAGGCTTGGATTGTTGTACAGAAAGGATAAGAATATGGCAGAGAAAGAACCGTCACAAAGACAGTTGAGAGTGGGACAGGAAATTAAAAAGATTCTGGCCGGAGAAATCGAGCGCGGACTGGTGCGCAATCTGGAAGGGATTGACGCCATGGTTACGATTATGGAAGTCAGGGTTTCGCCTGATTTGAAATATGCCAATGTTTATTTCATTACTTCGGTTAATGAGAAAAACGAGGAAGTTCGCGAAGCTTTGCAGCTGGCGGCCAACCATTTTCGCAAAATCGTCGGTGCAAAGATGGAGCTTCGTTATGTGCCGGAGTTGAATTTTCGCATAGACACCAGTTTTGCCGAGGTTGACAAAATGGAACGTCTGCTGCGTGATCCGCGAGTAGCGCAGGATTTGAAGAAATCATGATTGAAAAAGGACGACCGGCAGGTTGTCCTTTTTGTTTCCGGGTCTCGGAAAGTTACGGGTTTTTTTTGTCTGGTCAAAGCCGGAAAAATATGTTATATAAAAAGTTCGTTTTTTTGAGATTATTATAAAAAAATACAAATTATGGAAGAGTTATTAAAAGAAAGCAAATCCGAAGGAAGTAAGGTTTGCGAAGTGAGAAAGTTTCAACCCAGGTCTTTCGGTTGGGAGGTCATTGAACGCTATGACGGTTTGAAAGTTGACCGGCAGAATGATATCAGTACTCTGGCACTTTATCTGGGAGACTGGAAAAAAGCTGCCGATATTGACGAGTTTTGGCAGAAAGGGCATTTTATTACGGCCAGCGACGGAAACCGCGTGTGGACTTTTATCCGTTGTAACGGTTCCTATTTGCAGATTAAACCGGCGGCGCGAATCGATTATGCGGGAGCTTTTTTCTTTGAGGTTTACGAATATGCGCAGGGCGTTGTGGTTTATTTTTTCAATTCCGACGGAAAGATAACCGGGCGAAAGTTATTTGATGCCGGTTATAAGAAAAACGGCAACTGGTATTTTGAAAACGAAACCGCCGTTTATCGGGTTGTTATTAAGGAAAAGCCATATCGGCTGAGCGTGATGTTTTATAAGCATCGTCCGAGCAGGCACTGGTTTTGGCCTTTCTGGAAGTTTTGAATTTTTTTGAATTAAAAAGCTTCGTATCTTTGGATACGGAGCTTTTCTTTTTGACAACAGGCCGATTTATGCGTAAGCTCTAGGAAATTTTAGGGAAGACGAGTTATGGGACGGCATAAAAGAGGAGAGGACGTCAACGGCTGGCTGATTGTGGACAAGCCGCGCGGAACGGGTTCAACCGACGTGGTTAATTTTACGCGGCGGTTTTTTAATGCCCGTAAAAACGGCCACTGCGGCACATTGGATCCGTTTGCGACCGGTGTGTTGCCGGTGGCTTTCGGCGAGGCGACGAAGCTGATACCGTATGTGACCGACGCTGATAAGGAATATGAGTTCGTGTTGCAGTGGGGCGAAGCGACTTCTACCGGCGATCCCGAAGGCGATGTGATTGCGGCAAGCGAAAAAATCCCGTCCCGGGAAGAAATTCTGGCGGTGCTGCCGTCTTTTATCGGCAGGATTGAGCAGATACCGCCGGTTTATTCGGCCATAAAAATCAACGGACAGCGCGCTTATACTCTGGCCCGGAAAGGCGAGGCCGTGGAAATGCCTTCGCGTATGGTTGAAATATATGCTTTGGAGCTGCTGGAGGAGCTTTCAGGGAACCGTGCGAAGTTTCGGGCAAGCTGTTCCAAGGGGACGTATGTGCGCACGCTCGGACAGGATATTGCCCTGCGGCTGGGAACCGTCGGACATCTGAGAGAACTGCGGCGGACAAAATGCGGCAAATTTGACCTGAAAGATGCAATAAAACTTGAAACTTTGAAAAATATGGTGCATATTGACACCCTAACCGAAGTTTTGCTTCCGATAGAAACATATCTGCGCGACATCGCGGTTATTGCCGTTTCGGAAGCGGATGCAGCCAAACTTAAGCTGGGACAGGGGCTTTCGCCCCGCGCCTACGGAATCGAAAACGCCGACGCGTATGACGCTGTGGTGGTCTGCGGCGGGAAGATGGTTGCGATAGTGCGAATCGACAATAGAAAAATTGCGCCGGTTCGCGTGTTTAATCTTTAAATATAAGGAAAATATGATGTCGATTACGAATGAACAGAAACAGGAAATTATCAAAGCTTATGCCACCAAACCGGGCGATACCGGTTCGGCCGAGGTGCAGATTGCCATCTGGACGACCAGAATCAACAATCTGATTGAACATTTCAATACGCACAAGAAAGACCTGCACTCCCGTCTGGGTCTGATGAAAATGGTCGGTAAACGCCGCCATCTTTTGGATCATTTGAAATCCAAGAGCGAAGAGAGATATCAGAGCATTATTGAAAAACTGAATCTGCGTAAGTAAAAACTGGTTTTATGCGGTATTCGGAGCGGAAAATAAGAAACGGAAAGGTTTGCGCGGGTTTGTTCGCGGCAGCTTTTTCTGTTCTTTTTTTCCGTTTCGTTTATCGGCATGAGGCCGATGCTTTGCACCGTATTTTTGTCGGCGGCTGCGCCGGGGTGCGATGAATTCGGGCATGCGGGGCAATGGTGCTCCGCATTGCTTTTATTGCCGGGGATACCGGCAATCGGTAGAAAATCCCGGTTCATGGGGAATCGGGTGAGGATTGTAAGAGAATAGATGAAAGGAAGATTTTATGATCGATTTTAAAGTGTGCCGCAAGGAAATGGAATGGGGCGGACGCAAGTTAGTTTTAGAAACAGGAAAGGTAGCAAGACAGGCCGAGGGCGCCGTATTGGTTACTTATGGTGAAACCGAGGTGCTGGCGACTGTTTGCGCCGCGAAAGAGGTAAAGGCAGATCAGGATTTCTTCCCTTTGACCGTCAACTATCAGGAAAAATATTATGCAACCGGCAAGGTGCCCGGCGGCTTTATGAAAAGGGAAGGCAAGCCTTCGGAGCGCGAAGTTCTGATTTCGCGTCTGATTGACCGTCCGATACGCCCGTTGTTTCCGGATGCTTTCAAAAATGAAGTTCAGGTTATCTGCACGGTTCTGTCACATGATCAGAATACGGATTCCGACATTCCGGCAATGATTGCCGCTTCGGCTGCGCTGACGATTTCAGGGATTCCGTTCCTGGGTCCCATCGGTGCTGCCAAAGTAGGTTATATCGACGGTCAGTTCGTTTTGAATCCGACGCTTGAACAGATGCCGGACACGCAGCTTGAACTTTCCGTTGCCGGTACATCCGAAGGCGTTTTGATGGTTGAATCTGAAGCGAATGAGCTTTCCGAAGAAACCATGCTGAATGCGGTTATGTTCGGTTTTGAAAGCTTCCAGCCGGTTATCAAGATGATTAACGAGCTGAAGGCTGAGGCCGGTAAGCCGGCTTGGGAAGCTCCCGCGTTTCCACCGGAGTTTGACGCTTTGTACGCCCGTATTGAAAAAGAGTTTATCGGCAAATATGAAGAAGCTTTCAAAGAAACCGACAAACTGAAGAGAGGCGAGTTGGTCGGCAAGGCTTCCGAGGAAGTCAAGGCAACCATTGATCCGGAAAATGAACTGGAAATGCGTTATGTCGGCGATGCGATTGAAAAGCTGATGCACAAAGTTGTCCGCGAAAAGGTTTTGACTACCGGTCACCGTATTGACGGACGTGACACCAAAACCGTTCGTCCGATACAATGCGAAGTCGATGTCTTGCCATGTGCCCATGGTTCGGCGCTGTTCACGCGCGGCGAAACCCAGGCAATGGTGGTTACGACGCTGGGTACCGGCGAAGACGCTCAGATTGTCGACGGCTTGATGAACGAGTATAAAGAAGACTTTATGCTGAACTATAATTTTCCGCCGTTTTCGGTTGGCGAATGCGGCAGAATGGGCAGCCCGGGACGCCGCGAAATCGGTCATGGCAAGCTGGCATGGCGCGCCATTCATCCGATGCTGCCGAAAAACAAGGATACTTTTCCCTATACCATCCGTGTCGTTTCGGAAATTATGGAATCGAACGGTTCTTCTTCGATGGCAACGGTTTGCGGTACAACCATGTCTTTGATGGCAGCCGGCGTGCCGATGGAAAAACCGGTTGCCGGTATTGCCATGGGGCTGATTAAGGAAGACGACGGCCGAGTTGCGGTTTTGACCGATATTCTCGGCGACGAAGACCATCTCGGCGACATGGACTTCAAGGTTGCCGGTACTAAAGACGGCGTTACCGCTTTACAGATGGATATTAAAATTACTTCCATTACCAAGGAAATTATGCAGACGGCTTTGGCTCAGGCGCATGAAGGACGCATTCATATTCTGGGCGAGATGGCCAAGGCTATTGCCGAACCGCGTCCGCATGTTTCTGACCGTGCACCGCGCATTATCGCAATTAAGATTCCGGTTGACAAAATCCGCGAAGTCATCGGTTCCGGCGGTAAGGTTATCCGTGAAATTACCGAGAAGACCAATACCAAAATCGATATTGCCGACGACGGCGTTATTAAAATCGCTTCGGTTAAAAAAGAAGACGGTGAGGCCGCTTTGGAATGGATTATGGGTATTGTTGCCGAACCGGAAGAAGGCAAAATCTATCATGGCGTGATTACCAAAATTATGGATTTCGGCGCTTTCGTCCGCTTCCTGGGAACAACCGAAGGTCTGGTTCATATTTCCGAGGTCAAGAACGAACGTATTGCTTCGGTTTCCGACTTCTACAAAGAAGGCGACTCCATTTGGGTCAAGTGTTTGGGCACCGATAACCGCGGTAAAATCAAACTCTCCGCAAAAAGGGTTAATCAGGAAAACGGCGAAGACCTTGAAAAATAACTGTCTAGCTGGTAACTAATACAGATTGTTCGGGAAAAAGTTTTTAGCCATTTACTCTATGTAAACTCAAAAAAATTTCCTTTCAATCTTATTATTTACGCAAGCTGTCCGCTTGTTAAAAGATACAGGTTACACAAAAAAGGGCTGATTTTTTTATCAGCTCTTTTTTGTGGTTTAAATAGAATTTGACAGAAGCTCCTTTTTTGTCTATAGTAAGGGTACTTTCTTTATTATATTAATTAAGACTCTGTGAACAAAACATAATATAAACAATTAAAATTTTTTATTTATGGAAAATAATTATTTGTTGGCGGTGTTAGGACTTGCCATTGTTGCCGGCGCTTATCTGGCTTATCGCTTGTTTGCGAAGAAATATCCGGAGAAAAAAGAGGTATATCGGGCAAAGCTGCTGTACTTTGATGAAGATTCCTGGTATTGCCATATTGATTACGGAACGTATATCGGGCGCGGTTTTGTTTCGCTTCCTCAGAAAGGACATTTTATCGGCGAGGAAGTGGAAGTAGAACTTGAGGGACATGAATTTATTGAAAATTTTATTCTCGTAAATCCAGATAAATAACCTTAAAAAATATACAACAATGGAAACGATTAACACAGTCATTACGGCAGTTTCAATCATTATCTGCCTGGTTTTAATCGCGTATTTTATACGCTGGTCTGCCTGGAAACGCGTTAAACCCGCGTATGTACGCAGAAACGTTATGAACTTTTCCTGGATACAGGCGGTGTTTTTAATCGCGGCTTTGCTGGTTAACGGCATTGTCATGGATATCCGCGGCGAATCCGGCGACTATTATGCGCTTATTCCGATAATTGCTTCGGTTCTTTTGGGCATTATGTGTCGGGAAGCGCTGCTGAAAAATTATCAGGAAAAGGTGGTTGAAGGCAAGAGCTGCCATTTTATGGTGGCAAACGTCTTTGAAAAGGAATTGCAGGGTTATGCAATTCTGGAGGGGAACAACTGGCTGCCGGCCAAAGCGCCGATTGCTCCCGGAACGTTTATGAATTATGAAGAACACCAACAGATGGCGGCGGTTATCTGTTCGGGACGTCCTGGCGATAAGTTTATTGTTGTCAGGATATGATTAATAATCAGTTGAAAGAGGTGACTCGTGAGAGCCGCCTCTTTTTTTGGTGATTATACGAATCTACAGTTGCAGGAATGTTCTTTTTCTATTAGAAATAAATTATATAACTTTTTCGGCAATGCAACGACAGTCCTGAGAAGCTGCCGGTGTCTGGCCGAAACTGCCGGGCTGTCTGGCCGGGCAGGGAAAACCGTCCGTCAGCGGGCGGTTTTCTGTTTTTTTAGTGTCTGAAAGATTTTCGTTTTGTTGACATAAATTTTTGTTTTGTCTATATTGAAATTTGTTTTTTAATATAATTATAAGAAATTTATGGATTTAGTTATTTTTATCGAAAAAGGCCTGTTTGCCTTCGCAGAAGCATTATGGGTCGCGTATCTGATATTTGCCGTTGAGTTTTATTTTGCAAAATTCGTTCCCGGACGTTTGGCGCTAAAGCGTTTTCAACGGCTCAGAAAACTGCATCGGCGGATTTTCCTGCCGGTTTTGTGTCTGTTTGTTTTTTATGAACTGACCCCTTACGGTTCTTTGAATGAAGTTTTGACACTGTGTTCGCTGTCGGCCTTTTTGCTGTCGCTCGGGAGTTTCGGGTTGCTGAAACAGGCGCTGGCGAAAGGCCTTGCCGGATTGGTCGGAAAAACGGTTATGCTGGAGATATATGCCGCCGACGAAAAAACGGTTTCCTATGGTATTGTCTACCGGAACAAGGTTTTGGAACAAATCGACTGTCCCCGTTATTGTTGGGAAGGATATACGCTGAACGCCGGCGATGTTTTTTCCGCATTGGTCGAGGATGATACGGTCAGAGGTAAAGCGGGTTTGAAACTGAAAATTTTTAAATAATATGGATACGTTAAATTTGATTGAGAAAATTCTTTTTGTCTTTACGGACAATATCTGGATTTTCTATCTTGCGGTATGTCTGCGTCAGCAGGTGCGCATGAAAGCCGTGTCGGTTCGGGAGATGACTTTTCTGGCGCTGCTGGATAAGGCAACTTCGTATGTTGTGCTGGCCTTAATGTCTGTTCTGGGATTCTTTCTGGCAATGCGCTCCGGCGGCGGAGACAGGCGGTTACTGCTGATTGCCGTCGATATGCTGTTTGTCATGGGGTTGATGTGGCTGATAAAGTTTCGGGCCATTCTTTCCTATAATTTCGTGCTCGGCAAAATTCTTGAATTTGCTGTCGTTTCCGCGGATAAAAATCATATTTTTTATCTTCTGGTTGACGAAAACGAAAGGGTTATCTGGGAGGAAACAACGTCTGACCAACGGGTAATCGATTATCTTGAAGCTTCGTCCGGCGATCATTTTTTCGTTAAGGTAAAGCAGCTTAAGCTCGGCGATCCAAGCCCGTTTGTGATAGAGTTTCTTGATGAGGAGGCTTTTAAACGGGAACTGGAAAGGCGGCGGAACCATGAAGAGTTTCCGGATTAATCCGGAAACTCTTTTGGTTTTTAAAAAGTCCTTGAAATATATAAAAGAAAGTTGTATGAGTCTTCTTGTCTGCAGACACCCCTGGAGGTCTGCGGCGGTTTTTTTAATCTTATTAAGGAATTTGAAGAATGACAAATATTACTTTTAATGCTGTAAAGCGTGAGAAAGCAGGTAAGGGGGCAGCTCGTGCATGTCGTCGTGAGGGCCGCATTCCTGCCGTTATCTATGGTGGCAACAAAGAGCCCGAACTCATCAGCCTGAATCCGATTGAACTGGCCAAAGCTCTGGATACGTTCGGTTTTTATGACGCTGACATTGAAGTTGTCGTTGACGGCAAAAAACACAAAGTAATCTGTCAGGACGTACAGTTCCATCCGGTATCTGATGCGCCGCTGCATGTTGATTTTCTGAGAAAGTAAGTTTCAGAGTGTTTAAGGCGGTTTGCAGTGTTTGAATGTTTTTTCGTCGCTGCCGGCCGCCTTTTTCGTATCTGGTTGGAAGATAGAAATGTTTTTGATTGTCGGTTTGGGAAATCCGGGAAACGAATACGCCGAAACCCGTCATAACGTTGGGTTTATGGCTGTAGACTGTCTGGCGGAAAAATATTGTTTTTCGCCGTTTAAGGCCAAGTTCGACGGCTTGATTGCCGACGGGAGTATTGGCGGAGAGAAAGTTTTGCTGCTGAAGCCGCAGACTTATATGAACCTTTCTGGAAATTCGGTAGTCAAAGCGGCTTCATTCTATAAAATTCCGCCGCAGAATATTGTGGTGATTCATGACGATATGGATTTACTGCCGGGACAGGTAAAAGCCAAAAAAGGCGGCGGCGCCGGCGGACACAACGGTTTGAAGAGCATTGATGCGCATATGGGTTCCGACTATAACCGCATTCGTATCGGGGTCGGACATCCGCAAGGGCGCGGCGAAGAAGTCGTTAACCATGTTTTATCGCGCTTTTCCAAGCGGGAACGGGAAAATCTTGACGAAGAAATCCGTTTGATTGCGGAAAATATGCCGGTTCTTTTTGCCGGCGGCGTCTCCGCAATGGCGAATCGCCTGGGACAGCTTCTGAAAGGCCGAAAACAGGCCTAGAGGCGTTTTATAAGAGCGTTGTTCTGTACAAAAAACCGTACACCTTCTTTATTTGTTGATTAATATCGGTCTTTGATATAAAAAAGTTCTGTCGTTTGTCAGTTTTGGAGTACTTATGAATTACAGAACCTATGCCGATATGGCTTTGCATATCAAACAAATTCTTCCGAAAATTTCCGATGTGGATCTGATTGTGGGAATTCCTCGTTCCGGTATGGTTCCAGCCTATATGATTGGTGCCTTTCTGAACCGTTATGTCTGTTCTCTGGACGAGTTTGTTTCCGGCATTGCCTATTCAAAGGGAATTCGTTCGGTCAGGGAAAGAACGGTAAAAAAGGTTCTGGTGGTTGACGACAGTGTAAACGATGGGCTGGCTATGCGCCGGGCCAAAGAGCGTCTGCAAGGCAAAGAAAAGGAATTTGAACTGGTTTATATGGCTGTTTATGCCGTTGAAAAGGCGACCGGCCTGGTTGACGTCTATGCTGACATCTGCCCGCAACCCAGGTTCTTTCAGTGGAATTATATGTATCATCCGGGTTTGTTGCCGCAAGCGTGTTTGGACATTGACGGTGTTTTATGTGTTGACCCGACGGCGGAAGAAAACGATGACGGAGAGAAATACCGTCAGTTTATTTTGAATGCGCGGCCATTGTTTGTGCCGAATGACAAGGTAAAGGCGCTGGTTACTTCCCGTTTGGAAAAATATCGTCCCGAGACCGAAAGATGGCTGGCCGAAAACGGCGTGAAATATGAAAAGCTTTATATGCTTGATTTACCTTCCAGGGAGGAACGAATCCGCCGCGGCGCTCATGCTTCATTCAAAGCCGGAATTTATAAAAAACTGAAAGACGCTCATTTGTTTATTGAGAGCAACCCGCAACAGGCAGCGGAAATACGCCGGTTGAGCGGGAAGCCGGTAATATGTACCGAAACGGATGGATATTCGGAGCATTCCGGTATGGAAAACATTCCGATGCGAACCGTCCGATCCTGTTCGAAAACGAAAAAGATGCTGGTCAGATTTCTGTGTGTGTTTATCCCTGTCAAGTCGTGGCGGCGCAAGCTGAGAAATTTATACAAATAATTTTTATGAGAAGCTTTTGCTTGTAATAATTGTCGAATCGGTTATTCTGGAGCATATTTGCAAAGGAGTTTCGATATGCCACTGATTACGGTTATTCTGCCGGTTTACAATATTAAGGGCGAGTATCTGACCAAGGCGGTCGGGAGTGTTTTGGCACAAAGTTTTGATGATTTCGAGCTGCTGATTGTTGATGACGGTTCTCGTCGGGAGACGGCGGCGGTTTGCGATGAGCTGGCGGCTGAGGACAAAAGGATTACGGTTTTTCATAATGTTAATCAAGGGCCGGGAAAGTCGCGCAATTTTGGTTTGAGCAAGGCGCAGGGTGCGTTTGTGATTTTTATGGATCATGACGACTGGGTCGAAAAGGACTGGCTGAAGAAACTTTACGAATCAATTGTGCGTAACGATGCCGACGCCGCTTTTTGTTATGCCGACGAATATGTTGAGGAAGAAGGCGCGTTTCATGAGCTGGCGGCACCGCATTTCGGCACTGAAGCCATCGATCTGGACGACGCTTTTCGCGACAAGATGGCGAATGTGTTTTTTGCGCCCTGGGCCAAACTGGTAAAAATGGAAATCATAAAAAGGCATAATCTGGCATTTGCCGAAGACGGCAACCGTTTCGACGATGTTCTGTTCCATATTTTTCTGAACGAATATGCCGCCAGATTTTCGTTTGTGGATGAGGTGCTGTATCATCACCGCCTGTTTGCCAATTCGATTACCGGTTCAAGCAGCCAGAATACGGATATGTATTTTGACGTTTTCAAAACCATTGAAAGTGCGGCGGCCAAATGTGCGGCCGACGGTATCAGCGTTAAGAGAATCATTGACCGCAACATGAATTTTTTCTGCAGTGCGAATGACATTATCAAATCGCGCAAGGAATTTATCGGGAAGATGCGGTCTTACATTAAAAAATTCGGTCTGAAAGACGTGTTGCGCAAGCAAAGGAATCGAAAAATCAGGCACTGGCTGTTTACCGCCGACAAAAAAAACGGAGTTTTGCGCGTTTTGGGAATTTATCTGATGAACGGGCGGAAAAAGTCCTGAATCTCTCCTTGAAAAGAAAAAAGCTTTCCGTTATAAGAAGAATAAATTTTTGCATTTGAGGAGTTTTGCCATGGGATTTAATTGCGGTATTGTCGGTTTGCCGAATGTCGGAAAGTCGACGCTGTTTAACGCTCTGACCCAGACGATTGCTGCACAGGCCGCCAATTTTCCGTTTTGCACGATTGAGCCGAACACCGGCCGCGTGGCGGTTCCGGACGCGCGTCTGGACAAGCTGGCCGAGATGGTTAAGCCGAAAACGGTTACGCCGACGCAGCTGGAATTTGTTGACATTGCCGGACTGGTTAAAGGCGCGTCCAAAGGTGAAGGGCTGGGCAATCAGTTTCTGGCCAACATTCGCGAAGTTGACGCAATTATTCATGTGTTGCGCTGTTTTGAAGACGACAACATTACCCATGTCGAGGGAACTGTAGATCCGATACGCGATGCGGAAATCGTTGAAACCGAGCTGATGATTGCCGATTTGGATTCTCTGGAAAAGCGTTTTGAACAGCTGGCGAAAAAAGCCAAAACCGGCGGTGACAAAGACGCTAAAATCAAGGTTGAGGTCATGGAACCGATTATTAAGGCGCTGCGCGAAGGCAAGCCGGCACGGTCGGCTGCACCGTCCAAAGACAATAAGGATGCTTACAAAGAGTATAAGATGCTGCAGCTGCTGACTTCCAAGCCGGTACTGTATGTCTGCAACGTTGACGAGGATTCCGCGGCGACCGGCAACGCGTTTTCGCAAAAGGTTTTTGCCAAGGCAGAAGCCGAAGGTGCCAAAGCGGTTATTATTTCGGCGGCAATCGAATCGGAGGTTGCACAGTTGGACAGCGAAGCGGAAAAGAAAGAGTTTCTGTCAGCCCTGGGGTTGGAAGAAACCGGATTGTCGAAAATTATTCGCGCCGGGTATGAGCTGCTTGGCCTGCAGACCTATTTTACCTGCGGTCCAAAGGAAGTTCGGGCCTGGACTTTTCTGAAAGGTTCCAAGGCGCCGCAATGCGCAGGCATTATTCATTCCGATTTTGAACGGGGTTTTATTCGCGCGGAGACCATTTCCTACGATGATTTTGTCATGCTCGGCGGCGAGCAGGCCTGCAAAGAGGCCGGCAAGATGCGTTCCGAGGGCAAGGAATATGTCGTACAGGACGGCGATGTTATGCTGTTTCTTTTCAACGTATAGCGGCTGTTCTTTTTTGACAAAAAAGTTGACACAATGTGGGCTTTGTGATATTTTTCAAGTCTGGAAATAAGAGATTTTAAATAGATTGTGTCACTAATAAATTTATCATTATGTGTGAAAGAATTGAAAGACTCGTTGTCAATGAGTTTGAAAAACTGACCGGTGTCAACGCTTCGGAAAATCAGGTTATGAATTTTGAAGTGTTTCCGCAAAAGCGAGAGGCTCTTAAGCAACTGCTGCGTTCGGTTTTGCCGGATTTGCGGATTTACAGTTCCGTCGGTTTGGTTACGGTTGCCGATTTTGCAAATTATATCGAAAAGGCCGAGCAAAAAAAGAAGACTTTTTTTGACAGAGGCTTACAAATAATCCGCGAAGCGACCGGAAATGAAAATTTGTCCTTAGACGATGACCTGTATCCGGAGCTCAGGCCGTCAGGAGAAGGAAACGCGTATCTTTCGGCTCAGAGCCGTTATTTTATTGCGGCGAACAGAGTTTACAACGCTTTGTCGGCCGGACTTAAAGGACGTTTTGCCTATTATCCTCCGGTTTCACAGCTGGAAAAATGTCGGACGCTGGGGGAAATGATAGACCTTTATTACCGTCGGGGGCGTTTTTGAATGAGAAGCCGTTGTTTGGAAAGGGGTGTCTTTCGAAGACGCCCTTTCGGTATTTTAAAAGCTTGCATCATCAGCGGTTTCGGAGTATCAGAGAGCAGGACGATAGAGGAGGAGTTTAGATGCGTTTGGCTTTGTTTCAGCCCGATATTCCGCAAAACACCGGCACGTTGCTGCGTTTGGGCGCCTGTCTGGACGTGCCGCTGGACATTATTGAACCCTGCGGTTTCATTTTTAACGAGAAGGCGATGCGCCGCGCCGGAATGGATTATTTGGAAATGGTGTCCTGCCGCAGACATGATTCCTGGACAGAATTTTTGCGGTATCGTGAAGGACATTCGGAGGAATATGGGCGAATCGTTTTGTTGACGACGCATGCCAGCCGGCCTTATACCGAGTTTGAATTTCGGAAAAACGATATTATCCTGATGGGACGGGAATCGGCGGGCGTGCCTGAAGAAGTGCATCAGAAAGCCGATGCGCGGCTGCTGATTCCGATGAACCGGAACGCGCGTTCGATTAATGTTGCGCTGTCGGCGGTAATGGTTGTCGGAGAGTGTCTGCGGCAGACGGGAGCGTTTCCGGTTCAGGGAGATTAGCCTGCCGGATTTGTCTGTCAGAGCCTGGTAAAAAGCCACAGCGGCGATGTTGCCGATTTTTCATTTGTTTTTCATAATGTTACAGATTTTTGACAAAAATGTCATTTTTGGACTGGATTTGGGTCGAAAAATGTGATATGTTAATGGCGTCTTGGGGCTCCGAGGGGCCGTCTTACTGATCATTAAAAATGAATAGGAACAGATTTATGAATAAAAAGAGTTCTTCCGCTTTTGCGTTTAATTCCGGTGATTTTGTAGTTTATCCGGCTCACGGCGTCGGTAAAATAGCCGATATTGCCAAGCAGAAAATAGCCGGTTCGGAATTGGAGCTGATAGTGGTCAATTTTGACAAGGATAAAATGACGCTGAGGATTCCGATGGCCAAAGCCGAGAACATCGGTTTGCGCAAAATTTCCGGCGCGGATACGATGAACGACGCGCTCAGCGTTCTGAAAGGCAAGGCTAAGGTAAAGAAAATCATGTGGTCGCGCCGTGCTCAGGAATATGAAAACAAAATCAATTCCGGCAATCCGGTTGCGATTGCCGAAGTCGTCCGCGATTTGTACCGCAGCGAAAATTTGGCCGAACAGTCTTACAGCGAGCGGCAGATTTATGAACAGGCGCTGGACCGGCTGGCAAACGAGGTTGCAGTCTGTGAAAATATTTCTTCAGCCGATGCAACCAAAAAGCTGCTTGACATTTTGGCCAAATAGGCTTTGCGGCATTTTGCATTAAAAGGCTTTCGCCACGGCGAAGGTCTTTTTTTTTGCGACTCCGCAGCTTTGCAAATAAGACTCCGCAAAAGGTCGGTTTCCTGTGCAGAAAATGTCCGGCAAGCGGAAAATGCGGTTTGCATTTTGTTGTGCATAAGCTTGTGAACAAGAAAAAAGCGGCGTTGCGAATCAGCTGCAGGTTCTTTAAAAGTTAACTGTAAGTTAATTTTCAGAGGCAAAGGGCAGAGCCATGTTTGAAGAACCGGAATATGTTACTTCGCAGACCGACGACATCGTGATTTCGGCTTGTCCGACGCTGGTTGAGGAAAATCGTCGCGCGCAGGAGTTCCTGTGGGGATATTATCTGCGGATTGAGAACAATTCGGCCAAAAAAATTCAGCTGTTGGGCAAAAACTGGAATGTTACCGACAGTTTCGGCAACCGTTTTTGTGATGATTCCGCCGGATTTAAAGGCGAGCTTCCCGAACTGGAACCCGGCGAATGTTTTGAGTTCAGTTCAATGATGCCTTTGAATGCCGCCGACGCCGTTTTTTACGGCAGTTGCAAAATTCAGGAAGCCGGACAGAAAACCGTCAAGGAAATTAAGATTCCGACTTTTTCGCTTTCAGCCGGGACAAAAGCCGCGGTAGCGCTGAACTAGTTGTATTCCTGAATGACGCTGTTGTTGGCGACGTACATGTTCAGGTACTGGTAAATGTTCTGTTCCATGCGCTTGTTGAACTCGTCAAAGAGTTTGTAGACCATGCCGTTCCAGTACCTTTCCTTTTCTTCTATGTCCGTATCGGCCGGAATAGCCAGTTCGCGCCAGGCCTCAATGGAGGTTTCGGCGCTGGAGAGGTTTTTGGGGTCGGTAACTTTAATAACGACGTATAAGGTTGCGCGATATTTGATGCGGTCTTTGTAAAAAACCTTTTCCGATTTTTCGATTTCTTCGGTAACGCTGGCATCCTTAATGATGAATTCGGCAATTTTGTCGGAGGCGTAATCGTCGGCTTTCAGACGGTCTTTGGCCCAGAGACGGGCGGTTTTTTCAATTGAAATCGGAAACAGGTGTTCAACGTTCGGTCTGGTAAACGTCGGCGTAAATTCGGAAACAACTTCCACCCGGTTGACTTTCAGGTCAATCGGCGCCTGGTCGGTAAAACGAGGCTCCTGATAGCGTCTGGGTTCGGCTTCGTTATTGTTGGCGCAGCCGGCGGCAAAAGCCAAAACAATCAAAAGGGCGGAAATTTTTTTAAGCTTAATCATCTTTGCAACCTGTTAACTATTTGTCCGAAAAAAGGCCCTTAAACCGTTTAAGAGCCTTTTCAGGATATTAGATATTGTTTAACATAAACTTAATGCCGTATCAGCTCGCCTTTGTCGAAAACATATTTTTCGGAACAGAAGTTGCAGGTGGCGGAAACCTGATTATGGCTGTCGGCCAAGTTGTTGATTTCCTCTTCGCCGAAAGAAGTCAGCGTGTTGAGCAGTTTGTCGCGGCTGCAGCGGCAGCCGAAACGGTATTCCTTGTTTTTGGCAATTGACAGTTTGCTGGAATGGTAAAGCCGGTGCAGAAGTTCTTCCGGACTCAGAGCGTTGTCGAAGACTTCATCCTCTTTAAGGCTCTGCATAAACGTTACGGCTTCGTTCCAGGCTTCATCAATGTCGGCTCCCTCTCTGACTTTGCCTCCTGTTGCCGGAAGTTTCTGCAGCATGATGCCGGCAGCCTTCCAACGGCCGTTTTCTTCAACAGGAGCCTGCAGGAAGAGTTGCAGTGCCGTTTCAATCTGTTCGGACTGTTTGAAATAACGCAAGGCGCATTCGGTCAGGTTTTTGCCCTGCAGGTCGACGACGCCCTGATATAAATCGGTGTCTTTGCCCTGATCGACTGTAAAGGCCAGATAACCTTCGCCCATCAGGTGCGGCGCAGCTTCGATTTCGCCTTCGGTTTTGCGGAGTTCCTGCGCTTTTTGAATGCGTTTTTCGTCGAAGGTTGCACAGGCGCGAATCGTACCGTCGGACGAAACGTCAACAACGACCATGGTAACGGGGCCGCTGCTTTTTGTCTGGAGCGTGAACAGCCCGTCGTATTTCAGCGCGCTGGCGAGCAGTGCGCCGAGCGCCGTGCTTTCGGCTACGACGGCCGAAACCGGTTTGGGGTAACAGTGCTTGCCGACGATGGTGTTGACAACCTCGTCCAGCCGAACCAGCCGCCCCATGAACGCGCCGTCTTCAATATGAAAAGATACACAATTGTCGAAATTTTTGTTAACCAATGGATTTTCCTTTGTATAATAAGTTTAAGCTTAATTTTATGTAATGTGTTTTAAGGAAATTTGCAAGTGGCGGAAGAAGAAACGGAAAGAAAAAAGCCTCGGCCGGCGCGCAAAATTACCAGGCAGCGTCTGAAAAACATTGCTTTGTATTATCTGCAGCGTTTTGAAACCTCTTCGGAGAACCTGAAAGCGGTGCTGTTGCGCCGGGTTAACGTTTATGCGTTTCAGAATCCGGACTGGAACCGGCAGGAAGCCGTCGGCTGGATTGATGAAATTGTTGCCCAGTTTGAGGGGTACGGTTATGTGGACGATGCCCGTTTTGCCGAGATGAAAATTAAGGATTATCTGGCGGCGGGCAAATCGGTACGTTACATCAAAGGTAAACTGCAGCTTAAGGGGATTGACGAAAATATGGTTGATTCGCTTTTGGAAGGGCAGGATTACGACGAATATGAGGCGGCGCTGCATTTGGCGAAGAAAAAAAGAATCGGGCCTTTCCGTGCCGATGAGGAAAGCCGCCGCGAAAACCGGCAAAAAGACATGGGAACGCTGGTGCGCGCCGGCTTCGGCTATGATACGGCGCAAAAAATTATGGATTTGGAGACTGTCAGTCAATCTTGACAAATTTTGTCTAAAACTGTAAACTCCTGGCAGTTTGTTGTTTTGCGAAGAGTTTTTCTGATGTCTCAAATTTCCATACAGGATATTGCCGCCGGCATTGACCGGCGTTTTTGGTCGCCGCGGCGTTTAAATGCGCTGTTTATGAGTCAGGTTATGAAAGACGGCGAAACCATGCGCAATTTGATTCACGGCGGCGATCAGGCTGCTTCCGATGCGGTTTTGCAGGCGTTAATAGCTTATTATGAATCCCGGGACAAAGGACAGCTGGTTGAACGGATGGCACAAATCGGGCTTGACTATCCCTTTATCGGATTCTGGAAACAGCGTCAGGAAGACAAAAACCGCGACGAATCGCAGCCCAGCCGGGAAGAGCTGGAAACAATGAAGCGTTTGGCTGCATATTCGGCCGCCGATCCGGACAAGTTTTGGGCTGATGACGAGATCTGTGAAAAGGCGGCGATTTTTGCCAAATATTACGGCGACTTTTTCTATTACAGCCGGGCCGGTCATTATATTGTTGACGAGACTGTGCCCGTTGCGGTTTATGAGAACAAAATGCCCTATACGCTTTTTGACGGTACATACCGGGAGAGCCGCTGGCTGGATTTGTCGCTTTACGACAAACCGCAGACTCTGGAAGTAAGAGATTTGTTTGCGGCGCCGTTCCCGCAGCGCAAGTATGTTAACGCGACGGTGATTGACGTTTTGCGAAAGACGGCGGTATCCCGGAAAATGGCCAATTATGAGCGGCCTTACACCGGTAACGGGGTTCTGGACAAAGTTTGCAACGAGATTTATGACGAGACGGTGTTGTCCGCTCCGAAGTTCGTGAAAGCGATAACGCTGCTGAATCGCCGTCTGGCAGAAGCCTTAGATGGCGAGGGTTCTGTCGGAAACGGGGATTTTGACGCGGCGGCGATGCTGATTGAACGTTCGGGGCAATATTTTTCCGGGTTGGATTATGCCGCGCAGTTTGGTTTTTATAAAAGTGATGCCGGAAAAGAGTTGATGAAGTTTTCTTTTATGACGACCTTTACACGGCGTAAAAGATTCAGTGAACAGGCGATGAACAATTATGTTGAAGCCGTGGCTAACGCCGGACACTGGATGAACGGCCAGCAGCTGATCACGAAAATGATTTTGAAAAACACCCGGAATCTGGGCGGCATCAACCGCGGGCTGCTTGAGTTGAACATTATTCGCCCGCGGCCGGAAAATTTTTACGGCATGGACAGTCCGAACTTCGTTCGAATTTTGAACGAGTATTATGACCGGGATTTGGAACGAATGAATTATGGAGCGCTGGTTTTGAAGATAAAACCGGACAAAAAGGCTAATAGACCACTTTGCTTAAATATAAACCGCAGGCCGGAGCGGTAGGGCCGGCGGCTTTGCGGTCTTTGGCTTCCAAAATCCGTTTAACGTCATCAGGCTGCAAATGTCCGTCGCCGACCATTTTTAACGTGCCGACCATGTTGCGTACCTGATGATGCAGAAAAGAACGAGCTTCTACAATAAAACGGATTTCCTCGCCGCAAACTTCAATATCTAATTTATCCAAAGTCTTTAAGGGAGATTTTGCCTGACAGGCGGCCGCCCGAAAAGAACTGAAATCATGGTGTCCAAGCAGGTATTTTGTTCCTTCCCGCATTTTTTCAACATCAAGAGGTACCGGCACCCACCATACCCGGTTCTTTTCCAGGACTGCCGGTGCGCGGCGATTCAACAGGCGATAGACGTAACCGCGCCCTTTGGCGCTGAAACGGGCGTGGAAATCGTTGCCGGTCTTTTCAACCGAAATTACGCTGATTGGGGCTTCCATGTCTCTTAACCGGGCGTTCATGGCTTCGCGCAATTTCCAGTCTTCCAGATCTTCTTTCAAGTCAAAATGCGCTACCTGGGCCAGGGCATGAACGCCGGCGTCAGTCCTTCCCGCTCCGTAGACAATAATTTTATTGGGCACCTGCAGGCGCTTTCCGGTACTCGCCTCCTCATGTACGTCTATGTACGCTGCGGGTCTGCGTTCCGTGGAAGCACCATCATGTGCCTCACTAAAATCATTGTCGTCTAAAGTGGTATTGGGCACCTGCGGACATTCATCGGCCGGTGCCGGTGTGAAACAGCTCAGCGATTTTTGCAGATAGTCCTGAACGGACGGGCCGTCCTGCTGTTCCTGCCAGCCGAGAAGGCCGGTGCCGTCATATTCAATGGTAAGTTTATAGCGCATTGGTTTCCGTTCAAAAGTTAAGGGGCTTTTCTGCCCCTTAACCTATCTCAATTTGTTTTAATTTGCAATGTTTATGCGGCTGCGGCCGACTTGTCTGCGGAAAGGTTAAAAAAACCGAGTTTTTCCTGAATTTTCCAGATAACGCGCAGCGCGTCGAGGGCGTTTTGTCCGGTAATGCGCGGCGTAGCTTCGCCACGGACGCAGCTCAGGAAGTGATTCAGTTCGGCGGACAGCGGCTGGTTGGTCGGAATGAACAGCTGTTCGACGCTGCCTTTCAGACCGTAGTTCATCCATTCCGGAATGTTTTCCGGATTGACATAAGGCATGCGCCCCTGAGAGTGGACGTTAATGCTCTGGTTGATGAAATCCATATCAATATAGTTGGTGTCGGTGGTAACCGTCAGCGTGCGGACACGGGCCTGCGTAATGCGGCTGGCCGTAATGTTGGCGGTGGCGCCGTTTTCAAATTCGAGCAGGGCGGTAATGTAGTCTTTGCCCATCGGGCTTTCCTTGGTTTTGACAGAGGCTGCCTGAATGTTGACAACCGGTGATTTTACCAGCGACTGAATGACTTCGACGTCGTGAATCATCAGATCCATGGAAACGTCGACATCGGTAATGCGACCGCTGGCGGCTGACATTCTCTGTGCGGTCAGCGAACGGATTTTGGAGGTGTCGGAGAGCAGTTTGCCCATCTGTTCGACAGCCGGATTGAAGCGTTCAATGTGGCCAACCAGCAAAACGACGTTGTTTTTGTCGGCTGCGGATATCAGGCGCTGACATTCTTCTTCAGTGCAGGCCAGCGGCTTTTCCATCATGCAGTGAATGCCTTTGTTGAGGAAAAATTCGCCGACATCGGCATGGGTAACGGAAGTGGTAACAACGCTGACGGCATCAACGTTTTCGGCGACTTCTTCCATTGACGAAAAAGCCCGGATGCCGAAAGTTTCGGCGGCGGCTTTGGCCGCTTCCGGGAAAATGTCATAAACGCCGACCAGTTCGACGCCGTTCAGACTTTTGTAAGTTTTCATGTGGTTTTTGCCCATCATGCCCGCGCCGATAACGGCTACTTTGATGTTTTTAGTCATAAGATTTTACCTCTGAAGTTAGAATGCTGCTTAAATTTAGTTTACTTATAGCAAATTTCTTGCTAAAAAGCTTTTAACAAGTTGTTACATAATGTTACAGTTCGGCGTTGGGCCGGAAATCTATATATTCTGCGGGGTTGACCTATGAATAAGTTCGGGAAGCTTTCTTTTGTTTTGATTGTTTTGGGTATTATCGGCGGTTGTTCTTCCGCCGAAAAAGGCGGTGTCGGCGATAAAATCGAGGTTGACGAGCTGATTTTTGCGCAAAATCCGGAACCGGTCAGAGGCAAGCTGGACGTTTATGCGTCGATGGCGCGCGGCGTGAAGTACAACGTTGACGTTGCCGCGCAGGAGATGAACAAAAAACTGTTTTCCCAAAATCAGAACATGGCGCCGCAGGACATTATTCAGAACATGATGAACGTTAAAAGCGGCCGGGACAATCCGTTGTATGACAGCCTGCGTGCGTTGGACTATGCGGTAATTTACGCGATGGTCAATCTGAGCGGCAGCCGGTCGTACATTGACAGCAATATTTTCGTCAAGACTTCGCAGAATTTGGCACTGGCTTCGATAAAAGCCCACAAAGGCGCGTTGTTTGCCGCCAGGCAGCTGAAGGAAATTGCACGGCTTACGGACAAACAGCAGAAAAAGCTTAACGACATCAATAAGAAAGAAGAACGCACCGGACGGCTGACCCCGGCGGAACTGAGCTATAAAAAGGGTTTGGAAGTCGCCTTGCTTAAGCTTAAGGAAATGTACGAAGCCCAGGCTTTTGCCGTAGCGGAGTATGCGCATCTGGTCAAGGCCGAACCGAAGGAACTGAAACTGGAAGGACGGACTTTTTATGAGCTGGACGATTTGGACAAGAAACTGACTGTGCGGGCTTTTCAGCGCTCGGCGTTTAACAACCGTTCGGAATTTGACATTGCCAAGGAAATGGGGCGTTCGTATCGTTTTCGCGAAGTCGAATACAATCTGCTGAAAAAGTATCCGGAAATCGAGCGTCTGAACATTAACGGTTATGACGTGGAAGACGAAGTTTATGCCGAAAATCTGGAGAAAAGGGCCTATGCGCTGGCGCTGGGGCTGGTAAAAAAGACCGAAGCTTACAAAAAAGCCAAGGAAGGGGAACGCGACCGGCTGCGGGTAAAGGCTTTTGACGAGCTGGGAACGGCGATATTCACGCAGGTTGAAGTTGCCTATAACCTGGTACGGCTCAGTGAAATCGACTTTGGCGTTGTCAGCAAGCAGGCCGCTGATCTTAAAAAAGACATCAAACAGCGGGAACGCGGGCGTTTGTCTGCCGATGCGGAAATCAGCCTGCTCAACGACAGGATAAAACTGCTGGCTTTGCAAAATGAACAGAGCCAGATTGCGGCCGAAAAGGCGCTGGCTTTGCGGGCATTGTATTTTTACGCCGGTTTTTCGCCGTTTACGCGGACGTTGCTGAAAAACGAAATCAAGGACATAGTCGTTTCGCTGCGGGCATCTTTTAACAAAGATATGGTCGAGATGCTGGCGGCAGTTCCCGCGGAAGAGGCTTATGACGAAAAAGTCGGCAACGACTGGGCCAAAAAGGAAAACTGGCTGGAAGACCTGATGGAAAACAAGCCGGAGGTACCGGCTGCGCAACCGGCAGGGTCGGCAGGACCGGCCGTTCATGCTGGTTCTGACGACATCTTTGCTCCGTATGCGGATCCGGCGTATGATCGCAAGAAGGTTATGCAGCTCGGTTCCTATGTCGAGCGTGAAAATGCCGATTTGGAATGGAAAATGCTTCAGGAACTGTACCCAGAACTAAGATCCAAAACGCCGGAGGTTATACGCACGCGGATTAACGGACAGATTTTTTACCGGTTGGTGCTGCATTCTGAATCCGGGGGGTTCCTGTCCCTTTGCAACAGGCTGAGAGGGGACAGGGTGCAGTGTCTGCTTCGTTAAACGACGGGCTGGCGGCTGATTAATCTGAAAGCGGCAGCATTTCGTAGGGAATGCTGCCGCAATTTCTTATAAAAATATTTGTCAAAAAACGAAACTTAGGCTATTATCGTGAGAAACGAACCAATTTATCCGGATTGAACATGGCAGAGAAAAGCAAAAAAGATTTGGAAATAGATTCTTTACGCGACAAAGCCCGTGCGTATAAGGAGCTGCGGGCGCATCAGGCCGGGGGTTCGGAGAGCGGCGGCAGCTGTTCGTGGAGTGCGGTTTCCCGGGTTGACGAAACGGTTAAAATCGACGGTCTGGACAATTTTCTTTCTTTCAAAATCGATTTTGTCGGCAAAAATCTGGAAGGCGGGCGTTTTGCCGGAGAGAATCTGGAAAACGCCAATTTTTCGGTGGCCAATCTGAAAGGCGTTGATTTTTCAGGCGCCAATCTGCGCGGCGTAGACTTTTCCGGCGCGGATTTAAGCGGTGCCGATTTGCGCGGCGCAGACCTTACCGGCGCGGTGCTTTCCGGCGCGCAGCTCATCGGCACGGATTTGACCGGCGCCAAACTTAACAAGGTCAAACTGACAGACATTGATATTGAGAACGCCATTCTGCTGGATATTGAAATCGATGAACTTGCTCTGCAGGATTTGCAGGAACTGGTGGAGTATCTGGCGAAATATTATCCGCATAAGCTCAATCTCAGCAAGATGAATCTGATGTTGCTCGATTTGACGAAAATCGATCTGAAAAACGTTGATTTGCGCGGGGTTGACTTTACCGGAATCGATTTTACCGGCATTAACATTATGGAACTGGACCTGAGCGAGTGCATCATTACGCCGCAGCAGATTGCGCAGGCGCTGGGCCGGGTGCCGACGCCCGAAGAGATGAAAATGCTGCTGGCGCCCAAAAAGAAAAAAGGCGAAAAGGGCAAGGTCGGCATAGACATGATGTCGCTGCTGCGAGATGACGGCAAAGAGTTTGGCACCTGGGACGCGCTTCATCAGGAAGGAATCAGCATTAAGCAGATTTTGGAAGCCGGGAAGAAAATATTCCGCCGTGACGCCAAGCGGCCGCCGGTCAAAGACAGCAAGATTCTGGAAGAAGTCAAATCGGCGCAGCAGAAAGCGGCAGACGAAAACAAGGCCGCGCTGCGACGCCAGATAGAAGAACATAAACGACAGGAACTTGAAAACCGCCGCAGCAAAAAGCTTGAGCTTGAACAGGAAGTCAGGCGCGAGGCCGCCGGAAAAGAAGAAAGGCGCGAAGAAAAGGCGGAACGGCCGATAGATGTTCGTATTCTGTCCAGAGGCGGCAATGAGCGATGAGCGGGGCAGCGGCGAAAAGATAACCGGCGCGGTCTGGCTGCGCGGCATTTTATGGCTGCTGATGTCTTTTTTGTTTTTGTACGTTTGCGGAACGGCTTGTCTGGCGGCGGCGCATTTTGTTCAAAACGGCGTTAACGAAAAATCGCTGCAAGATGTCGGCGGTTTTCTTCTCAAGCTACGCCAAAATCCGGAATATTTGCTGGCCGCCTATGCTGAATGGCAGAGGGTTTTTATTTTGGCTTTTCGTTTCGGACAGCTGAACGCGGCTTCCTTTATTCCGCCGCTGGCGCCGCTGCTGTTTTTGATTTTGACGGTTGGCGCCTTTGTCAAGAGTCCTTATTCTTTCCGATTGTGGTACCGGCTGAACAATCATTTTGCCAATGAAACCGATATTGAAAAGATGGGGCTTTTTAATGACGGATACGGTGTTTTCGGACGTTTTTCCGGGCGGATTCTGCATTTGGGCAGGGCCCTGTCGGTTTTCGGCTGGGGTTCTCCGGGGCTGGGCAAAACCTCGACCGTAGCCATACCGAGTATTCTGGAAAGCGACGGCGTGAGCATTGTGGCGGCAGACTGTAAAGGTTCGCTGGTAAAATATACCAGCGGCTACCGGGCTCAGCTCGGCAGAGTTTATTATTTTAACTGGAACATGCTGGACAAGCCCGAATCCGGAGAGATATGGCCGCGCTGGAATCCGTTTTCGGACGGCAATCTGCCGCCCAAAGGGTTGGAAAGGGACCACTATCTGTTGTGGATTGCGCGTTATATTGCCGGCGGAAAAGACGAAAGCTACTGGGGTAAACTGGCGGGAATTGCCTTAGAGGGGCTGTTGCAGTTCTACGTTTCGAAGACGGAACAGGCATCCGCCAACGATTATTTCCTCGGAAAACTTTTGGATAACGGCAAATTGAGTGCGGAAGACAAGGATATTCTGCTCAGCTATTATGCCTTGATGCCGGAGGAATATTCCGCGCCGGCGATTGACAATCTGCAAAACAACCGGCTGACAATCGACAACTATCTTCCTGTCGGCAGCTGGGAAAATATTCCGCCTGCCTGGCAGGGAAAGGAATTTTGCTTTGCAATGATGGTCGACTGTCTGATCGAACGCTATTATACCATCCGACAGGAAGAAGCCGGCCGTGCTTACGGACGCTGGAAAACCATGCTCGGCAGCTTTATCCGGGAAGCGGCGTTTTTCGGTTATCATCCGCGCGCCAACCAGGTTATGCAGCATTTGTATTATCTGACTAAAAAACAGCGGAAGATGATTTTTGCCGTGATGCTTGAACCTTTGATGGTTTTTCGCAAAAATTCGGTTCGGGAACGAACTTCGTCCAGCGACCTGATTTTGTCCGACATGCGGAAAGAGCCGGGCATAAAGACGGTTTATACGGTTGCCGACAATCGTCCGGCGGCTTTTATGACGCGTTTTTTTACGGATATGCTGATAAAAACTTCTCTGGTTGCCGCACAAGAAGAAGAGGTGTCGCCGCTGCTGTTCGTTTTTGACGATTTTGAGATTCTGCCGAAGTTCGGACAGCTGCATGAGGGGCTGATTTACGGGCCGTCGGCGGGTTTGTCGTTTATGCTGTTGACCGACAATCTGAAAAACATTCACGACAATTACGGCCGCGACGGTTTGGAAGACATTATTACCAACACTTCTTATAAGCTGATGTTTGCCGAGAACAACCGCAGTCTGAGCGAGCATTTTAACCGGCTGGCGGTTTACGGCGCCAAGTCGGTGCAGATTCCGGCCACCGGAACCGGAGCGTTTCTCAAGGTCAGAGAAGGGCTTTCGGACGCCGGCTATTATCATCGGATTGCCAACGATTTGCTGAGCCGAAATCGGGAAAACGTTGTCCGCAAAGGGCAGCATCTGCTGCTGGCACAGGGATATTATCATTTGCCGGTGCGAATCGATTCCTGGTATTTTCTGCGTGACGAAGGGCTGAAGGGAAAAGCGCTGAGCGGTACTGCCTATTTTCTTGATGCCGGAACTGCGGCGCAGCGCAACGCGCAGGATGCGGAAGCGCCGTCGCTGCTGACCGTGCTGCGCGATGCCGGCATTCAGGTTGAACGGGAGGAAGAGGTCGACGCGTACCTGGCTGACCAGATAGACGTGGTGGCCGAGGGCGTGATGAAATCTCCGCAGGACAAGCAGAGTGCTCTGGCCGAGGACATTTCGGAACGCTGGAGCAAAGAGGGGCGTTTTGACGAGGAAAAAATACCGGAAACCGCTGACGAGTGGTGGATGAAAGAGGATTCTTTTTCGGTCAGTAAAGACGTTGAACAAAATCCGTTTGAAAAGAGCTGATAATTTCTTTTTCTGTTTTTGCCGCTTGAGGTTGGCAAAATTTCTGCTATATTCTGACAATAACAGTTCACTTTGGTTGAAAAGAATCGCAAAGACATGGAAGACACCCTTTTTTCGTCACAGGTTAAACGGCCGCTTGCCGACCGTCTGCGGCCGCAGACTTTGGCCGAAGTCGTCGGGCAGGATCACATTGTGGGAGAAGATGCGCCGCTGGGCAGAATGGTAAAGTCCGGAAAAATATCTTCGTTTATTCTCTGGGGGCCGCCGGGCTGCGGAAAAACCACGATTGCGCGTCTGATTGCCGAAAACACCAATCTTTATTTTGAACAGATTTCGGCGGTTTTTTCCGGCGTGGCCGATTTGAAGCGGGTTTTTCAATATGCGCAGGATCGCCGGGCGACACAAGGGAAGGGCACGCTGTTGTTTGTCGACGAAATCCATCGTTTTAACAAGTCGCAGCAGGACGGTTTTCTCCCCTATGTGGAAGACGGCACGATTATTCTGGTCGGTGCTACCACCGAGAATCCTTCTTTTGAGCTGAACGCGGCGCTGTTGTCCAGATGTCAGGTGTTTGTGCTGAATCGTCTGGACGCCGACGCTTTCGAGCAGCTTTTGCAGCGCGCCGAAAGGGAAACCGGCCGCAAGCTGCCGGTCAACGAGGAAGCGCGCGCGTTTATGAAAGAGATTGCCGACGGCGACGGGCGCTATATTCTCAATCTCTGTGAAAGCGTGTTTGCCTATGCCAAAGAAGGAGAGACCTTTGACAAGGACAGCATTCTGAAAATCGTGCGGTCTCGGGCACCCATATATGACAAGGGGCGCGACGGGCATTATAATCTGATTTCGGCCGTGCATAAGTCGCTGCGCGGTTCCGACGTGGACGCGGCTCTGTACTGGGCGGCGCGAATGATTGAGGCCGGCGAAGATCCCAAGTATCTGCTGCGGCGGCTGACCCGTTTCGCGGTTGAAGACGTTTCTCTGGCCGATCCGAACGCGGTAACGCAGGCAATTGCCTGCTGGGAAACTTATGAGCGACTGGGTTCGCCGGAAGGCGATCTGGCGATTATGCAACTGGTAGCTTATCTGGCGACGGCACCGAAGTCGGTCGGTGTTTACAAGGCCATGTACAAGGCACGGGAACTGGCGCGGAAAACCGGTTCTCTGATGCCGCCGAAAAACATTCTCAACGCGCCGACGAAACTGATGAAACAGCTTGGCTACAGCGAAGGTTACGAATATGATCCCGATTGTGAAGACGGTTTTTCTGGCGCCAACTATTTTCCGGACGGCATGAACCGGGTCAAGATTTATTTTCCGGTTGACCGCGGCTTTGAGCGCGAGATTAAAAAACGGGTCGAATATTTTGACAATCTGCGCCGCGAGAAGCAAAAGGCCAAAAAGAAAGAGGGGCAGGAATGAGCGTGATTGCGGCAATTTTTGTCGGCGGCGGCATCGGGTCGGTGCTGAGGCATCTTCTGTCTTCGCAAATCGGCAGCCACTGGGGAATTATGCTGGTCAATGTTCTCGGTGCGGTGCTGATCGGCATGGCGTATGCGTATTTTGCCGACCGAGCCGGTCTGCGTCCGGAAACCAGGGCTTTTATTATTACCGGTCTGTTGGGCGGTTTTACGACTTTTTCGACTTACATGCTTGATTTTAACCTGTTGCTCGGCAGTCGGCGGATTTATGAGGCGCTGTTTTATCTGCTGGGTTCGGTGGCGGTCGGAATTGTATTTTTGGTTGTCGGAATAAAAATCGCCAAAATGTGTTTTTAAGCTTTGTTGACAATTTTGTCCAACTGCTCTATCCTTATATCAGAAGCAAGGGAGAGCAAAATGTTGGAATTGGCGGAAGACGAACAGCAGGCTTTTATCGAGGACAGCAAAAAAAGGGTCTTGGGCGGTTTGAAGGCCTCAAAACGACCGACGTTTACGCTGGTATTGGGCGCTCAGGGCGTCGGAAAGTCGTCGTTGACGGCGCTTTTTGAAAATGCGGCAGTCATTTCGCCGGACGCTTATGTTGCCGATTATTATGCCGCCGTCGGCATCGATCCGCGGGATAATCCGTATGATCGGGAAATCGGCGATTTTGCAATGAGAGTGACGCAGGAAATTTTGACCGAAGCGGTTCGGCGGAAATATGACATTGTCTATGACGCGATGTCGATGTCCGACGCGGGCAGGCTGGTCGGCGGCGTGAAGTCGCTGGGATACGGCGTGGCGTTGAAAGCGGTTGTCAACGACATGTATGCCAGCGCCTTGAATGTCGAGGAACGTAAGCTCAGATATGATGAGGATTATACCGAATATGCGCGCGGGAAGGGAGCGTATCCGAAGGGGAACCCATTGGAGGTGGACAGCGGCGATTCAATTGTCCGATCGATGGAGATGATGGATTTTCTGGAAAAAGCCGACAAAAAAGGCGTTAAAATAGAAGTTTATCGGACCGGCGAAAAGGAACCGGCGTTTGTGACCGGGCAGGGCGGAGATTTTGCCGCTTTTGCCGAAACGGTTGCTGTCGGTGACAAAAGCGGGAACATGGAACGCTGTTGCAAACTGGTCAGAAAAGCGATGAACGCCGGCAAGGAAGACGCGGTTATGCGTCTGAAAAGACTGGAAAGAGAGTTGAATGGCCGTTGATAAAAAGTTTGAATTTAAGAATTTTGTTTATCATTAAAATTTGTGAAATATGAAAGAAAAAGCAAAGAAGGCTTTATTGAGGGCATCAGGAGCAGTTACGCTGAGAGAATTTGCCAAGGCTCTGGTAGAAATGGAAACTGCCGAAATAAACGATCTGGCTGCCGTTTTGAAAGAAGAGTACGGGATTGTGCCGGCAAAGTTGGAAATAAAGGAAGCAGCAGGAAATGTTTCCATAACGAAAAGCCCGAAACAGGTTTTAAAAAAGCAACAAAGCCGGGATTATTTTGTGCCGAGGAAAATGGGCAAGGTGTGTTCGAAACCGAAAAAGAGGTTTTGAAATTGAGCGAGAAACTGCCGCGGATGGGAAAATCCGGGCAGTTTTTTTTATTCTAAATTAAGAAGTTTTGATATATACTGGCGCAAATTTGCGAAAGGAAATACAAATGCCGGGCGTAAGCTTAATTAAGGTAAAGGAATCAGATGACGGAATGCGTCTGAACCGTTGGTTTTTAAAATATTATCCCGGGCTGCCGCTGGGACGGTTTCAAAAGCTGTTGCGCACCAAGCAGATTAAGGTTGACGGCAAAAAAGCCGAGGCTAATCTGAAACTGGCGGCCGGGCAGGAAATCAGGGTGCCGCCGCTGGACGAGGAAAAGGCGGTGCCGCACCGCGAGGCCGGCGTTTCGGCCAAAGACGCGGCTTTTATTCAGTCGCTGCTCCTTTATAAGGACGACAACATTCTGGTTTTAAATAAGCCTTCCGGTTTGGCCGTGCAAGGCGGGAGCAAGACAACCCGGCATATCGACGGCATGCTGGACGCTTTGACTTTCGGAACGGAAGAACGGCCGAAACTGGTGCACCGGATTGACAAAGACACCAGCGGTCTGCTGGTTTTGGCGCGGAACCGAAAATATGCCGACCTGCTGACCAGAGCATTTCGGGAACACTCGCTGCCAAAAACGTATCTGGCGCTGACGGTCGGTTGTCCGAATCCGGAAGAGGGCGTTATTAAAGCGCCGCTGGAAAAAGCCGGCGAAAGGAGCCTGATTTCGGAAGGCGGCAAACCGGCCGTGACCGAATACAGGGTTTTGGACAGTGCCGCAGACCGTTTTGCCCTGGTGGAGGCCAGACCTTTGACGGGACGCACCCATCAGATTCGCGCGCATTTGGAATATCTGGGGACGCCGATTGCCGGCGATGACAGATATTTCGGCGGCGAGAACCGGAAAAAATTTGCGATGATTGCAGATAAACTGCATCTGCACGCTTACAAAATCGACTTGTCGGTCATATATAATAAAAAACTTGTGCTCAGGGCGCCGCTTCCGGCTTATTTTAAAGCGGACCTGGAAGCGTTGGGAATTGGTTTTAAGGAGTAATAACAAATGAAAAGACTGGTTAAAATTCTGGGAACGGTAATTTTCAGCCTGATTATCATTATTGCTATCGGCGGCTATCTGTTTGTGCGCAATTTTGACCTGAATCAGTACAAGTCTTATGTGGAGGATATTGTTGACAAGCAACTCGGGCGCAAACTTGCCATTAAGGGCAACGCGTCGGTGGGCATTTCGCTGATTCCGACGCTGGTTGTCGAAGATGTCGAACTGGCTAACGCTCCGTGGGCCGCCCAGCCGCAAATGGTTAAAGTGCAGCGTCTGGAAATTAAGCTTTCGCTGCTGCCGTTGCTGCATAAGCAGGTTGTGATTGACAATATTGAGCTGGTTCGGCCGGAAATTTATCTGGAAACGGCGGCCGACGGCAAAAACAACTGGGACTTCGGTACTTCGGCGCAAAAAGTTGATGTAAACGAGGTGCTGAAGCCGGACAACGCTTCCCTGACTCCGCAGAAGCAGGAGCTTATCCGCAAGGCGGAAAGCAAGACGGCTAATCCGGCAGCCGCGGTGCTGGCCGGTTTTGCCGCGAAAAACGTTTCGATTGCCGACGGTGTCGTTCAATATGCCGATGCAAAGACGGGTAAGACGACAAAAGTTATCATTAACGCCTTTAATCTTGAAGAAGAGAGTATGGACGACAATATTACGGCAGCTTTCGACGCTGTTTTCGACGGGCAGACGATCAAGGGCAAAACGGTTCTCGGCTCGCTGAATACGCTTTTGGACGGCGAAGCGCCGTATCCGTTCGACTTGAATGCATCCGCCTACGGCATTAACCTGACGGCGCTGGGTACGGCTCGTGATTTGTTTGGGGAGCCGGCTTATGCCGCCGACATTAACGTTTATAATCCGGCCGGAAATATGGGGGCACCGGAAACGACGCTGAAAGCTTCAATTACGGGAACGCTGAAAAACGTCGCGGCGGAAATCAAGACGCTCAATGTTGTCAACAATCTGATTACGGGTAAAGTCCGCGCCGACATTTCGGGCAAGGTTCCGAGCATAAATGCGACGCTTAACAGCGATAAAATTAATTTGCAGAATTTCAATTCAAGCAGCAATTTTGCCTTTGAGCTGCCGTCAATAATCAGTGCGGCCGAAGCCAGTCCGCTGGTTCCTGACACGGCGGTTCCGTATGACGTTATGAAACAGGTTAACGCCAAGCTGGATTTGAAAGTTAAAAAGCTGGTTGTCAATCCCGGCATGAGTGCCGACAATGTTTCGGTCGGCGCCAATCTGCAAAACGGCGTGCTGAACGTGAATCCGCTGCAGCTGAATTTCGGCGGCGGCGACATTGCGGGAACGCTGACGGTCAATGCCAACACAAAGTCTCTGAAACTGGACGTGACCAGTTCGAACATTTTGCTGCAGAATCTGCATCAGGAATTTCAGATTGCGGGTCCGGGAGATTTCGGTATTGTGTCGGGCGGCAATACGGACATTAAAATTACGCTGACGGCTGCCGGCAGCACCTATCGCCAGCTTGTTCAGTCGCTCAGCGGCCAGATAATCGGCATTGTCAACGAATCGGTTATTCAGACCGGCAACGTTTCTTTCTTTACCGGAAATTTCATTTCTCAGCTTTTGAACGTGATGCCGTTTGTCAAGAACAGCAATCAGAAGATGGAGCTTAACTGTGCGGTTGTCCGGGCGGATTTGGGCGGCGGCAAAGCGGTCTTTCCGAAGGGCATTGCCCTGCAGTCGAATCTGCTGAAACTGGTCAGCAACGGCAGCGTGAATCTGATTAACGACAAAATTGATTTCGACGTTCGTCCTTTTTCGGGCAAAATTGTCGATACCAATGCGGTTCAGGCGCTGTCGTCCTTTATCAAGGTTAAGGGAACGATAGAAAACCCGAAAATTGCCCTTGACGACAAAGCGGCGCTCAAGTCGGTGGTCGGCGTGGCTCTGACCGGTCCGGCTTACTTGGGTTCCAAGCTGGTTGACGCCGATCCGGCGCCGTGTTATACCGCTTTGCAAGGAACCCCTTATCAGAATAAGTTTCCGGCACCGACGGCCGTCGAAAAAGCCGCGACCGACGTTTATAACGGTGCGGGCGATGCTGTTGACGACAGCGTCAAGGCCGTAAAAGATACGGTTAAAGGAACCGCCAAGGGACTGGAAGATACGGCCAAGGGTATTCTCAACATGTTTAAGCAGCCAAAAGGAAAATAAGAACGATGCAGAACTATCTTGAAGAGGCGCAAAGGGAAATTGCCAAAAACCGCGGCGAGGTTATTGACCGACTGGTAAGGTATTCACTGACCGACATGCTGTTGTTCTGGGGACAGGAAAAAGACCTGATTGAGCGGCAGACCGAAGCCTGGGGGCCGATTTTGAAGTGGGCCAGGGAGGAGCTTGACGCCAAATTCGTCACCACGCAGAGCCTTGACGTTCCCGAAGAAAACCGGACTTCCGGCTATCGGCTGAAACAGTTTATGGAAACGCTTTCCGACCGGGAACTGACAGCTTTTTATGCCGCGGCGCTGAAAATGCGTTCGGTGCTTTTGGCCGCGGCGTTGGTCAAAGGAAAAATAAATGCCGAAGAAGCTTTTCGCGCTGCCTTTCTGGACGAATTGTGGCAGGCTGAAACCTGGGGCGCTGACGAAGAGGCCGAAAACCGACGACAGACGATTAAAAACGAAATTTGCGAAATAGAGAAGTTTTTGCATAGTTCCGATGAATGAAAACCGATGGACAAAGAAGTTTATTTGAAAATAGACGGCCGCGTTCAGGGTATCGGGTTTCGGGCCTGGGCAGTGCGCACGGCGAGGGAGCTCGGCGTTTCCGGATGGGTGCGCAATGTCGACGACGGCACGGTGGAAATCCGTATGAAAGGCGCGGAAGAACAGATAGACGAGATGATTAAGCGAACCTACCGCGGGCCGTCGCTGGCAAGAGTTGACGAAGTCCGTTTTCTGACGCGGCCGCCGAGTTATTTTCTGCCCGAAGTCACACCCGGCGTTTTTACCCGCATATAGCCGATTTGGCTAACGGCTGCGGCTCTTGTTTTCGGCTGTCCAGAGCATATCTCCTAGACGGGCAATTATTTTAGGAGATTTGAAAATGCAAGTAGAGAAGACCAAGGAAAATCTGAAAAAGTGTATCTGTATGGACTGTCCGTCTTACACGATGGGCTGCAAAATCCGTTCCATACCGGAAAATCTGTTTAAGCTGGCCGAAGATCTGGAAAAGGTCGATCATTATGAAAAGATGTTCTGCGCTTTCAGCAAGAGCGAGTGCATTAAAGAAGACAAAGGCTGCATTTGTCCGGAATGCGAAATACATAAAATGTATGATTTGAACCGTGAGGATTACTGCATTGTTTCCGGCGGCATTCCCGAATACGGAAAAAATCCGAATTAGGCCGGGAGAGCCGAGATGTTCGGACAGCGTCTTAACTTTTTCAGGCGGGGCGGCCGACGGGGCGACATTCTCCGCGTTTACCGGGGCGCCTTTGACGAGGCGGCCGAAAGCGGAAATCCGGACGTGAAAATCCGTGCGTTCAGCCAGGTGGTCGACTTCTACGCTTCGTCCGGTTTGTGCCGTACTGACGACAGCATTAAGCGCAACAAGGTAATGTACTGGACATACAATAACCTCGGCGATGCCTGGGTGGCCAAAACCTATCAGAATCCGTCCGAAAAGAACGACGCGCTGCGCAAGGCTGTCGGCTGTTACCGCGAGGCTGTGAACGTTGCACGCGATGAAGCGGAAAAGATAAATTCGCTGCAGCGAATCGCTGCCATATACAAACAGATCGGCGATGTCGGAAATCTCAATAAAACGAGGGAAGCGATTGTGCATTCGCTTGGCGATGAATATAAGAGGCTGGGATATATGCGGCTGGCGCAGAATAACCGGGAAAATCCGAAAACCGCCGAGTGGCTTGAAAAGGCTTTGGCCTATGTGACCAGAGAAGAGGTTTCGTTTCTGGGCAAGTGTCAGAATACGCTTTCCATCTGCAAAATGCTGGCTCAAAGTTACAAAGATGCCGGCGACAAGGCAAATGCCCGGCGGATAGGACGGTTGTTGCACAAGACGGCGCGGCTGACCATTCAGGCTATGGAGGATAAGACAACAGCGGAAAGGAGCCGGGAAAAGCAATTGGAATGGTACGGAAAAATGCTGGAGGTCGCTTTGGTTTACGGGAAAGGCGACCGCCGGCTGAAAAAGCAGACGGCCGGGCGGATTGTCGGCCTGCTGGAAGAAGGGGAGCGTATTACTTCCGACGGAATGTCGTATGGGCGTGACGGGCTGAAAAAAATGCTTTCTGTCTGAGAGAGGTTTTTAATTGTGGACAGAAGGATTTTTGCGATGTAGGATTTTTATTATTGAACAATGTGGGGGAAAAGTGATGACGACAATTCTGGATACCCTGAAAAACACGGCAGACGAAGAAAAAGCGGCAACGGCGCTGGCAGCTTTTGCCCGGGAAAATCCCGAGGCGCTCGAAACGATCATTAAAGCCAATCAACTGTTTTTGGAGAAGTTTGCCCTGTCCGGCGGCGAAAATCTGTACAACGCCTATCGGGAAACGGCCCGCGCCTATAAAAAGAAAAATCTGATTCAGTCCAATTATCCGTATGATTCTCAAAATTATGCCGAAGCGGCGGCCTATTATCTGAAAGCGGCGGAGGCGGCTCCGGATGCGGGGCGGAAACTCAGTTCTCTGGACGGCGCGGCTTCAATGTACTGGAATCTGGATGACAAAAAGCAATGGTGCCGGGTAAAGCTGCAGCAGGTTCCGTCGGTATCCGACAAAGACAAGACGCGGCTGTATATGGACATTGCCCGGGAGACGGCCGGCAAAAAACAGCAGAAAGAACTGTATGCCAAGGCTTTGGCTTATGCGGCACAGATGTCCGGCGATGACGACGTCAGGGCTGAAACCGTCAATCGGCTGAAAAAGCTGACCGAATAAAAGACCAAGCTCCCGCCGGGAGCTTTTCTTCTGCAGAAAAAGGTTGATTTTTTCCGCCAACAGGCGATAATTCCGTTCATTCTGAATGCTTATTATGGTTTAACTCTAAATACAGGCTTTATGGAAATTATTTATGTTGAAGACGCCATGCTTAGAAATTTGTTTCTGGCTGCGGTTGACTTGTTTTCGATTTCTTTGCTGGTTGCTGCCGCGGGCGCGCTGTTGGCAAAAAGAAGAACGCTGATGTACTGGTGGGTTATGATGGCCGGTTTTTTTGCCTTTGTCGTTACCCTCAGTTTGAGTCTTCTGACCGGAAATTTGGTTTTGCTGTTGGGCGGAATCGGATTTTTGGCAGTGCTGCCTTTATCCTATTACCGCCAAAAAAGAATTATTCTGGCGGAGGAGGCGGAAAAAGAACGACTGCGGAAAATTGAACGGGAATTCAAAAGGCAGGCGGTTATCAAAAATGTCGTCGACAAAGTTAAAGCCGACGATTATTCACGGTTTATGCCGAAAGCTGAAAACCGCGAAGCGTGATTTACGCTAAGGGCATCGTTGAAAACGATGCCCTTTTTTTAATCGGAATTATTTATCAGCTCTCGGTATTCGGCTTTTTTATGGCTGAGGCGAATATGGTCTTCCGGGGTTAAAACAGCCGGTTTGCGGGCAATTACGTATTGCGGCAGAAGTTTTCTGACTTCTTCGGCGGGTTTGCCGAAAGCGGCCGCATTAATGCGGATTTTTTTGCCTTGTCCGGCCGAAACACGCGAGGTAATCTCGCCGGTTTCGGCATCTTTAAATTCGGTTAAGGTCAGGCGCAGGTTATCAAGCGTGCCGGGAAGCAGAAATTCGATGAATTCGCCGCCGTTAATGTAGTTGCGGACTTCAAAGATTGCGTCGTCGCCCTGCCATTCGACAATGGAACCGGCAAAAAGCCAATCGCCCAAGGTACGTGTGTATTCGTAGTTTTGTGATATGTTGGTCAGCGGCCCGTCATGAAAGCCGAGGCAGTAACCTCGGTTTTGCAGCGTGTTTAAATCCGGCATGTATTTTTCGAAGTTCCAGTCCTGCGGCGCCTTGTACCAATCGTCGATGGCCTGCCGATAAGCGCGGGCGACGACAGCGGCGTAGTATTCGGTTTTGTTGCGCCCTTCGACCTTGAGCGAATCCATGCCGATGCCGAGCAAATCGGGCAGGCGCGGCAGCAGGCACATGTCCTTGGAGTTGAGCATGTAACCGCCGTGTTCGTCTTCAACAACTTCATAATATTCGCCGGGGCGGAAGTCCTCTTCCAGCAAAAATTCGAAAGCGTCCCTGTTGTCTTGGTTGATTTCGATTGCCTTGATTGAGCCATCTTTCAGCCGCAGATGCAGCTTGTAGTGCCAGCGGCAGCAGTGTGCACATTTACCCTGATTGGCACTGCGATCGGCAAGATAGTTTGAAATCAGGCAACGGCCGGAATAGGACATGCACATGGCGCCGTGCATAAAACATTCAAGCCGGACGTCCGGGCATTGTTCGCGAATTTCCTTCATTTCGGCGAAAGTTACTTCGCGGCCGAGAACGCAGAGTTTTGCCCCCTGCGCCTGCCAGAATTTTACCGCCTGTGCCGAACAGATGTTGGCTTGCGTGGAGACGAACAGACTGAGTTCCGGCGCATGTTCCCGAACATACATGAAAACGCCGGGATCGGCGATCAGTACGCCGTCCGGACGCAGCCGGCGCAGCGTGTCGACAAACTGCGGCAGTTTGGCAACATCGCGGTTGTGCATGAACAGGTTCAGGGTCAGGTAGATTTTTTTGCCGTGTTTATGAACGAATTCGATGCCTTCCTCAAGCTCTTCAAGCGAGAATTTTGACTGGGCGCGGAGACACATGTCCGGCGTGCCGGCATAGACGGCGTCAGCACCGTATAAAATTGCAGTTTTGAGCTTGACCAGTGAACCGGCGGGAAGCAGAAGTTCTGACTTGTGCATGGCTTTTAATCCTTGATGGTTATGTTTTGGGTAAGGACCTGAAGTCTGCCGAGAGGGGTGGAATCGATTTCAATTTTGGCTATAAACGGCAGTTTTCTGACGCCGTCTTCCATAATCCAGAAATATATCGGTTCATCCTGCGTTACGTCCCAGAGCAGGTCGTCGCCGGAGGAGCCGAGACTGTCGATGTACATTGAACATTTGACGGCTTCGCCTTTATACGGCAGGGTTTCATCGTTCAGCAACTCTTTGCCTTCGTCTTTGAAAATGACGTCGTAGCGGCGTTTGCCGTCAAAGACCTCCATGCGGGAATCGCAGAACTTGAATCGGTTATACTGGCGGGCAAGTTCGGCAAAAACGGTTTGCAGGTCGGTGGTGTCTTTGTTTTTGGCATCGGGCAGAATGTCGACTTTTTTCTCTTTGCCGTTTTTGGCACTCAGGCGGTACAGCGGCTTGCCGTTTCGGTCATAGACGAGCTCGCGGTTGCGGCTGGTAAAGCGAGACTGCGACTTGTATTTGTAGCTGCGGGTTTCCATATTGTCGCCGTTGATTTTGCCGGTAGTGGCGTAATCGGCGCGGAAAGGGTACAGCGTGTCGAACAGACCGTTGGTTTTGACGGTTGATTCGACCCGATATTCGGTCGGGGTAAGCGCATATTCGAAATTGGTGCGGCTGGCGTCGAAGGGGCCGATTTGGACGCTGAAGTCGTGCCGAACCGAAAAAGCCTGAGCCGGCTGGGCTCCGAGCAGCAGCGCCGCCAGCAAAAATGCGGGAGTTTTCTTCATTTGTTTTAGTCTTTCTTAAACAATTCCGCCTATTATTATCACAAAAAATATTTTAATAAAGGACTAATTGAAATGGCAAAAAAAGTTTTGGTGTTGATGGGCGGCTTTTCGGCCGAACGCGAGGTTTCTCTGACTACCGGAAAATGTGTTTGCGCGGCATTGAAAAAAGCTGGTTACGAAGTGGTTTCCCATGATTTGCAGAACGGGTTTGAACTGGTTGAAACTTTGAAGAAAGAAAAGCCGGACGTCGTTTTTAACGCCTTGCACGGAAACTGGGGCGAAGACGGCGAAATTCAGGGTTTTCTCGACGTGCTGCAAGTTCCCTATACGCATTCGGGGCTGAAGGCTTCGGTTTTGGGCATGGATAAATCACTGACCAAGGAACTGGCTTCGGAAAACGGTATCAAGGTTCCTCAGGGCGAAAAGATGACCTTTCGCAAGTTTAAGGCTGAAGGCACGTTTTTAAAGATGCCGTATGTGGTAAAGCCGGTCAGCGACGGTTCGTCGGTGGGCGTGTATATTATCCGCAAAAAAGAAGATGCGGAAGCGGTTCGTTATGAAGACGACAGAGAGATTCTGATTGAGGAATTTATTGACGGCAAGGAACTTACCTGTATGGTTTTGGGTTCTCAGGCGCATGTGGTGACGGAATTACGGGCAAGCGATGAATTTTATGATTATCACGCCAAATATACCGCCGGTGCGACTCAGCATATTCTGCCGGCTGAGATTCCGGAAGAAGCGGCCAATCGCTGCAAGCTTTATGCGGAACATATGCATAATATTCTCGGCTGCAGGAGCGTGTCTCGCTGCGATTTCCGTTATAATCCCGAGGACGGGGTCGTTTTGCTGGAAATCAACACGGCGCCGGGAATGACCGATTTGTCTTTGGTTCCCGAACAAGCCAAATATATCGGCATCGGTTATGAGCGGTTGTGTTCATATTTGGTGGAAAATGCTTCCTGCCGCAAGATTTAACGGCAAGTTCCGGGAATTTTAAACGGGGTGTTTTTATGGCATTGAGAAAAGTTGTCGTTATCGCCGGACCGACGGCATCTGGAAAATCGCAGCTGGCGGTCGATGTTGCCCGCTCCTGCCGCGGCGTTGTGGTTAATGCCGATTCAATGCAGGTTTATCCCGATACGCCGGTCCTGTCGGCAATTCCGTCCGCCGCCGAGAGAGGCGGGATAGAACATTGTCTGTATGGCGTGTTTCCGAGTTCGAAAAACGGAACCGTCGTCGAATGGCTGGTACTGGCAGCCGGGGAAATCCGCCGGATTTGGAGCGAAGGCAAATTGCCGGTCGTCTGTGGCGGTACAGGACTGTATATTGACAATCTGATTAACGGAACGACGCCAATACCCGAGGCTGAGCCGGAGGTCAGGCATAAGGTGGCTGAAGCTGCGGCTGCGGAGGGAATACCGGCTCTGCATGCCAGACTCTCGACTGTTGATGCCGTAACGGCCGACAGGTTGAACCCGAACGACAGCACAAGAGTCAAAAGGGCGCTGGAGGTTTTTTATCAGACTGGCGTACCGTTGTCGGTCTGGCATCGGCGGCCAATGGTTCAGAAATTGCCGGAAGCCGAATTTGTCACGTTGAAAATTTTGCCGCCGATGGCAGAACTGGACGAGCGTTGTGTCCGGCGTTTTGACAAGATGATGGCGGCCGGCGCCTTGGATGAGGTTCGGCGGCTGAAGGACATGAAACTGCCGGCTTCGCTGCCGGCGATGAAAGCGCTCGGTGTACCGGAGCTGCTTGATTTTCTGAAAGGCAATCGTTCGTTGGAGGAAGCTGTCGGTCTGGCAAAACTGCATACCCGCCAGTATGCCAAGCGTCAACGCACCTGGTTTCGCAACAAACTGAAAGCGGATGTTGTTTTAGATGAATGTTACTGGGATTGGGGACAGATTTCAGACGCTACGGAGATAATCGGGACGGTAAATAATTGACAAAAATTTTTTTGAGCGTATCATAAAATATAAGAACAGGGGAGACGGCGAATGGTAAATAAAATCTGGAATAAACAAGACAAATGCAGGGTTTGGCTGATGAAAATGCCGGATGCGGAAAAACCGAAAAGAACAAAAGGCTTTGGCGATATAGACAAAATGACGGTTTCGCTGCTCAGAGATAAAGGCATTCGGATTACGAAATCAAGCTCTATTACTCCGAAAGGAATTTTTAAGGTTAAAAACGGGGAAGGCGTTGCTGGCAAGCTGGACAGCTTCAAACGTAAAATTGCTGAAAAAGGACTGATGCCGGCAGGAAGCCGCAATTTGTTTTTTGAAATGGATTATGATTTTGACGAGTTTCGCCGGGTTTATGATGAAGTCGGAGGCCGTCAGAATAATTTTCCGTTGTATTTGTCGAGTAAAGAAGAATTTGAAAAGTATAAGGAAAATCATGACCTTTGGGTTTTTGAAGATGTTAATACCGGCAGGCCGATAGGGTTTATGACACGGGAGCTGATAAGGACGGGAACGCCCGGCGCTCAGGAATATGCCGATGATTTTGGCTATAAGGCAAAGAGAGACATTCTTTATATGGATACGTTTGCTTTGGACGAGGGGTATAAGGCCAAAGGGCTTGGAAAAGATATTTCGCAGATTACGGACGCTTATTATTTGAAGATATTTGGCGAAAAATGTGATTTCCTGTTGGTTACGGGGGATATTAATACGGTTAATCCGCAGAAATTGTCCAGACGCAATCACGAAGACAGGGGTTTTGTTTCCGTAGCTGAAATTGTGGTCGACACCCATAAATTTGAAACGAGATATGCCGAATGGAATAACCGGCTGAAAAAGAATTATGCCGGATGCTCCGACATGCTGACCCCGCTGATTGATAGTTACAGACCGGTCAGGGACTGATGCGGAAGGGGCAGAGAGCCGCTTTTGAATCATCCGTTTTCTTCGGTTTGCGGCAACGGGGATATGAATTTGTTTTTTGATGTTAAAAAACGATTATAGCGCTTGCACAAAAGCCAATATGGTTATAAAAAACAAAATAATACTAAATTCTGAAATAAATTGCGGAGAAACATAAAAATGATTTCAAAATTGATGGGCTGGCTTTCAGCCGATATGGCGATGGATCTGGGTACCGCAAATACGCTGGTCTACGTTAAGGGAAAGGGTATCGTGCTGAACGAGCCTTCCGTGGTTGCGATTGAAGAATATCGCGGCAAAAAACAGGTTTTGGCGGTGGGCAACGAGGCCAAACAGATGCTGGGCCGCACGCCGGGCAACATTCATGCCATTCGTCCGCTGCGCGACGGCGTAATTGCCGATTTTGAAATTGCCGAAGAGATGATTAAATATTTTATCCGCAAAGTTCACAACCGTCGCACGTTCGCGTCGCCGATGATTATCGTTTGCGTCCCGTCGGGTTCGACCGCGGTCGAGCGGAGGGCCATTCAGGAATCTGCCGAGGCGGCCGGCGCGCGTAAAGTATGGCTGATTGAAGAGCCTATGGCTGCGGCAATCGGCGCCGATTTGCCGGTAACGGAGCCGACCGGAAGCATGGTCGTTGACATTGGCGGCGGTACGACCGAAGTTGCGGTTCTGTCTTTGGGCGGTATCGTTTATGCACGTTCGGTTCGCGTCGGCGGCGACAAGATGGACAGCGCGATTATTTCTTATATTCGTCGCAATCATAACCTGCTGGTCGGCGAAGGCAGTGCCGAGAAAATCAAAAAGGAAATCGGTTCCGCCTGTCCGCCGGAGAAAGGCGAGGGTCGCACGGTCGAAATCAAGGGTCGCGATTTGATGAACGGCGTTCCGAAAGAAATCATCATTACCGAACGTCAGGTTGCTGAAAGTCTGGCCGAGCCGGTTTCGCAGATTGTCGAAGCGGTAAAAGTCGCTTTGGAAAACACTGCGCCGGAGCTGGCGGCCGATATCGTCGACAAGGGTATTGTTCTGACCGGCGGCGGCGCGCTGCTTTCGAATCTTGACCAGGTGCTGCGCAATGCAACAGGTCTGCCGGTTTCGATTGCCGAAAATCCGTTGGCCTGCGTAGTTAAGGGCACCGGCAAGGCTTTGGACGAGATCAGAAAGCTGAAAGGCATTCTTTCCACGATGTATTAAAATCTGCCCGGCGGTGCGGCAAAGCCATTTTGTGCGGTTTCGGAAAATTATGAATATTGTTTTCCTGCGTGCGAGGTGATTTTGCCGCCACCGTCAAGCGGATTTTAATTTTTGATTGATTAGAAGTTTTTGGAAAATGAAGCGTCGCAAGGTCTTATTTATACAACTCAGTCAAATCAGACTTTTGGCCAAAAAGTTTGCGATTGTGATTTTGTTTCTTTCAGCCTTTGTCATGATGCTGATTAACAAGACTGATACAGTCATTATTGAAAAAACTTCTTCGATGGCAACCGATGTGGTCAGCCCGCTGATTGACGTGCTGGTTGTTCCGGCACGAACGCTGGCCGGCGTTTTTGATTATTTTCGCGATTTAAGCAAAATATATGACGACAACAGGAAGCTGCGCGCTGAAAACAACCGTCTGCAGATTGTCAGTGACAAGGCCCGGGCTTTGGAAATTGAGAATAAGCTTCTGGCAAAGCTTTTGAACTATACGCCGCCGCCAAACGCCAAATTTGTAACGGCGCGGGTTATTGCCGAAGAAGGCGATGCCTTTTCGCATTCGATTATAGCCTATACGGGACGTGACAGCGGTGTTGAAAAGGGGCAGGTCGTCATGAGTGACAACGGGGTTATCGGGCGTGTTGACAAACCGGGCAAGATGTACTCCAAAATCATTCTGATTACCGACATTAACTCGAAAATTCCGGTAATGGTCGAACGGACCCGGGTTCGCGGCATATTGTCCGGCGACAATACGACAGTGCCGAAAATGATATTTATTCCGTTGTCTGCGAAACTAACCGTCGGCGACCGCATCATTACCTCCGGCGTTGCCGGCGTTTTTCCGCCCGGACTGCCAATCGGCAAGATAAGCTCCATTGAAAAAAACAGCGTTAAAATCAAGACGTTCGGCAATCTTGACCGTTTGGAGTATGTGAAGATCATTGACTACGGCCTTGACGGGGAAGAAAGCGCTTCCGAAGAAACTCCGGAAAAGGGCGTCGGCGATGAATGACGAATGGAGCGAAAACCTGACACTGTATTTTCAGCGGCTGCTGCCTCTGCTGTTTTCGCTGCTGTTGTTGTTTGTTTCGTATATTCCGCTCGATTTGCCGATTTCGAACAACATTCGCCCGGCGGTGGGAATGATTTGCACTTATTTCTGGCTGCTACATCGTCCCGACGTATTTAACCTGTTGTCGGTATATCTGCTGGGACTGACCGAGGACGTTATCAGTTCCGCGCCGTTCGGTTCAAACATTTTTGCGCTGCTGGTTCTGTATGTGCTGGTAACGAATCTTTCCCGTTTTTTCAATGCCAAGCCGTTTGTCATTATCTGGTATGGCTTTGCGTTGCTGTCGCTGGTTACTTTTCTGAGCCGCTGGCTGCTGGTTTCGGTTTATTACAGTCATTTTCTGCCGCTGGCGACGGTTATGTTCAGTTATCTGGTTACGGCGGCGGCTTATCCAATTTTGAGTCTGATAAACGTTTTTGTGCAGAACCGGCTGATGACGGACGAGGAGTGAGATGAACCGCGACAACGACAAAGGCAAAGTTCTTATCCGGCGCTCGCTGATTATGGCGCTGATAAAGTTTTTATTGCTGATGGTAATTATCGCCCGTCTGTATTATTTGCAGGTCTATCAGGCGGACCGCTACAAGACGCTGGCTGACGAAAACCGGATTTCGACCCGGCTGCTGGTTCCGCCGCGGGGGATTATTTTTGACCGCAACGGGGTAACAATCGCCAGCAATCAACAAAATTTTCAGGCGCTGATTGTCGCCGAACAGGCGCCAAACGTTCAGGAAACGCTGGATGCTTTTAAGAAAATCATGCCCTTGAGCGAAGCCGAGGAGGAACGGATAAAAAAAGACCTGAAACGCAATCGCAGTTTCGTACCGATTAAAATCCGCGACAATCTGTCCTGGGAGGAGGTTTCCCGGATTCAGCTCAACGCACCGGACTTGCCGGGAATTGTCATCGACGAAGGGTTGACCCGCTATTATCCTTTTGGTGCGGGTATGGCTCATATTCTGGGATACGTATCTTCGGTTTCGGACAAAGATGTGAAAGACGATCCGCTGCTTGAGGTTCCTGGATTTAAAATCGGCAAGTCGGGAATAGAGAAATATCTGGAAAAAGCTCTGCGCGGCGAGAGCGGCAACTTGAAACTGGAGGTAAACGCCTACGGGCGGATTATGAAAGAAATTGAACGGGTGGACGGTATTCCGGGCAAAGACGTGCAGCTGACGATAGATTCGCGGTTGCAGCAGAAGGCTTTTGAGTTGTTTGGCGAGGAGAGCGGCGCCGCCGTGCTGCTTGACGTACATACCGGCGAAATTCTGGCCTTTGTGTCGGCACCCTCATTTGACCCGAACATGATGACGCAGGGACTGAGCACAGAAGACTGGAACGCGCTGCTGCACAATGAGCGGAATCCTCTGACCGACAAGGCGATTTCCGGGCAGTATTCTCCGGGTTCGACGTTTAAGATGATTGTGGCGCTGGCCGCTTTGGAAGCCGGCGTCATCAAACCGGAAACGCGTACGTACTGCGCAGGCAAAATGTTTTTGGGCAACCATGCCTTTCACTGTTGGAAAAAAGAAGGACACGGGCATCTTAACGTTGTTGAGGCGTTGCAGCATTCCTGCGATATTTTCTTCTATGAAACGGCTCAGAAACTGGGAATCGAAAAAATTGCCGATATGGCGCGTCGTTTCGGTCTCGGTTCTAAAATCAACATCGGTCTGGAAAACGAGAAAGCCGGTTTGATTCCGGACAAGGAGTGGAAACTCAGGCGTTTTGGCGAGCCGTGGCAGCAGGGTGAAAGCCTGATTTCCGGTATCGGGCAGGGATATATTCTGACCACGCCCCTGCAATTGGCGACGATGACCGCGCGGCTGGTTAACGGCGGTTATGAGATTAAGCCGACATTTTTGAAAGTTTCGGACGGCGAAAAGAGCAAAATTAAGAAAATAGACGTATCTCCGGCCAATCTGGAGTTGATTAAAGAGGGCATGTATGCGGTTGTCAACAAGCCCGGCGGTACGGCCTGGCGTTCTCAGTTCGATTATCACGGTCAAAGGATGGGCGGTAAAACCGGTACGACTCAGGTACGCCGAATTACGATGAAAGAACGCCGCGAAGGCATCAAAAAGGAGAGCGAGCTTCCCTGGCGCCTGCGTAACCATGCGTTGTTTGTCGGCTATGCGCCGCATGACAATCCGAAATATGCGGTGGCGGTGTTGGTTGAACACGGCGGCGGCGGTTCTTCGGTTGCGGCACCGTTGGCCGGAAAAATTCTGAGAGAGGCGGTTATGCTGGATCCCACCCGGGAAGAGGTTCGTTAGGAGCAGGTTGGAAAATGTATAAACCTTATGAAACAAGTTTCAGAAACCAAAGCATGACTATTCGCGAAAAGCTTTATAACATCAGTTTTTCGTATGTGATGTTTATTGTTATTCTTGCCGCCATCGGCATTGTCATGCTGTATTCGGCAGCCAACGGCAATTGGAGCCCTTGGGCGATTAACCAGCTGATACGTTTCGGCATGGGGTTTGCGGTAATGATTGTGCTGGCGCTGACAGACATTAAGCTGTTGCTGCGTTATGCCTATATATTTTATTTCATTACGCTGATTCTTCTGGTGGTGGTGGAAGTGGCCGGGCATACGGGTATGGGCGCCACCCGCTGGATTAACCTCGGCTTTATCAAGCTGCAGCCGTCGGAGTTTATGAAAATAGCCATGGTTTTGGTGTTGGCACGTTATTTTCATACGTCGTCGCTGCAGAGTATTGAGAGCGTGCGCGGCATTATTCCGCCGCTGCTGATGGCAATATTTCCGGCATTTCTGATTGTGTTACAGCCGGATTTGGGAACGGCGCTGATGCTTATTTTTACGACGGCGGCGATGTTTTTTGCCGTCGGAGTGCAGATTTGGAAATTTGTCGTCGTTTTTATCGGCGGACTGGTAACCATTCCTTTCGCATGGCATTTTCTGCATGATTATCAGCAGAACCGCGTGCTGACTTTTCTGAATCCCGAACGTGATCCGCTGGGTGCTGGTTATCATATTATTCAGTCGAAAATTGCGCTGGGTTCCGGCGGCGTGTTCGGCAAGGGATTCCTGAAAGGGTCGCAAAGCCATTTAAACTTTTTGCCTGAGAAACATACCGACTTTATTTTTACGATGCTTTCCGAGGAGTTTGGTTTGGTCGGCGCGGTTCTGGTCGTGATTTTAAATATTCTGATTCTGGCTTACAGCTATTCTTTTGCGCTTAAGAGCACGAGTTATTTCGGCAAGCTGCTGGCCATCGGTTTGGCGACTAACTATTTTATGTATGTCTTTATTAATATTGCGATGGTTTTGGGGTTGCTGCCGGTGGTTGGTATCCCGCTGCCACTGATCTCCTACGGCGGTACGGTTATGCTTTCCATTATGGCCTCTTTCGGCATTATCCTTTGCGTACATATTAATCGGAACGTTCCGCTTGGCAAGGATTAAACCTTGTATAGTGGTCAACTAGTACAGAAACATCGGGGTAAAATTTTTAGTCGTGTACTATTATGTACACTCAAAAAATTTTCACCTCGTTTCTTACTATTTGACTCACTCTCCGAGGTTCTTAAAAACTTTGTATAACGCAAGCTGCTGCCAGCTTGACAAGGGGATGCCCTTGAGAGCTCACTGGCATCGGTGAGAACCTTTGTTGAAGTGCGTTGCTTTCTGTGTGCATATTGTGAGTTCGCGCCTTGTGTCTTTAGATCCCCGGGGCATGTCCGAGGGTAGCATCTATGAAAAAAGCCGTTGCAAAATAGCTTTTAGTCTTTATAATCAACTCTGCCGACGGGAACGGTTAAACTGCCGGCGGAGTATGCAAACTCCTTACAAGAAAATAATAACCTCCTTTTGTGGAGGATGACGCGAAATAAGCCGCTTTTGCGGACGAATAAGCGTGCTGGTTTTGTAAGGAGTTTTTATGCTTAACAATCTTTTTAACCAAATGTGTCCGGTTATTTTCAACCCTCCTTTCATACAAAACCGAACCGGGTACGGATTTAGAAAGGTTGTTGTTATGTCAGATAAACAAATCAGAAAACAAAATTTGCGGCAGTTGCGTTCAGAGTACGGTAAGAGTTTCCATCGGGCTTTGGAAGAACGGCATCTGACACCGGAAGAGTTCAGCATGCAAAGCAAAATACCGCTGAAGTTTGTTAAAGAACATTTAAGCGGTGAAATACGCTTTTTTGGACATCTGAACTATATATCGTTTCTTTTGAACAAACGCATAAAAATAAAGCTGATTGATTAAACAGTTTTCACTTGGGAACCTAATTTCGTATCGGTTGCTGACGCGAACCTCACTCAATAAGGTTTACCAAGATTTTGCAGACAAAACCAGCCGGAGCAACGGCTGGTTTTGCTTAGCAATTCTCCACCTTACCGTCAAGTAAGGTGGTTTTGTTTTAGCAAAACATAAAGGAGTTGAAAATGAACAGAGAAATTACCGACATTTACAAAAAAGATTTTTTCCTGGACTTCGGAAAACAGATTTCACAAACAAGGCAGCGGCAAGGGCTGGATATTGGCGACGTCAGTGAAATGACCGGAATGTCTAAAATAAAAATAAAGAGTATTGAAAAAGGCTGTGAAGAAAGGCTGTTGCGCCTTCCCTTAAGCTGTCTGCTCAACATCTGTTACGCTTTGGACAAGAAGCTGGTTATCTCTTTGCAGGATATGCCCGCAGAAAAAAATATTGACAAGAATCTTTAGTGCATATCGTGAGCAAGTGTCTTATGTTTGTGGGAGGGAGCTGCTTCCTAGGCTGCGGCCGGATCTGACAGTAATCAAAAAGCGTCCGAGATAAAAAACCCGTTTTTCAGACAAAAACGGGTTTTTGCGATTAGTCCCTTTCCCGGGGTGGGATATGTGCGGGGAGTGCCAGTATCGGTTTACCTGGTTCCTTTTGTTCTTTTTCATGTTCCGGCCGCTGTTTCCGCTGAATGTTTTCCTTTATTTGTTCGGCGCTTTTGGTCGGCGTAATGTCGCCGTTGTAAATACCGAGTTTGATTTTGACCTGATTGGGCAATGTTTTCAAATAAGGGGCGTTGACATTGACTTTTTCCGGCGCGTCCTTAACTTTCATATCGAATTCAAGGGCTGCGGCAAGCAGTTTGTCTCGGAACTCGTCGGTCTGAATGTCTTTGAACGCGATGACTTTGATGCCGTTTTTACGATTGGCCTCCATCATCATTCGGAAATATTCGTAATCTAACGGATTGCCGTCTTTGGAGCCCATGTCGACCTTGACGCTGCCGCGGTTGTCGGTTTTTTCAAAGCTGTACCGGGCACCGCTGTCCTGTGGGTTCTCGGCAGCGTAAGCTTCTGAGGGAATTACGTCGACAATTACAGACTGTTGGTCGGCTTTGACAGCCGTAACGGTGCGTTTGGGCTGACCGTTGCGGTCGAGATCCTTTTGACAGCGTTCTTTAAGCGGTTTAATCCATTTGTCGGCAAAGGACCCTTCAATGACAACAGGCAGCCTTTCGCCTTTTTCAATCGGAACGAGGGTGCTGTTAACGACGGCCTGCGGCTGTTTTTCTGTCTTACGGACAAGTCCGGACAACTGCTCGGGGGGAATGAACCCTTTGCCTTTGACATAAAGTCTGGCCAGAGCGTTGAGATCGGTAATTTCGTATCCCTGAGCGATAAGATTTTCACGATACTCGTCGAAAGGCGTTTTGTCCGAGCTATGCCGTTTTATATTGTCGGTTTGTTCGTTTATTTGTTGATTGCGGTTGCCGTTGCGTGTTCCTTCATTGCGCCTGTCTTTTTTGTCATCTCGGGCTTCCTGGCTGCCGTCATGCCGAGTCTGACTGTTTCTTTCGTCGTTTCTGCGCTCAGAACGGTTGCCGTTTTTGGCGTTGCCGCGAGGTTTGCGTTCGGGGAAAGTTACAAATTCGCCGATTTGTCCGTAATCCAGCCGGCCGCGGATTGAACGGAACTTTTCCCACAGCCCGTTTTCGTCGTTAATGACAATGCCTTTTTCCTGTAGGCGGCTTTTGTATTCTTCAAAGCGTTCGCGCTGGGTCTTGCGCGTTTTCTTTTCTTTGCTTCCTTCTGTTGGGGAGGTTGTTTCGACATGGCCGGCGGCAGTCTCTTCGAGCCGGATGTCAGCCAGAGCTTCAAAGCTGTTGAGTCTTGTTTGCTTTTTGCCGTTTGGGGGTGTTGACGGTTTTGTGCTTGTATCTGTCGCTGCCGTTTTTTCTTTTTTTACGGCTTCGGTAGGGGTTGAAGATTCGGTCTTTGAGGAAACGGCGTCGTTTTCTTCGACGCAGTTCTGGTAGATGCGTGCCGGCATTCGTTCTTCGCCGTAAATTTTAAATGCCAGTTTCAGCGCTTTTTCGTTTTTTATTTTTGCACCCAGAGAAACAAGCGTATCGCGGTATTCTTCAAATCTGACTTCCCATTCTTCTTTTTTGGGCGGCATGGTGCTTCCTCCTCCGATTTTAATATGAGGTCAATATAGCACAAAAAAAGTTTTTTGTCTATTTTTTTATTGGCCGAGCAGTTGTTCCAGTTCGTCCAGAGTTTGAGCCTTGAGATAGGGATTGCAGCGTTTTTCGAGGCCGATTGATACGGGACCGGCCGGAAGTCCTCTGCCGAGGCGCACCTGAGCTTCGGCGACATATCTGCGCAGTTCCGGATTGTGGGGGGCATTATGAACGGCGAAAGCCATGCCGTGCATGGTATATTCGTGTCCCGGATAAAACAGGGTATCGTCCGGGAGTTTTTTTATTTTATTCAGGGAAGCGAACATTTCTTTGGGCGTCCCTTCAAACAGGCCGCCTATGCAGAGGTTGAACAAAGTGTCGCCGGTAAACAGCGCTTTGTCGTCGGGAAAGTACCAGAGAATGTGGCCGCGGGTGTGTCCGTCAACTTTGATGACTTCGGCTTTGGTGTTACCCAGCATCCAAATATCGCCGTCTTTGACCGTTTCGTCAAGTCCGGGGATACGGTTTGCGTCGTATTCGGCGCCAACGACTCTGGCATGAAAGAAGTTTTTGATTTCAAGATTGGCGTCGGTATGATCATAATGATGATGCGTGTTAAGAATGTAGGACGGTTTACGTCCGAGCTGCTCACAACGGCTAATGACGGGTTCCGCTTCCGACGGATCAACAACGGCAGAGACGCCGGTTGCCTTGTCGGTCAGCAGGTACGCGTAATTGTCCATGCGTCCGGCGCGGCACAATATCGTTTCAATGTCTAGACTCATTTATACCTCGTTTGTTTTAATCAGAGATAGTCGTCGGGATTGATTTCGTCAATCTGCTGCGGCGAAATATACTGTTCGGCATAATCCATATATACTTTGCCGGTAATAAAAACCTTGTACAGGTCAGGGTCAATGTGGCCGGTATTTTTCATCTCCTGCATAATGCGCAGGACTTCGGAAAGCTTTTTGGGTTCTTTATACGGGCGGTCGTTGGCTGTCAATGCCTCAAAGATGTCGGCGATGGCCATGATTTTGGCGGGAACGGACATTTCATCGCCGGTAAGCCCGTTGGGATAGCCTTTGCCGTCGACGCGTTCATGGTGGGCGCCGGCATATTCGACGACTTTGGACAGTTCTTTGGGGAAAGGCAGCGCCTTGAGCATGTCGATGGTAACAACGATATGCTCGTTGATTTTTTCCCGTTCTTCCTTGTTGATGGTTCCCTGACGGATTTCGAGATTATAGAGTTCGCCGCGGTTATATTGTCCGAAAATGTGGTCGTCGCGGTTTTGAAGCAGGTTTTCCCAGCTTGGGCGTTCATAGAGTTCCGGCCATCTGACGTTGTCGCGTTCGGCCCAGGAAAGTCCGAGCATGCGGTTGAAATAGCGGATGAATTTTATTTTGGAAAGGCGCTCCAGCCGCTGAATGTCGTCGTCGGTCAACGGCGCGTCACCGATGTTGCAGTCGGCGATGAAAGCAAAATCGTTTTCCAGCTGTTTGACTTTGCTGACAAATTCGGCCTGAAGGTTTTCCTGCTTGTCGACGTTGTTCAAACGTTTTTTGAGGTATTCGATGTGAGCGTCGCGACGCAGAATCTCAAAACGGTCACGGATTTCGTGAATGCGGTTGTAAATGGTTTCGAGCTTGGTAGCCTTGTCGACAATGTATTCAGGCGTGGTAACCTTGCCGCAGTCGTGCAGCCAGGAGGCAATATGCAGTGCATACCAGTCTTCGGGACTCATTTCGAAATTGCGCAGCGGGCCGCTTTCTTCCTGCACCGCGGCAGTTGCCAACAGGCGGGCAATGACCGGAACGCGCTGGCAGTGTGCGCCGGTATAGGGCGACTTGGCGTCGATGGCACGGGCCAGAACTTCAATGAAAGATTCCAAAAGCTGACCGTAGGCTTCGTTCATGCGGCGGTTTTCGAGAACCAGGCCGGCCAAGGATAAAACAGACTGAACGGTTTTCTGCATTTCGGAAGTGAAGACGACGGTTTTGCCGTTGTAGTCCTGCGGGTTGACGAACTGAGCAATGCCGACGATGTTTTCCTTGCGGCTGACAATCGGGAGCGTAAGAACCGAAATCGTGCGGTAGGCATTGGTTTCGTCGTAGGCGACAAAGAAAGAGTTGTCCAAGTCGGGCGAACCGTACAGGTTGGCGGTGTTGACGACCTCGTTGTTAAAATAGCAGATTTCGACGACCGATTTCGGATTTTTGGTTTTGCGCTCGGGCAAATATACGGTCTGAAAAAGTGTCAGGTTGTCCGACCCGCGCAGCGCGGTGCGCTGAGACTTATTGAAACTGTAATCCAGACTGAGGAAATTATCGTCATTCAGGGTGTAGAAAAAGCCGCAGTCGGCGTTGCATATGTTGGCGGCCGTGTCCATGATGTTTTCGATTACGACGGTAAAATCCTTCTCGGCAATGAGAAGATTGTTGAGTTTCAGTAAGTCGGGCAGAATGTCTGCATTGGCGGCCAAATTCTTTATTCCTCTGCTAATTATTTGTCATATTATATAGACAGGGACTCGATATAATCAAGGAATTTTGCAAAGCTTGCACATTTTAACGCCGTCGCGTCAACTGATGCGGGAAATCAGGTAGTTTACGTCGTCTTCGTTGAGGTCTTCGCCGGCGCTGCCGAAAGTCAAAATACGCTCAATTACCTTATGGATGAAAGAGCTGCGGTCGGAGCGGCGGCAGTCGAAACGGATGTCCTTGATAACGTTCAAGGCGCTGAAGACAGCCGGAAACATGCTTTTGGGAATGAAAGCCTTGCGCAGCAGGTTGCGAATCATAAAATCCAGCTGCGTGTTATACAGAATTTTGCGGACTTCGGTAATCGGCGTGTTGGACAAGTAGACCAGCGCATATTCAAAAAACTTCAAATCGCCCATGCAAACGGCGCGGACGACCAAAGTCGGCGTCAATCGGTTGGATGTGTACAGCTGATGCACCAACTCTTCAATCTGCTTGTCGGAGCTGTATTCTTCGGAAATTTTCAGCGTTGCCTTTTCTTTGACCTGTTCAATGATGTCGGTGGCGATGTTGTCCGGCAGGTTATGCGAAACAATCAGGTGGCGTTGCAGCTCTTCGGAAAGGGAGTTGACGATTTTTTCAATAACCGAAACCGGCAGTTCGGCGCGATAAACCAGCCGTTTTTTGATGTTGTCGCTTTCCGGATATTTTTGCACAATGCTGGTGTAAGTGCTTTCAAGAATCCGTGCCGAATCGTTTGAGATCAATGTACCGACAACCTCTTCCGGACATTTGTCGACAATGTACTGCGAAATGTCTTCAGAAAGGTTTTGGCGCTGGGCGACGGCTTTCTGCTTGTCGATGTTCTGCATTTCAAGAATGCTGATCAGGTCTTCCCTGGTCAGGTTGGCATAATGTTTGATGAACGGAACGGCAACGCTGGCCTGATCGTTTATCAGCCTGAACGCAACATCGCGGGGAATGCTTTTGCAGTTTTTCAGGCTGTCGGAGAGAATTTCGCGAACCTTGACCTCAATGTCTTCAACCATGATGCGGAAAATGTCTTCGGCCAGTTTGAGGCCTCTTTCGGTAATCAGTCCGCCGTCGTAATAAGCCGTAACTTTGCGGGCCGTACTGCCTTTGTTTTCTACGGAAGGGTTCTGGGATAAAAGTTTTATGTCGTTTGCAGTTAAGACGTTCTTATCCATGGGACAACCTGTATGTGTTTACCATATTTCTATGATAATGTATTATTGTACAAAAATCTCATTAATTTTTTGTTACAAATCTGCATATATAATACGCGGTCTTTCCGTTTAGTCAAATTTTTTTTATTTTTTGTCCTCTAAGTCGGGCAGCCTGACGAAACCGAGTTCGGCTTCGTCAAAATTGGTCAGTTCATAGAAAGTTATGGTGTAGTCCAGCAATCCGGCAAAGTTTTTGAGATTGGAGTCAAACAACATGGTATGGGCCAGGGAACGTCCGAAGACCGGTTTTTCGCGGTATTCGATTTCGGCGCGGTAAAGGCGCATTTGTTCATAGTTAACGCTGCTGTTGAGGCGCAGTGCATAAGATTTCATCGAATCGTAAAGGCTGGGAAAAGTCTTGTAGCGATAACTTTGGTCCTGCCGGTCGTCTTGGGGTTTAAGACCTTTGTCGGTGTACCAGGCGAGTTCCTTATACAGCGAGTTTCCTTCGCGGACGATGCGATTGGTTCCCCAGTCGCTTTTGATGGCTGCGGCGGCCATTAACAGGGACGGCGGCACGATATCGACCTTTAGTTCCAGCCGTTTGAGCAGAATATCGTAACGGCGCCGGCCTTTCATGCGGGTAAAAATGTCGTATTTGACGGCTTTTTCCTCAACAAACCTTTCCTGTTCGGGGGTAAGGTCGGCGCCTTCCAAAAATGCGGCGCGCAGTTCGCGTACGGCCAGCCGCTCTTCGCGAAGTTCGTCACTTAGCTTCAGCGCCAGCGGGCCGATAATCTGCAGGAACAGTTTGTTGCGCCGGTTGGCGTCGGAAATCCTGTCAAAGTCAGTCGGCAGATTGGTAAGAAAGATGGGGGGATAAACCCAGTCGGGCATATAAATGTAATCTTTATAGCCGTACAGTTCGTATTGTTTTTCCAGCTGGGCAACGGTAACGTCAGTCAGATAGAGACCGTCCGGCCGGATATCCACTTTGGTTTTGGCTGCGGCATTTGCGGCGGCAACCAGAAAGACGGACAAAAACAACCGGAACAGAATTTTTTTCATTTAGGCATCTTTATCGTAGTTTTCGACTGATTTTACTTCGGGAATATAGGTTTTGAGAATTTTTTCCACCCCTTCTTTCAATGTAACCAGAGCATAGGGGCAACCCTTGCAGTTGCCTTGCAGTTCGACATATACGACACCGTTTTCAAAACTTCTGAAGACGATGTCGCCGCCGTCCTGACGAATGGCCGGACGAATACGGGCGTTGATCAGGCTGGTAATTTCGCGAATGACGTTTTCCGGGCTGCGGTCGGCCGGATTTTCGACGACGGCCTGTTCGCCGGTGGCAAAGAAATCCATAATTTCCGCAAGTATCTGCGGTTTAAGGTCGTCCCAGGACGCGTTGTTTTCCTTTGTTACCGAAATCATGTCGGAAGTGAGAAAGACCGACCTGACGCCGCCGAGGTCGAAGATGGCTTCGGCCAACGGCGATTTGCGCAGAGATTTGGCGTCAACAAATTCGGCCGTGCCGGAACGCAGAACTTTTTCGGCCGGAAAGAAGTTGATAACGTTGACGTCTGGGGTAATCTGGGTTTCAATAAGCATAGGTTATTCCTTGTTTGGTGCTGGTGTATTGATTTTGTCGACAATCCGGTTCATCAGCGTCTGAGCTTTCAGAACATAGAATCCCAGGGCAGCGAGATGATTTGGCGCGCCGAGACTGTCGAGTTTGCCGTTGCGGACAACGGCCGGGTTAATTTGTGCCGCGTTTTCCAGAGCTTTGAGCATGGACGTCCAGATACCGTAGGCGTCTTTTTTGACAATGATGTTTTTGTAGTCGTGCCCGAGCGCCTTAAACAGCAGATAGTAAGCATAGGCCTTGCCCTGTCCGTAATAGAAAACATCGTCGGCTTTCGTGTCAATCAAATCTGCGCTGTTTTCGCGGATTTGGCGTTCCAGCTGCCGGGTGGCGTTTTTCCAGAGATCCGAGCGGGCACGGTTAAGAAGCAGTGTCAGGTCTTCAGGGTTTTTGTACCAGACTTCGCTGCCGTCGGCCAGCGCGGCATTGAACTTTATCAGGTGTTTGCGTGCCTTGCGGTATTGGGTATTGGCCGAAGGTGCCGGCAACAGCCGGTTGGTCGGCGAAAACATCCATACCGTTCCCGGATATTTGAGCAGAACGGCGGCTTCCTGCAGGTGGTGCGGCAAATCGTCAGCCATGACAAGATTGCCGGTGCGCTCGGCAAAGCCGGAGGAGAACTTGGCCAGCGTGTCAAACATGCCGAGCTGGAACGCCGGCATGTTGTCGAGAAAATAAGACGGAAAGAAGAACGGCAGGTTCGGCGTCCACATTTTTTCGTTAACTTCGCGGTTAATGATGAATGCCATCATGTCGACCGTTGCCGACTGGTTGGTTTCAGGCTCCTTGATTTCGTAAGAAGTGTTGGTGTCGATGCTGCTGACCATCAGACCGCCAATCGGGTAATAGAGAAAAACCAGTGCCGCAAAAGCAATCAGAATAACATGCCACCAGGAACTGACGAACAAAACCAGATAGTCCGGAAGACGCGAAAGCCGGGGCAAAACTTTTTGTTTGAAAAAGGCTGCCGTGCGGCTGGTCAGGTCTTTAAACTGAAACTTTGGCATTATTTTTCCTCTTGCGTTTTAACATTTTCAGAATTTCGCTGATGTCCAGCACCCGAGTCAGTTTAGCGAAGAGCAGAAAACTTGCAAGCCCCAAAATGCCCAACAGCCCTAAAACGGCGATTTTAGGCAGAATGGGGAAAGCCAGCCAGTTGCCGAAACCGAAATTGATGCCGGTCTGAATACCAAGCATTATAATGCCCATCAGCAGCGAAGACAAGGCAATCAGCAGGATTTTTTTGACAAGTTCGGGCGAAAACCGCCAATAAGCGCGTTTTTTGAGACCGCGGACATACTGCCAGAGCGAGATGACGGCGGCCAGTGTCGTGGCGGCGGCAATGCCGACGTGACCGAACGGCTTCATCAGCAGCAGGGCAAAAACAATATTGGCAATCAGTACGACGACAGAATATTTGACGGGCGTTTTGGTGTCGCCGCGGGCAAAGAAATTGGGGGCCAGCGCTTTGACGACGACATAAAGCGGCAGTCCGACGGCATAGGCAATCAGGGCGTTGGCGGTCATAACCGTATCATGCGCGCCGAATTTGCCGTGCTGGAAGAGAATGTTAATAATCGGCTCGGCGAGGATAACCAGCATGACTGCCGCGGGCAGCGAAAGCAGGATGCCGTATTCGACGGCTTTGTCCTGTGTGCGGCGGGCTTCTTCATTGTCGCCGGTTTTGAGCTGGCGGGAAAGAATAGGCAGCAATGCGACGCCGATGGCGGCGCCGACGACGCCGAGCGGCAGCTGCTGCATGCGGTTTGCATAATAAAGCCAGGATATGGCGCCGGTGCCGACCAGCGAAACCAGAACCGTGTCGACAAACATGTTAATCTGATAGACGCCGGCGCCGAGCATCCCGGGAGCGATGCGGCGAAACAGCGTTTTGATTTCGGGGTCGCGAACCAGCCGGCCGATGTTGAAATGGGGGCGGACAAACACGCCTTCGCGCCGCAGAAACCAGCTTAGCCAGAGGATTTCGAGAAAGCCGGCAACCGTGACGCCGACAGCGATGCCGTGGGCCGGCGAAATACCGAAAGGAGCGAACAGAAAAGCCGAAACCGCCATCATCAGGTTCAGAATAACCGGCGACGCGGCCGGCGCGGCAAAGCGTCCCAGCGAATTCAGAATCCCGGACTGAAAAGAAACGATGGAAACAAACAGCAGAAAGGGGAAGGTTATGCGGGACAGGACAACCGCCAGTTCAACCTTGCCGCCGCTTTCGGCGAATCCTGGCGCTAAAGCGACGACAACCGCCGGCATGAAAATTTCCATCAGTATAATGAACAGAGTCAGAAAAAATACCAGTACGGAAATGGCTTGTGCGGCGAATCTGATGCCGTTTTCGCGTTCGCCGACCGCCAGTTTCTGCGAGAGCATCGGAACGAAGGCGGCCGTAAAGGCGCCTTCGCCGAAAAGACTGCGGAAGAAATTGGGGAGTTTGAAGGCGACAAAAAAAGCGTCGGAAACGGCGCCGGCTCCGAGAATGTTGGCCAAAACCATATCCCGGACAAAACCGGTAATGCGGCTGATGAGCGTGAAGCCTCCGAATGCGGCGATTGATTTGAAAAGTGACATGTTTTTCCGTCGATTTTTTCTAAAAAACTGTTATTTGTTAAGACAATTTTATTGATTTGCCGGTAGTATATTGTATAAATAGCTAATAATCTATTTATATTGTGCAGTTTCCGACAAGTTTGTTGTTGACAAAACAGGATTATATTGCGATAATAGACAAAAAGAAGCAGAGAATATTTGGGAGAAGTTTTATGTCTGACTTAAAAGAAAAAGCCGAAAAGGCCAAGGAAAAGGTATACAGAAAACGTTTCATCAATAAAATGGTGGAGCATGTCGGGACGACCGTTCTGCAGGAAGATGGCAAAGCCGTTGGCAAAAAGGCCGAGCGCGGCGAATATTTTATTGCCCGCGTCAACAAGGTTTGGGGAAATGTGATGGGCAGATACCCTTCCGGCAATGATAATCCCTATAATGATGAAAAGAGCAAATCGCCGATTGGAAATTTGAGAATTGTCAAAGGACTGGAAGCTTCGGAAATCGACAAAATGGCGGAGCATGACAGGCGCAAGACCAAAGAAATGTCGTTCAGCAATGCGGCAGAGGCAGAAAGAAATTAAGTTAACCGCTGTCAGACTAATCTTCTTTGATATGAAAAATTGACCTGCTGAAAAGCAGGTCTTTTATTATGTGTAAAGTGAAACAACGGTTTGACAAAATATGTCCAAAAAATATTGACGGTATATCTGAAGTATGATATTGTAAATCATATTTAATTATAAATTACCTTAATTATGAAAAAATTATTTTTACTTGGAAAGTCGGTTTTTTTCTTCTTTCTGAAATCAGGAAAATTAAACCAGATGTTGTGGGATGCGGTGAAAAGTGATGATCTGGAAACTGCGTATGTCGTACTCAAAGCCGGTGCCAATGTGTATGATTTTCATACAAGTAGATGGCCTGACCCTGCGGATCCCGACGGTATTTGTACGATTGAGAAGAAGGTATATCCTCTTGGTTGCGCAAGAAGCGAAGAGATGAAAAAGCTCTTGAATTACTTCGGTGTTTTAACGGACAAAAAACGTGAAGACAAGGCTCGTGTGGAACGAAAAAAACGGGAAAAGAAAGAGAGAGAAAGAGAGCAAAAAAGAATAGCGCGAAATCGTCGTTTTATTGAGAGGATTCTTCCGTCGCTTTAAAAAAACAGCCTGATTTAATCAGGCTGTTTTTGTTTGGTTTAAGAGGCCAGATCCGGTTTGGCACGCTTGCGGGCGATCGGATCCAGAATCCGTTTGCGCAGGCGGATGGTTTTCGGCGTGACTTCAAGGAGTTCGTCAGCCTGAATATAAGACAGCCCCTGTTCCAGCGTGAGTTTGCGCGGCGGAACCAAGTCAATCGCTTCGTCCTTGCCGGCAGCGCGAATATTGGTAAGCTGTTTGGCTTTGGTCGGGTTGACTTCCAAATCGTTGGACTTGGTATGTTCGCCGATTATCATGCCGACATATACCGGAACGCCGGCGTCAATGAACATCGGACCGCGGTCCTGCAGTTTCCAAAGCGAGTAGGCGATGGCGGTGCCGGCTTCGCTGGAGATAAGCACGCCGTTGCGGCGGGTGTCGATATCGCCTTTGTAAGGTTCGTAAGCATAGAAAATGCGGTTCATGACGCCGGTGCCGCGCGTATCAGTCAGAAATTCGGAGTGATAGCCGATAAGGCCGCGGGACGGTGCATGGAAAATCAGGCGGACTTTGTTGCCGACCTGCGAGGGAATCATTTCAATCAGTTCGGCGCGTTTTTGTCCGAGTTTTTCAACAACGACGCCCGAAAATTCCTCGTCAACGTCAACGACGACTTCTTCAACAGGTTCCAGCAACTGTCCGTTTTCATCTTTTTTCATCAGAACGCGCGGGCGGGAAATGGAAAGTTCGAAACCTTCACGGCGCATGGTTTCAATCAGAACGCCGAGCTGAAGCTCACCGCGTCCGGCGACTTCGAAAGAGTCCGTCGAATCGGTTTTGGATATGCGCAGGGCAATATTGCCTTCGGCTTCTTTGCAAAGGCGGTCCCAAATCATGCGGGAGGTAACTTTGTCGCCTTCGCGTCCGGCCAACGGCGAATCGTTGACCGAGAAAGTCATGGCCAAAGTCGGCGGGTCAATCGGCTGCGCGTGAATGGCTTCGGAAACTTCCGGCGCGCAGATAGTGTCGGCAACCGTTCCCTTGACAATACCGGCAACGGCAATGATATCGCCGGCATGAGCTTCGTCTTTGCTGACGCGGTTGAGGCCTTCATAAGCCAGAATTTTGGTAATACGGGTGCGTTCGACTTCGCCCTGTTCGTTGATGACTTTGACCGAATCATTGACCTTCAGACTGCCGGAATGTATTTTTCCGGTCAGAATGCGGCCGATGAACTTGTCGGCTTCCAGCGTGGTAGCCAGCATGGAGAACGGTTTGTCGGGTTCGCAAACCGGTTCCGGCACATAAGACAGAATCAGTTCAAACAGCGGGGTAAGGTCTTTCTTTTCATCGTTCATGTCCTTGACGGCCCAGCCGTTGCGTCCCGAAGCGTACAGAACCGGGAAGTCGAGCTGTTCGTCACTGGCGTTGAGGCTGACAAAGAGGTCAAAGATTTCGTTCAGAACCTCGTCGACGCGTGCGTCGGACTTGTCTGCCTTATTGATGACGACAATCGGTTTGAGGCCGACTTTTAAGGCTTTGCCCAGAACGAACTTGGTCTGAGGCATCGGGCCTTCCGACGAATCGACGAGCAGGACAACACCGTCAACCATGGACATGATGCGTTCGACTTCGCCGCCGAAATCCGCGTGGCCCGGGGTGTCGACAATATTAATATGCGTGTCTTTCCACTGAACGGAAGTGCATTTGGACAGAATGGTAATGCCGCGTTCTCTTTCCAGATCGTTGCTGTCCATAACGCAGGTTTCGACTTTCTGGTTTTCGCGGAAGGTTCCGCTCTGTTTCAGAAGGCCATCCACCAAAGTGGTTTTGCCGTGGTCGACGTGGGCAATAATGGCAATGTTTCTTCTCTTCATGTTTTTTCTTTCCTAAAAACTTGTCGTGTCATGGGCTTAACCGCCCATGTACCGCCTTTGTGCACATTGCGGCGCTTCTTTTGACGGAGCCGTTGCGTAAGGAAAAATGTGCACTTAAATTCCGGCAGTAATTAAATTCGCCCTACAATACCGCTTTAAAATTAAAATTCAAGATTTTAGTGAAATATCTGATTGAAAAGTTTGTGCAATGATGTTAAATCATTTCCGATTTAAAACATATTTTTCTGAGCCTGATATTATTCGGCCCGAGAAGCTTCTTGTATTTAGCTGAAATTTTTTATTCACTTAAATATTTTTGCTTTATGGATTCAATTATTTTTATTGCAGCGGCGGTTTATGCGTGTATTTTGATCGTTTTGGGCGGATACTGTTCATACAGGCGTTTTCGCGAAATGACCGGAAACAGCCTCTCCGAGCGCAAAGACACCGATTTGTTTGTGCTTCGCAATTATTTCGATGCCGGACTGGTGCCGAAAATGCCAAGAATTGCACTGGTTGAATGTCTGACGGTCTTAGGGTTGTTTTTGTCTTTGACCGCAGCGCCCGCCGGCGAGATCTTTACCGCCGGCGCCATGCAGTTTGCCTGGGTGCTGGTTCTGTCTCTGGGAACTGCCTTTTTGTCAGTCAGAATTGTGATTTTTTTGTCGCAGTTTCTGGTCGACATATGTTTCGTTCTGTTTCTGACGGTTATAGCCGCCGTTCTTTTAATCGGCCGGCGGCGAATGAGACTTTGGAAATAGATGTCGGTATCAAAAAAAGCCCTCTCCTTGGAGAGGGCTTTAATTTAGGCTCTTTTGCCGTATTGGCGGAGGCGGTTGCGGACAAAGCCGCGCAGCGAAACCTCCGGACGGGCGCCGTAATGGCTGATGATCTCGGCCGCGCAGATGCCGCCGATCATGGCGCAGGTGCCAAGGCTGCGTTCCTGGGTTATGCCATACAGAAAACCGGCGGCATACAAATCGCCGGCACCGGTCGAATCGACGACGTCGTCGACTTTTTCGGCTTCGACAAAGATTTTGACGCGGCCGTTGACAACGACCGAACCTTTGGCGTTGCGGGTAACGGCGGCGATTTCGACCAGCGGCTTGACCAAATCGAGCGCTTTGTAGAAGTCGTCTTCGGCAAACAGGGTTTTGAGTTCTTCCTCATTGCCGAAAAGAATGTCGACATGGTCTTTTATCAAATTGACGATTTCATCCTTGTTGCGCAGCAGGCAGGATTTGTCTGACAGGCTGAACGCGACTTTGCGGTTGTGTTTGTGCGCCAGTTCGCAGGCTTTGATGACGGCTTCCTTGGCAGAGCCTTCGTCCCACAGGTAACCCTCCAGATAGGTAATTTTGGCAGCGCGGATGGTTTCTTCGTCGATGTCGGCAACGGTCAGGCGTTTGGAGGCGCCGAGATAAGTGAACATGGAGCGTTCGGCGTCCGGCGTAACCAGAACAATGCTGCGGCCGGTGGAGGGGCCTTCGGTCAGCGGCCTGGTAAAGAAATCAATGCCGGCGGCGCCGATGTTGCGCTGGAATTCCTGTCCGAGTTCGTCGTCATGGACTTTGCCGATGAAAGCGCAGTCGGAGCCAAGCGAGGCGAGGCCGGAAACGGTATTGGCCGCCGAACCGCCGGAAACCTCGCGTTCGGGGATGAGGTCGGCATAGATTTTGCCTGCGTCGGCCGCTTCGACCAGCGTCATGCCGCCTTTGGGCAGGCTGCGTTCCCGGAGAAAGCCGTCGCCAACCTTGGCCAGAACGTCGACGATGGCGTTGCCGATGCCGACGACATCATAAAGGGTGGAATCTTTGTTAATCATTTTGTTATCCTAAATTCAGTTGCTTTTATCCGAGTTTTAATATGCTTTGGGCAAACAGGCAAGAGGGCAAATAAAAAAAAGACCTTTAAACAAAGGCCTTTTTTTCAGAAAATTGTTCCGACAAACGGATTATTCGTTAGCGTTCGGCCAGTTGGCGGCATTTTCAGCGTTGAATTTAACCCATTTTTCGTCAGCTTCGTCATCGGGAGTGATTGCTTCCTGCGGGCATTCGGAAATGCATACGCCGCAGCTGATGCAGGTATCGGGATCGATAACCAGCTGAGTTTCGCCTTCATGGAAAGCGTCTACCGGGCAGACGTCTACGCAGGATTTGCATTTGACGCAAGCGTCATTAACAACAGAAACCATAATATAACTCCTAATTTAGTTCATTTAAACATCGGCTCCAATTTAGCAATTTTATCCTGAAATGCAAGCAAAAAAGACAGAGGGGGATTTTTTTGCCCGGCAAACTTGCGAAACGGCGCGCCGCTTCCCATATATTAGGATAAATCGGAAGAAATATTTTTCGGGAGAAGGAACAAATGAGCGACAAGTTGAATTTTCAGGCCGATGTCAGCAAAATGCTCGATATTGTGGTCAATTCGCTGTATTCGGAAAAGCAGATTTTTCTGCGCGAACTGATTTCGAATGCCAGCGACGCCTGCGACAAGCTGAAATATATGGCGCTGACGCATCCGGACATTGCCAGAGAATCCGGAGAAATGAAAATTTGGATTACGCCGGATGCGGAGAAAAACACGCTGACAGTGGCCGACAACGGTATCGGCATGAATCGTGACGACCTGATTAACCATCTGGGCACGATTGCCAAGTCGGGTACGGCCGATTTTGTGAAAAACGCTTCCGACAACGGTTCGGCGGTGGATTTGATCGGGCAGTTCGGCGTCGGGTTTTACTCGGCGTTTATGGTGGCCGACAAGGTCGAAATCCTGACCCGGCGCGCCGGCGAAGACAAAGCCTGGTTCTGGGTTTCAAACGGCGTGGACGGCTTCGAAATCCGCGAGGCGGAGAAGAAGACCAACGGAACGGAGATTAAACTGTTTTTGAAACAGGACGAGAAAAACTACACCGACAGCATTTATCTGCGGCAGATTATCCGCACCTATTCCGACCACATCAACTATCCGATCGTGCTGTGTCTGGGCAAGGCCGGCGAAGAAACCGTCAACAGCGCTTCGGCCCTGTGGACGCGCAACAAGGCCGAAATTACGCCGGAACAGTATAAGGAATTTTATCATCACGTTTCCAAAAATTTTGACGAACCCTGGATGACGCTGCATTTTAAGGCCGAGGGCAGCATTGAGTATACCGGGCTGCTCTATATTCCCGGAACGGCGCCGTATGACCTGTTTCAGCCGGATCGCAAACAGGGGCTGAAACTTTATGTCAACCGCGTGTTTATTTCCGAGAAAGTTGAGGAACTGCTGCCTTCTTATCTGCGCTTTGTGCGCGGCATTATCGACTCGTCGGATCTGCCGCTGAACATTTCCCGCGAGATGCTGCAGCAGTCGCCGCTGATTGCCAAAATCCGGCAGGGCACAGTTTCCAGAATCCTCAAGGAGCTGAAAAAACGGAGCAAGGATTATGAGGATTATAAAAAGTTCTGGGATGCTTTCGGCATTGCGTTTAAGGAAGGCATTTACGAGGATTTTGCCAACCGGGAGGAAATTGCCGGGCTGTCACGTTTCGTTTCGACCAACGACACCGGAAAGCTGACGTCGCTTGACGATTATATCGGCCGCGCGCAGCCGGAACAGAAGGCGATTTATTACATTACCGGCGATGACGTCAAGACGCTGGTCAATAATCCGCAGCTGGAGGCCTTTAAGGAAAAAGGTCTGGAAGTTTTGCTGCTGACCGACCCGATTGACGAGTTTTGGACACAAACGCTCGGAACATACAAGACTTTTGCCGTTAAGCATGTTTCGCAGGCAGATATTGACCTGTCGTTTAAGCGCGAAGGCCAAAAGGCGGAAGAGGGCGACCTGAAGAAGCTGACCGATTTGCTCGGCGAAATGTTTAAAAACGAGGTCGGCAAGGTCACGACCACCGACAAACTGACCAAATCTCCGGTCAGCCTGACGGTCGAGGCCGGGCAGATGAGCATTCATCTTGAGCGGCTGATGCGCAACCATCAGCAACAAACGGCATTTACCAGCACGCGAATCCTGGAATTGAACCCGTATCATCCATTGATTATCCGGCTGGCAGAGGCAATGGGCGACGAAGCCCTGAAGCCGAAAGTCGAAGAAGTAGCGCGGCTGCTGCTGGATCAGGCGAAAATTGCCGAAGGCGAATGTATCAGCGACCCGTCTTTTTACAGCGAGAAGATGAGCGAGTATATTCTCAAATCGTTTTAATTTACAAAGTCCCGCTTCGGCGGGACTTTTCAGTTTGCCCGGTCGGCAAGTTTCAGTCGACCAGTTCTATTTTCATGCGCTTGTTCAGGCAAAAGCAAATATTGTTTATTTCGCCAAGAAAGCGCCGTTGGCCGTTTAAGTGCTCTTCAACGACATTCAGCGGTATCTCGCTTTGCGCGCTGAACTCTTCCGGCGTCAGCCCCTGCTCCGCCAAGGCCCGGCGGAAACTCTTACCGTACTCTGAACGCAACTGCCGCAAATTTTGTTTTCTGATTTGTTTATCTGACATAACAACAACCTTTCTAAATCCGTACCCGGTTCGGTTTTGTATGAAAGGAGGGTTGAAAATAACCGGACACATTTGGTTAAAAAGATTGTTAAGCATAAAAACTCCTTACAAAACCAGCACGCTTATTCGTCCGCAAAAGCGGCTTATATCGCACCATCCTCCACAGATGGAGGTTATAATCGGTTCTCTATAAGGAGCTTGAAGGCTCCGCCATAAGTCTAACCATTCTCATGGCGAGAGTAATTATAAAAGCCAAAATTCTATTTTGCAATCAGTATTCGGTCATTAAATTGATTTTAATCTTTTGGCGCTATGCTTCCGGCAGAGTAACAAAACAGGAAAATTACAATGATTTATGCGGCTTACGGCCTTGTTTTCGGCCTTTTTATCCCTTATCTGGCACGGCGTTTCAGCAAGTTTATGCCGGCAACGCCGGCTTATGCGCTGTATCGAATCCTCAAGCCGGTTCGCAGCGTTTCGCGAGCCAAACGCGCCGGCAACCCGGAATACCGGCGGCTGATGACCAGATACCGCATGCGCAGCATCGGCTGGGGAATCGTTGCCGCGGCAATCAGCTATCTGGCGGCGGAGCGGTTCAGCGACGTTTATATCGTCTGGTATCTGGGGCTGATTTGGACGCTGCTGCTGTTGACCGAAATCGATAACCGCATGATGCTGCTGCCGGATATTCTGACCGTGCCGCTGCTGATTGCCGGCTTTGCCTATTCGGTGTTTGTCAGCCAGTGGGTTATTCCGGCGGAAAGCGTGCTCGGCGCCGTAACCGGTTATATGCTGCCGGTGGTTGCCAGCGCGTTTCTGGTTTGGAAAAACAAGGACGCTTTCGGGGGCGGCGACATCAAACTGCTGGCGGCGCTGGGCGCCTGGCTGGGTATGGAGCTGGTAATATATACGATGATTTTGGCCAGCGTGCTGTTTGTGCTGTATGCGCTGGCACGGCGGATGCGGGTCGGCGCTTTCGGGCCGGCGATTACGATTGCCGCAATAATGATTGCTTTTTACTTTTTCTAGGCTAAAATGAAAAACCGGTAAGTTTTTTGAGGATATTGACCATGAAGAAAAATGCAGTTGAAACCGACAGACGCAGAGTGAAAAAACTGGTGGAAGGCAAAAACTTCGACTTTCTGATTATGTCGCTGATTTGTATGGACGCGGTCATTCTGGGGCTGATGACATCCGATGCGATGAACCGTTTCTTTGAAGGCGGGCTGTTTATTCTTGACCGTCTGTTTATGGCTATCTTCATTATCGAAATGATTATGAAGATTTTTGCTTTCGGCAAAAAGTTCTTCAAATCGGGCTGGAACGTGTTCGACTTTGTGGTCATTGCGATTTCTTCGGTACCGTTTGCCAGCTGGTTTATCATTTTCAGAACGTTTCGTCTGTTTCGCCTGCTGCGTTATGTCAACAAGTTTACGCGCCTTAAGCAGATGATTAACACCTTTTTGGCTTTGTTGCCGAATTTTATGGCCATGCTGCTGGTTATGGCGGTTTTCTTTTATGTTTTTGCAATTATGGCCGTTTGCCTGTTCGGTGACGTCTTTATCGAGTTTTCTGACCTGGGGTCTTCGCTGTTTGCTTTGTTGCAGGTGGTTACGCTGGACGGCTGGGCGTCAAACATCGCACGTCCGGTTATGGCGGTTTTTCCGCATTCCTGGCTGTTCTTTGTATCGTTTGTCTTTATTTCGTTCCTCATTACCGTTTCGTTCCTGATGAGTGTGGTTTCGGAAGTTGTGAGGAGGGCGTTTAATCTTAAGTCCCGCCTTTAAAACCTCGTATAACGGGGAACTAATACAGGAACGTTGGGTAATGTTCTATAATAAAAACGCCTCCGGCTTAAAAGCAGGAGGCGTTTTTCGGGTTCAGAAATTTTTTACATTTGGGCGCGGCTTTCTTTGAATTCGTCAAGCAGATGGTCGATGACAAGTTCTGTTTCCTTGTCGTACTTCATGTCCGACGTCAGAATCAGCAGAGTCATTGCCTGGCGCATGAAAACCTGTGTCCTTTTGTCGCTGCAGATATCCGTGACCCTGATGCCGTCGATAATATAGTTTATCAGGGCCAGTTCTTTCTGTCGGATGATTTTGGCAAAGCAGTCGTAACCGTATTCGTAGCGTCCCATCAGTGCGCTGGTATACTCCTTGAGCACCTGAACGTCAGTTCTTTCGTGATATGCTTTGGCAAAAGCATAGACCAGCGTTTTGTAGGTGGGGCCGCTGAGTTTGGTATGCAACTGGCGTTTGAACAGCAACTCAGTAATGAGGCGATTGTCCTTTTGAAGACGCAACCAGAATTTTTTAAACTGCCGGCGATATTTCTTCTGTTCGTCGCCGAAAATTTTGTACACGTCGGCGGTGTAATGCAAGTCGCCGAGATTTTCAAAAACCCGCTTACGGATGTTTAAATTTTCCATAACTTAGTAAAGTTTTTTGTTAAAAATATTATAGTAGTTCAAGATACTCAGCAGCAGCTTCATATCCATTACGTAGTCAGGGAACAGACAGACGACGGTCAGATAGCGTTTGAAAACGGATTTCGTTTCGTCGTTGAAATAAATCTGTATGAGCCGGCAGAGCATGTCATGTTCCACTTCACGCAGTTCCTTCAGGCTGTCGGTGTCGGGGCAGTTGTTTTTTGCTTCGTCTTGCAGCGTGAAAAAATATCTGCGGAGGGTCTCATCGGTTTCGGCATCGGCAAATTTTTGCAAAAGTTCCAAAGGCGTTTGGGAAAAATCGACCGGACCGACAACATTCAAAAGCTGTTTTTTTAAATCCTGTGCTTTCATATTTCTGAATTTTTTGGTGAATATATCTATACTAATAAGAAATCAGGCTTTTATTATTAGAATATTTGGCTTTTTTTGTCAAAAACAAATTATGGTCGGAAAGGAATTTTTTTGCCGCCGCGCTTGACAATGCTCTGGCGAAACACTAACTAAAGTACTAGAAAAATTTAATTCTGCTTAAACCAACCTATTAAAGGAGCTGAAAAGATTATGAAAATCAAACCATTACACGATCGTGTCGTCGTTAAAAGACTGGATGAGCTGACGAAAACCTCCGGCGGTATCATTATTCCGGATACGGCTAAGGAAAAGCCCAGCGAAGGTATTGTTGAGGCCGTCGGCGACGGTGCTCGTACCGAAGACGGAAAGGTTATTCCGATGTGCGTCAAGGTCGGCGACAAGGTTCTGTTTGCCAAATGGGGCGGCACCGAGGTCAAGCTGAACGGCGAAGACCGGGTCATTATGAAAGAGTCAGACATTCTGGCTGTCGTTGAAGAATAATTGTAGAAAAGGAAAAAAACAATGGCTGCTAAAGATATTAAATTTGGAACAGACGCTCGTGCGAAAATGCTCAAAGGCGTTGAAATTCTGGCGAAAACCGTTAAGGTCACTTTGGGCCCGAAAGGCCGCAACGTCGTTTTGGACAAGTCTTACGGCGCGCCCAAGATTACCAAGGACGGCGTTTCGGTTGCCAAAGAGGTTGAACTCAGCGACAAGTTTGAGAACATGGGCGCCCAGTTGATTAAAGAAGTTGCCCAGAAGACGGCCGACAAGGCCGGCGACGGCACTACAACCGCTACGGTTCTGGCCGAAGCCATCATTCGCGAAGGCACCAAAGCCGTTGCGGCCGGTATGAATCCGATGGATTTGAAACGCGGTATCGACATGGCGGTCGAGGCTGTTGTTGCCGATGTCAAGTCGCGTTCGAAGGACATCAAAACTTCTGAGGAAATTGCCCAGGTCGGAACGATTTCGGCCAACGGCGACCGTTCAATCGGCGAATATCTGGCGCGCGCGATGGAAAAAGTCGGCAATGAAGGCGTTATTACGGTTGAAGACGCCAAAGGGCTGGAAACCGAATTGGAAGTTGTCGAAGGCATGCAGTTTGACCGCGGTTATCTGTCGCCGTATTTTATTACCAATCCGGAAAAGATGAATGTTGAATTTGAAAATCCGTTCATTTTGCTTTATGACCAGAAAATTTCCAATTTGCAGCCGCTGATTCCGGTTTTGGAAGCGATTGTTCAGTCCGGCCGCGCGCTGCTGATTGTTGCCGAAGACATTGAAGGCGAAGCGCTGGCGACGCTGGTTGTCAACCGTATTCGCGGCGGACTTAAGGTTTGCGCCGTTAAGGCTCCTGGTTTCGGCGACCGTCGCAAAGCCATGTTGCAGGATATTGCCATTCTGACCGGCGGACAGGTTATTTCCGACGAACTGGGCATGAAGATTGAGAATGTTACTCTTGATATGCTGGGTACGGCCAAACGTGTTGAAATTACCAAGGAAGACACGACGATTATTGACGGTGCCGGCGAGAAGGATTTAATTGCTGCCCGTGCGGCACAAATCCGCAAGGAAATTGAAGAAACGACTTCGGACTATGATCGTGAGAAGCTTCAGGAACGACTGGCCAAACTTTCCGGCGGCGTTGCGGTTATCAAAGTCGGCGGTGCTTCCGAAGTTGAAGTTAAGGAAAAGAAAGACCGTATCGATGACGCGCTGCATGCAACCCGTGCCGCGGTCAAGGAAGGCGTTGTCGCCGGCGGCGGCGTAGCTTTGCTGTATGCAGGCAAGGCGCTTGACGCTTTGGTTCCGGGAAATCAGGATCAGAAAGTCGGTATCGAGATTATCCGCAAGGCAACGCAGGCTCCAATCCGTCAGATTGTCGAGAATGCAGGCGTTGACGGTGCGGTTGTTGCCGGCAAACTGCTGGAAAGCACCGATACCAACTATGGTTATAATGCTCAGACCGGTGAATATACCGATATGGTCAAGGCCGGTATCATCGACCCGACCAAGGTTGTCCGTACGGCTTTGCAGGATGCCGCTTCGGTCGGCGGTCTGCTGATTACGACTGAGGCCATGGTTACCGAAGCGCCGCAGAAAGAATGCCATTGCGGCGATGCCGGCGGAGCGGCTATGCCCGGCGGTATGGGCGGCATGGGTTTTTAAAGCCCGGCGAAGGTTAACTCCGAAAAAAGAGCCCTTAGATAAGGGCTCTTTTTTTATGAAATATTAATCTCGAAAGCTTATGATAGGAAAAAAGGTGGCGGAAATGGATTTTGAGAATCTTGAGGAACTGAAAAAACTGCGAGCGCGAGGCGTGTTGAGCGAAGAGCAATTCGAACGGCGTTATAGCCGAATGGCGCAGCGGATTTTGAATGATCGGAAAGAAGAAGCCCGCAGTAAGAGCGGTTTGGTTTATCTGTTGCTGGCTTATTTTACCGGAACAATCGGGCTGCACAATTTCTATGCCGGTTATTATAAACGCGGCGGCGTTCAACTGTTTTTGACACTGATTTCCTTTTATATGTATTATATTCCGTTGCTGGTTACGGCGTTTTGGGCACTGGCCGAGTTTCTGTTTGTCAATCACAGTGCCGGCGGCATGCGGTTTCGCGGCAGTCGGGCGGTCATCTGGCTGTGGCGTTTGGCCGGCCTGGCTTTTCTGGCATTTCAATATTACCAGGGGCAGGATTATCTGCTTTCCGCGGGTTTGTAGGAGATTAAAATGAGTTATATTTATTTGCTGTCGGCAATCGTCTGCGAGGTTTTTGCGACAACGTTTCTTAAAGCGGCAAACGGCTTTACGGTATTGCTGCCAAGTTTGGCCGTGGCTCTCGGATATGGCGGCGCCTTTTATTTTCTGAGCCTGAGTCTGTCCGGTATTCAACTGGGAACGGCTTATGCGATATGGTCCGGTTTGGGAATCGTTCTGGTTTCGGTTGCGGCATATTTTGTTTATCATCAAAAACCCGATGCGCCTGCAATTGCCGGTATGGCTTTGATTATTTGCGGTGTTTTGGTTATCCGGCTGTTTTCGAAAACAGTGTGAGTAAAAAAAATTGCAAAAATTTAAAATTAGGGCTTGCATTTTTTTTCGGATATGGTAATTAATATCTCGTTCTACAGAATGCGGGTATAGCTCAGGGGTAGAGCGCAACCTTGCCAAGGTTGATGTCGAGGGTTCAAATCCCTTTGCCCGCTCCAATTCTTAACCAGCCGAGAGGCTGGTTTTTTTGTTTCATTTTTATTTTCCGCGGATAAAAGGCGGTTTTTGTGCTGTAAAAACTGCAATTAAATGTTATCAGATTTTATTTTTCTGCTATAAATGTAATATATTCAGAAAGTTAAACATGGTGGAAAATATGACGGAGAATTTGTTTAAGCGGATTTTAACCCCGGTACGTCTGCGGAAATCGGATATCGGCGGCCGTGTTCCGTTGGAAGAATTTTTCAGCGACAAATCGCGTATTATTTATTCTTCTTCTTTTCGGCGTTTGCAACAAAAGGCGCAGGTTTTTTCTCTGGAACTTAATTCAAGTGTGCGCTCGCGTTTGACGCATTCGCTGGAGGTGGCTGATATCGGGAAAATTCTGGCCAGCAAAATAGCCCGGCGTTTATGTGCCGAGGGAAAGATAAGCGCGGAAAATGCCGTTGAAATTCCGGCAGTCGTTGAAAACGCCTGTTTGATGCACGATATCGGCAATCCGCCGTTCGGACATTTCGGAGAAGCGGCGCTGGTTAAATGGGCGGAAGACAATCTGGAAAGTTATGCGAAAGATTTGCGGCTTGATTATTCGGCAATAAAGCCGCTTTTGGCGGATTTTTACGAGTTTGACGGGAATCCGCAGGGAATTCGAATCGTCAGCCGCCTGCATTGCGAAAAAGATGAGTTTGCTCTGAATCTGACAGTGCCGTCGCTGTTGTCGGCAGTCAAGTATGCCAGAACTTCCGGAGAAGAGAAAGCCGGTCGCAAAATCAGAAAAAAGGCCGGTTATTTCAAATCGGAAGAAGCGCAGATAGAAAAGGCGTATCGGCTTATCGGCTGGCCGAAGGGATTTCGTTATCCACTGACTTATATCATGGAAGCCGCTGACGACATATCCTATTGTCTGAGCGACGTTTCGGATGCCATTGCCAAAGGGATTATTACGCCGGCCGAATTTTTGAAAGAGTTTCACGAGATGTGGGAGCAAAAATACGGGAGAGAAGAAATACCGGTTAAAAGTCTGGCCGAGAAAGAGAGCGTTCGGGATTTCGGCGTTGAAATCTGTATCGAAATCAGTCATAGAGCCGTGGAAGCTGCCGCAGAAGCATTTGTCCGGCGTTATGACACGTTTTGCGACAGTTCGGCGGAAGAGCTGATTACCGAAGATATGCCGATGGGACGCGTTTTGAACGTAATTAAGGATTTTTCGGTTAAAAGGATTTATCAGTCGAAAGAAGCGGAAAGTATTGAGCTTTCCGGTTATGCGGTTATTTCGGGGCTGCTTGAACGTTATTTCGGCAGGTTGCTGAAACTTCCGCGGGCTGAGTTTGAGGCTTTTGTCGCCGGAAAGAAAGTTGGCGGAAGGGCTTATGAGCAGCATTTGTTCAATCGTCTGTCAAGACGTTGTCTCAAGAGCTATCAGAATCAGTTGAAAGAATGGTTTGCCGATGACGATGCCGTCCGTCTTTATGGCCCGGACGGTCTGGAATGGTGGCTGCGGGTGCATTTGATTGTCGATCATGTCAGCGCGATGACGGATGATTTTGCGCTTTTTGAATATCAGATGTTTGAGGGTATCCGGATTAACAATTAAACGCGGAGACGACGATGAAATATACCATGAAGTCCAATTATATTTCGTTTAACAAAATGAAAAATAATGAGTGTCATGTCGAGGTCAGGTTGTTTGATAAGAAAAGGCAACAGCTGAAAATCGGCGATGTGATTGAGTTTGTCAATTCACGTACACAGGAAAAGCTGTTGACACAGCTGCGCGGCATAGCAATTTTTGAGAATTTTGAAGACATGGTTGATTATCTGACGCCACAGCTTCTGGGATATGATGACAAAGACGAACTGATGCTGCGTTTTGAGCGGCTGTATCCGGCCGATATGGTCAGCAAGTTTAATCTGGTTGGGCTGTTTGTAAAAAATATGACGGCCGAACTGCTTGAAAAAGCAAGAAACGAGAAATATTTATCTTTATAACAATTCAGCGGGGGCGAACATGGAAGAGAAGTTTTTACGCCTGGCCGAGAAACGTCGCTCGGTTTATAATTTGGGAAAACGAAAAATTCTGGCGGAGGACGAGGTTATCCGCCTGGTTGAAGGTATGGTTAGAAACTGTCCGTCAGCTTTTAATTCGCAATCGGGACGGGTTGTCGTTCTGTTCGGTGAAAATCATCATAAACTGTGGAATATTGTCAAAGATACGTTGCAGGCTAGGGTTCCTGCGGAAGCCTTCGGCAAAACAGAGGAAAAAATAAATTCGTTTGCGGCCGGGTATGGTACGGTTCTGTATTTTGTCGATGATCAGGTTACGGCAGATTTACAGGCTAAATTTCCCTTGTATGCCGATAATTTTCCGGTCTGGGCCGAACAGGCAAACGGCATTTTACAGTATATGGTCTGGACTTCGCTGGCCGAAAATAATGTCGGAGCCAGCCTGCAGCATTATAATCCGTTGATTGACGAAAAGGTTCATGAAGAATGGCGACTGCCGCAAAGCTGGCGACTGAGAGCGCAGATGCCGTTTGGCAGTATTGAAGCGTCTGCGGGTGAGAAAACTTATCTGCCAATGGATATGCGGTTTAAGGTGTTTAAGTAGGTAATTAATAACGCAGTAGTGCTATGTTTTTAGCCGATTTTGGGAGATGCGTTTTCCCCTTTAAATTATCCAGCTCAATTAAAAAAGCGGTACCGGCAACTATGCCGCCTATTTTTTCGATAAGTTTACAGGCTGCGCAAATTGTTCCTCCGGTAGCAAGCAAATCGTCGACAACCAGAACCCTTTTTCCCGGTTCAACGGCGTCCTGATGAATTTCAAGCGAATCAGTTCCGTATTCAAGCTCATATTCGATTCGTTCGACTTTGGAAGGGAGTTTTCCCGGTTTGCGTATAATAACCAGACCGGCACCAAGTTTGTATGCCAAAGGAGCTCCGAAGAGGTAGCCGCGGGATTCTATGGCGGCAATATAATCGATGTCTTCATCTTTAAAGTTAAAATAGATTTCATCAATAATTTGTCGGAAGACGTCAGGCTTTTTCAGTGCGGTTGTGATGTCTCGAAATATAATTCCCGGTTTAGGAAAGTCGGGGATATTGCGGATATAGTCTTTCAGATTTAGCATGAGCGTCTCGGATGGTTGTCAAACATGTTTAGTTTAGCATATCGAAACGATAAAAAAAGAAAATTTTTGCATTGTGATAAAATTTGGCTTGCAAATTAATTGATTTGACTTTATTAAAAGTAGGTCGACTGTGGAGAGATGGCAGAGTGGTCGAATGCGGTTGACTCGAAATCAATTGTACTCCTATCGGGGTACCTAGGGTTCGAATCCCTATCTCTCCGCCATTAAACAGAAAGCCCTGCATTTGCAGGGCTTTCTGTTTAATGAAGTCAGGTTCAATTGCTGAAACCCAAATCTTTCAGCCAGTCGGAGAGGCCTGTTGTACGGCTGCCGTAGCCAATCCAGGCATTGCTGTTCACGTCGCAGTCCTGACACTGTGCCGTTATGTCGGTAACCGTATGTTGGGCACCGCCGCCACCATGTGTTATAAACGGGATAACTTTTTTTCCGTTCAGACGGTAGGTTTCGAGAAAACTGCTTACCTGCGGCGTAATGGTGCCCCACCAGTTTGGCGAACCAAGGAAAACAACGTCATATTGGGTTATGTCGGTAACTGCGGTTGTCAATTTAGGACGATAGCCAGCGTCGATTTCTTTTTTTGCCTGCGTGGTCATTGGGCGGTATTCTTCGGGATAGCTTCCTTCGGTTTTAATTTCGAACAGGTCTCCGCCGACGAGTTTATGAATTGCTTCGGCGACTTCTTTGGTGTTGCCGCTGTATGAATAGTAGGCAATCAGGATTTTGGGTGTTTCGTTTTTCACTGTATTGTTCTCCTCTTTAATTTGGGCATTTGATTTGTAGCCGAACAGAGCCAGCAGAGAAAGGACGACGGCTCCGAACAGGATTGTTTTGTTCATTTTTTTCTCCTTTGTTGGTGTGTTGAACTGAATTTGTGAACAATTCCGCCAGTTTCAATATATGGCAGAGATTTTTACTTTGATTTGATTACAGCTTAATCTTTAGAGTGTGCTCTAGGTCAAGAACTTTTTTTATTTTTGTTTCGGTCGCGAAAAAAACAAACTGGTTTCAAAAAGCGCATAAGTCGGAACGGCAAGCATTAGCTGGCTGACAATGTCGGGCGGTGTCAGCAGAGCGGCCAGAAGCAAAATGCCGACGATGACGTGCGGACGTTTGCCGGTTACGGAGCGGTAAGAAACGATACCGGAACGAATCAGCGAGCGGGTAATCAGCGGAAACTGAAACATCAGCCCGAAAACTACCGACAGCCAAAGTGCGGTTGAAATGATGCCGGAAACGCCAAAAACGGCTCTTATGTTCGGTGTGGCAAAACTCAAGCCGAAATTTACCAGCAGGGGCAGGATAAAAAAGACGCAAAACAGTGCGCCAAAGATGAATAATATGCAGGAAGACAAGACGATGGACCTGATGAAACGGCGTTCGTTGTCGTGAAGTGCCGGCAGGACGAATTCCCAAATATTTTTGGCGATGTAAGGAGAACAGATCAGAATGTCCAGTACGACAGCCGTTTTGATCTGCAAAACGAAAACTTCCATCGGTGAAAAATAGTTTAAGGAGATGTTATTGCCTGATGTCATGATTCTGATAAGCAGGTCAATGCAGTCCGGTGCGGCAAGAAACATCAGAAGAAGTCCGATGCCCAATGCCGCAAAACATTTTATCAATGTTGAACGGAGAGCTTCCAAATGTTCAATAAGACTTTCCTGCCGTTTTTCCATCGGTTATTTTTCGTCTTTCTTTTTTTCTTCTTCGGCGGCGTTGGCGATGTCTTTTTTCAGCTCTTGTGCTTCGTTTTGCAGCATGTCCCGCGCTTTTTTGTATTCATACTGTGCTCTGCCGAGGGCTTTGGCGAGTTCGGGAATTCTTTTGCCGCCAAAAAGAATCAGAACAACGATTAGAATCAATACGATTTCGGATAAACCTAAAGACATTATTTTCTCCTTATAAAATTTTCTGTGTTTCTACGGGAATTACGGTAATGGCATTTACCGGACAGGCATTCTGGCATGCGCCGCAGCCAATGCAGCCTTTGGCGTCGATTTGCGGAAAGCCGCCGTTTTTTCGGCAAATAATCTGACGCGGGCATTTCATGACGCAAATGCCGCATTTGATGCAGGCGTTTTCGTCGACAGCGGCCAGGCCGATTTGTGTTTTCCGCTTTTCTGCCAGAGAAATTTTTTTAATGGCTCCCGACGGACAGACAGCAGAACAATTATGACAGTCATAGTCGCAAAAACTCTCGGCGTAGTCAATATGTACGGCAGGATAATCCGCTGACGCCTTTTTTATGATTTTCATCGGGCAGCCTGCGACGCAGAGGTTGCAGTTGAGGCAGCGGCTGGCAAATTCTCCGGGGTTGCCAGCACCTGCAGGAAGAATGACTTTTTTAGTTTTGTCGGCGATTGTCCGGTTGAGCCTGATGCCGCCTTTTACGGCTACGGACAAAACCGCCGCTGCGGCCGCCGCTGTCAACAATCTGCGTCTTTCCGGACTGAACGGAACTGCCGCAACCGGTTCGCTGCGGTAATCAATGCCGTTTTGCCGACAAACAGTAAGGCACTTGAAGCATTTGATGCAGGTTTCGTTGTTGACGGTTTTGCTTCTGAAGTCAATACTGCCGGTTGGACATCCGGTTGCGCAAAGGCCGCAGGAAACACACTGTTCCGAGTTAATCAGAATTTTTTTACGGGCATGGATGGCAAGCAGGCCGAGGAGGGTTCCGACCGGACAGATGTTGGCGCAAAAAATACGTCCAAAAAACCAGGTCAGAACGGCAACGAATCCGAAAGCAGCCAGTCCGGGAAGCGCGCCGCTTGCCGCCGAACCGAAAAGAGCGTAGGGGTCAATCAGGCGAATGACGGCAACCGTGCCGCCGAGCAGCATGCCGAAGAAAACGGCAGCAAGAAAATATTTGGCCGGACGGTTTTGACGATAGCCGGTGCGGCGTCGGAAAAACAGCATCAGAAATTCCTGGAGCAGCCCGAAAGGGCAGAGGGTTGAGCAATAGACACGGCCAAAAAAGAGCGTGAGAAGCAATAATGCGCTGAGAAGAATTGCCGCGGTCAGCGAGACGTCGACGAGAAAACGCTGCAGCAGCGCGGTCAATTGGAGGTCAAAAATTTTTACGGGGTAGAATGCACTGAAAAAGGCAAGAAAGCACAATATGCCTGTAACCCAGGCGATGATACAGCGAATGCGAAAGTAAGTTTTGTTCATTTTTTTCTGTTCGTTATGGCAATCGGTTACTTAAAGCATAAACCTTAGAGTCCGCTTTAAGTCAAGTCTTTTTATCCGTTTTCGGAGAAAACGTTTGGCCGCAGATACCGCGGTTTAGTCCCATCTTTTGAAGACGAAAAAAGCTGCCAGCAGAAGGAGCAGAAAACCGACCGCGTCGTTCCATTTCAGCCCTTCTTTGAGGTAAAGCGCCGAAAAGACTGCAAAAACCGCAAGGGTAATGATTTCCTGCATGATTTTAAGCTGCGGGGCGGTAAAATAGTCATGGCCGATGCGGTTGGCGGGAACTTGAAAGCAATATTCGAAAAAGGCTATTCCCCAGCTGGCCAGAATTACGGTCCACAGGGCGGCTGATTTGTATTTGAGGTGGCCGTACCAGGCGAAGGTCATGAAAATATTTGAAACGACAAGCAGTACAATCGGATAAAACTGTCTCATTTTCATTCTCTGAAGAAGTTGTAAAACTGCCATTGATAATATGACCGGGAACATTTAATTTCAAGGCAGAAAATACGGAATCCGGTTGCGCGGATTCCGTACCTTTCGTTTCAGGAGTTATATTTGATGTTTATTGTATTTCAAGGAGAAAAGATGAGTTTAACGTCATATTGTCTCCGGCATGATAGCTGCTTATTTTATATTTCTGAAAAATTTCCCTTTCCAGTTCGGCATAAAACAGGCAGGAGAATTTTTCAGCGTCCCGCACAATCAGATATTTGATTCCGGTGTTGTGCAGTTTATTGACCAGGGATGTCTTTTCATCGATCATGCTGGCGATGAAAACCAGGTCATATCTGCGATAGTCCGCCTGTGCGGCTTCGGCGTGAATGAAGCCGAAGTCAAGGTTCAGACTGTCGCATAATCGTTTTGAAAGCGTCAACGCTTTCAAATCTTTGTCAATCAGGTCGATTTCGTAACCGCCGAGCTGCCGTAACAGAATCGCGGTCATCGGCAGAGGGCCGGAACCGACGAAAGCAATGTGCCTGACATTGGGCAGGTCTTTGATGAAGCCGTATTCATTCAGGGTAATCTGTCGGTACTGTTCGTAATACCAGAAAGCTTTCAGCCGGTTTATGCCGCCGTTCGGTTCTTTGCAAAATCGGGCAGCCCAGTATTTTTCCATCTCGCATTCGGCGCATTGGGCAATGCTGCGGATTTTGCCAACCAGCGGCCTGATGCCGGGGCTGTTCAGAATTTTGTCGCAAAATGTCTGCGTACAGACGTTTTTTTCTATCAGCGTCATGACCAGACGATTAAGAACGCGGCAGAGCGTTTCGTTGTCCGGCGTCATGTCTTTCTGCCGACGGAGAATCCTATAGGAATCCTGAATGAAAGAAATTGTTTCCGGCTCAGTCATGATTTGTTCCAAATTACGGTTGACTTATTTGTTGAGAATGATAATCTTTCTCAAACAGAAGATTTTATAAAACTTTATTTTTTATGTGTCAACATTTTTTATGAGGAAATTTATGTCGCTTTTTGAGAAAGTATTTAAGGAAAAGGGAATCAATATGACGTCTTCCCGGCGGGCGCTGTTTCAGGTGCTGGAGAATTCGAAAAACCATCTTACGGTGGACGAGATTCTGAACCGGGCGAGAAAAAAAGACAAGACGCTCGGCCTGGCAACGGTTTACCGTACTCTGAACATGCTTTGCGAACTCGGCCTGATTGAAAAACACGAGTTTCCGAATTTGGAGCCTGTGTACGAAAAGGTTTCGGGGGAGGCGCGTCACCACCATCATATTATTGATATGGGAGACGGTGCGGTTACCGAATTTGCGGCTGACGAGCTGGACGCCATTTTGGAGAAAATTGCGGCGGCGCACGGTTATAAGATGCTTGGGCATAAGATTGAAATATACGGAGAAAAAACTGAAAAATGACTGATGCGGTCGAAATTGTCAGCGATTTGGTCAAAATTCCTTCGGTTTCGCCGTTCGGACGAAACGAAACAGAACGTCGCGAGCGCTTTGAGCGTTGCCGCGAAGTCCTTGCATATCTGGAAGAGTTTTTGCAGAAACAGGGTGCGCAGACCGAGCAGCTGGTTTTTGAAGGCGGGCATGACAAATGGTGGTATCCGGTGCCGAATCTGTATGCGGAACTGACTATCGGCGACAGGAAGGCCGCCGGTCACAAATTTTTATGTTATATGGGGCATATCGACGTTGTTCCGGTTGGTGAAGAAAAGCTCTGGCGTCGGCCGCCTTTTTCCGGACAGGTTGACGAAGGTTTCGTCTGGGGGCGGGGCGCAACGGACATGAAAGGCAGCGTCGGCGCCTGGATGAGCGCTCTGGAAAAGCTGAAAGCCGGCAAAGGCGACGGCGTAAACCTGACGATCGGCACGCTGATTACCGGCGACGAGGAATGGGCTGCGGTTAACGGCAGTGACAAGGTGTTGGCCTGGATGAAAGCCAACGGCAAAAATCCCGATGCTTTTATCGTCGGAGAACCGTCGTCGCGGGATTATCTCGGAACGCATGTCAAAACCGGCCGCCGCGGTTCGTTGGTCGGATATCTGGAGGCAAAGGGAACACAGGGACACCGGGCTTATGAGGAGCTGTTTGAAAATCCGAACCGGGCGCTGGCTTACGCCATGGTTATTCTTAATGCCAAAAGATGGAAAGACGGCAGCCGGCATTTTCCGAATACGACTTTCGAAACGGTGGCCCTGCGGTCTGGCGATTTTGCCGCCAGCGCGGTTATTCCGGAAACAGCCGGGGCAATGTGGAACGTGCGGTTTACGAGCCGGCAGAGCAAAGAAAAGGTGCTGGCTGATTTGCAGGAGATATTGTTGAATCCACCGCGTTTCCTGCGCAGGCATCCTGATTATGCCAAGGCACGGGAAGTGATCGTGCGGGCAAATATGGAAACGGCGTCGGAACCTTATTATTCGGAACCGGGATCGTTGGCGCAGAGTGCGCTTGAAGCTATTCGCGCATCGCTGCGGATCGAGGCGCAGACCGACGGTTCGGGCGGAACGACCGACGGCCGTTTTATCGGCAGATATTTTCCTCGGGCGCAGATTATTGAACTCGGAACGCCCGAGAAAGGCGGCATCGTTGACGGCAAGCCGCGCAGTGATTACGGCAGAAGAGGCGGCATGCATCAGATTGATGAACGGGCGGCACAGCGGGATTTGCGGAAAGTAAGCGAAATTTATGCCTTAACCCTGAAAAATTTTGCCATGAAGGAGTATTGACGATGGTTGAAGTCAAAGTTTTACGCGAAGAAAATCTGGCCGCGGCGGAACAGCTTTATGTGGCTTCGGTTCGGGACAATCCGCAGGGGTTTATCCAGCAGCTGCATCTTTTTCCGAACATCAAGACATTTATCCGACAGGCTGAACGCGACGGCGGTATATTTGCCGGCGTTTTTGAAAACGGGCAAATTGTCGGAATGGGCGGTATCGTCAGGAAGAGCGACAGAGAGGCCGAAGTCTGTAAACTTCATGTCCGCAAAGAGTTTAAGGGGCGCGGGTATGGCGAAAAGCTGTTAAATTATCTGGAACGCATGGCGCGTCGGAAAGGCTTTGAGAAACTGCGTCTGCATGTTACGACGAGCCAGCGTCCGGCGATTAACCTGTATCGGAAGCAGGCGTTTTTGCCGACCGGAAACGAGGTTTATATGACGGAGATTGAGGGCAAGGCATATGAATATGATACCTTGTATATGGAAAAATTAATTGTTTGACATCGGTTTCCGCTTATTGCAAAAAGAAGAAAACGAAGGGGGAAAAGATGGGTTTTGAATTTGCGCATTTTAATTTTAACGTTACGAGTCTGGAAAACAGCAAAAAGTTTTATGAAGAGGCACTGGGACTGAAGGAAATTCACCGAATGACGGGAAACGGGTTTACACTGGTTTATCTCGGCGACGGCAGAACGCCCTTTGAGTTGGAACTGACCGAACTGCAGAATCATCCGCAGAAATATGATTTGGGCGAGGGCGAATTTCATCTGGCTGTTTATCCCGACGATTATGACGCGGCTTTTCGCAAACATTCGGAAATGGGGTGCATTTGTTTTGAAAACCGGGAGATGGGCGTTTATTTCATTGAAGATCCCGACGGTTACTGGATTGAGATTCTGCCGAAGAAGTGATGACTGATCCGGGACGGAAAACCTGAACCGTTCAAAGCAGATTCAGACTCTGGTTGGTACGGGCGATGTCAGTGGTAAGTTTTTTGATTCGTTCGGAAAGCTGAGCGTTTTCAAAAATGTACAGGGCGTCGTGAAAATGTTCAAGCGCTTCTTCAAGAGCGGCGCGGTCGGCCTTGTTTCTGCCAATGCGATAGTAGATGTCGCCGATGTTTTCCGAACATTCGGCCCAGAGCAGAGGATCGCGGCGTTCGGTAATGACTTTTTGGCGGTTCTTGTAGCTGGCGATAGCCAGTTCGGAGATGTCCTCGCTTTTGGTAAACGAACCCAGCAGCGAGAGCAGATAGCCGAGCTGTCCCTGAATTTCGGCCCAAAATTCGGGAAACAACGCATAGGTATAGATTTTTTCGGCTTCGCGGAGTTGGAAGACGGCATCGCGGAGTGCCTGAATGTCTTCCTTTTGCCGCCAGTAGTTAAAGAACAGTTTGGACAGTTTGTAGGATATGTAGCCGTAATCGTACGGATAGGTATATTTGCTCAGGTATTTTTGAGCCAGGCGGTAATATTCGATGGCGCCTTTGAAATAAGCGGCCGGATTTTTATCCATATAACGGGTGGCGCAGTCGTAGAGCTGGCCGAGATGGTTGTAAATACAGCCCAGATGAATCGGCGAGGTAATCAGGTCCTGATGTTTAATGGCCGTGTCAAAAAGGCTTTTGACAATTTTGAAGTCGCGGCCGTCCGATTTGTCGAAAGCGTAACTGAGGTAAATAATACCCAGAAAGTTCATAATATAAGGCATATATTCAATGGACAGCGTTTTGGCCGAGTTGTCTTTGGACAGGCGGTCGATGATTTTTTTGAGCAGGTAGCGTTTGTAGACCTTGGCCTGAGCCCCCGCGGCGTTCAGGGAACTGAGCAGTCCGCCGTAGATGAGGTTTATTACAGTGTCAGGATAGTTTTCGCTTTCGGGACGGGCCGGAATGTAAAGGCTGTCCATCAGCGAAACAAAGGCCAGCTCCTCGTCTTCGTACTGACTGGGCACCTGAAAGTTCAGGCGGATGCGGCTGCCTTCTCTGCAGCCCCAGAGCAGGACGTCGGCGCCTGTCTTGTCCAGAATCGTCTGGCCTTTGTCTATAAGGTCAAACAGGGTGCGGCTTTCCAGATTGAGAAAACTTTTGTTGAAAGGCTCATCGAAATAGCCGACCTCTATCCCTTCGCGCGTCGCCAACTGTCTGGCGATGATTTCGCCGCTGCTGCCTTCAACGTTGTCGCTGAACTCAATGACCTTGACCCGGAAGCGGGGCATGACAGCCGAAGCGGGGCTGACCGTTTCGGCCGAACGGCTGGCCGTATTTTGAAACAGTTTTTTTATTGCGCCGAAAAGTGCCATCGTTTCGAGACCGTTCCTATCTGATTATCTTCTTTATGTCTTCGACATTGTCTTTGATGTCGCGAATGACTTCGCGATTGATGTCTTTCAGGCTTTGCTGCGGTTCCTGCCAGTTGTTGAGTTTGCTCATAAACCAGAGGGCAACGAGCGCGGCGGCCAGCGGCAAAGAATAGTTATTGGGCGCATAAACCTGAAAGCTGCCCAGAACCAGCAGGACGGTCAGCAGTTTGGCGACGTTTTGGCCGATTTCGGCCGGGGACAGGCCTGAGGCGTTGAGACGGTAATACAGCGTATTGGAAACCAGGCTGCCATCATTGGCAATCAGTTTGCGGCCGACGGCCCAGCAGATCTCAAGAATATAATACATGGCGTAAATCAGAGCGCAGCTGCCCGTGCCTTCGCGAGCCGTCAGAATCGTCAGCCAGCCGAGCAGGAATCCCAGCGAAACGCAGGCACCGTCTTTGAGCAGAAGTTTGGCCGGGTACCAGTTGTAAACGAGCAATGCGGTCAGGGCACCAAGCAGTGCTGCGGCAAAATTGCCGTATAAGAGCGGCAGGCCGCCGAGTACGGAAAGGATAAGCAGCCCGCAGACGAAACCAGAAGCCTGCAGGGAGGCGATGCCGTCAATGCCGTTCATATAACGAAAACACCAGGCAAACAGCGTCCAGAGCAGGACGATGCAGAACCGATCTCCCCAGAAAGGCAGATGATTCTGAAACAGCATGAAATCGGCCGGCAGAAACGCAGTGCAGAGCAGTACGGCGCCTGCCAGTGCCGGCAGTGCAAAACGGCCGGTTTTTTTGAACAGGGAAACGGCATAAACCGCCGCTGCCGAAACAAAAGCGAGCAACAGGTCAACCCAGGTCAACGGAAAAATCTGATCATATGTCCGGTTGGCAAAGGCAAAAAGAAGGACAAAAGCGGCAAAGGAAACCAGCAATACCGGCAGGAAAGCGTCGCAGCGCCAGCTGCTGCCGGGAACAGGAGATGACAATTCCGAAGCGGCCAGCCGCAGGCCGACAAGCGCGGCCAAGAAACAAACCAGAAAAGCGGCAAGAGTGATGATGTATGCAAATTCCATGGGCCAGAGCCTTTTGATTATTGAGTCAACTTACTTTTTTATAATCCGTTTCTTCTTTTTCTTCAACCTGCAAAGCACTTTTATACTAAGATTAAGTTGTATATCTGCTTGAGGATTTTGTTGAGGCTGCTGTCCATAAAGCGGATTTTGGCGCTGCGTGCGGCGTTCATCAGCACCGAGCTGATGAGGTTGGCCTCGCCGTAGCCGCCGCCGTTGATTTCGTCCTGAAGCGGAAAGCGATAGTTCATCGGCGCAGCGTAAAGCTTTTTGACCAGCGGCTCGCAATCCAGTTCCAGTCCTTCGCCGGCGGCAATCGCCGCCGTTTCGGCAATCAGCCGGGGAATTTGGTCTCGAAGCTGCTTGTCCTTGGTAATGTCAAACAGATTTTTGTTGTTGAGGGCGGACAAAAGCGAACCGACTGCGTAAGGTGCGAAGAATTCCCAGTAACAGCGTACGGTGTCGGTTTCGTATCCGATATTCAGGCCGGTGTAGGCAAAAATGTCCGGAAAAGGGTTTTCCTTCTCCCAGTTGACGTTTTTGCAGATTTTTACCTGCGGCGTGCGGCCGTAAAGAAAAACCTGCTGTCCGTTCTGTTGCAGATAGCCGTCGAAAAAGGCCCGGAAAAGATTGCCGCCGACCATGGCTTCGATGTAGTTGACGTCTTTGAGCGGCGTAAAGCACAGAACCGGCGCCGCGCCGATTTTGTCTTTGGCCACGGCGGCCAGCGAGGCGTTGACATGGCCTGCGTCGGCGGCGATGATAACCAGTTTCGGTTCTTCCTTTATCCAGAAAGAAGTGTTGAACTTGTAGCGGCTGAGTTTGAGGCTGCTGTCTTCCTTGAGGCTGATGCCGTTGGTGGAAAAGCTGAGGTTGTTTTCTTTGCCGGCGATGACGATGACATCATGTCCGGCATCGGTCAGCTTGGCGGCCAGATAGCAGGTAAGGGCATTGTCGCCGATGACATAGACCGGGCGCGTGTCGGAGGGCGGGTTTCTGACTTCGTCTTCGGCCGTTTCGGCTTCAGGCTCGAGCGCGGCGGGTTTGATGTTGAAGATATCTTTGCGGAAAAACATTCAGGCAACCTTTTGCAGTTTGGCAATGAAAAAAGAATCGAGGCCTCCGCAGTCCGCGAGATGGAACGGCAGTGTACGGATGCAGCCTTCGGGGGTGAATATTTCGGAAATGTCGGGACCGGGGCAGCGGCATATATCTTTGGCGGCGAGCGGACAAAGCCGGAAGCCGGCATGCGTTTCCAAAAATGTTTTCAGCTGTTCTTCGCCTTCGGCTTTGGCGATTGAGCAAACGCAGTAAACGAGAAAGCCTCCCGGCTTGAGGGCGGGCGGAACGGCGTCGAGCAGCTTTCTCTGCAGGACGGTTTGTTTCTCGACATCGGCGACGGTTTTTATATGTACGAGTTCCGGGTGCCGACGGAGTGTTCCGGTCGCAGAGCAGGGCGCATCAAGAAGGATGGCGTCGAACTGTCCGCTTTTGCAATTCTGCAAATAGTCCGCGCCGTCGGCGCAGATGGTCTGCGGCGGCGAGAACTGCAGGCGCGCCATATTATCGCGCAGTTTTTTCAGTCGGGTTTCGGAAATGTCCAGAGAAATGACTTCGGCGCCGCCGTTGATGAGCTGGGCGGTTTTGCCGCCGGGAGCGGCGCACATGTCAAGAACTTTCAGGCCGCGGATATCGCCGAGGCATTTGACAGGCAGAGCTGCCGCGGCATCCTGAACCCACCAGGCGCCGCTTTCGTAGCCTTCGATTTCGGTAATGCGGCCGTTGTTGTTCAGACGGACGGAACCAGTCGGTAGCAACAGGCCGCCGAGCCTCTGCGCCCAGCCGGCAGGGTCGGCCTTGACGGTAAGGTCGAGCGCCGGTTCGATTAATGCGGCCGCCTGCATTTTGGAAACGGTTTTTTTGCCGTAGGCATGATTGAGAATCCGGTAAAACTCCGAAGTGAAAAACTCTCCCGTATCACGGCTTTTCAATTCCTCACGATCGGCGCAGGCTTTGCGGAGGACGGCGTTGACGAATCCGGCGACATATTTGTCGGCTTTTCTTTTGACGATTTCGACCCAGCTGTTGATGACGGCATAGTCCGGCGTTTCCATAAAGAGAATCTCAGTCAGGCCGAGCAGCAGGGCAAATTCGGCAAAGGCGGCTTTTTCGGGAAGTTTTTTTCTGGCGTATTGTCTGAGTGCCTTCTTCAGAAAAACCAGCCGGCGCAGCGCCGTCAGCACCAGCATGTTGGCAAAAGCAGCGTCTTTGCCGGCAAGCGAATCGACAGAGCCTTTAACCTCGCTGAAAAAGGCTTTTTCGGTCAGGACTTTTTGAAGCATTTCGGCGGCGGTTTGGCGGGGATCTGGCATCTTTCGTTCCTTGTTGAGGGTAATTTTTGCCTATCTTATGCAAAAGACACGTTAATTACAAGTGAGAAAATGGCGCAAGTGACTTGTCTTTTGGTGAAAAGTATTATACTTTTGGTGCAATGTGTAATTTGAATGAATGAGGTTTATCCGATGAAAAAGCAACTAAGCACGGTTCTGATTGCAATACTGACGGTTTCCGGCTGTTCCTGGCTGCCGTCGATGTCATCCCTTAACCCGTTTGCCGAGGGTGCGTCCGAAGCGGAAAGCGAAGCGCCGGCAGAAGAAAGCATAGGGGTTAATCCGTATCTGTGGCAGGCGGCGCTTACCAAGCTTTCCTTTATGCCCCTTGCTTCGGCAGATTCCGCAGGCGGCGTCATCATTACCGACTGGGCGGCGATGGACAACATTCAGAACGAGCAGTTCAAAATTACCGTCAACATTTTGTCACGCAATCTGCGTGCCGACTGCCTGAAAGTGGCAGTCTTCAAAAGAGTTCTGCGCGACGGCAAGTGGGTTAACGACACGGCGGACAGAAGACTGGCCGGCGAAATCGAGAACGCCATCCTGACCCAGGCCAGAAAACTGTACAGAAGAGACTTAGCGGCTAGAGAGGAATAAGCGAAAATGACCGAGAACAATGCCAGATACAACGGCAAAGCAAATTTTGAAGAATGGCGCAAGGAGTGGGCGCTGGAAGACAGGTACAATTTTCATACCATTGAGAAAAAGTGGCAGAAAATCTGGGACGATGAGAAAGCCTACAAGGTAGAAATCGACCATGACAAGGAAAAATTTTATGCCCTGGTCGAATTTCCGTATCCGTCCGGCGCCGGTTTGCATGTCGGACATCCGCGCTCTTACACCGCTTTGGACGTCATTGCCCGTAAAAAACGCATGCAGGGCTTTAACGTTTTATATCCGATGGGTTTTGACGCTTTCGGGCTGCCGGCCGAGAACTACGCCATCAAAACCGGCGTACATCCGGCGGTTTCGACACAGGCTAACATCAAAACCTTTACCAAGCAGTTGAAATCGCTCGGTTTCAGTTTTGATTGGGACAGGTGTATCGATACCTCGTCGCCGGAATATTTCAAGTGGACGCAGTGGATGTTCATCAAGTTCTTTGAAAAGGGACTGGCCTATAAAGACAAAATTGCCATCAACTGGTGCCCGTCCTGCAAGGTCGGCCTGGCCAACGAAGAAGTTGTCAACGGCTGCTGCGAGCGCTGCGGCGCACAGGTGGTACGCAAAAACAAAGAACAGTGGATGATTGCGATTACCAAATACGCCGATCGTTTGATTAATGATTTGGACGGGCTGGATTTTATTGACCGCGTCAAGTCGCAGCAGATTAACTGGATCGGCCGCTCGGAAGGTGCCGAGCTTGACTTCGGCCTGACTGACAATAATGGCACGCCTTTGGGCGACAAAAAGCTGACCGTTTTCACGACCCGTCCGGACACGGCTTTCGGCGTTACCTATATGGTTCTGGCGCCGGAGCACGAATATGTCGGCGCGTTGGCGGACAAATTTGAAAATGCCGGGGAAGTCAAGGCCTATGTTGCCGAAACAGCCAAGAAATCGGATTTGCAACGTACGGCGAACGATTCCAAAACCGGTGTCGAACTGAAAGGAATCAAGGCCAAAAACCCGTATAACGGCGAGTTGATTCCGGTGTTTATTTCCGATTATGTGCTGATGGGCTACGGTACCGGCGCGATTATGGCGGTGCCGGCACATGATCAGCGCGACTATGACTTTGCCAAGGCTTTCGATCTGCCGATTGTTCAGGTTCTGGAAGGCGGCGACATTTCCGAAAAGGCGTGGGAAGAGGACGGCGCACATATCAACTCAGGTTTTCTGAACGGCATGAACAAGGAAGACGGCATGAAAGCTGCCATCAGGTATGCCGAAGAGCATGGTTTCGGCCGTTCGAAAGTTAACTTCAAACTGCGCGACTGGGTTTTCTCCCGCCAACGTTACTGGGGCGAACCGATACCGATGGTTTATTGCGAGAAATGCGGCTGGCAGCCGATACCCGAATCGGAACTGCCGCTGACGCTGCCTCCGGTTCCGGACTATCATCCGAACGATGAGGGCGAATCGCCGCTATCAAAGGCCGGCGACTGGCTGAACGCCACATGTCCGAAATGCGGCGGCCATGCCCGCCGGGAAACGGACACAATGCCGAACTGGGCAGGTTCCTCCTGGTATTTCCTGCGTTATTGCGATCCGCACAACGACAAGGCATTTGCGTCCAAGGAAGCTCTGGACTACTGGATGAATGTCGATTGGTATAACGGCGGTATGGAACATACGACGCTGCATCTGCTGTATTCGCGTTTCTGGCATAAGTTTTTGTACGACTGCGGTTTGGTTCCGACCAAAGAACCTTACAACAAGCGCACTTCGCATGGCATGATTTTGGCCGAAAACGGAGAGAAAATGTCGAAGTCGCGCGGCAACGTCATTAATCCGGACGATATTGTCGACGCCTATGGCGCGGATACGTTCCGTTTATATGAAATGTTCATCGGACCCTTTGACCAGGTCGCAATGTGGTCGGACGAGAGCCTGATGGGCGTTTACCGTTTTGTCAGCAAGGTTTATGCGCTGATGAAGAAGGTATATGACGTTCAGCCGAACGAGAAGGATCTGCGCGCGATGCACAAGTGCATTCTTGAGGTAACCGAGCGCATAGACCAGATGAAGTTCAATACGGCGGTTTCGTCGCTTATGACCTATGTCAACTATATGTCAGGGCTGGAGAAGGTTCCGGCCGAGCTGTATTTGACGCTGTTGAAACTGATGTCGCCGTTTACACCGCATCTGGCCGAGGAAATGTGGGCGCGTATGGGCAAACAGTCGCTGATTATTACCGAAAGCTGGCCGCAGGGCGATGCTAAACTGGCGCAGGACGATGTCGTAATGATTGCGGTTCAGGTCTGCGGCAAAATGCGCGGCACGATTGAAATGCCGAAAGACGCCTCAAAAGAAGACCTTGAAAAGGCGGCGCTGAATGTCGACAATGTCAAACGCCAGCTGGAAGGTCAGGAAGTCGTTAAAATTATCGTCGTTCCGAACAAAATCGTCAATATCGTCGCCAAGGCCGCCGCGGCTTAGAGAGGAGTTCCGAAAATGAAAAAATGCCGGGTTTTGTTTTTGTTTTTGCTGGTTTCCGCCTGCGGGTTTCAGCCGTTGTACGTGGAAAAAAAGCATAACAACGCCTGGTATTTTTCCGGGGACTTTGACACCTCAATTACACAGGAGATGTCGCAGATTAAGGTTGAGCCGATTGAAGAGCGATTCGGCCAGATTGTGCGCAATGAACTGCTGGACAGCCTGACGCCGCGCGGTGTTCCGTCGCATCCTAAGTATCGTCTGTATGTCGAACTGACCGACCGCCAGATTATTCAGCAGGCGCTGCGCAACGACATTACGGCAACCCGCGAGCAGGTTCGCTATCGGGTGGATTATATTCTGTATGACGCTCAGAGTGACGAGGAACTGGTGCGCGGCAACAGCATTGCCTATTCCAGCTATGACATTATGTCCAATCCGTATTCGACGACGATTGCCGAGAAAAAAGGCGAAAAAGACTGTGCGCAGATTATTGCCAATGACATAGCGTTGCGTCTGGGGGCATATTTCCATTCCCGGAAAACCGGCGTGGGAGACAGCAGTGCAATTTAAGCAGGCACAAATAGACAAGTATCTGAAAAAGCCGGACGACGTGCTGCGCTGTGCGGTAATTTACGGCAGCAACGAGGGACTGCAGGCCGAATATGTCAAGAAATTTACGACGGCAGTTTGTCCAGATCCATATGATCCGTTTCGGGTCGTTTACCTGAACGGGAGCGACATTAACAGCGATCCGGGAATCCTGTTCGGCGAATATAACGGGCAGTCGCTGATGGGCGGCCGCCGCGTGGTTATCGTGCGGGACGGAGACAATAATCTGACCAAACATGTCAAAGCGCTGCTGGAAAATAATGTTTCCGACACGCTGCTGATTGTGTCTTCGGGGAGTCTGAACAAAAAGTCTTCGCTGGTCAGGCTGGCGGAAGAAAACGAGAATATGGCGGCAATCGCCTGCTATGAAGATCGTGATGAAGATATTTTCAACTCGACCCGCGCCAAGTTTATCGAAAACGGGATTACTATCGGCAACGAGGCGCTGCAGCTGTTATGCGCGCGGCTTTCCAATGACCGGATGAGCAATTCCGGCGAAATCGAGAAACTGATAACCTATCTCGGCGATCATAAAAACGTAACGGTTGAAGACGTGCAGAAAATTATCAGCGATGCGTCTTCTTCTTCCGGCGACGACGTTTGTTTTGCCGCGGCGGGCGGTTATGCAGACAAAGCGCTGGCCGCTTTCAACAAGCTGGTTAACGAAGGGAACGAGCCGATTTCGATTATTCGCAGCCTGACTTATCATTTTAACAAAATTTTGACCTGCAAGGCTTACATGGAAAACGGCGACACCGTAGACAAGGCGGTTTTCAAGCTGCAGCCGCGGATTATCTTCTTTCGCGAATCGAGTTTTAAGCGGCAGGTCAGCATCTGGCCGCGCGAGAAACTGCTCAGTGTGCTGGAGCTTCTTTACAAGTGCGAACGTGACTGCAAGACAACCAACATGCCGGTTGTGGAAATTGTGTCTTATACGCTTATGCAGATTTCGTCCGCGGCGAGAAAACTTGCATAAAGTTATTTTCTTAATTTTCCGGTTTTCGATCCAGCGGGCGTAAGACGGTTCGTATCGATACTGCGGTTTTTATTCGGCAGCGGCAAAGGCTTTTTCGAAAACGCGGTTTTGCAGCCGCAGATGTTCTTCAAGTATTTCGGGAGCAACGCTGCCGGTGCGGCTGAAGTAGGTGTAGCCGCGTTTAATCAGTTTCCGGGCATAAAGTTTATTGTACAGAAAGGCAAAAGGGACTGCCGCCAGACCGAAAGTCACAATCTGAGAAAAGAGAATGATTGCGGTCCACAGCCAGTCTTTGCGATGCAGGGGAACCAGAAATCCAAACAGCAGAACCGTCCATGAAAAACCGGTCGGAGCAACTTTGATTATTCCGGTGCGGGGATTTTTGAAGATTAAATTTGCGCCTGCCATGTCAGCCCTCAATTTTGTTTTCTTTGATTGTACATCAGAGTTATTGATTAATCTTTAATGACGGAAAAATTTGTTCTCTCCCTCACTGAGGGAGAGAACAGGACTTATTTGCTGATTTCTTTTACAAAATGCTCTTCCGTACGGCAGCAGGTGGCTGCAGAGTAGGCTACAACCAGAGCGGAAAGTCCGACCAGCATGTAGATAATGCGGGACAAAATGCTCATGCTGCCAAACAGGAAGGCAACCAGATTGAAGTCGAAAAATCCGACCAGGCCCCAGTTGAGGGCGCCGATGATGGTCAGAACCAGAGAGGTTTTTCTTAAATATTCCATTGTAATCTCCTAAAAAACATTTCAAAAAACCGTACTTTTATGATATATGTGCCGCAAACATATTTTCAACGGAGACCGTCCGAATGTTTAGCGACAAGTTTATGAAATTTATTGAGATGTGGCAGAAAGAATATGCCATTGAACGCAGCATCGACGAAAAAGTCTGTGCGGATAAAGACGGCAATCCCATTCCCTGGTATACTTATCCGGCGATTGAGTATCTGTCGCAGTTTGATTATGGCGGCAAAAGGGTTTTTGAATACGGCTGCGGCTATTCGTCGCTGTTTTGGGCTGAACGGGCGGCAAAAGTTATCAGCATTGAAGATAATCCGGAATGGTTTGCCCGCTGGCGCGAGGAATTTAAATGTCCCAATCTTTCCGTTTGCTGGCGGGATGAAGGCGAAGCTTATTTCAATGCGATTTTTGAGCAGGATGAGGTTTATGACGTGATTGCGATTGACGGCAAATGCCGGGCCTACTGCGCTGAAGCCGCGGTTAGAAAACTGGCGCCGGGCGGCATTGTCATACTGGATGACAGCGACCGTATCAATACGTCGCAGGAATATGTCCGAGCCGTTGCAGAACTGCGTGCGGCGAATTTGCTGCAGGTTGATTTTTACGGTTTTTGCCCGATGAACAATTACACTAAAACGACGTCGGTTTTCTTCAGCCGGGACTTTAACTTTAATTCTTTGTATGCGGTGCAGCCGATAAACGGTATCGGCAACCTGTGGTCAATGGGGCGCAAAAACCGCAAAAGTTTTGTCAAATCAAACTGTTGATTTCGGCTTTAAGTTCATCCAGTCCGCGGTTTTTTTCCGAACTGGTGGCTAAAATGTCAACGTAGGCGGCGCCGTGCTTTTTGATGATTTCTTCGGTTCTTTTGATTGTATCGGCCAGAGCTTTGGCGCTGATTTTATCGGTTTTGGTCAGGACAATCTGATAAGTGACGGCCGCTTTGTCGAGCAGTTTCATCGTTTCTTCGTCGACCTTTTTTATGCCGTGCCGCGAATCGATGAGCAGAAAAACCCGTTTGAGATTTACCCGTCCCTGCAAATAGGCAAAGATGAGTTTCTGCCATGATTTGACCATGCTTTCGGGAGCCTGAGCAAAACCGTAGCCGGGCAGGTCAACCAGGTGAATCTTATCGGCCAGATTGAAGTAATTCAACTGCTGGGTGCGGCCGGGCGTCGAGGAGGTTTTCGCCAGTTTGCGCTGATTAAACAAGGCATTGATGAGGCTTGACTTGCCGACGTTGGAACGTCCGGCAAACGCAACTTCGCCCATTTCGGTTAACGGCAGCTGGTCAAGTTTGGCCACGCTCAGCACAAAATTGCAGGGCTTGTTAAACAAGCTTTCGGCTTCTTCAATCTGTTCGGGGCTGAACTTGTCCGAGGCCATGTCATTTTACTCCGTTTTTCTTCATAATCGCTTTTTGCTGGATAATGGAAAGGATGTTACTCAGGGTCCAGTAGATGACCAGACCGGAAGCAAAATGTCCGAGCATAAAGGTAAAGATTACCGGCATCATGGCAAACATGCGCGCCTGATCTTTGTTGGTGGGCGCCGGATTAAGTTTTTGCTGAATCCACATGGTCAGTCCCATGAGAATCGGCCAGACGCCGATGTCAAGAAGACCGGGGATCGGCAGATGCGTCCAAGCGGAAAGCGTCAGAGGATCCGGCGCGGAAAGGTCTTTAATCCAGCCGATGAACGGCGCGTGGCGAATTTCGATGGAAATGTTCAGAACCTTGTACAGCGAGAAAAAGACCGGAATCTGAATCAGCATCGGCAGGCAGCCGGCGGCCGGATTTATTTTTTCGCGGCGGTACAGTTCCAGCGTTTCCTGCTGAAGCTTCATTTTGTCGTCGCCGTATCTTTCCTGCAGCTCTTTAATCCGAGGCTGAACCTTTTTCATTTTGGACATGCTCTCATAGGATTTGTTGGCTATCGGGAACATCAGAAAACGGAGCAGGGCGGCAAACAGGAGAATGGCCCAGCCCATGTTTCCGATGAAGTTGTAAAGGAAATCGAGAATATAGAAAAAAGGTTTGGTCAGGAAGTAGTACCAGCCGAAGTCGACGGCGAGATCAAACTTGGGAATGTTAAACTGTTTGGTATAGTTGTCCAGCAGTTTGATTTCTTTGGCGCCGGCAAACATCTTGACCGTATTGGTACCGACAGAGCCCGGAGCGATGGTTATCGGTGCGCCGACATAATCTGCCTGATAGGTGTTTTTGCCGGTATTGCTGAATTTGACGGTGCCGCTTTGAGCGTTGTTCATGACAAAGGCCGAAAACCAGTAGCGGTCGGAAAAGCCTGCCCAGCCGCCGGTTGTTTTGAAGTCTTCTTTTTTGCTGTCTTCAAGATCTTTGTATTTGATCTCTTTTAAGGTGTTGTCAACAACGCCGATAAGCCCTTCATGAACGACACTGCTGGCTGCCGCCTGATTGTGGAAACGGCTGATTAAACCGTAGGGATAAAGGACAATGCTGCGTCCGGTATTGTTTTCGACGCTTTGTTCAATGGTAAACATATAGTTGTCGTCTAAGCTGATGCGGCGGACAAAGGTCAGTCCCTGTCCGTTGTTCCATTCCAGCGTTACCGGCGTCTGCGGGGTTAATTCTCGGCCTTTGACGTTCCAGAGCGTGTCGGCGTTCGGCGTGCGGACGGCGGCATCCTGTGGCAGCCAGCCGAATTCGGCATAGTAGGGTGCGGCAGTTTTAGCCGGAGCAAAGAGCTCTACGTCTGCGCTGTCTGTTTCCAGCGTTTGCTTGTATTTGTCGAGCAAAATTTCGTCAAAACGGGCGCCTTTGATGCGGAGGGAGCCGCTGACTGCAGCGTTTTTGATTTTAATCCGGGCGTCTTTGCCGAGGACTTCGGAGACTTCCAACGGCGTTTCGTCCGTGACATTGTCGAGCGGCTGCTCGACTTTTTCCGCGACGGTTTCGACAGCCGGAACCTCCGGCGTGGCCGGTGTCGTTGCCGGTTTGCGCGGGAAAAAGTAGTTGGTAACGAAAATAACGGCAATTGACAGGATAACGGCCCAGTAAATGCCTTTCATTTCTTCTTTCATCTTCTTTAAAATCTCCTCGGTTAACACTCGGTCGGCCGGTGTTCGGCGTCTTTGTTTTCTTCTTAATTTTTCTACTGTATAATTAGGGTTTAGGCAAGCAAATATCCAGCCTTATTCCTTATTTTCTTTTTCGCGTTTCGGCGGAACCGGGTCGTACCCCGAACCTCCCCACGGATGGCAGCGCAGAATGCGGCGGATGCCGAGATACAGCCCCTTGATGATGCCGTGGACGGAAATGGCTTCTATCATGTATTGCGAGCAGGTCGGCCGAAAACGGCAGACGCCCGGACAAAGCGGCGAGAGAAATTTCTGGTAAAATTTAATCGGCCAAATCAGCAGGTTTTTCAGAAGCCGGTTCATGCTTTTTTTCTTCCGGATTGAGCAGCTTGTGGAGTTTTTTCAGTCCGTAACAGAGGTCGCCCTTCAGTTTGTCAAAGGAACAATCCGCCGTATTGTAACGGCCAATCAGAACATAGTCAACACCGGGACGGGCGCGAGCCGGGAAAAGTTCGCGGACGGCGGCGCGCATGCGGCGTCGGGTCCGGTTGCGGACATGAGCCTTGCCGATTTTCTTGGTTGTCGTGTAGCCGGTGCGGCAGGAGCCCTCGGGTGCAGATAAACTTTGAGCCGCCTGCAAAATGAGCGTCGAGGTAGCTACCTTAACGCCTTTTGCGGCGACTCTTACAAAATCTTTCCGTTTTTTTAAAATCAAAACTTCAGACATAGGTTTGCAGCCTAAGCCGAAAGATTTTTACGTCCTCTGCTGCGGCGAGCGGCAATGACTTTGCGGCCGCCGGCCGTGGCCATGCGGGCACGGAAACCGTGACGGCGGGCTCTGACCAGTTTACTCGGCTGATAGGTTCTTTTCATTTGTTTTCTCCGGTTAATGCCGGCGTCAGGCCGGCTGATTTTTATTAGTTATTTAAGCCTTAATTTTGAATCTAAGGCCTCGGGTAATTCTGCTTATAGACATTTTTGGGCGGCAAGTCAATGATTTTTTGCAAAAAAAAGCTCCGTATGCACGGAGCCTGAAAACACTTTGTTTTTTAACGGCGGTCGCCGAAAAGTCTGAGCAGAGCCAGGAACAGGTTGATGAAATCAAGATAGAGTTCCAATGCTCCGGCAATGGCTTTGCGGGAAAGCGTATCGCCCGTGTCGGCACTGAGGTAAAGGCTGCGGATTTTCTGCGTATCGTACGCGGTAAGGCCGGTAAAGATGATGACAGTCAGAATCGACAGCGCAAAACTCAGGCCGGAGCTCTGCATAAAGATATTGACGATGGAAGCGATAATGACGCCCCACAAGCCCATGACCATAAAGGAACCCATGGCGGTCAGGTCTCTTTTGGTGGTGTAGCCGTAAATGCTCATTCCGCCGAAAGTTGCGGCGGTAATCAGAAACAGGCGGGTAATGCTGTCACCGGTATAGGTCAGGAAAATCGGCGCCAGAGAAATGCCCATAACTGCCGAAAAGCCCCAGAATACGCCCTGAACCTGCTGCAGCGTGCCGCGGTTGATGACCCAGCCGAAAGCAAAAATCATCAGAAACGGCGCCAGCAGAAACAGCCAGCCCAAACCGGACAGGCTGGCGCCCTGCGGGGTAATGTTGAAAAAAAGCCTTATCAGCGAGGTGTTGGCAACCAGATAGGCGGCAAAGGCGGTCAGGCAGAGCCCCGCAGCCATGTAGTTGTAAACTTTAATCATGTACTGGCGAAGCCCTTCGTCTACGGTTGCGGCCGATTTGGCACTGACGGCGGCAAAATTTTTATTTTCTAACATTTAAGTTGTTCTCCATGAAGTTGGTGTCTGTTTAAAATATAAGGAGCAAATATGTAATTATCAAGTTTTTTGTTATTCGTACCGATAGAGTTCCCTGCTGTGCAGGCGGAGCCAGACTTTGCCGGCCTCGGCTTCGGGATAAAGTTCGCGGACGCAACGCCAGAATGCCCTGGAATGGTCCTGGTGTCTGAGATGGGCAACCTCATGGGCAATCAAATAGTCGATTACGGTTTCGGGAGCAAGGGCGATGCGCCAGCTGTAGTTGATGTTGTGCATGGACGAACAGCTGCCCCAGCGTGATTTGGTATCTTTTATCGTGACGTCGTTCAGAGGGCAGCCGAGCCGGTCGGCGAGAATTTTGGAACGGCGGTAGAATTCGGTTTTGGCCTGTGCCTTAATGTAGTCTTTGACCCGGCGGTGCAAAAATTCAGCGTCGCCGGAAACGTTCAGAAAACCGTTTTCTAGAAAAGTGCCGCAACGACGGTCGTTTGTCCGGCGAATAACAACCGGTTGGCCGAACAGAGAGATTTGCTCCCCGTCTTCGAAGTTTTTGGTTTGCGGCAGCCGTGCCAGAGAGCGTTCTATCCAGCTGCGGTGCAGGTTGACGAAGTCAACGGCACGTTTGGCCGCGCAACGTTCGGGAATAGTCAGAACCGGCAGCCGTTCTTTGGAATCGATGCGGAGCGTCATTCGTCTGGCGCGCGACGATTTGACGATTTTTATATCAAAGCCGAGCGCTTCGCGGATGTCAAAGGTCTTCCCAGTAAACAATGTAATTTTCATAATTCTGTATTCCTGTTTCCGAGACGGTTTCGCGGCCTTTCAGCGACATGTTTGCTTCATGTACGGAAGCGGCGCGGCCGGTTTTAAGCGGATGCCATTCCGGGAGGTCGAAGCCGTTGTCCAGCAGCCAGTAGGCGCAGGTTTTGGGCAGCCAGCGCGGCTTTTCGCGGACGGCGTTCAGGTCAATGTCGCGACAGTCGGGAACTTTCTTAAAGCGTTCGGGATAAATCCGGCACAGGCAGCTCCGGCAGTCCAGAAAGCGGCAGCGGGTATTGGTAAAACGTATTTTACCCTTGATTTCCAATTTGTTCAAACAACATTTGCCGCAGCCGTCGCAAAGAAGCTCCCACTCTTCGGCGGACATTTCCTCAAGTTTTTTCTTTTTCCAGAATTCGGGTTCGATATGTTCCAGATGTTCAAACCGGGACTGAGGGTTAAAAGTGTCTTCTATTATATAGTCGTCTTTGTTCATAAGTCATCCCGTTCCAGAATATGGTCCTCCAGTTCGTCATCGCTGACCAGATTTTCGGAAATGCAGAATGCCGATACCGGTTCCCGCACCGGGCGCGGACGTCCTTCAATCAGGCTGCGGTATGCGCATGACTTCGGCATCCAGCCGATTTTGCCGACATTGTCTTTGGTCAGTTTCAGACATTCGGGCACCAGCGTGCAGCGGTTTTGGTACTGCGTGCATTCGCAGGTGTCGAAATCAAAATATTTGCAGACGACGTTGGTGTAGTAAATTTCGCCGGTGTCTTCGTCCTGAAGCTTTATCAGACAGCATTTTCCGCAACGGTTGCAGACGGCTTCCCATTCTTCTTCGGTCATGTTTTCCAGTTTTTTTGGCAAGGCGTTTCCTTTTTATTCATAAATTTTACGGTATATTATACAGGATATTAATTAAGGAGTAGTGAAAATGTTTAAATGGCTGGCCGACATGCTGGTTAAGACCCCGGTACAGAGTTCGTGCTCCTGTTGCGAGGGCAAAAAACAACGGCTGCAAAAAATGCAGGAGGCAATTCTCAGCGGCGACATTGAAGGCGAACCGCAGTCAACTGAAGACGCGGTTATGACCTGCGATACGCCGGAACATGAATATGCCGGAAAAATCCTCGGTTCGGCATTTTACGGCGGTTATCCGGTAGAGGTCAGGGACAGTTCCGGCTGTGACGGCGAGGATTCCTGCGGCTGCGGCCGTTGCTGCAACCGCAAATAAACTCAGCCGATTTGGTCGGGGAGATATTCTTCCTTAACCAGATTGCCGAACTGGGCAAACTCTCCGTTCCAGAACAATTTGACGGTGCCGGTCGGGCCGTGGCGCTGCTTGCCGATGATGACTTCGCCGAGATTGGCGGTTTCGCGGATGCGTTTCTGCCATTCTTCCATGCGGTTTTGCAGATGCTCCGGCGTTTCGCCCGAGCGCTGTTTGGGTTCTTCGTTTTGTATATAATAGTTTTCGCGGAAAACAAACATGACGATATCGGCATCCTGTTCGATTGAGCCGGATTCGCGCAAGTCGGACATAACCGGGCGTTTGTCATCGCGTTGTTCGACGCCTCGGTTCAGCTGTGACAGGGCGATGACCGGAACGTTCAGTTCCTTGGCGAGGATTTTAAGGCCGCGGGAGATTTCGGAAAGTTCCTGTACGCGGTTGCCTTCAGTCTTTTTACTGCCGGTTCCCATAATCAGCTGGATATAGTCGATGACTATCAGTCCCAGACCTTTGTTGCGTTTGAGGCGGCGGGCGCGGGTGCGGATGGCGTTGATGTTCAGGCCCGGCGTGTCGTCGATGTACAGCGGAATGGTTTCCAGTTCGCGGACGGCAGCGGCAATGCGGGTAAATTCGGCGTTGTCGAGTTCGCCGGTGCGCATTTTGTGTCCGGGCGTCTGTGTAACGGTGGACAAAATACGGCCGGCCAACTGGTCGGCGGACATTTCAAGCGAAAAGAAAGCGACACCGCGCGATTTTGGGTCGACGGATTTGTCATGGCTCATAAATTCGGCCACATTATAGGCGATATTGGTGGCAAGAGCGGTTTTGCCCATTGCCGGACGTCCGGCAATGATGATGAGGTCGGAATTGTTGAGTCCGCCGGTTTTTTCGTCGAGAGCATCAAGGCCGGAAGGAAGGCCGGATATTTTGCCGTCTTTCTGATAGGCCTGTTCGATTTGTCCGAGGGAAGACGTGAGCGCTTCGGCAAAGTCGATGAATCCGCCCTGGCTTTCACCTTGGTTAGACAGTTCGAAAAGTTTCTTTTCTGCAGTTTCTATCTGGGCGGTCGCATCGGTATCCAAGTCTTCTTTCATGGCGTCGCTGACGATTTCGTAACCGGTGTTTATCAGTTCGCGGCGCAGGTATTTGTCATAAATGAATTGTGCGTAATATTCGACGTTAGTCAGAGGCGAAGCGCTGTCGGCAAGTTTTATCAGATATTGGTGGCCGCCGACTTCGTTCAGGGAGCCTTCCTGTTCAAAATAGTTTTTGAGCGTGATGACGTCCGCAACATGACCGCGCTGAATCAGTTTGGAAATGACTTCAAAAATCTTGGCGTGAATCGAATCGGCAAAGTGGTAGGGACGCAGGAATTCGGAAACTTTTTCATAGGCTTTGTTGTTGGCCAGAACGGCGCCGAGCAGAGCCTGTTCGGCTTCCAGGTTTTGCGGCAGCGAAGCGGTGTCGATTTGTTCCATCGGGGCAGACTTTCATGAGAAAAAAATTAGTTCTTTTACTGCCTCTTTATAAACAAGTTCTCGGTAAAACTCAAAGGATTTGATGCGAAGGAGGTTTCAGGGCTGTTAATTGTGGGGATAAAAAAATATCCCCCTGAAAAATCAGAGGGATATTTTGGAGTTGACCTGTTTATAATTATTTAGCGGCTTTGCTTTTCGCAATGCTCTTTTTTATTTTTTTAGCTTCTTCGGTCAGTTTGCTGTTGGACGTAGATTCCAGATAAGCGTCCAGTCCGCCGTTGTGTTCAATAGAACGCAGGGTTTTGGAGCAAACTTTGAGTTTGAACATTTTGCCCAGGGTTTCGCTCAGAAGAGATACAACCTGCAGGTTGGGCAGAAAACGGCGACGGGTTTTGTTGTGAGCGTGGCTGACATTGTTGCCGCTCATAACGCCGGTGCCGGAAATATCACATTTTTTAGCCATTGTATTAATCCTCGTAAATAAACTTGTTGCTTGTTAATAACGTTTCCGTAACTAAAAGTCAAGCCCAAATTGCGATAATTTCGGCAAATTTTCTGCGAAGCGGGAAAGAAGAGAGGATTTTTTCAAAAAAGACTGGAAATGTAAATTAAAATAATGTACATAAAGAAACAATGTATGAAGATGTACCCGTAGCTCAGTTGGATAGAGTATCGGCCTCCGACGCCGAGGGTCGTGGGTTCGAATCCCTCCGGGTACGCCATTTATAAGCCGTCCTGTCAGGGCGGCTTTTTTTATAAAAGGCTTCCCGGCAGGGTCGAACCCGGGTTCGTTCTCAGGCATCTAAATTCGTTTCGGTCAAAGAGTTTCCCTCACTCATTAAGATGTTACGGAGAGCTTACAGACAAAATTAACCGGAGCAGCGGTTAATTTTGCTTAGCGCTTCCTCCGGGTACGCCATTTATAAGCCGTCCTATCAGGGCGGCTTTTTTTATAAAAGGCTTCCCGGCAGGGTCGAACCCGGGTTCGTTCTCAGGCATCTAAATTCGTTTCGGTCAAAGAGTTTCCCTCACTCATTAAGATGTTACGGAGAGCTTACAGACAAAATTAACCGGAGCAGCGGTTAATTTTGCTTAGCGCTTCCTCCGGGTACGCCATTTTAAAAATCCCCTGTATTGCAGGTGATTTTTTTGTGACTTTTCTCTAGTCGGTTTTTTCTGTCGTCAGATAATTGTAAACGGTCTGCGATATTTGGGCGGCCAGTGCGGCATTGGCACGGTCGTCAAGTTTTGATTCGGTTATCATGACAGCGATATAATAAGTGCGGCCGTTTGTCGAAGTGACAAAGCCGACGTCATTGTCGGCAATTTTAATGCCGTCAGCGGTGCGTGACGACGAACCGGTTTTGTGGCCGAACATGACGCCGGGCGGAAGGCCTTGTTTTATCTTGTCTGCGCCGGTGGAGGTTTTGAGCATGATGTGGGAGAGAAACTTCCGGTGTTCGGCTGACAAAACGTCTTTTTCAAGAACAAGTTTTATCAGTCCGGCGACGTCTGACGGCGCGGCCTGATTCAGGTATTGGTTTTCTGCTTTTTGGTTCATCTGTTTTTCGTTGACGCGAATGTCAATGCCGGAAAAACCGAGGCCATGCAGAAATTTTTCCAATTGTCCGGTTCCGCCGGAATATTTCAGCAGAATGTCCGCGGCATTGTTGTCGCTTTCGGCAATCATATATTCGAGCAGCTCGGCCAGACTGATTTCGAAGGGGCGGCGGGGATGTTTTTTCAGCATGGGGCTGTACATGTTTGCGTCAGTCATGTTTTCTTCGACTGTCAGTTTTGCGTTAAGAGCCGTTCCGGTTTGCTCCATCTGCCGGAGGGTTTGAACCGCAATAAAAAACTTGAAAACGCTGAGCAGCGGGCGTTTTCGGTTGCCGACCGCCCAATTTCGGCTGCCGCTGATGACGGTGACGCCTGCATCGGTGTTTGAGAGGCGTATTATGCGGCGAAGTCTGCTTTCCAGAGGATTTTCGCGAACTGCAAACGCTGTTGCGCCCAGCAGCAGAAACAGGCAGAGTGATGTCCAGAGTTTCATGTTTTTCCGGTAACGTTAAATTTTGTTCAGAATATTGCGGATAATTTAATTTTTCGTATAGTTCGGCTAATCCATTCGGTTTAAAGGCGCTGGATTCCGGCCTTCGTCTGATTACATAGGAGGGGAAAACCGTTTTACAGCAAAGGAAAAAAAGCCATGAATGAAAAATCTGAACTGATTAATCCGCAAAAAGCGTATTTTAACGGCAAGTTTAAAGAAAGGCTCCAGAAAGCGCCCGGTGTGCAGGCCGAAATGGAACAGAAGCCCGACTGCGGCGAAGACAGTTATCAGGGGTGCAACCGGCTGGCCGGCCGCAAGGCGCTGGTTACGGGCGGCGATTCCGGCATCGGACGGGCGGCGGCAATCGCCTTTGCCCGGGAAGGGGCCGATGTGGCGCTGAACTATTTTCCGAGTGAGGAAGAAGATGCCGAGGAAGTGAAAAAGCTGATTGAAAAATCCGGACAAAAGGCGGTTTTGCTTCCCGGAGACCTTAACCGCAGGGAAGTATGCGCGGAAATTGTCGAAAAAGCCGTTGACGGGCTCGGCGGCCTTGATGTTTTGGTTTTGGCGGCCGGCCGGCAGACAGCCTGCCCCGACCTTGCCGAACTGTCCGACGCGCAATTGCTGGAAACATTTCAGGTCAACGTCTTTTCGATGTTTTGGACGGTTAAGGCCGCACTGCCCCATCTGCCGGCCGGTTCGAGCATTATTACCACTTCGTCGATACAGGCTTATCAGCCGAACAAGTACCTGCTTGATTATGCGGCGACCAAAGGCGCAATCGTCTGTTTTACGCGTGCGCTGGCCAAGCAGCTTGCCGACCGCGGCATTCGGGCGAATTCGGTGGCGCCGGGGCCGATTTGGACGCCTTTGCAGATTTGCGGCGGCCAGCTGCCGGAAAACATTCCCGAGTTTGGGCAGGAAACGCCGCTCAGAAGAGCCGGCCAGCCGGCGGAACTGGCTTCGCTGTACGTTTATCTGGCGTCGAACGAATCAAGTTATGTGACGGCGGAGGTTATGGGCGTAACCGGAGGCATGCATTTGTCCTGACGCGCGGGAAACAGACGCGGCCGACGGTTTTATGGCGCTGCATTAAGGAAATTTAAACAGAAATAAAATTAATTTAATTTCAGTTTAATCCTTTATTTTAATGTAAGAAAAAATGCACCATATCCATACCCTTATTTTAGACTTGACCCTTATTACCATTTATGCCGGCATAATGACGCTCATTTGCAAAAAACTGAAACAGCCGATTGTTCTCGGGTATGTGGTTGCCGGTATTCTGGCCGGTCCGTTTTTCAATTTTCTGCCGACGGTCAGCGACCGCGAAGACCTGACGCTGTGGGCGGACATCGGCGTTATTTTTCTTCTGTTCGGCCTGGGACTGGAGTTCAGCTTCAAAAAAATGATCAATGTCGGCAAGTCGGCAATGATTACGGCCAACGCCAACATTCTGTTCATGCTTTATCTGGGATACAGCACCGGCATTCTGCTCGGGTGGTCGACGATGGACAGCTTTTTTCTGGGCAGCATGATTTCAATGTCGTCAACGACGATTATCATTAAGGCTTTTGATGACCTGAACGTCAAAAAACAGCGATTTACGGATTTGGTTTTCGGCGTGCTGGTGGTTGAAGACATTATGGGAATTCTGATGCTGGTGCTGCTGCCGACGATTGCGCTGGGCAACAGCATTGACGGCGAGGCTTTGTTCGGCAGCGCGCTGAAACTGGTGTTCTTTTTGGTTTTGTGTTTTATTGCCGGAATTTATCTGGTGCCGACGTTTTTGAAAAAAATCGAAGGTTTCCTGACTGACGAAATGCTTTTGCTGATTACCATCAGCCTGTGTTTCGGCATGGTTTATCTGGCAACCTGTTCCGGCTTTTCGTCGGCGCTGGGCGCTTTTATCATGGGTTCCATTCTGGCGGAAAGCAGTCTGATTCAGCGAATCGAAAAGAACATTCAGCCGATTAAGGACTTTTTCGGTGCGGTGTTTTTCGTTTCGGTCGGCATGATGGTCGACCCGTCGATGTTTGTGACGTATGCCTGGCCGATTTTTCTGATTACGCTGATTGTCGTCATCGGCAAGGTTGCTTTTTCGTGTCTGGGTTTCATCATTTCCGGCCAACCGGTAAAGACGGCGATTCTCTGCGGTTTTTCGCTGGCGCAGGTCGGCGAGTTTGCCTTTATTATCGCCAGCCTGGGCATGAGCCTTAAGGTTCTCGACGCGCAGGTTTATCCGATTATCGTGGCGGTGTCGGTAATTACGACCTTTTTGACGCCGATGATGATTAAGACTGCCGATCCGTTTTACCGGCTGGTGCTGAAACTTTGTCCGGAATCGTGGCGGCGTTACATCGGCCGGGCGGAAGAACCGGTTCGGGTAAGCCCCTCGGAGGAGCGGCTGTGGTCGGAACTGTTTAAAAACTATCTGTTGCGGATGGTGCTGTTTTCGATGATATTATACACGATTATTCTGCTTGCGCAGCATTATGTACAGCCGGTTGTCCTGCATTATCTGCCGAACTTGAGCGGCCGGGTGGTTATGACTGGGATAACGCTGCTGGTCATGGCGCCGTTCCTGAAAGCGCTTATCGGCTGGGAAGCTATTCTGCCGGCATTTCTGCGCGATACGGTAATGCGGATTTTGTGCCGGTTGAGCGGCCGTTCGCCGGACGACGGCCATGAAGCCGGCTGGTTGAAAAAAGTGAGCGAAAAATTCGCTTTTTGCGGCAATCTGAGCGAAAATGCCGAAAATATCAAAAACTTTTTCATTTCCAACAGTATTCTGGCTAAAATCTATTATAAACTGTGGATTTCGAAAAAGGCGAACCGGCTGCCTCTGATTCTGATGACCAGTTTCCGACTGCTGGTGGTGGCGTTTTTCATTGTCACGGTCTTTCATACCTTTTTGACCGAAGACGCGCGGATTTCGCTGCTGCTGTTGTTTGTGTCGGTAATTGTTCTGGCGCAGTCCAAGTGGCTGCTGACCCAGTATATGAAAATCGAGGCGCAGTTTTTGGCAAATCTGCGCGGACATCATCAGGAAAAGAGGGAAGAAGAGGGCAAAGCCGCAGACTGAGCAGGAATCAGAAAGCGCCTTTGTCTTCAAGCGAATCGTAACGTTTGTGAATGCACTGGATACAGGTTTTGTGCACGCCCTGCGTAATGTCATAGATGACAAAACGTCCCTGCCGCCGCGAGATGACGAAACCGTCGTCTTTCAGCCGTTTGAGATATTGTGAAACCTTGAGCTGTTCGCTGCCGATGCCGTTGACGATTTCGGTAACGTTTTGGGGACCGTAAAGGGTCAGAAATTCCAGAATGCGCATTTTGTCATAATTGGCAAAGAGCTTGATGCGGTTGGCGGTCATCATGGTATAGTCCGAGGGCAGAATCGCCTTGACGCCGTCTTCAAGAAAATAAAAATTGTCGGTCATCATGGCATAGAGTTTGCGCAGACAGGTAAAGATGCTGGCCGGATATTCTTCGCAGATGTCGTAATAGATGAAAATACCGCGGCGGTTGGTCCTGACCAGGTTGGCCTCACGCATTTTCTTCAGGCTCTGGGAGATGATGACCTGTTCTTCGCCGAGGGCTTTGGTTATGGCCGAAACGGAAGAACTGCCGTTGACGTCGAGGTATTCCAAAATGCGCAGGCGCAGCGGGTGGGCAATGTAGGAAATGCCTTTGACGGCTTTGCGCATGATGTTTTCGGGCAGCTGCTGTTCCATATGAACCTCTTTTTAATATCTTTCGCTTTTTATATATAGCAGATTTTGCAGGTATTGCAAACAAAAACGTCCCTCCGGCTGCTGACGGAGGGACAAGGATACTAAAAGCGTTTTATTATTTGAGATAGGGTTTGACGTATTCGTCAAACTTGCGGGCGTTGTTTTCGGACCAGCCCATGAGGTATTTGTCGCCCATGCAGAACAACGGGGTGCCGATGCTGTTGCCGAGTCTGAACTTTTCGCCGCAGGCTTTGAAGAGTTCAAAGCCGTTGCCGACATGGATGTTGACCATGGCCATGTTCAGGTTCGGGTATTGCCGGTCAATGTAGTCTATGGCATCGTGGCAATAAGGGCATTCGTTATAGTAGAAAAAATAGATTTTGCCGTCTTCGAGCGCGGCAGTTTCGGTTTTTTTGCCGCAGCCGCAGACAAGCAGAACGACGGCAAACAAAGTTAGACAGATTTTGCGCATGGTTTTTCCCCTTATTCAATGCAGCAATCGACGGCTTTGCGGACGAAGGCCTTCATTTTGGAAAGCGCGCCGGTTTTTTCGGCGCCGGCAGGCGCTTCCCTGACGACAGCGTCGAGTTTGGAAGAAAGTTTTTTGATGTCTTCGGATTTGTCTTCAATCCATTTGACATCGTCGACGTTAAGCATGTTCATGTTCAGTCCCCAAAACAGGCAGTAAAGTTCATAGGCCTGATTGAAAAGCCTGTAGGCCTCTTCGGGGTGGTTGAGCGACTGCTGTTTGGTGCCGACTTCCATAAGGCGCATGGCCGAAGCCAGCAGATGTTTGGATATGCACCAGACTTCGCCTTCGTAGGAAGGAATTATTTTCTGCATGAGGTTTTTGCGCATTTCGCGAACGTCCCGAATCAGGTCATAGAAGGAATTTTTGCCGGTTTTGGCGCCGGAAAAGACCAGGTGCTCCTCAATGGAAATCAGGTTCATGATGGCAATGCTCAAATCCTGGTCGGAAGACAGATCTTTCGGGTTTACTTTTTTGGAACTGTCGATTTTTTCGACGAACTCCTTAACACTGTCGATTTTTTTCATATCAGACTCCTTTTAATGCAATATTTTATACATATCAATATTTCTATATATAGAATATTACATATATTAAAAATGTCAATAATTAATTTTATGAGATTATGCTTGCCAGCCCCGTGGCGTTTGGGTAGGATTAAAGCAAAGTTACAGTGCGAAAACGGACAAAAGATGAAGAACTTTAATCAGAGGGTGTTTGCCATCGTGCGACGAATTCCGCGGGGAAAGGTCATGAACTACGGGCAGACGGCGCGGCTGGCCGGCAGTCCGCATGCGGCGCGTGCCGTCGGTTATGCTCTGCATCAGGCGCGGGCTGAAGACAATGTTCCCTGGCAGCGGGTTGTTTATAAGGACGGCGGCATGGCTTTTGCCGATGCCGGACAAAGGGTTTTGCTGGCGGCGGAAGGCGCGGTCTTTACGGACGAAGGCAAAGTCGACATGGCCGTCTGCGGCTGGGATGCCGCAGAGATTGAGGCTGAACTGTTTTTTTAACGCCTGACCGTTTCAGCGGCAGAGGTTCCAGAGTTCCTGAAAGCTGCGTCCGGTTTTGCCTGCGGTAAAATGTCCGAAATTGAGATAGTCGTGAAAAACGATTTGCGGGTAGGCGGCCAGCAGCCTGTCTTTGGTTTGGCGTTCGGCTTCTTTGTCGTCTTCCGAAAAAATGAGGTGAACTTCCCCTATATTGTTGAGTGCGGCCGGGTGAAGCGCGGTTTGCAGAAAATCGTCAAATTCCCGTTCCGGATCCAGCCAGGGGGCGACCAAAAGCAGTTTTTCAAGCCTGAGCCGGCGCTCCTGCATATATTTGACGGCAAATCCGGCACCGGCGCCGTGTCCGACGAGAAGAGAAAGCTTTTGGGGTTTGAACCATTCGAAAGTTTCTTTCCATTCGGCATAGGACGGGCGGTAAGGATGCGGGAGTTCCGGCGTCTGGCACTGCCAGCCGGCGCGCAGAAACTGCTGCTGCAACCACGGCAGCCACCAGGCGTTGGAGGGCGAAGGGCGTTTTGAAAAGAAAAATTCCTCTTCGGGGCAGACACCGTGCAGGATAAGTGCGGTTTTCATGGTTGCGGCTCCGTATTTTTCTGTTATAGTGACAAAAGCATTATGCGGTTTTCGCCGCAAAAAGTCATCTGTTATTTGGGGCAAAATGATAAATATTCCGGTCATATTGGTTATGTTGGGCGCGGCTGCGCTGCTTTGGGGGTTCGGAATTGAACCGAAACTGCTGAAAACTTCGGTTTACCGCATCCGGCAGCCGGAACTGGCCGGGCTGAAAATCGTCTTTGCCAGCGACTTCCATGCGGCACCGGGGCATGAGCGGCGGCTGCGGAAAATCGTCGGCAGAATTGCCGCGCAGCAAGCGGACATGATTCTGCTCGGCGGCGATTTTGTCAAGGGACGCCGTTTTGAGAAAAGTATGCCGATTGAAAAGATTGCGCCGATACTGGCAGAGCTGCATGCGCCGCTCGGAGTTTATGCGGTGCTGGGCAATCACGACTGGCGGCGGGACGGAGTGCGGATTGCCGACGTTTTGCAAAAACACGGCATTGAAGTTCTGGAAAACGAGAATCGGCGGATTGACCGTTCGGGCGGCAGTTTTTGGCTGGCCGGGCTGGCCGATTGCAACATGCGGCGGCCGGATGTGCACAGGGCGTTGGAAAATGCCGGCAATCCGGTTCTGGTAATAACCCATTCGCCGGACATATTTCCGCAGGTGCCGGAGCGGGCGGCGCTGACGCTGGCCGGACATACCCACGGCGGACAGGTGGCGCTGCCCTGGCTGGGGGCGCTGCTGGTACCGTCCGTTTTCGGCAAAAGGTATGAGGGCGGGCTGACGGCGGAAAACGGCAAAAGGCTTTTGGTCAGCCGGGGGCTGGGTACCAGTCTGCTGCCGGTGCGTTTTAACTGCCGGCCGGAGATTGTTGTCGTAGAGTTTGAGTAACCGAAATGCCGGTCAGACCGTTTTTTCGTCCTTTTCGGGGTTGAAATCAAAGCGCCAGCCGTAAAAATCTATCAGTGCCAGCAAATCGCCCCATGCAACGTTGCCTTTGCCGATTTCTATCCGGTCGATTACTTCCGCTTTAAGGCCTGTACGGCGGGCGACGTATTCCAAGGTCAGCTGCTGGTCGTGCCGCCGGGCAAAGAGTTGCAGACCCAGGCGGCGGCGCAGAATGCGGCGCGGGTTTTCCGTACGCGGGTTGTATTCAAATGACATGATGTCCGACTCCTTCTAATGTTTTGTCGTAAAACAAAACCACCTTACTTTGAGTAAGGTGGAGGATGTTCAAACCTGTGTACGAACAGTGTACTAATTCGTACGCCGAAGCGTCTTATATCGTACCATCCTCCATTAAGGGAGGTTGGTTGGGTTTTCGTACAAGGAGGTTTGAATCTCCACCAATGGCTTAACCATTCCATTAGCAAAGGATAATTATAGAGGCAAAATTCTATTTTGCAACGAAGAAATTCCGGTGGTCAGTCGACGATAATTTCGGGTTTGGGATCTTTGCCGAAGCACATGCGCCTGTCGATACCGCGGGTTTGGCAGTCGAGTGTACGGTCGCTGTCCGGCAGGTCGTCGGCATTGCCGAGGTTGTACATGTCCTGCTCAAAAAGTTCGTCAAGTTCCGGAACGGTGTCAATCAGCCGTTCTTCGCGCAGAGTTTTAACCTCAAAGTCCTTTTCGTCGTCGGGGGTAAAATTCTGGTCGGAGTAGTCGCGGACTTTTACCGGTTCGTTAATTTTTCCCGTAATCATATTTTTTCTCCCGAGAAGTTGCGTTATTTCGGCAGGTTGAAGAGCAGAAAGTCTGATTCTGCGTCGACCCCGCGCAGCTGCAAGGTTGCATTCTCGTCTTCAACGGCCATGCCGTCGCCGGCAACCATTATTTGTCCGTTGAGAACCAGGCTCCCCCGGGCGACGTGCAGCCAGTATTTCCGGTTCGGTTCAAGTTTGTAGACGATTTCGGCATTTTCCTGAAGCAGGGTGCGGAAGATTTCGCAATTCTGCTGAATGATAAAAGAGTTGTGGCGGCCGTCCGGCGTGGCGACGCAGCAAAGACGGTTAAGCATGTCGTCTTCGGCAAAATGCCTGTGGCCATAGGTCGGCTTAATGTCTTCGATGTCGGGAAGAATCCAGATTTGCAGAAAATGCAGAGGCTTGTCCGCCGAGGCGTTTAGTTCGCTGTGATAAACGCCGGTGCCTGCCGACATTTTCTGGATATCGCCCGGTTTGAGCAGCGCTTTTTGCCCCATGCTGTCTTTGTGCTCAAGCTCGCCGTCAAGGACGATGCTTATAATTTCCATGTTGGCGTGGGGGTGCATGTTGAAACCGGTGCCGGGCGCGAAAACGTCGTCGTTAATAACGCGCAGGACGCCGAATCCCATGTGCTCCGGGTCATAATAGCCGCTGAACGAAAAGGTATGATAACTGTCGAGCCAGCCGATTTGCGTATGGCCGCGTTCGTTGGCAGGTCTTAGTGTGAACATCTTTTTTTCTCCCGAAAGATTATGCTGGTTTGTATATAACACCGGCTTTCCGGGTTTCAACAAGACGAAGTCTGCGAAAGTTTTATTTTCCGACTGTTCAAATTAATATCTCTGTAGTATAAGCAAACAAGTTGCGTATCTGCCGGGAGAAATCGATGTATATTTTGCGCAGGCTTTTGCCTTTCGGCGTTTTCAGCATCGGGCTGGAACTGCTTTATAAAACCGGACTGATGGCATTTGAGGCGGATAAGCCGGATTTTGCCGCAGCCGAACTTTTGAAAACTTTCGGCGTGATGTTGCTGACGACGGCTATAGCCACGCTGTATATGCTTATTCCCTATATGCTGTTTTTGCTGGCGCTGCCCGCGGCGCGCCGGAACGGAAAACTTGACCGTGCCGTGACGGTGTTTATGTATGCGTCTTTTGTGTTTGCGCTGTTGTTTGAGAAGACTGCGTCTTTTGTGTTCTGGGACGAATTTTCGGCAGCGTTCAACTTTATTGCCGTCGATTATCTGGTTTATACCAATGAGGTTATTGCCAACATTTATCAGTCGTATCCGGTTAATCTGATTTTGTCGGCGCTGCTGGCGGCAACGGCGGCAATCGTTTGGCTTACGAAACGGTTTCTTTTTCCGGCTGCCGGAGGCTGCGGGCCGCGCTGCCGATTATCTGCCGCCGCCGTTTATGCGCTGTTGTGTCTGGCAGCGTACCGGTTTGTCGATATGGCAAATTTGGAAGCAAACCGGAATTTTTACAATGCGGAAATTTCCAAAAACGGAACCTACAGCCTGTTTTCGGCCTTTTTGAAAAACGAGCTGGATTATGCCAGTTTTTATCCGGTGCAGGACGTACGCGAGAATCTGAAAATTCTGCATAAAAAGTTTGCCGCGCCGAATGTTCGTTTTCTGGCGCCGGAAAAGGGAATTTCACGGCATATCGGTTCGTATCGGCCGGAGAACCGGGCCAATGTGATTGTGGTGCTGATGGAAAGCATGAGCGCCAAGTATCTGGACGAGAATCAGCCGGAAGGCATGCCCGAGATTACGCCGAATCTGAGCCGCCTTTCCCGCGAGGGGCTGTTTTTCAGCAATGCCTATGCAACCGGTACGCGTTCGGTGCGGGGAATCGAAGCGGTAACGCTGTCGGTGCCGCCGCTGCCCGGAATGTCGATTGTCCGCCGCCAGAAAAACGAAAACCTGTTTAATATCGGTTCGGTTTTTGCGGAAAAGGGATATGACAATAAATGGATTTACGGCGGCTACGGGTATTTTGACAATATGAACTATTTTTTCGGCCATAACGGTTTTCAGGTTGTTGACCGCACGGTATGGGACAAGGACGAGGTTACTTTTGCCAATGCCTGGGGGGCGGCGGACGAAGACGCTTTTGCCAAGGTTATTCGCGAAGCGGACAAGTCCTATGCGGCGGGCAAGCCGTTTTTGACCGTGCTGCTGACGATTTCCAATCATCGGCCGTACACTTATCCGGATGGGCGGATAGACATTCCGTCCGAGAAAGGCGGGCGGCTCGGCGGCGTGAAATATGCCGACTATGCCGTCGGACAGTTTGTGAAAGAGGCCAAATCGAAACCCTGGTTTGACAATACCCTGTTCGTGTTTGTGGCCGATCATACGGCCGGGGCGGCAGGCAAGGAGGAAATTAGTCTTGAGGGGCATCATATTCCGTTTATCATCTATGCGCCGAAACTGGTCAAAGCGCGGCGAATCGACATGCCGGTCAGTCAGATTGACGTTTTGCCGACGCTGCTCGGGCTGTTGAATTTTGACTATGACAGCCGTTTTTACGGGCAGGATGCGCTGTCGGCGGATTATGAGCCGCGTTTTTTTGTCAGCAATTATCAGAAAGTCGGGTATGTAAAGAACGGCGTGAACGTGATTTTGAAACCGGTTCGCCGCTTTTCATACGAGCCGGGCGACGCCGACCCGAAAACCGTGGACGAAAACCTGAAAGAGGGAATCGCATTTTATCAGCAGGCCGACCGTTGGGAAGAAAATATGCGACGCGGCGAATAAATAAAAAAACCGCTCATCCGAGCGGTTTTTTTTATTTTTCGACAATTGGTTTTGGCGCCGAAGCCTGACTGCGAATGTTGTAAGGAACAACTTCTTTTTTGCCTTCGACCTCCATTTGCGGGTCGACAAAGCTGATAGTGCCTTTTTCGTAGAAATAAAAGTCGCGGCGGATGCGGGCCTTGTCTTTAATCGACAGTTCGTTCCATTCCTTTTCGGTCATGCCGTAGGGATAGGTTTCCTTTGGCTGGGGCAGCGGCTGCGGTTCGGAAGCGCAGGCGGAAACCAAAAGCATTAAACCCATTGCTAACAGTTTTTTCATAGTTCTTTCTTCCTTTCCATTATCAGCCAGTATTCTAATCTCAAATTAAAATTATGCCATTTTATTGTTTTCTTTTCTACAAAAAATTTGCTTTTATACGGCGTTTTTAATTGCGGGCGGCTGAAAAATATGATATTTTGTCCGGGATTTTGATTAAGTATTTTCTGATGTATAATTATAAAATTTTAAGTAACATGAAAAAAGTCAATGACGTTGCCGTTGAGGTTTTGTGCGGCGACATTACCAAAATTACCACGGCCGCGCTGGTGGTGCCCGAGTTTTGCAACAAAATTGCCGATACGGCGCTGACCAGAAGACTGGTGTACTGCGGTGCCGAAGACGGACTGAAGTCTTTTGAAGCGTATTCGAAAAAGACGCGGCTGAAGCCCGGATGCGTCGTTACGACACCGGGCGGCGGCAATGCAAAGTATCTGTTTCATTCGGCAATGGAACCCGGCGACAAGGAAACGTATTTGCTGCAGCTGAAGACGGCGGTTGCCAATATTTTGGTCAAGGCGCTGGAATTTAAGCTGACGACGCTGGCGGTTCCGGATTTTCGTCTGGGCGGGAATTGTCCTCTGTCGCAGGCCGAAATGGTGGAAGCAATGCTTTCGGTTCTGAACGGCTGTCCGCAGAAAGGCGTTGTCGAAGAGTTTACGATTGTCCTGAGCGAAGGCGGCAAGGAATATGAAAAGGCCGTCGACGTTCTCGAAAGCGAAAGTTATGTCTGTCCGGCGTCGGTATGATTTCGGTTTTTAGGACTTTGAGCAGTTCCTCCGGGGTTCCGGCGGAGCTGCTTTTGGTTTTTAAAGCAAAAAAATCTTATATCCACCGCGGGGCGAATCGGCGGAAACCGAATCTCATCAAGAATCTTAACCGATTCTTTAGATTCCGGGATTAGACTTTTGGCCATAATTTAACTTAGCGCTTGCAACTCTCGTTTTCGGGCGATAAGCTAATTTTATCAACTTTTGTATTAACTTTTTAAGGATAAGGATATGACAGCATGTAAGAAAATCGGCAGCGTTATGTTGATGACCCTGCTGGTTATGACGGCCCTGATTCAGGGTGCGGCTGCTTCCGAAATTGACCTGAACATTCCGATGCTGGATGTCAGCTACAATATCTGGGGTTATGCCACGACCGGTTCGCAGCTCCTGCTTTACGGCATGGGTATCTGTGTTCTGGGTATGCTTTTCGGATTTTATGAATTTGTCAAAATCAAGGGAATGCCGGCGCACAAGCTGATGCTGAACGTGTCGGAAACCATTTATGAAACCTGCAAGACCTATATGAAGCAGCAGGCTAAGCTTCTGGTGCTGCTGGAAGTTTTCATTGCCGCCTGCATTTTTTACTATTTCTTTTATCTGAACGCGACGCCGCTGCCGAAGGTTCTGACCATTCTGGGCTGGTCAATTCTGGGTATTCTGGGTTCGTTCTCGGTAGCCTGGTTCGGCATGCGAATCAACACCTACGCCAATTCGCGCACGGCGTTTGACTCCCTGAAGGCAAAACCGTTTTCGGTTATGAGCCTGCCGCTGCGTTCCGGCATGTCTATCGGCGTGCTGCTGATTTGCGTCGAATTGATTATGATGATTGCCATCCTGCTGTTTGTCGACAGGGAAAGCGCCGGCGCCTGCTTCGTCGGCTTTGCCATCGGCGAATCGCTCGGCGCTTCGGCGTTGCGCATCTGCGGCGGCATCTTTACGAAGATTGCCGACATTGGCGCCGATCTGATGAAAATCATTTTCAAAATTGACGAAGACGATGCGCGCAATCCGGGCGTGATTGCCGACTGTACCGGCGACAATGCCGGCGACTCCGTCGGCCCGACCGCTGACGGTTTTGAGACCTACGGCGTAACCGGCGTGGCCCTCATCAGTTTTATCGTTCTGGCCGCGGGCATGATGTATGCGCCGAACGGCGATCTGACCCTGATGGCCGGAGGCATTGATATTCAGGCTCGGCTGATTGTCTGGATTTTTGCGATGCGCGTACTGATGATTATCACTTCGGTCGTTTCGTATCTGATTAACAACAAGGCTTCGAAGATGATCTTCGGCAACAGAGCCGCCTTTAACTTCGAAACGCCGCTGACAAGCCTGATCTGGCTGACCTCAATCCTGTCGATTTTGGTTACGTTCGGCGTTTCCTACGTAATGATCGGCGACATGGGTGCCGACCTGTGGTGGAAGCTTTCGGTCATTATCTCCTGCGGTACGCTGGCCGCGGCACTGATTCCGGAATTTACCAAAATCTTCACTTCTTCGAAATCGAAGCATGTTGACGAAATCGTCAACGCCAGCCGTGAAGCCGGCGCTTCCCTGAACATTATTTCGGGTATCGTTGCCGGTAACTTCTCCGCCTTCTGGCAGGGTATGGTCATGGTCGGCCTGATGGTTATCGCCTTCTTTACCGCCCGCACCGGCCTGGATGCCTATATGGTATATCCGACGGTGTTTGCGTTCGGTCTGGTTGCTTTCGGCATGCTCGGCATGGGGCCGGTTACGATTGCCGTCGACTCCTACGGGCCGGTTACCGACAATGCACAGTCCGTATTTGAACTGTCGCAGATTGAGGGCGTGAAGGGCATTGATAAGGAAATTGAGAAAGAATACGGCTTTAAACCGAACTTTGAGCAGGGAAAACAGCTGCTGGAAGAAAACGATTCTGCCGGCAATACGTTTAAAGCGACGGCCAAACCGGTGCTTATCGGCACGGCGGTTATCGGCGCAACGACAATGATTTTCTCAATCATTCTGCTTTTGAATCTGCAGCTGAACCTGTTGGATCCGAATGTTCTGTTCGGCTTGATTCTGGGCGGCACGGTCATTTACTGGTTCTCGGGCGCTTCAATGCAGGCGGTTTCGACCGGTGCTTATCGCGCGGTCAACTACATTAAGGAGCACATCAAGCTGGATACCAACAAGGCAGCGTCGATTGAGGATTCCAAGAGCGTGGTCAAAATCTGCACGATTTATGCGCAGAAAGGCATGCTGAACATTTTCATCGTCATCTTCTCGTTTACGATTGCCTTTGCCTGCTTTAATGCAACGTTGTTTGCCAGCTATCTGATTTCGATAGCGGTCTTTGGTCTGTTTCAGGCTCTGTATATGGCAAATGCCGGCGGTGCCTGGGACAATGCCAAGAAAGTGGTTGAAGTCGATTTGCATGAAAAAGGTTCTGCGCTGCATGCGGCTGCCGTTGTCGGCGATACGGTCGGCGATCCGTATAAGGACACCTCTTCGGTGGCTCTGAATCCGATTATCAAGTTCACGACGCTGTTCGGTCTGCTGGCGGTCGAGATGGCTGTCGCTGCGCCGCGCTGCGTATCCGTCGGACTTGGCGTCGCGTTTTTCCTCATCGGTTTGTATTTCGTATACAGATCGTTCTACGGAATGCGTATTGAGCCGAAGAAAGTAGACTGAGTTTTATACGCTCGTCCATTAAAAAAAGAGCGGCGGAAAATTCGAAAGGGCTTGTCCCGGACGGGTTTTCCGCCCTTTTTTTACGCGTTTTGAAGAGAAAACAGTGGTTGACAAAGATGGACAAAAGACTTATGGTAATGGTTCAAAATTTTATGTTTATGCGAATGTATTTTTATACAAGATATGTATTTTTTTATGTTTAACTAAAGTTTTTAGCTTATGGATAAGTTGCAAAAGGCACGGTTGGATTTATTCAACATGATGCACGGACGGATTATTCCTAACAGTGTGATGGCGGATATTCGCTATGATGCAGGCGATGACCTGTTTGACAAGTTCAGAAAAATTTACGAAGACCCGAAACAAAAGTATCTTCTGATTGCGAATGATACGACCTTGTCGGGTTATCAGGCTTTTTGGAATGAGATATTTCCGGAAGACGGTTTGGATTTGTCGGCGCTTGAGTTTTTGCAGGGCAGGGATTTTGCCGAAGTGAAGTTTTGTTGGAAGGACGAACTGACCAATTTTATTCGCAACGAAGCGAATATTTGCAAGCGTCCTTATCTTGCGCAGTTGGCTGACGCCCTGTATGTTACGCATACAAAACTTGACTTCTCGCAAGTGTTGGGAGACATGCTGAAGAAACAGGCGGACGTTTCTGCCGATTATGACGTTTACTGGGGTTTTTGCCTCGTGGCGTTCAGGTTTGACCTGATGAGCGAAGACCTGCTGCCGCTGCTTTATCAGGCGTTGGAAAAGCACAACGGTTTGCTGGTCGCACTTGGTTAAATTTTTTTAATATGCGGACGGTTCCTGTTTGGAACTGTCCGTTAATTGATTGTTTATTATTAAATATCTGAACTATGACAAAGAAAGAAATGCAGCTTGAGCTGTGGAAGGCCATGCACGGCATGGTAATTCCGATGCCGTTTTTAAAAGATATACCGGAAGCGAATATGAAATCTTTTTGGGAAATTTATGATAATCCGAAAAAGAATCGGCAATTGGCGGAAAATCGTTTTGAAAATGCCCCTTTGCTTGAAAAAGTGCGTAAGGAAACGGCCTTGTGTATTCTGGAATATGCTTCGCGAGGTTTGTTTGAGGAGCTGGGTGCGCTGGCCGTGGTATTTTATTACGGTTCCAGCGGGTACTCGTGCGCTGCCGAAACGGAAGATTTGCTGGCAGTTTTGGCTCGGCGAAACTATTCGTATGCGGTGCATTGCGCTTTCTGTCTGCTGGCGCTTAATTTTGAAAGCATTGACGACAGCTGTCTGCCAATGCTTGAAAGGGTTTTTTACCGGCATAAGGCGGGACTGGAAGCCCGTGGAAAGAGATGGTTTAAAAAACGCTGCGGCTGTAATTGAAAAGCGGTCGGATTAAAAGTTTGCAAGGCGGAACGTTGGTTCCGCCTTGTTTCGTTTCAGAGCAGACAATCGGTGGCTTCGGGATTAGCACAGCGGATCCTGCGGTCGAGACGGTCTTCGTCGATACCGGCCGGATCTTCGTGAATGATTATCTGTGCATTCGGATAAGCCTTGAGCAGCGCTTTCTCAACCTCGTCGGTATAGTCATGCGCCTGATACAGAGAAAGGGCGCCATCCAGTTCCAAATGGAATTCGAACATATATTCGCCGCCGAGGTCGCGGGTGCGCAGGTCATGGATGCCGTGGGCAAAATCGTGGCCGAGGACGATTTTTTTGATGTTCAGGCGAATTTCGTCGTCAAGCTCCCGGTCGGTCAGCAGTCCGACGGCGTCGCGCGCCAGTTTGTAGGCGTTGTACAACAGATAGGCGGAAACGGCAAAGGCGGTCAGCGTATCAAACCAACTCCAACCCAAAAACTTGACGACAACAAGCGTGACGATGATGGAGAGGTTGGTTGCGACGTCGACGGTATAGTGGGCGCTGTCGGCTTCAATTGCCTGTGAAGCGGTGTGCCGGGTAACGTATTTTTGAAAGGCGATCAGCGCCAGCGTGCCGAACAGGCTGATCAGCATGATGGCTATGCCGATGCCGGTTTGTTCAACCTTTACCGGCGTAATAAAGCGGCTGATGCCGTCATACATGACAAAAATGCCGGAACCGGCGACAAAAGCCGACTGAATAAGCGCCGAAATGGCCTCGGCTTTGCCATGACCGTAACGGTGATTGGAATCGGCCGGCTGGGAGGATATTTTGACGGCGATAAAAGTGACTGAAGACGCGAAAATGTCGGCAAGGCTGTCAATCATGGACGAGAGCACGGCCAGCGAACCGGTGTAAAGGGCGCCGAACATCTTGAGAAGGCTGAGGCTGACGGCCAGCGCGACGCTGGCGGCGGTGGCCGTTTTTTTAAGTTTTCTGCTTTCTTCCTGACTTAAGGGCATTTTGTATTTTCTCCATATCTTCGGCAGTTATTTCAAAAAACTTATTTTTAGTGCCGTCAGCGAAAGTTTGCAAATGTTTTCCGTTGATTGTGCCGATGAAATCGTAAACGACATAATAGCGGCCTTTCTCGCGATAAAATTTCAAATCGACACGGTTTCCGTTCTCGGCGTCCAGCGTGAAACCGAATATTTTTTCGGCATTTGTTTTTTCGGGCGCTTCACCGGTAAAGTAGGTGTTCAGCATTATCCGGGCCAGATTGGCCAGCAGGCCGGCGTCCGTTTGGCCGTTTACGGCGGCCAGCCGTCCGAAACGCAGGTTCCAGAGCGAACTGTAAGTCCAGTTTTGCCAGACAGGTTCAAGATCAATGAAGTCGGCGGCAATCAGCCAGACCTGGAAACGGTTGTCAAACTTGATATAGGCGGCTTTGGCTCCGCGGCCGACGTCCAGATCATAGCGGCCGACGTTGAAGGCCGTCAGGCTGTTTCCGTCCGCATCCTGCAGTTCAATGCGGATATTGGGCGTACCAGCGACACCCAGCGGCGCCAGTCCGAATTTGCCCAAATCTTCGCCGCGGTCGGATTTCTTCTCATAATAAACGGCTTCCAGCATTGCGCTTAAGAAGCTGCGAAGCCGCTCCTGATAAACCGGAAAAATTTCATGTCCTTTCAGTTTCCAGTTGTCACCGTCAAGATAAAACTCAAGGATATTGCTGTTGTTTTGGAGAGTTATATGCCGGACGTCGTTGATTTTTTTATCAAGTCCGGCGAAGACGGGTTTGTTTTCATAAGCTTCGATTTGGCGGTCTTCGGTCAGATAGACCGATGCAACGCCCAATCCGAGCAAAAGCAGGGAAGCGGCAAGAATCCTGCCGAGTTTTTCGTTGAAACGGAAAGAGCTTCCCGGCCGTCTGCGGCGGGAGAAAAATGCCGACAGCAGCAGTCCGGCCAATATGGACAGCGGAACCGCGTAGATGTTGGTAATTTTTACCCATGTGTCGATGGCGTTGATTTTGGCGTTAAGCGTGCGGCGGATTTCGCCGAGTTCTTTTCTTTCGGCGTCCAGACGTTTGCGAATGCCGGCAATCAGGGACAATTCGTCCGCAGTAAAGGTCTGCCGCCGTTCGAAGTCTTTTTTGCCCCAGATTTCCTGAAGTTCGGTTTTGGTTCGATTGATGCGTTCGATGATTTCGTTCTCTTTAACCTTAAAGTCAAGCTGCGCGTTGCGCCTGATTCTTTCGACGTCTTCAAATCGTCTGACCTTGGCCGATTTGCCGCGCAGGCCGATGAGGTTGTCGCCGCCGCTCAGACTTTCGAGCGCATTAAGAACAAAGTTGCCGTTGTCCATGACCGGCACAGCAAAGTTACCATCCAGCAGTTTGACCGAACTGGTCCAAAACGAATCGTAGAGAAAGTCGGAATCGCCGACGGCAATAAGTTCAAAGGGGCGGTCAGCGCGGCCGCTTTTGATTTTCGCGGCGATGACCTTCGGTGTATTGTCCGAGCGGAAGCTGCGGAGAATGTCGCCGGGGTTGACGTTTTGATAAACTGCCGAGACGTCGAGGTATGCGGCGTTGGGCGAAGTGATTATCAGCGGTTCGAAAATGATGTCCGGTGCCGCCGGTTCGATTTCTGAAGCGGAGGAAAAAAGAAGGTTCTTAAGTTTGGAAACCTCCGGCGCCTTCGGATTGACGTTTTTCTCGGTCAGGATAAACTGAACCACGTCGCGGGTAAAGGACGGGTTGTTTTTATAGTCTTTGGTGGCATCGACCATTATGGAGTTGTCCAAATCGGCGACGACGGCATCGTTGCGGAAGCGGATACCCCAGAAGCCGGCCAGTTCGCCGGGATATGACGGAACGTATTCATGGTTGACCGGCGAGAAAATGCGCGGCGCTTCGGCGGCGTTGTCGAGAATAAGCAGCACTTTGCCGCCGTCGAGGGAATAACGTTTGATTTTGTCGGTCAAATTCTCGTCGGGATTCTGCGGGTTGATTATCATCAGGACGTCAAGATCGTCGGGGAAGTCTTCCGCGGTTTTGATGTGCTTTATTCGGTAAAGCTCTTTGAGCTGTTTGATAATCTGCCATTCCTGGCTGACGACGTTGTTGTTGATGACGGTGTCGAAGACCGGCAGCGTGGTAATGATGCCGAGTTTTTTGCGGGGATGTGTAAGTTCGAATATTTTCTGGGTAATATCCTGTTCCAAAAAGTTCTGTCTCTCCAGGGCGAAAAACGGAATGGTTTGACGATTGTCAACCGAATCGGTTAGCGTCAGACCGAAAAAGGCATTGACGTTAAGGTCGGCAACCGGCAGCGGCTGCAGGCCGGCGGCAATGGCTCTGTCTTCGATTTCGTCAAGCGGTTCGGGATTGTAAATCCGGTAGGCAAAACGGCCGCCGGACAGCGCGGCATACTGGCGAAGCAGCAGGCGGACTTTGTCAAACATCAGGCGCAGGTCTGGGTTGCGTTCGCCCAAAACCGGGGAATAGTAGAGTTTTGCAGTTATCGGCCGGGGCAGGTAGCGGAGCGTGTTTTTTGTAGTGTCGGTAAGGGTAAAGATTTTTTCTTCGGTAAAATCGGCGGATATGCCGCGGGTAAGGTTGTTGGCGAGCAGGTTGAGTCCGGCGAAACCGAGCAACAGGCAGAAAAAGGCAAAAATATAATAGCTCCGCGACGTTGACTTAAGCCATCCGGCGGTTCCGGCGGTTTTGAAACTGACAATCAGAACGGTGGTAAAATTGAACAGCAGAATCAGCGAAACGAAGAAAATGAGATCGCGCAGTTCGAGAAGGCCGCGGGATATGGCGTCAAAATGGGTAAGAAAGCTGAACGAAGCAATCATATCGACGGCGGCCAGCGGCAAAAACAGCCTGACAAAGGCCAGTATGTATTCCAGTCCGCTCAGAAAAAAAGCCAGATTGGCGACAACGGAAAGCACCAGGGCGATAACCTGGTTTTTGGTCAGTGCCGACATGGTCTGCGAAATGGCGAGCATGCAGCCGGCGAGGACAAAACTGCCTGCGTAACTCAGGGCAATGACGCCGTTGTCGGGCGTGCCGAGAATGTTGACGGTAATCCAAAACGGAAAGGTCAGAAACAGTGCCAGAGCGCAGAATATCCAGGCGGCAAAAAACTTTCCCCAGACGAAAGCAGACACAGGAACCGGCATGGTCATAATCTGGACGACGGTTTTGGCACGAAACTCCTCGCTCCACAGCCGCATGGAAATGCCGGGAATAAACAGAAGGTAAAGCCAGGGCTGAAAGGCAAACATAGACGACAGGTCGGCCGAGCCGCGTTCAAAGAAACTGCCGAAATAAACAGCAAAGGAACCGTTGAGCAGCAGAAAGGCTATCAGATAGACGTAAGCCAGCGGCGAGATGAAGTAACGCAGGAGTTCGTTTTTGGCAACCGCAAACAGCTTGTTCATCAGTTTTCCTCCTCGGAAACGGTCAGTTTGCGGAAAGCTTCGGCCAGCGTTTTGCCGCCGCTGCGGGCGATGATTTCCGCACAGCTGCCGTCAGCCATGATTTTGCCCCGGTTCATAAGAATGATCCGGCTGCAGACGGTTTCAGCTTCTTCCAACAGGTGGGTCGAAATGAGAATGGTTTTTTCCTGTCCCATTTGGTTAATCAGACTGCGAATGTGAGCCTTTTGGTTGGGGTCGAGACCGTCGGTCGGTTCGTCAAGCAGCAGTACCGGCGGATTGCTCAAAATGCTTTGAGCAAAGCCGACGCGGCGCAGATATCCTTTGGAAAGCGTTTCGATTTTCTGTTGCAGAACCTGCGTAACATTGGCTGTTTCCGCAGCCTCGGCAATGCGCGCTGCAGGCAGCCCGCGCAATTCGGCCATATAGCGCAGAAAGTCCCTGACGCTCAGGTCCGGATACAACGGCGCGCCCTCCGGCAGGAAGCCGACCGAAGCCTTGGCGGACAACGGGTTGTCGCGGATGTTGCGGCCGAGGATGAAAATGTCTCCGGAAGAGGGCGCAAGATAGCCGGTTATCATGTTCATCAGAGTTGATTTGCCGGCGCCGTTCGGCCCCAAAAGGGCGATGATTTCTCCAGCAGCGGCCGTGAAGCTCAAGTCGTCGACTGCCCTGAGATTTCCGTAATCTTTGGTCAGATGCCTGATTTCTATGGCGGCGGGCAAAGCAGGTCTCCTTTGGTTATTTTTTGCCGTCGGAATTTTTGCGCCAGCCGAGTTCCGATTTGATGAAAGCGTCGATTTCGGCAGGTGCTATCAGTTTGCCGTTGGCATAGAAAACGTCAGGTTCGCCACCGGCTTGGGCAACTTCGGCCAGACGGGCGGGGCTGGTGTTTTCGTTATAGATTTCATAAGCGAGAACCTTTATCTTTCGGCCGTCAAGCGCGGCGATAACCTTGTCGGCGTTGCGAATGTCGGCCGGGCTGTTATAGGCCAAAATAACAACCGATGCGGCCTTTTTCTGCTCCAGCGCAGACAGAACCTCAGCCGCAAAGGACGGTTCTGCCGGCGATGAAACCCGATCGTCGCCGGGATTGTTGAGGCGAAAGGAAATGAAAACGACCGCGGCGATAACGATAAGTGTGAAAATGAGTTTTTTAACCATGTTTTTTCTCCCTGAAATTGTCATTAATATAATCGAAGATGGTTAATTAATAATAACTATTTTTTACTGACTTCGTAGAGGGCAATGGCGGCGGCCGTCGAAACGTTGAGACTTTCAACCCGGCCGGAGATGGGCAGGCGGACCGTCATGTCGCAGCTTTCTTCAACCAGGCGACGCATGCCTTTGCCTTCGGATCCCATAATGATGGCTATTTTTCCGCCTTTGTTCATTTTGTCGATGGTTGTCTGCGCGTAGCCGTCCATTCCGACTGTCCAGAAGCCGGCCTCTTTCAGGCGGTTGACGGCGCGGGAAAGATTCGTAACCCGGCAAACGGGCAGATATTCAATGGTGCCGGCCGCGGCTTTTGCCATGGCTCCGGTTTCGGCCGGTGCATTTTTGTCCTGCATTATCAGCGCCAGCGTGTCGAAAGCGACGCAGGAACGGATGACGGCGCCGATGTTCTGCGGGTCGGTTACCTGGTCAAGAATCAGAAGATGGCAGTCCGGTTTGTCTGCGGCCAGAATGCAGATGTCTTCCAAAGAATATTCGGGAAGTTCCGAGCAATAGAGCGCAAAACCCTGATGAACGGCATCCCGGGGCAGAATGCGGTCAATTTCCCGACGGTCGACGATGTTGACCACGGCTTCGGGCAGGCCTCGCGCCGCACAGATTTTTTTTGCCTCGGGCGCGTTCTCGGCCGTGCAGAGAAGTTTGGCAATTTTGCGTTCGGGATTGGCGAGGGCTGCGGTTACTGCATGGCGCCCGTAAAGAATGAGAGGCGTTTTGGCAGCTGCCGGTACTGAGAATTTCTTAGACATTTTCTTTTCCTTGCTGAATGACTTTGCGCAGAGAACCGTCGTTTTGTGTCAGAAGCCTTTCGGCTTCGACGGGCGGACAATTCATTGCGGCCATGACACAGGCGGTTTTTACGTTTTTGTCCGCGGCAAGAAGACATTTTTCTGCGATACCGCGGTTTACGCCGGTAATCCGCTCAATCATATCCAAGGCCCGTCGATAAAGCTTTTCGTTGCTGACATTGACATCAATCATCAGGTTTTCGTAGGTTTTGCCGAGCCGAATCATGGTTCCGGTGGATATCATGTTGAGAATCATTTTCTGAGCGGAACCCGATTTCATTCGCGAGGAGCCGTCAATGGCCTCAGAACCGACGAGCGGATTAATAAAGACGTCGGCATAGAGTTTGAATTTTGCCTGCGGATTGGAGGTGACGGCAACGGTTTTGGCGCCGCGGTGCCGGGCTTCTTCAAGTACGGACACGACATAGGCGGGATTGCCGCTGGCCGAAATGCCGACAACAACGTCGCCGGCGCCGGCACCGAAAATTTCAAGGTCTTTGACGGCCAGTTCGGCATTGTCTTCCGCGCCGTTGACCGAAGCGCGGATGCATTCGTCGCCGCCGGCGATGAAACTTTGAATCAGGTTTTCGTCGATGCCGAAAGTCTGCGGACAGTCGGTAGCGTCAAGTATGGCGATTTTGCCGCTGGTGCCGGCGCCGAAGTAGCCAAGCCGGCCGCCGTTGCGGAGAGCTTCGGCAGCAAGGTCTATGGCACGGGCGACATCGGGCAGAACCTTGCTTATGGCCGCCGCAACTTTGGCGTCTTCGCGGTTTATGCATCGGGCTATTTCGAGAGAATCCATCAAATCAATGCCGACCGTATCGGGGTTGCGGTTTTCAGCCATTGCATTCTCCGATAATCTCAATGACCTGCCGCAGGTCGTCGATTTTGCGGTCGGGCTCGCTGCCCTTGTATTTGCGTTTGGGGTCATAGATGACGCAAAAAGCTTTTCGGTTGTCATGCGCATAGGTTGCCGCGGTTTGAAAATCGGCTTCGCCGTCGCCCAAAACCAGTATTTCGTCGGCCGGCGGAAGTTTCCCGCCAAAAGCGGCGTGCGTGGCCAGAGGGTGTGGCTTGTCTTCCGCATATTCGCCGGCGGCAATGACCTTGTCAAAAAATTCGGAGAAACCGAGTTTTTCGATTTCTTCGGCAACATAAAGCGTTTTTTTATTGGTAATCAGAATGCTGGTAATATTGTGTTTCCGGCAGTATTCCAAAACGCTGCGGGCACCGGGCATCGCTTCCAGAGCGGCGGCGTGGTGTTTGCCGATGAAGCTGTAGTAGGCGTCGGCGGCTTCCTGCTTGCGTTCGCCGAAGATGCAGCCCAGAGTGTCTTTGTTCTGAAGCGTGCTGGTAATGCGTTTAACCTCGTCATAGGGAATGCGGGGCAGGCCGAGCGTGTCGAAAGTGTAATCATAGGCGGCGGAAATAACCGGGTAGGTGTCGGCCAAGGTGCCGTCCCAGTCGAAAACAACGTATTTTATACTCATAAAACCTCCGATTTTAAGCTTTATTTAAATGGTATCGGTTATATAAAAAAGTATGATAGCCAGTAAAGGAGACAGGGTCAATGGAAAAGAATCAGCGCGCATTAAGAATAAAGGCGTTTCTGGAAAAAGACTGCGGGCTTGCCGGATATCGTCTGGAAGACATGGTAACGGACGCTTCGGTGCGCAGATATTTCAGGGTTGTGCGGGCAGACGGGTCGACGGCGGTGCTGATGGACGACGAAAGTCCGTATACGAAAATCCGCGAGTTCGTTAAAATTGACAGCCTGTTGCGCGGCATCGGCGTACGGGCGCCGGAAATTCTGGCACAGAAAACCGAAGAGGGCTTTTTGCTGCTGGAGGATTTCGGCGACAGGGATTTTGCCGCAGTTCTGGACGGCAGAAACGATGCGGCCGTCTTTAAACTGGCCGTTGATGCTTTGCTGAAAATTTATAAGAATGCCCGGCGTCCCGATTATGTCAAAGACATGGACGACGCCTTTATCGTCAAAGACTTTCGCCTGTTTCTGGACTGGTATATGCCGGCCGTGCTGGGAAAAGGGCTCAGCGACCGGCAGCGACGCGAGTTTCTGGACATCATCGGCGGTTTGCTGCCGCTGGGCGCAAAAGTTCCGTCGTCGCTGGTGCTGTGGGATTATCATGTCAACAACGTCATGCTGCCTCCGAACAGCAACGAATGCGGCGTTATTGATTTTCAGGACGCAATGTGGGGTCCGTCGCTGTATGACCTGGCCAGCCTGATTGAGGACGAGCGCCGGGTAATTGCACCGGAAGTGACGGCGGAAATGAAGGAATATTTCTTTGCCAATATCAGCGGCGTGGTTCGGGACGACTTTGAAGACGCTTATGCTTTTCTGGCTTTGCTGCGGCATATGCGGGTCATCGGCCGTTTTACGACCCTGATTACCGTTTCGAAAAAGCCATGGTATGCCAAATATGTACCGCATGCGCTGGAGTTGCTGAAAAGAACGCTTGAATATCCGAAATTTGCCGTATTGAAGCGCTGGCTGGACGAGAATTTGCCGGAGGCTCGGCGGACGGTTCCCGAATACAAACCGATAAGCAAAGCTTTTGTACTGGCTGCCGGCCGCGGCGTGCGCATGGGCGAACTGACCGACAGTCTTCCGAAACCGCTGATAGAAGTAAACGGCAAAGCGCTTATAGACTATAATTTCGACAAGTTGAAAGATGTCGGAATCAAGGATGTAACGGTCAATGTCTGCTATAAGGGCAAAATGATAGAGGAGCACCTGGCGGGGCGGACGGATTTTAATATTGCTTTTTCGGAAGAAAAGGAAGCCTTGGAAACCGGCGGCGGAATTAAAAACGCTTTGCATCTGATGGGGAACGAGGCCTTTTTTGTCATGAACAGCGACACGCTGTGGGTCGATCGCGGTTTTAAGCCGGCTATGCGTCAGATGCTGGACGAGTGGGACGGCGAAAAATATGACATTTTGCTGTTGCTGCATCCGATGGAACAAATCTTCGGCGACAACGGCCGCGGTATCGGCAACTACCGTCTTGACGGGCAGGGGCGGCCGCAGCGTAACGTTAATAAGGAAAAAGGTTTTCCCTATTGGTTTACGGGCGTTTCAATCGTACATCCGCGCATTTTTGCCGACAGCCCGGACGGCAAATTTTCGCTGCGCGATTTGTTTGACAAGGCGGAGAAGAACGGCCGGCTCGGCTTTGTCGTCAACGAGGGCATTTTGTTTCACGTCGGCGTTCCCGAGGCTGTTCGGGAGACGGAGAAAAAGCTGCTGGCTATCGCTTGTTGAAAAAATTTATCCTAAATAAATGCCGAAATCGGAAAAAAGATGTTGACAGTTGCGCAAAAATGTTATTATTTGCGTGTTAGTGAATAACTAAAAGGATGATAAAATCCTCTATCCCGGCTGAAGTTTTAAAATCGGAGGGGTGGCAGAGCGGTCAAATGCAACGGACTGTAAATCCGTCGACGAACGTCTACGATGGTTCGAATCCATCCCCCTCCACCATTTAACTCTTGCAGCCATACGGGAACTCTTGATTAAGAGGTTGATTAAGCGGGTGTAGCTCAATGGTAGAGCAGAAGCCTTCCAAGCTTATGACGGGGGTTCGATTCCCCTCACCCGCTCCAATTTTTCCCCTTATATCCAGAGAAATGTCTTAACAACTTAAACTTAGGATTAAACAGCTATGGCAAAAGAGAAATTTGAGCGGACGAAGCCGCATTGCAACATCGGAACGATCGGACACGTAGACCACGGCAAGACGACGTTGACGGCAGCGATAACGAAAGTTTTGGCAGAAGAGGGCGGCGCAAGCTTTACCGCATATGATCAGATTGACAAGGCTCCGGAAGAGAAAGCCCGCGGCATTACGATTTCGACGTCGCACGTAGAATATGAAACGCCGAACCGCCACTATGCGCACGTAGACTGCCCGGGTCACGCGGACTATGTAAAGAACATGATCACGGGTGCGGCACAGATGGACGGTGCCATTCTGGTTGTATCGGCAGCTGACGGCCCGATGCCGCAGACGCGCGAGCACATTCTGCTGGCTCGTCAGGTCGGTGTACCGGCTCTGGTTGTATACATGAACAAAGTAGACCAGGTAGATGATCCGGAGCTCCTGGAACTTGTAGAAATGGAAATCCGCGACCTGTTGAAATCCTATGACTTCCCCGGGGACGAAATTCCGATTATCAAAGGTTCAGCTTTGGCTGTATTGGAGAACGGAGATCCGAAGATCGGCCATGATTCGATTATTGAACTGATGAAGGCAGTAGACAGCTACATTCCGCAGCCGGATCGTCCGAAAGACAAACCGTTCCTGATGCCGATTGAAGACGTATTCTCGATTTCCGGTCGTGGTACGGTAGTAACCGGTCGTGTAGAACGCGGCGTACTGCATGTTGGCGACGAAATTGAAATCGTCGGCATTCGTCCGACGCAGAAAACAACGTGCACCGGTATTGAAATGTTCCGCAAGCTTCTGGACGAAGGCGAAGCCGGCGATAACATCGGTGTTCTGCTGCGCGGCACGAAGAGAGAAGAAGTAGAGCGCGGACAGGTATTGGCAGCGCCCGGAACGATAACGCCGCATACGGACTTCACGTGCGAATGCTATATTCTGACGAAAGAAGAAGGCGGCCGCCATACGCCGTTCTTCAGCAACTATCGTCCGCAGTTTTATTTCCGTACGACGGATGTAACGGGTTCGATTGAACTTCCGGAAGGAACGGAGATGGTTATGCCCGGAGACAACATTCGGATGACTGCGAAACTGATCCACCCTGTAGCGATGAACGAAGGACTGCGCTTTGCGATCCGCGAAGGCGGCCGTACGGTAGGCGCGGGTGTCGTATCGAAGATCCTGAAGTAATAATAAACGTAAAGAAACAAGGATCGGAAGATATTCCGAATTAGGGGGAAAGGCTCTGAAATTCTTCAGAGCCTTTCCTTTTTTCTGTTGGGAAAATATAAAATATTTTGACAAACTGTTGCTCTTATGATATCGTTTTTGTCTAAAATGAGTTATTGTGCGGTTATATCTTTATGTTGAAAATAATTCATGGCTTTTGAGAACAGTTAAATAAAATATTCACTTAAAACTCTGAAGTTATGCTAACTTTTAATGAGGAAAGACAATACATCGACGGTGAGTTTGAAGCATTTGCCGAGATGTATAAAGAATTTGGCCTGTCGATTGACGGCGAAATTTATTTGACCCATTCAAAACAATGGGAAAAAATTTATTTTGTACTTTCGTTTAAGCCGTTTGCTCCGAAAGTGCAGGATGATATGATAACAACCGATAACCGCGTGGTTCTCGGTATGTTTGCGAAGAAATACAATCTTAATCCCGATCAGGAACGGCGCTTGCAGAAAGTTCCGAAAGGGTTGCGAAAAGTGTACTACTCCAAACAGCGTTTCCGCAATGCTTTGGAAATTGAATTTTCTAAGACCGCGGATAAACGCGAGTTGCAGAGTTATGTGCACTATCATGGCGGCAGGATGTGCGAAAAGGCTGCAAATATATGCAGCTCGGTGCGCCGCCTGCATATTTAAGTTAAACACATGAAGAGCTTCGCCGTGAGGTGCGGCTCTTCTTTTTTACGGATGTGGCTTTTTGTAAAAAAGTTCTTGATTAATTGTGCAGATTTGTGTATCAAATATACGCGATATGATGATAGGGGTATAGCTCAGTTGGTAGAGCATCGGTCTCCAAAACCGAGTGTCGTGAGTTCGAATCTTACTGCCCCTGCCATGTAAGACGAAGACGCTGAAAAGCGTCTTTTTTCTTTATATATCAATAGCTTAATTGAGTTTGTGCGAGGTGCTCCAATCAGAGCCATTTCCCGCTTGTTACACGGACCATCCCAAACAAAATCCTTTTTTACTCCTGGCATGAGAAATATAATCTCATTAGTTTTAGGGAATAATTACCTGAAATTTAACTAATATTTTATTTATACATCTTATAAGAATTAGAGCGTTTAAAAAATAAGAGGTTACAATGAATTATCGTAATACTGCTGTTATTGCTACTATTTCAAATTCATTGTCAGACGCAGTCTTAGATTATACAGTAAATAAATTTAATTATAATAAAGTTCTTTTATATACCACATTTATTGCTTTTATTCTTCAGTTATTATATGGACTGCATACTGAAATAATGGTTACTTATTCATCTGTTCCCTATTTGTTAATACATGCGTTTTTTATATTGTTAGGATATATTTGTTTTGTAAAAGCCCTGGAATATTTGCCGTTAGGGCTGATTGGCCTGATAGAAAGCAGTAATTTATTTCTTACTTTTTTTATTGATTCTTATATTGGGTATATCAAAATTACATTTTATTTTGTGTTGATGTTTGCTTTGTTTATCTTTTCTGTTTCCCTATTTAGCATAGACTGTTCAACAAAAGAAAATTCGTGTATAAAGAATATGAAACGCCAAGGATTTATTTGGATATTGGGTTCGGTTCTTTTTTATGTAACAGCGCCTTATCTTATAAAAATTTCTGATAGTTTGGGAGCAAATGAAATTGCAATCAATTTATCTTATTACGCTGTTGCGCTTCCATATTTTGCATATAAATGTGTTTCTGGTAGTGAGAAACAATCATATAAAGCAAAAATATGGTGGAACAATTTATTGTTCTTAAGTGTGGTTATCGGAATTTTGGAAAGCGTATACTATGTTTTGGAAACATATAGTTTTATAAATGATATTCCTACTGTTGTCATGATTATAGAACAAATGAGAATATTCTTAGTCTTTATACTCTCGGTCATTTTTAAAATGGATAAATTTACCATTAGAAAAACTGTCGCACTCATTTTAGGGGTTATTTCAGTAATAGGAGTATATTACAGTTAATTTGTTCGTGCATTGTCTTACTGCCCCTGCCATGTAAGACGAAGACGCTGAAAAGCATCTTTTTTTATTATATATCAAGCGCTTAACAGAGTCCGTGCGGGGTTGCATTGATAAATTCATTTTTGGGTACACGGACCATCCTTAGTGAAATCGTTTATTTTACAAGCACTTAATAAAGTTAGAATCTTATTGTCTTTGGGAATTGTTAAGATTCTAATGTAATATATTTGGGCGGGATGATGCCGCCTTTGATGATGATCAGATAATACGGAACGACAGAAAAGCGTAAGCCTAATTTTTCATCACAGGCAGACCAATCTACCGGAGAAGTATCAATATCGTTAATTGAGGCTAATCTTACTAAACGTTCATCAACGTCTTGCGGAAAATCTTTATCTAAATTCGGTCGGATTGCCGGGCTGACATAAACTGCTTCAATTAGTCCGTCTTTTTGTAAGGTCTCCAAATCAACAGAAAATAAGTCAGCGTTCGCAATAAAAGGTTTGAACATATTTATGCTTTTCTCGGTCCACTGTATCGGCTCTGAAAAACCGCGGATGGCGCGGCTGCGGCCTTCAAAACAATTTTCCATCCATTTAACAATTCCGGAGTGGGTTGTTTCGCCGCCCGTGCGTTTGTAATAGTAATGTAAATCGGCTTGGGGATTGTTGGCAAAAGATAAAATCCCTTGTTTCAGAGCATTGTTGCCTTTTGTGATGTAGTGATAAAGTTTTGTCATTTTAATCTTCCCTGAATTTTTGTGTATTGTGACATAATTTTCAGATGAAGGGAATAATAAAATAGTCCGTGGATTGCACCATATGTCAATAGGTTTGTGTATTTGTACGATATTATCCTGTCGATTAGAGAAAGCTGTCCGAAAGGGCGGTTTTTTATGTTATATAAGAAAACAGCTTCCGGGCAGGAAGCTGTTTTATACGTTTTTATGTAGAGCGAAGGCTCAGGCGGATTTCTTTTCCGGGTGCAGCGTGCCGGCGGCGACGGCTTTGGTGTAAAGTTCAATTTTGTAGTTAATCTTGTTCATATGTTTCTGCAGTTCGGCCATTTGCTCTTCAATACGGATTTTCTGCTGTCTGAACATATCCAGCCGCAGTTGCAGAGTTGAATCGCCTTCAATGTACCAGTCGATGTACTGTTTGATACCTTTGAGGTGCAGGCCGGTGGCTTTCAGGCATTCGATGAGTTCAAGCCAGCCGAGGTCGGAATCGGAAAAGACCCGCAGGCCGGAACTGTTTTTTCTGACGAAAGGCAGCAGGCCTTCTTTTTCGTAGTATCGGAGCGTATGTACGCTTAAGCCGGTTTTTTTGGCAACTTGGCCGATTGAGTATCCCATAAACTTTCTCCCGTTGTGTGACAGTGATTAATTTAAGCCTTAGAGTTTGCTCAAAGTCAAGAAAAATCTGGCGGGCAGAGGCGGTAATGCATATGGGCGTTTGCCAGACATCCTTTTTTAACCAAAATTGGAACCCTGAGAAAAAAGTATTGCAATCTTTTGTTTAATAGTTTATGTTTCCGGTAAATCAGACAGCCTATCCCCGTCATTTTGCCGTATAATTTCGACATGTTTTTTGAAAAGACCGGTTAACGACGCGGGTGGGGCTGGCTTTGTTGCAATTTTTCAGATGGATAGGATCTATGGCAAAAATTAGTCCGATTCAGTTTTTCAGACAGGTAAAACAGGAAATTAAAAAGGTTACCTGGCCGACCCGCAAGGAAGTTATGCAGACCTCGATAATGGTTATTATCCTGGTGGCGATTGCCGCGACTTTCTTTTTCTTCGTCGATCAGATTTTCGGCTGGGTTGTTAAATTAATATTTGGTCTTGGAGTATAGTTTATGACTGCACGTTGGTATGTTCTTCATGTTTATTCCGGTTCGGAGAAGAAGGTTGCCGAATCGATTAAAGAACAGGCTGTTTTGAAAAAAATGGAAGATAAGATTCTTGACGTTCTGGTTCCGACCGAAGATGTCGTCGAGGTTAAAAAAGGTTCGAAGGTCAATTCGGAACGCAAGTTTTTTCCGGGTTATGTGCTGATTAAGATGGAAATGTCCGACGATACTTGGCATGCGGTTATGAATACGCCGCGCGTTACCGGTTTTCTGGGCAGCCGCAATAAGCCGCAGCCGATTTCCGAAGCCGAGGCCAAACGTATTATTACTCAGATGCAGGAAGGCGTTGAAAGGCCGCAGACGGTTGTCGATTATGAGGTCGGCGAGCAAATCAGGGTAACCGACGGCCCGTTCGCTTCCTTTGTCGGTTTGGTTGAAGAGGTTGACCTTGAGAAGGCTCGTCTGAAAGTTTCCGTTTCGATTTTCGGACGTTCGACTCCGGTTGAGCTGGAATTCAGCCAGGTTGAAAAGGTTTAGGAAAGTCTGAAACCGCCGGGATTAAAATCCGGCGGTTTATTTTTTTAGGGAAGAAGGCAATGTTCAAAAGTTTCTTTAATGAATTTAAAAAATTCGCCATGCGCGGCAATGTCATTGATATGGCCGTCGGTATCATTATCGGCGCCGCTTTCGGCAAAATTGTCGACTCTCTGGTTAAAGACGTTATTATGCCCCCAATCGGGCTGTTGCTCGGCAAGGTCGATTTTACCAATCTGTTTGTGGTTTTGAAGGAAGGGGTAACGGCAGCGCCCTACGCTTCGCTGGATGCAGCGCAGAAGGCCGGCGCCGTGACGCTTAACGTGGGTCTGTTCGTCAATGCGCTTATCAGTTTTATTATCGTGGCCTTTGCCGTGTTTATTCTGATTAAGGCCATTAACGAACTGCAGGCCAAGATGCTCAGGCAGGAAGCGGCCGAAGAAGCGAAAAAGGAACCGGTAACGAAGGCCTGTCCATGCTGTTGCGAAGAAATTCCCGTTAAGGCGGTGCGCTGTCCGCACTGCACTTCGGAACTGAAGTGAAAAAAAGGCTCCGCAAAGGAGCCTTTTTCTGAATCGAATCAAAGGCTTGAATCGCAAAATTTTTGAAAAAAACGCTTGCAAAATGAATCGGATGTGCTATACAAAGGCGACTCTCAAAGGGGCGACTCTGTTCTTTTGAGATGCGAATCGCATAAAAATGTAACTTCGTGGGAGACCAGCCATGGTCTGGAAAAACCACGAACCTAAACAGAGGTATGAAAATGGCTAAGACTAAAAAGAAAATTTTAGGATTAATCAAGCTTCAGATCCCCGCCGGAAAGGCTAACCCTTCTCCGCCGGTTGGTCCTGCTCTGGGCCAAAAGGGCTTGAACATTATGGAATTCTGCAAGGCTTTCAACGCAGCCACCCAGAAAATGGAACCGGGCGTTCCCGTTCCGGTCGTTATTACCGCTTTTGAAGACAAGTCTTTTACTTTTGAGACCAAACTTCCGCCGGTTTCTTATCTGATTAAGAAAGCAGCCGGTGTCAAGTCTGCATCCAAGGAACCGGGCAAAACCGTTGCCGGTCAGATTTCGATGGCTCAGGTTAAAGAAATTGCCGAAACCAAAATGCCGGATTTGAACTGCTCGACCGTTGAGGCGGCCATGAATATGGTTAAAGGCCAGGCGGTTTCCATGGGTATCAAGGTAGTGGAGTAAGACGATGGCTGGAAAAAGAATTGTAAATGCATACAAAACAATTGACAAGACTCAGGCCTATGCGCTGAAAGAGGCTGTCAAAATCGTCAAGTCCAATGCTACCGCCAAATTTGACGAAACCATCGACGTTGCCATCAACCTCGGTGTTGATCCGAAACATGCCGACCAGATGATCCGCGGCGTTTGCGCTCTGCCGCACGGCACGGGCAAAACTGTACGCGTCGCCGTTTTGGCTCAGGGCGAGAAAGCCGACGAGGCCAAAGCTGCCGGAGCCGATATCGTCGGTGCCGAGAATCTGGTTGATTCCATCTTGTCAGGCAAAATTGACTTCGACAGATGTATCGCCACGCCGGACATGATGGGGCTGGCCGGCCGCGTTGCCCGTGTTCTGGGTCCGAAAGGCCTGATGCCGAATCCGAAGCTCGGAACCGTCACCACCGATGTTGCCGGTGCGGTTAAGAAGGCCAAGGCCGGTGAAGTTCAGTACCGCGTTGAAAAGAACGGTATTGTTCATGCCGGTATCGGTAAGGCTTCTTTCTCGGAAGAGCAGATTTATGACAACGCCAAGACGTTTATTGACGCTATTCTGAAAGCCAAACCGCAGTCGCTCAAAGGAAACTACCTGAAGAAGATTTCCCTGAGTTCGACGATGGGTGTCGGCATCAAAGTAGATTCGTCCGCTTTGTAAGAAAGTTTTGGGAGGCGGACGTGTCCGCTTCCCGCTCTTCAGAAGTTTCGTGCTTCTGAAAACTGTCCAAGACCGCAGGTGGTCGAAAATGCCGGAACCGGCGTTTGACAACTTTAAATATCCTGCGCAGACGGGAGTTGAAAAATATTTATCTTTTTTTCTCCTGGACAGATTAGGTCCCGCGGCAAAGGTCAGCAGACCGGCGTTGCGGATGTGTGAAATGACATTGTTTTGTTTGAAATGATGTTTTGTTTGGAGACAATAAGTGAACCGCGAAGAAAAGACACAGTTGCTCGGTGAACTGAATGAACTGTTTAACAGCTCCGAAATCATTGTAGTTTCGCACTACAAAGGTTTAACCGTTAAGGAAGTTTCGGAACTGCGCGACAAGATCAGAAAAGCAGGCGCCGGGTTCAGAGTTACTAAAAACCGGATTACTCGTCTTGCTCTTAAAGGTACCAAGTTTGAAGGACTGACCGACTTGTTTACCGGTCCGACGGCCATTGCTTTCGCCAATGACCCGGTTTCGGCCTGCAAAGCCTGCGTTCAGTTTGCCAAAGACAATGAAAAGCTGATTGTTGTCGGTGGTGCCATGGGAACCGGTGTTCTTTCGGTTGCCGAAATCAATAAACTGGCAACGATTCCGTCTATGGACGAACTCAGAGCCAAGATTATCGGTCTGTTGCAGGCTCCGGGTGCCCAGTTGGCACGCGTTACCAGAGCTTACAGCGAGAAAGAAGCCGCTTAGTATTATTGTTTACGCCAGTTCTGCCTGCGGGTTTTTCATCTATGTACCCGTTTGTTCGGGGGAGGTAAAATCCACTTTGCATAATTTGGTTTGAAAGCGATAATGCTGAAAGCACAAGACAAAAGTTTTTAAGTAATTTAGTTGATTTAATTAAAATTTTATTGGAGAAAAAAAATGGCCGATTTAGCCAAATTAGTTGATGAATTGTCAGCCCTGACTGTTATGGAAGCCGCTGACCTGTCCAAAATGCTGGAAGAAAAATGGGGCGTTTCCGCCGCCGCTGCCGTAGCCGTTGCTGCCGGCGGTGCCGCTGCTGCCGCTGAAGAAGAGAAGAGCGAATTTGACATCATTCTCGAAGCAGCCGGCGACAACAAGATTAACGTTATTAAGGAAATCCGCGCAATTACCAACCTGGGTCTGAAAGAAGCCAAGGATTTGGTTGACGGTGCTCCGAAGACCGTTAAGGAAGGCGCTCCGAAAGAAGAAGCTGAAGAAATCAAGAAGAAACTGGAAGCTGCCGGCGCCAAAGTTACTCTTAAGTAATTTTGATTTTTGCGAAGAGGGGGCGGCGAGAGCCGTTTCCTCTTTGTTAAAGTTTCGGCGGACGGAGATGTTTTCTGAACGCTGAAGTTCCCCGGCGGGGAGATGAATTATTACCGAAAAGTTCTAAGCTTTATTGTCATTTTGCGCAAGGGCAGAAGTTTGGGCGTATTATTGAACCGAGGTTCCTTTCAGGGAGCCTTTGACTCGTTTAAAAGAATCGTTTTATCCGATTGAAAATCGAAATGCTGCGGCGGGTCGAAATTATTTTGCAAATCTTTTCCGCGGGGGTGCAATGCCTTGTTGGTGCGGACTGATTTTTTGCTTTTTACGAAACGAATATTAAGTTATAACCTTCCGTAATCGGGATGCAGTATTTACTGATGGTATTGTTACGGAATTCAAACCTAGGGATGAAAGCACAATGAAAGAATCTTATACGAGCAAAAGACGTGTAAGAAGAAGCTTCGGCAAAATCGACGCCGTGTCGGATATGCCGAGTTTAATCGAAGTTCAGACCGGTTCTTATGCCAGCTTTATTGAGCAGGACAAAAATGCGGAACCCTGCGAGTTCGGTCTGGAAGAAGTATTCAAATCAATTTTTCCGATTAAAGATTTTTCAGGAAACGGCGAGTTGGAGTTTGTCAAATATGAACTTGAAGAGCCGAAGTACGATGTCGACGAATGTATCAAGCGTGATATGACCTATGCCGCACCGGTTAAGGCTACCCTGCGTCTGGTTGTCTGGGATACCGACGAGGCTACCGGTGCCAAGTCCATTCACGACATTAAGGAGCAGGACGTCTATATGGGCGACATTCCGCTGATGACGGACAAAGGTACGTTTATTTTCAACGGTACCGAGCGTGTCGTCGTTTCACAGATGCATCGTTCGCCGGGCGTCTTTTTTGACCATGACAAAGGCAAAACCGTCGCTTCCGGAAAATATCTGTTTGCCGCCCGCGTTATTCCTTACCGCGGTTCCTGGCTGGATTTTGAATTTGACGCCAAAGATTTGGTTTATGCCCGTATCGACCGCCGCCGCAAGCTGCCGGTAACCTCCATTTTGTATTCTCTGTATTCCAAGGAGACGGAAGAGAAGATTAAACAGCTGGCCAAAGACGGTAAGAAAATCGACCGCTCCGAAGTCAAAGGCATGGACAAAGAGGAAATTCTCAATTACTTCTATGACGCCGACACCTATGTTGCCGACAAAAAGAACTGGAAGGCCAAGTTTGTTCCTGAGCGCATGAAGGGTGTCAAGTTTGACTTTGATCTGGTTAATGCCAAAACCGGCGACGTGGTTCTGGAAAGGGGCAAAAAGCTGACGCCGCGTTCGGCTCAGAAGCTGGCTGACGAAGGGCTGGAATTTTACAGCGTTTCCAAGGAGCAGATGTATGGCAAGTTTTTGGCCAACAACGTGGTTGACGGCAAAACCGGCGAAGTTGTCGCCGAAGCCGGCGCCGAACTGAACGAGGAGCTGCTTGACAAGATTGCCAAAGCCAAGATCGGCGAAATCAGAACCCTGTTTATCGACGGCGTTAACGTCGGTCCGTATATCAGAAACACGCTGGAAGCCGACAAGAACAACTGCCGCGAAGAGGCTTTGCTTGACATCTATCGCGTTATGCGCCCGGGTGAACCGCCTACCTATGAAACCGCCGATCAGTTGTTTAAAGGCCTGTTCTTTGATATTGAGCGCTATGACCTGTCTTCGGTCGGCCGCGTAAAGATGAACGTTGCGCTGGACATCTCTTTTGATGACGCGCCGGATACTTATCGGACGCTGCGCAAAGACGATATTCTGCGTATTGTCAAACGTCTGGTCGAGTTGCGCGACGGCAAAGGCGAAGTTGACGATATTGACCATCTCGGCAACCGCCGCGTCCGTTCGGTCGGCGAACTGATGGAAAACCAGTACCGCATGGGCTTGCTGCGCATGGAAAGAGCCATTCGCGAAAGAATGAGCTCGGAAGTTCTGAACAATGTCAAACCGCAGGATTTGGTCAACGCCAAACCGATTGCTTCGGTTATCCGCGAGTTCTTCGGCTCTTCGCAGTTGTCGCAGTTTATGGATCAGAACAATCCGCTGTCGGAAATTACCCACAAACGCCGCCTGTCGGCTTTGGGCCCCGGCGGTCTGTCCCGCGAGCGTGCCGGTTTTGAAGTCCGCGACGTACATCCGACCCACTACGGACGCATCTGCCCGATTGAAACGCCGGAAGGTCCGAACATCGGTCTGATTAACTCGCTGTCGACTTATGCCCGCATCAACAAATACGGCTTTATTGAGTGTCCGTACCGCAAAGTTGTCAACGGCGTGGTTACCAAAGAAGTCGTTTACCTTTCCGCCAATGAGGAAGGCAAGTTCAAAATTGCGGAAGCGAACGCCAAGGTCAAGGAAGACGGTCATTTCGAAAACGATTTGATTGCCTGCCGCAAAGCCGGCGAGTTTGAATTTGCCCATCCGGAAGAGATCGACTTCATCGACGTTTCGCCGCAACAGCTGGTTTCGGTTGCGACCGCTTTGATTCCGTTCCTGGAAAACGACGACGCGAACCGCGCGCTGATGGGTTCGAACATGCAGCGTCAGGGCGTGCCTCTGCTGCGTTCGGAAGCCCCGCTGGTCGGTACCGGTATGGAAGCTGCCGTCGCCAAGGATTCTGGCGCGACCGTGGTTGCCAAGTATGACGGTATTGTTGACGCGGTTGACGCCAACCGTATTGTGGTTCGTTCCAAGGAAGGCAACGGCGCCGATATGGGCGTTGAAATTTACAAGCTGCAGAAATTCCGCCGCTCGAACCAGAACACCTGCATTAACCAGGTGCCGCTGGTTAAGGTCGGCGACGAAGTCAAGGCCGGCGACATTATGGCCGACGGTCCGTGTACCGACATGGGCGAACTGGCTCTGGGCAAGAACGTTCTGGTTGCTTTTATGCCGTGGAACGGTCTGAACTACGAGGATGCCATTCTGCTGTCCGAACGCGTTTCCCGCGACGACGTCTTCACTTCTCTGCATATTGAAGAATTTGAAGTGATGGCCCGCGACACCAAACTCGGTCAGGAAGAGATTACCCGCGACATTCCGAACGTCGGTGAAGAAGCTCTGCGTAATCTGGACGAGGCCGGCATCGTTTACATCGGCGCCGAAGTCAAGGCCGGCGACATTCTGGTCGGCAAGGTTACGCCGAAGGGCGAATCGCCGGTAACGCCGGAAGAAAAACTGCTGCGCGCCATCTTTGGCGAAAAGGCGTCCGACGTCCGCGACACGTCGCTGCGCGTTCAGCCGGGTATCGAAGGCATTGTCGTTGACGTACATGTTTTCTCCCGTCGCGGCGTTGAGAAGGATGAACGTGCCCTGTCCATTGAGCAGGAAGAGATTTCTCATCTGGCCAAAGACCGTGATGACGAAATCGCGATTATCCGCAGGAACTTTGACGCACGTTTGAAAGAAATGCTGTTGGGGCAGGTTGTGGTTGACGCTCCGAAAGGCATTGCCAAGAACTCGACGATTACCGAAGAAGTTCTGGCTTCGCAGCCCTCTTCGCAATGGCGCAAGATTGTCGTCAAAGATGAAGACGTTATGGCCAAAATCGAAGAGTTCGGCGCTGCATTTGACGCCCGTCTGGAAAGAATCCAGAAACACTTTGACAACAAGGTCGAGAAAGTACAGCGCGGCGACGATCTGCTGCCCGGCGTTCTGAAAATGGTTAAAGTCTTCATTGCGACAAAGCGTAAGATTCAAACCGGTGACAAAATTGCCGGACGCCACGGAAACAAGGGTACGATTTCCCGGGTTCTGCCGTTGCAGGACATGCCGTATATGGAAGACGGCACGCCGGTTGACATCGTGCTGAATCCGCTGGGCGTTCCGTCACGTATGAACGTCGGACAAATTCTGGAAACCCACTTGGGCTGGGCGGCACGCGAACTCGGCGAACAGCTGAACGAAATGTGCGAACAGTACAAGCGCGGCGAAAAGACCATGGACGAACTCAACGAAGAACTGAGAAAAATCTATGGCGACAAACAGTATAAGAACGATATTGTTCCGTTAAGCGAACCCGAAAAGCTGGAAATGATTTCCAACCTGAAACGCGGCGTTCCGATGGCAACACCGGTATTTGACGGTGCCACCGGCGACGACATCAACAGCATGCTGTCGATGGCCGGTCTGCCGACGTCGGGTCAGATTGACCTGTATGACGGACGTACCGGCGAGAAGTTTGACCGTAAAGTTACCGTCGGTATCATTTACATGATCAAACTGCACCATATCGTCGATGAAAAGATGCACGCCCGTTCCGTCGGTCCGTACTCTCTGGTTACCCAGCAGCCGCTGGGCGGTAAAGCTCAGTTCGGCGGTCAGCGTTTCGGCGAAATGGAAGTCTGGGCTCTGCAGGCATACGGCGCCGCCTATACGCTGCAGGAAATGCTTACCGTCAAGTCCGACGACGTTAATGGCCGTACCAAAGTTTATGAGGCTATTGTCCGCGGCGATGACGGCTTTGAAGCCGGCATTCCGGAATCTTTCAACGTTCTGGTCAAGGAAATCAAGTCCCTGTGTCTGAACGTCGAATTGCTGAACGAAGAAGTTTAAGGTAAAGGAGTTTAGTTTACATGAATGATATTATGAAATTTTTTGGTCAGCAGGTCGCCGGAGATTCTTTTGACCAAATTAAAATCTCAATCGCCTCTCCTGAACAGATTCGTTCATGGTCCTACGGTGAAGTCAAAAAGCCGGAAACCATCAACTATCGTACGTTCAAGCCGGAGAGAGACGGTTTGTTCTGTGCCCGCATTTTCGGTCCGGTTAAGGACTATGAGTGCCTGTGCGGAAAATACAAGAGAATGAAATATCGCGGCGTCGTCTGCGAAAAGTGCGGCGTTGAAGTCACGCTTTCCAAGGTTCGCCGCGAAAGAATGGGACATATTGAGCTGGCCGCGCCGGTTGCTCATATTTGGTTCCTGAAATCGCTGCCGAGCCGGATTTCGATTTTGACCGATATTCCGATGAAGGCGCTGGAACGCGTTCTGTATTTCGAGAGCTACATCGTTATTGAACCGGGTTTGACACCGCTGGGCGTTAATGAACTGCTGACAGAAGAACAGTATCAGGAAGCCATTGACGAGTATGGCGAAGATTCATTCCGTGCCGGCATCGGTGCCGAGGCTTTGAAGGAAATTCTGGCCTCCATCGATTTGGAAGCGGAAAGAGACGCCATTCGCGAAGAGCTGAAAGACAACGCTTCGGAAGCCAAACGCAAGAAGCTGATCAAACGTTTGAAGATTATTGAGAATTTCATCGATTCCAATACAAAACCGGAGTGGATGATTCTTGATGTTCTGCCGGTTATTCCGCCGGAACTGCGTCCGCTGGTTCCTCTGGACGGCGGCCGCTTCGCGACTTCCGATCTGAACGACTTGTACCGCCGCGTCATCAATCGCAACAACCGTCTGAAAAGACTGCTGGAACTGCATGCGCCGGATATTATCATCCGCAACGAAAAACGCATGTTGCAGGAATCGGTTGACGCCTTGTTTGACAACGGCCGCCGTGCCCGCGCGATTACCGGCACCAACAAGCGTCCGCTGAAATCGCTGTCCGATATGCTGAAAGGCAAACAGGGTCGTTTCCGTCAGAACCTGCTGGGTAAGCGCGTTGACTATTCCGGCCGTTCGGTTATTACGGTCGGTCCGGAACTCAAGCTGCATCAGTGCGGTTTGCCGAAGAAGATGGCTCTGGAGTTGTTCAAGCCCTTCGTTTATGCCAAACTGGAGCTTTACGGCCACGCGACGACGATTAAGGCGGCCAAGAGAATGGTCGAAAAAGAGCGTCCGGAAGTCTGGGATATTCTGGAAGAGGTTATTCGCGAGCATCCGGTTCTCTTAAACCGTGCGCCGACGTTGCACCGTCTGGGTATTCAGGCATTTGAGCCGGTACTGGTCGAAGGCAAGGCCATTCATCTGCATCCGTTGGTTTGTACGGCGTTCAACGCTGACTTCGACGGCGACCAAATGGCCGTCCATGTTCCTTTGTCTGTTGAAGCGCAGCTGGAAGCCCGCGTACTGATGATGTCGACCAACAACATTCTGTCGCCGGCTTCGGGTAAGCCGATTATCGTTCCGACTCAAGACATGGTTCTGGGTATCTATTACCTGACCTATGACGCCGACGGTCTGAAGGGCGAAGGTTCTGTCTTTGCCGATACGAATGAGGTTGAGATGGCTCTGGACGCCAAGGTTGTTGACCTGCATGCCAAAATCAAATGCCGTATGGAATATATGGCCGATGACGGCGAATTGAAGTACGGTCTGGTCGAGACAACTCCGGGACGTATTCTGGTTTCGCAGATTCTGCCGAAGCATAAGGACGTTCCGTTCTCGCTGGTCAACCGTCTGGTCAAGAAGAAGGAAATTGCCGAGATTATTGATATCGTTTACCGCCATTGCGGCCAGAAAGAAACGGTTCTGTTTGTCGACAAGATTATGACGCTCGGCTTTACCAACGCCTGCAAGGCAGGTATTTCTTTCGGCAAGGATGACCTTATCGTTCCTGACGCCAAGAAGACCCTGATTGCCGAAACCGAAGCTCAGGTCAAGGAATTTGAGCAACAGTATCAGAACGGTCTGATTACCAAAGGCGAGAAATACAACAAGGTGGTCGATATCTGGGCTGCCTGCACCGATAAAATTGCCGACGAAATGATGAAAAACATTTCGAAGACTGAAAACGGCTACATCAACTCCGTCTATATGATGGCTCACTCCGGCGCCCGCGGTTCCGCCGCCCAAATGCGCCAGCTGGCCGGTATGCGCGGTTTGATGGCCAAACCGAGCGGCGAAATTATCGAACAGCCGATTATCTCGAACTTTAAAGAGGGTCTGACCGTGCTTGAGTACTTTAACTCGACTCACGGTGCCCGTAAAGGTCTGGCGGATACGGCTCTGAAAACCGCAAACTCCGGTTACCTGACCCGTCGTCTGGTTGACGTTGCTCAGGATGTGGTCATTACCGAAACCAACTGCGGTACCGAACGCGGCATTATTGTCCGTCCGGTCGTCGACGGCGGTAACGTCATTGTTTCCATCGGCGAGCGTATTTTGGGCCGTACCATTCAGGAAGACATCCTGCATCCGGAAACCGGCGAGGTTCTGGTTCAGAAAGGCAAACTGATTGACGAAAACGATGTCGAAGTTGTCGAGAAGGCCGGCGTTGAACAGGTCAAAATCCGTTCGGTTCTGACCTGCGAAACCAAGAATGGCGTCTGCGCTGCCTGCTATGGCCGTGATTTGGCCCGCGGTACGCCGGTTAACATCGGCGAAGCGGTCGGCGTCATTGCCGCGCAGTCCATTGGTGAACCGGGTACGCAGCTGACGATGCGAACCTTCCACATCGGCGGTGCCGCTTCCAAGTCTGCCGAGCAGGCTTCGGTTGAGGTCCCGTTTGCAGGTGTACTGAAGCTCGAAAACAATCACTCTGTCATCAATCAGGACGGCCATGCGATTGTTCTGTCGCGCAACTGCGAAATCGTTATTGAGGACGCCAACGGCCGTGAAAAGTCCCGCCACCATGTTCCTTACGGCACCAAGATTTTGACTGCCGAAGGTTCCAAGGTTAAGAAGGGGCAGAAAGTGGCCGAGTGGGATCCGTTTACCATTCCGGTTATTACCGAAAAAGAAGGTAAAGTCGAGCTGGTTGACCTGATTAACAACGTTTCGGTTAAGGAAAGCGTTGACGAAACGACCGGTATCGTTTCCAAAGTGGTTATCGACTGGCGTTCGGGTTCGAACAGCGCCGGCCTGAAACCGAGCATTGTTCTGAAAGATGCCAAAGGCAAATCGGTTACGTTCGACAACGGCAAGGAAGTCCGCTACTATCTGTCGGTTGACGCCATTCTGACGGTAGACAACGGTGCCGAGGTTAAAGTCGGTGACGTTATCGCCCGTATTCCGAGAGAAAGCTCCAAGACGAAGGATATTACCGGCGGTCTGCCGCGCGTTGCCGAGCTGTTTGAAGCCCGTCGTCCGAAAGATCAGGCGATTATTTCCGACATTGACGGTATGGTCGAGTTCGGTAAGGATTATAAGGCCAAGCAGCGGATTACCGTTGTGCCGAAGAAAGGCGAGCCGATTGAATATCTGATTCCGAAGGGACGCCATCTGGTTGTTCAGGACGGAGACATTGTCAAAAAAGGCGATTTGCTGGTTGAAGGCACGCCGGCGCCGCATGACATTCTGCGTGTTCTGGGCGTTGAGAAGCTGGCTGAATATCTGGTTAAGGAAGTTCAGGACGTTTACCGTCTGCAAGGCGTTAAGATTAACGACAAGCATATTGAGGTTATCGTTTCGCAGATGCTGAGAAAAGTTGAAGTTACCGTTCCGGGCGATACAACGTTCCTCATCGGCGAACAGGTTGACCGTGATGTGTTTGAAGCGGAAAACGCCAAGGTTATTGCCGAGAACGGGACGCCGGCTCAGGCCGACCCGATCCTGCTCGGTATTACCAAGGCTTCGCTGCAGACCAAGTCGTTTATCTCTGCCGCATCCTTCCAGGAAACGACCCGCGTTCTGACCGAAGCGGCGGTTGCCGGCAAGGTCGACAAGCTGGTCGGACTGAAAGAGAACGTTATTGTCGGCCGTTTGATTCCGGCCGGTACCGGTACCGTTCTGCGGGCTCTCAAGAAGGTTGCCGCCCAGAATGACAAGGAAATTCTGGCTTTGAAAGAAGAAGCGGCTCAGGCTCAGCTTGAACAGCATGCCAATCATGAGAATGCTGCTCCGGCGGCAGAGGAAACACCTGCCGAATAAGCAGTTGTGCCAACCCGCAAAAGGCTGAAGAGAATTTCTCTTCAGCCTTTTTGTATGTGCGGCATATTTGAAATTGACTTTTTTGATATTTTTGTCTAAAATAAGATCTGGAAAATGATTAATATGTCAAAGAATTAGTTTGTTTAACTTAAATATTGTCACAATGGAAAAGTTTATTATTGAGAATCTGGGTTTGCTTATCGCAGTTTTTTTCTTAATCGGCCTTGTCCTGATTCAGCGCTGGAAAATCAAGTACTTGGAAAGACTTGTTGTCAACAGCGACGATTTGAAGTCAAGAGCGGAGTTTGAAACGAAAGAATCGCAGGCCGGCGCCTATTTTCAGGAAAAGGTTATCGGCGAGCTTTTGAAGGAATTTTCCGATGAAGAGCTTATGGCGATTGAGGACAGAATGGCCCGCCACATTCGCAGAATTTCGAATATGGAGATTCAGGACGGCGACATGCTGAAGGAACTTGACGTATACCGTCTTTGCCGACGGTATGTTGCTTTTGAGAACAGAAACCGCAGGAAGAATGCTGAAACTTCTGCAGTATGAACAGCGGGGAATATATTGCCGTTGTGCTTGTACTGTGCGGTATTGTCGTTTTTGTTCTGGCGGATAAACTGATTGCGGTTCGGCGGACGGTCGGGCGCCAGGAAGTCATTATCAATCATCAGATTGCCGACATGAAACGTATGATTGCCGAGCTGGAGAGTTGGGAAAAGTGCCTGCATTTGATTTTTGAGGATAAGCCGGAGGAAGTTCTCTTGCTCTTTGACGAAAAGATTTTGCGTGCAGAAAGCGAAAGACGGCATTGGGAAGTTCGGCGGCTTAAAAAACTGAAAAGAAAGTTTGTTGAAAAACTGCAAAGCTGACTTTTTTTGACAGAAAGCGCTTAAGATTGTTCTTAAGCGTTTTTTGTTGATTTTCGTCAGAAAAAGTGTATAAGGAAAACCGAATTTTTTTTATTATTCTTCACAATTAGTGTGAAATTTTTTTGAGATAATCGAAAAATCATATAAAACCACTTAATTTTGTGCTTATGAAGACCAAAAAGTATCTGGAGAGACTGCTGAAAAATGAAGCGGTTCTCAGCGGAAATGTGGCTCAGTCTGCTTATCGCAGGGTTGATTTTGATGTTGATGCGGCGGTTGAATTTGCCAATGCGGCGGCCCTCAACATGCTTATCAAACTCAGCAAACTGGCAAAACTCTTTGAGGCTCATTATGCCGAAACGGTTTCCCAAAAGAAAACGGGGCTGATCCAGCTGTTTCGCCGCGGATGGTTGGACAGGGAACGCCGGTTTTGGGAAATTTTCGGTACGGAGGTTGCAAAAATCAGAACCAGACGGATGTTGGAGGCAATGACCAGAGACGGCAAACTGCATGTGCGCCGCAATAATCTGGATTTTAACGCCGAAGCTGCCAAGGCTTATTATCTGTCATTGGATGAGGAAAAGAGACTCTTGCTGCTCGGCAACGTCGGCAGAAAAGCTGATAATTCGTTCCGGCTTTTTCAGGAAAATCTGGAAAAAGAGGAAATCAGCTCCGGCGATATCGAGAACTACAAAAACAGCGCCCTTTTCTGGGGTGAGGTTTGGGATTTTTTAAGCAGCATCAAGATTGCTGCCTGACATTTTAACGTGTTAAGCTATGTTAGCAGGATTGATTATTTTTGTGCTGGTTTTTATCTTTTGGGGAGTGCGTATGGTTCACGACAGCCCTCCCGTCAAAAACCGTTGGAAAGAGTGAAAAAAAGCGTTCTTGTTCCCGAGGAATAAGAACGTTTTTTTGTGTGTGAATGTTTTTTTTCTTTTGTGCTGGCACGGGAATGTCGTAAAGTGTATTCAGTAGGTTAACAAAGGAGAAAACTGATGAAAAAACTGATATTGTCCGCAGTTGCCGTCTGCTTTCTGGCGGCCTGCGCAACGGATCCGTATACAGGAGAGAGCAAGGTTTCCAAGACAGCCTGGGGCACCGGTATCGGCACTCTGGCCGGCGCCGGCATCGGCGCATTGGTCGGCGGCGAAAAGGGTGCGTTGGTTGGTGCCGGTATCGGCGCGGTCGGCGGCGCGAGTGTCGGCGGCTATATGGATATTCAGGCGCGCAGGCTGCGTGAAGAATTGGTCGGAACCGGCGTGCAGGTGCAAAAAGTCGGCGACAACGTTCGCCTGATTATGCCGAGCAACATTACTTTTGATACGGATTCCGCCGTATTCAAGCCGGTGTTTAACAATATTCTGACTTCGGTTGCCAAAGTTATTAACGAGTTTGACAAGACGAAGGTTCAGGTTGCCGGTTATACGGACAGCACGGGCAGCGCCGCCTATAACAATACGCTGTCACTGCAGCGCGCTCAGGCGGTGGCCAATTATCTGAAACTGCGTGACGTCAGCGCTTCGCGTCTGATGGTATATGGCTACGGTTCCAGTAATCCGATTGCCAGCAATGCAACGGCAGCCGGCCGCGAGCAAAACCGGCGCGTTGAGATAACGCTGATTAATGCCCGGTAAAAGGCAGACAGTCGTTTGGATACAGACATAAAAAAGCGGAAATATACATTTCCGCTTTTTTCAGGTTTATAACGTAATAATTTTCGGGATTATTTACGGCGCAGGAAGGACGGAATTTCCAAATTCAGTTTGTCTTCCTCGCGGTAATCGTCCTCAGCGAAAGACGGAGACACGGGCTCCTGAAATTTCTGTTCGTGTTCCTTTAGTTTCTTTCGGTTTCTTTTGGCGATGGAGAAACCCGTAACCCTTTCAATCAGGGTCGGGGTATATTCTTCTTCTTCGCTGCTGACAATCAGCTGCTCAGGCTCTTCGCTTTTGCGGGCGGAGAACGGAGCGGGATTGTGATTGGGGAATAATTCCGGCTCTTCTTCGACCGTGCGGAGCGAAGTTTTGGCCGTAAAGCTGTTTTCATTGGAGGACAGAATGCCTTCAAGCTGCGCTTCGGCATTGATGTCTTCGGTTTTGTTAATAATAGCTTTGAACAAGGAAGAGGCTTTGGGCATTTCGCTCATTACCGAAGAACGGTCCAACGAAGCGAAATCTTCGATTTTATCATCGGGAACGGCGTTCTGGATTGTTTCTTCCGCCGGCGCGGAAGCTTCCTGCTCAATGGAAATTATCTCGGCTTTCTCGATAACTTCGTTAACATCTTCAGCGACTTCCGTTTTAGTGGCTGAGAATTTTTCAAGATTGGAATCGAGCTCTTCGTTTGGGGTTATGACGGTTTCGCCGCCATAGCTTTCTTCAAGGTAGCCCGGTTTGATCAAAGGTTTGCTCTGAGCCTGGCGGGCGATGTTTTCGCCGATGCCGGTCGCAACGATGGAAACGCGGATTTTGCCGGCCAGAGATTCGTCAAAGCTGGAGCCGAAGATGATGTTGGCGTCTTCGTCAACTTCTTCCTTAATGCGGCTGGCCGCTTCGTCGATTTCAAAAAGGGTAATGTCCTGGCCGCCGGTAATGTTGATGAGGACGCCTTTGGCACCGTGCATGGAACAATCGTCGAGCAGAGGGTTGGACAGGGCCTGTTCGGCAGCCTTTACGGCTCGGTCTTCGCCTTCGGCTTCGCCGGTGCCCATGATGGCTTTGCCTTTGTCTTCCATAATGCTTTTGATGTCGGCAAAATCGAGGTTAATCAGGCCCGGCATCATCATCAGATCGGTAATGGAACGGACGCCGGCGTACAAAACATTGTCGGCCATGACGAAAGCGTCGGCAAGCGTGGTGTTTTTATCGGCAATACGGAACAGGTTCTGGTTAGGAATAATGATGATGCTGTCGACCTGTTTGGTAAACTCTTCGACGGCGGCTTCGGCAGTTTCGAAACGTTTGCGGCCTTCGAACTGGAAAGGTTTGGTAACGACGCCGACGGTCAGAATACCTTTGGATTTGGCCAGCTTGGCAACGACCGGCGCGGCACCCGAACCGGTACCGCCGCCCATGCCGGCGGTAATAAAGACCATATTGGCGCCTTCGAGTTCTTTTTCTATTTCTTCCTGGGCTTCTTCGGCGGCCAGCTTGCCGATTTCCGGACGGGCTCCGGCGCCGAGACCCTGCGTGGTTTCAAGGCCGAGCTGGATTTTGCGGCTGGCGGAGGAATGAGCGAGAGCCTGCGCGTCGGTATTGGCAACGATAAAGTCAACGCCTTCCAGATTCTGCGCAATCATATTATTGACGGCATTGCCGCCGCCGCCGCCGACACCGATGACGGAAATCCGCGGTTTCAGGTGCATAACAGTTTTTTCCGGTACGGCTAATTTGATTGACATCGTATTTCTTACTCCAAAATTTTACTGAACTTGAGTTCAGAATAAGGAAAAGAAATTAAGTTTTGGTTACTAAAAAAACAAATTGAAATAATTTTTAGAAATTTTGTTTCAGCCAGCCGAAAATACGGCTGAAAGCGCCGTTGCTGCTGACCGGCTTTTGCGCGGCGCGGGCAGGTTTCTTCTCTGTGTAGTTAAGCGCGAAAGAAAGCAGGCCGACGGCGGTGGAAAAGGCCGGATTGTAAAGAATGTCCGGAAGATTGGGAATATTTTTCGGACGACCGAGACGCACCTGTTTGTCAAGCACCATGGACGCAACTTCGCGAATACCGGAAAGCTGGCTGCCGCCGCCGGTTAAAACGACGCGGTGACTGGATATGTCACGCAGGCCGTGTTCGCCGAGTTTTTGGTTGACAAGTTCGAAAATTTCTTCAATCCGCGGTGTGATAATGCTGATGAGTTCCGATTTGGGAACCTGCTTGATGGAGCTGTCGTCTTCCTCGCCGACCGGATAGACGTTGATGGTTTCTTCCTTGTCGGCCTGGGTTAAGAAGGCACAGCCATGCAAGGTTTTCAGCCTTTCGGCATGCGTAAAGGAAGTGGTCAGTCCCCAGGCGATGTCGTTGGTAACGTTGTTGCCGCCGACGGCGATGGATGAGAAGTAAATCGGATGTCCGTGTTTGAAACTGGCAATGCTGGTGGTGCCGCCGCCGATATCGATGACGGTGGCGCCGATTTCCTTTTCGTCTTCGACCAGACAGGAAAGTCCTGAAGCATAGGCGGAAAAGGCTTTTTCGGCAGTTTCGAGATGAGCGTTTTCAATTACGGTGGAGAGGTTGCGGTATTGGATTTCGGGAACCAGACCGAGCAGTATGTCAACCGAAAGGCTTTCGCCGAAAATATTGCGCGGATCTTTGATTTCATCACCCATGTCGAGGCGGTAGCTGGTCGGCAGGCAGTGAATCAGTTCGTGTTCGTCGACATTGATTTTATTAATTCCCTTTTCGATGACTTTGGTAATGTCCGCTTCGGATACGGGACGGTTTTTGTTGATGGCAATGGTCGCGTCCTTGACGATGCTTTTGATTTTGTCGCCGGAGATGTTGACGATGATGCGGTCAATGCGTTCGTTGGCCATTTGTTCGGCGGTTTCGACTGCGTTGCAGACGGAAAGGGTAGCCTGATTGATGTCGGTAACGATGCCGTTTTTAATGCCTTTGGAAGCATTGTAACCGTAACCGACAACGTTAATCCGCTTGTCACGGCTGATTTTGGCGATAACGCAGCAGACTTTAGATGATCCGATATCTAAAGCGGCGATAGTCGTCAGCCGGTTGAACGAATGTGTCACGTTATGCTCCCCTTGGTTTGTCCGCGTTGTTTTCTTTCAGTTTTTTGCGTTCGTCATCGGTCATTTTGCCGAGTTTGACAATGACTTTATTTTTTAATCTTAAATCGATGAAAGTTAATTTACGTTTAAGAATACCCTGCGTCCGGTCTAATTTTACCAATTTTTTCCAAGCATGCCCGACGTTTTCTTCGGGAAGTTTGACAGTGACGCCGTTTTCAATGTCATCCAGAATCAGGTTCCACCGGCGTTTGGATATAAAGTTGGCGACTTTGACCCGCGGCCAGATGTCATTGTCTTTTTTGATGATTTCAAGCAATTCGTTGATATGCTCGGGAGCTTCTTCGCCGACAATCAGCAAGATCGGCCGGGATGGGCGGAACGGCGCGTTAATGACGTTTCCTTCGGTGTCTATGGGGTGAAATTTTTCGGATATCTGCCAGATGGAAGCGACTTTGCGTTCAACGAGGCTGATGTGCAGAATATTCGGAAAGTAGCTGCGGCGAATGTCGGCGCGGCGTACCCAGGGCAGGGTTTCGATTCTGTTTTTAAGTTCGTTTAAGTCCAGACTCAGAATATTGTCGCCGCGTTTGAGGCCAAGCACTTCCATGACGGCGCGGCGCGAGGTTTTCTTTCTTCCTTCAATCAGGATATCGTCCAGCGTAAAACCGAGTTTAGAGGTCAGAACGTAGAACTCTTCGGTAAGGCTGTCTATCTGTCTGCCGACCAGGTTGGTACGGACGGTAACGGTAAGAAAAGCGGTCAGAAAAACCAGAGCCAGTATGAGGGCATTGCCAAGCAGCCGAAAGGGCCATTCGCGCGGCAGAGAAACGCGGTTATCGGGCGGCAGAACCGGTTTCCTGGCTTCAGAACTGTTTTCGGCGTTGTCGGTCATTGTCACTTGTTGATTCCCAGACGTTTAATTTCCCATTCCAGCGTGACGGTGGTTTCTTCACGGACTTTTTTGATGATGGTTTCGCCGAGCGTTTCAATATCTGCGGCAGTGGCTTTGCCGGTATTAATCAAAAAATTGCAGTGGATGTCGGAAACTTTGGCGCCGCCAACCTGTAAACCGGCGCAGCCGGATTTCTTAATGAGTTCCCAAGCACGGAGACCTTCGGGGTTTTTGAATGTCGAACCGGCCGTTTTCTGGTTGTAAGGCTGATTTTTCATCCGGTAGGCTTTTTGTTCGTCAAGTTTTTTTCTGATATTTTCAGCGCTGTCCGGAGAAGTTCGGAACGTGATGCTGAGAATTATCCAGTCATCGGGAAAAAAACTGCTGCGGTAGGAGAGGAGCAGATCGCCGACGGGTACGGTTTTAATTTCGCCGACGCCGTCGATAATCTGCGCTTCGACGATAACGTCCCCGACCGAACAGCCAAAACAGCCGGCATTGGTTTTGACCGAGCCGCCGACAACGCCCGGAATCGAGCATAGGAATTCCAGGCCGCCGAACTGTTTGTCGAGCATGATTTTTTTCAGTTCGGCATTTTTAACGCCGGCGCCGCAGGTAACGGTATTTTCGCCGAAGGATATTTTGCGAAAGCCGGGGCTGTCGAGCCTGATGACAACACCGGGAACGCCGCCGTCCCTGACCAGCAGATTTGAACCGCCGCCGATGACGCAGACGGGAAGGTTGTAGGGCTTGTTTTTAAGAAAGTGGCTGAGGTCTTCGGCATCGGCCGGGGTGTAAAGGACTTCGGCCGGGCCGCCGACGCCGAACCAGGTGTATTTGGCAAGCCTGACGTTAGGGGTATATTTTCCACGGACTTTGGGGAGAAGGTTGAGCAGATTTTTCTTAAACAGTTTCAGGCCGAACATTGTTTTTCTCCTACGGACGGGAAAGGATTTCTTTTTCGACGGCGTCGGCAAAACGGACGGCGGCGTCGGTAATGCCGACAGATTTGGCGTTTTCGGACATTTGCGACAGTTTTTTGGGGGAAGACATCAGTTCTTTGAGAAGTTCTCCCAGTCTGGCCGGCGTAAAGTCTTTCTGTTTGAGAACAATACCGGCTTTGGCGTCGCCGATTTCCCGGGCGTTGGCGGTTTGATGATCGTCGGCTGCAATCGGCAGGGGTATCAGAATCGAAGGAATGCCGACCGCAGCAATTTCGGAGACGGAAGATGCGCCGGCACGGGAGATAATGAGGTGGGTACCGGCGTAAAGTTCCGGCATGTTGTTGAAAAAGTGCGATACGGTTACTTCTGCGCCGCAACCATCATAGGCGGCTTTGACGTTTTCGACGTCGGTTTCGCGGCATTGTTGGAAAATGCGGATTTTTTTCCGGCGCGCGGGCGATAGCTTTTTTATGACTTCGGGAACAACGTCGCCGAAGATTTTGGCGCCCTGCGAACCGCCGAGAACCATAATCTGAAATTTATCCTCTTTGCCGAGCGCGGGGAACGGAATTTCGCGGACTTCGGCAATGGTTTTGCGGATGGGCATTCCGGTCAGAATGGTTTTAATGCCGGCCGGCGCATATTTTACCTTTTTGAAACTCTGGGCGATGAGGGCGGCGTATTTGCTGAGAAAGCGATTGGTTCGGCTCATGACCGAATTTTGTTCATGAATGACCAGGTCGGTGCCGAGCAGAATGGCCGCCATGCAGCTCGGGAAAGAAGCGTAGCCGCCGAAGCCGATGACACAGGCGGGTTTCTTTTTGAAAATCAGGCGTCCGGCCTGCAGAATGCCGACGGCGGTTTTAATCAGGCTTTTGATTTTGAACAGGCGGGATTTGCCGACCAGAGCGCCGGCCAGAACCGCATGATTGGGAATTTCGCCGAGGCGGCCCTTATAATTGTCTTTGCCGCGGCTGTCGGTTATCAGCTCAACGCGGTAGCCGCGGCGCAACAGTTCGTCAGCCAGCGCTTCGGCCGGATAAACATGGCCGCCGGTGCCGCCGGCCGTGAGAATAATCAGGGGTTTCCGAGTTTTTTTGCCTTTTTTAGTCGCCGACATCTTTGTCCTCCGCATGAACGTTTTTACGAGTAATGGCCAGGAGCATGCCCATCCCCAGAGCCGTAGCCAGCAATGACGATCCGCCGTAAGATATGAAAGGCAGGGTCATGCCTTTGGTCGGCATCAGGTGCAGGGTAGACGCCATGTTGATAATTCCCTGCAGGCCGAAAGAGGCCGACAGCGCCGATGCCGAGAGAATGATGAACAGGTTGTTGTCCTTCATGGAGATCAGCATCGAACGAATTACAACCGCTGCATACAAGCCTACTATAATCAGGCATAAAAGCAAGCCAAATTCTTCGGCGGCGACGGCAAAAATAAAGTCGGTATGCGCGTCGGGAATATTCAGTTTGACAATGCCTTCGCCCGGACCGCGGCCGAAAATGCTGCCGCTCTGGAAAGCTTCCAGCGATTTGCGAACCTGATAGCTCAGATTATTTTCCGAATCCAGAAACTGCTGGACGCGGGTGTGAACGTGGTCAAAGGTAAAATAGGCGGTAACGAGCAGGCCGATACCGACGATGCCCAAAACGGTTACCAAAAGCAATGACAGCCCGGCCAGAAAAAACTGAAACAGCCAGATGACCGAAACGACAATCGACATGCCGACGTCGGGCTGAAGCAGTAGCAGTATCAGCGTGAAGGCAAACAGGCAGGTGGAGAGAATGTTGCCCGGAAAATCGCGATATTTCTGCTGGCCGTCAAACAGCCAGGCAGCGACAACGGCAAAACAGGGCTTGATGAATTCGGACGGCTGCAGCGAGAAGCCGAGGATGTGGATCCAGCGTGAGGCGCCTTTGGTTTCCTCGCCCCAGAAAAGCGTGGCAATCATCAGCAGAATGGTAACGGTATAGCCGAGGATAGCAACGCGCCTGATGGTTTTGAGATTTTGCATCGAAAGGAAAACCATCAGCATATAGGCGACAGGCAGGAAAAGCAGCTGTCTTTTGATGAAATGAAAGCTGCCGACGCCAATGCGGTTGGCTACGGCCGGACTGGCCGAGAAGTTCAAGAAAATGCCGATGAGGATGATGACGGTAACCAGAGTGAGCAGAACCTTGTCAACGGTCCACCACCAGTTGGCGATTATGCTCCGGCTGTTTCTCGAAAAGGAAATCACGCGCCGGCCCTCCTACAGAATGATGAGCGACGTAAGGCCGAGAACGCCGAGAATAAATGCGGCAATCCAGAAACGGGTAACAACGGTGGTTTCTTTCCAGCCGAGCTGTTCGAAGTGATGATGAACAGGCGCCATTTTGAAAAAACGCCGGCCGGTTTTTCTGAAGTAGGCCACCTGAATCATGACCGACAGGGCTTCGACGACGAAAACGCCGCCGACGACGGCCAGCAGAATTTCATGCCGGGTCATGACCGAAACGGTGCCGAGCAGCGCGCCCAGCGCCAGAGAACCGGTGTCGCCCATGAAGACCCTGGCCGGCGGCGCGTTAAACCACAGAAAACCGACGCAGCCGCCGACAACCGCGGCGCAGACAACAACGATTTCGGCCGAATGTGCAACCGGCGTCAGGCCGACGGCGGCGGACATTTCCGTACCGCAGGCATAAGCGATGACTGCAAAAACCAGAAAAGAGACAATCAGCAGGCCGGAAGCCAGGCCGTCAAGGCCGTCGCTCAGGTTAACGGCATTGGAGGCGCCGGCAATGACGACCATGGCAAAAGGAACGTAAAACCAGCCGAGATTCAGTGCCAGGCCGCGAAACCAGGGAAAGGTCAGCTCAAAGCGCCCGGTTTCGGGGGCGGACTGCGTAATGACCCAGACGGCGGCCAGCGCGGTGGTAAATTGGAGAAAAAGTTTCATTTTGGCGGTCATGGCGTTGGCGGTCTGTTTGGTAACTTTGACATAGTCGTCGGCAAAACCGGTCAAACCATAAACCAGCAGAACCAGAATGCTTATCCAAACGAAGGAATTGTGCAAATCGGCAAAAAGCAGCATGCCGGCAATGGCGGATCCCAGTATGAGCAGGCCTCCCATGGTTGGTGTGCCTTTTTTGGTCAGCAAGTGGCTCTGCGGTCCGTCTTCGCGGATAGGTTGTCCTTTAGCCTGATGACGGTGCAGAAAGCCAATCAGCTTTTCGCCGCAGGCAAGGCTCAGAAACAGAGCGGTAAAGAAAGCGAGAACGCTTCTGAGCGGCAGTGAATTGAAAAAGTCAGTCAATTGCATAAGCATAGCAGGTTCCTTTTGCTGGTAATCATGAAACCCATCATAAGTTTAATATCTAAAATATTCCTTAAAAAAACCGCGTTTTTGTATAAAAACCGCGGTTTAAAAAGACATCATGCAGCGAAAGGCGTGCCGCCCCTTTTTTTTGAGTTTGACGAGTTCGCCGGTGGTCAGATTGATGCCGATGGCAGCTTTTTTGTCGTCGGCATAATCGGAAGAAGTCATGTAAACGTCTTCTTTCAGCGCCCGGGCTTCTTTGACGAGTGCCAGACGGTCGTTAATGTGCAGAAAGGTGCGGGCGTTGATGCGGCGATTCTGCATTTTGTCAATCGGGAACATCTGTAAAAAATCGGGCATAAACCAGTCGCCGGCTTTGGTGCCGCGAGTCAGGTACAGACGGCAGTAGGTTTTGGCACGTTCCCAGTTTTTGGATCCCGGTTGTTCCAGCGCCACAATCAGGCCGCCGTTTCCGGCGTCGTTAACCTGCCAGACGATGCCGATTGGCAGCAGTCCGTCAACGGGGGTTGAGCTGAAACTTTTGTTGCTGTAGTAGATGTCGCCGATTTCGACGGCCTGAGCCGGAAAGGCAAGAGTCAGAACTGTAAGCAGCAAAGCCAGTTTTTTCATGGCTGTTCCTCAGCCGGAAGGACGGTACCGTTCGGTGCAATGCGGATTTGTCCCGAAGCGGAAGCATGGTTGAATATTTTGTGCAGGCTGCGTGAAACCCGTTCGGCAGAGGGAAGGCTGCGTCCCCAGTCCGGCGGCGTGTTTTCATGGGCGAAAATCAGCAGCCCGAGCGCGTCGTACAGGTTGGAAGAGCAGGATGCGGGCAGCTTTCCCGCCGCCTGACGGAAGTCGTCGGTGAACTTATCGGTGTGGTAGGAAAGATAATGGTTGAAATTGTACAGGCCGTCGCTCAGTCCGTTTCCGAAAGCGCAGGTAAAGTGAAGCCGCCGGAATTTGCCTGCCAAAGGAATCGCTTTTTCGGCAGCCGGCGTCCACAATGTGATTACGGCCGCGGCGTTTTGTTTTTCCAACAGAGTAAGAAGATTTTTTTGCGCCTGTTCCGCTTTGCCCGAATCGTCCAAATAGAATATTCGGTATCTGTAGCGGTTTTGCCTGCTGTTCCATTCTTTCAGCGCCAGATTAAGCGCGTCCTGCGCAGCCAGTCCGGTTTCGGCGTTTGTGCCGCTGAGCGGCAGCGTTGCGCCGATGGTAACGACGGCCTCTTTCTGCGGCCGGGCTTGATACAGAAACAGCTGCCAGCCGCCCCAGAAGACGGCGATAAGAAGGATAAAAGAGATCAGGCGGCGCATGGTTTTAACTGTCCAGATAAAGAGTGCTTTTTTTGTAGTTTTCAATCGCATGACGCAGCAAAACGCCGATGACGGCAGCCAGCGGCACGGCAATCATTAAGCCCAGAAAACCCAGCAGAACACCGCCGGCCAGCAAGGCAAACATAACCCAGACCGGGTGCAGGCCGACGTTTTCGCCAACCAGCTTCGGGGTAAGGAAGTTGCCTTCCAGAAACTGGCCGGTCACAAAAACCAAAACCACCTGCAGGATTGGCATCAGCGAATCGAACTGAGCAAAGGCAATGCCGATACTGAGAAGGAAACCGACGATGCTGCCGACATAGGGAATGAAAGAAATCAGACCGGCGATGAAACCGACCAGCAGACCGAGGTCAAGTCCGACGAGGTACAAACCGAGCGAGTAGTAGGTGCCCAGAATGACACAGACGCTGAGCTGTCCGCGAATGAAACCCGCCAACGTGCGGTCTATCTGGCGCGCCTGTTCGCGAATCGAGGCCTTGGACCTGCGAGGCAACAAACTGTCGACTTTGGCGATGAACATGTCCCAGTCGCGCAGCATATAAAATGCGACGACCGGCGTAATCAACAGCAGCGAAATCAGGTTAAAAATGGCAAAGCCGCTGGTTATGATGCCGCGCAGAACGCCGCCGGCAAGTTTGAGCGTATTAGCCAGATTGTTGCGCATGTATTCGCGGATTTTTTCCGGTTCCATGTTCGGGAAGCTTTCATGCAGCCGGTTGATGAACGGTTCGATTTTGCGCAGGAACGAACCGATGTATTGCGGCACGACATTGATAAAACGGCCCAGCTGTTCGTCGATGACGCCGATGAGCAGCGCCATTGCAGGCAGAACGATTATGGCGACCAGAAACAGTACCAGAAAGGTGGCAAGCGTGCGGTTCATACCCCATCTTTCGAAACGGGAGGCAAAGGGGTCAAGCAGGTAGCCAATGACAATGCCGGCGACGAAGGGCAGCAGCACCGAACGCAGCGCGTAAACGGCGGTGCAGAACAGGACAAACAAAGTCAGCCAGAACATCCAGTTGCGGTTGTTTTTGCGGGTAATCGGCATGGTCGTTCCCTTTCTCAGATTTTTTCGATGATGTAAAAATCGCCGGCGCTTTTCAGATTGTAGTATTTGCTGCGCAAAGCTTCCAGCAGCTTATCGAAACCGCCGATGTAGGTAATTTTGAACTGTACTTTTCCCGAACCGACGGCTGCGGTGGAAATGCCGTTGACATAGCCGATTTCCTTCAGCTGTTTTTCGAGTATCAGCCAGTCGCGCAGATAGGCATAGGAATACAGTACGGTAATTTCAGATTTGTTCTGGCGGTCGACGACGTTTTGTTTTTTTATCTGATTGTAAATGTGGTCGCTAATCTGGTTGATGGCATCGATGAACAGTTGCGGCGAACGGTCGCCCGGAACGGAAACGCTTTCTTCCCGGCCGTCGCGGTATGAATAGAGCGTGACGTTCAGTCCTTCGATACCGTTATATACGGCGTCGGCGACATAGATGTCTTTGGTGTTGTTGATAAAAGCTATCTTGTCGAGAGCCATGCCGTCCATGCGGAGCGCCTTTTCGGCGTCAAGGGCGGCATAATTTGAGCCGTTGGCGGGAATGCTGAAAAACCTGGCCGATCCGATGGCGCGGGGATTCTGTTCCCAGGCCTTGCGCCAGAGGTTGTCTGCTTCCCAGAGCATGGGCGCGTCGGTTTTGAACTCCCTAAAAGTCGGGATAATCAGAACGTTGGCGACGGAGCCGATGACAAAAGGGATGTCGTTTTCCTGCATGTAGGTCTTGAGAATATGTTCGTTGACGGCAACGTTAAGCGTGGCAATATAGCGGACGTTGGAGGCTTTTTCGGAAATAATCGAAACTTCTTTGATGAAGTTCAGAATCTGTGCGTCGTTAAGCTCGTTAAGTCGGCGGACGCCGTCAGCCGTGGTAACGCGCTTGGCAACGGCGGTGTACGCCTGCCGGTTGGCTTCGGTCATGGCTTTTTCCCTGGCGACGGAAGCGTTTTCGGCAGTAACGTCAACGGTAATTTCGGCATTATAGGTCATGTCGCCGGCACCGGCGGCAGAGGCCGAAAACAGGCAAAAAAAAGCGATAAGGACAGCTCTGATGCGGAACACGGCGGAACTCCCTAACCGACGATTTCGATATGGGAGAAGAAAAATTCGATTTCGCGTTTGGCGCTTTCTTCCGAATCCGAGCCGTGGACGGTGTTTTTGTCAATGGAAAGGGCAAAAGTTTTGCGAATCGTTCCCTCTTCGGCGACGGCGGGGTTAGTGGCACCCATAATTTTGCGATAAAGGGCAATGGCGTTGTCCGCTTCGAGAATCTGGACGACGACCGGGGCGGAAGTCATCTGTTCGATCATGCTGGTAAAGAACGCCTTGTCCTTGTGTTCGGCGTAAAATTCCTCGGCCTGTTCCGGTGTAAGCAAAATCCGTTTTTGGGCGATAATATGCAGCCCGGCTTCTTCAATCATGGCGTTGACCTTGCCGGTAATGTTGCGCGAGGTTGCGTCCGGTTTGATTATCGAGAGGGTTCTTTCCATCGTTTTTTCCTTTGAATGACGTCAATTATCATAAAATTTAAGCCGATAGTATAATATTTTGCCGCAAAAAGCAAAAGTTTTTATAGACTTTTGCGCTCAGGCGTTGTTTATTATGGATAATTCTTTTTAAACTTAATCATGAAGGGGTATCCCATGTTAGAAAGTGCTTATTTAAATAGTCTGATTGCGCGAGCAAAACAAGACGTTAAAACCATTGTTCTGCCCGAGGGCGAAGATGAGCGTATTTTGAAAGCCGCTCATCTGATTACGGCAGAAAAAGCCGCAAAGGTCATTATTCTCGGCGATGTCGAATCGGTAGAAAAACATTTTGCCGGACATAACTGGAGCTTGGAAGACATTGAACTTGTCGACCCTGCCAAATCGGCAAATCTTGAAAAATATACCAAGCTTCTCTATGAGCTGCGCAAGGAAAAGGGCATGACCGAAGAGGAAGCGGCCAAGACCGTTTTAAACCCCAATTATTTCGGAACGCTGATGATTAAGGCGGGCGATGCCGACGGCATGGTTTCCGGAGCCAACCATTCAACGGCCGATACGGTTCGTCCGGCACTGCAGATTATCAAATCAGCCAAAAAAGGCGCCAGCGTTTCGTCGCTGCTGATTCTGGTTCATAACGACAAGCCGTATATTCTTGCCGACTGCGCGATTATCATTGATCCGACGGACAAGGAAATGGCCGATACGGCACTCGAGGCCGCCAAAAATGCCATTAAGTTCGGCATGGAGCCGAAAGTCGCGATGCTGACCTTTTCGACCAAGGGATCCGGCAAAGGCGATCAGGTTGACAAGGTTCGCCGGGCGACGGAGATTGCTTTGGAGGCTTTGAAAAACGACCCCGATTATAATAGCCTGAACATTAAACTGGACGGCGAATTGCAGGCTGACGCCGCTCTTGACGCCGTTGTCGGCGCGAAGAAGGCGCCGGGCAGCGAAGTTGCCGGCAAAGCCAATGTTCTGGTCTTTCCCGATTTGGCCTCGGGCAATATCAGTTATAAAATGCTGCAACGCATTTGCGGCTGCGAAGCTTACGGTCCGATGCTGCAGGGTCTGAACGCGCCGGTCAACGACCTGTCCCGCGGCGCTTTGGTCGAAGATATTGTGGGTATGATTGCGATTACCTGCATTCAGGCTCAGAAATAAGTTTTTTGCGGCGTGTGCGGAGCAAAATCGCTCCGCACGTTTTTTTTTGAAAACGTATTTTATTTTAATAAGGACTTAGTGATGAAAAAAATACTCGTTTTGAACTCCGGTTCATCTACGCTGAAGTATCAGCTGTTTAACGTTGACGGCGAAAGCTATGAAGTTGTTGCCAAGGGCAATGCCGAGCGTATCGGCCGCGACGCTTCGTTTGTCGGCATCAAATATGCCAACGGCGACAAAAAGGAGGTCAAAGTAGATTTGCCCGATCATAAAACGGCGCTGAACGAAGTCATGAAACTGCTGACCGACGGCGTTATCGGAAATCTGAACGAGATTTCGGCCATCGGCCATCGTATTGTTCAGGGCGGTTCGATTTTCAAAGGTTCGGTCGTCGTTACCGAGAAAGTGATCGAAGACATCGAATCTCTTTCGACGCTGGCGCCGCTGCACAATCCGTCGGCAGCGTTGGTTATTCGTGCGGTCATGAAGGAATTGCCGTCGGTGCCGCAGGTTGTGGTTTTCGACACCGCGTTTCATCAGACGATGCCGGCCGAGGCCTATATCTACGCTTTGCCTGAAGAGCAGCGTACAACTTACAAAATCCGCCGTTACGGCGCACACGGCACGTCGCATAAGTTTGTGGCGCAGAAGGCGGCGGAAATCGTCGGGGAAAAATCGAAGATAATTACCTGCCACATCGGCAGCGGCGCTTCGATAACCGCGGTTAAGGACGGCAAGTGCATCGACACGTCGATGGGTATGACGCCGTTGGCCGGGATTGTGATGGATACCCGCTGCGGCGACATTGATCCTTATATCCCGCTGTATATTATGAAGACCCAGAAACTGACTCCGGACGAAGTCAACGAGATGCTGAACAAGCAGAGCGGCAAGTATGGTCTGACCGGCTACAGCGACTCCCGCGACTTTGAAGCCGCCTACAATCGCGGAGAGCCGAAAGTTTTGGAAGCCATGCAGGTTTATGTTTATAACATCGTCAAGTATATCGGCGCCTATATTGCGGCGCTGGGCGGCGTCGATGCAATTGTCTTTACGGCCGGCGTCGGTGAAAATTCGCCGATTGTGCGCAAGCTGGTTTTGGAACGTCTGGCTTATCTGGGCATAAAGGTTGATGAAGCCAAAAACAACGAGCGCGGCGATTTTGCCGAAATTACCGCGCCGGATTCAAAAGTCAGGGCTTTTGTCATTCCGACCAATGAGGAACTGGCGATAGCCCAGGATACAGTGAACTTGACTAATAACTGATTTTATGGCATAAGAACGTGGTGTCATTATGATGACGCCACGTTTTTTTTATTCCGACAACAAGTACAGGAAAGCATTTATGAAGAAGATACTCGTTCTGAACTCCGGTTCGACCACCGTTAAATATCAGCTGTTTAATATGGATGGAGAAAGTCATCAGGTTGTTGCCAAAGGAATGGCCGAACGTATCGGCATCAGCGGTTCACGCGTCAGCATGTCGGTTGACGAGAATGAAAAGCTGGTTAAGGACGTTGAGCTGCATAATCATATCGAGGCGATTAAAGAAGTTTTGAACATGTTGCTCGCCGGGCCGATTAAGAGCGTGGAAGAGATTGACGCCGTAGGACATCGGATGGGGCACGGCGGCGAGTATTTTGACAAGTCTGTGGTTATTGACGAAGATGTTCTGGCAAAGGCCCGTGAGGCCGGCGATTTGCTGCCTCTGCACGGCGCTGCGTTTTTGTACGGAATTGATGCCATTACCGAACTGCTGCCGAAAGTCAAACAAGTGGCGACTTTTGATTCTTCCTTTCATCAGAGTATGAAGAAAGAGGCTTTTTTGTATGCCATTCCGCTTGATCAATATGAAAAGCACAAAATCCGGCGTTACGGATTTCACGGAACCTCTCATAAGTATGTTGCCGAAGAGGCTGCCAAAATGCTTGGTTATAAGGGAAAATTCATCAGTTGCCATCTGGGAGGCGGCGCTTCGGTAACGGCGATTGAGAACGGCTGTTCGGTTGACACGTCAATGGGTTTTACGCCGATGGCCGGCATGATTATGGGTACCCGCTGCGGCGACATTGATCCGTATATTCCGTTGCATATCATGAAAACCCAGAATATGACCGCCGATGAGGTTAATGCCATGCTGAACAAGGAAAGCGGCTGGTATGGTCTGACCCGCGGTTATACAGATCTGCGTGACATTGAGGAGCAGTATCTGGAAGGAAATCAGGATGCGATTACGGCGGTTGACGTTTACGTGCATGCCCTCATCAAGTATATCGGTGCCTATCTGACCGTTTTGGGTGGTGTCGACGCTATAATCTTTACGGCGGGTATCGGTGAAAATTCTTCGTTTATTCGCAAGAAAGTCTGTGAGCGGCTTGGTTTTTTGGGAATTGAACTGAATGAAGAGGCCAATCATATTCGCGGCAGGGCTGCTGAAATTACCACGCCTTCTTCAAAAGTTAAGGTTTTGGTCATTCCGACCAATGAAGAGCTGCTGATTGCCAAGGACACTTACAGTCTGCTGGGCGACAATGTCGTTTCGATAGCTCGGGCTTCTTAACTTTCCCTCTTGGATTTTGGCAGAAAGCGCCTATTTCTTAAAGCGGAATTCTAATCAGCAGAGAGGTTGATATGAATGAGGCAATCAGAAATGCGGCGCTTTTTCTGTGGGCGTTTTGTGCCGTTAATTCAGAAGCGTATGCCGCTGAGCCGTCAACGATAATTTACGGCGCTTCGGAGACGGCTCCCGGCGTACATGACAGCGCAGTGGTCCGTTTTCGGGACGATGAAGGAAACATTATGGGGCAGCCGATAGATGTCGGCGGGTTTGAATCGGCGGCGGACAACGGACAGCCGCCGGCAGTTTCTCCTGTGGAAGCCGTTTCTGCAAGTGAGAAAAGACCGGCGGCGATATCGGAAGCGTTGCCGCAAAATCCGTCGATAAGTTCGGATGAAACGCCGCAAAAGGTTAATCGGCAAATTCAAAATACGCTTTACGAATCCGGCGGACGTATTTATGACGTCCAATCATATCCGGCGGAAGACATCGACAAAATAGAGGAGCCGAATATACAGCCGACGGTAACAACCTATCCCTCTTATTAAAAATCTCGTATAAGGGGCATCTAATAGGAAACGTCGGGGTAAAATTTTTAGTCACATACTATTATGACTCATTCTCCGAGGTTTTTGAAAAAAACCTTGTATGGCGGGGAATTAATACCGAATTAGCGGAATTTGCGTTTTTCTATAGCCGTTCAAAATCCAGAAAGACCGGGCGGCGGCCTTCGCGGATGGCTTTGCGCTGATATTTGGTTTCAACCCAGTCGGCCGGTTCGTGTTTCCAGTCGTTGCCACAGGTTGCCGTCCAACGGAAATCCGGGTTTTCGTGCAGCTGCCGCAAGGTCCAGCCTTTGTAAATCTTGTGGTCGGTTGCAACGCGCAGAATACCGCCTTTTTTCAAAATCCGTGCCAGTTCTTTCAGATTGTCGGGGTTGATAAAACGTCTGGAAGCGTGGCGCTTTTTGGGCCACGGGTCAGGGAAAAGGACGAAAATCCTGTCGAGAAAGCCGTCGGGAATGCGCGGAAAGAGCAGGCGCATGTCGTTGTCGTAAACGCGGATATTGTCTGGCCGTCCGCTGCTCAAGGTAATTTTTTCAGGCAGGTTGCTTCCTTCTTTGACGCCGGTAATCAGGCTTAACAGATTGGCTACGCCGTTTTGAAAGACTTCGGCTCCGATGAAACCGACCGACGGGTTTTGGATAGCCTGCCCGGCAAGATGTTCGCCGTTGCCGAAACCGATTTCCAAATATACCCGGTCAACCGGTTTGCCAAACATGGTCTGACGGTCAAAACGGCAGTCGTCCGCAAGCCTGACTTTCGGCAGAAAGGCTTCGAGCAGCGTTGTTTTGGCCTTGCGGATAATACGGCCTTTGCGACGACCGAAAAATTTTGGGGTTTCACTCAGAAACATTTGGTTAACTCCTTGGCTAAGTCGGTTTTTTCCCAGGAAAAGGCACCGTTTGGCTGCGGGTCGCGGCCGAAATGTCCGTAAGCGGAACTCGGCGTATAAATTGGCCGGCGGAGCTGCAGCCGGTTAATGATTCCTTTGGGCGTGAGATCAGTCATTTCTTTTAATGTCTGAAGGATTTTTTGTTCATCAACCCGGGCCGTATTGTTGCAGTTGATGTAGAAAGACAACGGATCGGCAACGCCGATGGCATAGGACAACTGTAACAGACATTCGTCGGCCAGTCCGGCGGCAACCACGTTTTTAGCCAAATAACGCAACATATAGGCGGCAGAGCGGTCGACCTTGGTTGCGTCTTTTCCCGAAAAGGCGCCTCCGCCGTGCGGCGCATAACCGCCGTAGTTGTCGACAATAATTTTGCGCCCGGTCAGACCGGTATCGCCGTCGGGGCCGCCGATGACGAAACGGCCGGTGGGGTTGACGAGAATGTTTTTGTCCTCCGGCATCCAGCCGTCTGGGATATTGCGGGCGATGTATTTTTTTGCCGTTTCTCGGACTTCCTCCTGTGAGAGCTTATCCGCGTGCTGGGTCGAAAGGACGATTTTGGCAATGCCGACCGGCCGACCGTCTTCGTATTCGACGGTTATCTGGCTTTTGGCGTCCGGTTCAATGCCGGGGATTTTTCCCGCATGCCGCGCGTCGGCAAGATCTTTTAAAATGCGGCTGGCAAGGAAAATGGCCAGCGGCATATACGCGCTGTCAAAGCCCGGTTCTTTTTTTGCATAGCCGAACATGATACCCTGATCTCCGGCGCCGTCGTTGTCGACGCCGAGGGCGATATCGCAAGACTGGTGATGAAGCAGATTTTCGATGTTGACGGTTTGCCAGCTGAATCCTTTCTGGTCGTAGCCGATTTCGCGGACCGCTTGCCTGACTGTGTCTTCTATTTCCGCCTGACTGATATAGGCGCCGCAGCTGGTTTCGCCGGCAATGACAATCCGGTTGGTAGTGGCCAAAGTCTCGATTGCGGTACGGGCAGAGTTGTCTTTGCTCAGGTACAGGTCGACGACGGCATCTGATATGCGATCGCAGACCTTGTCCGGATGTCCTTCCGAAACGGATTCTGATGTAAATAGATATTTCATGTCAACCTCTTGTTTCCTGTTATGGCGAGGGTATAAAAAAAGCCGGCGGAAAGCCAGCTTTTTTCGTAAAATATGCAGAAATTATTTCTCCATATCCTCATCATGGCTGTTGTTATATGTCGTTTTTGACATGGCAATAATAAGGTCATACATACATTTGGCCGCTTTGCGGTTGGGAATTTTGTAATAGGCTTTGACCAGTTCAATGGTTTCCTGACGATGCATCGGGTCTACGTCAAAATTTTCCGTTTCTTCGGCGAGAGTCAGCGGCGTGCTGTCCGGCAGGGAGAACATACGCGGACTCTGTTTGGCGACTTCTTCATCCATGTCTTCATAGAAAAAGCCAACCGGAACTTCGAGAACTTTGCCGATGTCCCACAGACGGCTTGCGCCGACACGGTTCATGCCGCGTTCATATTTTTGCACCTGTTGGAAAGTCAGTCCCAGCAGCGAAGCCAGTTTTTCCTGGCTGAGGCCGAGCAGCGTGCGTCTTAGGCGAATGCGGTTGCCGACATGAACATCAATCGGATTTGGCTCTCCGGTCGGAGTTCTACCACGGCTAGATTTTTTTACGATGTCTGCAGTCATTGTTTATTCCTTTTCATTAATCTATAACATATAAATAGGATTTTATGGCCTTTTCGTCAACTGATTTTTTATATAATATTTTATATTCAGGGCGTTTTTCGGCGGGGTGTGCCGCTTAACGCCTTGTTTTCAAGCTGTTAGTGCAACTTATATCTTAAAAAAAACGCCAGCAGTATATTAACAAAACAGAATGTAAGCGGGACAAGATTGCCATATTGCCCGTAAAAGGTCGTAATTGACAGTTTTGCCGGAAGGGGTGCGTCTATTATTCCGCGATAATTCAACGGCAGAGAGGCGAGTGTTTGGCCGGCAGGAGAAATTATGGCGCTGATTCCGGTGTTGGCGGCCCGAATGACGGCAATGCCTTCCTCTACGGCGCGTAAACGGGTGGTAACCAGATGTTGATAGGGGCCGGCGCTGGTTCCGTACCAGCCGTCGTTGGTCAGATTGACCAGAAACTGCGGTTTGTTTTTCTCATTTACCACTTGGGCGGGAAATATTATTTCGTAACAAATGAGCGCGCCGAAAGAGGGATAGTCTTTCAGTTTGAATGTTTTGTGGCTTTTGCCCGGTTTGAAGTCGGCGACGGTGTTGGCAATCGGACGCACCCATTCCGGAAGATAACGGCGGAGCGGGATGTATTCGCCGAAAGGCACCAGGTGGCTTTTGTCATAGAAATCGACGATTTCGCCTTGTTTGTCAATGATGAACATTGAATTCAAAGGCCGATATCTGTCCGCAGCCGTGAATTCGTAGCGTACAAGTCCGGTAATCAGATAACCGCGCGGAGGTACGGCGGCTGTCAGAAGTTCCCTGTAGCCGGGTTCAATATCCAGCGCATAGGGGACTGCGGTTTCGCCCCAGATGACGAAATCGACGTCGTCCAGTGGTTTGGAGCGGCTGAGGCTGATATATTCGAAAAAATTTTTTTCAAGGGATGCGGCATTCCATTTCATGGTTTGGGGTATGCTTGGCTGAACGATGCGAACAGTAATGCCTGAGCTTTCCCGAGGGAAGAGTTTCAGCCGCTGTTGTCCGTAGATGCAGACCAAAGCCGAGCAGGCGGCGATGAGAGCAGCTGCGGCCGCGGCGGAAGCTCTGGTGCGGCGGATAACAATCAGTGCCGGCGCCGAAACGCAGAGAAGCACCAGCAGCGACAAGCCGTAGGTTCCGAAAAACGAAGCCAGCTGGAGGCCCCTGTCGTCAAAAGCGAGAACAGAACCGAGCAGGTTCCACGGAAAGCCGGTAAAGATGAAACTGCGTATCCATTCCAGAATTACCCAGAAAGAGGCGAAAGCCAGCCAGCGGGCATAGGTATTTTTGAAATACCAGGCCAATGCGGCGGGAATACCGGCAAACAAACCGAAGAAGGCGCCGGCGGCCAGCAGCGTAAGCGGATATAGCCAACCGAAAGCGGCGGCGTCTATCAGCAAGGCGTTGCCGACCCAGGAAAAGCCGCAGGCAAACCAGCCGAAACCAAACCAATAGCCGCAGGCAAAAGCCTGTTTGGGCGTTGCTGATTTGTCCATGAAGTACAGAAGCAGTCCGAATGAAACAAACAAAACCGGAAAAACATAGTAAGGCGGCAGGGCGGCGACGCCGAGCAAACCGGCCGTCAGGCATATGGTTTTACGGTATGCGGGCAGTTTATTCAGCATTGCCGTTTTCTTTTTTGCCCGGTTTGGGAATGACAATCATAACTTTCTTAATGCGACGGGGATCGACTTCCAGAATACGGAATTTGATGCCGTCCGGTCCGTCAATGACTTCGCCGCGGGCGGGGATGCGCTGGGCAATGTGGAAAACATAGCCGCCGAGCGTGTCAATTTCCAGTTCGTCGCAGTCAAGATTTTTGCAAAGGTCGAGATGCGCCGCTTCTTTTATTTCTTCCAGTTCGGCGCGGGCATCGGCAATAATCAGCCCTTCGTCCTGCAGCATGATGACATGTTGTTCTTCAAAATCGTATTCGTCTTCGATGTCGCCGACGATTTCCTCGAGCAGATCTTCAATGGTAACTAATCCGTCAATGCCGCCGTATTCGTCAATAACCATGGCCATGTGGATTTTGTTGGCCTGCATGTCGCGCAGCAGATCCAAAACCCGCATGGACGGCGAAACGAATTTGACCTCACGGTTGACGACGTCTTCGACTTTTACGTCGCTTTCGCCTTTGAGCAGGCATTTGGCCAGATCGATGATATGGATGATGCCCAGAATGTCGTCAAGAGAATCGCCGTAAATCGGTATGCGGGAGTGCCCGCGGGTTACCATCAGTTCGGCAAGTTCGCGAACCGTTCCGTCTTTATGAAAGGCGATAATGTTGGCCCGGGGAATCATGGCGTGGCAGCATTTTTTGTCTTTAAGGTACAAAATGTTATTTAAAAGCAACTGCTCGTGTTCGCTGAAAGGGCAGTCTCCTTCGGAATTGGCTTCCTCTATCAGGTCCTCGATGGTTTCGCGGACGGTTTCCTGCTGTTTGCCGCCGAACAGACTTTTGAAACGGCGCCAGATAGATTCTTTGTGATTTTCTTCCGTCATGGTGTTTTAATCTTCTCCGTAGGGATTTTTGATGTTTAAGCGTTTGAGAATGTTGATTTCGAATTCTTCCATATATTCCGCCTCGTCGTCTTCGATGTGGTCGAAACCGAGAAGATGCAGAATGCCGTGGGTAAACAGGTGGCAGAAATGGTCGCGCAGCGGAATTCCCTTTTCGGCCGCTTCACGCTGCATGGTTTCGAGCGCAATGATGATGTCGCCGAGTTCGATTTCGCCGAAAAGTTCCGTGTTTCGGTCAAAGTCGGGATCGTCAACGGCCGCAAAGGAAAGGACGTTGGTCGGTTTGTCCATGCCGCGGAAGTCGCGGTTGAGCGTATGGACTTCGTTGTCGTCACTGAGACAGAGGTTGATGTCGACCGGTTTTTCAGTGCCGAGAAAGTCTATGTCTTCATTGGCTTCGACGTACTCAAGCGCATTGACCAGAACATTGTTGGCAAGCTGTTGCAAATCGGGAATCTGCTCTTCCCAGCCGGGTTCGTTCAGGGTAATTGTCAGGTTGGTTTTAGTCATAGCCGTGTTGTTTTTTGCCTTTCTCTTCATAAGCCTTTACGATTTTGGCAACCAGACCGTGACGGACGACGTCGTTGGCGCTGAAAGTTACCGAGCTGATGCTGCTGACGTTTTCGAGCGTGTCGAGCGCGTCTTTGAGGCCGGATATGACGCCGCGGGGAAGGTCAACCTGGCTGAGGTCGCCGTTGACGACCATGCGGGAGTTTTCGCCCAAACGGGTCAGAAACATTTTCATCTGCATCGGCGTCGTGTTCTGCGCTTCGTCGAGAATGACAAAGGCGTTGGACAGCGTGCGGCCGCGCATGAACGCCAGCGGCGCGATTTCGATTTCGCCGATGGCCAGCTTTTTGTCGACCTGTTCGGCCGGCAGCATTTCATAAAGGGCGTCATACAGCGGGCGCAGATACGGGTCGACCTTGTCTTTCAGGTCACCGGGAAGAAAACCGAGGTTTTCGCCGGCTTCGACCGCCGGACGGGAAAGGATAATCTTGTCGATTTTTCCCTCCAGCATCATGGAAACGGCGAGCGCGACGGCCAGATAGGTCTTACCGGTACCGGCAGGGCCAAGGCCGAAAACAAGCTCGTTTTTCATCATTTCCTGAATATATTTGGCCTGAGTGGCGGAACGGGGATAGATATGACGTTTTTTGGTTTTGAGCACGATGTCGTTAAGATTCTGCCCGTCGATTTTTTCGGGGCCTTCTTCACTCATGCGAACGGCGGCCTTGACTTCCTGTTCGCCGATTTCTATGCCTTTGCTGACTTTGCCGTACAACAGGTCAATGGCGGTTTTGGCCTGATCGACGGCGTCCTGGCTGCCTTTGATGTTTATCTGGTTGCCGAAAGAGCTGATTTCGACGTTCAGGATTTTCTCAATCAGGCGCAGATTGGCGTCAGAGGCACCGACCAGCTGCTGAACAAGCTGGTTGTTATAGAGTTCAAAATTTACTTCAGCCATGGTCTTCTCCTTTGTTCCGTTTGTGTTCAGACAGGTTCACCGCTGAGCGAGTTGGTCGTTGCTTCGGTTACTCTGACGTTGATTATTTTGTTCAGTTTTTCCTTATCCAGTTTAGCGTGCAGGTTCTGCATGTACGGGGTGCGGCCGATGAGCTGGCCTGCATGTCGGCCTCTGGTTTCAAACAGAACCGGCATTATTTTACCCAGACATTCTTTATTAAACTTTAACTGATACGAAAATAACAGGTTCTGCAGAATTTCCAAGCGTTCTTTTTTAACTTTTTCCTCCACCTGGCTGTTCATGACTGCGGCAGGGGTTCCCGGCCGGCGGCTGTATTTGAACGAAAAGGCCTGAATATATTTGACCCTGTCGACGACGTCAAGCGTTGCCCTGAAGTCTTCGTCGGTTTCGCCCGGAAAGCCGACGATGAAGTCGGAAGACATTCTGAGCGCGGGGTTGGCCTGCTGCAGTTTTTCGACGATGCGCAAGTAGTCCGAGGAATTGTGGCGGCGGTTCATGGCCCTGAGAATTCTGTCGGAACCGGACTGAATCGGCAGATGCAGGTATGGCATCAGTTTTTTCAGATCGCGGTGGCAGGCGATAAGGTCGTCGTCAACGTCGGCCGGGTAAGACGTGGTATAGCGGATGCGTTGCAGCCCGTCAATTTCGGCAATGCGGCGCAGCAGGTAGGCCAGATTGCGTTCGCGGCCGTTTTCGTCCTCGCCGTGATAGGAGTTGACGTTTTGTCCGAGGAGATTGATTTCGACGCTGCCGGTTTCGACCAGCCGGCGCGCTTCCCTCAGAACCGAGGCAACCGGGCGGGAATATTCGACGCCGCGCGTATAGGGAACGACGCAGTAGGTGCAGAAGTTGTTGCAGCCTTCCTGAATGGCCAGATAGGAAAGTCCGCCCTCCGCCCTGTTTTCGGGCAGAGAGTCGAATTTGGCGACGGCCGGAAATTCGGTGTCGATAATGCTGATGCCGCGTTTGCGCGCCACCCGGGACAAAATTTCGGGCAGCCGGTGGTAAGTCAGCGGCCCGGTTGCAAAATCGACAAAGGGTGCGCGTTTGGCAATTTCGCTGTCTTCTGCCTGCACGACACAGCCGACGACGCCAATAACGGTATCTTTTCCGTCTTCCGCGCGTTCCTGTTTGATAAGGTTGATGCGGCCGAGGTCGGAGAAGACCTTTTCGGCAGCTTTTTCCCGAATATGGCAGGTGTTGAAAATAATCAGGTCGGCCGCCTTGGGCGTCGGCGCCTCTTCGTAGCCCAGATTTTTCAGAATAGCGGCAATGCGTTGTGAATCGTAAACGTTCATCTGGCAGCCGAAAGTTTTAATATAATATTTTTTTACCACGTTATTCTCTTTAAAATTATACTCTATTTATCAGTTTAGGTTAATGCGCCGGAGTTTTCAACGAATTTTTAGCGGTGTCCACGGATTTTGGCGCATTATTTCTGCTGTTTCAGGTTTTCTGTTGCTAATCGGACAAAAATTTAGTATCATTTGCCTGAAACAATTGTTACAAAGGAATTAGACAATGGTGGTGCTTAACATGGAGCAGGATATGGAAGTTTTATCTAAATTGACCGAAGATCAGAAAGTGGCCTTTATGAAGGCGTTTTCGCGGCTGGCCGGCGCCGACGGACATCTGGACGAAGACGAACTGGCCTTTATCCGCAGCATGGCCCGGATTTACGGCATTTCCGACAAGCGTGTCGACGAAATTCTTAAAATTGACAGCGACGAGGAAGTTGTCAATGCCGTTAAGGTTATCGACAACCGTCGTGCCGCTTTGGAACTGATCAAGGAAATGTGCGTTCTGGCACATGCGGACGACGAGCTTTCCGATCAGGAAACCCTGCTTATCGGCCGCGTCGGTCAGGCGATGGGGGTCGAACTTGAAAAAATTGAGCAGATAAGCAACTGGATTATTGACCGCATCATCTGGCTGGAACAGGCAAAAATCATTTTTGAGGAAGTTAAATAAGCGTATTGCCAACGGAGGCCGTTATGTTTGATCAACCGCAAAATTCGGAAAAACTGGAACATCTGCGTCGGATGCAGAAGGCAATCAATACCGGGCTGACCAATCTGGAAATCAGCCAGCAGACGCGGGGCCGGTCACCACAGGATATTATCAGCAGAGCCGTGCAGAACCGTTTTCGGGTCAGCAAAGAAGAGGGCGACATTCTTGCCCGGCAGATGGCGCTGGCGCCGAAAGACGTGAAACTGAAAGTCGGCAATCAGGATCTGCGCGTCGACGAAATGCAGCATCAGATAGCCATGGACATCGGCGAAGACCTGCAGTTTATGCTGGCGGATTCATATGAACAGATTAATTCGGAGAGCACTTCCAGCCGCGAATATTTTCGCTGGCTGGATGAAACCGAAAACATTATCAAGCATATGAACGACGGTTTCGTTTCACATGAGGATTTGAGCGAACGCAATGAGTTTCTCGAAATGTCGTATCAGCGCGAGACGGAACTGATGGTTTGCATTTCGCTTTATCAGAACAGTGTTTTCAAGGGAGCGAAAGACAAGGCCAACGAGCTGACTTACAAGCTGACCAAACTTCGCCAGATGCGCAGCATGATTAAGCAGACCACCAAGGATCAGGCGGACCGCAAGGTTGAAAAAAGCGAATATGAGAAGGCTCTTGAGTATTATCGGGCGGTCAGGCAGCTGAAAGAGCACGACCTGTATTGGAACCTTCCGGAGCCGGCTTTGGAAAACATGGGACGCGCCGCCTATGAGGCCGGCCTCAACCACGGATATGCCGACAACGGCTACGGCGTTTCTCATGCCGGAGACCGCGATATGCAGCCGAATTACGTTTGGTATGACTGGCTGCGGGAAGAAATGGTCAAGTCGATGAATCCGTCGCAATATCAGAGCCGTTACGATCACAGCATGGGCGAAATGATGATGATGAAGCGCATGGGTAATGAGAACCGTCAGACGCGAGAGAGCCTGGCTGCCCATATTGAACGGCTGAGCGGCCGCCGGCCGCCGTTGAAAGACGCGCCGGAGTACAATTATTCCGAAGTTCGCCGCCGCGCTTTTGACATGTCCCGTTTTCGCGAACTGCAGGGACGAGAAGCATAACGGAAGTTATGATGGCGTAAGTTTATAATTGCTGTAGACAAACCCGAAAATAGCGATTAACTTATCAATGAATGTTTTAAATTTTAAGGAGTTTTTTCTATGGGTGCTTTATTGGAGCCTTTCTTTTATATTATTGCTCTGGTCGTGGATATTTATTTTAAGGTCGTGGTTGTTGAGGTCGTTCTGCATTGGCTGATTCACTTCAAAATTCTGGAAGCTGACAATAAATATGCCAAAAAGACCATGGAAATTTTGGAAAAGGCTACCGAACCGGTATATGCCAAAATCCGCAGCAAAATTCCGCCTGTTTCCGGTTTTGACTTTTCTCCCTTTATTCTTTTGCTTATTCTCCTTTTCATCGGGCGATTGGTTTATCGGCTGTCCGAAATGGTCATGTAAGAAAATCCGTCTAACGGCTGACTGACAAAGATTTGGCAAATAAGCCGGCTCCCCCCGTACTTTTTTGTATACAGGGTTGTCCGGCTTTTTGAAATTCTGGTGTCCGCCGCGTTATCTGATTTTGAATTAAGCGGGAAACGGTATTGTTTTTTGAAAGGAAAGGCGATTCAATCATTTTGCGGGTACGGCTGTCGCCAAACTCGTCTTCCTGTTCTGTCAAAGGCGTGTTTGTCGCCGCGGACGGCCTGTCCTATCTCAAAATCAATGTTATTGCCGTTCCCGAGAAAGGAAAAGCCAATCAGGAGCTGATAAAATTTCTGGGGCGTCTGTTGCGGCTGCCAAAAAGCGAAATTAAACTCATCGGCGGCGAAACCGACCGCTGTAAGAAACTGCAACTGCCGTTTGCGGCAGAAACTGCCGAAAAACTGCAAAATCTGCCGGAGGAAGCGTAAGATGACAGCACAACTCATTAACGGAAAAGAAACGGCTTTGGCCTTGCGCGAGGCGTTGGCGATGGAACTTACCCAAAAGGGGCATCGGCCGCATTTGGCAGTTGTATTGGCCGGCGACGATGAAGCCAGTCTGATTTATGACCGTAACAAACAAAAAGCGGCGTGGGCGGCCGGCATGGATTGTGATTTGCATCATCTTCCCGGGGAAACGACCGAGGCCGAATTGCTGGCTCTGGTTGACCGTCTGAACGAGGACGACGGTATTCACGGCGTTATGGTGCAGCTGCCTTTGCCGAAACATATTGACGGACGACGGGTAATTGAACGGATTTGCCCTGAAAAAGACGTGGACGGTTTTACGCCTCTTAATGCCGGCCGGCTTCTGCTTAAAGACGAAAGGGCGATTGTCTCGGCAACGCCTGCGGGGATTTTGCATTTGCTTAAAACGGTGCACCGGGATTTGTCGGGTTTGCATGCCGTTATTATCGGGCGTTCGAATATTGTCGGCAAACCGCTGGCGTCTTTGCTGCTGAATAACGACTGTACGGTAACGGTCGTTCACTCGAAAACCCGCAATCTTCCGGAAATTTCCCGGCAGGCGGATATTCTGATTGCGGCCTGCGGGTGTCCGAAGATGGTTAAAAAAGACTGGATAAAGGACGGCGTAACGGTTATCGATGTCGGTATCAACCGAGTTGACGGCCGGTTATGCGGGGACGTCGATTTTGATGACGTTGTCGAAAAGGCTGCTTTTATTACGCCGGTTCCCGGCGGCGTAGGGCCGATGACGATAGCCATGCTGTTGAAGAATACTTATCAGGCATATCTTGCCCTTAAAAAGTAGGCAAGGCGGATTATATATATTCCGTTAAACAGAATTTGCTGGAGACGGAATATGGAAGAAAAAAACGCCGGCCGGGTTTTTATGCTTGATGATGATCTTTTTTTTCTCGACCTTTACTGCAATCTTTTGGAAGCGCGTGGTTATAAGGTTTTTACGGCAACCAATGCCTATAAGTTTCTGCTTTATGCCAAAGAGATACATCCCGATGTTGTGGTGCTGGATATTAACATGCCGGATGTCAGCGGCTGGGAAGTGCTGCAGCTTTTGGACGATGAGACCAAGGTTCGGGCGCCGGTAATTATGACAACGGTGGAGGCCGACAAAGGACTGGCGGTGGCAAAAGGTGTTGCCCATTATCTGCCTAAGCCGCTGGATATGGAAAACTTTATGGAAATTGTCGAAACCTACTGTGCCGGACAGAAAGCGCACGACATTCTGCTTTTGGAGGATTACAACCCCTTTGACGTTTCTGTCCGTGATGCCATCAATGAGCTGAAATTCAGTTTTTTTTCCGTTAATGACGTGAATGCCGCGGTACTTTATCTGAACAAAAACATTCCGAAGGCGGTCTGCGTCAGTTTTGATGCCGGGCGTTTTGAAGAAGTCAGGCCGCGTTTGAAACATGACCGGATTATTTATGTGGAAAATCGCGATACGATAAAAAAATTAGCTTTGCTTCTAAAATAATGATGTTATCATCTTTATAAATTTTTATAAGGATGACAGATGTTGCTGCGTAAATTTTCCGATTGTTTTCATGCGCTGGTCAAAGCGACCTATGACTATATGCTTAATTTGGCGTCGCGCCGCAACGCGATGTATTTTTTGTTTGCGGTTGCGTTTATCGAGAGTTCCTTCTTTCCCATTCCGCCGGACGTTATGCTGATTCCGATGGTTTTGGCGGCGCCGGCGAAAGCCTGGCGGATTGCCGGCATTGCGACGGCCGCCAGCGTGTTGGGCGGTGCTTTCGGCTATGCTATCGGCGTTTTCTTCTTTGATTTGATTGCGCGGCCGATTTTGACTTTTTACGGTTATATGCACCAGTTTGACGTCTTTAAGGATTATTATCACGAATGGGGCGCCTGGATTGTTTTCGGTGCCGGCATTACGCCTTTCCCGTATAAGGTAATTACCATTGCCAGCGGTGTGGTTCATTTGGATTTTGCCGTCTTTATGCTGGCTTCGGTCGTTGCGCGCGGCATGCGCTTTTATCTGGTGGCCTGGCTGTTGAAGAAATACGGCGAACCGATGAAAGATTACATAGAGAAAAATCTGGGTATGCTGTCCGTTTTGTTTTTGTTGCTTCTGTTGGGCGGTTTTGCCTGTATAAAGTTTCTCTAGGCCAAAATAAAACCCCGTATCCGGGGTTTTATTTAGTCTTTGTGGCGGAAAGTAATGCGTCCTTTGGTCAGGTCGTAAGGCGTCATTTCAATATCGACCTTGTCGCCGACCATGACGCGGATGCGAAACTTGCGCATTTTTCCGGCCGTATGGGCCAGAATTTCGACGCCGTTTTCCAGTCTGACTCTGAACATGGCATTCGGCAGTTTCTCGATGACATCGCCGGTCAGTTCAAGCAGTTCTTCTTTACTCATAAAATTTTCCTTATCAGTTTTGCTAATGATTTTTTACCTGTATAAACCTTAATTTTCATTTTTGCAATTTATTTCTTCGGCGAGAGCGGAAAATTGAGCGTAAAACAGGTGCCTTTCTTCTCTTCGCTGTTTACTTTGATTGTCGCGCGGAAGTTTTCGACAATCGATTTGACGATGGACAACCCCAGGCCTGTACCGCTGCTGCGGGAGGAATTGCAGCCTTCGGAATAGAACGGTTCAAAGATGCGGTTGATTTTGTCGGCAGGAATGCCGATGCCGTCATCGGTTATTTTGATTTCGATTTCCGAGCGTTTTCTGCGGGCTTCGATTTTCAGATTGCCACCGTTGGGCATGGCCTTGAAAGCGTTTTGAATCAGGTTTATCAGTGCCATTTTGAAGTCGCTTTCCGAGCCGCGGATGTGTAGTTCGCTTTGGGGGTGCCGGAACTCAATGTTGACGCCGTTGTGTTTGGCTTCGTAGTCTAAAAGCGCCAGAACGTCGTTTATGCCGGAAATGCAGTCGATGTCCTGATTGGTGTCGGAGGAAAACTGAGCCAGTTTCAGCAAACGTTCGGGAACGTCGACGCAGACGTTGAGTTCGTCGTTGATGAGCGACAGGTATTTTTTCTCTTCGCTCCTGTCTTCTGGCGCGTTGTGGAATTTGGTCAGCAGACCTTCAATGATAATGCGGATGGAACCAAGATGGTTTTTCATTTCATGAGCGACCGAGGTTGCCAGAAATCCGAGCGAGGAAAGTTTTTGCTGATGAGAGAAACGGATGTCTTCGCTCAGGTCGCGGATGGCTTCGACAATGTAGGTCTTTCGGCCGTCGATGTACAGCGGTGCGGCATTGATGGCCAAGTGGCGGCCGGGTTCGTTGGCAAACTGCTGGATGACTTTGACGTTTACGGCATCTTTGTTCATGATTTCGCGGAGCGGGCAGGTAAACGTGCTTGGCGGGCAGAAGCCGTTTCTTTTTTGTGACGAAGCGAAGCATTTTTGTCCGATGCAGTTTTGGCTGTTGCCGATTTGGCGGTAATATTCCTTATTGGCGATGACGATGTTGCCGTCTTTGTCGATGACGCGTATACCGTCCGGAATGCCGTCGATGATTGATTGTAGAAAGGTTTCCTGATTTTTTATCTGACGGATGCTGCTCTGGATATTGTCCAGCATTTGATTGAATGTGTGGGACAAATCGTCGAGTTCGTCCTGAAACAGCCGCCTGTCATTCATGTTGACGCGGCTGTCATAGTTGCCGGAAGAGACCAGCCTGCTGACGGCTGCCAGTTTGTTAATCGGGGCCAGTACCAGCCGCTGCATGAGGTACCAGATGAGCAGCATGGAGAGGATAATCAGAAATGAACTGGCCATAACCAGACGGATACCTTCGGTAATTGCCTGATAACGTTCGTCGTAGTTCTGGACAATCTGGGCCGTACGCTGCTGTTCGCGGCTGAGTTCGGCCTGTTTTTCTTCCAGATTATTGTTGCCCCGGATGACGTTGAGGTTTTCTTTGCTGAAAAGGTCTTCGTGTCCGGCACGGATGAGCCGGCTGAGGTCTTTGCGCAAATTGATGTTTTCGTATAAAAGTTCCAGATATTGCTGGTTGCGGAGAATGGTTGATTTCTGCTCTTCCTGAATTTTGCTGCCGTAAACGATGTAAAAGGTATATACGAAAAGGACGGCCGTGAAGATGAAGAAGATGGCGATGGTATAAATAAATTTTTTGTTCAGGCTGAAAAACATCTGATTTTTTTCCCTGTTTTTGATTGACTTTGCAATTTTAGTTCTTATTTAATAAAATAGCAATAAGATAAGAATCTAAGCACAATGAGATTAGGATTATGAAAGCTGGCTGACGATGGCGCACGAATTTAAGGACTGGTTTGACGAATATGAGCTTCTGCCCGAGAGCGAAGCCGATTTATGTTCATGGAACGACGAAGATGTTGCCTTTATTAAAAACGACGTTCATGACGGAAAGAGCATGTGGCTGATTTATGCCGCCGACGGAACCAAAATTGCCGCCACCGATGACCGGGACTTTGCCTTTGTTATGGCCAAGCAGAATGATTTTACTCCCTGCAGCGTTCATTAAAACACTTTTATAGGAAAATCAGAGCCGTCATCCGGTGCTCGAAACTCACGTACACCAAGTACGCTCAAGTTTCTGCGCTCCGAGAGCCAACTTTGCTTTTCTCTCTAAAAGTGTTTTAATCTGTTTCGGGATAGGAAAATCAGAGCCGTCATCCGGTGCTCGAAACTCACGTACACCAAGTACGCTCAAGTTTCTGCGCTCCGAGAGCCAACTCTGCTTTTCTCTCTAAAAGTGTTTTAATCTGTTTCGGGATAGGAAAATCAGTGTCGCCGTCCGGTGCTTGAAACTCACGTACGCTAAGTGCGCTCAAGTTTCTGTGCTCCGAGAGCCAACTCTGCTTTTCTCTCTAAACGTGTTTTGATCTGTTTCGGGATAGGAAAATCAGAGCCGCCGGCGCTTTTTTCTGACGTGCCGGATTGTCAGGCATAAGAAAAAACCGGCGTTTCCGCCGGTCTTTTATCAGTTGTTAAGCAAAGCGTAAATTTCTTCGCCGTTGTTCATTTGTCTCAATTTTTCACAGGTATTTTCATCTTTTAAGATTCTCGATATCTGTGCAAGCGCTGTCAGGTGGTCGGCACCGCTGCCTTCGGGGGAAAGCAGCAGGAAGACCAAATCGACAGGCTTGTTGTCGACCGCTTCAAAATCTACGGGCGCGTTTAATTTTGCAAACAGGCCGTAAACTTTGTCGAGCTCGGGGATGCGTCCGTGCGGCAGAGCCGTACCGCCGCCGAAACCCGTTGAACCCAGATTTTCGCGTTCAAGGACGATGTCAAAAATTGTTCTTTCGTTAATGCCCGTGATTTCGGCTGCCTTGTCGGAAAGTTCCTGCAAAAGCTGTCTTTTGGAATTGGCTTTCAGACCCAAAACAACGTTTTTCTCGGTCATTATGTCAGAGATTTTCATTAACTTATTGCCTTTTGTAATTGAAACTAGTTTTCAGCTTTCGGTTCAACCCAGCCGATATTGCCGTCTTTGCGGCGATAAACCATGCTGATGTGGTTGTTGGCGCTGTTTCTGAACATGATGGCGGCTTCGTTGACCAGATCCATATACATAACGGCTTCGCTGACGGTGCAGACCGGGATGTTGGCGTCGGTTTCGGCAATCGTCAGGGGCGCATTGACGTCAATGTCCAGTTCGTCTTCGGTTTCATGCAAGGGGAAGACGGCTTCGTTGGCGAGTTCGGCCAGGCCGAGCTTGCCTTTATGGTCGTTGAGCTTGTTTTTGTTGCGGCGCAGACGGGTGGCAATGTGCGTATTGGCATTGTCAAAAGCCGAATACGGATCGCCGGCGACGCCGGAACCTTTGAGAACGATGTTTTTAGCAGGATGAACTGTTACTTCAGCGTTAAAATCTTCGCCTTCCTTGGAAAAAGCGACGGTGCAGCTGATGGGAGCATTAAAATATTTGTTAACAGAGTTTTCGATGGCTTCTTCAACATGTTTGCGAAGTCTGTCGCCGATGTCGACCTGTTTGCCTGTCAATGTAATTTTCATAATTCTTCCTTGCAAAAAATAGATTAAACTTTTCTTGAAACATTACTTTACTATGAAAAAATAGATATTTCAATCAGAGAATTTGATAATCTAGTTATGGAGAAAAGTCAACACCAAAAAAGTTTGGACAACGGCTTAATAAAGCGATTTTGTGCGGCTCTGAATTTTTTTTCGAAATCAGAACCGGCTGCGTTTCCGGCGTTTGCGTTCGGCCGACGTCGGGATGCCCATGGCTTCGCGGTATTTGTTGACGGTGCGCCGGGCAATTTTGATGCCTTTTTGCGCCATCAGTTCGACAATTTTGTCATCGGAAAGGACGTTTTCCGGCGTTTCTTCATCGATGAGTTTTTTTATCTGGTGCCTGATGCTGACGACCGAAGTGTTTTCGTCGCCGGTATAGGTTCCGGCGGCGGCCGAGAAAAAGTATTTCAGCTCGAAAATGCCGCGGGGCGTGTGCATGTATTTATGAGCGGTAACCCGACTGACCGTGCTTTCGTGCATTTCCAGCGCTTCGGCAATGTCCCGGAGCAGAAGCGGTTTGAGATAATCTACGCCCTTTTCGAAAAAATCGCGCTGGCGGCGGACGATTTCCTCGCTGACCCGGAGAATGGTCGTTGCGCGCTGATGCAGGGCCTTTATCAGAAAACCGGCATGGCTGAGCTGTTCTTTCAGGTAACGTCTGGCTTCCCGGTTTTTGGCGCTGCCGGCTTTAATTTCGCTGTAGTATTCGCGGTTAATCAAAATTCGCGGCAGGGACATGCTGTTGAGTTCAATCAGATAATCGCCCTGTTTATTGGTACGGACAAAAACGTCGGGAATGATGCAGGCGGCGTTGTCATTGTCGTAGCCGGCGGCAGGTTTGGGATTGAGCGCCCTGATATCGGCAATCATCGAAGCCAGGTCTTCGTCGTCGGCCGCGCAGATTTTTTTCAGTTCCCTGAATTTGCGTTGTCCGAGCAGGTCAAGATTGTCCAGCAGCTTTTGCATCTGCGGATCAAGACGGTTGTTGTCCCTAAGCTGGATGGCCAGGCATTCGCTTAAACTGCGGGCAAAAATTCCGGACGGTTCGAAAGTCTGCATGCGACTCAGGATTTTTTCGATTTCTTCGGTTGGCAGATTAAGTTTGGCGGCGATTTCCGCCGTGTTGCCGCGGAAGTAACCGCTTTCGTCGAGAAAGGAGGTGAGCCGCGAGGCGATGACCTTGTCGCGAGGAACGGAAAAATTCAGCGAAATCTGTTCGTCCAGCAGCTCATACAATGACTTTCTGCCGCTGAGTTTTTTTTCGAAAAAGTCAAATTCATCGTCGGGACTGCGGGTTTTGGAAGCAGCATATTCGTCCCAGGAATAGTCGCTTCCGCCTTCGTAGCCTTCGCGGTCGCTGGCGAAATCGTCAAATTCGTTGTCGCAGTCGACATCGGGGGCAAAGTCTTCCCCGGCCGCCGGCGCTTCGCCGGCCGGCGGATAGTCGTCAATTGTCGGAGCTTTGCCGTCTTCAGCGTCGGCCAGGCGATCGTCCTCACGTTCCAGAAAAGGATTGTGTTCCAGTTCCCGGGCAAGGAGTTCGTTCAGTTCCACGTTCGAAAGCTGCAAAAGGTTTATTGCCTGCCGCAGCTGCGGGGTCATTAACAGGGATTGGGACTGCTTTATTTCTATGCGGGGTGTAACCGCCATTGTATAAGCCTCCCCGTTTACATTGAGAAATTATCGCCCAGATAGACTTTGCGGACTTCTTTGTTGGCGACGATTTCGTCCGGCGTTCCTTCCATCAGGACGGTTCCGCCGTGCAGAATATAGGCGCGGTCGGTAATGTCCAGCGTTTCGCGGACATTATGGTCGGTAATCAGAACGCCGAGGCCGCGGTGCTTGAGCTGCGAAACCAGATTGCGGATTTCGGAAACGGCGATCGGATCAATACCGGCCAGCGGTTCGTCGAGCAGGATGAAGTTTGGCTGGCTGGCCAGAGCCCGGGCAATTTCCAGTCGGCGCCGTTCGCCGCCGGACAGGGCAATTGCCGGCGATTTGCGCAGATGAGCGATTGAAAATTCGGACAGCAGCTCTTCCAGCATGTTTTCGCGCCGGCTTTCGTCGTCAATGACAATTTCCAAAATCGCCTTGATATTGTCTTCCACGCTCAGCGAACGGAAAATGGAGGCTTCCTGCGGCAGGTAGCCGATACCCATGCGGGCACGGCGGTACATCGGCAGGTTGGTAATGTCCTGTCCGTCGATATGCACGTCGCCGTAGTCAGGGGTAATCAGTCCGGTAACGCAGTAGAAACAGGTCGTTTTGCCGGCGCCGTTCGGACCGAGCAGGCCGACGGCTTCGCCGCGGCGGACGTTAAGCGAAACATTGCGCAGTACCGGACGGTTTTTGTATTTTTTGCCGATATTGAAAACCTCAAGCGTCGAATTCATATTGCAGTCGTTTTTTTTCAGCATGGACATTTCCTGTTAAGTTAATCGGCAGTGCCGAGTTCCCACGTTTTTTCCGGTTCAGTGCCGCTTGACGGCCGGGATTTAGACTGTGCGTCCGGAGCGGTCTGTCTTTGTTCGGGCGCCGGCGTTTCGCCTTTTTTCTTTTCATTTTTGTCTTTTTCGCGAAAGACTCCGGAAACGCGTTTGCCGGAACCTTTGCGGGTCAGCAGACGACTTACGCCGGTGCTGAGGTCGGTAACGGCGTAGTCGCCGCGGATAAAGTTGCCGTCCTGTTTGATGACCACACGGTCATAAAGGTTGACCAGATTGTCTTTGGGCAGATATACGCCGCGGTCGGCGGTAACTTCGGCGTCCTTGGTTACGATTTTGACGTTGTCGTAGATTTCGACCCTTTTCATTTCCAGAGCCCCCTGCGCGTTTTTTTCAAAAAAGCTGATCATGCGGTCGGCGTAAACTTTGTTTTTTTGCGCGTCGGTGGCGATGACATTGTCAAGTGCAACGGCCTGTTGTTTTGACGGGTAATAAGTTATGCTGCCCCGGGCGGTAATGTCTTCGGTTTCGGTTTTGATTTTGGCCGGACGTCCTCTCAAAACCATGGTGTCGGCGGCAACGTCATAATCAAGGGTGTCTCCGAAACCGTCGGCGCGGGCCGATTTCATAACTACGCCGCCTTTGGCGTGAACGGTTTTAATCTGCGACTTGCTCTTTTGCCGGTCGGACGCGGCGCCGGCGTTTTCGTAAAAGGCGGTAATCGTGTCGGCACGGACGCTCATGTCCTGTTTGCTGGCGACAGCATTGCCGACGGCAACCATTTTCTGTTCGTTTTGATGCCATTCGACGCGGTCGTCGGCCACCAGATTGATTTTTTCGGCGCGGGCCGGCATTGTGAAAACAGCCAGCAGACAGGCGGCGGCAAAAAATTTATTCATGGTTGTTTCCCTTCAAACTTTCTTCCTCTAACGTAATGTAAGTCTTGCCGGTAAATATTAACAGCCTTTTTTCGGTGTAAAATTCGAATCCCTGCGATTTGAGAGTTCCGAAAACGCCTTCGGACGTGACTTCCTTGTCGCCCCAGCCTTTGCCGGCCTTGAAGTCGAACGTGGCCTCTTCGGTTCGGGCGGTCATCCCGTCGCTGTAAAAGACGTCGACCTGATTTATCAGATTGAGGATGTTGGTGTTTTGGTCAAAATAGCCGACGGGCGACTTGATATTGATCCATGAACCGTCCTCGGAGGGCAGAACGCCGTCCGGGTCGATGAGTTTGACCAGCTTTGACCCCGGTTCGGTTTCATCGACGTTTTGAGCCGTGAAGTTGTTGACTTTGTTGTTTTTGTCCGTGATGTAGAAAACCGTATTTTCCATGTGCAGTTTTTCCAACTCGCCCTTTTTGGGAAAAGTGATGTCTATGGAAAATTCGTCATTGGTCTTTTTGAGGCTGGGAAAAAGAATCAGCAGGCCGATAAGCAGGGCGGCGATGGCCGGCAGCAAAAGTTTGGTCAGGCGGATTATCCGGGTATGCCGGGATACTTCCGTCTTTTTGCCGCCGGAACCGAGGCTGTCGCCGCTGAAATACGAATCGAGCTTGCGATGGTCAAACAAATCAGGCTACTCCCGCGCGCAGGCAGTCATGCAGATGAATGATACCGACCGGTTTTCCGTCTTCGACGACAAAGAGCTGGGTAATGCCTTTGCCGGTGTTGTTCATGGTGTTGACGGCTTCGGCAGCCAGAACGTCAGGCGCAACGGTTTTCGGATTCCGGGTCATGACGTCGTCGGCCTTTTTGCTGAGCATGTCGGGTGCAAGGCAACGGCGCAGGTCACCGTCGGTAATGATGCCGAGCAGGCGGCCGTCGCCGCCGACAATGCCGACGCAGCCGAGCATTTTTGACGTCATCTCTAGCAGGGCTTCCTGCATCGGCGTTCCTTCTTTTACCAGCGGCATTTCACCGCCTTTGTGCATCAGGTCGGAAACTTTCTGAAGGAATGAGCCAAGCTTGCCGCCGGGGTGGCGCTGACGAAAGTCGGTTTTGGAAAAGCCTTTGCGTTCCAACAGGCAGACTGCCAGAATATCGCCCAGAACCAGTGTTGCGGTTGTAGAGGATGTGGGGGCCAGTCCGAGCGGGCAGGCTTCGCCGTCGTCGGGCAGCTTTAAGAGAATGTCGCCGGTTTTGCCCAACGTGCTGTTAGGGTTTTTGGTGATGGAAATCAGCGGAATGCCGTATCTTTTACAATAAAGAATAATGTCGGAAAGCTCTCTGGTTTCGCCGGAATTGGATATGGCAACCACAACGTCGTCGGTCGTCAGCATGCCCAAATCGCCATGGCTGGCTTCGCCGGGATGGACGAAGAAGGACGGGGTGCCGGTAGAGGCGAGGGTGGCGGCGATTTTGCTGCCGATATGTCCGGATTTGCCCATGCCGGTAATGATAACGCGGCCCTTGGCGTTCTGCATGACGTCCAGCGCCTTGCTGAGGGTGTCGTCAAGTTCGCCTTCCATTATGCGGAGGGCTTCGACTTCTTTGTCAATCGTTCTTTTTGCGGAAGCTATGTCTTTATTTTCCATTTAAAAAAGTCCTTGTTTCTGGGTTCGGAATAATGAGTTGAAAATATTATCATATTGCGTTTCTGGCAAGGACTTTTTGCTCGTTATGCAATTTTTGTGCCATTGCCGAAAGGCGGTCAGGGGTGCTGAAGACGTATGACCGTTCCGCTGATACGCCAGGAGCGGTAGCGATAGAGCGGCATCAGCTGCACACCGGTAAGCCTGATGTTGACGTTGGTCATGTAATCGCCTTTATATTCCCGTAAAATCAGTGCTACCGCCGCCTGTGGAGACGGCGCTTCACTGAGCGGAACGAGCGCGACAACGTGCTGCCGGGACAATGCCTGCGCCCATGAAGCCGGTGTGCCGCCTTTGCCGGTCAGGCTTGACAGCTTAAGCGGACGGTCGGAAACGAAAGCGTATTGTCCTTCGGATACCGAACATCCGACAAGAAACAGACAAAGCAGGCAACGGAATATTTTAGACATTGCGGCGTCTCCTTACTGCAAATCGATGACATTGCCGCTTACTTCGATCCGGTTCCAGCCGAAGAGAACAAACCACCGGGTGGTGTCGGTTACGAGGGCGTCGGTCAAAATCTGTCCGCGGCCTTTTTGCAGCGCATCATGGACGGCAAGGTCGAAACTTGGCTGTCCGAGCGGCACAAACAGCAAAATCGGCGCTGTGTCCGAGCCCGTAATGTTGTGTTTGACAGTACTGTGTTCCAATCCGAATTCGTTGATGGTAACGCCGGCCGGCACGATTATCGAAAGGCGTCCCGATGAGGTTGAGCAGCCGCAGAGAAGCAGAATGCCCAGAGCGACAAAAACTGTTTTCATTGCTTGTCTCCGAATCTTAGAGTTTGAGCCGAGTATATGACGGATTGGTTAATCTTCGGTGAATTTTGGACTCAATTGGACTCAAAAAAACGCAGCCGCCGGTCTGCAGAGCCGACTCGCCCAAAACGGCGAAAGAGAGTCGGAGACGGCTTTTGTAAACGGCGGCATGAAAAGAAGTTAACGGAAGGTAAAGGTTTTTTGGACTCAAAAAGGCGTTTTTTTGTAAAAAAGCTGTTGACTAATAAGGAAAGTGAATCTAGTATGCGCTCAATCTTTGATGCCTCATGCAGGTTGAGAAGAGGCAATTAAAAATGGATATAAATAGCCCGGAAGGGTTCTTTAGGTAAGTTTTTAGCCTGTTTCACGAAGAGCGGGAGCGCTCGGTGAATCGGGTTTTTTATGTTAACAAACGTAATGAATTTTAAGGAAATTAGTGATGCCTACAATTAATCAGTTAATTCGTAAATCACGAACACCAAAAGTGAAAAGAAACAAAGTCCCGGCTTTGAAGGCTTGCCCGCAGAAACGTGGTGTTTGTACGAGGGTTTATACAACGACCCCGAAAAAACCGAACTCCGCGCTGCGTAAAGTAGCCCGTATTCGCCTGACAAACGGCTTTGAAGTAATCAGCTATATCCCTGGTGAAGGTCACAACCTGCAAGAACACTCAGTGGTGCTGATTAGAGGAGGCCGTGTAAAAGACTTGCCTGGTGTTCGTTATCATATCATTCGCGGTACCTTGGATACCCAGGGTGTTTCTAAACGTCGTAAACGTCGTTCTCTGTACGGCGCCAAGAGACCTAAATAGGAGATAGATAATGTCACGTCGTCATAGTGCTGAAAAAAGAATCGTACTGCCTGATGCAAAATACAATGACAAGGTAGTCGCAAAATTTATTAACAATGTTATGGAAGACGGCAAGAAAGCCGTAGCCGAAAAAATCGTCTACTCCGCTTTCGACATTCTGGCTTCCAAAACCAAACAGGATGCATTAACCGTTTTTAACGAAGCTATTGAGAATGTTAAACCGGTTGTCGAAGTCCGTTCACGCCGCGTCGGCGGTGCCACTTATCAGGTACCGGTCGAAGTCCGCGCTGACCGTCGTCAGGCTCTGGCTATCCGCTGGATTATTTCCGCCGCTCAGAAACGTTCCGAAACAACCATGACAGACAGACTTGCCAACGAACTGTTGGACGCTTTTGCCAACAAGGGTGCCGCCGTCAAGAAACGCGAAGATACCCACAAAATGGCCGAAGCCAACAAGGCTTTCTCTCATTACAAGTTCTAATATAGGGATATTACAATGGCTCGTACACATAAACTGGAAATGTATAGAAACATCGGCATCATGGCTCACATCGATGCCGGTAAGACAACCACAACTGAGCGTATCCTTTATTATACCGGCGTAAACCACAAAATCGGTGAAACCCATGACGGCGCCGCCACCATGGACTGGATGGAACAGGAGCAGGAACGCGGCATTACCATTACTTCCGCCGCAACAACCTGTTTTTGGAAAAATCACCGCATTAACATCATCGATACGCCGGGTCACGTTGACTTTACCGTAGAGGTTGAGCGTTCGCTCCGTGTTCTGGACGGCGCAATTACGGTATTTGACTCGGTTGCAGGCGTTGAGCCCCAGTCGGAAACCGTCTGGCGTCAGGCCGACAAATACGGCGTTCCCCGTATTTGTTTCTGCAACAAAATGGATCGCATCGGCGCCAACTTCTACCGTTGTCTGGACATGATCAAGGATCGTCTGGGTGCAACGCCGCTGGCTTTGCAGCTCCCGATCGGTGCGGAAGCCGATTTTGTCGGCGTTGTCGATTTGCTGAATATGAACGCGATTGTTTATACAGGTGATACGGCAGATTCTCCGATTGAAATCAGAGAAATTCCGGCAGACCTGAAAGACAAGGCCGAAGAATATCATCATGCGCTGGTCGAAACTGCGGTTGAGCAGGACGAGCAGGCTATGGAAGATTATCTTGAGGGCAAGGAAGTTTCTTTGGAAACCTTGAAGAAATGTATCCGCAAAGGTACGCTGGCCCGCGAGTTCGTTCCGGTATTGTGCGGAACCGCTTTCAAAAACAAAGGCGTGCAGCCTCTGTTGGATGCCGTTATCGATTATCTGCCTTCTCCGCTTGACATTCCTTCCATTGAGGGGGTTAAGCCGGGTACGGACGAAGTCGAAGTAAGACATCCGGGCGACAACGAGCCTTTGGCGGCTTTGGCGTTCAAAATTATGAACGATCCGTTTGTCGGTTCGTTGACGTTTACCCGTATCTATTCGGGAACGATGACTGCGGGTTCATATATTTACAACTCGGTTAAAGACAAAAAAGAACGTATCGGCCGCATGCTGCTGATGCATTCAAACAAGCGTGAAGATTTGAAAGAAGCTCATGCGGGCGACATTATCGCTCTGGCCGGTCTGAAGGACACGACCACCGGTGATACGCTGTGCGACGCGTCAAAGCCGATTGTTTTGGAAAACATGGTTTTCCCCGAACCGGTTATTGAACTGGCTGTCGAACCGAAGACCAAGGCCGATGTCGAGAAAATGGGTCTGGCTTTGTCCAGACTGGCGATGGAAGATCCGTCGTTCAAAGTTTCTTCCGACCCGGATTCCGGTCAGACAATCATCAAAGGCATGGGCGAACTCCATCTGGAGATTATTGTCGACCGTCTGAAACGCGAGTTTAAGGTCGAATGCAATGTGGGTGATCCTCAGGTTGCTTACCGCGAAACGATTACCAAACCGGCCGATATCGAATACACCCACAAGAAACAGTCCGGTGGTGCCGGTCAGTTTGCTAAGGTTAAAATCAAATTTGAACCGATTGAAGGTTATGACGGATTTGAATTTGAAAATACCGTTGTCGGCGGTAATGTTCCGAAGGAATACATCCCCGGTGTCGAAAAAGGTCTGCGCTCGGCGATGGAAGCCGGCGTGCTGGCCGGTTATCCGGTTACCGGCGTCAAATGTACCCTGTATGACGGTGCCTACCATGAAGTCGACTCGAACGTTATGTGCTTTGAAATTGCTGCCCGTGCCGCTTTCCGCGAAGGTATGCGTCAGGCCAGCGCAAAGCTGTTGGAGCCGATTATGAAGGTTGAAGTTGTTACGCCGGAAGAATATATGGGTGATATCATCGGCGACCTGAACTCCCGCCGCGGACTTGTAAACGGTATGGATCAGCGCGGCAACGCCCGCGTTATTGACGCGAAAGTTCCGCTGTCCAACATGTTCGGTTATGTAAATACCCTGCGTTCTCTGTCTCAGGGACGTGCGCAGTTCTCCATGGTCTTCAGCCATTATGCCGAAGTACCGCGGGAAATTGCAGAGACCGTTAAGGCGAAGAACAGCTAATTGTCTTACGACGGAGCCGGAGCGGCGGGGCGAAACGCCCGGCCGTTTCCGGTCGTCGGAAAGCAGTTTTAAACATTAAAAACTAATTTGGAGAAAAATTAAAAATGGCAAAAGAGAAATTTGAGCGGACGAAGCCGCATTGCAACATCGGAACGATCGGACACGTAGACCACGGCAAGACGACGTTGACGGCAGCGATAACGAAAGTTTTGGCAGAAGAGGGCGGCGCAAGCTTTACCGCATATGATCAGATTGACAAGGCTCCGGAAGAGAAAGCCCGCGGCATTACGATTTCGACGTCGCACGTAGAATATGAAACGCCGAACCGCCACTATGCGCACGTAGACTGCCCGGGTCACGCGGACTATGTAAAGAACATGATCACGGGTGCGGCACAGATGGACGGTGCCATTCTGGTTGTATCGGCAGCTGACGGCCCGATGCCGCAGACGCGCGAGCACATTCTGCTGGCTCGTCAGGTCGGTGTACCGGCTCTGGTTGTATACATGAACAAAGTAGACCAGGTAGATGATCCGGAGCTCCTGGAACTTGTAGAAATGGAAATCCGCGACCTGTTGAAATCCTATGACTTCCCCGGGGACGAAATTCCGATTATCAAAGGTTCAGCTTTGGCTGTATTGGAGAACGGAGATCCGAAGATCGGCCATGATTCGATTATTGAACTGATGAAGGCAGTAGACAGCTACATTCCGCAGCCGGATCGTCCGAAAGACAAACCGTTCCTGATGCCGATTGAAGACGTATTCTCGATTTCCGGTCGTGGTACGGTAGTAACCGGTCGTGTAGAACGCGGCGTACTGCATGTTGGCGACGAAATTGAAATCGTCGGCATTCGTCCGACGCAGAAAACAACGTGCACCGGTATTGAAATGTTCCGCAAGCTTCTGGACGAAGGCGAAGCCGGCGATAACATCGGTGTTCTGCTGCGCGGCACGAAGAGAGAAGAAGTAGAGCGCGGACAGGTATTGGCAGCGCCCGGAACGATAACGCCGCATACGGACTTCACGTGCGAATGCTATATTCTGACGAAAGAAGAAGGCGGCCGCCATACGCCGTTCTTCAGCAACTATCGTCCGCAGTTTTATTTCCGTACGACGGATGTAACGGGTTCGATTGAACTTCCGGAAGGAACGGAGATGGTTATGCCCGGAGACAACATTCGGATGACTGCGAAACTGATCCACCCTGTAGCGATGAACGAAGGACTGCGCTTTGCGATCCGCGAAGGCGGCCGTACGGTAGGCGCGGGTGTCGTATCGAAGATCCTGAAGTAATAATAAACGTAAAGAAACAAGGATCGGAAGATATTCCGAATTAGGGGAAAGGCTCTGAAATTCTTCAGAGCCTTTCCTTTTTTCTGTTGGGAAAATTGGATGTTGATTTTTGTTTCGGTTTGTGGTAATCAGGCGTCCGTTTGTATTAAGACTAAGTGTTATTAATTTTTATTTTTATGAGTATGGAAACTCCTAAAATTTCAGTAGGTATGATTGCGGAGCAGTTTTCCGCGATGAGTGTCAAATCACGGCAATGGTATGAAAAATCGTTGAGAGAAGCTGTCTTGTACAGTTTGGTCGTTTATTACGAAGCGCGTTTGAAAAGCCGTTTTGTGCCGGTTCTGGATCCGTGGGAAGGAATGACCGTGGCCAATTATAATTATCGTCTGGTGTTGGCCGAGGTTGAGCGAAAGCTGCCGATGTGGGTGTCGAATCTGCCGACGGAAAGTGAGAATGCTTCCGTGTTGTATGCGGAACTGCTCGGTAAAGCGGAAAGGAGGCGGACGTTGCGTCGCCGGTACAGGTCTGTCTGGTGGTTTGAACTGCGGAAGAGAGCCAAATTGCGTCGGCGGATTGCCAGAATCGATGCCGAGCAGATTAATTTAAGCGATTTTCTGAATATGGCGTGGTATTTATACCGTCTTCATCATTTGGGAGAAAAAGAGGATTTCGGGAAAATATTTGCCTGAATCTGAAGCAAAATCCGGCGAAAACCGGATTTTTTTCGTATCTGCGGCATGCAGACTCTTCTTGACTCTTGTTAATAATATGTTAACTTATAGACAGTTTTGGAATTTAAGACAGAATTTTCGAGATGTTTAAGCAAATAAGAACAACACACAGTGCTTGTAATAATGAATGCTTGTTAAGCATCGGTTCAGCGGCCTCTAAAGAATAGAGGCCGCTTCTCTTTTTGGCAAAAAGAAAGGAGAAATTATGAGTGATAAGAAAATCGCCAAAATTTATTATGATGCCCGTGTCTTTCTGACAAAAACCGGAGAATTGTACGGTTATACGATTCAAAGCAACGGAAAACCCCGCTGTGACAGGCTGAGTGCTCAGCAGAAAATAGCCTTTTGGGAAGGCCGCCGTGTTTATGAAGAGCGAAGTCTTACCGCTTGGAGCCCGGTTGCCAATGCCGCCGGACCGATGCAGTGTGCGGAAATAAAATATATGCGGAACCAGGGGCGCTGATTTAAGATATTTTATCCAGAATGTCGGTAATTGATTTATAGTTGTCCGGTTTGTGCTGTTTCTCAAGCAGCGGTTTGGACAATTCATGCAGATAAACCAGCGAAAACAGCCGAATGGACGGTGTCAGGCCCAGTTTCGGATCTTTGCGGCTCTCAATCATTTCGAGAAGCATCTTGCGGTTTATCTTCTCTCTTTTACAAATATCTTTCAGGGCTTCCCACTCGTTTTTACACAAACGCATGGTTGTTTTACGTTTGTGAATGGTAATAACTCTACTGCTTAATTCGGTCATTTTTCTCACGATTTTATTTTTTGATTATTAGCTTCTGCTAATTACAATATACAAAACTGATTGTGTTTTCAATCAAAAATATGTGGGCTGTAATAATAACTCTTTTTAATATATAACAGGTTATATAGCATGAAGCGTGGATTTTAAAAATTTTGTCAACCTGACTCAAACAGAGTCTGGCAAAGCGATTCAGCGACGCAAAAAAATAAAAAAACAGCGTTTTTTTTGCTTGCATATTAGACTCACTTATGTTACAAGGTGCTCACGATAATTGTTTTGGGGGAGGAATCTCCCCAGCGATGAAAATATAAAACATACCGCAGCACCTATGCTGAGCACGTGCTGCAGAGTTTAACATTTAGATGGCGGGTTTGGCTTTCGGGTCGGATTTTGCCGTCTAGTTATAGGAAAAGTATTTGAAATGATGGATACACAAAATATCAGAATTCGCCTCAAGGCTTTTGACCACCGTCTGCTCGATTTGTCTACCAAGGAAATTGTGCACACTGCCAAAAGAACCGGGGCAAATGTCAGAGGACCTATTCCTCTTCCCACAAGAATCGAGAAATTTACGGTTAACCGTTCTCCGCATATCAACAAAAAGTCCCGCGAGCAGTTCGAAATCCGTACTCACAAGAGACTTCTCGATATTGTTGATCCGACGCCGCAGACCGTTGATGCTCTGATGAAGCTGGATCTGGCTGCCGGTGTTAATGTAGAGATTAAGCTCTAGTTTGATAATAACAATGTTGGCCTTTTGAAATATGACTGGTCAACCAATTGAAAAGGAAATAAATAAATGCGTACGGGTCTAATCGCAAAAAAACTTGGAATGTCCCGCATTTTCGAAGCCGACGGAACACATGTCCCGGTAACGGTTTTGAGTGTTGACGGTCTCCAGGTTGTTGCCGTTAAAACTCAGGAGAAGGACGGATACAACGCCGTACAGCTCGGAACCGGTGCTGTCAAGGCCAAAAACGTATCCAAGCCGCTCAAAGGACATTTTGCAAAAGCTAATGTCGAGCCGAAACAGAAACTGGGCGAGTTCAGAGTAACCGAAGACTGCCTGCTGTCTGTCGGCAACGAATTGTCTGTAGAACATTTTGTTCCCGGTCAGTATGTTGACGTTTGCGCAACATCAATCGGTAAAGGTTTCGCCGGTGTTATGAAACGTCATAACTTCGCCGGTCTGGAAGCCACCCACGGTGTTTCTATTTCGCACCGTTCCCACGGTTCTACGGGCCAGAGACAGGATCCCGGTAAAGTATTCAAGGGTAAGAAAATGGCAGGCCATATGGGCGATGAGCGCGTAACCGTTCAGAACCTGAAGGTTGTCGCCATCGACGCCTCCAAAGGCCTGATTATGGTTAAGGGCGGCGTTCCGGGCAGCGAAAATGCCTGGGTTCGCGTTACCGACGCCGTTAAAAAGGCCGGTAATGTTACCCTGCCGATGCCTGCCGGTTTGAAAAAAGTTGATGAACCTGTTGCAGTTAAAGCAGAAGCCGAAGCTCCTGCTGACAATGCATAAGTTATAAGGATTGAAAATTATGAAACAGGACATCTTAAGTTTAGCAGATAACAAAAACGTCGGTACAATTGAACTGAACGAATCGATTTTCGGTTTGGAAGTCCGTGCCGATATTTTGCACCGTGTTGTAAACTGGCAGCTGGCCAGATTGCAGACTGGCAACCACAAGACCAAGGGTCGTTCCGAGGTTGCCTTGACGCCGGCAAAGCCGTTTAAGCAGAAAGGCAGCGGCAATGCGCGTCAGGGTTCCCGCAAAGGTACCCAGTTCAGAAAAGGCGGCGTCGTTTTCGGTCCCGTCGTTCGTGACCAGTCTCATGATCTGACCAAAAAGTTCAGAAAACTCGGTTTGAAGACCGCTCTCTCGGCCAAGGCCAAAGAGGGCAACCTGGTTGTCGTTGACGAGGCAAAATTGTCAGCCCCCAAGACTAAAGATCTGAAATCCAGACTTGATGCTTGCGGATTGAAAAATTGCCTGTTTATCGACGGCAAGGAAGTTGATGTCAATTTTGCACTGGCCAGCCGCAATATCGAAGGCGTAGACGTTCTTCCGACAATCGGCGCCAATGTTTATGACATCTTGAGAAAGGACAAACTGGTATTGACCAAAGATGCGGTTGCTTGCTTGGAGGAGAGACTGAAATGGTAAAATCTAACAAATCAAACAACGTTTCCGCAAAAATGTACGATACGCTGGTTCGTCCGGTAATTACCGAAAAATCTATGCTGTCGTCCGAGGCCGGCAAGGTAACCTTCCTGGTTCCGCTGTCTGCCACCAAAGACGAGGTTAAGGCAGCCGTTGAAGCTATTTTCAACGTCAAGGTAAATAAGGTAAATACTATTCGTCAGTTCGGCAAGGAAAAACGTTTCAGAGGTTACGTCGGACAGCGTTCCGATTTCAAAAAAGCCGTTGTTACGCTTGCCGAAGGTCAAAATATTGATGTTACAACAGGAATATAAGACATGGCTTTAAAAAACTATAAGCCCACATCTCCGGGACTTCGTCAGCTTGTCATTGTTGACAGAAGCGAACTTTACAAGGGCGCTCCCGAGAAGTCTCTGACAATCGGTCTTACTAAGTCCGGTGGGCGTGATAATTTCGGACACGTTACAAGTCGTAAAATCGGTGGCGGCCACAAACGCAAGCTCCGTATCATCGACTTTAAACGCAATAAATTCGGCTGCGAGGCAACAGTTGAGAGAATCGAATATGATCCTAACCGTTCTTCCTTCATTGCTTTAATCAGCTATGAAGACGGCGAAAAGGCCTATATTCTGGCTCCTCAGAGACTGAAAGCCGGCGACAAGGTTATTTCTGCCGACAAGGCGGACATCAAACCGGGTAATGCTATGCCTTTGAAGAACATGCCGGTCGGTACGATTATTCACAACATTGAGCTTAAAGCCGGCAAAGGCGGGCAGTTGGTCCGTTCGGCCGGTTGCTATGCCCAGGTTGTCGGTAAGGATGCCGGTTATGCCCAGCTGAAGCTCAGCTCGGGTGAACTGAGAATCGTACGCGAAGAGTGTCTGGCTACGGTCGGCGCCGTTTCCAACCCTGATAACCAGAACAGATCGCTCGGCAAAGCCGGCCGTTCTCGTTGGCTGGGTATCAGACCGGTCAGCCGCGGCGTTGCCATGAACCCTGTCGATCACCCGCACGGCGGCGGTGAAGGCCGCACTTCCGGCGGTCGTCATCCGGTTACTCCCTGGGGTAAACCGACCAAGGGTGCCAAGACTCGTTCTAACAAGAAGACGGATCGCTTTATTATGCGCTCTCGTCATGAAAACAAAAAGAAATAAGGAGATAAGCTAATGACACGTTCCGTATGGAAAGGACCTTTTGTTGACGGCTATCTTCTGAAGAAAGCTGATGCAGCCAGAGCTTCCGGCCGTAACGAAGTGATTAAAATCTGGTCCCGTCGTTCAACCATGCTGCCGCAGTTCGTCGGCCTGACTTTCGGTGTCCATAACGGTCACAAATTTATTCCGGTTCTGGTTACCGAAGACATGGTTGGTCACAAGTTTGGTGAGTTTGCGCCGAGCCGTACTTTTTACGGTCATGCCGCAGACAAAAAGGCTAAGAGAGGTTAATTATGGGAAAATCTAAAGATACAAGAAGAGTAGAAGCCAATCAGGCTATGGCTGTTTGCCACTCTATTCGTACCAGCCCGCGCAAACTGAACTTAGTCGCTCAGACCATTCGCGGATTGAATGCTGAAAAAGCGGTTGCCGAACTCAGCTTCTCGAAGAAGAGAATCGCCAAAGTTGTTTTGGCCGTATTGCAGTCCGCAATTGCCAATGCCGAAAACAACCACCAGTTAAACATCGACAAGTTATTCGTCAGTGAAGCTTTTGTCGGTAAAGGTTTAGTTATGAAACGTATGCACGCACGCGGTCGCGGTCGCGGAGCCCGGGTATTGAAACCGTTCTCCAACCTGACTGTTGTCGTTACCGAGCGTGGGGAGTAAGTTAATGGGACAGAAAGTAAATCCTACAGGTCTTCGTTTAGGCGTCAACCGCACTTGGGATTCCCGTTGGTATGCAGATGACAAGTTCACTGACTACCTCCACGAAGATTTGAAAATTAAAGAATTCTTGAAAGAGAAACTGGCTCAGGCCGGCGTCAGCAGAATCGTCATCGAACGTCCTGCGAAGAAGGCCAGAGTTACCATTCATTCTGCAAGACCGGGTGTTGTTATCGGCAAAAAAGGTCAGGATATTGAGCTCTTGAGAAAAGAGATTCAGAAAATGACCGACTCCGAAGTACAGTTAAACATTCTGGAAGTCAGAAAACCTGAGCTGGATGCGCAGCTTGTTGCCGACTCCGTCGCGCAGCAGCTGGAACGCCGCGTCGCTTTTCGCCGCGCCATGAAACGCGTTATGCAGTCAGCTCTTCGTTTGGGTGCAGAAGGCATTAAGGTCAGCTGCTCGGGTCGTCTCGGCGGCGCCGAAATCGCAAGAACCGAATATTATCGCGAAGGCCGCGTTCCTTTGCACACCTTGCGCGCTGACATTGATTATGCAACCTCTACGGCTCACACCACTTACGGTGCCTGCGGCGTAAAAGTCTGGATCTACAAGGGCGAAATCATGGCCCACGATCCGATGGCGCAGGACAAGAAGCTGGCTGAACAGAAATAATTATTTGAGGTTAAAATAAGATGTTAAGTCCTAAAAGATTAAAGTTCCGCAAGATGCACAAAGGCCGTATTCACGGCCTCGCCAAAGGCGGTTCTGAATTGAGTTTTGGTTCATATGGATTAAAGGCTCTGACCCCGGATCGCATTACGGCCCGCCAGATCGAGGCTGCCCGTCGTGCCATTACCCGCGAGATGAAAAGAGCCGGAAGATTGTGGATCAGAATTTTCCCGGATGTTCCTGTATCTGACAAACCCGCCGAAGTTCGTATGGGTAAAGGTAAAGGTTCTATTGAGTATTGGTGCGCAAGAGTGCACCCGGGCCGCATTATGTTTGAAGCTGACGGTATTGATGAAGAGACCGCCCGCAACGCATTTGCTCTCGGTGCCGCCAAACTGCCGATTAAGACGAAGTTTGTCAAGCGCCTTAATTCCGACAAGGGAGAAGCATAATGGTAAAAACTAAAGATTTGCGCGCGATGACGATTGACGAATTGGAAGCAAAGCTGCTCGAAAACAAAAAAGAACAGTTTAACTTAAGAATTCAACAATCTACTGGACAATTATCGAATACTGCGGTAATAAGAAAAGTCCGTCGTGAAATTGCAAAAATCAACACGCTCATTGCCGAGCGCAAGAAGAATAACTAGGAGACTGAAATATGCCTAAAAGAATTCTTCAAGGTGTTGTTGTTAGTGATAAGCAGGATAAGACTGTCGTAGTCAGCGTAGAGCGTCAGGTCATGCATCCTGTTTACAAAAAGTTCGTTAAGAGAAGCAAAAAGTATGCGGCTCATGATGAAAATAACCAGTTCAAAGTCGGGGATATCGTTCGGATTGAAGAGTCCAAGCCCTATTCCAAGACCAAGTGTTGGACTGTAATCGTTGATAACGCCTAGAAAAGAAGGAAGTAAAAAATGATACAGATGCAAACCAACCTGGATGTCGCAGATAATTCAGGCGCACGTCAGGTGCAGTGCATTAAGGTTCTTGGCGGGTCCAAGAGAATGCATGCTTCTGTGGGTGATGTAATTGTCGTTTCCATCAAAGACGCCATGCCGAAAGGCCGCGTTAAGAAGGGCGATGTTCATAAAGCTGTAATTGTTCGCACAGCCAGCGATATAAGACGCAAAGACGGATCTGTCATCCGCTTTGACTCTAACGCTGCAGTTCTGATCAACAAGGACGGCGAGCCGATCGGTACCCGTATCTTCGGCCCCGTTACCAGAGAACTGCGTGCGAAGAAGTTTATGAAAATTATTTCATTAGCACCGGAGGTATTGTAATGAGCCTTAAACTTAAAATCAAAAAAGGTGACAAGGTTGTTGTTCTGTCCGGAGAGGACAAAGGCAAAACCGGTGAAGTCGTAAAGGCCATGCCGAAAGAGGGTAAAGTGGTTGTTCAGGGTATCAATCTGGTTAAAAGACATACCAAACCCAGTCAGACCACCCCGGGCGGCATCGTTACCAAAGAAGCTCCGATCCATGTTTCCAATGTCGCCATTGTTGCCAGTGACGGCAAGGCCACCAAAATCGGCTATCAGGAAAAGGACGGAAGAAAAGTCCGCATCGCTCGCCGGTCCGGTGAAGTAATCGATAAGTAAAGGGAAAATCTTATGACAAATTTTGAAAAGCTTTATAACGAAGTCATAAAGAAATCTCTGGTGGAAAAATTCGGTTACAAGAACCCCCACGAGATTCCGAAGCTGACTAAGATTGTTCTGAACATGGGCGTTTCCGACGCTGTTACAGACAAAAAGAAACTGAATAACGCCGTAGACGAAATGGCGCTGATTGCCGGCCAGAAACCGCTGGTTACCAAAGCCCGCAAATCTATCGCCACTTTCAAGCTGAGAGAAGGCATGCCGATCGGCTGCAAGGTTACTCTGCGTTCGGACAGAATGTACGAGTTCCTGGAGCGTCTGGTCAATATGGCTCTGCCGCGCATCCGCGACTTTCACGGCATTACCGGCAAGAACTTTGACGGCAAAGGCAACTTCGCTTTTGGCATTAAAGAACAGATTATCTTCCCGGAAATCAACTATGAAAAGGTTGAGAACGTCCGCGGTATGGATATCGTAATCTGCACAACGGCAAAATCCGACGACGAAGCCAAAGTTCTTCTCGACGGCTTTAACCTGCCTTACAAGAAATAAGCGGAGATTTTACTATGGCAAAAACAAGTTCAGTATTCAGAAACTTGAAAAGAGTTAAAATGGCGCAGAAGTTCAACAACCGCCGTTCGAAACTCAAAGAGATTGTAATGGATAAAAATGCGTCTCCCGAAGAGCGTTTCCAGGCAACTCTTAAATTGGCGGAATTACCCCGTAACTCGGCTAAAAACCGGATTAGAAACCGTTGCAAAGTTACTGGTCGTTCGCGCAGTTATTACAGGAAATTCGGTCTGAGCCGCGTCGAATTGAGAGATTTGGCCAGCTTCGGCGAGATTCCTGGTTTGGTAAAATCAAGCTGGTAGGGAGATTAAGATCATGTCTATGACCGATCCTTTGGGCGATATGCTCACACGCATTAGAAACGCACAAAGAGCGAAGAAGAACGAGGTCGTATCACCTGCTTCTCGCTTGCGTGAAAATGTATTGGAAGTTCTGAAAAAAGAAGGTTACATCAACGGCTATGAGCGCGTTAATGTCAAGCCAGGAATCGACGAACTCCGCATTCAGTTGAAGTATCATGAAGGTACTTCCGTTATAACCGAAATTTACCGCGTCTCGACGCCGGGCCGCCGCGTTTACTCAAGCGTACGCGACCTGCCGAGAGTTTACAACGGTCTGGGTATTTCGATCATTTCGACGCCGGCCGGCGTCATGAGTGACCATGAAGCCCGCAAGGCCAATGTCGGCGGTGAAATTTTGTGCCAGGTATTTTAAGGGAGCAAACAGATGTCTAGAATTGGTAAATATCCTGTTATTATCCCTAATGGCGTTACCGTTACGGTCGAAAACAACGTTGTTACGGCCAAAGGTAAATTAGGTGAACTCAGCTTTGCTTTTGACGACAGTCATGTTGCAACCAAGCTGGAAGACAACAAAGTTGTTGTTACCCCGTTGAGCGATTCCAAGGAAGCCCGCACACTGTGGGGTACGACCAGAGCTCAGATTAACTCCCTGGTCAAGGGCGTTAGCGAAGGCTTTAAGAAAGAACTGGAACTGGTCGGCGTCGGCTATAAAGCCCGCGTTGAGGGCAACCACAAGCTGGTATTGTCGCTGGGCTTCTCTCATGATGTTATTTTCGAAGCCCCGAAAACCATCAATCTTGCCTGCGCTACTCCGACTCAGATTTCCGTTTCCGGTGCCGATAAACAACTCGTTGGTCAGATTGCCGCGGAAATTCGCAAGTATAGAAAACCTGAACCTTATAAAGGCAAAGGCGTTAAATATACCGGTGAATATGTCCGCCGCAAAGAAGGTAAGAAGAAATAAGGATTAATTAAATGAGTACGCCAAGAGAATTGTTTGAAAAAAGAAAAGCTCGCGTAAGAACAGCTTTGAAAAACGCTGCCAACGGCAAGATGAGACTTTCCGTCTTCCGCAGCGGTAAGCATATTTACGCGCAGATTATTGACGATGCTAAAGGTTCCACTGTTGTTTCTGCCTCTACTTTGGATAAAGAAGTCAGAGATCAGATTAAGAAATCTTCTACCGTTGAAGCGGCCAGCTTTATCGGTAAGGTGGTGGCAGAGAGAGCCGTCAAATCCGGTGTTAGTGAAGTTATCTTCGACAGAGGTGGCTACATTTATCACGGTCGTGTTAAAGCTTTGGCTGACGCTGCACGCGCTGCCGGCCTGAAATTTTAGGAGATAAGATGATGGTACAAGCAGATCGTCGCAACAGCAACAAAGCTGAAAAGAAAGATGAATTGGTTGAGAAGCTGGTTCATATTAACCGCGTAGCCAAGACCGTTAAAGGCGGCCGCAACATGTCTTTCGCCGCCGTCGTTGTCGTCGGTGACCAGAAAGGCCGCGTCGGCTACGGTTCCGGCAAGGCGACCGAAGTTCCGGACGCTATTGTCAAAGCTACCAATGAGGCCAAAAAGAACATGGTTCGCATTCCGCTTCGCGAGGGCAGAACGCTTCATCACGACGTTTCCGGCCGTTTCGGCGCCGGCAAGGTTGTTTTGAGAACCGCTCCCGCCGGTACCGGCGTTATCGCCGGCGGCCCGATGCGCGCCATCTTTGAAGTACTGGGCGTTCAGGACGTCGTTGCCAAATCGCTGGGTTCAAATAACCCTTATAACATGATTAAGGCTACATTCAACGCCCTGACGGCGATTAATTCGCCCCGCATGGTTGCCGCCAAACGCGGCAAGAAAGTCGGGGACATTGTCAGCCGCCGCGAAAATACTTCAAAACTGGAAAAAGAGGAGGCTTAATCCATGGCTGCAAAAACAATTAAAGTTACGCAGATCGGAAGTCCGATCGGACGTCCCGAAAAGCAGAGAGCCACGTTGATCGGCCTGGGCCTGAACAAGATGGGCAAGACCGTCGAACTTCAGGATACGCCTGCTATCCGCGGAATGATCAGAAAAATTCCTCACTTGGTCAAGGTTGAGGAGTAGGGAGATTGCCGGGGGTTGGTCGGGGCGGCCGATTTTAAAGCGGTCTGCATGACGAAACCCCTGTCAACTCATTGACGAGTTAATTAAGGTGAAGAAAAATGAAACTTAATGAATTAAGAGACAACGAAGGAGCTACCAAAAACCGTATCCGTGTCGGACGCGGCATCGGCAGCGGCAAGGGCAAAACCTGCGGCCGCGGTCAGAAAGGTCAGAAGTCCCGTTCGGGTGTTGCTGTCAACGGTTTTGAAGGCGGTCAGATGCCGATTTACCGCAGACTGCCGAAACGCGGTTTCAAGAATCCTTTTGCCAAGGAATTTGCGGTGGTTAATCTGGATACCATTCAGAAAGCGGTTGATGCCGGTAAGCTTAATGCTGCCGCGATTGACGTTGCCGCTCTGATGAATGCCGGTGTTATCTCCAAGGAGCTGGACGGCGTTCGTCTGCTGGCTCGCGGTGCGATTACCTCCAGTGTTACCATTTCGGTAAACTCCGCTTCCAAGGCCGCTGTAGCTGCGGTTGAGAAAGCCGGCGGCAAGGTTAACCTTATCGAAGCATAGGCGTTATTTTGAGCCTAAAAGCGCATTCTCGACAGAATGCGCTTTTTTTGTTGCAACAATTTTATCGGCAGGATTTTTGTCCCGCCCGGGGGCGGTGTTGAAACCAACCGGAGACAGTGATTATTTATGCGGTGTAAATGGATAAATTAGTTGAATTAAAATTTTTTTAGTGTATTAATAAATTAGCTTAAAGGGACCGGTTTGTCCCTCGTTGTTTGTTTTAAATAAATAATAAGGATTTAAAAATGGTATCATTGGCAGAGAAAATGGCTGCAAACATGGATATGTCCGCTTTCAGCAAGGCTGAAGAACTGAAGAAAAGACTGTGGTTTACGGTTCTGGCCCTGATCGTCTTTCGTTTGGGAACGTTTATTCCGCTTCCCGGCATCGATCCGCATATTTTGTCGGATATTTTCGCCAGACAATCGAGCGGCATTTTGGGAATGTTCAACATGTTTTCGGGCGGCGCGTTGGAGCGTATGACCATTTTTGCCCTGAACATCATGCCGTATATTTCGGCGTCGATTATTCTGCAGCTCGGACAGTCGGTTATTCCGTCGCTGGCAGCACTGAAAAAGGACGGAGAGGCAGGCCATCGCAAAATTACGCATTATACCAAGATTTTGACGGTCTTTATTACGATTATCCAAGGCTACGGCATTGCCGTCGGTTTGGAAGGTATGACCGGCAGCGCCGGTTTGTCGGCCGTGGTTATGCCCGGTTTCATCTTTAAGTTTACGACGATTGTTTCACTGGTCGGCGGTACGATGTTTATCGTCTGGCTGGGCGAGCAGATTACTTCCCGCGGCGTAGGCAACGGTTCTTCGCTGATTATTACCGTCGGTATTATCGCCAATATTCCGAGCGCTTTGGCGCAGACTTTCGAACTGGGACGCGTCGGCTCCATGTCGCTGGGCGTGATTGCCATGCTGCTGTTTATGGTTCTGGCGTTGATTTACATTATCGTTCTGGTGGAAAGGGCACAGAGGAAAATTACCATCCAGTATCCGAAACGTCAGATGGGCGGCAGAATGATGTCTTCCGAAAATTCGCATCTGCCTTTGAAAATTAACCCGACCGGCGTTATTCCGCCGATTTTCGCCAGTTCGCTTCTGCTGCTGCCGATTACGGTTGCCAATCTGTCGGCCGAAAACGGTCCGGAATGGGTACAGACGCTGAGCCAGCTGCTCGGCCACGGACAGCCTTTGTATCTGACACTGTACGGCGCGTTGATTATCTTTTTTGCCTTTTTCTATACGGCAGTCGTGTTCAATCCGGAAGAAACCGCGGATAACCTGAAAAAGCACGGCGGTTTTATTGCCGGTATCCGTCCGGGCAAAAATACGGCAGAGTATCTGGACTATGTGATTACCCGTCTGACGGTGCTTGGCGCGGTCTATCTGACAGCTTTGTGCATTCTGCCGGAAATCTTGATTTCCAGACTGTCGGTTCCGTTTATTCTGGGCGGCACGACCCTGCTTATCGTGGTTCAGGTTACGATGGATTTCGTCGGACAGTTGCAATCGCACCTGATTGCCTATCAGTATGAAGGGCTGATTAAAAAGGCCGCTCTGGTTAACAAGGGAAAGAGAAGATAATGTCTTTCAGAGAGAGCGGACTGGGTTTGCATGTGGTCTTTACCGGAGCTCCGGGCTGCGGTAAAGGCACGCAGGCAAGAATTTTGAAAGAGAAGGTGGCTATTTGTCATTTGTCGACCGGTGAAATGCTTCGTGCCGAAGCGGCCAAGGGAACGCCGCTGGGCTTGGAAATCAAGGCTCTGCTCGACAAGGGCGAGTTTGCGACAGACGAGATGATTATTAACATGGTATCCAAGCGAATCGATGAGGATGACTGTAAGAACGGTTTTATTCTCGACGGTTTTCCGAGAACGCTGCATCAGGCGGAAGTTCTGGACGAAATGCTGGACCGGAAAGGGATAAATCTGGATGCGGTTATTGAAATTCAGGTTCCCGACGAGATTATTATGGAACGTATTTTGGGCCGTTATGCCTGCATGAAATGCGGGCAGGGATATCATGACAAGTTTCAGAAGCCGAAAGTTTACGGCGTCTGTGACGTCTGCGGCGGAACGGATTTTTTCCGCCGGGTCGATGATAACAAGACGACGGTGCAAAATCGTCTGGTGAACTACAGAGCCCTGACGTATCCGACAATTCCTTACTATGAAAAAAAAGGACTCCTGCGCTGCGTGGACGGAACCGGGACTATTGAGGCCGTCAGCAATAAAGTCGACAGCATTTTGGGCATTAAATAGCCCGAGTCGACAGGTCGGGTTTCTAAAAACCTGAAAAAAATGCAACTTTTTGAATTTTTTTAGCAAAAGGGTGGTTGACACTGTTAAATTTTAGCCTATAATCCGGCTTAATTTTGAAAAGTGGTGATCAACTTTTTAAATGTAATAATTAATTAGAAAGATGGAGAGTTAATTTGGCTCGTATAGCTGGTGTAAATATTCCGACAGCCAAAAGAATTGAAGTCGCCCTGACTTATATTTTTGGTATCGGAAAGAAAACTGCTCAAGACATTTGCGCAAAATCTGGAATCGACTGCAGTCGCCGCGTTCACGAATTGTCCGAGGAAGAAGTCGCGAAAATTCGTGAAGTTATTGACAGCAACTACCTTGTCGAAGGTGAGCTGCGTCGCGAAGTCGGCGTCAACATCAAGAGACTTATGGATCTTGGATGTTACAGAGGTTTGAGACATCGTAAAGGTTTGCCGGTTCGCGGACAGAGCACGAAGACGAATGCCCGTACCCGTAAAGGTAAACGCAAAACCGTTGCGAACAAGAAGAAGTAAGAGGTAGATTCTAATGGCAAAAGCAGTACAACGTGTTAAGAAAAAAGAGAAGAAGAATATCACTGCGGGCGTTGCCCATGTGAATTCTACTTTCAACAATACAAGAGTAACAATTACTGACGCTCAGGGTAACACCGTATCCTGGTCGACGGCTGGCGCTCAGGGTTTCAAGGGTTCCCGCAAGTCGACTCCGTATGCCGCACAGGTTGCCGCCGAAGAAGCCGGCAAAAAGGCTCAGGAAAACGGTATGAAAACTCTGGAAGTTGAAGTTAAAGGCCCCGGTTCTGGTAGAGAATCTGCGATTAGAGCCTTGCAGGTTATCGGTTTTACCATCACCTCCATTCGTGATGTTACCCCGATTCCTCACAATGGCTGCCGCATGAGAAAAAGACGTCGCGTTTAATCTTTTTACAGATAGTGAGGCTGCATGACAGCCTCGCCGTCTTTTGATTTTTGTAATATTGCATATGCACTAAAATAAGAGGACATACCAGTGATTCAAAAGAATTGGCAAGAACTTATTAAACCAACTAACTTAGATGTTTCAAGCGAAGGCGGAAATAAGGCTAAGATAGTAGTTGAACCTTTGGAAAGAGGTTTTGGCTTAACTTTGGGCAACGCTTTGAGAAGAGTTTTGTTATCTTCGCTGCAGGGCGGTGCCGTAACGGCTATCAAGATTAACGGCGTCCTGCATGAATTTTCTGTAGTTCCGGGTGTCAGAGAAGACGTTACCGATATTGTTCTCAACATTAAAGGTCTGGCTGTCGCCGTTCACGGCGAAGGCCCGAAAACCATGACCCTGAAGGCTGAAGGTCCCTGTGAAGTTACCGCAGCCATGATTGAAACCGGTCATGACGTAGAAATCAAAAATCCGGAACTGGTTATCTGCAATCTGGATGCCGGTGCCAAAATTTCGATGGAACTGACGGTTAATACCGGCAAAGGCTATGTTCCTGCTTATCAGAACAAAGCTGCCGACGCGCCGATCGGTGTTATTGCCGTTGATGCGATTTATTCGCCGGTCAAAAAAGTGTCCTACAAGGTTGAAAATACCCGTGTCGGACAGGTTACCGACTATGACAAGCTGACGCTGGTTGTCGAAACCAACGGCGTCGTTTCGCCGGAAGACGCGGTTGCCCTGGCTGCCCGTATTTTGCAGGATCAGCTTAAACCGTTCATTAACTTTGACGAACCGGAGGTCGAAGTTGAAGCCGAGCGTGAAGAACTGCCCTTTAACAGAAACCTGTTGAAGAAAGTTGAAGAGCTTGAACTGTCGGTTCGTTCGGCCAACTGCCTGAAGAACGACAATATCGTTTATATCGGCGATCTGGTTCAGAAAACCGAAGCGGAAATGTTGCGTACGCCGAACTTTGGCCGCAAGTCTTTGAATGAAATCAAAGAGGTTCTGGCAAAAATGGGTATTCATCTCGGTATGGATACGCCGGGCTGGCCGCCGGAGAATATTGAAGAACTGATTCGCCGCGTTGACGAACATTTCTAAAAAGTTGAAAAGGGGAAGCCGTCGGGTTTCCCTTTTTTTATTATTGTTATACAGAAAATCCCGAGTTTACCCGGGCTATCTATCTGTAAACGTTTTCGGCATGAGAAGAAAGACTGATGAAATGCAGCGGATCGTTTGCTGAAAAGCCATCCTGACGACTATTGCGCAGTGAGAAAAAGTTTTGGGCCGGGGTATGGCTGAAATGACTGTTTTGTCCGGAGAAAGGCATCCATTGCGGAAGAATAAAACGGCCCAGGAAAACAGATGTTTTTTTTCCGTTGCGGACATTGTCGGCGATAAAGTCGGCCGGAGGTCTTTTTTTGCTTGCTTTTCAGAATATTGTATGCTAAAAGCACAGGCGAATAAGTTGTTTCCGTGCATGAGCGCTGAGGCGAAACCGTGGCGGAAACGTGTTTATATCCGCTTTGCCAGGCAAAGCACAGAGAAAAATGAAAGGACATTGTCATGAGACATGGAGATGCACACAGAAGATTTAACATGCCGAAAAGCCAGAGAAGAGCTTTGTTCTCAAACCTGACCAACGCTCTGCTGACTCACGAGCAGATTACGATTACGCTGCCCAGAGCGAAAGAACTGAGAACGTTTGCCGATAACATGATTACCTATGCGAAGAAAGGCGATTTGAACAGCCGCAGACTGGCTCTTGCTTTCCTGCGTGACAACGAAGTTGTTTCGAAGCTTTTCTCTACTTTGGCCGAGCGTTATAAAGGCCGCAACGGCGGTTATACCCGCGTTTTGAAATCAGGCCTGCGTTATGGCGACTGCGCTCCGATGGCTATCATTGAGTTGGTTGACCGTGACGTTAATGCCAAAGGCGCCAAAGATCTGGCTCGCGTTGCCGCCGAGAAAGCTGCCGCCGCCGAAGCAGAAAAGACTGCCGAATAATCTTTCTGATTATGACGAAAAAGCGAATCGGTTTTCCGGTTCGCTTTTTTGTTGTTTTTTATCGGGTTGTCTTTTATCCTTAGGGAAGGAGGGTAAATGGCGTATTCTGATTTGATGTTATGGCTTGCCTGCGCGGCAGCGGTTTTGATTGCCGTTTATGTGACGGGATATTTGATTTTTTTGTTTCAAAAACATGTTTTGGCGCCGGATAAGGCTCTGATGTGCTGCCTGATATCGGGATTTGTGCGAAAAAAAGACATTCAGGACATTATTCGCCGCGGTGCAGATCCTGATTTTGACAACGGTTTGCCGTTATTGACCGCGGTACGGGGAACGGTTCGGGAACAGGCAATTCGCGGTTTGATAGAATGCGGCGCCGATGTCAACATTGTTTATCCGAACGGGAGCAGCCCTTTGTTTCATGCGGTTCTGTCCGGAAATACAAAAGCGGTTGAATGTTTGGCCGCGGCCGGCGCCGCTCTTGACTGTAAAATCAAGGACGGCTCGAATCTGTTGTTGTGCGCGGTGGGAGCGCAGGCATACAAGACCGCCCGGTTGCTGGTAGAAAAATATGGTTTTGACGTTAATTCGAAGAATAATGACGGTGTGACAGTACTTATGGCGGCCAGCGAATTTTGCCGCTGGGATTTTTCGTTTTTGAAATGGCTGCAGAAGCAGCCGTCACTTGATTTGAATGTTTCAGACAAGGAAGGGAGGAACCATGCGTCATACGGACAGAATAACAATTATCTGAGATTTTGGCGTTTTTTGGGGCTGCTTAAATGATTTTCCCCGTTCAAAAGATTTGACGGGAGGCTTTTAAGCCGCTCGGAGGAACTGCAACAGGAGAAGCAGAGATGACAAAGTATCGGCGGATTTGCATTCTGGGCAACAGCGGTGCGGGGAAGTCGACATTGGCGGCGGCGCTGGGCGATGTTTCCGGCCTACCGGTCGTGCATTTGGACCGGATTTTCTGGAAACCGGGATGGATTGAGGCGCCGGAAGCGGAAGTGCGTGCGGCAATGATGGCCGCGGCAGAAAATGATGCCTGGATTATTGACGGAAACTTCAAAAAAACGCTGCCGCAGCGTTTAGAAAAGGCCGATCTGGTCATATATATCGATTATAACCCGATTTTCTGCCTGTGGAGAGTGCTTTGGCGTATGCTGCGGCGGAAGAGACGTCCGGATATGGCAGACGGCTGTACGGAGCGATTTAACCCGGAATTTTATGGCTATGTGTTACGGTTTAACCGGCAGACGCGGCCGCAGCTGTTGGAGATGATAGCCCGGAGCGCCGGAAATTTTGATCTGGCGATAATCCGCCGGCGGAAAGACCTTGCGGAACTGATGCGGAATTTGCAGGGCAGATTTGGCCAGAAGTGAAGATTGATATTGCCAAAATGCGAATCTGTGCTAAAACGAAAATCCTTAAATCTGATTTTTGTGTAACTTTTTAAATATCATTCTGTATGAAAACGAGTATTGCTCACAACAACAATGTTTCCCTGTCCAAAGGGATTTTGATTTCAGCCTATATTCACAATTCGGCTGCTTATGTTCTGCTTGACGGTAACAGAGGTTATATTCTGCGCGCTGAAAATCAGGAAGAAGAGGAGAGAATTGCGGCGTTTGTCGATCAGCTGCAAATCGGTGCCTATGTGTTTGCCTATCTGACGTATAACGGCCGTATCATGAAGCTTTTCGACATGTTAAGCGGCATGGAACTGGAGTGCGAAGACGCGGATGGCGGACCGGATGAAACGGAAACCTTTTCCGGACGGCTCAAGTTCAAGACCAAGGAGTTTCTGCGTCCGCAGTATGAGGTTTATACGCTGGGTGTTATCGCCGACAATGAACTGCGCTGTTATGCATATCTGGTCGATGTGACGCAGCAGGAGAAAGAACGCCGCAGCCTGACAAAGCTTCAGGCCGGCGACGCGGTTGCTGTTGTTGCGACGGCAAAAGGTTTTCCGGTAGAAATTGAAGATTTTACGCGACGGGTTAAAGTTGGCGGCAGAGCGGGAAACGAATCGGGAAATCCGGTTCGGAAAAGTTTATAGTTTATGTTTTTTTCAAAATGAAAACGACTGGGCTTTGAGGCGTTCGGCCGTGACCTTGTGTTGCAAGATCAGTTTCTGATTGTAAAAAAGAAGGGGAGGATTGGCAAAATCTTTCTCTTTTTTTTTGTTTACTTCGTTTTTCGGTTATGTTAAGTTTTTAGACGAAAATCTTCAAAATTTGTATATTATGAACGCAATTATTCAAAACCTGTTGGGGTTTGTCAAAAGAGAAGACAGACCGTTGTTGACAATTCAGGAACAGTTGGAGCTTGTCAGGCAGAAAAGCTGTTTCCGGGTTAAAAGAGCCATGCGGCGTCAGATGTTTCACAGCGAAGTCATTTGCAAAATGTTTGCCATGACCGAAGGGGAACGCGGCGGCAAGGTCGAACGGATGCTGGCCTATTATCTTCAAAAGTATGGTTTTAATGACGAAATCCGGCTTTTTTTGCTGAAAAGCAAAGCACCTGAAAATACGGCGGCAGCGGATTATCGTCAAAAGGTCATTGACGCGTACGGCATCAGACTGAACCGGGAAACTGAAACGCTGTCGGCGACATGCGAAGAGGTTCTGGAAGCGCTGGAAAATAAGGATTTCAATATTCGCACGTTTTTGCTGAAGAGCAAAAGTTTGAGCGAAACGTTGAAAGTTATCCGCGACACGAAGGAAAAAATGCGTACGGCGGCTTGGGCTTTTGTTAAGCCGTATCCAACCATTTCCGGCGACGACGGCGTGTTTGACAACATGCCTTACGTTTCAGAGCCGACGCTGAGCGACGGGGAATGCCGCGCGGCGATTTCGGACAGTTTTCCGACCCTTGCCGAACAAAAGTCGGTTTTGGTTTCAGAAAACGGGCTTTGGATTGAAACGCTGACGTTTTTGCGTGAAAAGACGGCGGAAGTCTGGAACGCGTATTTGGGAAAGTTTGACGAAAGTCTGCTGTTGCCTGAATTGAAAAAAAATGTGTGAACTCCGGGTTTGTTCGGCGATGACCGAACAAACCCTTTTTTTGTATGCGGAAATCTTGGTTGCAAATTAGATTTTTGCCTTAGAAAAATAATATTGTCATTGCCGGACTAGATCCGGCAATCAATCGGATCCCCGGAACGCGCTGCGCTTGCCCGAGGATGACAGAAGAAAAAATGTTGTCATTCTCTTGTTTTTATTCTTTTCTGTCATTCCCCGGCTTGACCGGGGAATCCGTAAAGGAGATGTCCGCTTCAAGGCCGAACATGACAAAGAAAAAAAGCCCCTCGGAAGAGGGGCTTTTTGTTTATTTTTCGTTGTTGAGGTCTTCGCCTTTGGCAACGTAGGCTTCAACTGCACGACTGGCCTTCTTGGGCAGGGCAATACAGCCGGGGCCGGAAATGCAGCCGCCTTCGCAGCACATGACTTCCAGCATGTTATTTTCGCAGCCCTTGGCGCCATAGCGCTTGAGCAGTTTGATGTTTTCCTTGCTCAGGCCGTCAATGCGCTCGGCTTTGACTTCGGCTTTGTCGCCGATGATGGAGGCAACTGCGCCGGAAACGCCGCCGGTAAGCGGAAACTGGCGTCCCTGAGCGTAGGATACGGCCGTGAACTCGGCCGGTTCGCATTCGTCGATGTTGATGCCGGCGGCAACCAGCATGGCGCCAAGTTCTTCAAAGGTCAGAACATAGTCGACGTTCGGATCGTATTCGGCTTCGACGCGTTTGGCCAGGCAGGGGCCAATGAAGACGGCAACGCAGTCGGGATGTTCTTTTTTGACCAGTTCGGCCGTATAGTACATCGGCGTTTTGGTATGCGAAACGTAAGGCTGAATTTCGGGAATGTGTACCTGCGCGGCGCGGAAGTAGGCCGGGCAGCAGGAGGTGGTCATCAGTTTTTCGCCGTTTTCCATTTTCTCGATAAATTCGGCGGCTTCTTTCTTGGTGGTGATGTCGGCGCCGACGGCAACTTCGATAACGTCGCTGAAACCGGCTTTTTTCAATGCGCCGACGACATTGCCGATGTCGCCGGGAAACTGGCCGACAATCGCCGGCGCCAGCATGGCAACGACCTGTTTGTCGGTTTCGTTAATCAGTTTCAGGACATCGACCATCTGCGAACGCTCGACGATGGCGCCGAACGGGCAGGACTGCAGGCATTTGCCGCAGGAGATGCAGGTTTCGTGATTGATATGTTCCTTGCCGAACTCATCCTTGGTAATGGCGCCGACCGGGCAGGCTTCCTCGCAGGGAACCGGAATGCGGATAATCGAGTGGTACGGACAGACTTCATGGCATTTTCCGCAGTTGACGCATTTGTCCGGGTCGATATGGGCGCGGCCGTTGACAAAGGAAATGGCTTCCTTGGGGCAGTTCATCTGGCAGGGACGCGCGAAGCAGCCGCGGCAGGCGTTGGTAACCATGTACTGCGCCTTGATGCAGGCGGAACAGGCAACGTCGATGACGCAGAGCTGCGCCTTTTCGGGATGCGTGCGCTCAAGGGCTTCTTCGCCGTACTGTGCCAGGCTTTTGAGCTCATCGGTTTCTTCTTCCGGCGAAAAGCCAAGGCTGGACATGCAGCGGTATTTTAAGACAGCGCGGTCCTTGTAAATGCAACAGCGGCTCGGTTGCTGTTCTTTCGGCCGCAGTTCCAGCGGAATACGATCGGCGTTTTTAAATTTGTCGGCAAAATAGCTTTCGGCAATTTTTATCAGAATGCGGGTGCGCATCTGGTTGGCGTTATTTTTGGGTATAAGCACTTTTTCTAGTCTCCATTAAGTCTTTATTCGGCAGAGCATTCTCTGGCTTTGAGAACGTCGCGGATTTTGGCGACGACTTTCTCATAGGTGGCTTCTTCGACCAGTTCGTCGCCGACCATCACAAAGGGGCCGTGGTTGTATTTGTTTTTGATGTCCTTGCAGAGGTTCATACATCTGACTTCGACGAGTTCAATCCTGTCGGCGATGTCGGCGGGCGGCGTGAATTCCAAAGCCTGAATCTGGGCGGCTCCCATCACAAAACAGGAGGTTCCCGAGCAGATTTTTACAGTTACTTTATCCATAGTCTTGTCCTTTTCATAAGTTGCATGTCTTAAATGTATCTGACACTGATTTCTTTTAAGTACTGGCTTTGTAAAAGCCGGAATATCTTTTTGACGATGTTGCGGCGAATCTCCAGCTCCATCGGGAGGCTGGGGTCCTGATGGGCAATGTTGATTTTGGTGCCGACGACAAAGTCTATCCGGTCGCTGTCCAGAAGCAGTTTGGCCAAACGCACGGCGGCATTGTTCTTGTTTTTATCGATACCCTCTTTTAGCATACGATAAACTTCGGTCAAGGTCAAAATGCCCTCGGTAACCAGATCGACGCCGTCCATTATGGAAGCCATCGGGATTTTATCGTCAAAACTGGTTTTGTCAATCTCGCATTTTAAACAAAGTTCGCGCTCGACGATGTTGGCGGTGGTGCCGCCGCAGATGACGGTTTTTCCGTCATAGCTTGACACCAGTTCGGCAAATTCCCGGTCTTTGTCTTCGTCAAACGGCGGGCCGGTCAAGACCAGAAGCTTGCGCGGTTTGCGGAAATAGAGGACCACGCAGCTGATGTCGTCGCCGGCCTTGTGCTCAACTTCTTTGTCCAGAGCCTCGTGCACGACGGCACGGGCGAGGTCATGGGCGGAGACGTAGGGATTTTTGCGAATCTCTTTCAGAATGAAGTCCAGACAGCCTTGCCGTCCCCAGCCGAGCGGGTATTTCCGGTTGCCCAGCCCGGCTTGGGTAACGCCGTCGGAAACCATGATAATGCGGTCTTCCGGCTGGGTGGTAACCTGCGAAATGCTGATGGTGCGGTCTTTCCATTTGGGCGAGGAAAGTTCGCGGCATTTGACCGTGAGCGGTTTGAAGTCGCGAATGAACATGTGCGGCGGGTTGTCCATTTCGATAATGCGGGTTTTGCCGCCGAGTTCGCTGTCGACAATCGAAAAAGTCGCGTAGCTGATTTTGCGTACCTGACAGATGGGCAGCGCGTCCATCATCACTTCCGACGAGCGCAGCAGTTCCATGTTGCTTTCGACGAATTTCATGGCCATGCGGGTGGTCATCGACGACAATATGTTGGCCTTGACGCCGGAACCTAAACCATCGGAGAGAATCGAAATTATACGCTGTTCTTCGGGGATTTTTTTGGAAAACACCGTATCGCCGAAACAGTCTTCGCCGTTTTTCTGCTGCTGATGGGTGCCTATTTCGATAAACAGAGAATCGCTCACGGCTAATAGTCCCGTTTGTTGGAGTTGGTACGAATGGTCAGGTCGCTGCTTTGTTCGTCGTCAGTGGCAAAGTCTTTGGCGATGGAGCGGAGCAGAACTTCGGTTTCGGCCATGTGTTCGCCCAGCGTGCAGGCAATCTGCTGGACGGTGGCAAGATTTTTGTGGATGACTTCTTTCGCTTTTTCGGCAATCTGCTCTTTCTTCATTTCCATGTTGGTCACGTCTTCGATAATGCCGCCGACTATCTGCTTTTTGTCGATGTTGAAGACGACGACGTCAAACAGTTTGTCGTTGAAACGGACATGTTCGCGATGAATGTCCTGTTCCAGATCCAGCGAGGCCGAAAACAGATTGGTAAAGTTGATGAAGTCGCGCAGGTCGGCGCCGTGCAGGTTGTTCTGGTCGTAGATGTCGGCGTGTTCGTCTTCGTTCCAGAAGGTTTCGACAAATTTGTCGTTGTATTCCATAATGCTGAGTCTGGCATTGGCAATGACAATCGGCGACGGAATGCAGCGAAGCAGCGCGTTGGCTTTGCGCTGCGCCTGCTGTTTCATGTGCGAAACGCACATTTCGGGTTCGGCTTTGCCGTCAAGCAGGGCTTTGGCAAAATTGCGGCAGGTGTTGTAGCCGCAGCCGCCGCAGTTGATTTCGTCTTCTATGCTGTATTTGCCGATGGAAGCCAGAACGCGTTTGATGTCGGTTTCGTCGTGTTTCGGCTGGACAATCGCTTCAGGTGCATAGTCGAGCCGGATGTCGACCGACGGGCTGCGTTTGCCCGCCAGGCCGGAAAAGTCGCTTTCTTTGAGAATTTCCACCCGCTTTTCAAGACCGGATTTTTTGGACGAAGTGCAGGGACCGTTGACGCAGCCGCCTTCACAGGCAAGACATTCAATAAAAACCGGGCGGTCGAGCGCCTCTTCCCTGATGTTTTTAAGCTCGCGTTTGATGTTGTCAATGCCGGTTATCTGCATCAGGTAGGCTTTTTGACTTTGTTCATAGGGTTTAAGCGTTTCAATCATGCCGCCTTCGACCGGGTAGGCGGTGCCTTCTTCGGCCTTGGACATGACAAACTTGTCGAAAACGGAAGTGTGGATGTCTTTCAGCTCGATGTTTTCGTCTTTCAGCCACTGGCGCAGGTCGGTAAAACTCAGGCTGAGGCTCAGCAGGTCAGGGTGGCGGTCGGCTTCGATCTTCTTGGCGATGCAAGGGCCGATGAAGATGACTTCAATATCTTTGCCGAGCGCGGTTTTGAGCAGGCGGCAGTGCGCCAGCAGCGGCGAGGTCAGTTTGGTCAGGTTGGCGGTGCGTTCGGGAACGTATTTATTGATGTATTCGACGACGGCCGGACAGGCGGTGGAGATGAACAAACGGTTTGCGGCGGAAACCTGCGGCGCTTCTCCGGTGTTCGTGTCCTCACGTACGCCTGAAGTACGCTCCGGACTGCGCTCCGCGGAAGCATCCTCATCTTTCTCACCGCAAGCCGTTTGTGACATGTCAGGGGCGGCGGAAACCTGTAGTGCGTCGTTTGCCGCTTTGTCCAGCAGGCCGGCAATGTTGGCGGAAACTTCTTCGGCGCCCAGGGCGGTTTCGCTGACGCCGCGGAAGCCCAGACGGCGGATGGCGGCAATCATCTGTTCCCTGGAAACTCCTTCAAACTCGGTAATCCAGGAAGGTGCCAGCGAAACGTAAACGTCTTTGCCGCTTTGTACCAGATGTTTGGCGCGGGTAAGGTCGTTGCGCGCCTGTTTGGCCTTGGCCGGGCAGACCCGGTAGCATGTGCCGCAGGCAATGCAGAGGTCGGGGACGATCATAGCCGAGCCGTCTTCAATCTTGATGGCTTTGACCGGGCAGCGGCGGACGCATTTATAGCAATCCTGGCAGTTGTTTTTTATGGTATAAAGAGGGTATTCGCGGTTGGACATCGTCGGTCGGCCTTTTTAGTTTATTTGTCTGCGGAAGAAAAATGCTTTTCGAGAATATCAAGGAGCGAGCCTTGGTCGATATTGTTGTACTCGACGCCGTCAATGTTGATGTTGGGGCCTTTGGCGCATTTGTCACAGCAGCGCAGGCCGGTCAGTTCGACTTCGGCTTCCAGTCCGTGTTCATCCAGAAAACGCTGGATAACCTGAAGGTTTTTGTTGTTGCCGCGGGCAAAGCAGGAACTTCCCATACAGACCTTTATCGTCGATGCCATCTTCATAACTCCCGATTATTTGCAAGATGTATGTTAAAGTATAAAAGCTGCCGGCAAAAAAGGCAATCCAAATTTATGGTTTACGGCAATTGTTTAGCTTGTTTTTGCCGGAGAGCTGTGGCAAAATGAAAAAAACGAAACTTTAGGCGGGGATATGGCTGTGGAAGACTTGCTTCTGATTGTGCTGGCCGCGGGGCTGGTTTTGTTTGGCGGGCTGTTTGCGGTTATGCGGGAAAAAAACCGGAAAGTCCGAAGGGAATGCACTATGCTGAAAGAACAGCTTAAACAGTCCTGCCGGATGGAAGCTGCGGCAAGAATGGCCGGCGGCGCGGCTCATGATTTTAATAACATGCTTGCCGGCATCTGCGGCGCGGCGGAGTGTTTGAAAAAACGCCTGAAAGGCGATGAAGAGCACCGTTACTGTGACGCTATTCTGAACGGTTGCGAGCAGGCATCGCATTTGGCGCGGCAAATGACGCGACTGGCGGCACGCCGTGCGGAAAAGGCGGCGCCGGTCAATTTGTCCGCGTGTCTGAAAGAAAGCCTTAATCTGCTCGGTCACGGCATCGGCCGGGAAATGGAAATTATCGGAAATTTCGACGCGGAAAATCTGTCTGCGGCAATAAATTCGGAACATTTGCAGAGCCTGATACTGAATTTGGGCTTTAATTCCCGCGATGCGCTGGGCGGCCGCGGCCGGATAGAAGTCGGTTTGCGGCAGGTCTGCCTGTCGGAAGACGATATGCGGCGAAATCTGATTCAGGCCGAACCAGGAGAGTATGCGGAAATCAGCTTTGCCGACGACGGGCCGGGAATTGACGCCGAGAACATGGCGCATATTTTTGAGCCGTTTTTTACGACCAAAGGCGGCGGGATGGGAACCGGCCTGGGGCTGCCGGAGGTGTATGGCATCGTGTTGAGCGCCGGGGGTTCGCTGAGAGTTGAAAATCGGCAAAAGGGCGTTTGTTTTTATGTTTTTTTGCCGCTTGTCGCGGCGGCGGAGGTCCCGGCGGCGGCCGAACCATGCTGCGGTCGGCTTTCGGCCAGAATCCTGATTGCCGACGATGATCCCCTGCTGCGGGGCGTGGCCGAAGACATCCTGAAAACGGCAGGGTGTGAGGTGCGGACGACTGACAGCGCCGAGGCTGCCGAAAAGGCCTGCGGAAAAGATTTTAAACCCGATGCGGTCATGCTGGATGTCGTTCTGCCCTCCGGCGGCGGAAAAAAAGTTTATGAAACGCTGCGGAAGAAAGACCGCCGGCTGAAGGTCGTGTTTATGAGCGGCAGCGCTCCCGGCGAAGAAATTGAAAAGATTCTGGAGCAGGACCGATATACGGCTTTTCTGGATAAGCCCTGCCGGGCGGCACAGGCGGTGAAAACGCTGCAAATTCTGTTAGCAAAAGCGTAAGACGCTTGATAAAAAACGAGCATAAGTTTAGAATATTTCTTAATGTTGAACGGAGGTTTGAAGGTTAAGCGGCTATGGCCAGACTGCAAAACAAAATGTCGGAAAAATATCTGCTGGAAACGTTAGATCGTATTGCCAGAAATTCTTTCGGCTATGCGGTCTTGTATGTCAGCGTTTCAAAGCTTAAGCCTAAAAACCGTCATCCCGAGTTCGTTAAGATTTTCGCCAAATTGTTTGACAGTGTGGTCGGTTCGGCGCGCGGCCAGTTTTTTATTCTTTCCAACGGCGATTTCGTGATTTTGGCCAGAGACATTACGCCCGACATGGTGGAAAATGCGGTGGAAAAGCTGCGGCAGGGGCTTTCTTCCGATCCTGCGCTTCATTCCAGGGACGGTTCCGAATTTGCCCGGGTCATAAGCTTTCCCGAAGAGTTCGGCGCTTTCTACGAATATATTGAAAAGCGAATTGAAAGTCCGGAAGAGGAAGTTGAGGAGATTGCCTACAAGCGGCCGATTGAAGCCGGCGAAGTCGATGAGGTTATTGAAACGCTCGACGAGGCGGACATTTCGGAAATTGTCAAGCGGCAGAGCGTGCTGCGGATTTTGGGCGCCGGAAAGTTTAAGGTTCTGTTTCAGGAATTTTTTGTGGCGATTAAGGATTTGAGCCTGAATTTCGACCCTAATCTTGATTTGGTCGCCAACCGCTGGCTGTTTATGTATTTGAGCCAGACTCTGGATCGAAAAGTTCTGTCGGCAATGCCGGCGGCCGAACTGACAAACTGGCCGGAATATATCAGCATGAACCTGAATTTGTCTTCGGTCTTCTCCCGCGAGTTTGTGGATTTTACCAAAAACTTTCTGCGCGGCGAGCGCAAGCTGATTGTCGAAGTAAAGCTGATGGACGTCTTCAACAATCTGCCGCTGTATTTTGAAGCCAAAGACATTTTACACCGCGGCGGCAATAAGCTGCTGATTGACGAAGTGGATACGGCGGCACTGAAAATGCTGAACGTCAGGCGTCTGGAGCCGGATATGCTGAAGGTGTTTTATGAGCCGCTGCTTGAGTTTGACATGGAGAACGAAGATATTCGCAAAATAATTGCCGGCATCGGCCGCGAAAACGTCATTTTGGCCAAATGCAGCGACGACAAGGCGCTGAAGTGGGGCGTGCATTACGGAATTACCGCTTTTCAGGGGCCGTTTATGGATAATCTGGAAGTCGCGATTATCCGTGCTAAATGCCCGAACGGCAAAAACTGTTCAGCGCAGGAATGTCTGAAACGCCGCCGGCTGCTGCTGGGAAGTTTTCGGGACGGCTGTCTGCGGAAAGACATGCTTGAAGATTTGCTGTGAGGGCGGAAAAGATGTTTACTTTTGGAAAAAATGCTCCCGAGAAACCTACTTTCAGCAAAAATACGCTGATTCTGGATTATCTGGTACGGATGGAAAAAGACCTCGACAGCTATCGGGCAATGTGCATTTTTATTCATAAGCTGCAGAGCCAGAAAATGCGGACCATGCAGCGGCAGGAACTGATAGAAACCTTTGAGAACGTCATTAAGAAAAGCGGCGGCGAAATCTTCGGTCTGCCTAATGACGACATGGTAATTATTTTCAACAACAAGGCGCATGACGAGATTCTGGCCTGTCTGGTTAAAGTGCGTTTCATGTTTCATGACGATCCGCTGATTCAGAATGCGTTTGATTTGGAAAACGCCGGTTTTGTAAAGTTCTTTGAACTGGGCAATGGAGCGGCGGCGTTTAAGTCTTTAATCAAAGCCAATATGGAAAATTCTGATGAACCGGGCCGGAGAGAAGGCAATGCCGCCATGCGGGGAACTGCCGCGCCGGTGCCTTCGTTTATGGGCGGAGCACGCAAACTGCGCCGCGAATTGACGCCGGCCATGCTGGCCAAAGTTCAGAAAGCTTTGTCAATGACCGATTTTTCCAGCCTTATCCGCCGGCAATCGGTTTGCGCGGTTATCGGCAAATCGCCGCCGCAGATGTTGTTTGACGAGGTGTTCGTATCAATTGCGGATTTGCGCGATATGCTGTTGCCGGATGTCGATCTTACGGCAAATCCGTGGTTGTTTCAGCATTTGACAGAGACGCTTGACAAGCGGGTTCTGGTAAGTATCAGCCGCCATGACGACGGTTCGCTGACCAGTAATTTTTCGATCAATCTGAATGTGTCGACGATTTTATCCGACGAATTTCTGGAGTTTGACGAGAACATTAACGCTTCAATGCGTTCCAGCATCGTTTTGGAACTGCAGCTGGTGGATATTTTCAGCGATGTGAAAGCGTTTATTCTGGCAAAGACTTTTGCACAGTATCGCGGTTATAAAATCTGTATCGACGGCATTACGGTCGACAAGCTCAAATATATTGACCGAGAACATCTGAGCAGCGATTTAATCAAGATTATCTGGCATCCGTCATTTATGGATGTTATTCGTGAAGACAAGCATTTTACCGATTATGTCAATAAAGCTGAACGTGCCCGGATGATTTTGTGCCGTGTCGACGATCCGCAGGCGGTAGAGGTCGGAAATTCGCTTGGTATCAATCTTTATCAGGGGCGCTATATTCAAAGGTTGTTGATGGCGCAGCCGCGAAAAACCATTTTTAGTATAAAAAAATAAAGAAAGCCCTGAAAATACAGGGCTTTTCTTATTATAATATAACATCTCTGCAAACGTGTCCTCCGGCAAAACCAGTATGGGTTCCGCCGCAATTGCATCGGCTTCCCGGTTTGCCTCCCGGACAGCTGTTACGATCTATAGCCAGATCAGGCAGGCAATTGGGCGTACATTTATATTTAGTGGTACCGCAGGCCGTACAAGGTGTTCCGCCGCATTGGCATTTACTGGCACTGGGCATGGTGTATCCCGGACATTGACTGCTGTAATTGCAGGTTTGTACGCATGAATTTCCGGATTGAGTGTACCCTGAGTCACAGCTCCAGGCGGAACATTTGGAGGAGCAGTCGGAGTAGTAGGACGTGCAGTGGGCGTTGGCCGGCACCGAAACCGCCGTTTTGTTCCGGCAGTTGTCGGCATAACAGGTCTGGCATTTTGAAGAACAGTCGCTCCAATAGGACTGGCAGCCGTAAGAACAGCTGTTGTCGCTCCGGTTCCGGCAGTTGTCGCCGTAAGCCGTCTGACATTTTGAAGAACAGTCGCTGTAATAGCTTTCACAGCCGTAAGGCGTCGATACGGCGGTACGGTTGATACAGTTGTCGGCAGCGGCAACTTCACATTTGGAAGGACAGTCGTCCCAGTATTTTTCGCAGTAATAGGGAACGTTCACGCTTTCCCGGATATGGCAGTTGTCGGAGTAGGCCACCTTGCAGACCGAGGAACATGGAGAAGGATAATATTCGGCACAGCCGTACGGCCCTTCGTCAACCCCGGCCGGACAGACGCAGTCGGTATATTGTCCGCCGCAGCTGTCCCCGGATACCGAACGCGGATAAGAACAGTTGGAAGAAGTATATTGATATTCCGGCTTGCAGACGCAGCTTTCGTATCTGCCGCCGCAGGAAGCGCCGGTACCGTTCTCTTTGGCCGAACAGGAAACCAGAGCGGGGTCGCATTCGCAGGAAGCGTACATTTCGTCGCAGCTTTCGCCGACGCCGACCTGTCCGGCGGGACAGGAGATAAGGTCGGGCAGGCATTTGCATCCCAGTCCGTAAGCGGAGTTATAGGGACAAACGCCGTCAATGGTCTGTACGGAGTTGCAGTTCTGTCTGACAAAGCCTTCGTTCAGACATTGGTTAGAGGTATCGATATAAAAGTCGTCGTTGGCCGAACCGATGCCGGAAGACGAGGAATCGTAACCGGCGGCGCCGCCGCAGTCGCCGACCCCGAGGAAACAGACGCCGGCAGTCTTATAAGAACGCGACATGTCGGCAAAGGAAGATGCAGGCTTCGGAACAGGTGTGTTTGTATGTGTGTATTTAAGCGTGAAGTCATTGTCAGAGAGTATCATAGTCGAATTCAGAGCCGCAGCAGGCGACACAAAAACAGAAGCCAGCAGAGCGGACAAATATAAACAACGAGAACAAGACATGGTACACCTCCGATAATAACTGAAACCAAAGCCTGCAAGAGGCCGGTGCACCAAAAGCAACGGATAGATATCCCGAAACGAGACAGAATCACCTTTTATGCACCACAGTTACAATATAACGCGGCGCGAGGGAAAAGTCAACTATTATTGAATCCGCTTTTATTTTTGGCAAAAAATTGCCCTCTCTTTTGAGAGGGCCGGAATTGGCGTGAGAAAGACCTAGTCGCTGATTTCGGCTTCGTAAGCGTGAACGATTTCGGTTTCCTTTTCGTTTTCGGTGCGGCTCAGTTCGCAGACCATCAGCGTATCGGCATCCTGAAGGCTGTCAAAAACGTCAGCGGAAACGTCCTTGAGCAGCAGGCTGTCAGTTTCGTTGCGAACCAACAGGGCGGCGTTTTCTTCGGCATTCAGTTCAATACGCGGATTTTCAGGTTCGCCTTCGCGTTCATACAAAAGCAGCATGACTTCATCTTCGTCGTTAATCAGAAAGTCGAAAGTGTCGAAAACGTCCGCGTTCATTTTTTTGTCCTTATGTTTCAAATTGCGTTGTTTTCATATTAGTTAAATTATTTTCGGTTGACAAGACTAATGTTAATATTTGAACTTATTTTGCTGAAATCGGATTGAAAATGCGTTAGGCTGAGATCAGTTATTTGGAGAAGGACGACTATGCAAGTTTTAATCGACCGGTTTATTACCTTGTTAAAATGGCCGTTGGCGCTGTATATGCTGATTTCCATACCCGCTTACATCCGTTCGCTGTACTATTTTAATTTCGTTAACATCAAGTTTATTGTGCTCGGCGCCGGGTTTATTCTGTTTTTCATTGCCCGGCAGATGGCTGACGCTTCGGTCAAGACCAGCATGCAGATTGTGGCACATGAGCTGACGCACGCCTTTTTTGCGCTGATTACGTTTCACAAGGTCAAGCATATACGGGTTGAGGCTGACGACAGCGGCGGTTCAATGGGGTTTGAGGGCGAAGGAAACTGGCTGATTATCATTGCGCCGTATTTCTTTCCGCTGTTCGGTTTCTTTTATATGCTGTTTATTTCGGTGTGGATGTCGTTTGCGCCGATGAATCTGATTTTGAACGGGATTCTCGGGTATTTTCTCGGTTATCACATGGATACGGTGGCTTCGCAGATTCATGAAAAGCAGACTGACCTGCCGAAAGTGTCTTATCGGTTTTGCTGGATGTTTCTGCCCGGCGCCAATTTTTGGGTTATCGGCAGCATGTTGGCTTTCAACAGCCGGGGTTGGGACGGTTTCTGGGATTATCAGACCCTTATCAAGAACCTGAATGTTCTTAATTTCGAATATGTGATGAAGCTTGTTTTCTAAAGCCAGGTCAGTCGGCAGTCGTCGGCGTTCAGACGAACAGGCGCCCCGATGGGCATAACCGCCCGCGACGGGACATGTCCGTAAGGGAAGTTTTTAATGACCGGGATTTTGATGTTCCGGCAGAATTCGGCGATGACGTCGTCAATGCTGCCGTCTTCGGGATCAGCGATTTCGGCATCGGCAAATTCTCCGAAAACGATACCTTTAATCCGCTCAAAACCGGGACACAGAGTCAGTTGCTGGAGCATGAGGTCAATTTTGTAGGTTTTTTCTCCCACGTCTTCAATCAGCAAAACCGCGTCGGTGAGATCGGGATAAAACGGCGTACCGCAAAGATTGCGAAACAGGCTCAGACAGCCGCCGAGAAGAATGCCTTCGGTTTGACCACCGATAACGGTTTGACCGCCGCGAAGATCAAGTTTTCCGCCGCTGATAACGGTGCGCAGCGTTTCGTCGACAAAGCCGTCAATGTGTCCGTTTTTGAAATCGTATTTGAGCGTGAAACCGGTGCAGGTTACGGCTTTTGCCCGGGCGTAAAGGCCGAGCTGCAAGGCGGTGTTGTCGCTGAAACCAAACAGCGGTTTAGGGTTGCGGCGCACGAGCTCATAGTCTATCAGGGGCAGCATGTACTGGCTGCCGGAACCTCCGGCAGTGCAGAAAACGGCTTTTATTTCCGGGGCGGCGTAAAAGCGGTGCAAATCGGCGGTGCGGTCTTCAGGGGTGCCGGCCATATAACGGAAAGCGTCGAAAACATGTTCGCCGAGAACCGGTTCCAGTTTCAGAGAGCGGAGATAATCGAGGCCGAGTTCAACGGCTTCGCGGTTGCGCAGGAAAGACGAAGGGCTGATGATGCCGACTTTGTCGCCGGGATTAAGTTTCATGTTTTATAACTCCTCTAAAATTTCTTTGCAGAAGGCCGGCAGCGAGTTGTCGCGGGCGCCCATGACGACGATACGGTCGCCGGGGCGGGCATTGTTTTTCAGATAGTCGCCGGCTTGCCTGCGGTTATCGAAAAAGAACGCCTGTCTGCCGAGTTCGCCGGCATATTTAATCAGGTCGTTTGACGAAATGTCACGGGTAACCGTACCGCCGGCGAAATAAATTTCAGGCATCAGCAGAATATCTTCGTCGGTCATAGTTTGTGCGAAAGATTCGATAATCTGGCGTCCCATCAGGCGCATCGGGCTGAAACCGTGTGGCTGGAACATGACCAGAAGACGTCCGGGGTAGCTGCGCAACGCCGACATTGAGGCAAGAACCTTGTCCGGATTGTGGGCAAAGTCGTCTATAACGGTAATGCCGTTTCGCGTGCCGATAACTTCCAGCCGGCGGTGCGTGCCGAGAAAACCCTCCAGGGCTTCGGCGGCGGCAAATTTGTCAACGCCGAGCAGCGAGCAGGCGGCGATGGCGGCCAGAGCGTTGGCGACGTTAAACCGTCCGATGAGTTTGAGACGGAAAGTTCTGCCGTCAAATTTATATTCCGTGCCGTCGGGCAGCGGTCTGATATGGTCGGCCGAAAAGTCGGCGCTCCGGCCTTCAATCGAAAATGTCAGATTGGTTTTGTCCGGGCTGCGGATATCAGCACAGGCTTCGCAGTCGGCATTGACAACGACACCGCCGCGGGCGCGCCGTGCGAAGTCGGCAAAAAGCTTGCGGAGTTCTTCAACCGGTTTGTGGTCGAGGGTAATGTTGTTGATAAGCGCGACATATGGGTGATATTTTTCAATTGAACCGTCGCTTTCGTCGGCTTCGATGACGCAAATGTCTCCCTGATTGTAAATGATGTTGGGAATGCCTTTGCGGCCGGTATAGTTCAGCAGCAGGCCGCCGTTGATGACGCAGGGTTTTTTACCGAGCGTGTCGAGGATGTAGCCGATCATGGCGGTTGTGGTGGTTTTGCCGCTGGTGCCGCCGACGGCTATGTTATAGGGGTACTGGTGAAAAATTTCGGCCAGCAGGTCGGAACGTTTTTTTATCGGAACGTTTTTTTCCAGTGCTGCCTTGACGTCGGGAATGCTGTCTTCGACCGCGGTAGAGACGTAGAGCGTTTCGAGGTTATCGGCAACAGCGGAACCGTCCTGCGGTTTGATAACAATGCCGATTTCCTCAAGAGCCTTTTTGTTGGCTTCGTCTTTTCCCTGATCGAAACTGCGGTCGGAACCGTAAACTTCGTTTCCGCGCAGTTTCAGTATTTGGGCGAGGGCGCTCATGCCGCTGCCCGAGATTCCGCAAAAACTTACTTTAGTCATTAAATCGTCCTTATCATTACAGTGCGTTAAGCGTTTCGGCTTCGCGTTCTTTCATTAGTTTGAGGTTTTTGTAATCGATGGTAATGTAGCTTTGGCCGTTGCCGTCAACGTTGACGCCGAGAGCAGCGCCGACAATGCCGTTTTCAAAAGTGGCATAAAGTTCGGCGTCGCCGTTTTGCAGCTCTTTCAGAAAATCGGGATTGCCAATCGGCTGTTTCTTTTCTTCGGTTACGGTTTGGGGTTTGCCGCGGGCGTCGGTTACGGTTTTGTCAACGTTGACGACATTCGGGGTATAAAATTCCTGAGCATGGCCGTATTTCTGTGACAGAAGTTTGAAATAACCGCGGTACATTTTCAATACGCCGGAAGCGGCTGCATCGTCTTTGATAAATTTGCCGTAGGCGATGATTCGCCACAGACGGTTGTCGATGCCGAAAGTCAGCATGACGTCGCGGAAGTCGTGCAGGCTGTTGGGAAGATGTCCGGCAATGTAGTTGTTCATGTAATCCTTTTCGCCGGCGGGCGTCAGGGTAACGCCCAAATTTTCAATTTCTTTGGCCGAAGCCCCCCAGACAAGACCGAAAGGCGCAGAGCCGTATTCAGGCTGGGCCGGTTCCGCCGCTGCCGGTTCGGCTGCCGCAGCCGGCGTCTTGACGGCGTCGCGGTTGGGCAGGCGGACGACCTTGTTGTCTTTCATTTTCAGAATTTTGGGCTTTGAGTCCAGCATTCGCCGGGCATTTTCGATGGCGATGTCTTCGTTTTCGGCGGCGATGACCTCGTCGGTTACCAGCAGGTTTTGGTAAAAATCGCCCGCGTCTTCCGCGGCATTGGCCGCCGCCGGACACAGCAAAGCCAGACTGAGGAGGCAGAAAACTTTTTTCATAACTTTGTTCCTTAATAAAACAAGAAAAAAATTGAACAGCGTTCAAAATTATTCTAAGATAAAACCTATATTAAGCTTAATTTACGAATATTTTATTAAACAATATAAGATTGACATGACAAAAGACAATATCCGCGAATATCTGATTGCCAAGGGGCGCGGCCTTGTGACGGCACAGGGCGCGGCGTTTCTGACCGCGCGCAAGCTGGCCGAGGCGTCGGGCTGTTCGGTGGGAACCATTTATAACCAGTTTGCCAATATGGACAATTTCATCATGGCCGAAAATTTGCAGACGCTGGACGAGTTGGCGGCCTGCCTGAGAAAACTGCAGCCGGACAGCAGCGCCTACAAAACCCTCAACCGCTATCTGGATGGCTTTGTACGTTTTGTGCTGGGCAACCGCAATTTATGGTTTATGCTGTATAATTTTCATTTGCAGGCCGGTGTCGGCAAACTGCCGCGGGCGTACCTGCGCCGGCTGGTCGGCGTGATTGAAATCTGGCGTCCGGCGTTTGAAGACGTTTTTTGCGACATTCGGCCGCGGGAGAGACGCCTGTCAATGCAGGTGCTGTGGCTGTCGCTGTTTTCGGTAAGTTCGTTTCTGACGACGCGGGTGCTTGACAATATGGGCGGCGTCAGCAAGAAAACCATCTGTAAGCTTCTCCTTAACACTTATCTGGCCGGTTTGACCGCTCTCAAAAAGGATTGATGAAATGGATATTGCTTGGCATTTGTATTATAAAATTCTCAGCTTTTTTAATAATCCGCAGTTTTTGCAAAGTTTTTTCGACAACCGCTTTTATCTGATTTTGCTGGTTGTGGTGTTGATGCGCTTTAAATATACGACCTATCGCAGCATGTGGATGAGCGCGCTTGTCAATATTCCGGGAACGTTTCTGCACGAACTGATGCATTTTCTGGTCGGTGCGCTGTTTAATGCCAAGCCCTGCAATTTTACCCTGTTTCCGAAGAAAAACGAAAACGGCGATTATGTGATGGGAAGCGTCGGTTTTCGGAACATTGCCTATTATAATGCCATTCCGGCGGCAATGGCGCCGTTTTTGCTGCTGCCTATCGGCTTTTACCTCAACCGGCACATGCTGCCGTTTATGCAGCCGACGTTTGCAAACTATGTCCTGTATGTTCTGTTGCAGACGATTATTGTCGAAAACGCCATTCCGTCTTCGGTTGATTTTAAGGTGGCTGGCATGTACTTTCGCGGCGTTGTCATGTATCTGGCTGTCGGAATTTTATTCCTGCTGTATATTTAATTATTTACGCTCCAATGTGCTGACGATTTCTTCGGTAACTTTTTTGGCATCGCCATAAAGCATAATGGTGTTGTCAGCAAAGAACAGCGGGTTTTCGACGCCGGAGTAGCCGCTGGCCAACGAGCGTTTGACGAAGAAAACGGTTTTGGCTTTTTCAACTTCGAGAATCGGCATGCCGTAAATCGGCGCGTTCGGGTCGGTTCGGGCCAGCGGGTTGGTAATATCGTTGGCGCCGATGACATAGGCGACGTCGGCCGTTGCAAATTCCCGGTTGATTTCGTCCAGTTCATAGACGTCTTCGTAAGGCACGTTAGCTTCGGCGAGCAGAACATTCATGTGGCCGGGCATGCGTCCGGCAACCGGATGGATGGCGAATTTTACCTCGACGTCATAAAGCGTGCGAAGGTCCTGCGCCATTTCTTTCAGAATATGCTGCGCCTGAGCGACGGCCATGCCGTAACCGGGAACGATGATGACCTTGGCGGCGTTTTCCATGATAAAGGCGGCGTCCTGCGGGTTACCGGCCTTAGCGACTTTATCGTGTCCTTCGTCGGAAGACGTTTTGGCGGTTTCGGCGCCAAAGCCGCCGAGCATGACGCTGCTCAACGAACGGTTCATGGCTTTGGTCATGATGTAAGAAAGAATTGCGCCGCTGGCGCCGACAATGGCACCGACGATAATCAGCAGAACATTGTTGAGCGAGAAGCCGATGCCGACGGCCGCCCAGCCGGAGTAAGCATTCAGAACCGATATAACGACAGGCATGTCGGCACCGCCGATGGGCAGAACGAGGAGAAAGCCGAGCAGAACGGACAAGCCGGCCAGAATATAGAAAAGTTCGTGTTTGCCGCTGAAAATAAAGAGCACGCAGAGTGTGACGACGGACAGGCCGAGAACAAGGTTCAGCAATTGTTGTCCGGGGAAGACGACGGCTTTTGGCGACATCAGTCCCTGAAGTTTGGCAAAGGCAATAACCGAACCGGAAAATGCTACGGCGCCGATGAGCAGGCCGAGCGACGTTTCAAGATAAGTCCGTGAACCGGAAACGATTTCGGCGGCCGCGATGAAAACGGAAGACAAGCCGCCGAGGCCGTTGAATGCGGCAATCATCTGGGGCAGCGCGGTCATTTTCACTTTCAGGGCAAACCAGACGCCGATGACGCCGCCCAGAGCAATGGCGCCAAGCATCCAGGCATATTCGCTGACAGTCGGCGAGTAAACGGTAACCGATATTGCAACGGCCATGCCAAGCATGCCAAGAATATTGCCGCGCCGGGCAGTGTCGGGCGAAGCCAGACCGCGAATCGACAAGATGAACAGAATGCTGGAGAGCAGGTAAGCTGCGGAAACATAAGCGGCGGTCATTATTTTTTCTCCCCGGGACGACGGTTTTTCTTCTTGAACATTTCGAGCATGCGCTGTGATACGGCGAAACCGCCGAAAATGTTGATTGAGGCTAAGACGACGGCAATCAGGCCGAGAATTTTGTGCGAACTCATTTCCGGCGTGCCGGCCGTGATCAGTGCGCCGACAATGACGACACCCGAAATGGCGTTGGAAACGCTCATCAGCGGCGAATGTAGAGCCGGTGTAACACCCCAAACGACAAAGTAGCCGACGAAACAGGCCAGAACCAGTATGGTAAACAGCATCCAGATGTCAATCATTTGAGCGCTCCTGTCAGTTGTCCGTCTTTGCAGATGCAGGTCTTGGCAACGAGTTCGTCTGCAAAGTCGAAAGTTATGTTTTGGGTTTCGGGGTTGTACATGGCATTTAGAAAATTGAAAACATTTCTGGCAAACAACGTGCTGGCCGAGGCAGGAACGCCGGCGGCAAGATTGGAATCGCCGATGACGGTAACGCCGCCGATACGGACGGTTTGGTTGTCTTGGGAACCCTCGACGTTTCCGCCCGCCGCCGCGGCCATGTCGACGACGACCGAACCTTCGGGCATGTTGCGGAGCATTTCCACGCTAATCAGCCGCGGCGCCGGTTTGCCGGGAAGCAAAGCGGTCGTGACGGCGAGATCGGTTTTGGCGAGTTGTTCGGCCACGGCTTTCTGCTGGCGTTTTTGATAGGCGGCGGAGGTTTCTCCGGCGTAACCGCCGTTGTCTTCGAAATTTTCCTCATTTTCGACGTCGACGAAACGGGCGCCGAGAGATTCAACCTGTTCCTTAACCGACGGCCGGACGTCCGCGGCATATACCTGCGCGCCGAGACGTTTGGCTGTGGCAATGGCCTGAAGCCCGGCAACGCCGGCGCCTAAAATCAGAACTCTGGCCGGCGGTACAGTGCCGGCGGCAGTCATCATCATCGGCAAAGCCCTGTCAAGCATATTGACGCCTTTCAACACGGCCTTGTAACCGGCCAGATTGCTTTGTGATGTTAAGATGTCCATGCTTTGGGCGCGGGAAATGCGCGGTATCAGTTCCAAGGCAAAACAGGTTGTCCGCCGGGCGGCGAAAACGGCGGCGCGTTCACGGTTGTCAAGCGCCTGAAAGTTGGCAACGATTGTCTGGCCGGGGAAAAGGTACGCATCTTCTTCCGGCTGCGGCGCCCAGATTTTAAGAATTAAACCGGCACCTTTCCAAAGCGCGGCCGTATCTGCGACAATTTCGGCTCCGGCCTGCCGATAGGTTTCGTCAGGGAACCCGGACAGCCGGCCGGCGTTTTGCTCAACGCGCACGGCAAAGCCGAGGGAAACGTATCGGCGAACGGTTTCCGGCGTTGCGGCAACACGGGTTTCTCCGTTGCGGCGTTCCCGGGGAATGGAAATAATCATTATGGTCTCCGTTGTTTTTAACGATATTGAAAGCTTATCTTACTATATAGGTTTTAGACAAACTGTTTTAAACTCATTCACAGGGAAAGATGCGAAATGGCCGGTTATTGGAATTTGTTTTGGACGTTTTTCCGCGTCGGACTGTTTACGTTCGGCGGCGGTGCGGCAATGCTGCCGCTGCTTCGTGCCGAGGTGGCGGAAAAGAACCGGTGGGTAACCGATGAAGAACTGCTGGACTATTATTCTATCGGGCAATGTACGCCGGGAATTATTGCCATTAATACCGCGACTTTTGTCGGTTATAAGCTGCGCGGCGTGACCGGAGCGGTGCTGACAACTTTTGGCGTGGTGGCGCCCTCGATAATCATCATTACGCTGATTGCTGCGGTTTTGCAGAATTTTATGTATGATTCTCATGTGACGCAGGCTTTTGCCGGAATTCGAATCGTGGTCGTGGCGCTGGTGGCGGAAGCTGTCGTTGAACTTTGGAAGAAAGGCGTTTATGGCCGAATCGGTCTGGCTGTTTTCGTGTTGAGCCTTTTCCTGCTGGTTTTTCTGCATTTTAGTCCGATTGCCGTTATTTTGACAGCTTCGGTAATTGGGCCGGCTTATTTAAAATGGGTGCGCAAATGATTTATCTGGTTTTGTTTTGGGAGTTTTGCAAAATCGGGCTGCTGGCTATCGGCGGCGGTTTGGTAACCATACCCTTTCTGATGGAACTGACCGATAAATATGACTGGTTCAGCAAACAGCAGCTGGCCGATATGATTGCGGTTTCCGAATCGACGCCGGGTCCCATAGGGGTTAATATGGCAACATATGGCGGTTTTAACGCCGCGGGCATCTGGGGCGGCTTGGCGGCGACTTTGGGGCTGGTGTTTCCGTCTCTGATTGTTATTGTTCTTATCAGCAAATATGTAATGAAGTATCAGAACTGTCTGACTTTTCAGAATATTCTGCTTGGTATCCGTCCGGCGGTTCTGGCGCTGATTTTATATGCAGGTTATATTCTGGCCGAGCTGGCGATAACCGACATTAAAACCGGCGTCATCGCTTTGGCGTCGTTTGCCGTCGTGCACCGCTGGCACAAGCTGCATCCGGTCATTTTCATTCTGGGCGGCGCGGCCGCGGGAATTGTGTTTCGGCTGTAAAAAAAAGCCTCTCTGCAGAGAGACTTTTTTTAGCTAGATTTCCAAGGCTTTGCGGTAGGTTTCCAGGAGAAGTTCCTTTTCGTCGCGGTCGGCGGCGTCCATTTTGCGGAGTTTGAGAATTTCTCGCATGACCTTTACGTCGAAGCCGGCGGATTTGGCTTCGGCAAAAATGTCACGGATGTCTCCGGCGATGGCTTTTTTTTCTTCTTCCAAGCGTTCAATGCGTTCAATCAGGGAACGCAGTCTGTCTACGGCAATGCCGCCAACTTCAGTCATTTTCTTTCTCCTGTTAATAAAATCAATTGCATTGAAACTAGCAAAATCTCCGCTTTTTGACAAGTAATAATTTGTTCAAATCTTATTTAAAAGTAATATCTTTTTTAATATATCTTTGCTATTATCCGGCTCATAAAAAAGCTTAATAGATAAGGAAACAAAAAATGCCACAGAAAACACATACGAAAATTTTGGCGACAATCGGTCCGTCTTCGGCTTCCAAAGAACAAATCGAAAAGTTAATCGATGCGGGCTGCGATGCTTTCCGCTTCAACTTCAGCCATGGCACTCATGCCGAGCACAAAGAGCGTTTTGAAATCGTGCGCAAGCTTTCCAAGGAAAAGAACCGCCATATTACTCTGGTGGCGGACATGCAGGGGCCGAAGCTGCGCGTCGGCGAGTTTCGCGACGGCAGCGTTATGCTGAAAGAGGGGCAGAAATTTGTGCTGGACATGGAGCATGAACCGGGAGACGAAAGCCGTGTCGAACTGCCGCACAAGGAAATTTTCGAAGCGCTGAAAGCCGGCGAAAAGCTGTTGCTGAACGACGGCAATATTGCGCTGCTGGTTAAGGAATGCGGCAAAAACCGCGCCGTGACTGAAGTCTTGGTCGGCGGTCCGCTTTCCGGGCATAAGGGTGTCAATCTGCCCAACATAAAGCTGCCGATTTCAGCGATTACCGAAAAAGACCGCAATGATTTGGAATTTGCGTTGAAGCTCGGCTTTGACTGGATAAGCCTTTCTTTTGTGCAGTCGGCCAACGATGTGCGCGAAGCCCGCGAACTTATCGGTGACCGGGCTTGGATTATTTCCAAGCTTGAGAAGCCGAGCGCGATTGACGATTTGGAAGAGATTATCAAGCTTTCCGACGGTATTATGGTTGCCCGCGGCGATTTGGGCGTTGAATGTCCGCTGCCGACGGTGCCGGTTTTGCAAAAGCGAATCGTCACGGCTTGTCGCAAATATGCGCGTCCGGTCATTATTGCGACCCAGATGCTGGAATCGATGATTAAGGCGCCGACCCCGACCCGTGCCGAGGTTTCGGATGTGGCAACCGCGGTTTATGACGGTGCCGATACGGTTATGCTCTCGGCAGAAACGGCGGCCGGCGCATATCCGGTTGAAGCGGTCAAAATGATGAATTCGGTCATTACGCAGGTTGAGTCCGACCCGTTGTTTTTTAAGCTGATGGAAAATTCGCGTTTGAACAACTGCTGTTCGGGCGAAGCAGATTCGATTACTTTTGCGGCCAGCGACATTTCGTCTATTTTGAAGAAGGTCGCCTGTATCGTAACCTATACGTCTTCGGGACTGACGACGTTTTTGACCGCGCGCGAGCGTCCGAATCTGCCGATATTGGCGATTACGTCCGAACCGAAGGTTGCCGACCGTTTGGGAATTGTCTGGGGAGCCAAGAGCTTTGTGAACAAAGAGAGTTTCAAAAGCTTTGACAAGATTGAGGATATTGCGGTTAAAATCGCGGTGGAAAACGGTTTTGCCCGGTCCGGCGACCATATTATCATCACGGCCGGTTTTCCGCTCGGCAAAAAAGGGCGTACAAACATGCTGCATACGGTTTATGTGGAATAAGAGACCAAGTTGTCTTTGCAGAAAAAGCGCCGAATTCGGCGCTTTTTGTCTGGCAGCGGCAAAAAGGGTTTTCATACTTGTATGTCGGTTAGGTGCCGCATAAAAAAACCTGCTTGATTCAAGCAGGTTTTTAACTTTTCAAAAATCTCATCCGAATTAACCCTGGCGAGCCTTCAGCTTCGGGTTCTTCTTGTTGATGACATAGACGCGACCTTTGCGGCGGACAATCTTGCAGTCCTTATCGCGTACTTTTTTTGATTTTAAAGAGCTATAAATTTTCATTTTAAACAATCCTTTTATCTTTGACTTGTCCGCAAAATATGCTAAATGATACTAAATGTCAATGAGAAAATTGCTGGATAGTGAGGAAAAAGTGAAATATTCGGGCTTTTGGGCGGTTATCGGCATGTTCTGGGCGTTTTCGGCGCAGGCGCAGATGCCTTATCTGGACGAAGTGAAGGCGCTGGGAGCCGTGGCCGGGCAGGGAATGGCCTGCGGCGCTTCCAAATACGACACTTTCGAACTGCTGGCCCGGGCGATTCTCATTTCCAAGGCCCCGAGCGACAAAATGCAGTCGGAAGCGGTTTATACCTATAACGAGGCTAAAGCCAACGCTTATATCTCCAAGCAGATGGACGGTTTTTTCGAATGTGACGTGATTAACCGCCGTTTTGACAATCAGGACATTTTCAAAGCCACGCTTTACAGGGACGGAACGATTAAAATGCCGGACGGTACGCTGGTAACGCCGCGGCAGCCCTATGACGCGACCTTGGTTTACAATAAGGACGCGGATGTTGACGCCGAAGCGATTTATAACGGCGGCGGCCGGCAGAATGTCGGCGAAATCAGAATAAAACAGGAGGGAAGCTCGTCGGAAGTCAAAGCCGTTTATCAGCCGTCGTCGGCTGAAATTGCCGCGCCGGCAGCCGTTTCGGAACGTCCGGCTGAGGTACGCCGGACGGAACCGGCGGAGGACGCCGGTATCGGCCATATTAAAAGCCGGTGGAAAACTAATCGTTAAACCAACCCCGGTCAGCCAGAAAAGAATAAAAACCGCCGCTGTCGAGAGATACGGCGCGTTTTTGGTCACGGTTGTCAAGCAGCCGTAAAATCCGGCGGCGGGTTTTTTCGGAAGGGCACCAGTTTTCGATTAGGGGCATATTGTCGGGGCCGCGTCGGCCGGTGCGTCTTTCGACGAGCTGGGAAAAACGGCGTTTTTCTTCGTTCAGGCGGTCGTTGTCCGCGCCTTCGGCACGGCTGAATTCGATAATGTCTTCCGGCGGAAAGCCGGAGCAGGCACCCGAAATGACCGCGACATAGCTTCTGACCCGGGAGGGCGAAACGCGGGCTTCTTTCAGTTCGGGATTGAGGTCAACCAGTTCCTGATACATTCTGCGGACGGCAAAAAGACTTTGCGGCTTGGTTTTCTGCAAGTCGGCGGCCAGAGTGTCGGTGCCCGGATTCATTCCGCGTTCGATGACTTCGTATATACGCATCGGCTTCATAAGCGATTCGTATTCAAGCGGGTTCATGTCTTCGGGAAATTTGTAATTGTGATAAATGCCCCGCAGTCCGGAGGCCTCTTCAAAGCGTTTGACCGGCGAATAGTTCCGGTAGTCCAGACAGGCATAAAGCGCCGCCAGTTCGTTTCGGCGTTCTTCGGGAACGGCAGCATAGATTTCCTTTTGAACGGCCAGGCTTTGTTCTTTTCTGAAAGGACGGCGGTTTTCCATGTTTTTCTCCGTGGCTGTAAAGGTAATTATAGATTGAAAATATTAAGATTGCAACTTGATAAATTTCCGTTATACTCGGGGCAAACATTTAATTTCAGGAGTATAAAATGGCATCATATCAGTATATTTTCGTTATGCAGAATTTAACCAAGGTTTTTCCGGGCGGCAGGGAACTGTTCAAGGGAATTACGCTGTCGTTTCTGCCGGGCGCCAAAATCGGCGTGCTGGGCGTGAACGGCGCCGGTAAATCTACATTGCTGAAAATTATGGCCGGTGTGGACAAGGAGTTTAACGGCGAGGCCTGGGCGGCCGACGGCGTTAAGGTCGGTTATCTGGAGCAGGAGCCGAAATTGGATCCAAACAAAAACGTTATGGAAAACATTATGGACGGACTGGGCGAAACCCGTGACCTGCTGAAACGTTTTGAGGAAGTTTCTGCCAAGTTTGCCGAGCCGATGAGCGATGATGAAATGAATGCCCTGATAGAAGAGCAGGCCGCTTTGTCGGAAAAAATCGATGCCTGTGACGGTTGGAATTTTGAACGAACCATTCAGATTGCAATGGACGCTTTGCGTTGTCCGCCGGCCGATGCCGACGTTACCAAACTTTCCGGAGGCGAAAAACGCCGCGTGGCTCTGTGCCGTCTGCTGTTGCAGAAACCTGACATGCTGCTTTTGGACGAGCCGACCAACCATTTGGACGCCGAATCGGTGGCCTGGCTGGAAAATCATCTTAAAGAATATAAGGGAACCGTGGTTATGGTTACGCACGACCGCTACTTCCTGGACAATGTTACCGGCTGGATATTGGAGCTTGACCGCGGTCAGGGCATTCCTTATGAGGGGAATTATTCGTCCTGGCTGGAACAGAAGCAGAAACGTTTGGAACAGGAAGCCCGTGAGGAAACCGCGCGTCAGAAAACGCTGGCCAACGAGCTGGAATGGATTCACAAAAATCCGAAAGCGCGTCAGGCGAAGTCCAAAGCGCGCATCAATGCCTATGACGAGTTGCTGAACGCGGCGACCAAAGACAAAATCACGCAGGCGCACATCAATATTCCGATGACCGACAGGCTCGGCGATTTGGTTATTGAAGCCAACAACATTTCCAAAGGTTATGGCGACCGTCTGCTGATTGATAATCTGTCCTTCAAGATTCCGAAGGGTGCGATTGTCGGTATTATCGGTCCGAACGGCGCCGGCAAGACCACTTTGTTCCGCATGATTACCGGTCAGGAGAAACCGGATGCCGGCGAAATCAGAATCGGCGAGACGGTTGACCTCGGTTATGTCGATCAGAGCCGCGACGAGCTGGATCCGAACAAAAACGTCTGGGAGGAAATTTCTGACGGTCTGGACATGATACAGCTCGGCAAAAAGGAAATGCCGTCGCGCGCTTATGTCGGACAGTTCAATTTTAAGGGCGGCGACCAACAGAAAAAAGTCGGGCAGCTTTCCGGCGGCGAACGCAACCGCGTACATTTGGCCAAAATGCTTAAAAAAGGCGCCAATGTCATTCTGCTGGACGAGCCGACCAATGATCTTGACGTCGATACGCTGCGTTCTCTGGAAGAAGGCATTATGGAATATCCGGGCTGCGTGCTGGTTACGTCCCATGACCGCTGGTTCCTGGACCGTCTGGCAACACATATTCTTGCTTATGAGGGCGACAGTCAGGTCGTATGGTTTGAAGGAAACTTTGAGGAATACGAAAAAGACAAGAAACGCCGTCTCGGCGACGATGCCCTGGTACCGCATGCCATTAAGTACAGGAAACTTACCCGCTAGGGAAACCCTCGTATAACGGGGAAATGATACAGGATTAGCAGGTAAAATAAATCCTTATTATTTTCCCCGTTCTCCGAGGTTTTTTATTTGGTATTTTAAAATTTAAAACTTTTTGTCAGTTTAAACTCTTTGACGGCGGATTATATGATTCTTCGGTTTCGGTCTTTGGGGCGGAACGATTTAACACTTGTGTTTAATAATTTGCGAGGAATCTACAATGCTAAGAGGTACGGTTAAGTGGTTTAACAACAAAAAAGGTTATGGTTTTATTAATCCCGACGGCGAAGAAAAAGACGTGTTTGTTCATATTACGGCATTGGAAAAGTCCGGACTGCGCAGTTTGTCCGAAGGTTCGCGGGTCAATTTTGACATTTATGACGACCGCGGCCGCAAGGCTGCCGGCAACATTACCCTTTTGAATTAACTGTTCGGATGGGTAAGACAAACCCCGCTTTGAGCGGGGTTTTATTTATATTCCCATTCTTCGTAGGCCTGCCTGCGGCGGTATTCGGGATTAAACTGCAGCGTCTTCTGATAAGCGGAGAAGAAGCGGGTGCATTTTTCCAGAGCCTGTGCGGCCTTGTTGTCATTGCCGATTTGAGAATGAATGCCGTATAATGCGTTGTAAGTCTGGTTCTTTGCCAAAAAGCGCTGGCTGCGGCTCCAGCCGCTGTTGTCTATCAGGTAGATTTTTTCTTCGTTAAGGCGGATTTTTTCTGCGGCGGATTTTGTTTTTTTCAGTTCTTCGTTAATGGTTCGAATGCCTTCCGTACTGATTTGCCTTTTGATTTCTTCGGCATAGTTTGGAGCCGGCAGCGGATTCTTTTTGTTTTTGAGCATACGGTTGAGCAAGCGCACTTTGTCGACGGCCTTGGGGTGTTCGTTTAGTTTGTAGCGAAAATGCTCATAACCGCCGAGATGGTAAATTTGTTCCATTTTGCGGATGGCAAACCAGAGGTTTTTGTTGTCCAGACAGGGGAGCGTACGGTCCAATTGTCCGATGACTGCACCTGCCTGCCGGCAATTGTAGTTGTGAATGTCGCGGATATGGCGAAAAGTGCTTTCTATTCTCAGCATTTCGCCGACGACCGGAGGCGTGACCTTATTGGCAATGCGCGAATCGATAATCTGCCTGAGTTCGGAGATGGAGAGTTTCGCGGTTTCCGGGGGCAGGCCGGCAGTTTGAACAATGTCCCGGCGGGATTCGTAAAAGCGGTATTCGCGGCACAGTGCGGCCGTACGGTTAAGGATGAGTTTGTCCTGCATGCTGTATTCGGCCATTGTTCCGTTCCTGTTCAGAAAAGACTATGACCTTATCTTAGTTTATATTTTCTTAAAAAGCAACATTTTTGTATAAAATTTGTCCATTAGGCTAAGTCCTTGACCATACGGGCAAAAGTGATGCCCTGATCTTCGAAGATTTCGCCTTCCTGACGATAGCCCATTTTTTCGTAAAAGTTGACGACCGAGAGCATGGCATGCATGACAAGGCGTGAATAGCCGGCTTCTCTGGCGCGTTTTTCGGCGTATTTTACCATTTCGCGGCCAATGCCTTCGCCCTGATAACGGCTGTCGACAGCAACCTGCATCATGCGGATTTCTTCGTTGTTGACCGGTGCCAGAATCAGTCCGCCGACCAAGGCGTCGTCCAGGCTTTCGATGCAGCCGATGTGAAGATAGCCGGCTTCCTTGTCGCGGTGCATGTCCAGAAATTTGAGACCCAGCGGCTCGAGAAGGACTTTGTAGCGGAGTTCGACCAAGTCGTCATAGCGGGAAGATCCGAACGGAATGTCAATCATTTTTTTCATGGCGCCCTCCTTAGCTGGTTTCTTCCTATTATAAGCACAAATTGATAATTCAATCAATATTATATTGCTTAATCCGAGATTTTCATTTATCTATTACTCAAGAAAAATTTTTAAACGGAAACAGTAAAAAAGATGACAACCGATTTGAATTTAATCAGAAACTTTGCCATTATTGCCCATATTGACCATGGAAAGTCGACGCTGGCGGACCGCATGATTGAATACTGCGGCGGACTTGAACGCCGCGAAATGACCGAGCAGGTGCTGGACTCCATGGACATCGAAAAAGAGCGCGGCATTACTATCAAGGCGCAGACCGTGCGGCTGAACTATAAGGCCGACGACGGCAAAACCTATCAGTTAAATCTGATGGATACGCCGGGACATGTGGACTTTTCTTACGAGGTTTCGCGTTCGCTGGCTTCCTGTGAGGGATCGGTGCTGGTGGTGGATGCAACCCAGGGCGTCGAAGCGCAGACATTGGCTAACGTATATCTGGCGCTGGACAACAATCATGAAATCGTTCCGGTGTTAAACAAGGTTGATTTGCCTTCCGCGGATGCGGCGCGGGTCAAGCAGCAGATTGAAGACGTCATCGGGCTGGATGCGTCCGACGCGGTAGAAACTTCCGGCAAGACCGGTTTGGGTGTGAAGGATCTGCTTGAGGCGATTGTTCATCGGCTCCCTGCGCCGCAGGGCAGTGCCGAAGCGCCGTTGCAGGCGCTGCTGATTGACAGCTGGTATGATCCGTATTTGGGCGTGGTAATTCTGGTGCGGATTAAGGACGGCGTGCTGAAAAAGAAAATGCAGATAAGGATGATGAGCAGCAACGCGACTTATCAGGTGGAAAAAGTCGGTATTTTTACGCCGAAAATGCAGGACATTGAGGCGCTGTATCCGGGGGAGGTCGGTTTTCTGACCGCGAGCATCAAGAGCGTCAGCGACTGCCGGGTCGGCGATACGATTACCGACAACAAAAATCCCTGCGCCGCGCCTCTGCACGGGTTTAAGCCGTCGGTGCCGGTCGTGTTCTGTTCGATTTTTCCGGTTGACAGCAGTCAGTACGAGAGTTTGAAAGACGCTTTGGCCAAGCTGAAGCTCAACGATGCGAGCATCGATTATCAGAACGAAAATTCGGCCGCTCTGGGGTTGGGGTTCCGCTGCGGTTTTCTCGGGCTGCTGCATATGGAAATTATTCAGGAGCGGCTGGGGCGCGAGTTTGATCTTGATCTGATTACGACGGCACCCTCGGTGGCTTATAAAATCCACATGACCAACGGCGAAACGATAACGCTGCACAATCCGGCCGATATGCCTGATTTGTCGCAGGTGGCGTCGATTGAGGAGCCGATGGTCAAGGCGACGATTATGGTGCCGGACGAATATCTGGGTGCGGTTCTCAAACTCTGTACCGAACGCCGCGGCGAACAGCATGAGCTGACCTATGTCGGCAGCCGGGCTATGGTGGTTTATCAGATTCCGCTGAACGAAATCGTTTTTGACTTTTATGACCGTCTGAAATCGATTACCAGCGGTTATGCCAGCTTTGACTATGAGCTGACCGGCTATGAGGAATCCGACCTGGTTAAAGTGCAGATTCTGATTAACGAAGAACCGGTTGACGCGCTGGCGTTTCTCTGTCACCGTTCGGAAGCGGAATCGCGCGGACGGCAGATTTGCGAGCGTCTGAAAGATCTAATTCCGCGGCATTTGTTCAAAATTCCGATTCAGGCGGCCATCGGCGGGCGCGTGGTGGCGCGCGAAACGATTTCAGCGCTGCGCAAAGACGTGACGGCCAAGTGTTACGGCGGTGACGTTACCCGTAAGCGCAAGCTGTTGGACAAGCAGAAAAAAGGCAAGCTCAGAATGCGCCAGTTCGGCAAGGTTGAAGTTCCCCAATCGGCGTTTATTGAGGCTTTGCGTATCGGCGACAAGTAAAAACCTCGTATAACGGGGAACTAATACAGGATTAGCGGGTAAAATAAAATTATTTCTCTTACACTCCGGGCTTTTTGCGAAATCTGTATAACGGAGGACTAATACGAAATGTCGGGGAGGTAAGTGTTCAGACAAAGCGGAGGGCATCGAGTGCACCTTGCAGAATGTAGGCGGCGGCAGAAGAATCGAGAACTTTGCGGCGTTTGCTTCGGGACATGTCGACTTCTTTAATCAGAAAGTTTTCCATGGCTGATGACGATAATCTTTCGTCCCAGAAAAAGACCGGCAGGCCGGTTGCTTTTTGCAGCTTTTCGGCAAAGGCGCGGACTTCTTTGGCGATTTCTCCCTCTTCGCCGTTCATTTGCAGGGGCAGGCCGAAGACCATGCCGCCGATTTCCTTTTCCGACAGGATTTGGCTGATTTCGGCCAGATCTTTTTCCCAGCTGCCGCGCTGGATGATTTTATGTGACGTGGCAACGGTCAGCAGCAGGTCGGAGACGGCGACGCCGAGACGTTTGGCGCCGTAGTCGAAACCGATGAGCGCCCGGTCGGGTTTAAGGGCTGATTTAAATTCGCGGATATCCAAGTCTTACCTCTTTTAATTCTTAAAAATACAGCTATTTGCTAATTGATTTTTAAGAATATTATACTACTATTCTGCTCAAGTAAAATTCTTTTTCTCATAGGTGATATAATGAAATTAAAATATATTTTAGCCCTCGTTATGTGTTTGGTCGTAACCCCGGCTAAAGCCGAACTGCAAATCGACGTCAACGGCGCAATGCGCGATCCGCTGCCGCTGGCTTTTCCCGAGATGATTCACGAAGGTTTCTGGGTTGGCCAGTATGCCGGCAAAATCCGCAGCGTGGTTATCGCGGATTTGGAGCGTTCGGGGCTGTTCCGCATTATTCCCGAAAACAGCTATATTCAGGAGCTTACTTCGGTGGACGAGCAGCCGAACTTTGTTGACTGGAAGGCAATTAATGCGCATGCTCTGGTACAGAGTGCCGTCAAGGAAGTGAATCCGAACACGCTGCGGGTCGAGTTTCGCCTGTGGGACGTTTATGCCGAGAATCAGCTCAAAGGCCAGTCTTTTACCACAACCAAAGACAACTGGCGCCGGGTAGCCCATGTGATTGCCGACGCCATTTATGAGCGCCTGACCGGCGAGAAGGGTTATTTTGACACCCGGATTGTTTATGTTTCCGAAACCGGGCCGGCGACCAAGCGCGTCAAGCGGCTGGCGATTATGGATCAGGACGGCGAAAACCACAAGTTTTTGACTTCCGGCGCCGCGATGGCTCTCACGCCGCGTTTTTCGCCGAATCTGCAGAAAGTGACCTATATGTCTTATGCCGGTTCCATGCCGAAAGTTTATATTCTGGATATTGAAACCGGCCGTCAGGAACTGCTGGGATCTTTTCCGGGCATGACCTTTGCGCCGCGTTTTTCTCCGGACAGCAGCAAGGTTCTGCTGAGCTATGCGAACAACGGCCGCACCAATATCTACGAGATGGATTTAAAACGCCGCACCAGCAAACAGCTGACTTCAGGTCCGGCCATTGATACGTCGCCGAGCTATTCGCCCGACGGCAGCCAGATTGTGTTTAACTCCGACCGCGGCGGCAATCAGCAGCTTTATGTTATGAATGCCGACGGTTCCGACGTGCACCGTATCAGTTTCGGTACCGGGCGTTATGCGACGCCGGTGTGGTCGCCGCGCGGCGATTATATCGCCTTTACGAAAATGGCCAACGGTCAGTTCTATATCGGCGTTATGTATCCGGACGGCAGCGGCGAGCGTTTGCTGGCCAGCGGCTATCTGGTCGAAGGGCCGACCTGGTCGCCGAACGGCCGCGTGTTGATGTATTTCCGCCAGGATAAGGGGAATTCTCGCAGCAATGCGCCGGTCAAGCTGTATTCAATCGATTTGACCGGATATAACGAGCGGATGATTGTGACGCCGGCCGAGGCTTCAGATCCGGCCTGGTCGCCGCTGTTGCCCTGATTTGCAGAAAAGCCCCTCAAAAGAGGGGTTTTTTCTTTGTCATGTTCGGCCTTGAGCCGGACATCTCCCTTACAGATTCCCCGGTCAAGCCGGGGAATGACGAAAAAGAAAAAAAGCCGGGCAATGACAGTATCATTTTCTTTCCCCTGTTACCCTCGGGCTTGTCCCGGGGGCTCTGGATTGCCGTGTGTAAATTCCCAACTACGTTGGGCCCCTTTCGTTCCGTAAGCCTCGAATTTCGCTTATAGCTCGTTCTCGCCAACTATCGACTCCAAGTCCGGCAATGACGATATTATTTTTTTGTTTGACTTGCAATCACGGGGCTTTTTTCATATCAGGCTGATTTTGACGGTTTTGCCGTAGGCTTTGGCCAGCTGGTGCAGATGGCCGATCTCAACCGGTTTGATGCCGACTTCCAGCAAGTCGATAATATTGGCCGGAATGCCGGACAGCTTTTCAACCTGTGTCAGCGATAAATGCGCGCTGATGCGGGCTTCGCGCAGCTGGCGGGCAATGCCGTTCCTGATTTTGATGATTTCGTGGTTTTTGGTTGCCATTATGTTCAACTCCTTCAATGTTTTGTTAAAACAAAACCGCCCTCAAAATGAGAGCGGAGGAGTTGACAACTGTACACAGACAGCACGCTTATTCGCCCGCAAAGCGGCTTATCTCGCGTCATCCTCCACAAAGGAGGTTATAATCGGTTCTCTATAAGGAGTTTCCACACTCCGCCGCCGGTTTAACCGTTTCCGTCGGCAGAAATGATTATAAGCGGTAATTTCTAATTTGCAATGAAGATTTTAAGACTTACCGGCATAGCTGTAGGCGACGGCTTTAAGCGTGCGGATAAACTTTTCGCCTTGCAGAAGTTCCCGTCGGCCGATCGGGTAGACATTGTCGACCAGATGTTTTATATCCGGGTCTACGGCAACTTCTTGCGGCAGGAAACGACGGCGGAAAGCATAAGCCGAGGCGATGGTCTTTTCCTCGTCACGAGTGTCATAGCCGATGATTTTCAGAAGCTCGGCCGGGTCGTCAACGCCGATTTTTTCGGCATTGCGGAGCTGATACCATAAACCGATGCCTTCGCGCGCCAGACGTTTCCACGGAAAACGAATGCCGGGATCCGGTTTGCGTGTGGGGGCAATATCAGAATGGGCGACGATGCGGCGCGGGTCAAGGTTGTATTTTTTTATCAGTTTGCGGCAGAAGGGAATCAGCTTTTCAATCTGAGCTTCGGCAAAGTCCTGCTGTCCCAGGCTCAGATTGCCGATTTCAATGCCGATTGAATGCGAATTCAAATCCGTGTCAATCCCTTGCCAATAGCCGGCTCCGGCATGCCAGGCACGTTTTTGTTCATCGACCATGCGGGTAATCCTGCCGTTGAGGTCGACGAAGTAGTGGCAGCTCAGTTCCAGTTTGTCGAGACTTTCAAAAACTTCGTCGGCGTCGGCATGACAGGTGGCGTGAAGCACGAGCATGTCGACCGGCGTTCGGCGTTCGTTGTAGTGGGGAAGAAAGCATTCCTGCATCGGCGGTTCCTAAATGGTCTTGCGGCTTTTCATGATATTTTGATAAGCATTGTTGATTTCGGCCATTTTGAGCGTATAGGCCTCGATGGTGCCGCGGTCGGCGCCGTTGGCCTGTGCACGGTCGGGATGATACAGGTTAATCAGTTCTTTCCAGCGGCGTTTGATTTCGCAGTTGCTGGCGTTGCAGAAAACGCCGAGCACCTGATAACAGTCATTCAGCGAAGAGGCCTGGGTGCGGATTTCGAAATTCTGGCGAATGGCTTCGAAATTGCCGTCGGGAAGTTCGATGATGGTTGCTACCGAACGGATAATGCCGAGTTCGGCATCGCCGAAACGACCGTCGGCCACGGCGATTTTGAATAGGTTTTCAACGATGCTTTCCTGCAGGTTGAGGTCGTCTTTGGCCAACAGGCGCAGCTGAAATGCATAGGGTTCAAAGTTGTCGGCAGTTTGTTTGGCTTCGTTGAAAATGCGGGCGAGTTTGTCGTTGCTGCCGGCGGTAATGTCAAAAATCTTTTTGAAAGCGCGGATTTCGTTTTCGCTGACCTGTCCGTCGGCCTTGGCAACTTTTGCCGACAGTCCGGCCATGGACTGAATCAGCGAAACCTTGCGGGCTTCGGCGGAATGCAGCGCCAGCTTGAGCGGATTTATTCTGGCCCAGAAACCGAGCAGGCGGTTGATTTTCAGCTTGCTGCGCCAGGTGCCTTCCAGCCGGTAGAGATCGGCGAAAAAGCCGATAATGATGCCGGCAAACAACACAATCCGGCTGTGCAGCGAAAAGCCGAGAATGAAGCCGAAGATTTTTCCCCAATGGCGGTTCCAGAAATGTTCAAAGCCTTTTTTTGCATCTTTGACCAGGGCGTTGCCACGGACGTCGAACAGGATGTGTCCGAGAATGAACAGGGTTATAAAGCCGCCCCAGCCGAAAGCTGCCGCGCCGAGCAGCGCTCCCCAGACTTTGCCGAACAGGTTATCGTCAAGCCGGCTGTAATATTTGTAAAAACCATAGGGAAGCAGCAGACGGACATTGTCGTCCAGTTCGCTCAGGCGGTTCTCAATCCATTTGCCGACCAGCGAACGGTCAATCAGCAGATGGCCGAGGAACATTCCCCAGAAAAAACCGGCGGCGCCGAACAAGCGCAGCCCGATGACAGATAACGTGAATTTGCCCAGCGGTGCCATAAACTTTCTTCTTAACGGTTAATGATGGCTCATAATAGCTTAAATTTCCCGGAAAATAAAGCTCTTATAAAGTTATGGTTGATAACTGCACCGGAAAGTCGGCAGGGCGCGTTATGCGTCCGAGGCGGCATTCGCGGCGGTAGCTGAAATAGTCCGGGTCGGTGAAGGTGTCGATACCGGAGGCGGCAATGTTTTCAATGCCGAATTTGCGCAGACGGAAGAGCAGGTACTGTTCCATGTCAAAAAGATAACATTCGGTGCCGGCCGGCGTGAAAAAACTTTGGTTTTCCGGATCCTGCGCGAGGAACTCGCTGAGCATGTCGGTCCGGGTCTCAAAAGATTTTTTTTGCAGGCAGGGGCCGACGGCCGCGGCAATATGTTTTAATTCGGCGCCGTGTTGCAGCATCAGAGCCAGCGTGTTTTCCATAATGCCGCGCACCGCGCCGCGCCAGCCGGCGTGCGCGGCGCCGATGACGCCGTTTTTGAAGTCGGCAAACAAAACCGGTGCGCAGTCGGCGGTTGTTATGCCGAGCAGAATTCCGGGCCTGTCCGTTACAAAACCGTCGGCCTCAATCCGGTGCAGCGAAGGGGCGTCTGTATATTCGGCATGGCCGGTTACGCCCTGACAGGGAAAAGCGGCGGCAGCTGCCGCCATCCCGAAAGTGCCGGCGGCAATGTTGATATTTTGTCTGATGTTTTCCGGGGCATCGGCACTTTTGCGGTTGACGTTCAGGCTTTCGTAACGGCCGTTTGAAACGCCGCCGTGACGGTCGAAAAAGCGGTGTTTGTCCGCCGGCAGGTTGGGCGCGTTCCAGCTCATTTCAAAAAGCTTTCGCCGTAAGCGAGCGGAGCAATGTCCAAAAAGGCGGCAATGCTTTGACCGAGGTCGGCATAGGAGGCGCGTCGTCCGAGACTGCGGGGAGCGACTTGGCGGCCGAACATGAGCACCGGCACCTGCTCGCGGGTGTGGTCGGTTCCTTCATAGGTTGGGTCGTTGCCGTGGTCGGCGGTGATGAACAGCAGGTCGTCATCGCGAATGTGCGGCAGAATCTCAGGCAGGCGCGAATCGAAATATTCCAGCCCTTCGGCATAGCCTTTGACATTGCGGCGATGGCCCCAGAGCATGTCAAAGTCTTCAAAATTGGTAAAAATCAGGCTGTTGTCCGGTGCGGTCCGTAAGGCGCCGAGGGTCAGGTTCCAAAGCTCTTCCAAACCGGCGCCGTGGATTTCTTCGGTAATGCCGCGGTGCGCATAAATGTCATTGATTGCGCCGATGGCAAAGACCTCGCGCCCGGCGGCTTTCAGGCGGTCGAGCAGCGTGTCGCCGAAAGGCTGCGCGGTGTAGTCGCGGCGGAATTTGGTGCGGGTAAAGCTTCCGGCTTTTTCGCCGATGAACGGGCGGGCGATAATACGGCCGATATTATACGGCTGCACATACCGGTAAGCAATCTGGCACAGTTCGTACAGACGCTCCAGCCCGAAATGCTCCTGATGGGCGGCAATTTGCAGGTTGCTGTCGGCTGAGGTGTAGAAAATCGGTTTGCCGGTGGCAATGTGTTCTTCGCCCAGCTCCTGAATAATTACGGTTCCTGAAGCGGCTTTGTTGCCGAGGATGCCGTCAAGACCGGCTTCGGCGCAGATGCCGGCAACCAGGCCGGCCGGGAAAGACGGGTAAGCCGGCGGAAAGTGTCCCCAGCCCTTGAGGTTGGGCAGGCCGGCCAGTTCCCAGTGTCCGGAAACGGTGTCTTTGTCGGCGCTGATTTCGCGCATGCAGCCCCAGGCGGAGGGAAGGCCGAGCCGGCTTTCCGCCTGAACGGAAAGCGCCGTTTGGCGGCCGGTTGCCAGTTCCGAGGCTTTGCAAAGTCCGAGGCCGGCCAGGTTAGGAATCTTCATGTCCGGACAGGCGGCGGCAATGTGGCCGAAAGTGTCGGCTCCGTCATTGCTGAATTTTCCGGCATCCGGCGCTCCGCCGATACCGAAGGAATCCATCATCAAAATTACGGCGCGTCCCATTTTGTTCTCCTTGTGTCAGGCAATGTGTTCAATTATGACCGGTTTTTTTACCGGTTTCTGTTCCGAAACGGTTATGCTGCGTCTGAGATCTGCGGCGGCCTGTTGCCAGGACGTCTCATCAGCGGCATGAATAACGGCCAGCGGTCTGTGGGCGTCGACGTAATCGCCGATTTGGCAAAAGTCCGTATAGCCGGTCGAGTAGTCAAGTTTCTGGTCCGGGGTAATGCGGCCGCCTTTGAGGCCGATAATGCTCAGGCCTATGTTCCGGGTCTGCATGGACGCAATCCAGCCGTCCTTTTCGGCGTACAGCGGTTTAACAACCGGGGCGCGGGGCAGGTATCTGTCCGGGTAATCGCAGAAATCGACCGGGCCGCCGAGCGCCGCTACCATGCGGGCAAAAATTTCCAGTGCCCGGCCGGAAGACAATGCCTTTGTCAGTTTGTTTTCCGCTTCGGTTTCGTCTTTTGCCAGCTTGGCGGAAACCAGAAGTTCGGCGCAAAGCGCCATGGTGACTTTGTGCAGACGCGAATCGACGTCCTGCCCCTTAAGGTAAGCGACGGCTTCTGCGACTTCTACGGCATTGCCGGCGGTGCGGCCGAGAACCTGATTCATGTCGGTCAGGACGGCGGAGGTTTTGGTTCCGGCGCCGTTGGCGACGGTAACGATGGATTCTGCCAGCCGCCGCGCGTCGTCAAGATTATCCATAAAAGCGCCGTTGCCGCATTTGAGGTCCATGACCAGGCAGTTCAGTCCGGCGGCCAGTTTCTTGGACAAGATGGAAGCGGTTATCAGTTCGATGGATTCAACTGTGCCGCAGACGTCGCGAATGGCATAAATTTTTTTGTCGGCCGGGGCCAGATTGCCGGTTTGCCCGATAATCGCGCAACCGACTTCGCGAACGGTTTGGCGGAACCGGTCGTTGTTCGGCGCGGTTTGATAGCCGGGAATGGAATCGAATTTGTCGAGCGTGCCGCCGGTATGTCCGAGCCCGCGGCCGGAAATCATCGGCACAAAACCGCCGCAGGCCGCAATCATCGGCGCCAGCATCAGGCTGACTTTGTCGCCGACGCCGCCGGAAGAGTGTTTGTCGACGACAGGCCCGTCAATGTCCGGCCATTGCAGCACGTCGCCGGAATCGCGCATGTTCAGCGTAAGCGCGACGGTTTCGTCTCGGGAAAAACCGTTCAGAAAAATTGCCATGGTCAAGGCGGCGGTTTGGGCGTCGGCAATCGAACCGTCGGTTATGCTTTTGACGAAAAAACCGATTTCTTCGCCGGTCAGCGTTTGGCGGCTGCGTTTTTTGCGAATGATTTCCTGCGGCAGAAAAGTCATATCAGTATCCTCTTTCTATTACTTCTATCAGATTGTTGAGCAGCGAACTGGCGCCGATGCGGAAGTTGGACGGGCTTATCCATTTCCAGCCCATGATCGCGTTGGCAAGAACCAGATATTTTTTTGCGTCGTCGATGGTTTTGATGCCGCCGCTCGCCTTGAAACCGACATTGCGACGGCCGGAGGCGACGGTTTCCAGAATGACGTTGGCGGCTTCCGGCGTTGCCGAAACCGGCGTTTTGCCGGTGGAGGTTTTGATAAAGTTGGCGCCGTTGTCGATACAGATGCCGGCAGCGCGGGCAATCAGCGCGGCTTTTTCAATAACGCCGGTTTCCAGAATGATTTTGGAAGGATGTTTTTTGCCGGTAATTTTACTTATCAGGGCAACGAAGTCGGCACAGGTCTGATAATCGCCGGCAAGAAAGTTCCTGTACGGAAAGACGGCGTCAATTTCCACGGCGCCCTTTTCGAGCGCGTATTCCGTTTCGGCACGGACTTTGCTCAGGTCGCTGCCGCCGTCGGGGAAGTTGACGACCGTGGCAAGTTTGACGCTGGTGCCGTCCAGCAGGCTTTTGGCCAGCGGCAGAAATTTCGGATATATGCAGACGGCGGCGACGTTGCCGTAGGGTGTCTGGGCTTTGGCGCAGAGCTTTTCAATGCGGCTTTCGGTGTCGTCGTTGTTCAGCGACGTGAGGTCGAGCAGGCGGACGAGGTGTTTGGCGGCAGTAACGTCATCCATGGCTAAATCTCCCGAATACAGGTTTTGACTAAGCGGATAAGGTTTGCGGAGGCCTTTTCGGCTTCACGCAGGGTTTCGGCATGGTTTAACGCGCCTTGTTTCAGGCCGCAGCCCAGATTGACGATGACCGAAAAACCGAGAACCCTCATGCCGGAATGAACGGCACAGATAACTTCGGGAACGGTGGACATGCCGACGGCGTCGGCACCGAGAATCCGATAGGCGCGAACTTCGGCCGGGGTGTCGAAAGTCGGACCGCTGACCATCAGATAGACGCCTTCGGCCAGCGGGATGTTTTCCCTTGCGGCAATTTGTCTGGCCCGGGTGCGGAGTTCCGCGTCATAGGCGTTGCTCATGTCGGGGAAACGGGGGCCGAAGGCGTCGTCGTTGGGGCCGACAAGCGGGTTGGCGCCGCTGAGGTTGATATGGTCGGAAATCAACATAATCGTTCCGGCTGGCAGCTCCGCGGTCAGTGAACCGGAGGCATTGGTAACAATCAGGTTTTTTATGCCGAGCAGCTGAAACGCCTTGATGAAGGTGTTTATGCTCTGCGGGCTGTGACCCTCGTAAAGATGGACGCGTCCCTGCATGCAAAGTATGTCTTTGCCCTCAAGCCGGCCGATAATCAGGCGTCCTTTGTGTCCGCTGACGGTGCTTTGCGGAAAGCCTTCAATTTCGGCATAGGGGATAATGACCGGGTTTTCCACCAGATCGCCGAGCGCTCCCAGGCCGCTACCGAGTATGACGGCGGTTTCGGGACTGTAGGCGCCGAGGCGGGCTTTGATTTGAGCGGCAATTTTCTCTATCATTTGGCAAGGTCCTTTTCATCAAAAGCGAAGGGCAGAAGTTCGGCGGCGGTGCAGGTTCTGCGGACCCCGGACGCGTCGGCCAGATGAACCAGCGTTTGCGGCGTGGAAAATTCCTTTATCCGTTGCCGGCAGGCGCCGCAGGGCGAAATCAGCTCCTTGCCGCTGCCCAAAATCAGAATTTCGGCAATTTCACGGCTGCCGCCGGCAATCATGGCGGCAATGGCGCCGGTTTCGGCACAGCTGCCGCAGGGATATGACACGTTTTCGACGTTGCATCCGGCGTAAAAACGGCCGTCGCCGCTGAGAACGGCAACGCCGACCGCAAACCGCGAATAGGGAGCATAGGCGTTTTTCATTGCCGCGGAGGCGAGTTCAAACAGCTTGGGGATATTATTCATTTCTTGCATATTTCCCTTAAAATGTTTATTAATTAATTTATGTTTTAATACTATATACAGTTTGCGGATTTAGCAAAGATTATTTTAACTTTTTGCATTACCGGCGGGGGAGAAAAGTTTTGAAAAAGGCGGCAATCATTATACTGGCGGTGTTAGTTCTGGCAGTCGGCGGCGTATCGGCCTATGTGGCGATGATTGACTGGAATGAGCACAAGGACCAGATTGCCGCGCAGTTTTCGGAAGTGAGCGGTAAACGCGTCGTTTTTGAGGGACCGGTCAGCTTCAAGATTTTTCCGTCGCCGGACCTGACCGCCTCCAATATCAAGATTTACAGCCGCGAGGGCGTCAATCAGGACGTGCCGCTGGCGACCATTGACCGGCTGGTGGCCAAACTGTCGCTGTGGCCGCTGCTGAAAGGCAACTTCGAAGTCAAGATGATGTCGCTGATTGAGCCGAAGATTTTGATGGACGTTGACGACAACGGCCGATTAAACTGGCAGTCGTCGATTACGGAAGAACAGAAGCTTAATCTGGACAATGTGGAAATAAAGCTCGACAGCGTGCTGCTGGAAAAAGCGACGCTGAATTTCGTCAATGCCAAGCATGATGTTGACATCAAGCTGGAGAATCTGAATGCGGAAGTGATTGCACCGAGCATCTTCGGTCCGTACCGTATTGAAGGCAGCTATATCAAGGACAACAATCCGGAAGGCTTCGCCATGTCGCTGGGACGGTTTTCGGAAAGTTTTGCGACATCGGTCAATTTTGTGCTGAACCATCCTACTTCGGAAACCTTTGTCCGTTTTGACGGTTCGATACTGCTGAAGAACGATGCGATTAACGGCAACCTGATTGTCGAATCGAAAAAACCGGTCGACTTCATCAACAAAAACTTCAAAGACGTCAATCTGGGCACGGCGTATGATTATCCGCTGGCTTTGTCGATGCAGCTGGACACCAATAAAACCAAAGCTTCCCTGTCAAATATCGTTGTGAAGTACGGAACGACGGCCGGTGCCGGAAATATTCTGATTCCGCTTGCGGAAGAATATGCCGACGAGGACGAGGAACCGTCCCGGCGGCGGGCGGAAATCGGTTTTGAAATGACCGACTTTGATTTAACGCCGATTGCGGCGGCGCTGAAAGCCGGTTATGAGAAGTACGGCGCGGAAGGGGCGGCTTATAATCCGCAGCTTAAGTTTGATTTTATTGCCGACTTGAAATCCATCAACACGACCTATAACGGCCAGACGTTGAAAAACTTCAACCTGAGCGCCGATTATCTGGACAACCAGCTGACTCTCCGTAATCTGAGCGCGACGCTGCCCGGCGAAACGGAATTTAAGGTTACCGGCGACGTGTTTGCCGACAATGATGAGCTTACCTATTCGCTGCAACCCGAATATACGACCAATGATTTGCAGAAACTGCTGGGCTGGCTGGGATATCAGGTTAATCAGGTAACGCAGGCGACCTATAAGCGCAGCACCGGCGACGCAACCGTGGAAGGAACGCTGAAAACGGTAAAGGTTTCGCCGTACGAAATCAGTGTCGACAAGAGTTCTTTTTCCGGCAATATGGGCATTATTACCGGCGAGAGGCCGAATGTCTTTCTTGAGGTTAATGCCGACAGCGTTAACTTTGACAATTATATTCCGCCGCTGCCGGCCGAAGAGCAAGGCGGCACCCTTGCCGAAAAAATTAACCGCCGTTTTGCCAGACTTGGTTTCCTGAATGATTTCGACATGCGGCTTTTCGGTAAAATCGGGCTGGGCATTTATGAGAACATTCCGTTTGAAAATACGCAGTTTGACATGGATACGGCGCAGGGCGTGCTGACGGTTTCGAAACTTAATGTCGGGGCAGTGGCCAATGCGGCGGTTGACGTTTCCGGCGTGTTGAAGGGCATGGGACAGTCGTTGCAGTTTGAAAATCTGAAGTATAGTCTGGAGACCAAGGATTTGGCATCTTTTCTGAACAAATTTACGCTGCCGCTGCCGAATGCCGATTTGAAAAAACTCAAAAACTTCAGTTCTAAGGGCATTTTAACCGGCAGTCCGGAACTTATGGCAATGAAGACGGTCTCACGTTTGGAAAACATTGATTTCATTTATGGCGGGCAGGCCGGAAAGCAGAATGGGCAGTGGGTTTTTGCGGGAGAGGTTGATCTGAAGGCACCGGATTTTGTTCAGCTGGTTAACGATTTTAACTTTAACTACAAGCCCAAGGCCTTTTCGCTGGGGATTTTTACGCTGGCGTCCAAAGTTTCGGGAACCGCCGACAAATTCAGGCTTACCGGTCTGAATGCCTTTGTCGGTTCCAACAATTTTAAAGGCGAGCTGGCTGTTGACCGCAGCCTGGGGCGTCCGAACATTACGGCTCGGATGGACGTTAACAAGTTTGAACTGGAGCGCTTTTTTTACAATGATGCGCCGAGTCAGGAGAATAAGGTTAATTTCCGCGCCGGCGAAGCCGAGAATGCCGCTTTTGTTGCCCGTCCGTTTTTGGACAAGAGCAAAATCAATTATGATTTTTACAAAACGTTTGATCTGAACGGAAACTTTAAAATTGCGTCGCTGACATACAAAAACGAGGATTTCAGAAATGCGGCACTGAACGGCGTTCTGAAAGACGGGGTGTTGATGCTTGGCAATTTTGCCGCGGATTACAACGGCGGACAGGTTTCGGGCAATGTCGAACTCGGTATGGTCGATGTGCCGTATCTGAAGGGCGAACTTAATCTGCAAGGGCAGAAAATGGCGGAAAAAAGCTGGAGCGGCAGCGTGTACGGCATAAAATCGGGAATTTTGTCCGCACAGGCTGCTTTTTATACCGGCGCCGCTTCCGAAGAAGAAATGCTGACCGGTCTGGGCGCAGACATCAGCTATACGGTTGAAGCGCCGGTCGTCAAGGGCTGGAATTTAAGCGTCGTTGATACAGACCTGAAAAAACGCGACCGTTCGGACGGGCTGGCGGCGCTGGTACAGGAGAATCTGCAAAAAGGCGAAACGGCCTTTGCGCGCGCTGCCGGCAAAGTTAAAATCGTGAATGCGCAATATACTTTTGAAAACGCGGTCTTTGAGGCGCCGGGCTGGACGGTGTCCATGACCGACAAAGGCAGTCTGGACACCTGGGACATGGATGCGGGCTTTACGGTAACTTTTCCCGGCGGCAAGGTCAAACCGTTCGGCTTTGCAATGACCGGTCCGATGATTTCGCCGGCTCTGACCGTTGACGTCAAGGCGATTACCGATACCTACGACGCTCACTGGGAAAAGGTTGCCGCGGACAAAAAGGCTGCGGAGGATGCCCGCAAGGCACATCTGAAGGCTCTGATGGACGAGCAGCAGAATTATGCCAAGAACATTCAGCAGCGTTTGTTCAAAGACGTTATTCCGGAACTGGAAGCGCGTCGCAAAATGACGACGGACGCCGATATTCTGGCTAAATACAAAGAGATTGACGACCGGGTCAAAGAAGTCAGCAAAGGTTTGGACGAGGTTATTGTTCAGGGACTGGTTCCCGAGTTCGACGAAAGCCTGCCGAAGGCGCTCGGTGAGAAAAATTCGCAGCTGGACGACCGTTCAGCCGGATTTAAAAACGAAATACTCGGCGTTTATGAGCAGGACGTTAAAAAGAGAATCAACGGTTTCTACAACAAAATCGTCGACAATTACAACCGCTCGAAAGCGGATGTCAACACTTACCGTGACAACTACGGCGTTTTCGGCCGGCGTCTGGCGATGATTAAGACCATGCTGGACATAGAACAGGACGACCGGGTCATCGAAATGAAAAAAGAAATTGAGGACAGGCTGCTGGCGCTGGACGCGGTCAATACGCAGGTAGTCAAAGACTATATCTTTATGCAGAACAGTCATGATCTCGGGCAGTTGGAAGATTATGCCGCCAAAATTGCCGGCCTGGAGGTACAGTCGGCGGAGGATTTGAAACTGCTGAATGAAAAAATCGAAGCGCTGTTCAAGTATTCGGAGGAAATTACGTCGGCAGAAGAAAAAGCTTATGACGAAAAGCTCAAGCAAGAGGAAATCAAGAAAAAGCTGGAGGAAAACACCGGCAAAATTTCAGGCGCGCGGGGAGAGGACATTACGGTAACGCGCGATATTGAAGAAATTGAAAAGATGGAAGCCGCCAAGATGAAAGAGGATATTCCGGTTCTGGATTTCAGCGGCAAAACGCCGAGCGGAATCGTCAAGAAACCGACGATAATTCTGGAAGGCGAAACAGCGGCGGAAACTGACAATGCGACTGCGGGGAGCGTCAGGACATGGCAGAAACTCGAACCGGTCGGGCGAACATTTCCGGAGGTCTTGAAAGCAGAGGAAAACGTTGTTTCGGCGCCGGTCGAAACAACGGAAAAAACGGTTGCGGCAGAGCCGGCGTCTGAGCCCGAAAAGCCTCTGCTGAAGCAGACACTGGGCGAAATTTCCAAAGCTTCGGGCAAAATAATCAGGGTAGACGATTAAAATCAGACTCTTTTGACTTAAGGGTTGTGCAAGGGTTGTTTTTGGCTTGTCGAATCGTTTTTTTATGATATGATTTTGGACATTGTGTAACATTATGTATTATTGGAGTTTTACATGATAAAAAAACCTGAAGTTTGTATTTTGCCCGTAGCCGGACTTTCAACCAGAAACCTTCCGGCAACAAAAGCTCTTCACAAAGGGTTTCTTACCCTCGACAGTCTGCCGATTATTCAGTATGCGGTTGATGCCTGTGCGGAAATCGGGGTTAAGGAAATTGTTTTCATCTACAGTGACCAGTCCTGCAAACATTTGTTTGAAACCTATTTCAAACCTTATCCGTGGCTGGAAAACCATTTAAAAGAAAAAAACAAGCTTGATCTTCTGAAAGTCATTCAGGACATTATTCCGCACGGCATGAAGTTTTCTTTTGCCGAGCAGAAGGAACCCAAAGGCAACGGCCATGCCATTCTGATGGCCAGGGAGATCGTCGGCGACCGTGACTTTATCGTAATGTGGCCGGATGACGTATATATCAATATTCACGGCGACGGTATTCTGAAACAGTTGCTTAAAGTTTATGACGAATACGGCGGCATGGTTGAGAATATCATGGAATTTCCGCGCGAACAGATGACCCGTTACGGCGCTCTGGTCGGCGCGGTTCGCGACGGCCGGGTCGTTCATGCCAAAGGCCTGGTCGAGAAGCCGAAGCTTGAAGAAGTTCCGTCAAACTACGCCAGCATGGGGCCGTATATTCTGCCGAACGTGATTATGGACATTCTGCCTGAGGTCAGCAAAGGTTCCAACGGCGAAATCAATCTGACCGACGCCATGAATCTGGCGGCGGCGCGCGGTGTCAAACTCAGCGGCGTTCTTTGTGACGCTATGAGGTTTGACTGCGGCACTAACAAGGATTTGGCATATTCCGACCTTAAGCTCAAATTGATGCGCAATCCGGAGATGCGGGCTTATGCAAAGGATTTGCTGGATACGATGTTCGTTTAATGCGGAATAACGGAGAGTGATAAAAAAGACCGGAATTGTCCGGTCTTTTTTTGTATGAAAATGTTTTTGAAACCGTTTACAGTCTGGTTATCAGGCTGATGGAATCGTCAATCAGCTTATTTTGTGTTTTGGCATCCAAATTTTTGACAATGGCAGCTTTGACCGTTTTGATGGTAAGTTCACTGGTCAAATCGGAAATTTCTCTGGCCGCCTTTTCTTTAGATGCGGTAATCCGGTCTTCGGCCTCTTTTTCCTTAATTTTCATTTCTTCTTCAAGTTTGGCGAGGTTTTCTTTTTTGAGATATTCGATTTCTTTCTGCGATTTGTTTAATATTGCCTGTGCTTCCTTATCGGCGTTAAGAAATTTTTTTTCATAATCGGCCAGCAGTTTCTGCGCTTCGTCGCGGAGTTCGGCCGCGTCGTGGATGCGTTTGGTTATGTTGTCAATGCGTTTGTTCAGCATTGAGCGAACCAGCCTGCCGACCGGTCCGGCCAGCAGCAGGACGACCAGAACGAAAGCTACGCCGACCCAGAATTCGGCGCTTTGATAGAAGATTTCCTCGTGACCGTGAAGTTGTTCGGCGGTGTTCTCAATTATGCCGGAAACGTCATCGGCAGCCTGCATAACCGCGTTTTGGGCGGCGTCGATGATTTCTTTGCCGGAATTAATGTTTTCGGTGGTCATTTCTGTTCTGCCTCGACGGTTTTTACGGCTTCTTTAAGTTGTTTGGCAGTAATCGACGTTAAGCCGATTTTGGCAACAACGGCCTGCGCCAGTTCTTCGGACATATCTTTGACTCTGGCCATGGCTTCTTCTTTGCTTTTGGCGATTTCGGCTTCGCCGGCGGCAATTTTCTTTTGGAGTTTTGCTGCCAGTTCATCCTGTTTGGCCTGCATATAGGCATTCAGCTCAGCCTGAGTAGCGGCCAGCGACCTGTTGGCTTCGGCAGTTGCTTCGGCCAGGGCGTCCTGATATTTTTTCAGCGACTCTTCGGCTTCCAGCCTGATGTTGTGAGCTTTGTTCAGATAGCCGTCAATTTTGCGCTGTCTTTGTTCCAGAATATCGGCAATTCGCGGCACGATGAAATGGGACATGATGAACAGCATGCTGAAAAAGCAGACAATCAGCCAGAACAGCTGGGAAGTGAATGTCGATGTATCTAACTGAGGCATGGTTTATCCTTTACGCAGCCGTCTGTTTCAGAACCGGGAAATTTGTCTGTCCCGGTTCTGACCAAGACGAAACCTATTAGTTACCCGTGAGCATTACCAGAGCAATAACCAAAGCGTACAAAGCAATAGCCTCAACCGCTGCAAAACCTGCCCAGCCGTAGATGTCTACGTCTTTTTTTACCTGCGGGTTGCGGCCGACGGTTGAAATAATCGTTGTCCAGACCTGAGACACACCCCAAGCAGCGACAGTCATTGACAAAGCGCACATACCGGCGCCGATATAAGCCATAGGTTCCATTTATTTTTCCTTTTGTTCGGGGAAGTTTGTTTATTGGCTTATTGCTTGCAACTTTTTTCCTTATGTACTTCGTTATGTACGGCGGAAAAAACTTGCGGCGTATTAGGCGCAATATCCAAACTTCGGTTGTTGTGTTTTTTATTCGACATAATTATATTCGGCACATGGCCAAAACTTAATCCTTAGTGGCTGTGCAGGGCGTCGCCCAGATAAATACAGCTCAGAACCGTATAAATAAACGCCTGCAGCAGGGCAATGAAAATTTCAAAGACGATAATGCAGCCGTCGAACGCCAGAGGGACAATGCCGCCGATACCGAGAGCGACAATAAAGCCGGCGATGATTTTCAGCATAATGTGGCCGACGGTCATGTTGGCGACAAGACGGACGGTCAGGCTGAACGGTTTGGAAAGGAAAGATATCATTTCAATCGGAACGATCAGAGGCGCCAGCGCGGCCGGAATTCCTTTGGGCAGAAAGGTACGGAGATAGCCCCATTTCTTTTTTCTGATGCCGATGCCGATATTGAACAGCAGCGCGATGACGGACAGTCCGCCGACGGCGGCCAGATGCGACGTAAAGGTAAAGGCGTAGGGGAACAGGCCGAGCAGGTTGCCGAAAGCGACAAACAGAAAAACCGTGAAGATAAACGAAAAGTATTTCAGCCCCTCGACGCCGACGTTTTCTTTCAGCAGTGAGGCGACAAATTCGTAAACGGTTTCCGGTACCGATTGGGCGACCGAGGGAACGATGGTCCTTTTGCGCAGGCAGAGGCCGAAAACGAGCGTGGAAACGACAACCGCCAAAACCATAAACAGGCTGGAGTTGGTAAAAGAGATGTCCACGCCGCCGACTTCGATGGGAATAATCGGCTTAATCGTAAATTGTTCCATTGGGTTAGACACGACTGATTTACTCCTTGCTCCGGTCCTCGTTTTTGACAAAACGGTATACGTTTAAGAATCCCGCGGCACCGCCGAAAAACAGGCAAACAATGAGCAGAACGGGCTGCGTGTCGAACAGTTTGTCCAAAAAGTAGCCCAGAGCGGCCCCGACCAGTACGCCCGAAACCAGTTCGGTTCCGACCCGGAATCCGGTTTTGGTCGCATAGGCAAACTCTGATTCCGGACGGTCTTTCCGCGCGGCTTTTTCAACCGCTCTTTGTTTGTTTATGCGTTCTTCCAACGATTTCAGGTCATCGGGAATCTTTTTCATCTGTACCTACTATACTCATAAATTGTTACCGACTTATTAAAAAAAGGCGGCTTTGTTATTTATTTGCAAGCTTTTTTTCCAAAAAAGCCTTGAGCAGTTCATAGTCTGGGGCGCCGTGAATGACTTCTTTGCCGTCCTTGCTGACAACGAGCAGCGCCGGCGTACCCTGAACCTTGAGTTTTTCTATGGCCTGCTGGCGTTCTTCAATTATGTTCTGAGCCAGTTTTTCGTTTTTGAGACATTTGGCGACTTCTTCTTTGCTCAGGCCGTTCAACGACGCGTATTCGGCCAACAGTTTTTCGGTGCGGAGCGAAAGTCCCCAGTCGCGTTGTTTTTTGAACAGGAGTTTGATAAATTCATGATAGTTTTTCTCCGGCATACAGTCGGCAATCATGGCGGCCATCATTGATTTGCTGTCGAGCGGAAAGTTGACGAAGACGAGTTTGACCTTGCCGCTGTCAATAAAGTCTTTTTGAAGTTTGGGCAGGGTTTCGAGATGGAAATCGGAGCAGTGGTAGCAGCCGAAAGAGGAATATTCGTAAATTGAAATCGGCGCGTCTTTGCTGCCGACAGGGTGTCCCTTGGGAAGGATTACGTTAACATTGGCCGCGATTTTCTCTGCCAGGCCGTCGGCATCCTTCGGGTTTGCGGCAGCGCGGGCTTCTTTAACCAAAACCGGGCGTCCGTCGGGACTCATAATGAAGCCCTTGAGGTTCAGATACATTCCGGCGCCAATGAAAAAAATGAGCAGTCCGGCAACAAAGCCGCTGATTTTTTTTATCGTATCTTCAAATTTCATTTTTTCTTATTCTCTCTTTTGTTGTCATTAAATACACTTTTACCTAATTTTACTAATATTTCCTTAAGTTCGGAATGGTTTAGGTCTTCCGCCAGATTATTAATATAATTTTCCTCTTCGGGGCTTACAAGAGTTTCGGAACGTTCCTCTTTCTTTACTTTATCCAGTTTTTCAAGCGTCAGGCTGCTGTTTTGGACGATTTTTATTTTGGCTACCGCCTGATATCCGAAACGGGTGTTGATTTTTTCAAGAATAAATTTTTCTCGGTGCTGGATTTCGAGCGCAAAAGCGCCGGAAGCGACGTTTAAGTACAGGGTGCCGTTGCTTTTCTGTCCGCGGGGAAAGTCGATTTTCTGCGGCAGGCAGAATTCGGCCAGCTCTTCGCCGACGATTTCGTGCCAGCCGGCCAAGATGTCGACTTCGACAAAGCCCCTGCTTCCCAAAATCTGTCTGGCGAAAGGCAGAATGGTTTTTGACAGCGACGACAGCCCCATGGTTTTGCGTTCGTCGGATATTTTGATTTTTTCCTCTTTCATAGGTTTATCTCTAACATATTGTTTTTTCTTCTTCCAGTCCCGCGCTTTACATATCAACAGACACGGCGGCGGCGATTGACTTTTGGCGGCGAAGCCCCGTATAATCAGCGCAGAAAAGATAACAGCGACCGGACGGACGATAATATGGAAGGTATGATGATTTTGAAAGCCATGCTTTCGCTGGCTTTTGTGTTGGGACTGATGTTTCTGACGCTGTGGGCGGTCAGGTACTGCCAGCTGCACGGCGCCAAAAGCCGGTTTATGCGCAAACTTGGCGAACAGCAGCGGTTGCAGGTTCTGGAGGTTCGCCGTCTGGACGCGCGGAATACGCTTGTTTTGTTCCGAAAAGACAAAGACGAGCATTTGGTTTTGCTCGGTGCGGCGCAGAATTTGCTGATTGAAACCGTTCCGCTTAAGAAGGCTCAAAAATAATGTCCAGGAAATTCTTTCTTTTTGGTTTTGTTCTTGCGGCGGCGCTGCTGTATTTCAGTTTTCCGGCAGAGGCGCAAACGCTCAGCCTGAATATTCAGGATCAGCCGAGCGGTTCGGCAACGGCAAGGATTTTTAACCTTATTCTGCTGATTACGGTGTTGTCGATTGCGCCGAGTCTGCTGGTAATGATGACGTCGTTTACACGTATCGTCGTCGTTTTTTCAATTACGCGCAGCGCGCTGGCGACCAACTCGACGCCGCCGAATATGGTGCTGCTCTCGCTGGCTTTGTTCCTGACCATGTTCATTATGGCGCCGACGTTTGAAAAGTCCTGGGAAGAGGGCATTAAGCCGATGTATGAAGAGAAAGTCGAAATTATCGAGGGACTGGAAAAGGCTGCGGAGCCGATTAAGGAATTTATGATTCGGAACACCCGGGAAAAAGACTTGCTGCTGTTTACCGATCTGGCTAAGGAAAAGCCGGCCGAAACGGTTGCGGAAACGCCGTTGAAAGTTGCCATTCCTGCGTTTATGATCAGCGAACTGCGCCGCGCGTTTGAAATCGGCTTTTTGATTTTCGTGCCGTTTCTGATTATTGATATGGTTATCGCTTCGGTGCTGATGTCGATGGGTATGATGATGCTGCCGCCAACGGTTTTGGCTTTGCCGTTCAAGGTTATTTTCTTTGTTCTGGTTGACGGGTGGTATATGTTGGCCGGGTCGTTGGTTCACTCCTTTAAATAAAATATTTGTTTCATTGCCGGTTTTTTTCGTCATTTCCCGGTTTGACTTGGGAATCCTTAGATTGCCGGATCAAGTCCGGCAATGACAGAGAGAGTACTTGAGCGGGGAATCTATATATCCCCGGCGCTGGCACTATGTGCCGCCCGAGGATGACGGAAATGCAAGCATAATTTTGGCTAAGTAGTCGGTCATGCTCCGGCTTCACCGGAGCTGCTCCCCATACTGCGCCAGGTGTAGCAGAAATAAAAAAGCTCTTCGGGGAGAAGAGCTTTTTGTTTGGGGAAAGGGCTTGGCTTAGAAGACGTAGCGGATACCGCCGTAGACTTCGTGAGCGCGAACCGAAGCTTTTTCAATTTCGCCCATGTGCAAGAAACGGTAACCGACGTCAATGTTGATACGGTTGGTCAGCTTGGCCGAGAGACCGCCGCCGACGGCCCAGGTAAAGTTGTCTTCTTCATATTTGACGGAACGGCGCCCGAAACCCTGAAATTCGTACTGAATGTTGGTCATACCGATACCGGCCATGACATAGGGCGTAAACATCGAGTAGGGGGTCAAATCGGCATAAACGTTTAACATGTAAGACATGGTCTGAAAATTCGAATGGTTTCTGGCGTCAATTTCGCCGGTGGCCTTGTCGGTTTCTTCACGCCAGGTATATTCGAGCTCGGCGCGGAAATAAGTATAGCGGTAGCCGAGAGCGACGCCGGCCATCCAGGCATTGTCGTCTACTTCCAGTCTGTCGCCGAGGGCTTCGTCGGAATCGCCGACGTTATGGTTAACGATACCGCCGCGGACGCCCATATAAAAACCGTCGCATTCGGCAGAGACAGACGCGGCCAGACTCATAGACATGACAAAGGCCGTAAATGCCGATAAAAGTTTTTTGCTCATTCGTTCACTCCAAATAAATTTAGCTGAAAAAGTCTATTTTGTCCAAATTTATACAATAATTTGTTTAATTACGCAAGTCTAAAATTCATACTTTATGCTTAAATCTAGCCAAAATATCTTAAAATGTGATTAATAAAGCTGATATTTCAGGCAGATGAGTTGAAAAAAGCCGGTTTGAGCCGTTTGCAGTCGCGACTCGGCAAAAGATTTTGCGACTCGGTAATTAGGGTAAGTGTTCGGCTTATTTCGGGAATTTCCGGTTATATCTGAAGGTAACTTTTTTCTGTCATTTCCGTGCACTTTTTCTTTCCTTTGTCATTCCCCGGCTTGAGCGGGAAATCCAAGCGGCTAAGCGTTTCCAGATTCCCGACTAAATTCGAAGATGACAGAAACGCTTAGCCGGAATTGGCCAGAGGATGACGATAGGGGGATTTTAAAAAGGGAAAGGGCGACAGGTAAACCTGCCACCCTTTCTATATTATTATAATAATATTATTGGCTTTTAGAAGCGACCCTTATTGGGGCGGCGTCCTAAGCCGAATTCTATTTTTACCGTAACGGACCCGTAAACCGGTTGGTAGGACTTGCCGAAGCTTTTGAATTGATAGCTTTCGACGCGTCCTTCAAGAGAAACTTTGGTTATTGAGCCAATGAAACGTTTCTCAAGACCAAGGACAGCTCCATATTTGACAGAACTGCCATCCTTTACAGATGGGAAGTCCACTGTGCCGGGGACATCAACGTTCGGATCCGGATCTTCATAGTGGAAATTGGTGGTATTTTTGCAATACTGGTATCCGACTGACGGACCAGCATATAATCTCCACGACCTCCCGTAACGTTCGTTGCGGAGAGCATGCTTCTTTTGATAAGGAGTCATGCCCGTCGTATTTACCACTGTTTTATTCCCAAAATGCGCAAGGGTAAATGCAAAATCTACACTGGCACCCAATGAGCGAAATTGCTGATTGAGGCTTTTGTCGATTTCCATTTTTTCGCCAATTTCGGCGTTGACACTGACGTGTCCCCAGCCGAAATAGTTCTGTACGAAAGCACCATATTGAGCGCCTCCGTAAGAGTTCATACCAGCTTTTGCTCCAATGCTCCAGCCAGTGATGACTGTTGCTTTGGGCTCGCCGTCTTTGAACTTTACATCGTAAGGCTTACCACCAAAGGCGTCAGCCAGATCGATGTAACTCATATCGATTGTTGCGGTGTCGCCTGTTTCGGTTACAGCCGTAAAATCGTATTCAACACTTGCGCCGGTATTTTCTTGCGCACTAATATTTGTTGTTGCAGCAATCATAGCTACTACGACAGCTGCTAATTTGAAAGTCTTCATAAAAAGTTGTGTTAGTTCCCCGGGCGGTTGTTATGCCCGGGGAGGATTATTTTGCTAAATTTTTTTCTTATTTCTGACAGTAAGTTACCATGCTGCAGCAGTAGCAGAACCTTCAGCCGAAGATACTGTTACAGAACCATCGGCGTTCTCCTTGGAAGAAGATGCGATATAGACTTCCGGTTTGCCATGAGCAGCAATCTGAACTTGGTTAAGTTCGATTGATGTAATGGCGGTGTTGTTGTTAGCTTTTTCAATGCTTCTCCAGATAAAGGCATTACCGCTTTGATATGCGCGAGTGAAAACCCATGTTCCGTCAGCTTTTTGAGCAAGGCTTGCAACACCGGAAGGAGCATTTACTTCATCCCAGCTCTTCTTGGCTACTTCTTTGCCATCGATAAAGCCCTTTAATCCGCCGCCTACAAGTTGTCCATTTTCATAGATGTTGTAAACGAAGATTGTGGCAATGTGATGGGCATTGTTGTAATCCCAAGTATGAGACTGGCTTCCAGATGAGATTCCGAACTGGTTAGGAGCAACGACCCAAAGGCTGACTTCTGCGCTGGCGTCGGTTGAGCGGTCGTTGAATGTTGCAGAGATTTGGCTCTTATACATCATACCGTTCTTTCCGTTGTTGCGGCCGAGGTCAACAAGGCTTGAATGTCCAAGGTCAGTAAAGCTGTATGTCTTAGAAGTCATGGCAAAGCTGTCGCCGATAGTCGGAACAAATTCAGCTTCTTCATGATAAGCAGCAAATACAACTTGGGCTTTGTTAGTCTTTGTTGTATAAGTTGTTTTGTACTTCTTGACAATAAACTTACCATACTTGCCGGCAGCCTCGCGGGTGCTTACAAGTTGCTTGGATCCTTCAACTGCATTGGCGTCTGAAACGTTGAAGTTGTCAGTGTCAATGTTTTGGCCGGCCGGAGCTTCGATAGAATTGAAAATCTGAACACCGTCAGTACCCAGTTCCTTTTCAGTGCCGTCAGACATGATGGCATAGAAAGTAGCATAAGTATAAGAGGTGGTCGGATTTACGTAATCGAAACCGAAGTTTTTGCCTATAGTTCCTTTTTGGCTGGCCTCTTCACCTTTGTCATTCCAAACTTCAGTATCGGTGTTGTGTGCCGAAGCAGCATTTTTACCGAAAGCAGCGTTGTAAATGAAAGATACCGGAGTAACCTCGTAGTTGTGGTTGTTCTCTTTTTCTTCACGTACATTGCCCAGAGAAGTCTTAGAATGTTCCAGAACCCACATCGGAACTGTCAAGTTGCAGCTCTTTCCGCCTTCAGTATAAGTCAAAGCTGTATACTGGAGTTCAATCTCGTGAGCATGGCCGTTATAAGAAGCGGTCATATCCTGAGACATGGTTTGGAAAGTTAAACCTTCATGCTTTGTAGATGAACCAACTTTTGTTGCGTTGCCTTTCTTAGCAATTGTCGGGTTGCCAAAATTGGTGTTGTCGCGATACAGTCTGTCCAGTTTAGGCATGATGATTTTGCTTGCATAACCGTAGTTGTTGACAACGGTGGTGTCGCTGTATGTGTTGTCGTCATAATAACGTGTAATCACATAAGTTTTGTCACCGTCGAAACTCTTTTCAGTTACTCTTGTCAGGTTCTTTTCAGGTTTTGGTTCTTCGCCTTTCAGCTTACGGAGAATAATTTCTCCTTCGCCGTTCAGGTTACGGTCATAGTAGGTTGCTACGATTCTTGTATAAGCATGTTTCTGCTCATAACCGTATCCGGCCATGTCGGTCAGTTCGGTTGTGCCGCTGTCGCGGAATGAGAAATCTTTGCTCAAGAACTGTATGTTTTCTCCCATTCCCTGAGGTACAATATATGTAGCCTCTTCGGTATGTGCGTAAAATACACTTGAAGACTTGTCGGTCTTGGTTGTGTAAGTTGTTACGTACTCCTGAATGGAAATGGATCCTACCAATCTCGGGTCGCCAACTTTTTCTTTGGAACCGGCAACCGGTTCTAAGTCTGTTAAAGCAAAAGCTTCATCGTCTTTCAAATCAACGATAACGCCTTCGGCATTAACCAACCAGAAGCGTAGCGTTGCAGAAACGTCAGAAAGTTTTTCTTCCTTACCGTTGTTCAATTTTTGCCACATTTCGAATGCTGTTTCTGCAGTATTGTCAGATGTGGTTTTGAACGTAAAGTTCTTTCCGAACATTTCAGTTGCTTCGGGATCCGGCTCAATGATGTTATTGGCTACGAAGAATTTGTGGGTTTTGGTAAACTCACGAACATCGTCTTCATTGTAAACAAATTCCCACACGAGAGTGTTGGTATAAAGTTTACCTTCGACGCCTTCATGAGTGTAAGCTTCGCCCTTTTCTCCGTAACGAACACCCTTGAAATTGCCTAACCAATAGCTGGATTTCATCTCCCAACCCTTATACCATGCTTTCTCATGCACGGTATTTATTGTTTCAGAGAAGCTGCCAAAGTTGTAATTCCAACCAGCGCTAAACTCCATTTTAGTGAAGTCTCCGCTTTGGTAAGAACGAGTGGCTCTGGTAGCTGAGAAACTCGGAGCTCCGATAATGCTGTCAGGAACCACGATAATATCGTGATCACAGTCAGCGATTGAAGCTCTGACATTCAGGTCAGTACGCACTTCTTTTTTCTCTCCATCTTCAATGATGGGGTAGTATGAAGTATAGTGCTCTTCATCTTTGAAGTAGAGATCTGGATTGCCGTCGGCTTTAATGCCTTCCTTTTTGATAACCTCAATTGTGAGTGTATCATGTACAGGGTACCATACGGTATCGCGTACTTCTACAGGAACCTTGATGGTTTTCTGAGAAGCCGTGAATGTCGGCATACCATCTTCACTGTTAGTGCAAGAAGTAAACATTGCACCAAAAACTACTGTGCAGAGCAACATTACTAATGCCGCAGCTGCGAAATTTTTCATTGTTCTCATGTTTGTTTTTTTTTAGTTATTATTTTTTATTATTTTCTTTGGAGGGAACTTCGGGAAACATGGGTTTCGGGAAGTTTTTGTTTGAAAAATTATGTCAGAGATGGAGATTCAAATTCAGCTGATAACCCTTTGGTCTAACCTAAATTTTATGAATCCTTTTATTCTTTTAAAATAACTGGCCATTGTAATCTAACATAATCCTTATTTGTCGAATTTTAGAATAGCACAAAATTGATTAAAAAACAATAAAAACCATATGAATCTCTTTGATTTTTATCGTTTTAACAAAAGTGTAACAATGTTTAAAATGTCCAAGTTTGGACAAAATCGGTTATTTTCAGGGAGTCGCCGCCGATGACGTAAGTTTGTGAATTTTAAGACTTTTTTGAAACAAAATGAATCCGCGCAGCTGATGGTTGCACAAATTTAGCAGAATCCCGGACTCAAAAAGAAACGAATCGGAGTGTTTTTTTGTATTTCGGCGCGGATTTTCCGGAGATGCCCGACTCGGAAAAGCTGTTTTGTGGCATTTGGGCTTTTTTGATTGTCATTGTCAGGCATTCCTTTTCTTTTTCCTGTCATTTTCCTGTCATTTCCGGTTTTGGCGGGGAAAGCCAGAAGATCCCCGGGTTGAACCCGGGGATGACATCAGAGACAGGGTAAACCAGGGATGATACCAAAGGTGGGTTTAACCCGGGGATGACATCAGAGGCGGGGTGAACCAGGGATGATACCAAAGGTGGGTTTAACCCGGGGATGACATCAGAGGCGGGGTGAACCAGGGGATGACACCTGGGGAGATGTTCGGGACAAGTCTGAACATGACATAAATAAGAGAAAGCCCGAACATGACAAGCTGTTGCCGGCTTGACCGCATTACCGGCTGCGGCACGGACCTTTGTTGAAGCGCGCTGCTTTTTGTGTACATATCGTAAGACCGTGCCTTGTATTTTATAGATTCCCCGCCCAAGCCGGGGAATGACAATAAGAGAAGAAAGCAGGGAATGACAAATAAAAGAAAGCCCGAATATGGCGGAAAGGACGGGTAGAGGGATAAGTCTGAAAAACTAATATTTTTCTTGAAGAATCAATCGATATGTTATAGATTCGCAAACAGTTCAAAGAATCGGCCTGCGCCTTTCGGGGCGTTTGGCCATGTTTTAACAATATAGCTATAGGAGCTGAAACAACAATGACTAAATGGGTTTATACATTTGGTGACGGCAAAGCCGAAGGCGATGCCAGCATGAGAAATCTCCTCGGCGGTAAAGGTGCCAATCTGGCAGAAATGAATGTCGTTGGTTTGCCCGTACCTCCCGGATTTACTGTAACAACCGAAGTTTGCACTTATTATTACAACAATAATCACACCTATCCGGCAGACCTGAAAGAACAGGTTAAGGAAGCCGTTGCCGGTGTCGAAAAAATCATGGGCAAAAAATTTGCCGATGCCAATAACCCGTTGTTGTTCTCGGTTCGTTCCGGCGCCCGCGTTTCCATGCCGGGCATGATGGACACCGTTCTGAACCTTGGCCTGAATGACGAAACCGTCAAGGCTCTGGCTAAGGCTTCCGGTTCGGAGCGTTTTGCATATGACTCTTACCGCCGTTTCCTGCAGATGTTCTCCGACGTGGTTCTGGGCGCTGACCTCGACCTTTACGAAGAAGCTCTGGAAAACATGAAAAAGTCCAAGGGCTACAAGTCTGATACCGACCTGACCGCCGAAGACCTGAAAGAACTGGTTAAGGAATATAAGGAAATCGGTCAGAAACTGGGCAAGGTTGTTCCGCAGGATCCGTGGGAACAGTTGTGGGCCGGCATCGGCGCCGTTTTCGGCTCTTGGATGGTCGACCGCGCCATTACTTACCGCAAATTGAACAATATTCCGGGCGACTGGGGTACGGCCGTTAACGTACAGACCATGGTCTTCGGCAATGCCGGCGACGACTGTGCTACTGGCGTATGCTTCTCCCGCGACCCCGCTACCGGCGAGAACGTTTACTATGGCGAATATCTGATTAACGCTCAGGGCGAAGACGTTGTGGCCGGTATCCGTACGCCGCAGCCGATGACTTCCAAGGGCGACGGCACTTCTCTGGAAGAAAAATGGCCGCACCTGTACAAAGAGCTGGTTGACGTTCGCAACAACCTCGAAGCCCACTACAAAGACATGCAGGATATGGAATTTACCATTGAACACGGCAAACTCTGGATGTTGCAGTGCCGTAACGGCAAACGTACCGCCCAGGCCGCTGTCCGCATGGCTGTCGAAATGGTTGAGGAAGGCCTGCTGAACAAAGAAGAAGCCATTATGCGCGTTGGTGCCGACCAGCTTGACCAGCTGTTGCACCCGATGCTTGACCCGAAGGCTCCGAAGAAAGTTATCGCTACCGGTTTGCCGGCTTCTCCGGGCGCTGCCGTCGGCCGTGCCGTCTTCAATGCCGAAGATGCCGAAGCCTGGGCTGCCAAGGGCGAAAAAGTTATTCTTATCCGCAACGAAACTTCTCCGGAAGACATCGGCGGCATGCACGCTTCTCAGGGCGTTATCACTGCCCGCGGCGGCATGACCTCTCACGCGGCCGTTGTTGCCCGCGGTATGGGCACCCCCTGCGTTTCCGGTTCGCATGACATTGTCATCAGCTACAAAGACAAGACCATGACCACCAAGTCCGGCGCCGTTGTCAAAGAAGGCGACTGGGTATCTCTGGACGGTGCAAAAGGCCAGATTATCGAAGGTCAGGTTCCGACGGTCAAAGCCGATACCAACACCGGTAACTTCGGCAAGCTGATGGGCTGGGTTGACGAAATCCGCACTATGGAAGTCCGCGCCAACGCCGAGACGCCGAAAGACGCTCAGACGGCTCGCGATTTCGGTGCTCAGGGTATCGGTCTGGCCCGTACGGAGCATATGTTCTTTGATGCTGAGCGTATTCCGGACATGCGCGCCATGATTCTGTCCGAGAACGAAGAAGGCCGCCGCGCCGCTCTGGCTCGTCTGCTGCCTTATCAGAAACAGGACTTCAAAGACCTGTTCAAGATTATGGAAGGCATGCCGGTCGTTATTCGTCTGCTGGATCCGCCGCTTCACGAATTCCTGCCGCATACCGATGCCGAAATGCAGGAACTGGCCGACAAGATGGGCATGACCCTGCAGCAGGTAAAGAATCGCGCCAATGCTCTGCATGAAGCCAACCCGATGCTTGGTCATCGTGGCTGCCGTCTGCCGATTACCTATCCGGAAATCTGCGAAATGCAGACCCGCGCTATTCTGGAAGCCGCTATCGAATGCGCCGACGACGGCGTCAAGGTTCTGCCGGAAATCGAAGTTCCGCTGACCGGTTCCAAGAAAGAGCTGGATATCGTTAAGGATATTATCGATACGACGGCTGAGAAGGTCTTCGCCGAGAAAGGCAAGAAGATTAAGTATGAAGTCGGTTCAATGATTGAATTGCCGCGCGCAGCCCTGAAAGCTGACGAACTGGCTCAGTCCGCCGAGTTCTTCGGTTTCGGTACCAACGACCTGACCCAGACCACTCTGGGTATGAGCCGTGACGATACCGGCGCCATTCTGGACGAATATCGCGCCCGCGGCGTTTATGTTGCCGATCCGTTCGCTTCAATTGATGTTGAAGGTGTCGGCTGTCTGGTTAAACTGGCCTGCGAAAAAGCCCGCAGCTCCAATCCGAAAATCTGGCTTGGCGTTTGTGGTGAGCACGGCGGTGATCCGGCGTCCATCGACTTCTTCCAGACCTGCGGCATGAACTATGTTTCCTGCTCGCCGTTCCGCGTACCGGTTGCCCGTCTGGCTGCTGCCCAGGCTGCCGTTCGCCACAAGAACGACAAAAAGGAAGAGTGCAATAGTTCCTGCTGTTGCAAAAAGTCAGCTTAAAAAACTCTGTATAATGGCTGACTAATACAGAAAGTACGAGAGGCGGAAAATTCATGTAGGTTTGTCTACACTAAAATTTTCCGCCCTCTTTTTTCTTATTATTCCGCTCATTCTCCAGAGTTTTTTTGTGTAAAAAAATAAGTCCTTTTAGGCTAAGTTACGTACGTTGATGTACGCGCCTGTCGCCTAAAAGGCTTTTTCTTATTATAATCCTCGTATATCGGCTTTTGTTTTTTCTCTTCTCTTTTTATTGTTTTGCGTATTTTCCTGAGTTTGGAAAAAGCCAGGTTCAGGCTTTTCCGATATGGCTTTAGCTTTGCCGCGTGAAACGATTATTGTATGAGGGCGAAAAGAGGTTTCGGGGCGTCTTTTTTTATTGTTTTTTAAGGTTCGTGGTATATGTATTTGTTCAAATACAGGTGAGGTGTGAAATGAAACCGTATAACCAGGGAAATGTCGATTTTTTCTGCGGCATTTATGCCGTTATCAACGCATGTCGTTATGCCGGGCGCAAATATCATATTTTCAGCTTTAAGGAGGGCTGCGCGTTTTATCAGCATATGATGCAGTTTCTGCTGGACAAAGGGCTGTTTGAAGAGGTTCTCTATCATGGCTCTTCTTTTGAAATTATGCAGATGTATTTGGAACAGGCCTGTAAGTACATGTATGAGCATTATCGGCTGCGGTTGTTCTATAAGCGGCCGTTTACATGGATGGACATGCCGCTTGAACGGGCGACCAGAGTCATCGCCAAATATCTGACGGCGCCGAACACGGCCTCAATAATTCGCTTTGAAAACAAAGACTGCGGCGACCACTGGTCAATAATCCGGGCGGTGCCGTTTCCGCTGAGCAGGTTTAAACTGTTTGACAGTTATCTGTATCCGCATTTGGATACAGGCAGCTGTCGTTGGGAAAAAGGCAAAAAATGCAGTTATGTACCGCGTGAGGGGATTATTTTTGTTAAAATCGCACCCGAAAAGCCGGATAAGTTGTCAGATGATATTGACAAAAACTGATCTTTGATTACATTTACAGCCATAGTTAATATATTTTTTAGGAGTATTTTGTTTTTTGAAAACATTTTAAGCCTTAGGCTTTACCATATTTTTATAACGTTTTAATTTTTATAGTATGAAGGAAAATCTTCTCTCCAAAAAAGATGCCAAAGTTCAGCTTGAACGGCTTGGCATAATTGTAAAGGAAGACGACGTGCAAATAGGCCGTTTTTTCCTGATTGAAAATCCCGGCAGCGGCAAAGTGACGGTTTCGCCTTTTTGCGTCTGTGGGGAAGGCGTAACCGGATTGGGCGTTTGTTTCGTGTATTACTATCACGGAATTCTGACTGAAAACCGGTATCGGAATTTTGTTTACAGCTGCATGAATTTTCTGATTCCCGACAACAGGAAGAAAACTTATGCCGTTTATGTCCGGGCTTTCAGCGGCAAACACAGCCGTTTTCCGGAATTTGTGCTGAAAGAAAATTCTGAAATGATCCGTTATGATCTGCCCGGACATTCGTTTATGGCCGATGCCGGCGAATGGGTAGTTGTTGACGGCAGAATCGTTGCGGCAAAGGCGGTTTTCAAAACCCCGGTTGCCATGCGCGGATAATTTGTTACGACAGGTTTGTCCTAAGGGGCAGACCTGTCGTTTGTTTTAAATAAATTTGACGGCTTATGAATATTGACAAAATTTGTCCAGAGTGGTATTTTGCGGGTCGATTTATATTAAGAATATGCGAGAGTATTACTATAGTTTAATTTAAATTGAAAAATCATGGAAAAGAAAGTTATCATTTCAGACCTGACATTGTCAGCCGCTGAAGGTGTTGCAGAAACAAAGGCCAAACGTTTTTGGGAAAACCGCATGAAACCTTATGAAAAAGTCAGGTTTCTGGCCGGGCATTTTGACCGTTTTATCGAGTATAATCCCGAATATGTTCAGGAAGGTCCGATTCAGATTGTCGTTTCGGCGACCAAAGACGTCGGCGCTTATCAGATTGGGCCGGACGAATATATGGAAGACGTGCTGGTTTCCAGAACGCCTCTGCGCGGGGCAAAATATTTTGTGGCCCTGCTCGGCGAAGCCAGAAACTGTGCAAGTTCTCACCGACGTTTCCAGCGTTGTCTGTATGCAAATACATTTTATCTGCATATTGACGGCAAAGGGGTTATTCATCTTGACAGGCTGTTGGACAACAACGACTGGCTTTTTGCCGACCGCGTTGACCGCGCTCTGGAGATTGCGGTTAAGCGTCTGGGCGGAAAAATGTCTGAAGAGGAAAAGCCGCAGTGGTGCGATTTTTCCTACGGCGAAATCAAAGATTTCGGCCGGGTCGGATATTATGCTGCCAAAGACGGCCGGAAACGTCTGATTATCTGCATGCTCAATTCCGGAACAATTTTGCCGGAACTTGATGCCAATGATGTCAAGCTTTCCGTTTTGTCTAGAAAAGGCGAATATTCCGATATGGTAAATCCGCTGCTGCGTTTCAGAATGCTGTCCAATAACATTGTTGCCCGTGTCAGTGCGGACAATGTAAATGCGTTTATGCGATGAACAGCTATAAGATTTCCCGAGTGCCGGTTGTCGGCGGCGGGAAGAGAGAACGGCGGACTCCGTTTTCGCAGAGAGTTGACGAACTTGCGGACAATTTGAAGGGCTTTTTTGCCTATAATCCCGGTTATGAGCAGGAAGGTCCGATGCAAATTGCCGTGTCGGCAAGGGTAGACGAAGGAACCTACCAGTATGCGCCGGACAAATATGCCGAAAACATTCTGGTTTCCAAAACGCCGCGCAAAGGTGCCGATTTTTTTGTCGCAGGCCTTGGCGCATCCCGTCTTCCCGGCGGCAGAAACGTCGGCAAACGCTGCCATTATTCCCGAACCTATTATGTCTGGAAAAATGGCGAAGACTATTGTTGCAGGCTCTTGCTCAACAACGGCGAACAGCTTGTTGCCAAAAAGGCGGACGCGGCTCTGGACTGGATAATCGCCCGGGTCGGAGGTACGGCGCTGCAAGACGGTTCCGGCTGGTTTCGTTTCCGGCTGGAAGACGGTCTGAATTCGCTGGGCAGAATCAGGTGTTACTGGGATAAGGACGAAGAGCTGAGGGTGCTGATTTGCATGCCCAATTCGGGTGCAATTCTTGATTATGCGTCTTTTGATGTGGAAATCGGCGAAGTTTTGCAGCCGGGGCATTATTATTCGACCCGTTTTCTGAACTTTATGCTGAACGGGCTGGATAACCTGCAGAGCAACCAGACGCTTTCGCAGAAAGAACTGAACGATGATTTGACGCCATGACGTTAAAGAGCGGGTTTCCCGAAAGGAAACGCCGCTCTTTTTGTATATACGGAAGTTTTACGGAATCGCTGATTTTAAAGCGTCGCAAACCGATAAAAGGTTATATGTTTTCTCCGGCGGACGCGTTTTGACTCCGGCCGGAGACCGGCAAAACCGGGCTGAATGGCGGCAAAGGGGCTTTGCTGCAAGTTTTTTTGCATTTTTTGCGGTCTTTTTACTTTTGTTATTGAAAAATAAATTTTTATTGCTTAAGTTAAAGCTGTATTAGTTGTTTAGCAATTAAAAATATTAAACCCAATTGGAGAATATAAAATGAAAAAACTTTTAAGTTTGTTTTGCGCAATCGCTTTCTTATCCGGTTGTTCTTCTTTCGGTTCCAACGGCGGCCTGTTCGGCGGCAGCGAATGTGAATCCAGAGAAGCCCGTGACTTCATGGCCAATGCCGAAGACAGAGTATTCTTTGCTTTCGACAGCTCGGCTCTTTCCGACAACGCCGTCGAAGTCCTGAATACTCAGGTTAAATGGCTGAAAGACCACAAGAAAGTTAACGTCATCGTTCAGGGTTACTGCGATGAGAGAGGTACCCGCGAATACAACCTGGCTTTGGGTGAGCGTCGTGCCAATGCCGTTAAGCAGTATCTGGTATCCCAGGGCATTGCAGCAGACAGAATCTCTGTAATCTCCTATGGTAAAGAGCGTCCGGCCGTTCTCGGCAACAACGAAGCTGCCTGGGCTCAGAACCGTCGTGCCGTTACTGTTGTCAAAGCTGCCAACTAATCAGCTTACGGTATCGTAAGAGTTCGAAAAGGAACGCGTCTTTAGGCGCGTTCCTTTTTATGTCTGGTGGGAAACAGGCTTTTTGCGCTTGTGATTATGGAACTTTTATTTTATCTTAGGCTGACAGGCAAAAAAACTGCAACGGGAATAACATTTATTGAGGTCAGAAATGAAAATGTTCAAAACAATCGCATTGGCTGCCGTTCTGGCGGGATTTTCGGGAACGGCTTTGGCGCAGACGGGGTCTTTTGAGGAAGAACTGGCGCAGCTGCGGGAAGACGTCACTTTCCTGCAGCGGCAGGTGTATAAGGACAATAATGCCGGCGTTGACAGTCTGACTTCATCAAAGAACGTATCCGTACAAATAGGGCAGTTTGACGAACTGCTGAGGCAGGTTATCGGGCGTACCGACGAACTGGAATTTAAAATCAAAAAGCTTAACGAACGTCTCGACGTTATGAACAAAGACATTGATATCCGTTTTAAACTCCTGGAGGGAAAACCGGTCAGCGGCGGCAGCGGCATGCTGGAGCTTCCGGCTCAAGAAAAGTTTGCGGCGCCGGTGGCTAAAGACGCGCCAAAGTCAATTGTCGGCGACAGCATTAAGGGCGATGACCTGAAACCGCTGAAAGGTTTTGACGTCAAGGGCATTTATCAGGAAGGTCTGGAAGCTCTGAAAGCAGGGAATGACAAGCTTGCCGAAGAAAAGTTCAATACTATTCTGAGCAGGTTTCCGGAAGACAGCCTGGCCGGAAATGCTCAGTATTGGCTGGGAGAAGTTTATTACGGCCGCAAGGATTTTGCCAAGGCGGCTGTGGCTTTTGCCAAAGGTTATGAAAAATACAAGGGGCCGAAAGGGCCGGACAGTCTGCTGAAACTGGGCATGTCCATGCGCGAGCTGAAGAAAAAAACGGAAGCCTGCGTTGCCTTTACGTCATTGCCGACGGAGTTTCCGAAAGCCGAAGCGGCGCTCCTCAGCCGGGCGAAGAGTGAGGCGTCGAAGCTTAACTGCAAGTAAGCGGCGGCGTAAACAATCCTTGTCATGTCTGTTCAGCGTTTTGAAAAACTTTGCGTAACAGGCTTTTAGAGCGATAATTGATGCGACGGTACAAATAATGCTGCGGGAGTTTTTTGAAAAATATCAGATTGGAGATGCGGCGGTTGCGGCCGGCGTTTCCGGCGGAGCCGATTCACTGGCGCTGCTTTTTCAGCTTGACGCCTTTTTGCGTCCGCAGGGCCGGCGGGTTATTGCCCTGACTGTTGACCATGGCCTGCGTCCGGAATCCCGCGACGAGGCCGAATATGTTGCAAAACTGGCGGCAGAACGTCAAATCGAACACCATATTTTAACCTGGGAGGGGAAAAAGCCGGAAAAAGGCATTGAGGAAGCGGCGCGCACTGCCCGTTACGGCCTTCTTTGCGGCTGGTGCAGGGATAATGGCGTCGGTACGCTGGCGGTGGCGCATCACCTGCTGGATCAGGCGGAGACCTTTTTTATGCGTTTGCAGCGAGGCAGCGGTCTCAACGGCTTGTGCGGCATGGCGCCGCTCAGCGAAAAAAACGGCGTCAGGCTGATTAGACCCTTTTTGCAGGTTCATCCCGAGCGATTGAAAGAATTTCTGCGTGAACGCGGCGTTTCTTGGGCGGAAGACCCCTTCAACCGTTGCGACGACTATCTGCGGGTGCGGGTACGCAAATTTTTGCCGCAGCTGGCGGCGACGCTGGACATTACGCCGGAGCGGATTGCCGACACGATGTCGGTTTTGGCGCGGAGCCGCGATTGTCTGGAAGAACAGGCAGCGCAATTTGTTGATCGTCATGTCCGCCGGTACGAAAAGGCCGGGTTTTCGGTTTCCCGTCTGCAATTGGCCGGGCTGCATGCGGAAGTCTGTTTTCGGGTGCTTTGCTTTCTGTTGAAAGAAACCGGCCGGCGCGATTATATTCCGCGGGCCGATGATGTTGACAGGTTGCAGCGCCGGCTGTTTGATGAGAATTTTCGCGGTGCGACGCTGGCCGGCTGCGAAATCGTTCCGTTTCGGAACAGGCTGTGGATTGTTCCCGAACTTAAGGGACAAGTCCGGCTTTCCAAAAAGGACTGGGGGGCTTATGCCGCATTGCATCCGCAGTACGGCAGGCTTGCGCTCCCCTACAAGCTGAAACTCAGCCTTTATAAAAGCTCTTGAGTTTTGGGCAAATCCTCCCTATATATGAATAAGCTGTAATTTTAAACTGTAAGGAAACACGATGAGAGCAGGAAAAAGTATTATTGTCTGGCTGGTAGCCATTGTGCTGCTGACGTCTCTGATGAATATGTTCGGCGAGGGATCCGCGCGCGCAACGGCTGAAAATCTGGCTTTCTCCGATTTTATGAAGGACGTTGAGGGCAAGAGAATCAGCGAAGTGACGATTACCGGCGCGGAGATTTCCGGTTCGTATTTGGACGGGCACAAGTTCTATACCTATGCGCCGGAGGATCCGACGATGGTTGAAACGCTGCGCAACAGCGGCGTCAAGGTAACTGCCAAGCCGGAAGGAAGTGCCGCAGGCACATTCTGGAGCGTACTGATTTCGTGGTTTCCGATGATTCTTTTAATCGGCGTCTGGGTATATTTCATGCGTCAGGCCAGTTCCGGAAACAACAAGGCGATGAGTTTCGGAAAATCGCGTGCCCGGCTGATTGAAAACACCAAAAAAGTCACTTTTGCCGATGTAGCCGGCGCTGACGAATCAAAACAGGAACTGGAAGAGGTTATTGACTTTTTGAAAGATCCTTCCAAGTTTCAGCGACTGGGCGGCAAAATTCCGAAAGGCGTTTTGCTGGTCGGCCCTCCGGGTACCGGAAAGACCCTGCTGGCCAAAGCGGTCGCCGGCGAGGCAAATGTACCGTTTTTCTCGATTTCGGGTTCGGATTTCGTCGAAATGTTTGTCGGCGTCGGCGCGTCGCGTGTTCGTGACATGTTTGCGCAGGCTAAGAAAAATGCTCCCTGTCTGCTGTTTATTGACGAAATCGACGCTGTCGGCCGTCATCGCGGCGCCGGTCTGGGCGGCGGTAATGACGAACGCGAACAGACGCTGAACCAATTGCTGGTCGAGATGGACGGTTTTGAACCGAACGAGAACGTTATTCTGATTGCGGCGACCAACCGTCCCGACGTTCTTGATCCGGCTTTGCTGCGCCCGGGGCGTTTTGACCGTCAGGTTACGGTAACGAATCCTGACATTAAGGGGCGCGAGGATATTTTAAAGGTACATACCCGCAAGGTGCCTTTGGCCAAAGACGTTAACCTGTCGGTTATTGCCCGCGGCACGCCAGGATTTTCCGGCGCCGATCTGGCCAATCTGGTCAATGAGGCGGCACTGCTGGCAGCGCGCAAAAACAAAAACAAAGTGACGTCGAAAGATTTTGACGATGCCAAGGACAAGGTGCTGATGGGCAACGAACGCCGTTCGATGGCGATGGACGAGGCGGAGAAGAAACTGACGGCCTATCATGAAGCCGGTCATGCCATCTGTTCGCTGTTTGTACCGGACACCGATCCGATTCACAAGGCGACGATTATTCCGCGGGGACGGGCTTTGGGTATGGTTCAGCAGCTGCCGGAGAAAGACCAGTATTCCTATTCGCGTTCCAAGATGCTGTCGCGTCTGATTATTCTGATGGGCGGACGGGTCGCCGAAGAACTGAAATTCGGATACGACAAGGTTACGTCAGGGGCCTCCTCGGATATTGCCGCGGCGACTAATCTGGCGCGTTCCATGGTTACGGAATGGGGAATGAGTGACAAGCTCGGTCCGGTTCTGTATGCCGAAAATTCCGGGGAGGTTTTTCTCGGCAAGTCGGTTACGCAGAACAAAAACATGAGCGAAGACACCGCGCGGCTGGTTGATGCCGAAATCAAGCGTTTGGTTACCGAAAGCTATGAGGGCGCGCAGAAACTGCTTAAAGAGAAGAACAAGGAGTGGGAAACTCTGGCTCAGGCCCTGATGGAATATGAAACGCTGACCGGCGACGAAATCAAGCAGGTTCTGGCCGGCGAAAAGGTGGACAAGTCCAAAGAATGTCCGGTCTGCGAGGAAAAACGGACGCACGCGTCCATTCCCGAAATCTAAGTACCGGTCGGCTTCTGCCTGTCTGTAACAAACATTAACAACACTTGAGGTGAATATCTGCTCTCAGGTGTTGTTTTTTTATGTTCGGGCTTTATGATTGAAACATTGTAAAACTTATTTGAGAAAGGATTTCAGCGATGGGCGCAAAATTATTCGGCACCGACGGCGTGCGCGGCAAGGCCAATATTTATCCGATGACGGCAGAGTTTGCCCTGAGACTGGCAACGGCAGCCGGACAGCTTGTCTGCAACAAGGAACGTCGAGTTGCCATTGGGCGGGATACGCGCCTTTCCGGCGAGATGTTGGAAGCGGCGATGATTGCCGGATTTACGTCGGCCGGTATTGACGTCATCTGTCTCGGTGTTCTGCCGACTCCGGCGGTAACGACGTTGACGCCGGATTTGAAAGTCGACATGTCGGTAATGATTACCGCTTCGCACAATCCGTGGCATGACAACGGAATTAAGCTGATTGCGTCCGACGGTTCCAAGTTTTCGGACAAGGTAACCTCCGAGCTGGAAGCGCTGATTGCCAACGGGGAATTTGCGCTCTCTCCTGAAAAAATCGGACGGGTCAGCAGCGAGGAAATGCTGGTTAACAAATATATCGTTCAGGCAATGTCCGCCGTGCCGGACGGAAAACCGCTGAAAGGTCTGCGTGTGGTTTTGGACTGCGCCAACGGCGTTTTTTCAGAGATTATGCCCAAGGTGTTTATGGAACTCGGTGCCGGGGTAATTGCCATAGGCAATAAGCCAGACGGCTGGAACATTAACAGAGAATGCGGCTCGCAGCATGTCGAGAAAATGGTCGAGGCGGTGTGCGGCGCTCATGCCCAATTGGGAATTGCCGTGGACGGCGACGGCGACCGGATAATTATCTGTGACGAAAAAGGCGTTCGCCTAGACGGGGATCAGGTTATCGCCTTTTTGGGACAGTATCTGAAAGGCAAATCGCGCCTCAAAGGAAATGCAGTGGTGGCGACGATTGTTTCCAATCCGGCGCTGGACCGTTTTCTGAAGTCGCAAGGGGTTGACTGCGTGCGTTCCGGCGTGGGCGAGCGTTATGTGATTGAGGAAATGAAAAGGCACGGCGCCAATGTCGGCGGCGAAGAATCGGGGCATATGGTGCTTTCTGACTACGCCAGAACCGGTGATGCAATGATTGCGGCGCTGGTTGTCAGTCAGGGGTTGCTGGAAAGCGGCAAAAAGATGAGCGAAATTTTTCCGTTATTTGTACCGATGTATAAAAAACGGGTCGATACCCGTTTTGCCGGCCGGGAGGAAATGCTGGCCGCTTTCGAACTGCCGGCGTTTAAGACGGCGATTGCCGAAGGCGAAAGAAAAATTGAAGGCAAGGGCAGGGTTCTGGTCCGGACTTCCGGCACTGAGCCGAAGATTCAGGTTTGGGTCTGGGGAGACGACGCAGCGCTGGCTGACAAGGTCAACGGCGAAATATCCGCAGTGCTGGCAAAGGCTCCCGGGTACGAATCCGTTAAGGTTATGCCGTAAAGTTGAGGCCGGGTTAAACATTTGTTTACTTTATTTGCCTAAAGTCAATATTATATAGACTTGTATCCATAGGAAAGCGAGGCTTGATTATGAACAGTATGCAAACCGGTTTTGACTGGGAAAAAAACAAACCCTATCAGATAAAAAAACGCGGCAACCTGTCTTTGCTGGCGGCGACGACGTTTAAAAACGGAAACATGGTCAGCAGCGGTTCGCGCTGTGTATGGCCGAGCGCTTCGGAAAGCCGCGACTCCCGGATAATTTCGCGCCGCGTATGGGGTAAGACAATTTGATTAAGGGAATTTTGTCGCTGTTTACGTCGGGGGCGATACTTAACCCGATGGTGCTGCTTGGAATTTTCATCGGAATTTTCTGTTATGTGTATTTGACGGCAGAGCAGATAACGGCGTTGTTTTCGGATTATCGTTTCTATCTGCTGGGGCTTTTGATTGCCTTTGTTTATAATTTTCTTTTTAAAAAGGTATATCAGGAAGGCGGGTATAATCTGGATACGGGTGCGACGCTGCTGAACGTGCTGGGATCTGCTTTCAAACTTTTTCTTTCAGGAATTTTGATGATTTCTTTTCTGTCCATGCTCAGTTTGACCTGAATGAAAAAAAAACACCCGGCCGGGTGTTTTTTTTTGCGGAAATTTTGCTAAACGGAGATGTCGACGTTGTGTCCGTGGGTCGGGGAAGGGGAAACCGTGCGGCTGCCGTCGCCGAGCAGAATTTCAATCACTTCCTGCTGCATTTCAACGGAATTTTTAATCAGCGACATCTGCATCTGCTGAACAGACAACGCGTAAGAACTCAGAGCGCCTAATTCTGCCATTTTTCTTCTCCTTAAAACTAAGTTTTATTATAGCATAAAAAAATTAAGTTTTCATTAAAAAACTTAATGATGCCGTTGGCAGAAAATGTTTGCCTTTCGGTGGTTTTGCCGCTAGAGTGGCAAAAAAAACGGAGACAACGGCGGATGCCGAACCGGTTTTGCGGAAATGTTATCTGGAATTTTTGGTAATAAGAGGTTATATATTGGCAGAGGCGCAGAAAAGTGGCAGACATTAAACACGGATTATCGGTTCTGTTGAAGAACATTAAAATCGCCCCCGAAAAACCCGGCGTGTACCGGATGCTCGGCGAGGGCGACAAGGTTCTGTACGTGGGCAAGGCCAAAAACATCAAGAAGAGAATCGTCGCCTATTCGCATATTGAAAAACTGCCGATACGTTTGCAGCGGATGGTTTCGGAAATCAGGCGGATGGAATTTATCATCGTTGAAAACGAAGCCAAGGCGCTGTTGATGGAAAATGAGCTGATTAAGAAGCTTGAACCGCGTTACAATATTTTGCTTAAGGACGACAAAACCTTTCCGCATCTGGTGATTGACGTGCAATCTGAGTTTCCCTGTTTGCGCAAGTATCGGGGCAAGCGTCATGACAAAAGCAAATATTTCGGGCCGTTTGCCAGTGTGCTGGCGGTTAATTCCACGCTGGATACCGTGCAGAAGGCGTTTTTGCTCCGCACTTGCCGCGACAGCGTTTTCAAACACCGTGACCGTCCGTGCCTGATGTATCAGATTAAGCGCTGTTCGGCGCCCTGCGTTGGCAAAATATCGCCGGAAGACTACCGGCGGCTGGTGCGTGACGCGGTTGATTTTCTTGAAGGTAAAAACTCCAGGATTCAGGAAGAACTGTCGCAGAAAATGCAGGAAGCCAGCAACGCGCAGAATTATGAACTGGCGATGGTGCTGCGCGACCGCATCCGCGCGCTGACCAATATTCAGCACGGCAATCAGGTGGAGTATGCCGATATCAAATCGGCTGACATTATTGCTCTGGCGCGCCGGAACGATTTGGTCTGCATTCAGGTTTTCTTTGTCCGCTCGGGGCAGAACTGCGGAAACGTGCCCTATTTCCCGAAACAGATAGAAGGCGCGGCAGACGGCGAAATTCTCGAGGCTTTTCTGAGCAGTTTCTATACGCGCCATATTCCGCCGAAAGAAATTATTCTTTCCGAAGAACTGGAAAACAAAGATTTTCTGGAAGAAGCCACCGGCGCCAGAATCAATACCTATCAAAAAGGAAACAAGGCCAAGCTGGCCGCCAATGCCAAAGAAAATGCGCTGGCGTCGATTGAGCGCAAAATTGCCGAAGAGGCGTCGGTTAAAAGCAATCTGGAAGAATTTGTGCGGATTTTCAATCTGCCGCGGATACCGCAGCGGATTGAGGTCTATGACAACTCTCATATTCAGGGCAGCTATGCCATCGGCGCGATGGTTGTGGCGACACCGGACGGATTTGACAAGAAGCAGTATCGAACTTTTAACATCAAAAATCCTGAGATTACCAATGACGATTTCGCGATGATGAAGGAGGTGCTGACGCGCCGTTTCAACCGGATGACGCCGGAAAACAAACCGGATGTTATATTGCTTGACGGCGGTCTCGGACAACTGCATGCGGTGCATGAGAGCCTGAAGGATTTTGACCTTTCGGGCATTGCCGTCATTGCCATTTCCAAAGGGCCGGACAGAAATGCGGGCAAGGAATTTTACCATATGCTCGGACGCGAAAGTTTTGCGCTGCCGTTTCAGTCTCCGATAGCCTTTTATATGCAAAATCTGCGCGACGAGGCGCATCGTTTTGCCATCGGCACGCATCGCAAGAGACGCGCCAAGTCTGTTTCCAAGTCGCGGCTGGACGAAGTGGAAGGAATCGGCAGCCGCCGTAAGCACGATTTGCTGAATTATTTCGGTTCGGTCGAAGAAATTTCTCAGGCTTCGATTAAAGACATTGAAAAAGTGGAGGGAATCAGCAAAAAAACGGCGGAAAAGATTTATAACTACTTCCACAAATAAAAAATCTGTCCTATGATACCTGCAAATATTTCGCTAATATATTTTTGTAAAGGATGCAAAAAGTGTACAGCTTACCGAATCTTCTGACGATTTCACGCATTGTCGTCATTCCCGTTATTTTCATGATGGTTTATATTCATGCCACTCTGTGGCAGCTGGTAGCGGCGATTTTGTTTATCGTGGCTTCGATTACCGATTATCTTGACGGCTATCTGGCGCGTTCGCGCAACGAAACTTCGGCTTTCGGCCGTTTGCTGGATCCGATTGCCGACAAGCTTCTGGTTACGTCGGCGCTGGTGGTCATTCTGGCGGTTCCGGGCATGGTTGTCTGCAAGCTGAGTTACATTCCCGTTATTGTTATCCTTTGCCGCGAAATTCTGGTTTCCGGCCTGCGCGAGTTTCTGATGGAAGTCAAGGTCGGTATGCCGGTAACGCGTCTGGCCAAATGGAAAACCGGCTTTCAGATGACGGCGTTGTCGATGATGCTGCTGAAAGGTTTCTGGCTTTGGGGCGGCATCGGCGAGATTCTGCTGTGGATTGCCGGCGTGCTGACTTTTATTACCGGTTATCAATATTTTCAGAAGAGTCTGAACTACATCAAAAAAATCGAAAAGGCGGCAAAGCCGGCAGCCGGAGCGGGTAAATCGGCAGCAAAAGCCGAAAAGCCGGCCAAGAAGAAAACCGCGCCTGCCAAAAAGGCTTCCGGTAAAAAAACGGCCCGCAAAGCGGCTCCGAAAAAGACTGCCGTCAAAAAGGCCTGACCAAGCCGGGCATCCGAATGGATAAAGACAAAGCACATATTCTGGTCGTTGACGACGATACCCGTTTGCGTTCGCTTCTGCAAAGGTTTTTGAGGGAAAACGGGTTTTACGTTTCGACGGCCAAAGACGCGGCAGAGGCGCGTGAACGGCTGACCGAATACAAGTTTGACCTGTTGATTGTCGATATTATGATGCCGAACGAAACGGGGCTGGCTTTTTTGGAAAAGTTTCGCGCCGAGAGCAATTTGCCGGTAATTATGCTGACGGCTATGGGCGAAACGGCGGATCGGATTACCGGACTTTCGGCCGGGGCGGACGATTATCTGCCCAAGCCGTTTGAGCCGTTGGAACTGGTGCTGCGGATTAAGAATATTCTCAAGCGCGCGCCACAGGTTCGCGAGGAGGTTCGGGACAAGCTTGATTTGGGACTCTGCGTGTACGATTTGAATAAAAAAGAGTTGCATACCAAACAGGGGCAGATTATTCACATTACGCCGGTCGAACAGGCGCTGCTCGGTGTGCTGGGGCAGAAGTCAGGGCAGATTTTTACGCGTGAAAAGCTGGCGGAACTGCTGGGAGCCGGGCAAAGTCCCCGCTCCATCGACGTTCAGATTACGCGCCTGCGCAAAAAAATCGAAAAGGACTCTAAAAATCCGCGTTATCTGCAAACGGTACGCGGCAAGGGGTATATGCTGCTTCCCGAATAGTTTTTTGCAGGTTTCTGCGAGACTGCCAATACAAGTCATCAGACAAATGTTCTTTTGTAATTCTTTGTCAGTTAATTTTACTGGCATTTATTTTTGATTGGTTTAATATCGAAAGCAGTTTTATTATCAGGAGAAAACATATGCATTTGAAATTTCCGGAAAAGGTGGACAACGGCTTGCGGTTTCTGAAACTCAAGCTTTTGCCGAAAACCTTGTTTTTCAGAACGATGCTGCTCATTTTCATTCCGCTGATTGTGGTTCAGGTGGTTTCCATCGTGGCCTTTTTTGACGGAAGCTGGGGCAGGGTAGGCAAAAGGCTGTCGACGAATCTGACTTCGGACATGGCCTTTATGATGCAGCTGGTGGAAAAGTCGCCGGACAAACTGTCTGAAATTCAGAAACTGAGCCGGTCGATTTTTGACATTGATTTGAAGTATTACGGCAATGACGAAAAGCACAAGGTCTTAAACAAAACCAGCCGCAACAGCAAGCTGGTAACCGGGTTTTTGGAAGATGCGCTGCGCCGTGAATTTCCTGAGGCCATCAGCAGCATTTACATGGGCAAGGGCGATTACAACATGGTGGTTTTCGTTGATACTGAAAACGGCCTGTTTCAGTTTTCGACGTCGTCCAAAAACATTTTCTCGACTTCAATATTCGGTTTCGTTGCCTGGATGATAGGCACGTCGCTGCTGTTGTTTCTGGTGGCGGCACTGTTCCTGCGGATTCAGGTCAGGTCGATTGCCGAACTGGCCAGAGTGGCCGAAGACTTCGGTAAAGGAATTGACAATAAGGACTTTAAGCCTTACGGCTCGATAGAGGTTCGCCGTGCGGGAATTGCCTTTATCAAGATGAAAGAACGCATTCAGCGGCAGATCAGCGAACGCACGCAGATGCTGGCCGGCGTATCTCATGACCTCAGAACGCCGCTGACCCGGATGAAGCTGCAGACGGCGATGCTGAAAGACAGCCAGGATAAGGAAGACTTCTTAAACGACATTTCAGAAATGGAAAAGATGCTGGACGGCTATTTGTCGTTTGTCAGCGGCGAAGGCGGCGAGAAATCGACTTTTGTGGATATGAACGAGCTTATTTTGAGCATCATCAACAAGTTTCGCAATACAAAAGCTCTTATCCGCTATTCGACCAATGATCAAGTCAGCGCGATACAGGGGCGCGAGCAGGCGCTGAAGCGGGCTCTGACCAATATTATTTCCAATGCTTTTGATTACGGCAAAACGGTAGCGGTCAGTCTGGAAAGCAACAACAATAAACTTGAAGTGGCGGTTGACGATGACGGTCCGGGAATTCCTGCAGACAAGAGAGAGGAGGTTTTCAAGGCCTTTTACCGTTTGGAAGGTTCGCGCAATAAAGAGACCGGCGGCGTCGGTCTGGGTCTGTCAATTGCCAAAGATATCATTACGTCACACGGGGGCAAGATTGAGCTTCTCGACAGTCCGATAGGAGGCTTGAGGGTTCTCGTCAGTATTCCCCTATAGTGGCCACGTTCGGCGTTATACTTTCAACAAGGTCTATGTCAGTCCGCGGGTCAAAATAGCCAACGACTGACAGGGACGGAAAGGCTGAACAGGAGGTAAGTTATTATGTTTGCTTCAAAAACCCGGCGGAATTTTCGACCGGGTTTTGTTTGTTAAAGTCATTTTAACATATATATATTAGAATCCGTTCAGAATGCAATTTTTACAGGTGAAGAGCGATGGCTGAAGATTTACAGAATCCCGATAATGTGCAGGCAGCTGCCGGCAATCCGGCGGCGGACGGTGAGGAATATGAATACGAGTATATTGAACTTGCCGAAGGAGAAGAGCTGCCAGAAGATGCGGAATATGAGTATGTTGAGGTTTCGGACGACGAGATGCCGTCGATGATACCGCCGACAGCCGTCGTATCGACGTCTGACGTTTCCGAACCGGAAGTATCGACGCCGGAACCGATTATATCTTCTGCACCGGAAACCGTTGCCGAGCCGGCGTCTTCCGCGCCTGTTCAGTCTGTTGACGCGGTTGTGCCGCAGGCTGCCGTTTCACAACCGGTATCGGTTCCGCCGGTGGAGGAAGCAGATTTAAACGCTTTGCTTGACAATGACGGAGAGATTGAAGAGGTTGACGCATCGACATTGCTGGACGGCGATTACAGTGATGATTTTGCCCGGAACCTGTTTGCAGACAAGCCGTCGGAAAAGATTGAGGAAGTTTCGATTGATGACATACTCGGGGAAGACGCCGCGGCAGTACCGGCCGGAATCGGCGATGTCCGTGAGGTTTCGGCCGATGAACTGATTGCGGGTATAAGAAATAAAGAAGATGACGACGGTTCTCTGCGCCGCAATATCTGGAGTGATTTGACCGATGATGTTCCTGCCGCCGCAAAACCCGAACCGGTCGTTGCACCCGAGCCGGTCGTTGAATCCGAACCGGTTGTTGCACCCGAGCCGGTCGTTGAATCTGAGCCGGTCGTTGCACCTGAGCCGGTTGTTGCACCTGAGCCGGTTGTTGCACCCGAACCGGTTGTTACACCTGAGCCGGTCGTTGAACCTGAGCCGGTCGTTGAACCCGAACCGGTTGTTGAACCCGAGCCGGTCGTTGAACCCGA